>Ga0210019_1000003_pt1 | contig 621643 bp, 618 predicted proteins | sample CryGeyCG2114_020_2_FD_183969 | JGI IMG/M metagenome (GOLD analysis project Ga0210019, IMG submission 183969) | Groundwater microbial communities from aquifer - Crystal Geyser CG11_big_fil_rev_8/21/14_0.20 (SPAdes) (version 2) | ecosystem: Environmental > Aquatic > Deep subsurface > Groundwater...
CTAAGTGAATAATTCACAGTTCCAAACTGGCTTACATCGTTATTGTTATCATCTCCTATAGAAAATGCGTCAATATCGTTGTTATCACCGTCCTGCACAAGAATAGCAGAGTTGTTTGAACCTAACTGCAATAAAACAGAGTCGTTATTTAAACCGTTCTGGTTTACGCTTGCAGTGTTATCGTCACCGCCTGCCTGAGCTACGATTGAGTAGTTAACCTCACCTATCTGAGTGATGTCGGCAGAGTTTCCGTCAGTGTATTGATAAACGTAATTGTCATTGCTTAAACCGTCTTGTAAGGCGTTTGCCGTGTTGCCGTTACCGTTCTGGAGATTGCTAGTATTGTTAAAATCACCGGACTGATCAACGGTGGCACCGTTGTCATTGCCAAGTTGGTTAACAACATAAACGTTCTCATTACCGGTTTGTGATGAATCATTGCCGTTATTATTACCTTGCTGGTTAATAAGGCTGTCATTCAGGTTGCCTGACTGATCGGTAATGTTTGTATTGTCATTGCCGTTTTGAGTAAGGGTTGTTAAGTTATTATCTGCTAATGCAGTGGTTGCCAGAAGCGTAGTAGCTCCTGCCACTGTAAGAAATGTTTTTTTAAAGTTCATTTTTTTATCCTACTTTTTATTTAGTTAATGGTCGCCTGCTAATGCAGACGACCATGTGTATTGTAAAGTCAACAACTTAAAATTATTGATTTACAGTAGAGCTATTACCGTTACCGATTTGGCTACCCAAGAACGTATTACCGTTACCTGTTTGAGTAACGTAAGAAACGTTATAGTTTCCGTCCTGAGTCAAAGAGGCTGAGTTTGAATCACCTGTTTGAACGGCGTTTGAATAGTTGTTATCACCACCGAACTGAGAAATAGTGATGATGTTTAAGTTACCGACAGTATTAGCAATACTCTCGTTAAAGTTTCCGATCTGTGAAACGGTGTAAATGTTGTCATCACCTGTTTGAGCTTCAAGGTCGGAAATGTTAGCGTTTCCTTCCTGATCAATGTCAGCGATGTTGTTATCACCTAATTGGTTAACTTCTGAATCGTTCGCATTACCGCCGAATTGGTCAACTGTTACAGTGTTGAAGTTTCCGATAGAGCCTGCAAAACTTTGATTATCGTCACCGGTTTGGTTGATAGTGAAGCTGTTATTTGTGTCAAGATAGTCAGGAGTAGGGTCTTGAGAGAAAATAGAAGACTCAACCGTACTGTTGTTGCTGAAACCAACCTGAGTTACATCGGCAGTTACGAAACTTCCGTCAATGTGAGTATCACTTGTGTTCTCGTCACCTGTTTGGTTGATGTTAGCTAGGTTGCATTACCATGCTGATATACCGAGCTTGAGTTGTCATTGCCCGCTTGGTTAACATTTGCAACGTTAAGTGAACCGGGAGCCGGTAGTGAACCGAACTGGTAGCCCTGATCAACATAAGAGTAGTTGTCATCACCTACCTGATTAACGAAAGCATCATTGAAATCGCCAACTTGGTATGCATAGCTGTCGTTTCCGTTACCTTCCTGATAAATAACCTGCTCGTTCTCATTGCCGCTTTGTGAGCCGTATGAGTAGTTGCTATCACCGACCTGATCAAGATCGGAAATGTTAAGATCTCCGTTCTGATAAAGATTACCATAGTTAGAATCACCTGTTTGATCTGCCGTTGAAACGTTATCAATACCGTTTTGGTTTAAATAAAACTGGTTATTGTTTGCTAAAGCAGTGCTTGAAATTAAAGCAGCAGTAGTTGCTGCTAAAAGTAGCTTTTTTGACATAATAAAATTACCTTATTTTAATTATAATTAGTTAATGAATATTAATATTCGAGTCTATATAAATCAGAAAAAAATTAACAGACAAGCGAAAAAGTTAAGTTTTATTAACTAGAAAAACGATGTGCATATAAAACAGGCGGTTGTTGTTTTGAATTTACGGATAATTTATTCTTTTGTGTAATTTATAATATACATAGTTTATTTTTTTGAATAAAATTGTTAACTAATTATTTTTTAATATATTAAGGATGTTCGTAGCAAGCTAAATCATCGGTGAATTTTTTAACGTTTGTTTGTCGTTATGGACTCGAATTATAGTATCTTCACCCCAACTCGCTTAATGATTGCATTCAGTTTTTGATAAACAGCCATTTTCTTCTTAGGCATTTATAAACGGCCCTGTTTTTGTATAGTAACCTCAACTATTCATAAGTTGTTGCCTAACTATAATTTTTTTAATGTAAACAGTCATTCCGGCGAAAGCCGGAATCTAAGCATCGCAAAGAAGTACACACAAAGTGTGTGCATTATTTCTAAGCTTGGATACTATGGTCAAGCCATAGTATGACGGACTTTCTATTTTTACAAACTCCTTATACGTAAACGATCTTGTCGTATATTACTTGTTTTCAATTGTTTACGGCAGTTCTTATCCATAGCAACGAGTTGGGGTTACATAATAAAGTGGATTTTTGCAGGCGTCGCCCCCTTTCGGTTGTGTTAATCGCTCAAATTACCATCTTTGATTGAAGATGGTAATTTTATTACTTGAAGATGATGCAAAAACGCTCTAAAATGCAACAAAAATGTTGTATTTGGGGTGTATGATAAAATTATGAAATATGCGAATATAAAAACAAATGAATTACCGCCTATAAAACCACTTTTGGATAAAGAGGAGTTTGATAGCCTTGCAATGTTGGAACAGAATAACAATGAAACAGTTTATTCGGTTGAAGTAAGTAGCATCGGACTTGGCGTTTATGACGTTCCGACCGCAGCAAGCACTGCCGGAGGAGCAAATGCGTATGCAGGACTTGTATTGTCATTTATATTATGGCTTGTCCTGTTTTTAAAGTTGTTGAAAAAACGCTTCTAAAATAATCATCTGTTTTGGTGGTGGTCGATTTGTAAATGAAGTTCGTCGGAAGTAACAAAATAATAGGGTTTAGATCATTGAGATTAATTTGTAGTTTATCATTATTTTTAATAATATCGGTACTATTTAATACTGCATATGCCGCAGATACGGAAAAAGTCACCCGATGTGTTAGTACATTTAGCACTATAACGGAATCTGTTAATAAATTCTTTATCTTATGTATATCAATATGGGCTGCATTATATATAGGTCAACGTGTAAAGGACAAATATAAGGATATGTCCGGCATATCGGTAATAATGAAATTTTTCTTTTACGTTATATGCTACGGCGTATTCATGGTTACGGTTTTTGCCACAAACCTTATCACATATACTATTTTTGAAGATTATATGGAGTATGCCGTTTATGTTTCGGTGTTTGCCATATCCTTCTTGCTAATGAATTATACTGAAGAATATAATAAGAAGCTTGTAAAAAATATGGAATGCGGTGACCTGTTCAGGTTTTTTATAAGGGTTATAGCTATGTCAGTGGTTTTAAGCTTTATCTTTTCTTACATATATTGGATACAGGTTCTTGCCGAACTTTTTCGGATAATATTAACACACCTTGATTCTACGTTGCTCGAATGCTTGTAGTTATTAAAATATTTTAGTTAGCAATAGAATTAGCTTGTAAAAATGCCTTTTTTTGTATAAGAGTTTTCAAAAAAAGGAAGTTTTTTTATGTTCGCTGATTTCTTAAATCAAGAAAAACTGATGGAATATATTACAATATACGGTGTTAAGTTCTTATTAGCTATCGTAATACTTGTTGTAGGTTTAATGGTAATTAAATACGTTACCAAGGCAACCGTGGCCGTTATGAAGAAAGTAAAAATGGATGATGTTTTAGTATCTTTCTTCAGTAAGATAGTAAAAGCATTATTGATGGCTTTTGTTATAATAGCATCGGTCGGTCAGTTGGGAGTGGATACTACTTCCCTTGCGGCAATGATAGCTGCTGCCGGTTTGGCGATAGGTCTTGCATTACAAGGTTCGTTATCGAATTTTGCCGCAGGTGTTATGATAATAGCTACAAGACCGTTCAAGATAGGTGATTATGTAGAGGTTTCAGGTGTGGGAGGGTCGATAACAGACCTTAGTATTTATAATACTATTTTGGTTACGCCGGATAATAAGGTAATTACAATTCCAAATAGTAAAATAACTTCGGAGAATATAGTTAACTTCTCGGCCATGGATACCAGAAGGGTTGATATGGTATTCGGTATCAGCTATGCGGACGATATTAAAAAAGCCAAAAAAGTAATAAATAAGCTCATAAAAGATGACTCAAGAATACTTGCCGAGCCTGAACCTTTGGTCGCCGTTTCAGCCTTGGCGGATAGCAGTGTTAATTTCAATGTACGTCCATGGGTTAAAAAAGAGGATTACTGGAACGTATATTACGATATACATGAAAATCTGAAAATAGCATTCGATAAAGAAGGGATAACAATACCTTTCCCTCAAAGAGAGTTGCTTGTTCATAATCTTAAAAAATAAATCCTGAAAATATTTATTTTTATGCTATACTGCATGTAAAATATATTGAGGTGTTTTATGATAACAAGGATGTTAAAAATATCCGTAGCGGTTTTTTCCTTATTTGGTTTGACAGCCTGTCCTGTGGCTTTGCTTGATGTACGCCCAAGAGGTGATGATATAGTTTACGGTTCTTACACCGAGGCATATGACGAGGCATATGAGGAATGTACGCAAAACCAGCGTTTTGCCGACAAAACTTTGGCAGAATGTCTCAAGGTGTTGGATTTTCAGGAAAATGTAAATTACAGAAGCATGGACGATTTCTCGAATCAAGGCGGTGATGATGAGTAATGAATGTTCCTTTTAAAAATTCCATAATAATGCTTTTTTAAAATAATATTCTCTGTTACTGTCTTTTCATAAAAACAATAAGTCGAAAAATTTTTTCAGTTTTTTTTATGAAAAAGTCAGGACTATCAGCTTTTATAATGCTCTTATTTGCATCAAACCGCAATGCCTGTTCGGCATTTATATCCGAACGGTCTAATTTTGCTAATGGCTACGGACGTGAACTACCGGATCCCGAATATATAAAAAAGCAGTCATACTCTCCAAAGGCGGAGCGTTCTTTAGATGAGCTAAAGCGTTCGGTCGATTATGCACAACAGAAGCTGGAAGATTTTTCGCATGGTTTTGTTATAAGCCGTAAAAATAACGTCAATATGGGGGAGTCGGGAGAGGTAACTTTTGTAAAATTAAGGGGGACAAGCTCTCAAATATATTATGACGGGAATTATATAGAAGAAGGCTATATGCCAAGCTCCATTACGGGGAAATTCAACGCTTTGGAAAAAATGGGACGTGAAAAGAAATTTGCGTCACCGTTTGTGGTCTCAAATGGTGCAAAATCTTTTGATAGGACGTTAGAAAAAATATTAAAAAATCCGGATCAGGATATTCATGATTCTGCCAGATTATCGGTATTTACAAGAAAGCCTGAGGAGTTGTATGAATTTTGCAGCCATATATTTGAGCATCACAGCCGTAATAACGAAAATTCAATATTTGCAATTGATAGGGAAAGCCCTGTTATAGTTAAGGAGTGGAGCCGGAAAAGCAGCGGGTTTTTCAGTGCAAAACTTAACGTACCTATCAATACGGAAAACGGCAAGATATATTCTGAGATAATGTTCGTACCTGAGCATAAAAAAAACCGCATGGCAACGGACTTGCTTTCTCATACCGCTTATGAGGTGGTACGTAAAGACGATAGCGGCTTTTACAGCAAGGACGCTTTGCGAAAATGGAATGTGGTGGTGAGGGAAGTTCAAAATAACCGCATGACCGACCTTGAAGGGATAATCGGTGATGAGGTGCGTTCGAAAAACGGCATTGGAGCCGTTACCGTTCGTGATTTTGATATATATAAAATGAAATCACTGTTTAGCGACCGCTGCAAATATTATGACAGCCCCATAGAACGCAGGAAAACAGAGATGTCAATGATACAAAAAGAGCTAAATAAAAAGGCAATGGAAGATGTTTGCCGTGATGAAAACTGGAATCCTGAGCGGATAGAAAGAATGTCCGAAAACTATTCGCTTCCCGATCATATGGTAAGATTTGCACAGGTAAACAAATATCAAGGGTGCGAGGTAAGTTACCCGATGATGGGGCGTTGAGTGTTAAAAGTTTAAATGGTGAGCCTTAGTTCACGGTTTTCGAGCCTTTCCTCCCCCCCCCTCGCAGGACGGGGTTTGTAACCCCGTTCTCATGTTCATTTGGGATTTGAGTTGGTATGCCGAAGAATATGGTTTGCACGGAAAGTAATGAAGGTTTTTATTTTATAACGCCGACAATATGGAATTGGTATTATATATTTGATCGTCATAACAGGTGGCATATATTGTCTGATTCACTGAAATATTGTCAAGAGCAAAAGGGCTTAGAAATTTATGCGTATGTTTTTATGTTAAATCATATACACCTGATAATAAAATCGCCGGATGTTGCTGGTTTTTTGAGAGATTTTAAGAAATATACATCGAAGAAATTGAAGGAAGATATAATTCAAACAGAGCCAAAAGTTATTGATCTGTTCAATGATGAAAAGGTTGGCTACAGATTTTGGAAAGAAGATAATCAGCCGAAAATAGTTGAAAATGAGAAGTTCTTTATGGAGAAAATGAATTATATACATAACAACCCAGTGGCAAAAGGTTACGTTGAGCGTCCTGAACACTGGAAATGGTCATCGGCTAATGAAAATAGTTTTATAAAGGTGAGCAAGTTATGGTAGGCGACGGCAAAATGAACAATAAGACGGGGTTACAAACCCCGTCTGGCAGGGGGAGAAAAATATGCGGGATAATAGATAAAGCATCACTTGTTTTTGTTATATTTATTCATAATTCGTCTCTTTTTCGCGACTTTATTGATGAAGCTTTAAAGAAAGGAAATTTTAGCAATACATTTATTTATTACAAAAAGAACCTTAAAGATTATTCCTCCGGTTCTTTTTTATTTTTATCCGCCTCAAGATTAATAAGTTGCTTTTGAGCCTCCCTTAGGATATCGTTATGTTTGTTTTTAATTTCCTTCTGGGTTTTTTCTGCGTTTTCCTGCACTTCTTTCATATTATCATCATGTTGACGGAATAGTTCCTTTTGTTCTTTTATTAGATGCTTCTTCCGTTCTTCGGTTTTTCCTTCAAGTTCTCTTAGGTTTTTCTGATGCTCAATAATTATTTTATTTTCTTCCTCTTCTAATTTCTTCCTGCTTTCCTCAATTTTTCTTTCCATATCTATTTTTGCTTTTTCTATTATACCTTCCTGTTCTTCACTAATTTCACGGTGTTTTTCTTTTGCCATATTTATCAGTTTCACTAATTCTTTATGTTCTGCGAGTTCCTGCTCGTTCATACCGCCTTGTTCAATCCTTCTTTTATCCTCTTCTGCGGTTCTGACAAATTCATCTATCTCTTCTTTTTCCTTATTTATCTGACTCCTCCTGATATCTATGTCTTTTATTACACGCCCTAGTTCGTCCTGTTCTCTTTTTATAGCCTTATCATGTTGTTTTTGTAACATGTCCATTTTAAATTCGGCTTCTTTTTTTAATTCGACGATTTCCTGTTGGTTTGAAAATGTAAGACTCTTTTGTTCCGCCATTAGGGCATTTTTTCTTTCCTGAATTTGCTTGCCCATCTCTACCATTTCCATTCTTGCCTGTATACTTGCTATTCGTTTATCCTGTTCGACCTTTAGTAGGTTTTCATATGATTGCTTACCTATTTCATATTTTTCCAGCTTTCTCTCGGTCTGTACGGTCTCCCAACGGTTTTTTCTGTTTTCTTCTGCGTTCTTTATTGCCATTTCATTGGTGATATTCTCGCTTTCCTTAAAAATATCATAGCTTTCTTTATCTATCTCTTTTCTCATTTCGAGTGTTTCAAGGTCAAGATATTTAAGGTCGCGTTTAGCATTATCGACCATTTCCTTTTGCTCTTTGAGCATATTATTCCGGTTAATTTGTGCTTTTTCTTCTATCTGCATAATACCGCGTTTGGTATTAGTGATAATTTCCTTCTGTTCTTTTTGCCTTCTTTTCTTACTATCGCTTTCTTTTTGTTCGATGTGTTTTGCAACCTGCTTTACTATCTCAAAATGCTCTGCCTTCATTTCTTTATGCCTTGCCAGCATTTGCTGTTTAAAGTTATATATGTTCTCTTCAGTCCGGCGTACCAGTTCGTCCTGCATGGATTTTAGTTTTTCTTCCGCCTGTCTGTTCATCATTTCTTTAGCGTGATTAATGACTTCCTTTTGCCTTCGCATTATGCTTCTTTGGCTTTCATTTGAATGTTTTTCAAATTCAAACAACTCGTCCTTTGCCGACTCCTTAATGTTAATATGCTCTTTTGCCATTTCCTCCCTATTACGCTTTATAACATTATGCATTTCATCATGGATTTTTTTTTACTTCCTCCATATTACCCTGCTTTATATAAAGCCCGCTTACCCTTAACTGTTCTTTTATATAGTTCTTATTATCCAGTAACTTCTGCTTATACTTATCTTCCAATGCTTTTTTCTTTTGCTTGGCATCATCTACTAGGCTATCTAGTTCCGCTTTTTCATTTTTTGTTAATTGCCTGAATTCATTTTCTATTTCTTCTTCTTTGAGGCGTGCCTCATTTAAAAGCCCGTTCAAGTCTTCTTTCATTATTCTGACTTGTTCGCTTTCAAACTTTTTTTGTTTTTCCTGAATACCCAGTGCAAGATTTTTAAGGTCGTCTTTTTCTTTCCGAGTTAGCCTTACCTGACGCTCCTCCAGTTCATATTGCTTTTTCCATGCAAGTTCCATAAGCTCGTTCAGGCGTTCACGCATCAACTCCTGCTTATCCTGAGGGAATGTTTTAAGGCGTTCTTCGGCTTGGTCTTTTAGGAGATTAAGCTTGTATCTTTTTTCCGCAAGCTCTTGTTCCTGCACATTTTGTAGGGCTATCTGCTCTTCTTTAGCCGTGTTTATCATTTCATCGAGTTCACGCCTTTTTTCCTGAGCTATCCTTATTTGTTCTTCTTTTATCTGATTGTGTTTTTTACGAACGGTGGCAAGAAGTTCTTGAAGGTCTTTTTGTTTTTCTGCGATATCGGATTTCTGCTCTTCAATCCTTGAAGTGCTATCTTCAAAGGCATTCTTACGGATAGATTCAATATCCTTTGATATAGAACTTTTATTGGAATTAAGTAAATCCATATATTGCACTACTTGGTTAAACACACAAATTCGTAGCACAAATTTAACATAAAAGTGTTAACTTTTAATTAACTATCTGGTTTTTATGGAGTTATACAAAGTTACCTTGTCATTTTCCATTTGAAGTTCCGATATCTTTTCAAATTTTTCTTCTGCGATTTTTTTTATGTCCATAGCTTCGATAGCGTCAATACCGTCTTCATCGATTTCTTTTTCTGCCTGCATCCAAATCAGTTCATCAACAACATTTGCTTTTATGAAGGAGGAGGCAACCTTACTCCCACCTTCCACCATCAGCCTTGTTATTCCTTTAGAGGCAAGAATTTTCACAGCTTCTTCAACATTAACATCAGCTTTGCACCTCAAAATCTCAACGCCTGACTGCTCAATATTTTTATTTTCAGCATCGGTCGAGCATATAATATATGTAGGGATATCATGAGCCGTCCTGACTAGTTTGCTGTCTATCGGGGTACGAAGGCTATTATCCGTTATAACACGGATAGGGCTTTGATTTTCCATACCGTTTAGACGACAATTCAGAATTGGGTCATCAGCTATAACCGTTCCCACACCCACTAATATCGCATCATTCTTCGCCCTGATATAATGGGCGTATGCTCTTGTATCCTCGCCTGTTATCCATTTGCTGTTGCCTAGCTTATCGGCTATTTTACCGTTTGCACAGGTGGCAAGTTTCAGCGTAACATACGGTCTGCCCTTCTCATGGATGCTGAAGAACCCTTCATTTATCTTTCTTGCGTCCTCTTCGCAAACTCCCGTGACTACCTCAATGCCTGCATCTTTTAGCTTTTTTATCCCCTCACCGGACACTTTTACAAAGCTATCCTTAGTAGCCACTACTACCCTTGCAACACCCGACTTAATTAAACTATCGGCACATGGAGGGGTTTCGCCATAATGGCTGCATGGCTCCAAAGTAACATAGGCGGTTGCTCCCTTTGCCGCATCGCCCGCCTTGTGCAGTGCAATATATTCTGCGTGCGGTCTTCCGCCTTTTGCCGTAATGCCCGTTGCTATTATCTGTCCGTCTTTTACCATCACACAGCCTACCGTAGGATTAGGTGCTGTTAATCCCACCCACCTTTTAGAAAGGTTAAGGGCTATTTGCATAAATTTTGTATTTTCTGATAAAGGCATAAATATAAAGTAATAGATATTAAACTGCTTTAATATATAGTAAATTCTAAATTCATATCCTATAAGAGCAACGTCATTACCCGAAAATACAAAATAAAAATAATAAGTTTACTTAATTATTTTTATGAAGTATTTCGCCAATTGCCAAAGGCAATTATAGGGTAATCTCAACGAGATCGCTCTATAGTTTCCTAGGGAAACTCGGACGATGACAGCATTATTTAAAAGTGTAAAAACTATTTTTCCTCTTTCGCAATAATACCTATCGTACCTGCAAAATCCTGAAAGTCCTGAACGCCTGTAAAGTCTTTATATACGGATGCGAACCTGATATATGAAACGGGGTCAAGTTCTGCCAGAACATCCATAACGGCTTCGCCTATCCGGTCGCTTTCAACTTCGCTTTCAACCGTTTTTTCCAGATTGCGGACGATGTTGTTCACTGCCATTTCCACCTGCTCTTCGGTTATAGGACGCTTCCTTACCGCCACCCTTATGGAACTTACCAGCTTATCCCTGTCAAAAGGTCTGCGTTTTCCGTCTTTTTTTACTACTACAAGCTCTTTAAGCTGCACCCTTTCAAACGTAGTAAAGCGTGAATCACACTCGGTGCAATATCTACGCCGTCTTATAGAAACACCTTCTTCGGACGGGCGTGAATCCTTGACCTGAGTATCTTCATTACCGCAAAATGGACAACGCATACCTACCTCTTTATTTAGTATAAAAGTTAAATGGTAAAAAAATAAAAAAGCTATTACTCGCTATAAACTTTTAATACTTTTTCACTACCCTTGCTATCCTATTTCAGAATAAATCGGGAATTTAGCACAAAGCTCTTCAACCTGTTTTTTAACTTTTTGTTCAGTCTCGCTGTTATCGGCTTTATTCTTAGCAAGTCCGTCAAGTACATCACCGATAAGGTTACCGATAAGTTTGAACTCCTCAAGACCGAAGCCTCTTGTAGTACCGGCAGGAGTACCAAGACGCACACCGGAAGTTACAAACGGGGACTCGGGGTCAAAAGGAATAGCGTTCTTATTACATGTCAATCCTGCACGCTCTAGCGATTCTTCCGTTTCTTTACCCGTAACACCTTTCGGACGCAGGTCAACCAGCACCACGTGGCTGTCCGTTCCACCGCCTACGATATCCACACCACGCTTTACCAGAACCTCTGCCAAAGCACGTGCATTATCTATAACCGCTTTACCGTATTTTTTGAAGCTTTCATCCATACATTCTTTTAAAGCTACCGCTTTCGCCGCCATAACATGTACTAAAGGTCCGCCTTGTAATCCGGGGAAAATTGACGAATTAATAGCGTTGCCCAAAGTAATGTCCTTACCCGTAGGAGTTTTACGCACCACCGTGTCAGGGAATTTTGAAAGGATAAGACCCCCACGAGGTCCACGTAATGTTTTATGCGTAGTAGTAGTTACCACATGTGCGTGCGGTAACGGGCTTGGGTAAGTGCCTGCGGCAACCAGACCTGCCACGTGAGCCATATCCACCATTAAAAACGCCCCCACTTCATCGGCTATCTTGCGGAATCTTGCCCAGTCTATAACTCTTGGGTATGCCGAACAGCCTGCTATAATAAGCTTAGGTTTGTTTTCTTCGGCAAGTTTTTCAACTTCATCATAATCTATCAGGGCATTATCTTCACGCACTCCGTACTGAACAGAATTAAACCATTTACCCGACATGTTGGGTGCTGCACCGTGAGTAAGGTGACCGCCCGAGGCAAGTGACAGACCCAATATAGTATCACCGGGCCGTAACAACGCCAGAAACACTCCCTGATTAGCCTGAGAGCCTGAATTAGGCTGTATGTTAGCATATGTACAATCAAAAAGCTCACAAGCCCTGTCGATAGCTATTTGCTCCACCTTATCGGCAAATTCACATCCGCCGTAATATCTCTTACCCGGATATCCTTCTGCATATTTATTAGTGAATATCGAGCCTTGTGCTTCCATCACCGAACGGCTGGTAATATTTTCCGAAGCTATCAGCTCTATCTGATTTTGCTGACGACCAAGTTCACCTTCAATTGCATTGAATATTTCTTTATCGGTGTCTTGTAAATGTCCTTCAAAGAAAGTTTCATTTTTGTTGTGCATAATTTTTTCCGCTAAGTTTGACATTAAAATAATTCCTTTAATAATAGTTTGTAGTAAGAAACGGAATTATACGTTTAACCGTTGATGTGTCACCCTGAACTTTTTTCAGGGTCTTTTTCAAGTAAAATGAGATGCTGAAATAAATTCAGCATGACAAAAACAACTAAATTATAACGTTCCAACCATTAAACGTACAATTCCGATAAAAAAACGCATAATTATTATTAAATACATTTTTCTTTATAACATTACTTTTTACATATCGCTAAGCTTTTCCACCCTTTTTCGGTGTCTGCCACCTTCAAATCCGGTAGTAAGAAAAGCTTTCAAACATTCTTTTGCATCATTTAAACTTACAAATCTTGCACCCAACACCAGAACGTTAGCATCGTTATGTTGTCTTGCCAATTTTGCCATTTCCACATTATGGCATAGTGCGGCTCTTATATTTTTATTCCTGTTTGCCGCCATGCTTATACCTATGCCGCTTCCGCATATGGCTACGCCGAATTTACATTTATTTGTCGCAACCTGTTCCGCTAATTTATACCCATAATCCGGATAATCAACGGAATCTTTGCTATGGGTTCCCATATCCAGAACTTCATAGCCTGACTTGTGCAACTCGTCTTTTAATATCTCTTTTAGCTCAAAACCTGCATGATCCGTAGCTATGGCTATAATTTCAGACATTCGCTCATCTATTAATAAATATTTGTAACGGAAAATATCAAAAAAACAGATTATTACAACAATTAATTTAATATTGTAATATTTGTTCAATAATTCTTGATTACTATGAAAATAGTGGGTAATGCATTATTTAAAAATGAATACTAATTTATTAACCGAAGTGGACTTTTTAAGTGACACTGAGGCGTTTTTGTTGTATAATGCTCTAATTATAGCCCTCTATAAAGGGAGGGAACAGGAGATGAATCATATGGCTGCAAACAATTTTTTTGTCGGAGAAGTTAATCAAAAAGAATCAGGCGTAGTATTAAACGAAATATCAGGTAAAGATCTAAACAACATAATGTCAGCTCAAAAAGCTTTCAAGAATAATGACGTAAAGGAACAAAAACAAACCGGCGCGGTTGAAAGTTTACACGCAAGAAGTAACGGGCAAGAAACAGATAAAGGCATAACACGTTAAAATACATCTATATACAAACCTTTTAGTTGAAACTTACGGCTTATACTGATATACTGGCTAAGATTTTTTTCACTACTAACTAGTTCATTCAAAATGAGAAATATACCTACCGGTCTGGTAAAAGATAAAACTTATTGCGTAAATTATCTGGTTTACAAAGATGAATCGGGGCAGAATTCATATTTATATATAGCAGTAAGGCAGGATCAGATGCCGGAATTTCAAAAGGCGATAAAATGCGGTAATTTCGATGCCGAGGATTACGGTATTGTTCTAGAACAGGGTGAAGGAACCGCATCAGATGATATAAAGCAAAAAATGCGAATGATGTATAATTGCGACCACGATAGCAACATAAGCATTGTTGACTACAAGCCCGAAGCGAACGTTGATAATTAAAGACTTCAGTGCGATTTTTACAAAAGTCCTAAAAACTACTCTCCCCTTGAGGGAGAGTTAAAACACGATAGTGTTTTGTGAGGGGACTTTTTAAGCCATATACCGACGAAAATGTCCCTTTTGCAGAGGCTTCTATGTATCTCGGATACCGGTCAAGCCATAGTATGCCGGTTTCATAACCATCGCAAAATACAAAAAAAAGACCCTTAAACTCAGGGTCTTTTTCATATTCACCTTGAAAACTTAAATTAACCGTTAACGGCATCTTTAAGTTTTTTAGCAGGAGAAAATTTAACAACTTTCTTAGCAGGAATCTGGATAACTTCACCTGTTCTAGGGTTTCTTCCCGTGGTAGCTTTACGGTCTTTTACAGTAAGGCTGCCGAAACCTGCAAGTTGAATACCGTTATCGTTATCGGCAAGTGCATCGGTAAGTACTTCTATATAAGCATCTAAAAAGTCCTGAGCTTCTTTTTTAGTGCTACCTGTTTTGCTAGCTATTGCCGCAGTTAATTGCTCTTTATTCATTTTTAAAAATCCTTTTTTATTGTTGAATTCACCAGGCTAAAAACGCCTAACATTTTTGATATCGCCTAAAATACTAAAAAGCAAGCATTTACTTCATATTTTTTAGTTTTATTCAATATTGAAGCCGTTATTATAAAAAATTCATAAAAATTTTTACCGATAATTCCATTTTTTTTAATAAGTATCTAATTTTTTACCAATGATATAAAATTATACTTGTATTTAAATTGTAAGTTGAGCAATATAAGCAATAATTAAATTATTGTAATAAATTATTCTTTATGTCATACGCCACATTCTTAATGTATAGGAATAGTTATAATGAAAAGTGAAGTGCAAAAAACCGCCGAAGGATTGGAATCGGGTCAGGAAACCGCAGATTCAAAACAATTTTTAACCTTTAAAGTGGAAAAGGAAGAATACGGCGTATCCTTAATGACAATCCGTGAAATCAAGGGCTGGAGCAAGCCTACCGTACTTCCCAACTCCCCGCCTTTTATGAAGGGCGTTATAAATTTACGCGGAGTTGTTATTCCGATTTTTGATCTTCGTCACAGGTTTGAAATGGGTACGACCGAACCTGATGAAAAGAATGTAGTTATAATTATAGCCGTTAACGAGCGTTTGATAGGCTTGCTGGTTGATGCGGTCTCCGACATTCTGACGGTTTCCGTAGAACAGATAAAATCCGCTCCTAAAGTAGATACCGATATTGACGAAAATTATGTGGACGGGTTGATTCAGTCTGAAGATAAAATGGTCGTCATACTTAATATTGAAAATCTATTTGATACTAACATGCTTTCCGAGGCTGAAAAAATTGCAGGTAAGGCTGATGTTCCTCAGGAGCAATCTGCCTCGGACAATAAACAACAAAATTAACTTTTACGTAAAAAGAGGAAAACACAATGTCTAATCTAAAAAAACTTTCGGTAAGTAAAAGAGTTTTAATTGCATTCTTTTTTATAATAGGCATGTTTGTCTTTTCTGAGTTTGAGACTTTCATTGCAATGCTGAACCCTGAGTCGGAATGGGATATTAAGAGCGTATCCGTTCTTGCCGCTCTTATTCTTGCAATAGCGATTGCCAAAATAACTAAAGATTCTATAGATGCGACATTGATGGAACAGCAACGGAAAGAGCAAACATTAGACAGCGTTTCATCACAGGTGATGATAGCTGATGAAGATTATAACATCATATACCTGAATCCCGAACTTATGAAAATGATGACCGAAGCTGAGTCCGATATCAAAAAAGACCTGCCGTCTTTTGATATTAAAAAGATAATCGGTGTTAATATAGATACGTTCCATAAGAACCCCGCTCACCAACGTGGCATGCTTGATAGCCTGAAAAGTACCTATAATACTTCAATTAATGTCGGCGGTCGTATATTTGACCTGATAGCTAATCCGGTTATTTTAAACGGCAAAAGGGCAGGAACTGTTGTAGAATGGAAAGACGTTACCAAGCAAAAAGCTTTAGACGAGAGGCTTATTAACAGCCAAGGGCAGATTGATGCACTTAACCGCTCTCAGGCATGTATTGAATTTGACCCTAAAGGCTACATACTGCATGCCAATGAGAATTTCTGTGGTGCTATGGGCTATGACTTAGATGAAATCAAAGGTAAACATCATAGTATTTTCGTTGACCCTGAATATGTTAAATCCTCCGATTACAAAGAATTTTGGGAGAAACTAGGCAAGGGTGAGTTTGCTGCCGACCAATATGTCCGTTATGGTAAGGGCGGTAAAGAAATATGGATTCAGGCAACTTATAACCCTGTTTTAGACAGTAACGGCAAAGTATTTAAAGTTGTTAAGTTTGCCGTAGACGTAACTCACTTGCGTGACGAACAAATGCGTTCCGCACGTATCCAGACATCACTTGATTGTGTAACCTCCAACGTAATGCTGGCTGACGAGAAGAACAACATCATATACATGAACGAATCGGTGGGCGGAATGCTAAGAAAAGCAGAATCGGATATCAGAAAAGATCTGCCTAAATTCGATGTTGATACGGTGGTCGGTTCTAATATCGATATCTTCCACGCAAATCCGGAACATCAAAAATCTATGCTTGAAAAGTTAAGCTCGACTTACAAGACATCTATTAAAGTGGGCGGACGTACGTTTGCTTTGATAGCTAACCCTGTTTTCGGTAAAAAAGGTGAGCGTCTTGGAACCGTTGTCGAATGGAACGATATAACATTAGAACTGGCTATCGAAGAAGAGGTCAAGCAGGTTGTAGACGCTACTACCAAAGGTGACTTTACACAAAGATTATCTTTAGAAGGCAAGGAAGGATTTATGCTGAACCTTTCTAAAGGCATTAATGAGATAGGCGAAGTATCGCACAGAGGCTTGACTGAAACGGTCGGCGTACTTAAATCACTTTCCAAAGGTGACCTTACCGAGCAGATTAACGGTGAATATGAAGGAATGTTCAATGAGATAAAAGAATCCGTTAACGGCACTATAAATCAGTTACGCTCAATAGTAGGTAGAATCAAGGAATCCGCAAGTTCGGTCAACTCTGCATCTAGTGAGATATCCTCAGGCAGTAAGGACTTATCCGAGCGTACCGAACAGCAGGCATCTACTTTAGAAGAAACGGCTGCCTCTATGGAGCAGATAACAGGTGCGGTAAGGCAGAACACCGAAAATTCCAATAGTGCCAACAGCCTTGCCGAAAGTGCCAAAAATGTCGCTACTAAAGGCGGAAATGTTGTAAGCGAGGTTGTAACTGCTATGGGTGGTATTACGGAATCATCACAAAAAATATCCGATATAATAAATGTTATAGACGACATTGCTTTCCAGACCAATCTTCTTGCACTAAATGCAGCGGTTGAGGCGGCAAGAGCCGGAGATGCCGGCAAGGGCTTTGCGGTCGTAGCCTCCGAGGTACGTTCCTTAGCGGGGCGTTCGGCGGCGGCTTCAAAAGATATCAAAACGCTGATAAACGAAAGCTCCGATCAGGTTAAGAGCGGTTCCGAGTTGGTAAATCAGGCAGGAGAAACATTAAAGGAGATAGTCGGTTCGGTTTCTGAAGTTGCTGCTATAATTTCAGAGATAGCCTCGGCAAGCTCCCAGCAGGCAACAGGTATTGAGGAAATAAATTCCGCAGTCGCCCAAATGGATGAGATGACACAGCAAAATGCCGCATTAGTAGAAGAAAATACGGCAGCTGCACAATCTCTTGTTGATCAAGCATATGGTCTTGCGGAGTTGATATCGTTCTTTAGGATTGAAGACGCTGATGAAGGACAAATGTACGCTGCGGCTAAGGTAGCGTCTATGGGCAGAGCTTCGACACCGGTTGCAAGCAAGCCTGCGGTCGCTTCGCATTCTCAGCCAAAACCAAAAGTTCAATCTGTCAAATCCGCTCCGGCAAAACCGGAGAAAGTTACACCTATATCAAGCAAATATGACGATGACTGGGAAGAATTCTAGTCCTACCGATAAAAAACAAGCCCTCTAAAAAAAACGGGGGCTTATTTTTATCCGGTTGAATATAAATTTTATGGAGTTTAAAAAATGGTTGTATTGAGTAAAGAAGAAGAACAGGCAAAAACGGCTGCTAAAGAAGAGATAAATGAAACTCTGAACAGGATATTTGCCCAAATGAACAAAGCTTTAGCCGATAAAAGCCCTGACGAGATAGCAAAAGAAAGAATTGACGAAACCCTGAACGCCCTTTTTGAGGCGGTAAACCAGAGTACCTATCAGGGCAAGAAAACAAAAATACCTGATTTCAAAAGAATAATTAACGGCGAGTTTTAGTGATTATTGAACTATAACTAACAAGGAGCCTATAAACGCTTTCGTCAATATTTTAGCATGTCTTGTCGCATATGCGTATAAAATTGACGAACCTAAAATTAAAGCTTTTTTGATTGAGGATTAAACGAGTTTGGGTTAGGTAGTAATATATCTCTCGGACGATACCCTTTTTAATATCCTTAGTACACATGTGGAAAAAACCATTTCTTTTGATGACATGAGGTAAAATAGCTGCTATACGTTGGCTTCACTCTTAAATTGTATCTGTATTTCATTTTAAATCTGCAATATGAATTATTTTGTTCAAGCCTTAGCATTTATAATCTTATTTACCGGTCTGCATTCAAAGTCAAATGCACAGGATTATATTGCGGACAATATAAAAGAAAGCTCTAAAAAGCCTGCCGAAATTGAAGCTGATTCAATGGACTATGATAAGGAAGCTAAAATAGTTACGGCTGAAGGCAAGGTTGAGGTTACACAAGGCGGTATAGTGCTTTTTGCCGATAAGGTAACATACGACCAAAACACCAATGTAGTGAAGGCTATCGGAAATATAAGTATTATGGAACAGGGCGGCAATGTTATGTTCGCCGATAGTATGGAACTCAAAGACGACCTAAAACAGGGTATTATACATAATTTTAAAATTAAGTTCATTGACGACTCACGCATGTGGGGAACAAATGCACAAAGGGTAAATGAGAAACTTACCGTACTTGAGAATATTCACTACACTCCGTGTAAGATGTGCGAGGAAAATCCTGAAAAACCACCTCTGTGGCAGGTAAGGGCAAAGAAGGCTACCATTGATGAGAAAGAACAGCGTGTAAAATATAACCATGCGTTCTTTGAGATTAAAGGAGTTCCCGCCCTCTACACTCCTTATATTTCACACCCTACACCCGATGCCAAAAGGAAAAGCGGTTTTTTAATTCCTAAATATTCAACCGATAAAATATTCGGAACAACGGTAAAAACACCTTATTACTATAATATATCCCCTAATAAAGATCTTACGTTAACACCTATATTCACTAGCAAGGAAGGACCTATACTTGCCGGAGATTACCGCCACCTTTTCCAAAGCGGTTCTATGAATATAAAGGGTAGTATAACCAATCCTAATAGGGTAGATGTTAACGGCAACGAGATAAGCGGCAATGAAATACGAGGTCATATCGAAGGAAGCGGTGATTTCAGAATAACCGAATTATGGAGTTGGGGATTCATCGGCAAGCGTTCTACGGACGACACATATCTGGAAAAATACGATTTTGGCGAAGAGGATACTTTAACATCGAGAGTTTTTGCAACCGCAATTGATAACAGGAATTACATCCACACCGAATCAATAACGTTCCAAGGGCTAAGGGAGAATGACGACCCTGGTTCTACACCGTTAATACTTCCTAGTGTGACGGCACATTATGAGACTCTGCCCGGTTTTCACGGTTCACGCTTTATAGCCGATGCCAACCTTATGGTGCTGACACGTGATGATGGCGTAAGCTCAAACAGGCTTTCTTTAAAAGGCGGTTGGAACATACCTCATATTACTAAGTCGGGTCATGTATTCGAACTGAAAACCTCCCTGCGAGGAGACGCTTATTTTGTTGACGAGGTACTAGAAAATCCCTCTGATCCTAACAGTCAGGAGCTTGACGGTTCAGTCGCCAGATTTATCCCTGAGGCAAAGTTAAGCTGGAAATTACCTGTAGTTAATAAAATATATGACAGGCAGGTGTTCCTTGAGCCTACCGCTAATTTCATCGTAAGCCCTTATGGAGGCAACCCCGATAAGATACCTAACGAAGATGCACAGGACATTGAATTTTCGGACGAAAACCTTTTTGACTCAAACCATTTTACCGGTTATGACAGAATTGAGAGCGGACCGAGGTTCAATTACGGTCTAAGAGGAAGGGTATCTGATAAAGATTATGGCGATCTTAGTTTTCTTTTCGGTCAGAACTACCATTTCAAAGAGAATAACAACTTCAGTGCGAGAACCGGTTTAGACGATCATTTCTCCGATTATGTAGGACGTATCGGCTACCATAAGGATGACAAGTTCAACCTTGCTTACCGTTTCAGGGCAGATGATGAGACGTTTACATTGAACAGAAACGAAATAACTGCCGATGTAAAGATTGCTCCTGTAACTTTCAATCTTGATTATCTTTCTGTTGATAAAAACTTTGATACCACTACCACAAGCCAAGGCAATGACAATCGTGAGTTAGTTATTGCCAGTGCTTCGGTTGATCTTAATAATCAGTGGAATGTTTCGGGCGGCGGTCACCGTGACTTAGAGGACGGTGAGTGGGTATATACCAAGGCAAACCTTTTATATAAGGGAGACTGTGTTAACGTAAACTTTTCATGGTTCAAAGAATTCACACGTGACCGTGACATCAGACCCAATACAACTCTTGCCTTGCAAATATCTTTGAAAAATTTAGGATACTAGAATATAATTATTTTTTCGTTATTATTCCGATAAATTTATTATAATTGACGAAGTGTTACGAAAAATAAAAAATACCATATTTAGTAAAAGCAGCAAAAAAATTATGAAATATATATTATCTATTTTATTTACAATATCAGTTTTGTTCGGCACCGGTTCGATTGCCAAGAACTTTGAGATAGTCGCTATTGTCGGTGATACCGCAATATCTACCGTTGACCTGAATGAAAGGCTTGAACTTTCTATAGTATCGTCAGGATTACCGAATAATAATGAGACAAGGCAAAAGCTGAAGCCCCAGATAATAAAGACACTTATTGACGAGGCTTTATATACGCAGGAAGCTCGGCAATATCGCATTGAAGTAACAGAATCGGACATGGATAATGCGATAGCTAACCTTGAAAACCAAAATAACCTTAAGCTGGGGGAGTTCGATAATTTCTTAAAAAAGAACAATATTCCGATTGATGCTATGAAAAAGCAAATAAGTTCACAGGTTATCTGGACTAAACTACTTTCACAGCAGGTACGCCCCCAGATAGTGATAACCGATGTGGAAATCGAAGAAAAAATGGAACATATCTCAAACTTATCGGGAATATCTGAGTTAGACCTGTCCGAGATAGTATTACCTGTCGATTCCCCTTCTGATGAAAAACGGGTAAGGTTGCTGGCTGAAAAACTGCATGAAGAAATAAAAAACGGTGCTAAATTTGAATCTATCGCAAAAGAATTTTCGCATAGCTCAACCGCTTCATCAGGCGGTTCATTAGGTTGGATAAGGGAAGAACATGCAACAAAAGAAATAATTTCAAAGGTTCGCAACCTTCAGGTGGGTGAGATATCACGCCCGTTTTTTGTTAACGGACAGTATTACATAATGAAGCTAAACGAACGCAGAGCTTTAGTAGACGATCCTACAACGGTCAAGAACTTTAAAATAAAGCATGCTTTTATCGAGATAAAACCGGAAACTTCAAAAAACGACATATCAAAAATTCAGGAAAAAATAATAAAAAACGCAAAGAAATATAAATCATGTGGTGACTTTGCAGCATTTGCGAAAAATGTCGGTTCTAATATAGGGACGGACACCATAGATATTAACATTGACGATATGAACCCTGAAGTTAAACCTGCGATAATCAACACCCCTATAGGCAGCCTTACCCCTCCCGTACCTGCTCCCGAAGGTGTACATATATTCGGTGTATGTGATAAAGAAAAACCGGAGTCTTCCCTTGTGCTTAAGGATAAGCTAAGAGAAATTATATTCCGCCGCAAGCTTGACCTGCAAGCACAGCGTTATTTACAGAAACTTCGTGAAAAAGCATTTATTGAAATCAGGATATAACGCTTTGCAAGATCTGCCTCCTATAAAAGACATATTGAGTAAATACAATATAAATGCTGATAAGAAATTAGGGCAGAACTTTTTATTTGACGGTAACCTGACTGACAAAATAGCCCGTAGTTCAGGTTCATTAGAAGGAAAGACGGTTATTGAGATAGGTCCGGGTCCGGGGCTGCTTACCCGTTCAATTTTATCTGCCGGAGCGGATAGGGTTATAGCCGTTGAAAAAGATGAACGCTGCATAACCGCCCTAAATGACTATCTTGTACCCGAATCGGGGGAGCGTCTTTGTATAGTAAATGCCGATGCCCTAAAAACCGATATCTATATAAAAAATGACGGTAAAGTAAAGATAATTGCTAACCTGCCTTATAATATATCCACTGAATTACTATTTATGTGGCTTGAAAATATTGATAAATTTGAAAGCCTTACTTTAATGTTCCAAAAAGAGGTTGCCATGCGTATCATGGCAAAACCAAAAACGAAGGATTACGGCAGGCTTTCAATAAAAGCACAATTACTTTGTGATATAGAGTATGAGTTTGACATACCGCCTTGTGCGTTTTACCCCCCTCCTAAAGTTACATCTACGGTTATTACACTGACCCCCGGAAAAGAACCGGTCGCAAAGGTTAATATGCAAACATTAGAAAATCTGTGCAAAGCAACGTTCGGTCAGAGAAGGAAAACTTTACGAGTCAGTTTAAAGCAACTTACTAAAAACCCTATAGAGATTTTAAAATCCGCATCTATAGACGAGAACAAACGCCCTGAAGAGCTATCGGTAAAACAGTTCTGTGATTTGGCTAATTCATTGGATAGTTTAAGTAACTAGCTCAACCATTATAGTAAATTTGGATTTAATTTACGCATAGTGTCATCCTATGAAAAAAATTTAGGAGAAATTTTTTATCATGGGATCCAATTCGAAAAGTTTAGGAAAACTTTTCGATATTAAAAAAGTTCCCTAACTTTTTTAAATGTGGATTCCACTATAATTTGTTTTACTAAACAAATTCGTGGAATGACAAATTTACTATTAAATGTACAATTCCTAAAAACCATAAGTACCAGCTATCATAATAAAAACATATTTTGAAAAATTTATCATTTTTTTTGCTTCCGCCCTTGAAAAAAAATAATACGTCACCAAATGAGTGGTAAGGGCTAAAGTACCTTGTAAAAATTTTATATATAAATGGAGTTAATAACATGTCTATCAGACCTTTGCACGACCGCGTTTTAGTGAAACGCATCGAAGAAGAAGAAAAAACTGCAGGAGGAATTATCATTCCTGATTCAGCTAAAGAAAAACCGACTCGTGGAGAGATTGTTGCAGTTGGCAGTGGAGCACGTGACGAGTCAGGTAAAGTTGTGCCTCTTGATGTTAAAAAAGGTGATGTAGTACTTTTCCAAAAATGGGGCGGAACTGAAATTAAAATCAACGGTGAAGAATTGTTGATAATGAAAGAATCCGACATCATGGCTGTTGAAGAAGCAGCATAATTAAAAATAACCGTAAAATAAGGAAACATACAAATGGCTAAACAAGTAATTTTCGCCGAGGCTGCTCGTAACGGGCTTCTTGCCGGTATTAACGCAGCTGCCGACGCAGTTAAAGTAACATTAGGACCAAAAGGTCGTAACGTAATTTTGGGACAATCTTTCGGCGGTCCTAAAATCACTAAGGACGGTGTATCCGTTGCTAAACAGATAGTATTCAAAGACACTATCAAAAATATGGGTGCAGAGCTTATTAAACAGGTTGCCAGCAAAACCAATGACATTGCAGGTGACGGCACTACTACCGCTACCGTTCTTGCACAGGCAATTGCAAGAGAGGGCATCAAGTCAGTAGCAGCAGGTTTAAATCCTATGGATTTAAAGCGTGGTATTGATCAGGCTGTTTGTGCGGTTGTAGCTGAAATTGAGAAAAAAGCTAAAAAAGTTTCAGGCAAAGCCGAGATAGCTCAGGTAGCTACGATTTCCGCTAACGGTGACAAGGAAATCGGTGAGAAACTTGCCGAAGCAATGGAAAAAGTAGGTGCTGAAGGTGTTATCACCGTTGAAGAAGGTAAAGGACTTGAGTTTGAAGTTGAAACTGTTGAAGGTATGCAGTTTGACCGTGGCTACCTTTCTCCATACTTTGTTACTAACGCTGAAAAAATGACTGTTGAACTTGATAACCCGTTTATTCTTCTTTTCGAGAAAAAACTAAACGGTTTACAGGCTATGCTACCTCTACTTGAGGCTGTTGTTCAATCAGGTCGTCCGCTTCTTATTATTGCCGAAGATGTTGAAGGTGAGGCTTTAGCTACTTTAGTTGTTAACAAGCTTCGTGGCGGTTTAAAAATAGCCGCTGTTAAAGCTCCGGGATTTGGTGATCGTCGTAAAGCTATGCTTGAAGATATCGCTATCCTTACCGAAGGTCAGGTTATCTGTGAAGACTTAGGTCAGAAATTAGAGAACGTTACCCTTGACCAGTTAGGAAGTGCTAAGAAAGTTGTTATCTCTAAAGATGATACCACTATCATTGACGGTGACGGATCACAAGGTGATATTGACGCACGTTGCAAGCAACTAAAAGCTCAGATTGAAGAAACTTCGTCGGACTATGACAAAGAGAAGCTTCAGGAGCGTCTTGCTAAACTTTCAGGTGGCGTTGCCGTACTTAAAGTAGGCGGTGCTACTGAAATGGAAGTTAAAGAAAGAAAAGACCGTGTAGACGATGCACTTAACGCAACCCGTGCTGCGGTTGAAGAAGGTGTCGTAGCAGGTGGTGGAGCTACTTTACTATATGCTACAAGAGTCCTTGACAACTTAAAAGCTGTTAACGAAGACCAACAGGCAGGTATCAACATCGTAAAACGTGCCTTACAAGCTCCTGTACGTCAGATTGCCGCTAATGCCGGTATAGATGGTGCTGTTGTTGCCGGTAAACTTCTTGAAGGCAAAGACGAGAATAAAATATTCGATGCTCAGAACCTTGAGTATGTTGACGCTTTCAAAGCCGGTATTATCGACCCTGCAAAAGTTGTACGTTCTGCACTTCAGGACGCTGCTTCAATTTCAGGACTATTGATAACTACTGAAACTATCGTAGCTGAAGAAGACAAAGATGATGACGCTGCCGCTCCTGCAATGGGTGGTATGGGCGGAATGGGTGGCATGGGCGGAATGGGATTCTAGTCCCCCACACTCAAACCAAATACCAAAAAGACCTCTGAAGAAATTCAGGGGTCTTTTTTTATTAGAAAATTACATAAAAAAATGCTATAATGACTCTAGACTAAGCATTAATAAAGTAATGTTTGGGTAAAAACACTCAATTGTATTGATGAATAAGATGAAAATATTTTTTATATCACTGTCACTAATATTTATTCTTTCTCAAAATGTTAATGCCGACCAGATAAAATCTGCATATTCAAAAATTATGAAGGCTGCTTCTGAAAATAATCTTGAGATTGCAAAAGAAGCAATAAGCGAGGGAGGTAAATCCATACTAAACCCTCCGGCATGTCCACCTAACGCTATTTGCTCTCCTTTAGTATACGCCGCAGAAGAGGGGCATACAGAACTACTTGAATATATGCTAAAGTCCGGTGCTAACCCTAACTATGTGAATGCATATGGTAACACACCTATTTTATATGCCGCTATGCGTAATAAAGTTGATTCAATAAAAGTACTAATGCACTATGGTGCAGATATAAATCAGTCGAACTCATTTGGAGCTTCAGTATTTAAACTCTCATGTATGTATGGAAATGAAATGATAGATACTATGATAAATAAATATAATGCCGATATAAATAAAGTTTATAATAATAACGCCGTCAAAACTCAACCACAAAACACTACCGCCCTAATGTCATTTGCTGAGAAGTGTCCTTTATCATCAATTAAAAAGCTTGTTGATAATGGTGCAGATATAAGCATAAAAGACTCTAATGGAATGGCAGCTGTTGATTATGCCGAAAAAGCTAAAAGAGATGATGTTGTAAACTATCTTAGCGGCTTATAAGAAATTATTTATCTAAATCTATCTAAACTTCCCTTTTCAATATTCGACCTTGCATCGGGTGTCGCAGAAGGAGTACGTATATCGCTCGGAGAACCGGCATCTTCAATACCGACAGATGTATTTGTATGAGGTTTTATTTTTGCATTCATCATATCTTTTGTTTCAGCATCTATACCCTGAACTTTTAACGGGCTTTTAAGCTGCTGTTTATAATTATGGTTGTTACGGTCACGTTCTTCAAGGTGCAATTCGGGTTCACGCTCCTGTTCTTTTGTATGTTCAAGGTCTGCACCCTCTTGTTTGCTTAACTCCTTTCTTTCGAATTTCTGTTTTTTTAACGAATCCTTATTTAATCCTTCATCTACCGTTGCATGAGCAAGCATTGCCTCACGCTTACGTTTTTGTTCTTTTTCTTCACGTATCTCTTCTTTTTTAGTAAGCTCTTTTGAGTGACCGTCATCTTTTACCAGATCGTAAAAAACATTATCTAGTGCTTCTATTAATTTACGGTCTTCATCATTTTTTTTATCCGACAAATTTTCCTCCAATAATAACACAAATATTATAGCACAAACCAAGCACCACTTCAAATAATGATAAAGTCGGAGTATTAGTTTTTTTAGGTTTGACTTCCACTGTATTTACCCATTCGGGCAGAGGGTAAATCACGCCACATAAGAAAAGTTATTTCTAAAATGGGTAAAAGGTTTATCTAAACAAATCTGAATGTGTACCGGTTCTTACTAAAATAAGTGATTCATCGGTTATAAGGTAAATTAGTAACCAATCAGGCTCTATATGGCATTCAAAGTGAGGATACCAATTACCTGATAACTTGTGTGGTTTGTTTTTTGCCGAGAGTTTCTTTTTGCCGAGAGTTTCTTTTTGCCGAGAGTTTCTTTTTGTTGAGTAGTTTATTAACAATGTCCCATAATTTTTTAAGGTCTTTACCTCTTTTCTTTGACTTTTTAACGTCTTTTTCAAATTGTTTATGGGTTTCTAATTTTAACACTATAACCTAGCTTAGAATTTGTTCTTCAAGTCTTCTAAGCTTTCATAGCTGTTAAGATTCTTACTTTCAAGAGAATCTTTTAGTGCCTTTTGTGCTATCTCATTAGGAAGCTTTACATCAAAAGGTAAACCTTTATGTAATGTAACTTGTTTATAAAACAGATTTATTGCCTGACTTGATGACAAACCAAGCTCTGAGAAAATGGCTTCTGTTTTCGCCTTTAAATGCGGTTCAATTCTCGCTCGTATAGTTTCTGACTTTTGCATATTAAAAACCTCCATAAACACATTGTAGCACATATGGGGAACGTTGTCTAGTTTTGTCCGTTATTCCGGAGCCATTGCAGCGACGAGTACATGCAACAATAATGTATAAAGAGTATAATTCAATCTATCAAGTTGGTCGTAGGAAATACAATCTTTATGATTTTCGCCTTGATATTCTAATTCCATGGCGAAGGCATTGATTGTGCTACGTAATATTGCATTTCTTATTCTGCCGCCCTTATACTATATCTGCTCGGTCAGGCTGGCATTGATGAACTCGTCTAAATCTCCGTCTAAAACTGCCGTTGTATTGCTTGTTTCATGACCTGTACGCAGGTCTTTTATCATCTGGTAAGGGTGCAGGACATATGAGCGTATCTGGTGTCCCCAGCCTATCTCTGTCTTGCTTTCGTTGACTACGTCCTGTGCCTGCTGTTTTTTTTGCAGTTCCAACTCATAAAGGCGTGAACGCAGCATACTATATGCCTCTGCCCTGTTTCTGTGTTGTGAGCGGCTATTTTGGCACTGCACAACGATGTTGGTAGGGATATGGGTTATACGGATAGCACTATCGGTTTTGTTAACGTGCTGACCTCCTGCACCTGACGCACGGAAGGTATCAACCCGTAAATCCTTTTCATCAATCTCTATTTCAATATTATCGTCCACCACGGGATATACCCAAACGCTTGCAAAAGAAGTGTGTCGTCTGGCATTACTATCAAACGGCGATATCCGTACAAGACGATGCACACCGCTTTCGGTTCTTGACCAGCCATAGCTGTTATGACCGCAAATTTTGAAGGTAGCTGATTTTATACCGGCTTCTTCTCCGACATTTTCGTCAATTATCTCGGTTTTAAAATCATGCCGTTCAGCCCATCTAAGATACATTCTAAGCAGCATTTCAGCCCAGTCCTGAGATTCCGTTCCGCCTGCTCCTGCGTGTATTTCCATGAAGCAGTCATTTGCATCGGCTTCGCCCGAGAAAAGGCATTCTACAACTTTGCTCTTTAATTTTTTGGCTAGTTTTTTCAGTTCTTTTTCAGACTCATTTACGGTGTCTTCGTCTTTTTCTTCTTCACCCAGATTTATAAGTTCAACGCAATCTTCCATAATCTGCTTTGATTCATTATAGCCGTTCAATGAGTTTTCAAGGAAAGTCCTTTCTTTTAAAAGGCTGCTTGCTTTTTCATTATCATTCCAAAGGTCGGGTGCTTCGCAAAGGGTGTTCAGTTCCTCAAGGCGTTTTACAGATGCATCCCAGTCAAAGAGACCTCCTGATTAACTCCAGATCACTTTTTATATCATCAATTAAATCATGTATTTCAGGCTTCATATCTAACCGTTATCAATATTAATAAATTCCACCATTACCAAAATCGTCTTTAAAATCGTTACCGTTTAATGTCGGTTCAAATGCGTTTGAAGTTGAGGAGTCAGGCTCGGTTCCTGCCCTGAAAGCCTCAAAGATAATCTGATCTTTCGGGGTATCGGGTGAAGGTAGCAAACCTGTTTTTGCATCTATCTTTACAAGCTTTACGCCGGAGGGTCTCCTAAACGGCAGGTCAGGCTCATTTTGTAACGCCTGCCTTGCAAATTCTTTCCAGATAGGCAATGCAACCGATGCTCCCGTCTCATTCCTTCCAAGACTTCTCGGCGTATCAAATCCCACATACACACCTATTGCCAGATTTGCACTAAAACCCATGAACCAACCGTCAAAACTATCGTTAGTCGTTCCTGTTTTTCCGGCAAGTATTTTGTCTAATGACATCAGATTACGCCCCGTGCCTCTTTGCACCACGCCTTCTAATATTGATACCATCTGATATGCGGCTATAGGATCGGCAACCTGTTGCCTGTATTCTTCCACATCAGGAGGGCTGAGGGAGTCTGCCTCCTCTTCATTTAAGCTAACAAAACAGCCCTCGCATGTTCTGTTATCCCTTTTGAAGATAGTTTTTCCGTTACTATTTTGTATCCGTTCAATAAGTGACGGGTTTATTACTTTTCCGCCATTTACCAACATTGCATATGCGTTGGTAAGCCTTATCAGTGTAGTTTCCGCCGACCCCAGTGCTACCGATAAATCTCTGTTAGGGTCATCATATATGTTGAATCTTTTAGCGACATTGACTACCTTTTCTATGCCCATCAACTGAGAAAGCCTAACGGTCATTGCGTTCCTTGATTTTTCCACACCTACCCTCAAGGTTGTAGGACCGTAATATTGTCCTGAATAATTTTGCGGTCTCCACCCCGGCAGATCATCACCTCTTTCAAGCTGCACCTCTTCATCTACTATAATCGAGGTAGGCACGAACCCGTTTTCTAAAGCCGCAAAATAAACAAACGGTTTGAATGCCGAACCCGGTTGCCTTTTAGCCTGTATGGCACGGTTGAACTGGCTGCCTCCATAACCATAACCGCCAACCATGGCAAGTACCTTACCCGTATATGGATCCATGGCTACTATAGCACCGTTGACTTCCGGTATTTGTTCCAAAAAATATTCGGTTTCATCACTTTGTTTTTCAACCGTTTTCCGAACAACCACCACATCACCTACGGCAACTGCGTCGTTCGGCTTTTCAATATCACCACCGACTGAATTATCATTGATATATTTTTTTGCCCACTTCAGGTTCTTTAGTGGTATTATACCTTTTGTTTCCTCGTCAATAGCTATTTTGGCCTTTTCCTTATCAAGCCCCAAAACTACGGCAAGTTCCCAGTCATCGAGCTTTTCAGGTCTTTCTATATTTTTTAATTCTTCTGCGTAATTTTCAAGTATTTTTATCTTTGCTACAGGACCTTTATAACCGTGACGCTTATCATACGCCAACAGACCTTTTCTCAAAGCGTCCTGAGCGTAACTTTGCATTTGCGGTTGCAATGTAGTTCTAACTGCAAGTCCTTTTTCATAAACGCCTTCTTCTCCGTAAAGTCCGGTAAGTTCCTGACGCACCGCCTCTGCGAAAGAATCAGCGTCGCTTACCATTTCGGTTTCATCACGCAAAGCTATATTAATAGGCTCGGCTATAGCATCAACCGCTTCTATCTCCGTTATAAAACCTTCCGCCAGCATGCGTTCGATAACCCAGTCACGCCTTGTTTTCGCTTTATCGTAAAACCTGCTTGGGTCTAGATCGCTAGGTGCTTTGGGTAATGCTGCCAGCATAGCCGCCTCTTCAATAGTCAACTCGTCAATGGATTTATTGAAATAATTAAGTGCAGCGGCAGCTACCCCATAGGAACGGTTGCCTAAATATATCTCATTAAGGTATAATTCCATTATCTTATCTTTGGAAAATTCTTTAGTTATCCTGAAAGCAAGTATTGCCTCCTTGATTTTTCTGTCCAGAGATTTTTCATTAGTTAGCAGAAAGTTCTTTACCACCTGCTGTGTTATCGTAGATCCACCCACAAGTGATTTATTTGTCCCCAAATTTGATGCGTTTTTTACGGCAGCCCTTACGATGCTTAAAAAATCAATTCCAGGATGTGAATAAAAGTTCTGATCTTCAGCGGCAATGAAAGCGTTTATCAGCCTTTTAGGTATAGCATTTACAGGAACGAACAGACGCTTTTCTTTTGCATATTCTTCCATCATACGCCCATCGGCGGCATATAACCTTGTTACGGTAGGAGGTTCATATTGTGCAAGCTTTTTATAATCGGGCAAATCCCGACCGTATTTATATAATATATATGAAACACCGATAGCGGCAATTACCGCACCTATCAAACACAAAGTTAAAACCGCCGTTAGGAAATTTACGATTTTTGTAAAAATCTTTTTCAAAATCCGACACCTTTTTACAGAAAAATTAAACCGTTAACAGTACAGATTTTTTTTAAATTATCAATTAAAATATACTTTTTGTCATTGGGAGTGTTCAATAAACATAGCTTTTGTAAACATTACACTGAAATCTTGAATTTTTGTCATGCTGAACTCGTTTCAGCATCTGTTACCTTTTATAAAAGAACCTGAAACAAGTTCAGGTTGACTACGGAAGTTATTTAAAATCACTATATACCCCCCTATTCCAATGCATATTTCTTAAAATGCTCATCTATTGATTTTACAAAGCCTGCCGACAGCTTTTTTCTATAATCATCTGATTGCAACAGGCGTTCTTCTTTTCTGTTTGAAAGATAGCCAAGCTCAATCAGCACCGAGGGTATATCTGCACCTTTTAACACCCTGAATCCTGCAAAGCGGTGAGGATTTGTCAGCAGTTTTACCTCATGCTGCAATTTATCGACTATAGTTTCCGCAAAGCTTGAAGATACGTTTTTTGTCTCCCTTTGCGTCATATCTATAAGCAGTTCGGTTATATCACGGGATTCATGCACCAGATCGATGCCTGTTATTATATCTTCTTTATTTTCCTTTCTAGCCAGAGCTTCAGCTTCCTTATCCGATGCATTCTCCGATAAAGTATAGACCGAAAACCCGCTTACACCTCTGCTATCATGGGCGTTAGCATGGATTGATATGAACATGTCGCCTTTTACCTTCCTTGCTTTTTCAACCCTGTCGGTCAATTGAATATACTGATCGGCAGTACGTGTCATATAAACATTATACCTACCTGTTGCTTCTAATTGTTTTTTAAGCTCCTTTGCATATTCCAAAGTGATATCTTTTTCGTATGTTTTTCTATAACCTATCGTACCGGGGTCATGCCCACCATGCCCTGCATCTATTACTATTAAAGGCTTGCGAGGCTTTTTCACGGGAAGTTGCGGCGATTTAAAGCTTTTTCCTTCTTTTGAAACAGGTATGGGTTTTAATTTTGTTTCATCATCGGGGTTGGAAGGTTTCAGGTCAAGTACCAGACGGTATCCGTATCCCTCTTTAGGTTCAAGGACGAAATTCTCTACGATATTCACAGGATTATTCAAATCCAGCACTATACGCAACGGTGATGTATTCGGAGAATAACGGACTCCTTTTATACGCTTTGTATGGCTGTGCGGACTCAAATTATCGTCCCATCGGGTATTATTGATATCAATTACCGCACGTGGCGGATTTTCTAGGGTAAAAGCCTTATATTCAGGCTTTTTATCCATATCAAGCACGAACCTGCTATATAGGTCATGGTCATAAGCCCTAAAACCCGTAACTTTGTTCTGGGAGTAAGATACAAACGGTATCAATAGGCAGATTAAGAAAATTACAAAGCGTTTCATTATTTAAAGACTTCCTGTCATTAAAACGAATTTTACAATAACAGAGAATATATCTTATTGAATAATATTTTTCAGCTATTTTTATTTCAAGCAATTATCTCTTTATAGGCATACTGAATTTAAGCCGCCTTTAAATCCTTGAAACCTACCATTTTATTATTTGCCTCGTCCCATAGTGATAGCCAGAAGCTTTTTCTGCTTTCCCATATACTGATTTTCACAGGGCTTTGCAGTTCGGGAACCGAGTAATAGCATTTTTCCAGACGGTAATTAGGAATTTTTGCCGATAAATGATGTATGTGATGATAGCTGATATAACCTGTTATCCAGTGTAACCACTTTGGCAGGTCATAAAAAGAAGAGCCGTTCAGTGCTGCATCGCAATAATTCCATGTCCGGTTGCCTTCCCAGTAAGTGTTTTCATACTGATGCTGTATGTAAAATATCCACGTTCCCACAACTGCGGCAACGAATGCTATCGGAACATATATCTTAAAGAAGGTAGAAGCTCCCAGCCAATAGCAAAACGCTGCACCTACAACTACCATATAAATATTCGTGAACATCACACTAACCCATGATGACAAACGCTTTGCTTTATAAAAAGGCACTCGCTGCTTCACAAGAAAATGTATCGTAGCTCCTGCGGTAAACAGGAAGAAAGGGTTTCTTAATATCCTATATTGCAGTTTTTGAAAAGGAGTAGCGTTTTTATATTCTTCAACCGTCCATGTTGTAACGTCACCTACACCCCTATGGTTCAAATTCCCAGATGTAGCATGATGTCTGTTATGCTCTTTAGCCCATTGTGCGTAAGGGGTCATTGTAAACACACTAAGAAGGGGACCTAGCATATCATTATATTTTTTGTTCTTAAAGAATGAGCCGTGACCGCAATCATGTTGGATAATGAATATTTTAACCACGAATAGACCGGCAAAAAATGAAAGTAATAACGTAACCGAGTAATAAGAATCCACCGTCAAGTACATTAGATAACATATGGCGGCAAAAAATCCTAAAGTTGAAAATAACTGTAACAAACTTTCATGTATCGTGGGATTTTTATATGGGGCTACAAGCTTATCCCAATATGCCATAGATTGTTTATTTTCCACATCTTCTCCTTATTTATATCATTTCATTACATAATAATAAAAGATTAGAACTTAGTAAATAATATTTTATCTATTTCCAATTGCAAGCTCACTGACAAAATTCAATACTTCTTCTGCCGAACTATCCTTTATCTTGTTAACTATTGAGGAACCTACAACAACAGCGTCCGCATATTTCCCAACTGATTTTACATCACTTGTGGTTTTTATACCGAATCCTACGGCTATAGGCAAATCACAATTTTGTTTTATTCTTTCCACCGCCTGCCCCACAGACTCGTAACTAGCTGATTTAACACCTGTAACTCCTGTAACTGCAACATAATATAAAAATCCGCCGGCTTTCTTTGCTATCAGTTTCATACGCTCATTATCGGTGGTAGGGGTAGCCAGTTTTATATTTGCGATATCATATTTTTTTGTAATCTCGAATAATTCATCATCTTCTTCTATCGGCAGATCAACTATCAAAACTGCATCAACTCCGGCTTTGTTCGCATCTGCACAAAATTTTTCCACACCGTAATTACGTACAGGATTATAATAACCCATTAAAACTATCGGAGTGCTATCGTTATTTTTCCTGAACTGTTCCACCATCTTCAAAATGCCTGAAACTTTAGCCCCTGCTTTTAACGCCCTTATTCCTGCCGCCTGAATAACGGGACCATCTGCCATAGGGTCGGAAAAAGGCATACCCAGTTCAATTATATCGGCTCCGGCTTCCGGCAGTCCGTTCAGGATTTTTTGCGATTCTTCAAGGCTTTTGTCATATGCCATAATATATGTTATAAGCCCTGCCCTGCCCTGCTGTTTTAACTCGTTGAATTTATTTTCTAATCTCATATTTTCTACTAATAAAATACGTGGAATAACACAATTAAATCTTGGAATTGCACATTTAATGGGTGAGTCGTTAAAATTACTTGTTTTTGTCATGGGCGAATTTATTTCAGCATCTCATTCTACCTTAAAAAGACCCTGAAACAAGTTCAGGGTGACGCATCAACCATTAAATGTACAATTCCGTTAAATCTTAACTCCCAAAGCTTCCGCAATAGTAAACACATCCTTATCACCCCGCCCGCATAAATTCATAATGATAATATGCTCTTTTGGCAATTTTGGTGCTATCTTTATCACATGTGCCAGTGCATGTGAAGGCTCTAAAGCAGGCAATATCCCTTCTGTTTTAGCACAAAGCTGAAAAGCCTCCAACGCTTCTATATCAGTTGCCGACTCATACCGGACCCGTTTTACATCATTTAAATAAGCATGTTCAGGACCTATTCCCGGATAATCAAGACCTGCCGATATGGAATGGGCGTTTTTAATCTGACCGTCATCATCTTGCAAATAATATGTTGCATTTCCGTGTAGGACTCCAAAACGCCCGTTACTGATTGATGCGGCATTATCTTGCGTATCAAGTCCTTTGCCCGATGCTTCAACGGCAACCAGTTCAACCCTTTCATCATCTATAAAATCGCTAAACAAGCCAAGTGCATTTGAACCGCCGCCTATACATGCAACCAGAGTATCGGGCAACCTACCCTCCGCCTCCAATATCTGCTGTTTAGCTTCCCTGCCTATTACAGACTGAAAGTCTCTGACCATCATCGGGAACGGGTGCGGTCCTGCCGCCGTACCTATAAGATAGTAAGTATCATCAACATTGGATACCCAGTCACGTAAAGCCTCGTTCATTGCGTCTTTGAGCGTACCCGTGCCTGAGTCCACCGGCACTACCTCGGCTCCCAGAAGTTTCATACGGAAAAGATTCGGCTTTTGCCTTTCCATATCTTTTGCACCCATATAAACGATGCATTTCATATCGAACAAAGCACATACCGTAGCCGTTGCCACGCCATGCTGTCCCGCTCCCGTTTCAGCAATTATTCTTTTCTTACCCATTTTTCGGGCAAGCAATATCTGCCCCATACAATGGTTTATTTTATGTGCACCCGTATGGTTAAGCTCATCTCTTTTAAAATAAACCTTAGCTCCGCCCAGATGCTCGGTCAGGCTTTTTGCAAAATATAACGGGCTTGGTCTGCCCACATAATGCTTCAGGTAATACTCAAGTTCCTCATTGAACTCTTTGTCATCTTTATATTTTTTATATGATTTTTCAACTTCCAGAATCAACGGCATTAATGTTTCTGAAACATATCTGCCGCCATATATACCGAAATGTCCTTTTTCATCCGGCTGTGAATATTTATTGTTACTCATATCAAATACTTTAAAATTTATTTTTTGCCGCCTTTGCGTTCTTGATGAACTCTTTTATCAACCCGATATCTTTTACACCCGGCTCACTTTCAATACTTGAAGAGACATCAACTATCTTTGCACCGCTTATTCTAATGGCATTTTTCACATTCTGCACGTTCAAACCTCCAGACAATATCCATGGTACATTGAACTCCCTACCCTTGAGCAATGTCCAGTCAAAAGAAAGACCGTTACCTCCGGGTAGCGGAGAATTAGGAACTTTAGCATCAAACAATATCATATCGACCACATCGGTATAATCCATGGATTTTACCACATCATCGCTGCAACGGACGGCAATCGCTTTTATAATACCGGCCTTATAACTTTCTTTTATATCCTTTATCCTGCTGCGGCTTTCGCTACCGTGAAATTGCACATAATCAGGTTTGAAATCTTTTATAATATTCTCCAATTCCATATCCGTGGGGTCAACAACGACCGCAACTTTTTTTACACCCTTCTTTAAACCTTTGGTTATCCTGAATGCTTGTTTAGGTGTTATGTTCCTTGGAGACTTATGGAAGAAAACAAGACCGATATACTCTGCACCATAATCTGCTGCTGCCCCGACCTCATCTTTGGTCTTCAGACCGCATATCTTTACTTTGACCGTCATAACGATGTTTTAATTTTCTTTTCTGCCTTCAAAGCTTCTATTTCACTTTCAAGGGCTTGTATTTTACGTTTATTCATTGAGTTCATTTTTTCATAACCGACTTTGGTAAAAGAGGAGCCTATACCGTAAACCACAACTCCCATAGCAAAACTACCTATTACTACTATATATAACGGAGCTTCAACGATATATGATAGCGGGTACATGGAAATCGTGACATCTTCACGGTTAGCAAGTGCAAATATGGTAGTAACACCCGTAATCAGTACGAAAAAAATTACTTTAATTATCCACATAACAAATGCACCTTTTTATGGGAGTTTTCAATAAATATATATTTAGTGAACACTCCTTTTTATTGAAACATATCCTTCAATGATTTTACGCCGCCTTCACTGCCTAGGTTATTCTTTATATCTTTAAAATCCCTTTTTAACTGATTTACAAGGTTTTTTCCACCTTCGGGGTTATTTATCAGATCCTGCACTATGGATTTCACTTCCAACCTGATTGTCGGCTTAAACAAATTACCGCTTATCAGTATAGGGATACTAAGCTTTTGTTCTTCGTTACTTTCAAAGTCCTGCGAATATTTAGGTGTTAATTTATACGCAATATTTTGTTTTGGCAAATCTATTTCACCACGTCCGGCAAAATTTAATATATCTGATTTCAGTACAAGATTCTCGTTTACCGCCAAACCGTTCTTAATATCAAAGTCTGCGGATATCTGTTCGAATCTGGTTGTATGTTTGGCAGCACCCAAATTAAAGGCATCAGGCTTGCTCTTTAAAATTGATATTAAGTCCACTCCTTGGATTACGCCATCTTTTACATTCAATGACATTTTACCGCTTAATTTTTCTACCAATGCCTTTTGGGTATTACCTACCGAATATAGGCTTCCTTCAATATCCGTCTTCCCTTCGAATATCTCTTTTTGTCCTGCCATTTTCAGGACTTGCTGCATGTTTAATGATTTTATGTCAAATTTAGTTTTCAATACAGACAGACCGCTTGCACCGTCAACCACAACCTCTGAATTCATTATCCCGCCATATAGAGAAACATCTTTAAAATTCAACGTAAGCCTTCCGCTTTTCAGATATGCATTTAAGGCAATATTCCCCACCTCAAAATTATCATATTTGATACCGCCGGACTTAAAATTAAAGTTAAAGTCACCCCGATTCAAAAAGGCAACATCAAACTCCTTGGTGTCCCATCCAAACTCTTTAGCACTTTCTTCTTTTTCATCGACAGATGTTTGCTCGGTAACTTTTGGATTTTTAGCAGATGCCGTAGTATAATTATTAAGATTAATACTATTTGCATATAATGACAGCTTTAAAGAAGGCTTACCGTTTATCTTCTCATGCTCAATTTCGCTATTTGCCTTAATATCATCTAATTTTATATCGATGTTATTGAGTTTATAAGTTGCACCGTTTATTGTGTATTTAGACGACAGGTCAAAAACACCTTTTGATTTATCTTCAAATATATTTAGCTTGCCTGACAAATTGAAATCATTTTCACCGGGCTTGATAGATGTTTTTATATTCAGGCTCGATATGTTTATATTTTGTTCACTTTGTTCATCAACATATGAAAAGTCGGCATCTTTTATCTCAAACTCGTTTAATAAGAAACGCTCGGTAATATCAAAAGGTTTCTCTCCGCCATAAACAACTTCGGTTACCTCATTGGGGTCTGCTACTTCCTTCTCCGCTTTTTTCTGCTCCCAGTTAGCCTCACCTTCTTTATTCACATTCAGGCTAACGTTCGGCTTAATGAGTTGCAGGCTATCAATTTCCAGTTTTTTATCAAATAACGGTGCTAATTTTATTTTTATCACCATCTTTTCAGAGGCAAACAAATTACGGCTTTCATCAAGTGAAGAAGCAACCGAAACATTTTCGACCATCAACGATATATTAGGAACTGCCATTGCGGTTATTTTACCGTCAATTTTCACCTTAAATCCGGTTTTGTCATGAATAAGATTTGTTATTTCCTGCTTATATTTATTTACATCAAGCCAAAACGGCACTGAAAGTAAACCCGCAACAGCAATGAACAATAATAATGTAAATAATATAAGTAATTTTTTCATGAATAATTCTTAGAATATCAGGTTATACGCTTTATTATATAACTAATAATATACTAATCGTTTTTATTCAAGCGTGCATTTAGCTCTTTACCTGCCCTAAAATATAAAGCGGCTCTTTCTCCCAAATCAACAAGCTCGTTAGTCCTTGGGTTTCTGGCTTTTCTTGCCTGTCTTTTTCTTATAGTAAATGCACCGAACCCTCTTAATTCAACCCTTTTTTCTTCAACCAATGCATCTGATATTTCATCAAATATAGTATCTACAACAACCTGAATGTCCTTTAGGAACATATTAGGAAAACGTTGAGAAATTTTTCTAATTAATTCTGATTTAGTCACTTTCGCATCTCCACAATTTATTAATTATTTGTTAATTCTATCACCTTCGGCATATTAATATACGACATATAATATTTGTAAAAGTAATTATTGATTTTTTTATATAAAGCTACGGCTTCCACATCGCAACAAAACCACTTGACGGAAATATCTGCGATAAATACGGGTTATCAAAACCTAAAGAACCGTTAAGCAGCATATCAAACATCGAATCTTTATCCTTTATTAAAACATTCTTTACCTTCAATCCCTCTTCTATATTTTTTTCTTTTTCCAACCATTTTATCGCATCGCTTTCTTTACCGATTGCATCGATCAGCTTGTTATTTACAGCCTGCCTTCCGGTATATATACGACCGTCGGCAAGCTTTAATACCTCCTCTTTACTAAGAGACCTTCTTTGTGCCACAAGATCGGTAAAATAATCATAACCGTCATCAATACCGTCCTGAACGGCTTTTTCAGCCTTAGGAGTCATTTTTTCGGTAAAACTCGGAGTGCCTTTCAAATCCGAAGATTTAATAGTGATAAAATTAATTCCCATTTTTTCGGCAAGCTCCGTAACCTCTGCCGCTTGCATCATAACACCGATAGATCCGGTCATAGTACCTTCACTTGCAAATATCTTATCGGCAGCTATCGCAGTCATATATCCGGCAGAAGCTGCAACCGTTCCCATAACCGCCACCACAGGTTTTTTCTCGGCTATCTTCCTAAGTGAGTTATATAAATGCTCACCGCCGACCATAGTTCCACCGGGACTGTTTATATGCACTATGACTGCCTGAACCCTTTCATCGTCTTTTAAAAATTCCAGCTTTTTATCACGTCCGTGACTTTGACTTATAATACCTTTTATATCAACACTAGCGATATATTCTTTCTTTAAATTATTAAGATCGAACACTCTCACCATAAGTCCTATAGCCCATAATACGGCAAATATTATGGTTAAATTACGCCATTTTTTTATTTCGCCTTTCATTCTAATCCGGTCAAGGAGTGTATCGGCTGATAAGGACATAACAAACAAAACCCAAATTAAAAAATAAAAACTTAAGTAACTGTAAACTACACCGATCAAGGTGCAGTTTACAAGTTACAATTATTTAATACTACTTGTCTTCGGACTTTGAGGAATTGCTATTTTCCAAAGCAGCTCCCAAAATATCACCTAGACTTGCACCGCTATCGGCAGAACCATAAGCTGCAATAGCATCTTTTTGCTCATCAACTTCCAAAGCTTTAATAGAAACCGAAACCGAGCCGGAATTTTTATCTACCGACACAACTTTTGCATCGACTTTATCGCCGACTGCGAATCTATCACTTCTTTGTTCAATACGGTCACGAGCAAGATCACTTCTTTTGATGAACGTTTTCAAGGCATCATTTATAGTAACCTCTATACCTTCATCTTTAACATCAGACACAACGCAGGTTACACGTGAACCTTTGCCTATATCATTAACGGCAGAAGCTCTAGGGTCGTCGCTAAGCTGTTTTATACCTAGGCTGATACGCTCTTTTTCCGGCTCAACACCAAGAACCTTAACCTTAACAACCTGACCTACCTTGTATTTTTTCAATGCCTCTTCAGCATTATCGTCCCATGTTATATCGGACAAATGGATCAGACCGTCAACATCACCTTCCAATCCGATGAACAGACCGAAATCAACCGTGTTCTTAATCTCACCTTCAATGATTTTTCCAACCGGATATTTTTCACTGAACGCCGTCCAAGGGTTATCCTCACATTGTTTAATGCCGAGGCTAATACGATGTTTTTCTTCATCAATATCAAGTATCATAATCTGCACTTCCTGACCTACCGACAAACGCTTGCCCGGATGTGCATTGCTTTTTGTCCAGCTAATCTCGGAAACGTGTACAAGACCTTCAATACCTTCTTCTATCTCAACGAAAGCACCGTAATCGGTAATGTTAGTAACAACACCTTTGAATTGCTTACCTTTAGGGAATCTGGTAGCAACTCCCGCCCAAGGGTTTCCTTCAAGCTGTTTCATACCAAGCGATATTCTTTTCGTTTCCTGATTGAACTTAATAACTTTTACTTTGATTTTCTGTCCTAAAGAAAGAACTTCTGAAGGGTGGCTTATTCTGCTCCATGAAATATCGGTAACGTGCAATAGTCCGTCCACACTTCCCAAATCAACGAAAGCACCGTAATCGGTAATATTTTTAACGACACCTTCAAGCTGTACACCTTCTTCAATCTGCGAAAGCATTTCCGAACGCTCTTCTTCACGTGACTCTTCTAAGATGGCACGGCGTGAAACTACGATGTTCCCCTGTTTAGTATCCATTTTCAATATCTGGAAAGGCTGCTTTATGTTCATCAACGGAGTTATGTCTTTTACCGGACGTATATCGACCTGACTTCCCGGTAAGAATGCGATAACACCTTTAATATCAACTGTGAAACCGCCTTTAACACGTCCGAATATCGTACCTTCTATAATATCACCGTCTTTACATGTACTCTCTAATGTTTCCCATGCTTTTTGTCTTACGGCTTTTTCACGGCTAACTATAGAACCTCCGCTGCTTACACTTTCGATTCTTTCAAGGTAAACCTCTACCTGATCGCCGACTTTAACATCGGCTTGCCCTTCTTCTATTTCAAATTCACGAATAGAAACACGCCCTTCTGTTTTCAGACCGATATCAATTATCGCAATATCATTTTCAATAGCAACAACAGTACCTTGTACAACAGTACCTTCTACTTTTTCTTCTTTTACGGATTGTTCAAAAAGATCGGCAAAACTTTCACTTGTTGTAAATTCTTCACTTTTCTTTACAGTATTATTTTTTGTCATGATTAATTAATTTAAATAAAAAAGTTAAACAAATGCCTTGAATGAATAACTATATTCACCAAAGCGGTTAGTGTGTAAGATTAAACATTCAAGGCATTGCTGAATAGTATAGCTTTATCTATGTCATTCTGAACTTGTTTCAGAATCTTTATTTTGTAAGCTATAGATGCTGAAATAAATTCAGCATGACGGTACGCTTAATTTAGCTACACTAATTCGACAATGCCAAATTCCATTTAAAATAAACAATTAAAATCGATATTTTACTTGTTTATCTTAGCGAAATCACGCCTTGCTCCGGCAACGACAGCAACAATTTCTTCAAAAACTTCAGATACTTCCATGTCGGTGGTATCTATCTGCACGGCATCTTCGGCAATTGCCAAAGGTGCTACGGCTCTTCCACTGTCACGTTCGTCACGTCGCCTAAGGTCATCTAACACGGACTGATATATAACCGAAACTCCGTTGTTTTGCAACTGTTTAAATCGCCGCATCGCTCTTACCTCTATATCGGCGGTAATAAAAAACTTCAGATCGGCGTCAGGACAGATAACCGTACCTATATCCCTGCCGTCCAGAACCGCCCCTTTAGGACTTTTTGAAAAGTCCCTTTGAAACCTGAACAGAGCGTCCCTCACTTCCGGAATTACTGCAACAACGGAGGCTGCACGTCCGATTCCTTCATCATATAAATGCGGATTATTAAGTTCTTCCGACGTTATGTTCTTAGCCATTTCAACAGCAAGCTTCTTATCTTCGGGACTACCTCCGGCTTCCAGTATCTTATAGCCCAAGGCACGGTATATACTTCCGGTATCCAGATAATTCAACCCGAAATGTTCTGCCAGTTTTTTGGCTAACGTCCCCTTTCCGGACGCAGCCGGTCCATCTATTGCTATAATCATAAAACTTCAATTATTTATTCATCTATCCAAGTAATAGGTATTAATATTATCGGTATAGTTACCTTTTGTATAATTCCTGTTATGATAAGAATATACAACATTCGTGTTAACGTTCTCATCCGAATCCACCCCCGTCCAACCGTCATATAAACGCAAAACCTGACGATTAGCAGGGGAAAACACCTGCCTGAAAGTTCTGTCCAGCTTAACGCTGAACTTATCGTTAAAATTCGGGCTGGTTATAACATTGAACAAAACTATACCGTCTTCATTCAGATGTTCTTTGACCTGCTCAAAGAACTCTTTAGTTATCAACTGGAAAGGAGTTGAAATTACGTTAGTAAATGCATCAAGGAATATAAGATCGTATTTTTCATCTGTTTGGTTAAAGAACCCTCTTGCAGGCATGGCAACAAATTTACGGTTATCTTTAAGCTTGGATTTTAATAAATATTTTTCAGAAACTTCCTTTAATGTAGAATCGATATCGACGAATGTATAATTATTGAAAGTATCATCCTGACCGAATGTAAAGCCACCGGCACCTATTACAAGTATAGATTTAGGCTTATCGGATACCCCGTCTTGATTTGCTATAGGATTAACGAATCTTTCTTCAACATACCTTATATATCCGAATCTAAGTTCGGGATTTGCAGAATATTTTGCGGCCGGGCTTCTATTTACTATCAAAACTTTAGTACCGTCCTCTTCACCGTTTTCTATCCTGACTATATTGTAATTATTATCCTCAACCACACCAAGACCTTCCATTATATGGCTACCGTTCAGACCAAAGGCGATAAACGTGATAACAACCATAAGAAAGTTATTCATACTAAACAGTTTTTTACTTAGTATCACAACTACAATAAGTAACAATACTATGTTGACGATAATTACGTTATGCACTCCTATAGCACCCATTAGTACAAGCGTTGACAAAATAGCACCTAAGAACGACCCTATTGTTGAAAACATTAATATAGTTCCCGTTGCTTTTGATAAGTGGCTACCCCTGAAATAGTTACTGACCAAAGGAGCGGTCTGACCAAGCAGGTAAACCGGATAGACAATAAACAGCAATGAGAAAATAGTTGCCTGTGCAACCCTGTGCGAGATATTATAATTATCAAAGATGCCGAAATATATCTCAAGTAGTATGTATGAAAGACCGAATACAAGTATTACCGAAGCACTAATAACGTTTTTTATTAACTTGTTTCTGATAGTGATTAATTTTTTCCGTCCGTATTTCACACGGTAATTTCCGCCTACATAATAGCCAAAGGATAACGGCATCAATACGGCGGCTATAACGATTGCCATAGTTTCCGTACCGCTTCCGACAAAAGGTATAAGCTGACGTATAGCGACCAATTCGGTAGACAGAACTACATACCCTTCCAATAAAATAACTATGTATATATAAGCTGCTCTCATTAAAACCTTGCTCTTTAATTTAAAATAGCATTATGTTTAAAACTGGGGAAATCCTTATGTCCTTTTTTATAAACACAAACCATGATAACATCATGAATAAAAAATGCGGATAAAGTAATATGTATAGAGCATTTCTCACAAAAAAACATTATAAATCTGTTTAAAAAGCTATTTTTAAACAGTTCATGCAGTTATTTTTCCGCCGATAGAATTAACAAGTTGAGAAAAATGCGGAAAGCTTGTATTTATCATCGTACCGTCATCTACGGCGACAGGTTCTTTTGCGACCATTCCAAGTATGAGGAATGACATGGCTATGCGGTGGTCAAGATGTGTTTTAACCATTCCTCCACCTTTAACATCGCCTCCTGTTACCTTTAACCAATCGTTCCCCGCTTCGAATTTAACACCGCACGCCTTCAAACCGTCCGACACCGCTTGTAATCTATCGCTTTCTTTAACACGCAGTTCTTCCAAACCTTCCATTAAAGTGTCACCTTCGGCTACCGCAGCGGCAACCGCCAGTATCGGGTATTCGTCAATCATGGAAGCCGCACGTGATGCGGGGACTTTCACACCTTTTAACCTACTATATTTAACCTGAAGGTCTGCAACCTGTTCACCTGCCTGAATCCTTTTATTCAGGAGTGTTATATCACCACCCATTTCAATTAATGTATCATACAGCCCCGTCCGAAGCGGATTAATGCAAACATTCTGAATGGTTATTTCAGAATCGGGAACTATAAGTGCGGCGACTACCGCAAATGCGGCTGACGAAGGATCACCCGGCACATTAAATTCCATAGCTTTTAGCTCCGGAAATCCTTTCAGGGTTATTTCACGCCCGCCATTTGCATTGTCATTCGCAACAATCTCAGCACCCAAACCTTTTAGCATCAATTCGGTATGGTCACGAGTAGCGACAGGCTCAATAACGGTGGTCTTCCCCCTGCAATTTAAACCCGCAAGTAAGATGGCCGACTTAACCTGTGCGGAAGCTACCGGAAGCTCGTATGTTATCGGCAATATTTCATCATTTCCGATAACCGTAAGGGGCAGCCTTCCACCTTCTTCACATTCAAACCTGACATTCATTTTTTCCAGCGGTTGCATAACTCTGGACATAGGTCTTTTCTTTAAACTTGCATCTCCGGTAAATACGGTATTGAACTTATAAGGGGCAACAAGTCCCATTAACAGCCTTACACCTGTTCCGGAGTTGCCTAAGTCAAGCTCATTATCTGCCTTGGTTAATCCGCCGACACCTACACCTTTTACAACCCATTCGCCATTTTGTTCTTTTTTGATATCCACACCCATAGCCTGCAATGCTTTTGATGTGGCTATAACATCTTCACCTTCTAAAAGTCCGCAGATACGTGAAGTGCCGATTGCCTGTGATGCAAATATTAAACTTCTGTGCGAGATTGACTTGTCACCGGGTACTTTAATAACCCCGCTCAAAGAACCGCATTTAGCTGATTGTAATTTAGTCATTATTTTTTAGTGTTAAGTGATAGTGTTAAGTGTCAGTGTTTTTATCCCTTAACACTAACACCAACCACTAAAACTAACTACTACTCCACTATCTTTTTCCACAAGCCTTCAAAAATATTATCGGCACCGACAATGCGAGCTTCTTTTTTCTCCTGTATTTCCTCACGTTTAGTTTCACGTCTTGATTTTTTTTCAGGGAACGGCTCTACATTATTATCCTCTTGAGGCTCACTAATCTTTTTAGGTTTTTCCTGTTTATTAACAGGTCTTGTATCAGCCTCAGGAACCGAATCTTCATAGCCTTTCATTTTCTCGATATAGAAACTATTAGCACCTGCCGTATCATCAACATTCAGGAAAACTTTTACATTATATTTATTTTCTATCTTGCTTAGAGGTTCTCTTTTGTTGTTAAGTATATAAAGTGCCACATCCTGAGTTACATAAACACCTACTGCCTTACATTTTGACCTGCTGACATCATTTTCAACGGCTCTCAAAACCGTAACGGCATTAGACTCGGTAGCCTTCACCACACCAGCCCCTACACAGGTAGGGCATACCATGGTGTTTACCTCCAGAAAACTTGATGCCATTCTCTGACGTGACATTTCCAATAATCCGAACGTACTTATCCTGCCTATCTGTATCCTCGCCCTATCATCTTCGAATGCGTCACGCAATACTTTTTCTACCGTCTTCTTATTCCTAAGATCAAGCATATCGATAAAGTCTATGACGATAAGCCCCGAAAGGTCACGCAATCTAAGTTGCCTTGCAACTTCACGTGCCGCTTCGATATTGGTAGATACCGCCGTTTCTTCCACCGATCTTTGTCCGGTTGAGCGTCCTGAGTTCACATCAATAGATATAAGTGCCTCGGTCGGATTTATAACCAATGCTCCGCCCGAATCAAGCGGAACCTCAGGATTATAAAGTGCGGCTATCTGCTCTTCTACCTTATAGCGTGTAAAAACAGGGACTTTATTTTTATATTGTTTTACCCTTGAAGCATGACCCGACATAACAACTTTAATAAAGTCCTTAGCGGTTTCAAAAGCTTCTTTTCCTTCTATCAGCACCTCATCGATTTTTTCATTGTAAAGGTCACGCATGGTACGCTTGATAATATCACCTTCGGCATGAATAAACGCAGGTGCGTTTGACTGCTTGGTCTTTTCAATTATACCGTTCCAAAGTCCTGCCAGATAATTATAGTCACCCCTTAACTCGTCCTCGGCTCGCTTAGCACCTGCCGTCCTGATAATCAGTCCTTTTTCTACAGGTATGTTAAGATTTTTAAGTACGGACTTCAGACGTTTTCTATCTTCACGGTTTTCTATCCTGCGTGATACACCGCCTCTTCTTAGTGAGTTAGGCATAAGCACGCAATAACGCCCCGCTAGTGAGATAAAAGTAGTAAGGGAAGCACCTTTATTGCCCCTTTCCTCTTTTTCGACCTGAACAAGCACTATCTTATTACGCTTGATAACTTCCTGAATCTTATATTTGCGGTATAAGTTCTCGTCATGCTTTTTGTCGTCTTTTATTTCCTGTTCTTCTTCTACGGCAACAACATCAACTTCCGATTCGGAAGATTCCTCATTTCCCGAACCACCTGATTTTGCAGCTTTTACAGGCTCATCATCATCTTCAGATTCCTCTTCATTAGAGTTACTGCTTCTTATTGACTCAAGAAGAGCCTTCTTATCTGCGACAGGTATGTCGTAGTAGTCGGGGTGTATTTCTGAAAAAGGAAGAAAACCATGTTTATCACCGCCATACTCTACGAAGGCAGATTGCAATGAAGGCTCAACTCTGGTTATTTTAGCTAGATATATATTTCCTTTTAATTGTTTTTTTACCGATGTTTCGGAATCATACTCCGCAACACGACCATTTTCCAACACAACAACGCGAGTTTCCTCTACGTGAGTTGCGTCCACTAAAATTCTTTTTGGCATTTATTAAATACTCCATAGGCTTTCGCTCACGGCGACAGTTTAATGAAACCATTATATTTTCTATTACTAGAAGTGATTTATCTAAAAATGTCATCCCTGAACACATGTTTATAAAAAGTTTGGACATTCTCATTTCGGAAATTATTTTTTATTCCTACTCAAGAACGGATATTCTACATTTAAGCGGATCAAGATCCGCATACACAATAAAAATAGCAATTTTTCCATATTGTTTGTTTATATTTAAAGCCTGATAATTATAAATAACTCAGCATTAATAACAAAAACGAAAGTTTGCTAAAGTCATATCATACACATATTTCTGATTAAATAAATAATTTTTATATATTTAAAAATAAAAATGCGAAAAACAGGATAAAAAACAATCAGATACCAAATTTACCTTCAACCGACACTAGAACTTTAAACAGGCTTCCCATATTTTTCACATCTATCAGCCTTTCAACGCAATCACTAACCCTCTTCGCCTGTTTTTTATTTGCCGCACCGGCAACCAGAATTTCACGGCGTTTTTCTATGCCTAACGACATCAAAAATTCACGCTGGGTAACAATACTGCAATCATCTATCCCCTGCTCTTTAACCGCCTCAGATAACGCCACAAAATCAACATGTGCGGTTATATCCGCCTCACCTATGTTTTTCAGCACGTCATGGAATTTGTGGTTTTTCATACCCTGCAATGTATCTTTATATCCGTAATAATCATAGCCGTAATCTATGAAAACCCCTGCCCCGCCGAACTCTTTTATACGTTTGGCTATGTCCTTTACGATTGCTAATGAACTTTGACTTACCTCCAAAACGTCGCCTTCCTTTACAAACGGGTGCTTTTTATTAAATTCATCTGAAAAACCGCAAACAGGCGAAAGTCCGAATCTTAATTTTTCGTTTTTATCTAAAAATATTAAGTTCTCGCACCACCCTTCTTTTGTTTTCACATACTGGTTAATAGGCAGAGCATCGAAAAATTCATTCGCTACAAAGAACGATTTTTTTCGCGGTATTGTGTTTATGTTATCATGCCATTTAATATTACCGTGCATTCCTTCTAAGGTTTCTTTTTGCACCTGTTGCAGTTGAAGGCTGTTTTCCACCATGTGTATATCTATAGCCTCATGAAATCCTTTTACACGCCTAGTGCCACGCAAAAGGTCTTTCATCAAAACACCCCTTCCCGGCCCCATCTCAACCAAGGCTACACTGCTTGGAGTTCCCATATTTATCCACTGATATGCTATAAACACCCCGATAAGCTCACCGAACACCTGCGATATTTCAGGGGCGGTTATAAAATCCCCTCCTTTTCCGAAAGGCTGCCGACTGCCATAATAAATCGGCAGTGCATAGCCCATAAGCTCACTTATGGATATATGACCTTTATTTTTTATAATAGTTTTTATATCCATCTGTTTTTTTAATTTTTCGATAAATATAGTAAATTTACTATATTTATAATTTACTATAGAAGGTTCTGCAAAAGTCAAAAAAACTACTCTCCCCTTGAGGGAGAGTTAAAAACACGAAAGTGTTTTTGTGAGGGGTAAAAACTCGCAAGTGTTTTTATACCTGCATGTATCACCCCCTCCCCAACCCTCCCCCGTACACGGGAAAGGGAACAAAAAGAACTCAATTTTCAACCTTACAACCTTTTGCAGAGGCTTCTATAGTATATTATGTCATTCTGCGAATTTGTTTAGTAAAAAAAATTATAACGGAATCCTATTTCTCCCGACCTTTCCTCATAGCAAAAAATACGATTATAATTCCCGTAATCATCATAGGGAATGATAACGCCTGCCCCGTAGTTATCTGCATGAATAAAAATCCGATATGCTCATCAGGCTCACGGTAATTCTCAACGATTATCCTAGCTGCTGCGTATCCTGATACAAATATTCCCGCCAAAACTCCGGGGAACTGTTTTAACTTTGTGTAGTTTGCTATAACAAACAATATAATGAATAATAGCAATCCTTCTAAGAAGGCTTCATAAAGCTGGCTTGGGTGTCTTGGCTGATTGCCGCCTGTCGGGAACGCCATAGCCCACGGAACATCGGTCACACGCCCATATAGCTCCCCGTTTATAAAATTTGCTATCCTTCCGAAGAACAGCCCTATAGGTGCGGCACAGGCAAGCAGGTCAAACAGCACCCATACATTAACTTTCTTCTTCTTGCAAAATATTATTGTTGCGATAGCCACCCCTAAAAAGCCACCGTGAAAAGACATTCCCCCTGACCATATTTTCAGAGCCTCTCCGATATGCGAAATATAATATTCAAAATTGTAGAACAGCACATAACCCGAACGACCGCCCAGAATTATACCGATAATTGCCCAAACCATAAAATCATCGAATACTTTAAGATTCTGTTGCACAGGCGGTTTTTTGTTAAGCCTGTCGGCATATATAGCACCGATAACGATTCCTGCCACATATGCTAAAGAGTACCACCTGATAGCAAATGAGCCTATTTCTATTAGAACCGGATCGATATGTGGATATTCTATCACTTTATTATTTATTAAGATTGTTTTTTATGTTTATATAAGCTGAAAACTCATAACTATAAAGAGTAATAAAGGAAATGGATAAAGAAAACAAATTTTTTGAAGATTTTACAAAACTTGCAGGCTCCGCAATGGATACGGCGTTCAACTCATTTGCCGACATGAAGTCACAATTTGACCATGCGGTGCATGAAAAGGTAGACGAGCTACTTAAAAAACACGACCTTGTGACCCGTGAAGAATTTGAAGTAGTAAGTCAAATGGCACAAAAAGCTCGCCTTGAACAGGAAAAATTATCAAAAAAAATTATTGCTCTTGAAAAAAAACTAAAAGGAAACAAATGATAAGTCAGAACATAATACTTGTAGGCTGCGGAAAAATGGGAAGTGCCTTATTTGGCGGACTGCTTCCTAATCTGGAATCAAAATCTCAGGCTCTGGTAATTTCACCGAGCGGCAAAGGCTCCGATTTCGGTGTAAATCTGGTAAATAGCCCTTCACAAATACCGCAGGATTTTAAGCCTGAAATAATTTTATTAGCCGTAAAGCCTCAGATTATCGGCAATGTTTTAGAAGAATATAAAAAATATACCGACGGCAACACTTTGTTCATATCCGTTGCGGCAGGCAAGACAATAAAGTTCTTCGAAGATAAATTAGGAAAACAAACTCCCATAGTAAGGGCAATGCCTAACCTGCCTTCACTTATAAAACTCGGTGCTACTACAATATGTGCCAACGATATTGTAACCGAAACTCAAAAATCTATTACAACCGGCTTGTTCGAATCGGTGGGCATGGCTATATGGCTTGATAGCGAATCACAAATGGACGCTGCCACAGGTCTTGCCGGAAGTGGTCCTGCTTACGTATTTCATTTTATCGAATGCCTGATAGAAGCCGGAATAAAAGAAGGATTGCCACAAGACACCGCAACCGAGCTTGCAATAAGCACCGTTTTGGGCAGTGCCGTAATGGCTAATAATTCCGACAATACGGTCATACAGTTAAAAGAACAGGTAATCAGCCCGAACGGGACCACGCAAGCAGGTATTGACGCACTTTCTAAAGACGGCTCATTACAAAAACTCATTCAAAATACCGTCTCTGCAGCTACTCGTCGTTCACAAGAATTGGCTGAATGAAAAATACTCTGACTTGTCATACTGAACTATAGTGAATTCATTTACGTCATCGCCCGAGTTTTCTTTAGAAAACTATAGGGCGATCTCGGTGAGATTACCCTATAATTGCCTTTGGCAATTCGGGTAATGACGTTTTTTATGAGAAATGAATTTAGAATTCACTATATATCACACTCCCGAATAAGAAATACGGATTCGGATTACCTTGTATAATAATAATTATTATAGTTCTCTACGGCTTTTTGTGCGTCCTGAAAATCAGAAAGGGCAGGATTTGTAAAGTCTGAACGGTTAGTTATAGCACCTATGAAATTCGCCGACATAGCACAGCCGATTCCTCTTTGACATTGCTTTGTAAGCAGCCTGCTATATTTTAAAGATACCGTACTTTCCCTGTTAGGTGTAACTTTCATACTGTACGGCACTGAGAAGTTGTTTAATATCTTCTCCGCACCAATACATAAGGAATCACCGTCTACACAATATAAAACAGCCTCACCGGGTCTATCATCTAACACCCACTCAAACATTGAATCCAAAGAATCCCTACCCGTAATAGCGAACGTCACGTCCTCAACATTACTTGTTAACAGCGTTTCAGGCTTAACCTGAGCCGCCTGTTCATTAGGACGAACACAAGATGAAACAAATAAAACACAGGATAGTAACAAAAATAAACGCATATAAAAAAACCTAATCAATTAAATATCCGACTCCGCCTTCCAGCCCTACATTCCGCCCTGTATTTTTCGGAGCACCTATACTGCCTAAGAAGAATGTTTCCATATTAGACCTATGTGTAAAATTATCGGTCGGAAGACGAATATCGTTACCTCTTACAGGGTCGGTAAGATAAGGTGTAACCGCAATTACCAGCTCTGTTTCGTTACGCTGAAAATCAACACTCCTGAATAATGTACTCAATATAGGAATATCACCCACCCCCGGAACCTTATGTATATGTGATTTACTGCTGTCCTCAATAAGTCCAGCTATCATAAAACTTTCACCAGATGCCATTTCAACGGTCGTATTCGCCCTTCTTGTTGAAATGGAAGGCACGGATATTGAATTTACACTCACAACTTTCGGGTCAACTTCAGAAACCTCAGATGCAACGCTAAGCCTTATACGGTTTTCAGACAGCACTACCGGAGTAAATTCCACGCTTACACCCACAGGCTTATAGTCAACCGACATAACATTACCCGCCTGAATCACAGGAACGGGTATTTCACCGCCCGCCAGAAAATCGGCCGTCTCACCCGATATTGCTATCAAAGTAGGCTCGGCAAGGACTTTAAACACCCCTTCCCTTTCTAAAGCACCAAGTACGGCAGAACCTGAAGTTATAACACCATGCAAGCCAAGCCCAAGTTTCTTCAAAACATCACGGCGAATTTCGCCCACTCTAACCCTAAGCATTACCTGCTGTCCGCTTCTTAGACCCATAAGATTCAGCACATTATTTTCATCACCGACATATTCTCTAACTACATTAACTATCTGTGCGGCAGTCTGAGCGTCACTGACCGTTCCTTTTAACGCAACACTGCCGTTAACCGTGGCAACCCCTACTTTTTGTTCCGGGAAAAGGCTGCTTAACGTACGCTTTATAGAAAGCAGGTCTTGAGTAACGGTTACATTCACCTGCCTTACGATACGCTTACCGTTCATGAACCTGATATTTGTATGTCCCAGCCCATGCCCTATTACGGAAACCTTTTTAGGTGCGTGCTTAACTACTCCGGCAACCTCCCTGTCGGCTATCAGCACATGGCTCATTGCACCTGGCAAATCTATTATTTCCGCCCCATTCTTGCCTATAGTAAGGTTTATAACATCACCTGCAACAGCAATATTTGCAAGTGAAAGTAGCATAGCTGAACAAAAACCGACTTTTAACAATAAACTTCTGATAAAAAACATTAAAACCACCTAAAACACTTTTAAAAAGCTTCAAAAAATGAAGCCGCACGTAGAAAATGCACTGCATTAATATAATTTATAGTTCATATAGGAAGGTCAAGTCAATATAATTTAATTATCTACAATTTAATTTTACATATTGATTTATAATAAAAACATTATCGGCGGTATAATAAATTTTACGTAAAAAACATGCTGACAGACATTAATAAAAGTTAAAGTGCGAGTATGTTCTTTATAGTCGTTCGTCTATTATAGCCCTTTGCGATAAAGGATTTACAACATTATCGGGAAGTACCTTGATAATTTTATTATATTAATATCATTCCCGATGTTACGTCGGGAATCTTCTTGTAACTATATAATATCCCCTTATAATCTCTTAAACGATATTCGGGTTAATAAATGAATTTTTCTAAAACCGGACATATTCAAACATATTTCGGACGTTTTGATAAATAGTCTTGTTAATCTTAATAATTACGATAGTGACAACCGGCAAAAAATTCCCTATATTCTTGCCTTGTTTTAAAATTACTAAAAAGTAAGAAAGGCAATCGATATGTCTAAGATGAATTTGAACGTCGGTATAGCAGGTCTGGGTACTGTAGGTGTAGGTGTTGTAAAGATATTGCAAAGCCGGTCTGAGTTATTGGAACAACGTACTGGTAAAAAAATAAATATAGTTGCGGTTTCCGCCCGCAGCCAAAAAGATAGAGGGATAAATCTTGACGGTATCAAATGGTATGATAACGCAAGTGATATCGCAGATGATGAAAACGTAGATACCGTTGTTGAGCTTATAGGCGGTGATGAAGGCATAGCTTATGACCTGTGTCTCAAAGCAATTAAAAACGGCAAAAACTTCGTAACCGCTAACAAGGCTTTAATTGCAAAACGTGGAAACGAGATAGCATTACTTGCTGAGGAAAATAATGTCTATGTAGCGTTTGAAGCTGCTGTTGCAGGCGGCATACCTGTCATAAAAACCTTAAAAGAAGGACTGGCAGGGAACGAGATAACTAAAATATCAGGTATTTTAAACGGTACATGCAATTACATGCTTACGGCAATGAAAGATACGGGTCGTGATTTTGACGTTATATTAAAAGAAGCTCAGGAACTAGGATACGCAGAGGCAGATCCAAGCTTTGACGTAGGCGGTATAGATGCCGCTCATAAGCTGGTAATACTTACATCGCTGGCATTTGGAGTTCCTGTTGATTTCGATAATGTTTACATAGAGGGGATTGAGAAAATATCACTCATAGATGTAAAATACGCTAAAGAACTGGGCTATAGGATAAAATTACTGGGGCTATGCTCTAAAAGCGATAACGGTATCAGCCAGAAAGTGTGTCCTTGCCTTGTGTTGAAAAATTATCCGGTAGCAAGTGTTGAAGGTGTTGATAACGCCGTGTTCATTGAAGGTGACGCTGTAGGGAAAATTGTCTTACAAGGGCCGGGGGCGGGTCAGGGAGCTACCGCATCGGCAGTGGTCGCAGATATAGCCGACATAGCATCGGGCAGAAAGTCATATATGTTCAATGCACCTGTTGAAAAGCTTGCTAAATCTGAATTTGTAGCTATTTTAGAGCATGTAGGAAGATATTATATAAGAGTTACCGCCGAGGATAGGTCGGGTGTCTTAGCTTCCGTATCGGATGTGTTGCGTGATGAATTGATATCGGTAGATTCTATTTTGCAAAAATCGGCAAAAGAAGGCGAACATGCACATATAATTGTCGTTACGCATAAGACTTCTGAAAAAGCGATTATAAAAGCAGTGGAAAAAATAGAAAAACAGGATAGTGTAATTAAAAAACCGAACGTTATACGTATAGAAGGATAAATGTTTGAATATATGTCATGGGCGAATTTATTTTAGCATCTGTTTTTATATTATATATTTTTACGTCATTACCCGAATTTTGTGTAACAAAATTATAGGGTAATCCGCTTCAAATTGCTGGAGATTATCCTATAATTTACATACGTAAATTGGCGAAATACTTCATAAAAATAATTAAGTAAACTTATTATTTTTATTTCGTGTTTTCGGGGAATGACATAATTTAAGGAGTGCTAACTATTTAGGTTAGCAATGCCAAAAAGTAAGATAAACGATAAATAAAAAGGAACAAACATGGTGAGTATAATGAGACGAGAAGAAAATGATAGCGATTTGACATTAGACCGTAATTTTGCCATGGAGGCGGTGCGTGTTACCGAAGCTGCCGCTCTTGCTTCTTATAAGTGGATGGGTTTGGGTGATGAAAAGGCCGCAGATCAGGCAGCGGTTAATGCTATGCGTAGAGCGCTTAATACTCTTTCGATAGACGGTACGGTAGTGATAGGCGAGGGCGAGCGTGATAAAGCCCCTATGCTATATATAGGTGAAAAAGTCGGAAGCGGTCAGGGTCCTGAAATAGATATCGCACTTGACCCGCTAGAGGGGACTACCATCTGTGCTACGGGAGGGCCTAACTCATTAGCAGTTATCGCAATGGCGGAGAAAAACGGCTTTTTGCACGCACCTGACGTATATATGGATAAGATAGCCGTAGGTAGCGGATTGCCTAAACATGTTGTTGATTTGGATAATTCCGTTGAGTCAAATTTAAAAAGTCTGGCAAAAGCTAAAAAATGCGAGATATCGGATTTGATAGTATGCATACTTGACCGTGATCGCCATGAGGAGATAATCGCTAAAACAAGGGAAGCAGGAGCCAGAGTTCGCCTTATCGGTGATGGTGATGTTGCAGGTGTTATAGCAACTGCTACCAATGATACCCAGATTGATATGTATATGGGAATAGGCGGCGCACCTGAGGGAGTTCTTGCCGCTGCGGCTCTTAGATGCGTCGGCGGGCAGATGCAGGGGCGGCTGATATTCAGTGATTCCGAACAGCGTGAAAGAGCAAAACGCATGGGCGTGAGCGACCTTAGCAGAAAATATACTATGGAAGAGATGGCAAAGGGCAATGTAATGTTCGCAGCCACGGGAGTTACAAGCGGTTCAATGCTTGAAGGCATTCAAAGATTCAAAGGCGGTGCTTCAACGCATTCGGTGGTTATGCGTTCTAAAACAGGAACTATACGTCATATTAAAGCACAGCACTTTTTTGACCGTAAAAAAGGCGGCGATCCTGCCGAGCATTGAGATAATGCATGTCATACTATGGCTTGACCATATAGTAACTTCTTTATTAATAAATAGATTTATAGTGAATATAAACTAAACAACGACCTTCCCACAGCGGGTTATTGAAGACCTATTTAACAGGCAATAAGTAACATAACTGCTTCGAGCGGTTCAAGCAGTGTTTTGATTAATGTTTTTTAGTTTTTATAAATTGACCTATCAGTTTAACAAATTTATTCATAACGAGTGAAGGAAGATAGATAGCTGCTACAATAATAATTATACTTACATATACAACTACTAATAAAGAATAGTCCACAGAATGTTTCATCTTGTAATGGCTAATCATTTCTTCCGGACTTAAAATACGATTGTTTAAAAGTTTAATCTGCTCGTTATTGATTGTATATGAATGTATTGTATCACCCTTTTGTGTGCCTATTACACTTATATTTCCCATCTTAACAATATCATAACTAATTCTTATAGAACCGATTTTAGGATTTAATGGTGTTCCATAAAAATATTTATTTCTGTTGAGTTTTATGTATTTTTTTAAACGGTTATCAATTTTATTATAATTATCTCTAGTAAGATTATAAGGTGTATAATATTTTTGTATTTCAGATGTATATTCTTTTATATATTCTTTACCGAGCTTGAATGAACCTACACTAATATCTTTAGCAACAAAAGATTTAGTTTTATAGGGCAGTTTAGATGGGTTTTTATGCTTCTCAGAAAATTTAAATTTTGATGAATCTATTAAATTTTTCGACCAATCTTTATAATATGTCGTTTTTACATTCGAAGTTATTTCTGAATTTAAATCTCTAACGTTTTTTTCATGCCATTGATACATCTCAACAGTACGTCTTAACATTAAAGCACCTTCCTTTACCCCAAATAACTTATCCTCCAATATTTCATTTGTAGAAGCTTCTCCGGAAACATGTATCAATAAACCTTCGTTGCGTTTGTCTACATACCCATATGTAACTGACAATACACTATTCAATATACTATTAGTTATTTCGTCGAACTTTTGAGACTCATTGAAAACATCTTTTATACCAGTATAAAAAGCTAAAGATAAGAGAGCGAGGACCAATATAAGTATTAAACGTTTTGGAAAAAGTAATAAAAATAATATATTAATTATCAAATTACCCAATCTAGAATTAAATAAAGATTTTATTGTATTTCGCATGCTTTCTTGCTTATGTTAACTTCAACACATAAAATTCATAGCCAACAGCTTCGCATGACTATCTGGTAAATATAGTTATACTAACCTATTATACCATAACAAAGGGCTTTATTGCAAAAATAGTACGTTGAATGGTTGAGTCGTTAGGATCAGTTTTTTTGTCATGGGCGAATTTATTTCAGCATCTACTTTTGTTATCATTGTATAATCTATTAAGTAATTTTAGGTCTATAGATTCGCCGTTGGTGGCATTATTTGTCAAATCTTCAATATTTAGGTAAAAAGTATAGAAGCCTCTTCAAAAGGGTTCAAAGTTCAAATTTGAGTTCTTTTTATCCCCTCTTCCGTGCGCGGGGGAAGGGGCGACACATGCATGTATAACAAACACTTGCGAGTTTTTACCCCTCACAAAAACACTTTGTGTTTTTAACTCTCCCTCAAGGGGAGAGTAGTTTTTTGATTTTTGCAAAGGCTTCTATACTCGTTTTCTAATGCCTGAAATGCCGTTTACCTGTAAATACCATAGCGATATTATGCTTGTTGGCTTCGGCGATAACTTCTTCATCACGTATTGAACCGCCCGGTTGTATGATTGCGGTAACTCCTGCTTTTGCCGCCTGTTCAACTCCGTCTGCGAACGGGAAGAAGGCATCCGATGCTAGAACCGAGCCTTTTGCACGATTAGGGTTTTCTTTGCAATCGCCTGCTTTTATGGCTGCGATTCTGGAAGAATCAACACGGCTCATCTGACCTGCACCCACACCTATACAGGCATTGTTTTTAGTCAGGACTATTGCGTTTGATTTAACGTGCTTACAAACCTTGAATGCAAACAGCATTTCTTTTATTTCGTCATCAGTCGGCTTTCTGTCGGTTACAACTTGCAAGTCTTCTTTTGTAGTTTGTTCATAGTCGCTATCTTGTACTAACAATCCGCCTATAACTGATTTTACCGCTAGCGATTTATTTATCTTATTATTATCACCTGTAATTAGAATCCTTACATTCTTTTTAGCAGATAATATCTCTTTTGCCTCGTCTGATATGTCGGGAGCTATGATTGCCTCAACGAACATTTTAGCAATATTTTCTGCCGGTTCTGCTTCCAGTTTACGGTTGAATGCCAGTATTCCGCCAAAGGCACTGACAGGATCGGAAGCTAACGCTTTTTTATAAGCTTCAAGAATATTCTCGCCGATAGCTACTCCGCACGGGTTGGCATGTTTGATAATAACTGCGGCAGGTTCTTCAAATTCCGATACCAACTGCAAAGCCGCATCAGCATCATTGATGTTGTTATAACTAAGTTCCTTACCTTGAATTTGAGTTGCGGCAGCTATACCGGTTCCATCATTATATGAGTAAAAAGCGGCTCCTTGATGAGGATTCTCGCCATAACGCAACGGTTGTTTCAAAGTTGCGGTAAGGTTAAATGTTCGGGGGAATTTTTCGCCTTGCTGCCTTGCAAACCATGTGCTGATTGCCGTATCATATGCGGCAATGCGTGCAAAAGCTTTTGCCGCCATTTTCTGACGGAAAGCATCTGATGTTGCACCGTCATTTATTTTCATCTCGTCAATTAATTCGGCATAGTCATTATGGTCGGTTATGATAGTAGTGAAAGCATGGTTTTTTGCGGCGGAGCGTACCATTGAAGGCCCTCCTATGTCTATATTCTCAATAGTTTCTTCAAATCCTGCACCGCGTGCAACTGTTTCTTCAAACGGATATAGATTGACAATTACAAGATCAATAGGGGTGATGTTGTTGTCCTCCATTGCTTTTACATGCTCCTTATTATCAAGAACCGCAAGCAAACCGCCATGTATAGAAGGGTGAAGGGTTTTTACACGTCCGTCCATTATCTCGGGGAAGCCGGTATGCTCTGAAACGTCCTTTACGTTTAAACCGGCATCACGCAGTTTTTTTGCCGTACCTCCGGTAGAAAGAATCTCTACGCCATGCTGTTTCAAAAATTGTGCAAGCTCATCTAAGCCTGCTTTATCGGATACCGAGATTAACGCACTTTTTATCTTTACTGACATTTTCTGTTCCTGATAGTTTGGTTGTTTCATTCTTTTTCCTTTCGTTTTAGAAGTCATACTGAACTTGTTTCAGTATCTTTTGTATCTTATAGTAGATGCTGAAATAAATTCGCCCGTGACAAATAAGTTTTCATACTAAGCCGCATCTTTTTCAATTTGTTTATTATGTTCCGTCAGGTATTGGGGAACTATTTGCAATAATATATCTGTTAAGCCTTTGCGATTTCGGTTCTCACATTCTTTTGCCGCAGCGTCTATTTTGTTTATGATATCCTGAAAATCAATATCACCTGCAATGGCTTTCATTATGCCTTTATACAGGGTTTCCGCTCTTTTCTCATCATCATAAAATAATTCTTCATATAATTTTTCACCTTCTCGGATACCTGTAAAAGTTATTTTTATATCTTCATCGGGTGTAAAACCTGCCAGCTTTATCATTTGTGCGGCAAGGTCTACTATCTTGATAGGGTTGCCCATATCAAGCACGAATATGCCTGATTTATCATTATTTTCATTTTCTATAGTAGATGCCTGAAGCACAAGTTCCACAGCCTCAGGTACGGTCATGAAGAAGCGTTCCATGTCGGGGTGGGTAACTGTGATAGGTCCGCCTTTTTCCAACTGGCTTTGGAATAAAGGTATAACCGAACCGGACGACCCCAAAACATTGCCGAACCTGACCGTAGAGAAAATAGTATCGGAATTTTCTTTTGAATTACCGAGGCTTTGTATATAGCATTCTGCTATACGCTTTGTAACTCCCATAAGGGAAGTGGGGTTGACAGCCTTATCGGTAGATATCATTACCATACGGCTTACCTTGTGACGGGTGCATATGTCGGCCAGATTCTTTGAGCCTATAACATTTGTCATGAATGCTTCAATCAGGTTTTGCTCAACTATCGGAACATGCTTTAACGCTGCCGCATGAAAAACAATATCCGGCTTATGTTCTTCAAATATCTTATCGAGCAATTTATAGTTACGGACATCACCGATAAGTGAAATTATCTCAATATCCTTATCAAAACTTTCCAACTCCTTGTCTATCATATAAAGGTTATATTCGGATATCTCTAACAGGATTATTCTTGACGGGCGATATCGGCATATCTGGCGTACCAGCTCGCTGCCTATAGTACCGCCCGCACCTGTTACAAGTATATTTTTGTCGTTAATAAGTGTCTCACGCCGTCCAAGGCTGGGAGTTATTTCAGCACGCCCCAAGAGGTCTTCAATAGCGATAGGTCTTACCTCAAGCTTGTCTATGTTATCTTTAAGGTCGGATATACGAGGCAGTTTTGCAAGTTTAAACCCAAGCATATCAGACATTTTCAGCAGTTTGGTAACGGTTTCTTTATCGAGATAATCCTGTGCCAGTATAACCCTCTTTGGCTGTTGATTCGCACGTTTGAGGCGTTTTATCGCAAGCGGTATGGAGTCAACATCGCCATAGACGGTTATACCGTGAATTTTTCGCCCCATACGGTTTTTGTCATTATCTATTATACCGACTATCTTATATTCCGAACGTTCACGCCTTGCACATTCCCTTAAAAAACTTACGCCGTTTTCAGACATTCCTACAAGTAGAACAGGAGTTCTCTCGTCAATTCCGCTTTGCAGGAAGCCAAGGGAAATATCCTTGTCCTTTAACATTCGGTAAAGGATTCTGGGGGTGCCTAACATTGTCATAAGTACAAGTATGTTTATTATCAGAACCGAGCGGGGGAAATCCTCCAGACGGTTGAACATGAACATCAGCGGTATGAATATAAGCGTTGCCAGAACTACCGACTTTGCAATATTAACAAGGTCATTAAGCGATGCATAACGCCACACACCCTTATAAAGCCCCATAAAGAAAAATACACAGGCACATGAAGCAGTGAATAACAAGATAGCGGGGGTAAGGTAATTATAGCTTGCTGAAAAATTCTCACCAAGCCGCAAATACAATGATATTATCAGGCTTGCCGATGCCATAAATATATCATGTAATGCCGCAATATGAGAACGTTTTATCACTATTCGCCCTTTTTATAAAAGATGATACCGAAACGTTTTATATGATTCAGTAAATCCGGGTTGTCAATGTCAGAAAATGACGATAAATCAAGTGTATATGGAATTGGCAAATCGTCAAGTTCGTTACTTATCCTGCTCAAAACACTTATATCTATGTTAGTCCCCTTTATTGTAAGGTCAATATCGGAACCTTGTTTAAATGTACCCGTTGCCCTTGAGCCGTATAAAGTTACCGATTCTACATCGGGGTATTTTATAAAAACCCCCTTTACCAGCCCTATAGTTTTATCATCTAAACCGAAATTCATCTTTCTTTAGCTTCCAGAACTTCTTTTAAATTTGTAAGTGCCATGAAATAGCTATTTCGGATAGCACTTACTATCTGTTTTGCGGTTTCCTCATTATATGTATGGGAGGTCATATTCCTGCTTTGTATCATCTGCATCCAGATATCGCCGTCTTTAATCAGGTTTAGCCTGAACGCCTCACGTGTGGCATCTTTTGAGCCGTATATTTCGGTATTACCGCTGCTTTTTAAAAAATCAGCCAAAGTTTTCCATGCCAGCTCATGAGTATATTCAAATGCCTGAATAATTCCCTGTTCCTCAAGCTTGTTCAAATTCTGCTTTTTTATAAAATCAGATAGTTGTGACAATGCTTTCTTATAATTTGCAAAACGCTGCTGCCATCGAATATCTTTATTCATAACATTTATATCTTTAAATTTGAAAACTTGTAATAACACAGATACATAAAAATTACAATAAAGTATTTCCTTTTTAAAGCTATACTGGTTTTTTTTGAAAAGGTGGTTATTATACTATCGGTCAAAAAAACAAAGGACGCTCATGAAAAAAATATTCAGCTTCATTATAATTATATTGCTGGGTTTTTACCCTAAAGTTTCAATAGCAAAAAGTTTCGGGGCAAAAGGTTTCACACTTGATAACGGTATGCAGGTGGTAGTTATACCAAATACAAAAGTTTCCGCCGTCTCCCATATGGTCTGGTATAAAATAGGTGCAGTGGACGAACCGCTAGGGAAAAGCGGTATAGCACATTTTCTGGAACATCTGATGTTCAAGGGTACTACACGCTACGGCAAGGGCGAGTTTTCAAAGACTATCGCAAAATCAGGAGGTGATGATAACGCTTTTACCGGTTATGACTATACTGCATATTTCCAGAATATCTCACGTGATAAGCTTGAACTGGTAATGGATATGGAATCAGACCGCATGGAAAACCTTATACTTGATGAAAAAGAGGTGTTGACCGAACGTGATGTTATATTAGAAGAACGCTCTGCAAGGGTAGATAACAAGCCTTCCTCGGTTATCGCCGAACAGATGCGTGCGGCATTATACAGGAATCACCCGTACGGAACTCCGCTTATCGGCTGGAGGCATGAAATTGCGGCTCTTACACCTGAGGACGCACAAAACTGGTATGATAAGTATTACGCACCCAACAATGCTGTTTTAGTAGTATCAGGCGATATTACCGAAAAAGAATTAAAGCCGCTGGCGGAAAAATATTACGGTAAAATAAAAACAAAAAAAACACCCCAAAGGATTATGGTTAGTGAACCTACGGATAATTTTGCGGCTATTAATATCAGTCTTGCAGATGAAAAAGTGACCCGTCCGGAATGGAGCAGGTATTATATAGCTCCAAGCCTGAATACCGATGAAAAAGGAATGACATATCCGCTGGTGTTACTTTCATATATTCTGGCGGAAAGCGATACCGGCAGGCTATACCAAAATCTTGTGGTTGAACAGGAGATTGCCGTAAGTGTTTCCGGTTACTATAACGATCTTCAGTTGGGGGAATCTTTTTTCGGGATTTATGCTATTCCGTCAGATAAAAGTAATATAGAGCAGATAGAAAAAGAAATTGAAAAGCAAATTGAAAATATTAAGCAAAACGGCGTAACTGAAGACGAGTTAAAAAGAGCCAAGAACGCACTTATAGCAGAAACTATATATGCTAGGGAGGATTTAAAAACTCTGGCATATCTGTATGGTCAAATGATGGCAACAGGCGTTGGAATGGAATATGCCGATAACTGGGAAAAAAATATTGAGAAGGTTACCGCAAAGCAGGTGCAGGACGCAGCTATGGAAGTTTTACAAATTGACAGATCGGTTACCGGTTATCTGACACCGAAGGGGTAGTTTTTGATATTATATAAAAGTGGGCGGTTAAAGAAATGAAAATGACAAAATATCAGATCTTATACTTAGTCATATTCTCTGCAATAGCAGCGTTATTTTTGTATTATCCGCAATTAGACCTTTATGTTTCAGGTTTGTTTTTCCATGAAAAAGTAAATATGATAAGTGATGAGCCTATGGTGTTTGGCTTTTTCTTGGGTAAAAATCCCGTATTTGCATTTTTACGTGAATCGGTAAAGTATGTAACTATCTGCATAGCGGTTTTTTTATTTTTCATGCTGGGTTTGAACTATTTAAAAAAATCTGACATTCTTGGGTTTACAAAAAAAAAGATAGCTTACCTGATATTATGCTTGGCAGTAGGTCCCGGACTTGTCGTAAATGCCATATTCAAGGATAACTGGGGCAGGGCAAGACCGCATCAGGTAGAGAATTTTAGCGGTAAGAAAGAATTTACACCTCCTTTTATAATGACTGACCAGTGCGAAAGAAACTGTTCATTTACATCGGGTGACCCGTCCGTAGGTTTCTTCTTTTTCTCATTTGCTTTTGCATTTCCAAAAAGAAGAAAGCAGTTTGCTATCCTTGCAACAATGCTGGGTAGTGTTTATGGGGTTACCAGAATAGTGCAGGGTGCGCACTTTTTAAGCGATGTTATTTTCTCAGGATTATTTGTTCTTGGAATGTGCCATGTGTTGCATAAGTTGATGTTTAGGGAGGAAAAAGAGAACATTGAAAAAACCCCCTGAAATAAATTCAGGGTGACATTTCATTATTTACAGCATCATATCCTTTAAAGCCCTTCAGGTAGTAAAAATAAAAATCTATATCAAAATCATTATAAAGGGGAATATGCACGTTGCCGACTCTTTCTATCGATTCAAAATAATTATTCATTTTGTCAGCGGAATCATTAGCAGTTATATATAAAAAGTCTTTTGTTGTAGCATCTGTTATATCGGTAGTAACTTCAAAATGGTCGCCACGGTTTCCTGTCGGGTTCCATTTTACCGCATCATATGCACGGGGTCTTGCGTAATATAGTAATTCCGAATGAATCTTGCGTGAATCGGTAAGAACGGTAGCAGAAGGGTATGAGTCTAATAATACTATAACGCCCTGCCCCAGTTCTTCCCAGCCATGCACTCGTTTAAACGGGTCTTTTATAAACAATTTCCCGTCCTCTATTTTTGTCTTGCGACCTGATATTTCAACATTGGGAATATTACCTAATTTATAAAAATTAGTAAGCAAAGCCGCTGCAAAAACGTGAATGGCAAATGATGCTATAATCAGCTTTTTACGGTTATTTTGCAAAAGGTAAGCACACACCAGAACCGTTGCCGGAACATATATGGGAGCCGCCCAGTTGGCATGCGCTCTAGATAACAGGCTAACGGCGGTTATCACAAGCAAAAGAGGCAGGATAAAACATAAAAGCAGCTTTGTTGCGTCATCAGCCTTACAGTTTTTAATCACTTTAAATAATATGAACAACAAAGTTCCGAAAAATATAGGACCGAACACCCCGAGCTGCGACCCTAAAAATTCAAACATATTATCAAAATGCAACGAAAAACCTCCACCTTGGGCGTTGTCTTTTGTGTGCAGGAAGCTTACAAGACCGTTATTGAAATTCCATATAACATTGGGCAGAAATATCAAACCGGCAATAACACATGCCGTCCAGAAACCCTTGCCTTTGAGATGCTTCCTGTTATCGGGTGACAAGAACATGTAAAGCATCGCAGATAATAAAAATAACAGCATGTTATATTTACTCATCATACCCAGACCAGCCATAATTCCGGCTGTTATCCAGTGTTTATAGCTGTTTTGTCTAACGGCTTTTATGAAGAATAATAGTGATAATGCATAAAAGGTAAGAAGCGGCGAGTCGGTTGATATCAGGGCTGAGGATACCGAAACAGCAGGCAAAGTTGCGTAAGCAAGACCGCTAAACATTGCCGTTTTTTCGTCCTTATATAATTCCCGTGCTATACAATATATAGTAACCGAAGTAATAAAATGCAGCAAAGGTGAGGCAAGCCTTACACACCCCTCCGTATCGCCGCATATGCTCGTAGTAAGCGATATTAGCCATGCTACCATTGGCGGTTTGGAATAATAGCCCCAGTCAAATGTTTGCGACCAATACCAGTATTGTGCCTCGTCAAAAAACAGGTTGAACTCTTCTAGCGACAGATAATATATCCTATAAGCCGTAATTGCGGCAGTCAGTATGAAAAATATTTTTATTTCTCTTGTCATAGGCTTTATTGTGTCTCTAGTTAATAAAAGTAAGTCATATAGATATGCTATTGCTAACTAAACATAGTTTTTGTCATACTGAATTTATTTCAGTATCTTTTTTATCTCAGAGTAGATGCTGAAACAAGTTCAGCATGACAAAAATATTAAAAATTTTGATATGAAATACAAAAACTAAGTTTAGTTAGAAATATAATAATCTATATAATTCCGACTTCAGGGGAGGACGCAGCCGCATATTCCTTTTTTGCCATTCGCCCTGCTAAATATGCAAGCCTTCCTGCTTCCACCGCTTTTTTCATCGCTTTTGCCATCAACACGGAGTTGTCGGCATCGGATATTGCCGTGTTCATCAATACGCCATCACAGCCCAATTCCATAGCGATAGCCGCATCTGAGGCTGTGCCTACTCCTGCATCTACCAATACGGGTATTGAGGCGTTTTGTACAATTATCCTTATATTAAGAGGGTTCTGTATGCCAAGACCAGACCCTATAGGAGCGGCAAGAGGCATGATAGCCACACAGCCAAGCTCTTCGAGTTTTTTTGCGTAGATAGGGTCATCGTTGCAATATACCATTATTTCAAAGCCTTCTTCTACCAGAATTTTAGCCGCTTTTAATGTTTCTTCCATGTCCGGGTATAGGGTGGTTTTGTCACCTATAACTTCCAGCTTCACCAGATTTCCGCCGCCTGCCGCCTTGGCAAGGCGTAGAGTCCTTACGGCCTCATCGGCAGTATAACAGCCTGCCGAGTTCGGAAGATATGTAAATTCCGATTTAGGTAAATAATCCTGAATGCTTTTTTGTTCCGCCACATCAATACGGCGTACTGCAACGGTTATTATTTCGGCTCCGCTTGCACGTATAGCGTCCCTTGTTTCCTCCAGTGATGCATATTTTCCTGTTCCGACCAAAAGGCGTGAGTTAAATTCTTTACCTGCTATTATAAATTTGTCCATAGTGATTTCTTTCGTATTTTTATGTATTTTGAAAGCACTATAGCAAAAATATATTTTTTATAAACAATACATTTATAATATTTTATATTCGGCATTTGAACCTGACCGCTTATGATCCCTTTCCCTTTCTAATCGCTCGGTATGAAGGTTTGTCTTTTTACAAAAAAATGAAGTAAACATAGAACCGAAAACTAAAGCCGCTGCAGTTCCTGCGGCAATTGAGGCTATAACACCTATATCCGGTCTGTTTGAACTTGCCGAAGAAGATGCCTCAGGAAAAGACGGCTGTGCGGTAAATGAAGGCTTAGAAAAAGTGTCAGATGTGAATGAAGACGGAGATATGGAAGGATAAGACCGGCTTTCAATGATATCCAGTATCTTTCCGGTCTGACCTTTTTGCCAACTATGCGGTCGTAGATTAGAAGGCAAATCTTCCGTATGCCTGACAATGGTATTATCATTGCAGTTATTATATTGTGCCGTTGTTTTTGAACCTTCGTCTATTACTTGACGATTTGACATATCGCAACCGTTATATATTGCAGCATTATTCGTCAACTCATTTTGCGAGACAACATTGCCGACGGCGGGTAATGCACTTGCACCGCCTTCTACCGGAACTATCGCATCACCCCTATAGTGGTATAAGTAAATATTTGAACCGTGTTCTGGATTGCACCCTTCGTAATCATAAGAGGCAGAGACCGCAAATATATTATCGGTAGAAAATCCGTTGTCGCAAAATAGCTCTAATGCCGTAGCACCTCCCATTGAGTGACCGACAATATGTGTTTTATCAATATTGTAATCCGTATTTATTTTTTCATTTAACTTTTTTAGAAGGTCAATAGATTCGTCCTGCCAAACCCTGTTTATAGCAGACGGGATTATAACAAGCGAATTCGAAGATGCAGATTCAGGGCATATTTGTGTAGATTCGCTAAAAGCTGCGGCATCTCCGCCTAGCCCGTGTAATGCATAAACCAAATCAACAGGTTTTGAAGTGTCGATATTCTCAGGTTCACAAAAAATATAATTAAGTTCTTTGCCGCTATCTTTAAAGAAACGTTCTGATTTTCTCATGCTAATTTTATTAATTAAGTTAATTTTTGGTGCTTTTGAAATACTATATAGATACTGAAATAAATTCAGTATGACAAAGATTTTAATGTTTTTTTAGAAAGTATATTTTATGATAGCTGAAACGGAATGATTGCCTTCATTTTCTAAATTGTCTTGTTTTAAGTGCAGGTCATTGCCTGCTTCCTGACCGGCTACTCTGTCAATATAACTATAACCGAGCTGGAATTTAAATGAAGGAAGATTAGGCGATGTGTAGCTCATGCCTGTGAGAACCTGATAAGACGGTGATGTTGCCGATTCGTCTTTATTATCGTCAGTGCTTGAAATATGCATAACACCTATACCGGCTCCTACATAAGCATTAACCCCATTCTTTTTCTTTATGTCATACACAAAATTAGACATCACTTTTGTTTTGTGATAGCTGTTATTTTCATATATTGCCTTGTTGTGAGATAGTTGCTGCTCAATGCGTGCGTTTTTTAAAACGCTATCTGCCGATAGAAGCCTGTAACCGAAAGAAACATTATTGTTTTCAAGGATATCTTCCCTTGAATCCAAATATACGTCATCAATAACGGATTGTTCAATAGCATTAGCATTTGAACTAAAAACCGTTAAAGAAACTAATAAACTTGCAAAAACTAACTGTTTTCTACTTTTCATTCCCATGAACTCCTACTTGGAGTTAAAAATTATATGTATTTTTCAACCTTGCAACAACCAACATAACATATCTATGACACGCTTGTCAAATACTTTATTTAGCAACGGGTTAGATGGGAGTTTGGAACCTTTAAGCACTATATATAGTGTAAAATAATTTCCTTATGTAGCTTATCGTGATTATATAGCTTGGATACTATGGTCAAGCCATAGTATGACGGTTATGTTTTTATAAAGTTAATTTACTGTAGAAACCTCTGCAAAAGGTTGCAAAGTTCAAATTTGAGTTCTTTTTATCCCCTCTCCCGTGTACGGGGGAGGGTTAGTAGGGAGGGGACAATACATGCAGGTATAACAAACACTTGCAAGTTTTCACCCCCCTCACAAAAACACTTTCGTGTTTTTAACTCTCCCTCAAGGGGAGAGTAGTTTTTATCTTTAGACGCTTGTTCTAATCTTTTTATTTTGCGACTTTGTTTTCTTTTTCTCCGGTTTGCTCTCAGGTTTTTTATAGAAGAACCTGTCGCCTATTATCAGCAGTGCGGGAGTGAAAAACAATGTCAGAATTGTAGCGAAAGTAAGACCTCCGGCTATTGATGTTGAAAGCTGTCTCCACCATTGGCTTGAGGGTGCTCCGATAGTTACTTCCCTTGTGATGAAATCTATATTTAGTGCCAGTACCATCGGTATCAATCCCAGAACCGTTGTGCCTGCCGTAAGAAGAATCGGACGCAGGCGTTGTATTCCCGTCCGCAATACTGCCTCTTTTGGTTCCATACCTGCCTCTTTCAGCTTCTGATAGGTATCTATGAATATGATATTATTGTTAACTACAATACCCGAAAGGGAAATTACCCCGACCCCGCACATTACTATACCGAAAGGCTGCCCTGTAACTATCAGCCCTAGCAATACTCCTACGGTAGATAAAAATACCGCACTTAATATAATCAGCATATAATATATACTGTTAAACTGTGTTACCAATATCAGTGCCATACAAAACAGGGCAAGGATAAACGCATTAGATAAGAATTGCTGTGCTTCGTTTTGTTGTTCCTCATCACCTTTGAAGCGTACCGAGATATCAGGATTGCGTTCCATCTGCGAAAGCAGTTCTTTGACTTCCTTAACTTTGGTATCGGCAAGAATGCCTTCTGCAACGTCAGCCTTGATAGTCATGTTACGCATACCGTTCATTCTGTATATCGTATCTACCTTTGGCTGTGCCTCGCGTGTTACGAAATTTGAGATGGGAATCAAACCTGCCTCGGTTGCTACCCTTAAATTATCAAGGGCGGTAAGGTTTCGTTTTTCTTCGGGGAAGCGTATGAGGATATCAACATCTTCATCAGAATCATCGGGGCGGTAAGATGTCATTTTCAAGCCGTTAGTGATAAACTTGATGAAATTACCCAGTATATTTACATCTGCCCCGAACTTTGCCGCCATCGACCTGTCTATATCCATATTCCATTCAATGCCCGGTATGGGTCTTGTGTCCTCGATATCAACCAGACCTTCAATATCGCCCGTCAAGTCCAGTATTTTGGTAACGGCAGGTTCAAGCAATTCGGGCTTGCGGGAGGATATTATCAGTTCTATAGGCTTGGCAGCACCCGGCCCCGCCTGCTCGTCCTGCGTATTTATTATTATACCTGCCATGCCTTCTGTGCGTTTTTTTATCTCCTCGATTATCTTATGGGCTTTCGGGCGTTTCTTCCAGTCATCATATTCTATATTTATAATGCCGACTGCGTCCTCAGGTATGCCCTTGCCACCCTCCATAGCACCTGATTTTGCGTAAAATACCCTAATACCCTCAACATCGAATATCCGCTCTTCCACCTTTCTGACTAATGCATCTTTTTCCTGCACGGAAAGATTGCCGCGCGCCCTTATCTGAATCTGCGATGTTTCAGGCTCTATTTCGGGAAAGAACTCTACACCCGTACCGAATTTGGCATAATATACATATACACTGCAAAGTATCAGGAATATAAACAGGGCAAATATTCCTGCATGGTTTACAACCGCCTTTAGTAATTTGTAATAGACTGATGCGGAGCCTTTTAGTTTTTCAAGGTCGCCTTTTTCGGTTAACTCGATATTTTCGATAACCTTCTGTGAGGGTTTGTGTTTGAAAGGCAATATACACCCTATGGTAGGAATAAAAATTATTGCCATTAATAACGAGCCTGTAAGCGTTGCTATCAAAGTAATAGGCATATATTGCATGAACTGCCCGACTATTCCCGGCCAGAACAGCAACGGCATGAACACTACCAAAGTAGTTGCGGTGGAGGCTATGATAGGCCATTTCATATATTTTGCCGATTCGGTATAAGCCTCTTTTTTGCTTTTGCCTTCGGTCATTTTACGGTCTGCCATCTCGCACGTGATGATAGCCGAATCCACAAGCATACCGATAGATAATATAAGGCTGAACAACACGACTATATTGACGGTTAGCCCGATAGAATCAATAAACAGAACTCCAAGTAAGAAAGCTCCCGGAATTGCTATAGTTACAAGTGCTGCCGAACGCAGCCCCACAAAGTAAATAATGACTATCATGACCAGCAAAATTGCCATGATTATATTATTTTCAAGGTCTTTGAGCATATTTATTATAGTGCCTGATTTATCCCCCGAATAGGTAATGTCGATATGTTCGGGCCAGAACTGTTTTTCAAAAGCGACACGCTCTTTTACCTGATTTATGGTTTCAATAACATTTGTACCCGTACGCTTGGAGACTTCAAGCACAATAGAATTTTTACCGTTGGCACGGGCAAAGCCCGTAGGGTCTTTGAAAGTTTTTTTAATCTTTGCTATATCACGTACAGTTACTACCGAATCGCCGTTTACTTTTACAGGAAGAGATAAAATATCGTTTAATCCTTCTAATAAACCGGGTACTTTAATGGAATAACGCCCGTTGCCGTTATCAAGCGCACCTGCTGCTATCAACCTGTTAAAACCGGTGGCTATCTGATTCATCTCTGCCAGCGTTATACGGTAGCTTTCTACCATTATAGGGTCTATCTCAATCTCAACCGCTTCTTCCCTGTCGCCTGCTATATTGACATCTAGGACATTAGGCAGTTCCTCTATCTTATCCCGCAGGTTGCGGGCTATGGTAACTAAAGTGCGTTCGGGTATGTCACCGCCGATAATCACGTTTATAACGGGGAACAGGCTTAAATTTATCTCCTTTACATCAGGCTCGTCCGTATCTGTCGGCAGCTCTGTTTTTGCAAGGTCAACTTTCTCACGCACATCGTTCAATGCTTTTTCGCTATCAAAACCTGCGTTGAATTCCAATGTAACAGATGCACGCCCCTCGGTTGCGTAAGCGGTCATCTCCTTTACACCCTCTATGGAACGCAGTTCCTTTTCCATCGGTTTTATAAGTAAACGCTCGGCATCTTCAGGCGATATGCCTTCATGGGTCATGGTCGTTATGATAAAAGGTATGCGTACGTCAGGGTCTTGCTCTTTTGGTATAGACTTGTATGAAGATGTGCCGACGGCAAATACTAATAGCAATATCAGTATTATCGTGCGGTATCTGTTTATACATGCGTCAATAAAAGTGTCCATCTTTTTACTCAGCCACTACCGCTTTATCACCAACCCTTAAAAATTCCTGACCTGCGGTTATTATTTTAGTGTTATCGGGTATGCCTGTTATCCACATTCCTTCTTTAGACTCTTTAATTATATTTATAGGATAAAATTCTACCCTGCTTTCATGGGATAGTGTTTTTAAACCTATCTCTCCGGACTCATCAAGAGTGAAAAAAGAGGGCTTGATAAGATGGGCGTTTATTTGTTTTACAGGAATTATAATACCCGTAGTCATACCCTCAAAAAAATCATAGCCGTTATTTACTATTTCTACCTCAACCCTAAAAGTCCTTGTGGTGGCATCGGCAACCTTGCTTATATAACTGACAAATCCTACGGTTTCTATTCCGCTTACGGTTTTTATCGTTGCGTTATTACCTATTTTTATACCTGCTATTTTATTTTCAGGTATCCGGGCAACAGCCAGTATCTTCGAATCATCAATAACGGTAGCAACCTGTTCCCCTGACTGATGAAGGTAATCACCCTCTTCAACATACAACTCCTGAACTATACCGTTAAAAGGTGCTTTTATAAAAATCTCATCATAGGCGGTTTGGGTTTTATACAGGTTCGCTACGGCAGATTGCAGGTTTGCGTAGCTTTCGGATAATTTTGTTTTTGACTGGTGACCTGAATTTTTCAATGACTTTGCCACATTATACTCAAGCCGGCGTTGTGCTAATAGTGCTTCGGCACTTTGCAGGATTTTTTTCCTGTCCTCAACTTCTAAAGATAAAATTATATCACCTTCTTTAACCCTTCCGCCTTCTAATACCGATATTTTCTCGACCTTGCCGTGTGTTTGCGATTTTATATTTACCTTGCGGTATGACATTGTAGTGCCGTATAGCTGCACCTCCTGTAGGATATTTTTCGCCTCTGACTTTGTTATGCCGACTTTTGGTGCGATAGATGCGGTTTTTTCAACGGTTTTAGTACCGTCGTCTTCAGGCTTGTTTGCCATGCTCGGAAAAAAGCCTGAGCCTATCCACAAAAATACTGCCACAAATATTAATGTAGCTATAAATTTTGAGGAAATATGGGGCATATGACTATATATCGGGATAAGTGATTATATGCAACGCAACATAGCATATTTAAGTTTGTCTTACAAGCAAAGACCTTATGCATAAGAGTCTTTTTTTGACGATTTTGTCGTTATGTCACCTCTCGAACACGTATGCATGTTGAACACTCTATATATACAAATCCAAAATAATAAATTGAAAAAAGTAACAAATTTCTTATAGTGTCTTTAATTGACTAAAGTTGAGAAATAAAATGAATAAAGCATTATTGCCTACAGGGCTGCATGATTTGTTATTCCCGAAAGCCGGAGCGCAAATAAATATAGTCGCAAAAATATCAAAGCATGTTGAAGGATACGGTTATCAGAAAGTATCTCCTCCGGCTATTGAATATGAAGATAGCCTTTTCGCAGGTGCCGGACGTTTTTTAAAGAAAAACACGTTCCGCTTTATGGATCCGCAATCAGATAAGATGATGGGTGTGCGTTCCGATATGACCGTTCAGATAGCCAGAATAGCCGCAACAAGGCTGGTTAATACACCAAAGCCGCTAAGGCTTTCATATGCAGGTGACGTATTCAGAGTAAAAGGTGACGGTCTGCACGCAGAACGCCAGTTCACACAGACAGGCATAGAATTGATAGGCGTTGATAACGCCTATGCTGATGCGGAGGTTGTGATAGTGGCTCTGGGAGCGCTGAAAGCCGCCGGTGTTAAGAGGTTGTGCATAGATTTTAATTTACCCGATTTGGCGGGGATAGTCCTTAAAGAACTGGGTTTTAAAAAAGAAGATCGCAAGCCGCTTTTTTCGGCAATAAAAAGAAAAGATGAAACGGCTATTAATAATCTGGCAGGGGACGGAGCCGAGTTGATACTTAAACTCATAAATTATAATATTATGAGTGAGGATATCTCTAATATAGCCGTTCCTGATTCGGCAAAGGTATTATTTTACCGCCTTATAGAAGTTATAAATATAGTTAAGGACAAGCTGCCTGATGTTCAGATATCCATAGACCCTCTTGGAGCCGGAAGGTTTAGTTACCACTCCGGAATAGGGTTTTCTATTTTTGCTAAAGGAGCCAAGGCAGAACTTGGGCGTGGCGGAAGGTATAAGATAGATGAAGATAGTGGCGGTATCGGTGCGACTTTATATGTGAACGAGTTGTTCAGGCTGTTGCCTCGTCCCGTCCCCAAAGAGAAGGTTCTGATACCTTTTGATACGGGGGCAGCAAAAATTGAGAGCCTGCAAAAAGAAGGTTATGTTATAGTCCATTCACTTGAACACGGTGAGGATATGAAAAAAACAGCCCAATATCTGGGTTGTTCCTGTTACTTGGACGGCAAGCAACTGAAAACGGTCTAGCTAAAAAAACGCCCCAAAAACCCTTTGCCGTTTTGTTCTTGCTGACGGTTTAGTAGTTCTTCGTATGACTTGCTTCTTTTTAGCTCATGCTTTTGTACGAATACAAAGTTTAAGCTGTCTGTTGATATATAATCGTTATTACCTGCTTCGGTGGCGACTTTAGGGCTATGGTTAACACTACTATCTATCCGTTCTAGCAACTCTCCTATATCGGATGATGTTTGTAGATCTATTTTTATACATGAGTCGGATTGTAAGTCTTCATCGAATCGCTGCTTTGAATGTGTGTTGCCCGAAACGCTTTCATAACCTTCTAAAATTAATCGACCGCGACCTTCAAATTCGTCTAATGCATCACGCAAGTCATCTGTTTGTATTGAATCACTAAGTTCGCTCAAGGAAGTTGAGGATATTGACTGTAAAATTTTCAGGTTATCGGTGTTTTTAGTATTATTGTTATTATGGAAATTAAGTTTTGATTCTGACTGACTTCGCCTTTTATCCTCACGTTTTTGTCTGGTTCTGTTCTTACCGCTATCGGCTTTTGGCTTATTATTTCCCATACCGCCCCTCCAAAACAATGACATTGTTGTTTAATTTTAGAATAATTGTAATAATTTTCTTTGCAAGAGAAAAATTCAGCGAACTATATAAGACCTCTGCATAATACGTCATCGCCTGAAAATACTTAATAAAAATAATAAGTTTACTTAATTATTTTTATTAAGTATTTCGCCAATTTGTGAAACAAATTATAGGGCGATTCTGGTGAGATTACCCTATAATTGCCTTTGGCAATTCGGGTAATGACGAGTTTTATTTGCATTATGCAGAGGTCTTTATATAAAAAAAGCCGGAGAATTTTCTCCGGCTTCATTATTATTCTTTGAAGAAATTATTCCTTTCAGGCGGCTTTTTGTCTCGGCCAGTTATTGAAAGTAAAAATATTTTCATCAGTATCGCATACCGTAGCAGTAATACGTGCCGCTACAAGATAAGGGTCGGAGTTTGCACCCGGACGTCTGTCCTCGAAGTAGCCGTATCCTTTTTGAACCACACCAAGCGGAACACGGATAGAGCGACCACGATCGGCAGTGCCGGCACTGAACTCATGTATGCTTGAAGTTTCATGGCGACCCGTAAGTCTTTCGTGTAGATTATGACCATATAGAGGGATATGTTTATCGTGCTTTTTAGAAAGGCGAGCAACGGCATCGTCAATAGAAGCCTTACCCTTGTTTTTGTCACGGGTTTCGTTGGTAGAGAAGTTAGTATGCATTCCCGCACCGTTCCAGTCGCCTTTTATAGGCTTGTTCTCGAAAGAAACATGAACATCATATTCTTCTGCAATACGGTGAAGTAACCAGCGTGCTATCCACATGTGGTCGCAAATATTTAATACGCCGTTATCCTCATTATCGACACCTCTGTAACCGATTTGGAATTCCCACTGTCCGGGCATAACTTCAGCATTGATACCATAGAATATGATACCGGCAGCAAGACACACCGCAGCATGTTCTTCAGCAATTTCTCTTCCGAATATCTGCTCTGTTCCTACACCGCAGTAATAAGGACCCTGTGGAGCCGGATAGCCATGTTCAGGCCAGCCTAGAGGAATGTTTCTTTGGAATAAAGTATATTCTTGTTCAAAGCCGATCCACGGCTCTTTACCTGCTGCACCTGCATCAAGAACAGCCCTCAACTGGGCTCTGGAATTTGATTCGTGAACAGAATCGTCAGCATTGAAGACTTCACACATTACTATGTAGTTACCTTCACCACGGATAGGGTCTTTAACAAAATTAATAGGTCTTAACATGCAGTCGGAATTATCTCCTGTTGCCTGTGAGGTTGAAGAGCCGTCAAAGCTCCACTCAGGAAAATCTTCTATTTTAGGGTTATCAGAAAGGCTAACCACCTTTGCTTTTGAACGAATCTGACGAACAGGTACAGTACCGTCCAACCAGATATACTCTGCAAGTGCTGGGTTACTCATTTTTTTCTCCGTTTTTTTTAGCGTTGATGCAACGCGTGCATTATAATCAAAATGATTACAAAGTAAAGGGCAAAATATCGGGAAACTCTTGGTATCGGCAGTATTTTAACGAATTGGATTCTATCTTTTTAGAATGGTTGTTGTAAAGAGTCGTGATCAAAAAAACCGATATAGCCTTTTTCAACGGCAAAATAATATGCAGTTGTAAGAATAACGGTGATTATTGTAGTTACTATTATCTTCTTTTTTAAATTGGGATTCTTCGGTGCACCTTTCATGTTGCCTGAGTCCGGATTTTCTTCAGGATTTACTCCTATAGGAAGGGCTATGAACAATACAAGCCACCATAATATTACAAAAACAACAACAACCGAAGCTATGGACATTTATTAAACTGCCTGATAAATTTTTTGATGGATTGTATCGAAAATATAATTCTAATCAATGTTTTTTGCGTGACTTATTCTTATATTGTTATATAAAATATACCGATATGATAACAAAAAGAACTTCCGTAGTTGATATTAAAAAGCGTAAGAAAGGTGAGCCTATCGTTTGCCTTACCGCCTATTCAGCCCCTTTTGCCAAAATTCTTGATGAACACGCAGACCTGTTGCTGGTGGGGGATTCGGTCGGAATGGTGCTGTACGGCATGGAATCAACACTGCCTGTTACTGTCGATATGATGATAAATCACGGGCTTGCCGTAATGCGTGGTTCTAAAAAAGCATGTGTTATAGTCGATATGCCTTTTGGAAGTTATCAGGCATCAGTATCGCAGGCATTTGAAAACGCAGCTAAAATCATTAGTCTGACAGGGTGTCAGGGAGTGAAGCTTGAAGGTGGCACTGAAATGACCGATACCATCAACTTCCTTGTACAAAGGGGCATACCTGTGATGGGGCATGTGGGGCTTATGCCGCAGAGGGTCAACGCATATGGAGGCTATAGTTGCAGGGGTAAAACCAAAGAGGGCAGAGAAAAAATAATGCAGGACGCTATAGCCGTTCAAAATGCAGGTGCTTTTTCCGTTGTGATAGAAGGTGTTATAGAGCAGCTTGCCGCCGATGTGGCTAAAGAACTTGAAATACCTGTTATAGGGATTGGCGGTTCTGCCCAGTGTGACGGACAGATACTGGTTAGCGAAGATATGTCCGGTCTGTTTCAGGATTTTAAACCTAAATTTGTAAAACGCTTCGGAAATGTTGCCGAGGAACTTGAAAAAGCCGCAAAAGCATATAGTAAAGAGGTCAAATCAGGCAAGTTTCCGGCTAAAGAAAACTGTTTTTAGCATTTTAATTTTTCAAAAAGCATTTTCATACTTTCCATAGTGCCGGTATCTAATGAACGCATTATAAGATCACTTATCGCCATGTGATGCCATAATTAATGAACACTGCCTAAAAATCCACACTGCCTTCATCATCGTAAGTTTCAACTTCCAACTGATGCTGTGCGGCTTTTACCTTGCCGTAAACAACTTCAGGAAGCTTGGTCGATAATGAAGGAAAACCTGCCAAAAGGCATAGAACTACAATCTGTATTACAACAAATGGAGTGATACCTTTATATATGTCCGAGCTTAATACCGATGCGGGTGCTACTCCCCTTAAATAAAACAACGCAAAGCCAAAGGGAGGCGTAAGGAAAGATGTTTGCAGGTTTACGGCTATCATTATAGCCAGCCATATAGGGTCGGCTCCTATCATCAATAATATAGGTGCTACTATCGGCACTACCACAAATATTATCTCGATAAAATCAAGGAAGAACCCCAAAAGGAACATTACAACCATAGTAAGCAACATTGCGGTGAACAAACCACCCGGCAGGTCGCCCAATATTGAATGTACAACATCATCACCGCCAAATCCCCTGAATACCAGAGTAAATATAGCCGCACCTATTAATATGGTAAAAACCATTGAGGAAACTTTAGCAGTTGAACGCATCACCTCATTAAGGTTTTTCAGGTTAAATTCTTTTTTAAAGAATGATAATATGATAGCACCTACAGCACCTACTGCGGCAGATTCGGTTGCCGTGGCAACCCCTGTCAAAATAGAGCCGAGAACTATTAATATCAGCAGCAAAGGAGGCAATAAAGATTTTGCCAAGTCTGTGAATCTTATATCCTTTTTGGTTTTTTGTGCAGGTGTTTTATCAGGAAATAACTTACTATATATAATAAGCCAAGCTATATATAACATGACAAGGATTAGTCCCGGTATCAACGCCCCTACGAACAGATCGGCAATTGAAACCGGATCAGGTGATAAATTACCCATTTTCATTTGTGCCGTCTGGTTGGCACTTGATATCTGGTCGCCAAGCAATATCAGGACTATAGATGGCGGAATTATCTGCCCCAAAGTACCGGCGGCACATATAGTGCCTGACGATATGCGAGAGCAGTAACCGGCTTTCAGCATCGTAGGTAATGATATAAGCCCCATGGTCACAACGGTAGCTCCGACTATTCCTGTTGAGGCAGCAAGTATCGCCCCCACCAGAACAACCGATACCCCAAGACCGGAACTCATTTTACCAAACGCCAGCGACATTCCTTCCAAAAGCTCTTCGGCTATTTTCGCCCGTTCAAGCATTACTCCCATAAACACGAATAGCGGTATTGATATCAAAAGGTCATTTCTCATTATGCCGTATATGCGGTTAGGTAGTGCCGATAGATATGCCATATCGAATAAACCAAGCGTTGAGCCTATACAGGCAAAAATAAGCGAAACTCCCGATAACACAAACGCTACGGGGAAGCCTGAAAGCAAAGCACAAAAAAGGGTTATCAGCATTATGACAAGAAGAATGGTCATCGCTTCTCTCTTAAAGTGATAATTGATTTACAGATGGTTGAAATTCCCTGCAAGGTAAGTGTGAAACAAAATACCCAGATAAAGGATTTTAAAACGAACACTCCCGGCATACCGTTATATTCAGACGATGATTCTTTTATCTCCCATGAACTTGAGATAAATTCAAACGAAAAATAACCGATTGCAATACATACGGGAAATAAGAATATTATAGTACCTACCAGTTCAACTATGGCTTTTTTGCGTTTATTTAATTGCTGATATAATACGTCAACACGCACATGCTTGTCGTCAAGCAGGGTATAACCGGCAGTCGCCAAAAATAAAATAGCATGCATGAAGCCCACAAGCTCCTGCTGCCATACAAGGTTTATGTTTAAAACATAACGGCTAATTACATTAAAGAACATCAACAACACCATGACAAGTGCCAGCCACGAAAATAACCTGCCCATAGTGCGGTTTGTGCTGTCAATAGTACATGAGAGTTTTAATAATTTCTGCATGCCTGCGGATTATAAATATTTTTTTCGGTTTAGCTACAATATTTTGAAACTGATTTTTTTCATAACTCCCTCTACCTTTGGGAGAGGGTTGGGGTGAGGGTAAAACACATTAACAAGGCTTGCCGCTTTAAACGTTAATATATTAACTATAAAACTGTATGCCTAAATAACCTATATATCCTGCAAAGAATAAGCAGCCTGCAAATCTTGAAATGACAGGACGCATAAGCATGACTGCCAGCAGGGCAACGGTAGTTAACACAAGGATAGGTAAGTCCTGTTCTAAAAATTTAGAGGCAACTTCAATAGGGCTAAGTGCAGTGGTAATTCCCAGTATTCCAAGTATGTTGAATAAATTGCTGCCTATTATGTTACCAAGCACTATATCGGATTTTTTATGTAATGCCGCTACCACAGAGGTTATAAGCTCAGGAGCGGAGCCTCCCATAGCAATAAGGGTAACGCCGATAACCGCTTCGGATAAACCCGCCATTTTCGCTAAGGTAACAGCACCCGTTATAAGAATATCGCCACCTAGCATAAGAAGGATTATTCCGCCAATGCAAAAAGCTATAGCCTGCCATCGGCTCAGGCTTACTTTTAACTGCTCTTCAATTTCTGCGGTTGTATCTTCGGATAGTTTTTGCTGTCTTTTTTTCTTTTTTTCATTATGAAAAATAAAATACGTATAGCCTACCAACGTGCCTAAGAATATTACCGCCGATATTATATTTAACATTCCAAGGAAGCATAAGGCGGTTAGTAAGGCAGTGACCCCAAGCATAACCTTGCCGTCAAAACCGCTTTCTTTTTTATCTATAGCAACCGGACAGATAAGAGCCGTTAATCCTATAACGCATAATATATTGCTTATATTACTGCCTATTACGTTGCCAAGTGCAATATCGGGGTGGTTATCCAAAGCCGATTGCACACTTATTACAAGCTCAGGGCTTGATGTGCCGTAGGCTACCACCGTAAGACCTATAATAAATGCCGAAAGACCCAAATCTTTTGCCAAAGCCACAGCCCCACGCACCAGAATTTCACCGCCTATGAACAATAGAACAAGTCCGCCTATTATCTGCAATGCCGTAACCATATATTATTTCCCTTATCAATTTGAAGAACTATATATCACGTTATATTTTTAATTGCCAGCGGACTATGAAGCGAGTATTTGTTTAATGGAAATAAAAAATAAGAAGTTATGTCATTATTCAAATCAGCGTTTACGGTAGGAAGTTTTACCCTTTGTTCAAGGATATTAGGGTATATCAGGGATATACTGATAGCGTCCGTATTGGGGGCGGGGTTTTTGGCAGATGCGTTCTTTGTTGCGTTTCGACTGCCTAATTTTTTCAGGACACTTTCGGCAGAAGGGGCTTTCAATGCCGCATTTGTTCCACTATTTGCCGGAAAGCTGGAAGAAAAAGGCAAAGATGAGGCGGTAAGCTTTGCAAGCCATGTACTTTCATTCATGTTCTTCATATTATTGTGTCTGACCATAATTATGCAGATATTCATGCCTGCGGTTATGCATGTACTTGCCCCCGGCTTTTTAGATGATGCAGAAAAATTCGATGTAACGGTGCAGTTCGGCAGGATAGTTTTTCCGTATTTGCTGTTTATTTCCCTTATGTCTTTATTTAGCGGCGTACTAAATAGTTTCGGTAAGTTCGCCGTTGCCGCATCTGCACCTATATGGCTTAATATTTGCTGTATATTCGCCCTTTTAGTGGTGGCAAAATATACCGATACGCCTGCACATGCACTTGCTTGGGCAGTTATGGTATCGGGTGTGATACAGTTTTTGTGGGTAGCGGTTGCCGCATATAAGAACGGTGCGAGGATATATCTTTCATTGCCGAAATTAGATGATGACGTGAAAATTCTTCTAAAAAGAATGGTTCCGGGGATTATCGGAGGCGGCGTTACACAGATAAATCTATGGATAAATACCGTTATCGCAACAACTATGGCAGGAGCGGTTTCCTACCTTTATTATGCAGATAGGCTGGTACAGTTTCCGCTTGCTATAATAGGTACGGCTATGGGAACTGCCTTATTGCCCGTGCTTTCACGCCAGATAAAAGGCAAAAAATTAGACGAGGCTATAAATACGCAAAACAGGGCTTTGGAAATAGTGATGATATTTACCATACCTGCCGCAGTGGCATTAATTATAATTGCCGAGCCTTTAATATCGGTCATGTTTGAAAGGGGGAAGTTTGGGGCGGAGGAAACCAAAGCAACCTCTGCTGCCCTGATAGCATATGCGGTCGGGTTGCCTGCCTTTGTTATGATAAAAATATTTTTACCTTCGTTCTTCGCTAACGGCGATACGAAGACACCTGTAAAAATAGCTGCAATATGCCTAGTGGCAAATGTTACCATAAGCCTGATACTGATAAGATATATCGGGCATGTCGGGCTTGCGGTGGCTACCTCTTTCTCGTCATGGCTCAACACGTCTTTACTTTGCGGTATATTAATAAAAAGAGGAATTTATAAAGCTGACAGTAGTTTAAATATCAGGTTGCTTAAAGTGTCGCTGTCTTCTGCGGTTATGGGCGTAATGCTGTTTTATATGCAGGGCTTTATGGGCAGTTATCTTTCCGGCATGTTTATGCAAAAATTTATCGCACTTAGCGGACTTATAATAAGCGGTGTTGTAGCTTTCTTTGTAGTCTCATATATTACTAAGTGCGTAAGACCTAGTGATTTCAGGCGGTTATTAAAGGGGTAGGCAGTCGAATCAAAATATATGTATTGAATACTACCAAAAACTTAAATAAATTATAATTGAAAATTTATATATCCGACTCTATTTTAAGTTCAAAATTATAAAATAAGGGAATAACATGTCATTAAAATACATATTAGTTTTTTTTATATCATTTACATTATTTTCAAAAGCATATGCCGATTCGGACGGAGAGGATTATAACCTTATCTCTGTAAGCGGCAAGGCTGAAGTTCAGGTCGTGCCTGATGAAATTCACGTTTCTTTTACTATCAAAAAGAATGACAAGTCCTTAAAAGAAGCACAAAAACAAAATGATGATGTTGCCGACAAGCTTTTAAGAGCGATGAAAAACAAGCTGCAAATAGAGGAAAAAAATATCCAGACCAATTTTATAAATGTAAATCCCGTATATACATATGTAAGGTGTAATAATAATGACAGGTTCGTGCCTTCTGACAATCAGAATTGTAATACACAGGTTTTTAGCCATTTTGAGACCCAAAAAGGTATTGCTGTAAAATTAAAGGAAACAGATAAACTTGAAAAATTACTGGAAGAAGCAATAGATGCCGGTGTTACAAATATAAACAGTGTAAATTTCGCCTCCTCAAAATTTGACGAACTACAAAAGAAAGCACAGCTAATGGCGGCAAAAGATGCTAAAAAGAATGCCGAGGATATTGCCGAATCACTAGGTGTTTCTATAGATAAGCCATACAGGATAAACGCAAGTTCATATAATGCTCCCGTACCGCCTCAGCCTAACATGAGAATGATGGCGATGGCGATGGAATCAGCCGATGCATCGGCAAGTACGATTGCTTTGGGAGAGCTTACGATAACTGCCAATGTGAATGCACAGTTCATTATTGACTGATAATAAACTCCTCAGTGGGCATTTAAGTTAAGCAATATTTATGAAGAATAAATATTTTTCTCTTTACTTTACGTAGAAATGTTATATTAAACGTTTTAAAAATTTATTTTACTAAAAATATAGTTTTTATCCTTTTTGACCCCATATTTTTAATTGTCGAGATTTTTAGCAAAAATATTTTAATTATATATACTTAAATTGTAACAAGGAAAAGATGCGTAATAGTTTTTTTACTCAAAGTAAGATAATTATAAAATGGCAGAAATTTGCCATATTGCTTGTCTTGACCTTAATAACCTCCTGTGCGAGACCTGATATTACAGTGCCTAAAAGTAAGTATGATTCGGATACTCTGTCAAAAGACTGGAGAGCCAATATTTTTGACAGGCAGCAGCGTGTGAATGAGCAAAACCAAAAGCAACATAATCAGCAATATGCTTACCCTCAGGACAACGATGCCGATTATGTACCGCCGATACGCGGTTATCAACCGGCTCCGCCACAACAACAACAATATTATAATCCCAATCAGCAATATAATCAGCAATATGCCCCATATCCGCAGGATAATGATGCTAATTACGGGACGAAATATCCCAAATACGACCCTGATGCGGATAATAGCAGTTATTACTACCTGAATCAGGATAAAAAGCTGCCGCCTCCGAGAAAGGTTGACCCTTACAACGCAGAGCAGTATGATTATCCTATATATTTTGATTAGGAATTATTGATATCATGCTAAAATCACTCAATGTGTTCTTACACATAACATTACTTGTCGCCTTTTTAACCGGCTGTTCCGGTTATAGCTATATTAACGGTGATAATATGGCATTTAATAAAAGCAATAAAAAAGAGGATGATAATAATAATTTTGATTCCCTGAAACAGGCTGATGAACTTTATAAACAGGGCGATTACCCAAAAGCCATAACTCTGTATGATAAACTTATCAATGAAAACAGCAGCAGTGAAACCCTGTTATATTATGCCGAGTCTTTGAGGCTTACAAATAATTGCGGAAAGGCAATAAGCATATATGACAGGATACTGAATAATGATGCCGCCAACATTGTCGCTAGCGAAGGTAAGGGCTTGTGTAATTTGGTTCTGGGAAAATTTCAGGCCGCGGTCGAAATACTCAGTCAGGTCGTAAGTCTTGACGATACCAGATGGAAAGCCGTAAACGCACTTGGCGTTATATATGCCTTAAAGGGGCATATTGAAGAGTCGATGGAATATTATAACCTTGCTATAAAAAATAACGGTCATAACCCTACCGTATTGAATAATATAGGCTTGTCACTGGCGTTTAGCGGAGATTATAAGCGTGGCAAGGATATATTGGCAAAATCGGTATCCCTTGTTGACCAAAGCGATGATGAAAAAAGAAAAAGAATAGAGCTTAACCTTGCATTATTGTACGGTCTGGCAGGAGAACATAATATGGCAAAGACAATATTGGAAAAATATTTTTCCGAAGCCGAAGTTATGAATAATCTTGGTTTTTACGCAAGTATGGCAAACGACAGGGAACTGGCAAAAGTCTATCTTTCTAAAGCACTTTCAGCCAGCCCGTCCCACTATGAAAAAGCGTGGAATAACTTACAGCTTTTGGAAAGGGGTACTCAGGGATAACCTATAAAATCAGTAGTAAATTATGAAAATAGCCAGTTGGAATATTAATTCGGTAAGGCTTAGGATAAAACAAGTAGAGGAATTTACCAAGCTACATAATCCCGATATATTATGTTTGCAGGAAACAAAGGTGGTCGATGAATCATTCCCTGTTAAGGCAATAAAAAAAATGGGATATGAACATATCTTGTTCAGAGGCGAGAAAAGCTATAACGGTGTTGCCATATTATCCAAAATGCCGCTTGCAGGAGTTGATAAACAGAATATCGCAGGTTCTTTTGACTCAAGGCACATCTCAACCATGTTACCGACCGGAATAGAATTACATAATTTTTATATACCTGCCGGAGGTGATGAGCCTGATGTTAATATAAATCCTAAATATAAGTTCAAACTTGATTTTGTCGATTATATGAACATGTGGTTTACCTCAAACCGTAAAAAAACAGACAAAATAATAATATTGGGTGATTTTAACATAGCTCCCATGGAACATGACGTATGGTCAAGCAGGCAGCTTAGGAACGTTGTTTCCCATACCGAGCCTGAAAAGGTGCGTCTTGATGGATTCAAAGAAACATTCGGCTGGATAGATACGGCAAGGCACTTTATACCCGATAACGAAAAATCATATAGCTGGTGGAGCTACCGTAACCGTGATTGGAAAAAATCCGACAGGGGCAGAAGGCTTGACCATATATGGACGACTTCTCCTTTAAAAGACAGGCTTTTATCATATAATGTAGTAACGGAAACAAGAGATTGGGAAAAACCTTCCGATCACGCTCCGATAATTTTGCAATTATAAACTGCCTCTTGTAAAATAGGTTTATTTTTGCTAAGATATTAAAAAATTAATACCTTTTAATACGAATAAGGAGTTTTACAGTGGATAACGAAAATAACAGAAGACGGCCTAATCCTGAGCCGGAATCGCCTCAAAGGAATGTCGGAGCCAGAGAAGAAGATCCTAGAACACCTGAGGATCAAATAAGACGAGAAAACCCTGAAAACCCGCCTCCGCTACCTCCAAGGGGAGCAGATCGACAAGTAAATATTCAACCGAGGCAAGCTCCTCTTTTACCTGCTCTTGATGACGGAGTCGATAGAGGAGCAGGTCAGGCAGCACAAGATATTGATAGAGATACAGGTGCAAATATTGTGACTCCTGATAGAAGCGGAATCCATGCTGCTAGAGAACAGCAGAGGCGTGATAATAACAGGGAACAAGGACGTTAAAAATATGTTTAGTTTAGATCCCCACACAAGGGTGGGGATCTAACGTAGAACTTATTATAATTTTATTCAGGAACATCTATAATAAGAACTTCGCTGTCTTTTATAGCACTTATTGAAATAGATTCTTTATCGGTAATTTCAGCTCCGTCACCTTCTTTTAATTTTTGCCCTTCAATCTCTATCTCGCCTTTTGATATCAGAAGATATATCCGGTCGTGGATATGATGCTCAATAGTATTACCTGCTTTTATACGTCCTCCATAAATTGACGCCTGTTGGTGGATATATAAAGCTCCTTTTTCCGAGTCTTCCTTGCGTCCCGATACCAGCAATTGTAAGTTATCATTGTCAGGTTTTGCGGGGAACTCGGCAGCATCCCATCTTGGGGCAACTCCTTTTTCCTCCGGTTCTATCCATATCTGGTAAAGGTAAGTATCCTCGTTTTCAAAGTTGAACTCGCTATGCATGATGCCCGTACCTGCACTCATTACCTGAACGTTACCTGCACCGGTTTTGCCTTCGTTACCGTTGCTGTCTTTGTGAGTGATAGCACCTTTTTTAACATATGTGATGATTTCCATATCACGGTGCGGGTGGGGGGCAAAGCCTTGACCTGCACGTACAATATCGTCATTTATTACACGAAGCTTGCCGAATCCCATACGCTCAGGGTTGTGGTATTTGGAAAAGCTAAAATGATATTTGGCTTTTAGCCATGATATTTCCATTCCGCCTAATTCTTCATACGGATATATTTTTATCATTGTGTCTCCTGTGATTTAATTTGTCATCTCGACCCGCAGATCGAGATGACAATACGGTTTATTCAACAATATCGGTATAATACTACCGATAAAAAATTATTAGTAGTTAAATTATTGTAATATTTTATATGCGTATATTATTATATTAGCCGTTGCCGATATAGCTAGTGATAAGAATGTACAGACCATGCCTATCTTACGGTATTTTGTAGATGTTATAAGCTTTTTGCCGTCATATTTTTCAAAGGATATCAGGGCGTAGGCATGAACTACCCTGCCGGTAAAAAACAGAATACCTATTATGTGAATGAAGAATACGCTTATTCCTTGAGTTTCGGCGGCAAATAACAATATAAGCACAACGGGCGTATATTCGGCAAGATTTGCCTGCGCCCTTATACGCTGTTCAAGCATTCTTGAATCGCCGCTGCCTAGTGCCGTTTGTTCCTGCCTGCGTCCCTTTATCACTATTATAGAAAGAGATAATAATAAAAAAGCTAGTAAGCCCGCATATAATGATGTAACCATAAAATCTTACGTAATTTTATTATTTTAAACTCAATAATATATTATAGTCAGAATATGAACAGGGTAATTTTATTATTGTTATTATTTTCTTTTGTAAATACAAGTTACGCAGATGAAAAATTATATGAAGATGCGTTAACGGTTATAGAGGAAAACGCAGGGACAGGTGAGAACGGTTTACCCAAAGATATCATCGCATTATTAAAAGCAAAAGAAAAACTGGCTATTTTGGGGCAGTCAAAACCGCATGAGGTTGTTCCCGTTATTATACAAAAACTACACCCCAAATGGACATATAGCAAACGTGGCTCGGCATACAGGATAGCCCTGCTCGAAACGCTGGCAGCTATCGGTAATAAAGCACCCGAAGATATTATACCTGCATTGAAAGATATAATAAATGATGGCAATGAACGTAACGAATATGTAAAAATGCAGGCGAAATACGCCATTATGGCAATCAAGGATAAGGGCAATTATACTTATGGTGCTTCAAGTTATATTCCCGACCCTGAATTTTTAAATAAACAAGAAAGGGCGGATATACTTTTTTCCGACCTGTCCGTTGTAAAATATAAGGAAATGAAAGATCTACACGGTTTGGAAGGTGTGGTTAAAATTGCCCGTGACCTACCGAAGGACAGTCAGGTAAAACTGGCAGGTATAATGGTAAAAGATGAGGATATATTCGCTGCATATTCGGGTGCTTTGCTGTTGGTACATAACGGATTGGAAGATGATGCACAAAAAGCACTTACCGATATAGTTATAAAAATATATAAAAGCGGCGACGAGATGTCCGGCAGGATAATCTATAGCATGGTACATGTTTTGGACAAAAAATTGCTAGAGAGTGTGTTTGCAGGCGTGCAAAAACAGATGCTCGAAGAAGTGGATAAATATTCCGATGATGTTATAGAAACCCTTTACGATATGTACGCCCTTAAAAAAGGCGAGAACCTGAAAAGCGATATTGAGGAAAAAAGAGCAGCGGTTAAAAATGCTATAATGAATTCTCACGTAGGCGGTAAGGAGTAGCCGGTGTGGTTTCTATAGTGTTTCAAAATAATTCCCTTACCCGGAGTGGGTAAAGTTCAAATCTTCAGCCCCTTCTCCCTTTGGGAGAAGGGAGGTGATTGATTACGACCGTACCAGATTATGATAAGCGTTCTTTAACTTTTGAGTTATTTCTCCCGGAGTGAATTTGTATTCACCTATTGAGCCTACCGGAGTTAGTTCGGCGGCAGTTCCGGTCAGGAAAGCCTCGGTGGCATCATGTAAGTCAACAGGCTTGATGCGGCGTTCAACAACAGTTATGCCCAGTTCTTTGGCAAGGCTGATTATTGTGCGTCTTGTTATACCGTCAAGGAAGCAATCGGCCATCGGTGTATGTAGCTCACCGTTTAATACCATAAAGAAATTCGCACCCGTAGCCTCGGCAATATATCCTCGGTAATCAAGCATCATCGCATCATGGTAGCCGCCTTCTTCCGCCTGACGTTTAGACATGGTGCATATCATGTATAAGCCTGCCGCCTTCGCAGAAGTAGGGGCGGTATCGGGGGCGGGGCGTTTCCAGTTTGACCAGCACAGGCTGATACCTGTTTTATATAATTCCTCAGGGAAATATGCAGGCCATTCCCATGCAGCGATAGCCAGATTAGGCACGTTACCTTGTCTGTATATTTTCATATATTCGCTACCAAGCCATGCTACGGGGCGGATATAACCGTCTTTAATGCCTTGCTTTTCTAAGATATCCATAGTGAATTTATCTATCTGCTCAACGCTATAGGGAATTTCAAAGCCTAGTATTTCAGCGGATTTTTTCAAACGCTCACTATGCTCGGTAAGCTTGAATATCTTTCCGTTATAAGCACGCTCTCCTTCAAAGACGCTGCTGGCATAGTGCAAGCCATGGCTTAGGACGTGTATCTTAGCATCACGCCATTGTATAATTTCACCATTAAACCATATATAACCGTCACGGTCATCAAACGGGAGTCCAGACATATCTTTATTCACTTCATTTTTTGTTATCATGCCGATTTTATAACCTAAACACCGAAAAGTGCAAGTTGATTCGTATATTTACAATAAGTTGGGCATGACATTAAACATTTTTATCAATATAGTGTTTTAATAATTTCCGTATGACAATTAAGTTAATTATAATTATCCCATGCAAAATATTACTCACATTCTGGTAGTTGACGATGATGACCGGATAAGGAATCTTTTGGGAAGGTTCTTAAAAGAAAAAGGTTTTTTCGTTTCACTTTCTCCCGATGCTAAAGATGCGTGGGAAAAGCTTAATGAGTTTATTTTCGACCTTATCATTGTAGATGTAATGATGCCCAATGAAACGGGAGTGGAGTTTACAGCCAAACTGCGTGGAAAAAGCGATGTGCCTGTTCTTATGCTTACCGCAATGGGAGAGGTTGAAGACAGGATATCAGGGTTGGAATCCGGTGCGGACGACTATCTTGCAAAACCGTTTGACCCAAGAGAGTTAATGCTCAGGGTGCAAAGTATATTGCAACGCACAAAAAAGAATGCGGATTCCGTACTTGCATTTGGCAATATACGATTTGATGCAAATAACGGCAGGCTTTGGGATAAGGGCGGTGATATAGCTGTAACTTCAAATGAAGCAAAGCTGTTAAAAGTCCTTGCCGCTAATAAGGGTAAGGCAGTGACCAGAGAGGAGTTGGCAAAATTATGCGGCGGTATTAATGAACGTTCTGTCGATGTTCAGATGACGAGGCTAAGGAATAAAATAGAGAATGACCCGAAAAAACCAAGATACTTAAAGACGGAGAGGGGCAAGGGATATGTTTTATATAGTGATTAACAGGCTTTCTTGCTCTTTGGAATTGAAGCGGTTATGATACGCGTATGATAAAGAAGTTCTTACCGCGCTCACTATTCGGACGTTTTTTGCTGATAATATTGCTGCCCAATATTATCGTGCAGCTTGTAGCCGTGTATATATTTTATGAAAGACACTGGAGCGGCGTAAGTAAACACATGGCGACCGCACTGGCAGGGGATATAGCATTTATCGTAAAAACAATAAATGATGATGCTTTGCAAAGGGATAAGGTGTTGAAGATTGCCGGTGAAAATATGTATCTTGACCTTAATTTTTATAAAAACCGGAAAATTGATGAATCCAAAATAGATATAAGTGAAAAATTCGGTAATTTTACATCGGTATTAAAAAGTCGTATAAAAAATAAATTTGTGATGTACCACCTTGATGAACGCTTGAATATCGGTATAGATATTCAGCTTGATAAGGGTGTTTTGAAAGTAGGTATTTCTAAAAAAAGGGTAGCAAACCCTACTACATACATATTTGTTATGTGGATGACGGGAACTGCAATAATATTCGTAGTGATATCGATATTGTTCATGCGGAATCAGGTACGCTCGATAAGTGAGGTTGCAAATGCCGCAGACAAGTTCGGTAAAGGGCAGGATTGCGGAACGTTCAAACCTACCGGTGCAACCGAAGTCAGACAGGTGGCACATGCCTTTATTGAGATGCGTGACCGCATCAGGCGGCATATAGAACAAAGAACCGAAATGCTGGCAGGGGTATCTCACGACCTTAGAACACCGCTAACACGTATCAAGCTACAGCTTGCTATGATGAGCAGGTCAAAAGAAATACAAGAACTCGAAGAAGACATCACCGAAATGGAAAAAATGATACAGGGATATTTGGACTTTGCTAAAGGAAAAGAAAGGGTAATCGATTCTTCCGTAAATATTTCCGACCTGCTAAGAAGTATAGTATCCGGATATAGGAAGCATCATAAGAATATAGAACTCAAAGTGAAGGCGGGTGCGGTAATGCACATAAATTCAAACGCCTTCAGACGTGTTATTACCAATATTCTTGATAACGCATTGCGTTATGGGGATAAGGTGGAAATAAGTGTGGGTACTTCTGAAAAAAATATGATTATCATGGTTGACGATAACGGTCAGGGAATACCTGCCGATAAACGTGAACTTGCCTTTAAACCTTTTTACAGGCTTGATAAGTCAAGACATTTAGAAAGCGGCTCTACCGGTCTTGGTCTGGCTATCGCAAAAGATATTGTGGTAGGTTATAGCGGTAATATATCACTTGATGAAAGCCCGATGGGAGGGCTGAGGGTTGTAATAAAACTGCCGTTATAGTAATTAACGATAGTTTTCCTTGCCGTCCGCTCTATACAGAACCTTTATTGATGATTCGATTATACTGCTTGCCTGCTCCGCCACGGTTCTTGCTACTTTATCACCTTCCTTACCGTGACCGTCGCATAATAAAAGAAAAGTTACCTTGTCGGCATCGGGCAGGTAGTCAAAGAATATAGTCTGGTTGTCGGTGGGTATCTTATCTTTTTTAAAAGCTTTTTCTGCCTGCCTTAAAAGCTGTTGCCTTGCGTGTTTTACAGGATCTTGTACGTCCTTGTTCTGCATGAGGCTGTATAACTCCTCAAAGTCTAAGTCATCTTCATAATATCCCCTTGCTCCGTCCGAGGCTGCAATAATCATGGCAGAACCATGTTCCTTTGAATATTCACTTAATTGTTCATTGGAGAGGGTTTTTATTATCGGGGTAGGTTTTACTGTCGGAAAATTTTCTTTATTCTCTATAGCGACATGCCCACCTACATTTAGCCTTGAGCCGTCTTTGCCGATAACCACATCTTCCGAACGTGCTGGCGGTATTAAAATCGGAGAGCCGTCACTGTTTGGGCTTTGCGGGAAGAATAACGCAACCGAGCAATCACCGCAGCTAAATAAAGATGTTTCCTTGTCTGTCCGTAACATTCCTGCAGCAACCGTTCCCGACTGCAAAAATCCCTGAATTGCCTGATGACCTTTTGTACAAGCTTTGTTCAATGAATCCGTGTGGTCAAGGCTATATATGCCATCGGTGTTCCATTGCTCATATAGTCCGAAATCCTGCTGGCTAGGACGCATACCTATTGTTTGTGTCCAGCCTTCCGAATTTGTATCATCGCCGGTAATAGTTCTGCTCTTTGAAATGCTCGAAACTTGAGATGAAAAATGCCTACTGCTTTTTTGAGCCGCTTGTAATACCATTTTCGCAAATGCCATTTCTTACCCCGTCACAGTTATTATTGTTGAATTAATAACATTATATTATTTTCAATTCAATCGAATAGTTAATTAGTTAAGAAGTGTACGAAGGTATTTTAAACTTGCACAATTTATAACCTTACTTTAGAAAGAAAATCTTTATCGGTTAAATTTTTGCAAGGAACAAATGGCAGTCTATACTATAGTTTCTGACGAACAGCTTGATGAACTCATCGCAGGTTATGATATAGGAAAAGCCGTTAGTTTACAGGCTATTGAACAGGGTATAGAAAATTCTAATTATTTCCTGACAACCGATAAAGCCAAATATGTGCTGACCATTTATGAAAAAAGGGTAAAGACCGAAGACCTGCCTTTTTACCTTAATCTTATGGAGCATTTGTCAAAAAAGGGTGTTCCATGCCCGATACCTATAAAAAATAAAAACGGTAGTAATTTGTCAAAAGTAAATGGCAGACCGTGTGCTATAGTAAGCTTTCTCAAAGGCAAAAATACTAAAAATATCAGGAACGAGCATCTTTGTGAGCTTGGAGCTAATCTGGCGAAAATGCATATTGCCGCAAGCGATTTTGATATGGAACTTAAAAATAATTTCTCCCTGAACGCATGGAGAAGCCTGTTTAATTCCGTTAAGGATAATATAGATTCCTTGCGAAAAGGATTAAGGGCGGAAATAGAAGATGAACTGGGTAAATATACGGTTAACTGGCCTAAGTCGCTTTATTCGGGCGTGGTACATGCCGATTTGTTCCCAGATAATGTTTTTTTTCAGGACGGAAAATTAGTAGGTATCATAGACTATTATTTTGCCTGTAATGACTATCTTATGTATGACCTTGCGATATGTCTTAACGCATGGTGCTTTGAAAACAACAATGAATTCAACATAACGAAGGCAAAAAAATTCCTTAATTCATATAACGGAGTAAGGAAAATTTCCGAAGAAGAATTAAACGCATTGCCCGTATTGGCAGGTGGGGCAGCTTTAAGGTTTTTGCTGACAAGGCTTTATGACCGGTTCAATCCTGTAGAAGGTGCTTTGGTAAAACCGAAAGACCCTATGGAATATTTACAAAAATTAAGATTTCATAACGGCATAAAATCGCATAGTGAATACGGGTTGTAATATGAAGAAGGTAGTAATTTATACGGACGGTGCATGTTCGGGAAATCCCGGTCCCGGAGGCTGGGGGGCATTGCTTACCTACGGCAAACATGAAAAAGAAATTTTCGGCGGAGAAAAAGAAACCACCAATAACCGTATGGAATTAACCGCTGCTATAAAAGCCCTAGAGGCGATAAAAACAAAAAGCGAGATAGACCTTTATACCGACAGCACATATGTTAAAGACGGTATTACCAAATGGATTCATAACTGGAAAAAAAACGGCTGGAAAACCGCCGCTAAAAAACCCGTGAAAAATGATGATTTGTGGCAAGAGCTTGATAAGATGATAGCCAAACATGAAGTTAAATGGCACTGGGTAAAAGGTCATGCAGGACATGACGGCAATGAAAGAGCGGATATGCTGGCTGTGAAGGGTACTGAAAAATATAAGTGATTAGTTTTTGCTTCTCACATGTTTTCTATGCCTGAACTACAAGCAAGTTCGGTTGATGACAAAACACGTCTATAATGAATACTGCCAAAGATGTCTTAATTAAACACCACCGTCTTATTACCGTTGGGTATAACCCTGTGTTCAACATGGTATTTAACCGCACGGGACAGCACTATGCTTTCAATATCACGCCCTATGGCAAGTAGCTGGTCGGGAGTGTGGGAGTGGTTAACACGGGTAACTTCCTGTTCGATTATAGGCCCTTCATCCAGTTCGTTTGAAACGTAATGTGCAGTTGCTCCTATTATCTTAACTCCCCTGTCATATGCCTGATGATAAGGTTTTGCACCTTTAAAGCCCGGCAGGAAAGAATGATGTATGTTTATTGCCCTGCCTTCAATATGTTTTACAATGTTCGGGGTAAGTATCTGCATATAGCGAGCCAGTACGGTCAGGTCAACTTCTTCATTTTTGATGAATTCAAGTATCTGCCGTTCCTGAGTTTCACGGTTTTCATTTGAAACCGGCATATGGTAAAACGGCACATCATAGTTTCTAACCGTTTTTTCCATATCATCGTGGTTTGATATAACACCGGCTATTTCAACGGGCAAACTGCCGCTTGCATATCTGTGCAACAAATCGTTCAAACAATGCCCCTGCTTTGAGACAAGGATAAGCAGCCTTTGCTTCTCGGCATTATCCTGTAAGTTCCAGTCCATATTGAACTTATCTGCCACAGGCTTGAATTTTTCGGAGAAAAGGGCTTTAGAGCCGACACCGTTTTGAGCTTCGAAGACAACCCTAAGGAAAAATTTACCGGTTGAGGCATCGCCCATCTGTGCCGACTCGATTATAAAACATTTATTATCGGCTAAGAATCCGGAAACAGCGGCAACTATCCCCATAGTATCGTTACATGAAATACCCAGAGTGAAATTTTTACTATGCATTACTCGTCCTTTTTATACAAAACAACGACAGCATAATTAGAAATTACTTAAGTTCAAGTTTGAAATAACAGGTTATCAGTAATAATAACTATAAAGTTCCTTCATTCCGTTGAACGCTTTTCCGGTGCATTTTTTGATGTTGTCATCAGCGTTTTCTTGCAGACTTTTGTTTTTTTCAGTGTACGCCTTTTGAAGGTTACTTATAGTATTATCTTCATTTATACCGCAGCTATCATTTTTGCTACAATCAAAAAGGACGCTATCACCTATTTCTTTAATAGTTAACTGTTTGAACTCCTCAGCATAAACCATTTTGCAATGGAAAACTACTATTAGAAAAAAATAAAGCATCAGTCTTAATCGACTTATCATTATACCCCCCAGTTTGTAATAATAAACTCACTCTAAATATTGAGTATAGCAACTCAATATTGAATTTTTATTACAAATAAAATGCATTAAATAAAATGCATTATTTAAGTGCTAATATTATAATAATAATTCCTGCTTGAAGAAAAGCCGCCCATGTAGTATTAACACTACACAACCTTAATTAATTTAAAAATATGAAGAAAATCCTTATTGTACAGGCAAGATTCTACGAAGAAATAGCCGATAATATGACCAAAGCTGCTATAGATACGGTTATGGAGGCCGGTTTTGAGTTTGAGGTTATTAACTTGCCTGGTGTATTTGAGTTACCTGCCGCTATATCTATGGCGATAGCATCGGAAAAATATGATGCGTATATTGCACTTGGTTGTGTAATACGGGGTGAAACGACTCATTATGACTATGTGTGCAATGAAAGTGCAAGAGGTTTGAACGATTTGGCTATAAAACGCAATGTTGCGATAGGTTACGGTGTTATAACCGCAGAAAACCGTCAGCAGGCAAATGTACGTGCCGACAAGGCACAGAAGAATGTTGGCGGTAAAGCTGCCGCTGCCGCAATTGCTATGCTAAAACTAAAAGAAAATATGGGCGTATAAGATGAAAGAAAAAGCACAATCAGGCGGAAAACGTACTAACACACGCCTTGCGGCTGTTAAAGCATTATATTCTTCTGAAATTAATGAGTTAAGCGACAAAAGCAAGACCCCCGGTGAGTTAATGATAGATATTGTAGAGTTTTATTACGAGACCGAGGGGAAGAATAAAAATCTTGATCAGGAATTTTTGAACGAGCTTATACAAGGCGTTTGTGAAAACAAGACGGTACTGGATAAATCTATAGTATCAAAACTGGGGGACGGCTGGAAGATAGAAAGGCTTGGACCGGTTATGTTAAGCATATTGCGTACTGCGGTTTTTGAGATGATGAACCATAACGACACCCACCTTAAGATAATCATTAACGAGTATGTGGGGATAACCCGTTCATTCTTTGATGAGAAAGAAGTTGGTTTCGTAAACGGTATTCTGGATAAGATAGGGCATGAGGTAAGGTCTTAAATATATGGATGAATTCGGTATAATTCAGAAATATTTCGCTCCGCTTGCAAAAGGCTATAAGGGAGCTTTGGGATTAAAAGACGATGCTGCAATTTATACCCCGACCATCGGCAAAGAGCTTATACTTACTAAAGATGCGATTGCCCAAGGTACACATTTTTTCGGCAATGAAAAGCCCGAACAGATAGCACATAAACTTGTGGCGATTAACGTTTCCGACCTTGCTGCTATGGGGGCAACACCTAAAGCTTATTTAATCGCCATGATATTACCCAAAAGCACCGATGAGCAGTGGATAGCAGGTTTTACCGAAGGATTAAGGTCTGCCACGGAAAAATTCGGCGGACACATAATCGGCGGTGATACGGTAGCCCATGACGGCAAGATGTCATTTAGCCTGACGGCTATCGGGGAAGTGCCGAGCGGAAAGGCTATAAAAAAGTCAGGGGCAAGGCAGGGTGATAAAATATATGTAAGCGGAACTATCGGCGATAGTTATTTAGGGTTACAGATACTTTCAAAAAAACTTGATATTAAATCATCGTATTTAAAAAATAGATATCTAATGCCTGAGCCTAAGATAAAACTTAGCATAAAACTTCAGGGAGTTGCATCATCATGCACCGATATATCCGACGGTCTTGTTGCCGACTTAAAGCACATATGCGGCACATCGGGAGTGGGTGCGGTAATTAATACGGACAATATACCTTTATCGGAAGACGCAGTAAAAAGCGGTGTGAGCATAGAAAAACTTATAACAGGCGGTGATGATTATGAGCTTATATTTACTATACCGCCTGAGATAAAAGCACCCAAGGGGGCTTTTTACATAGGCGATATCACCAAAAACAAAGATGTATTGTTCCTTGATAGCAATTCAAGACCCATCAAGACCGCAAAAGAAGGGTACAACCATTTTTCTTGATATGTTAAACTTAGTACCATTTTAATAAGCGTCGAACATTTATATACCTTCCCTTGAGGTTTTTACCCTTTGGGGTGTGCTTTTTCAAAAGCTTCTAAAAGATTTTTGGTATCAACCTTGGTATATATCTGAGTTGATGCAAGGCTTGAATGACCGAGTAATTCCTGAATTTCCCTTAAGCCTACGCCTTTTTCCAGCAGGTGGGTTGCAAAACTGTGGCGAAAGGCGTGCGGTGTTGCCGAATCGGGAAGACCCAGCATACATCTTAGGTTCTTAAGCTGCCTGCGGAATACTTCGGGAGTTAGACTGCCCCCTCTGACACCTATAAAAATACTCTCATTCATGTTAAAAGGGCATGCTTCCAGATATTCGTTTATTCTTTCCCTGACTATAGGCAGGACGGGAACTTCCCTTTCCTTGTTGCCTTTGCCTGTAATTTTTAGTGATTCACCTATGGGCAGGTCGGCAATAGTAAGGCTGAGTGCCTCGCTTATTCTCAAACCGCACCCGTATATAAGCGTAAGTAGTGCCGTATCCCTTTTTGAAACCCAGTCTTCATCGGATAACTGACCTATTGCACTACCGGCATCTACTGCATCTGCCGAACTCAACGCCCTTGGCACGGATTTTGTTACTTTGGGAGAACTGACACTGAAAACGGCATGGTTTTTTATTATCTCCTGCTTTTCGATATATTTATAGAAGCTGCGTATGGTTGAAATAGCCCTTGCCGTAGCTTTATTGCTCATATCTGACCGCTGCCTGTGTGCAAGCCATGCTCTGATATCCCTTACTTCTAATTTTTCAAGAACAGATAAAGTGACCGCTTCCCCTCGGTGGCGGTTTTGAAAGTCGAAAAAAGAAATAAGGTCGCTCTGGTAAGCCCTTAAGGTGTGGGCGGAGTATTGCCTTTCATTCTTCAGATATGAATACCACTGTTTTACTACGTCCTGTAATGTCTGCATCTGCCTGTGCCGGTGTTTTAATATCGGTTATACCTAATACCGATTAAACACTATCACTAGCACTTAACACCGACTTAAACAATAGTCTGTTTTGTTTTTTCCCAGTCGGCAAGGAACGTTTCCAGACCTTTTTCGGTAAGCGGGTGGTTAAATAATTGTTTTATAACTTTTGCAGGCAGTGTTGCCACATGTGCGCCCATTTTCGCACTTTCGAGCAAATGGATAGGGTGTCTGATAGATGCGACAAGCACCTCTGTTTCAAAGTCGGGATAATTTGTATATATACGGCAGATATCGGATATCAGGTCAAGACCGTCCTGCCCGATATCATCAAGCCTTCCTACAAACGGTGACACATATGTAGCACCTGCTTTTGCGGCAAGTATTGCCTGATTTGCCGAAAAGCACAATGTAACGTTAACTTTAACGCCTTCATCGGTAAGGCTCTTACAAGCCCTTAGTCCGTCCCATGTAAGAGGAAGTTTAATTACAACGTTTGAGGCTATTTCTTTAAGCTTGTCGGCTTCTTTCATCATACCGTCATATTCGGTAGCCACCACCTCGGCACTTACATCACCTGTTACTATGGAGCATATTTCTTTGATGGTTTCTATGAAATCTCTGCCGGATTTCATTATAAGGGAAGGGTTTGTTGTAACCCCGTCAATTAACCCTGTTTGGGCAAGTTCTTTTATTTCGTTTATATCTGCCGTATCTACAAAAAATTTCATCACATATTCCGCTTCTTAGGTTTTATCGGTAAAGTTTTATACCACAAATAAAAAACCAATCCACGAAAAAATGTGATGAAATATATTTAGCTTATACTATCTGCCTATTCCTTTGTCCTGACGGATATCGGCCTCTTCCTCTTCTTTTAAGAAAGAACTTGTGAATGACCCCGGAGCTTTCGCAGGGGTGTTTTCTTTAGAAGGTTGTTTAGAGCGTTCGGCAAATTCTTTTACAGCTTCGGCTACCTCAGGCTTTTTAAGTGACTCGGCTTTTTGCTTTACCGTTCCCGCATCTGTTTCGGATATTTTATTTTCCTGCTGTAACTCTTCTGCTTTTCGGGTTATTTTTTGCTGAAGGGCAGAAGGCTCAAGCTCTCTTACATCTTTAAAGTCGGCAACCAGTGACGAACCTGCTAACGCTTCGGAAAGTCTTTTGCCGTCCATTTTGATATCTCCTGCAACAAAATTAGCTATAACTTCCATGCCCTGTTTCCCCGGAGGGGCGGCTTTTAGATTGGCTATCAATTCTTTTTCGGCAGATGATAGCTCACGTAAACCTGAGGCGGTTTCTTTGTTCTTATCTTCCCTGTCAGAAGATAACGACTCTTTAGATTTATTTTCACCACCTAATCTGTTTAAATCGGACATTGTTAAATTTCTCCATATTTTTTATTAGTATAGACCGTATATTATAGTAGCCTTTTGTGCATTTCCACATTAAAAAAACCTTGGCACGGTTTTCATATAAAATTAATCTTACATGATCCGTACCAAGGCTGGGGATAACACATTCAAAAGACATAGCTTCTAAAAGTGAAGATGAGACAAGTATAATGTGAAATTATTACAAATATTTTTCAAATACGAAGAAAATTAATTTTTTTACCTTAATATTGTCTGTAAATTCGATATTTCGTTGGTTTTGACTTTAAAATAATATCCAATTATCGGCTATCACGTCTACAAATTTCCTTTTGCATTTATTGTCGGAAGTAAATCCGTATTTTATCTGATTGGATTTGAAGTTGCAGAACCTGCTTACATTAAGGTTGGTTTGCTCGTTATCCACGACCTGTATTCCGTCTGAAATACATTTTTGAACCGCCCTTAAGATAGTGTTTGAATCCCCGATGGAGTGTTTTTTACTACAGGCTTCTTTTGCCTGACTGCCCTGAACGGACTTTAATACCAATAAATTTTCCTGCTCGATATTTGCCGTAGTTATTTCCTTGGCATTTACCGCAACAGAGGAAAATATCATTATGATAAAAAGTGTTATAATACTTTTCATTTTAATTCCCCTGTTTTTATAATCAAGTAACTTTGAATTTATTTACTATACTATAAACGAATAAACCTTCAGGTTAAAGAATTATATCTCAATAGGTCCCTTTCCTCTTTCACTTTTATCCGAATGAATGCTTTCAGGCGATATTTTTGAACTGCCGTCATCTCTTAAAAAGTTCGAAGGGTCTATTGAGCCGACAGAGTTAGATGCCGATTTAGTATCACGGTAACGGTCGATGAATGATTTTGTTTTGCCTGCGGCATAATCGACTGTTTTGCTTACTGCGTAATATGGCAGGTTTGATGCTGCCATCATACCCATTGCGATAGCTCCCGATACAAAAGCACCTTCTTTATCAGGGCTTGAGTTTTGTGCCATTATCAACGAAGCACTAGCAAGTTTTGAAAATAATTTCATGGAGGCTAAAGATTGTTTATCGCCACTAGGGTCGGGGCTTCTTCTTTGCTTCCAGTTTGTTAATGAATCAACGGCAAGTGATGATGCAACAATAGTCGCAGCCACATTTACCGGAAACGGCGTGTTGTGTTTTTCACTTCCCGTTACATTCAACACGGCGGAAACACCCAAAGCAACGGCAAGTTTAGTTCTGTCTGTCCATTCAGCAATATCTACTTTATCTGATAGGGATTTATCACGTTTGCCTCTTCGCCCTGTCCGTTGCGATTCAACAATATCCGCAGTTGGTTCCACACCTTTCTCTCTGACAATACCGTCATTTTCGGGATTAATTTCTCTTTTATTTTTATTCCAATAAACATCTGATGCTACTTTCAAACCTAAGGCTCCGGCAGCCACACCGGTTGCCAAAACTCTATTATCGGGGAATAACGCCCCTGCTTTCAAAGCTGCCTGACCTATTGCCGCAAGAGGTAGCGAGGCTTTTGAAACCGTACTTAAAAATTCCGATGCCTTATCAACGGTGCTGACAAGGATATTTTGCTTATTATTTTCAGGTTCCTGCACTTCACCGCTTTGTACGGATAATTCGTCATTATTACTTTTTTGACTTTTATCGGAAGTATCTTTTTCTTTTTTTCCGCCTGTTTGATTTGCAATCATAGCGGCACCTGCTAAACCTAAGGCTGCGGCATATGCACTACTAAAACCGAACATGGCGGCATTTCCTGCCTTTGTTTCAGGGTTGAAACGCATTACGCCTTCTAATACCGTCCACATTTCAGGAGCTAATAAGTTACGGTCGAATTGTCTGGGGTCACCTTTAGTAATATCGTCATATGAAGTTACACCGCCTTGTTCTGCTTTTTTTTCGGCATCTTTTTTACTGAATTTATCCACAGCAGGTCCGGGGTCGATACATTCGGGAATCGGCAGCCCAAGAGTTTTTATACCCCTCAAAATATCCGCAACCGTACTCCTATCTTCATTTTCACCATAAGTACTGAAAAAGCTTGTGTCATATGGTACGGTCTTACCCACATGATGGTTTTGGATTATTATCTTCTTACCCATAGATAGCAGTTCATCTTGAGAAGGCCATTTACCGCTATTTTTAGTTGCATAATCGGTTTGCTCTTTTTTGTCCCACACCAGATTGCCGAAAGTATCTTCCGCTATCTTTAATGCTTGTTTTTTTTCAGCGTCCGAATCAAGCAGAAAGTCATCTATTTTATATACGAAAACTTCATTTCTTTTATCAACCTGTGATTTGAATTGTTCAACGGTATCCTTGTAATCAATAGGTTCGTTGGTTGCCAGAAAGCTATATGCACCATGGCGAATGAAATAACCTTCTTCCGTAGGCGGCGTAGGTGTTCCGGTTGTAGGCGTTACCGTGGGTGCGGCACTTATTGAAGGTGACAGGCTAGGCTCTGAACTGACCGTCGGAGGCATACTTGGTGCAAAACTAGCAGTCGGTACGGGAGTTATGGTAGGTTCCGAGCTTATTGTGGGCATTGCCGTCGGTTCATCACTAGGTGATGAACTAGGTTCCGTACTTATTGTAGGTTTGCTTGAAATAGTCGGAGATAAAGACGGCGACACGGAAGGCTCTTTCGATGGAGCCGAACTGGTAGTCGGCGACACGGAAGGCGATTCGGACGGAGGTTCACTTACCGTTGGTCTTTCAGTTGGCGAAAATGACGGTATTTGGGTCGGAGGTTCGCTGATAGTGGGTGACGAACTAGGTTGCAAAGAGGGTGCGGAAGTTGGTTTTGCGGTTATGGTAGGGGTCAATGACGGACTAAAGCTTGGTGCTTCAGATGGAGACGAACTCTGTGTCGGTAATAAACTTGGCATATCAGACGGGGCGTTACTTGCAGAAGGCTCTGCCGATGGGGACGCTGACGGTGCAAAAGTGGGAGCAAGCGTTACGATCCCTTCACCGCCATACTGCACATCAAACTCGAAAGCCTTAACTCCTGCGTCGAATAATGTGTCGATGTCCCTTACCTGACTTGCAGCATAAAAAGGAGTTCCCTCTTTAGTACCGGCTCCGGAATTATGAGCACCGAATATAGGCTGTTCATTAAATGGTGCGGTGCTGTTAAAGTCGTGTAGCTCTCTGCCTGCATAATTATCAGGTGTCCTGTAATACGATGCCACCCCGAATGCAAGCCCCGTAAGCAGTGCTTGAGTTATATGGCTTTTTAATACCTTTTTTGTGCCGTTCTTAATGCTTTCCTTGCCCATTCACCTCCTTAACAATACTACTAAGGTCATTATAACAGATTATACGTTATATTTATAACAAAAAAATTACAAAAAGGTAAGGTGTTGCGTGTTCTATAGAAGCCTCTACAAAAGGGTGCAAAGTTCAAATTCTTTTTATCCCCTCTCCTGCGTACAGGGGAGAGTTAGGGGGGGCGACACATGCAGGTATAACAAATACTTGCGAGTTTCCACCCCTCACAAAAACACTTTCGTGTTTTTAACTCTCCCTCAAGGGGAGAGTAGTTTTTTTACTTTTGCATAGCCTTCTATATCAGTCGGTTAGTTTTGAAAGAATAGTGTTTCTTGGACGAAACTATCAAATGGTCATGGACGATTATATTAACCGTATCGAGGGCTTTTATTATCTGCTTTGTAAGGTTAATATCTGCTGTTGAAGGCTTAACGTCACCGGAGGGGTGATTATGCACAAGGATTATGGCGGAGGCTTCCAGATGTAATGCCCTTTTTACTATTTCACGCGGATATACGGGAGTCTGGTCAACAGTACCGGTTTCCTGTAGCTCGTCCGATATAAGGATATTTCTTTTATTAAGGAACAGGATACGGAATTGTTCTGATTTCAAATGCCCCATGCTTGCCCTGCAATAATCCAGTAGTGCCTTCCAGCTTTGTAAGATGGGTCTGTCATCAATGTCCTCTTTTAAAAGGCGTTCGGCAGCTTCCTGTACCACTTTGATATGGGCTATTGCGGATATGTTCACGCCTTTTATCGTTGCAAGTTCAGGCTCGGAGGCATTTAATACCTTTGCCAGACTGCCAAATACCGATATAAGCTCTTTGGCAAGGGGTTTTACGTCACCTCTTGGGTGAGATGCGAATAAAAGCATTTCCAATATTTCATAATCGGGCAGAACGCCTTTTGAAGAGGATAAGAACCTTTCTTTAAGGCGTTGTCTGTGTCCTGCATAGTGAGGTTTTGTTTTCGGATTTTCTTTTACAGCTTGGGTCATGGAATGGGATTATATAATAGTACGAGTTATTGTCCATGGTTTTACTATTGTATTTGATTAAACATACTTAAATTTACTGCCTTGCACCCCCTTTACATTACACCGCTTAATGATTATATATGTTCTTTACTGGAAAAAAGTTTTGTATAAGGACGATAGAAATGAAGTTTAACTCACTGGCGAAAAAAATGTTCGGTACGGCAAACGACCGTATTTTAAAGTCAATGCAGGCTATCGTCAATCAGATAAACTCTCTGGAAGAAGGCATAAAGTCCTTATCAGACGACCAGTTAAAAAATAAAACTAGCGAATTCAAGCAGCGTTTAAAAGACGGTGCAAGCATTGATGATATATTGCCTGAAGCATTTGCGGTAGTGCGTGAGGTTAGTTGGCGTGTTATGGGTATGCGTCATTTTGACGTTCAGCTATTAGGCGGTATAATATTACATAGGGGCATGATTGCGGAGATGAAAACCGGTGAAGGTAAAACCTTATCGGCAACTCTGCCTGTTTATCTGAACGCTTTGGAAGGAAAAGGCGTGCATGTGGTGACGGTAAATGACTATCTTGCCCAGCGTGACTCTAAATGGATGGGTCAGATATACGGGTTTTTAGGAATGAGCGTATCTTGCGTTATAAACTCTCTGGACGATGAAGAGCGTCAGGCTGCCTATGGTGCGGATATCACTTACGGCACGAACAACGAGTTCGGTTTTGACTACTTACGTGACAACATGAAATTCTCAAAAGAAGAGATGGTGCAGCGTGGCTTTAATTATGCAATCGTTGATGAGGTCGACTCTATCTTAATTGATGAAGCAAGAACTCCGCTTATCATTTCAGGACCTACCGAAGATAATTCGGAGCTGTACCACAAGGTAGATAAACTGATTCCGCTTCTTGATGAAAAAGACTACGAGAAGGACGAGAAGGCTCGCTCCGTAACACTTACCGAAGACGGCACGGAGAAGATTGAACAGATATTGAAAAATGAAGGCTTGCTGGAGAAAGACGGCAATTTATATGATCTGACTTCTATATCTTTGGTACACCATATCAATCAGGCTTTACGCGCCCATACTTTATTCTCTAAAGACACCGATTATATAGTAAAAGACGGCAAAGTAATAATCATTGACGAATTTACAGGGCGTATGATGGAAGGTCGCCGTTTTTCAGACGGTATGCATCAGGCATTAGAGGCAAAGGAGAACGTACCTGTACAAAATGAAAACCAGACTTTAGCGTCCGTTACGTTCCAAAACTATTTCAGGCTGTATAACAAGCTTGCAGGTATGACGGGTACTGCAATGACGGAGGCAAATGAGTTTGCCGATATTTACAAGCTTGAAGTGGTTGCAGTACCGCCAAACTTAAAAGTTGCACGTATTGACGATAATGACGATATTTACAGTACGGCTTTAGAAAAATACGAAGCAATTGCCGATAAGATAGAAGAATGCCACAAAAGCAAGCAGCCTGTTTTAGTCGGTACTATAAGCATAGAACAATCCGAACTGGTAGCGTCTTTTTTAAAGAAAAAGAAGATACCGCATAACATATTAAACGCCAAACAACACGCAAAAGAAGCATATATAATCGCTCAGGCAGGCAGGCTCGGTGCTGTTACAATTGCCACCAATATGGCAGGTCGCGGAACTGATATCATGCTTGGCGGAAATTTTGATATGATGGTCGATGAAGAAATAACCAAATCAGGTAGCAATGCCGACCGCAAAGCGATAGAGATACGCATAAAAGAACAGATAAAGAACGAAAAGCAAAAGGTGATTGAAGCCGGAGGTCTTTTCGTACTTGGAACCGAAAGACATGAAAGCCGCAGGATAGATAATCAGTTAAGGGGGCGTTCCGGTCGTCAGGGTGACCCCGGCATGTCAAAGTTCTATTTATCTTTAGAAGATGACCTGATGCGTATTTTCGGTTCTGAAAAAATACAGGGTCTTTTAAAGACGTTCGGACTAAAGGACGGGGAGGCTATCGCCCACCCTATGATAAGCCGTTCGATAGAAAAAGCACAGCAAAAGGTAGAGGCTCATAACTACGAGATAAGAAAAAGCCTGTTAAAATTCGATGATGTTATGAATGACCAGCGTAAGGTTATCTATGAGCAGCGTCTTGAGCTTATGACTACCGAAGATGTGTCGCAGGACGTAAAGGATATGCGTGATGAAGTGACTGAGAACATAGTCAGCACATTCATTCCGGCTAAATCATATCCCGACCAGTGGGATACCGAAGCGATGGAAAAGGAGATATTCCGTCTTTACGGTATCCATGCCGATGTTACCGCATGGGCTAAAGAGGAAGGTGTTGCCGATAAAGAGATACTGGAAAAGCTGGACGCTCAGGTTGATATGTTATTCGAGGGTAAGGAAAAACTATATACCCCTCCTATCATGCGTATGATAGAAAAACGCATATTGCTTATTACACTTGACCAGTTATGGAAAGAGCATTTATTAGGTCTTGACCATCTAAAACAGGGCATAGGGCTTAGGGCATACGGTCAAAAAGACCCCCTCAACGAGTATAAGCGTGAGGCATTCAAGATGTTTGAGTCAATGCTGCAAAGGCTCAATGAGGTTGTAACCACACGCCTTGCCCATATTGAATTGAGTGAAGAACAGCGTGACAGACAGGTTATTTCGCAAAGACCGAAAACCACGCAAAAGATGAAAGAAAGCCGTGTTGACCCTGCCTTGCAACGTGATGCTCCTGTTGCGGTACTCGAAGCCGCTAAAACAAGGGTTAACCCCGAAGAAAGAGACCCCGCCGCCCCCGAAAGCTGGGGACGAGTAGGCAGGAACGAGCCATGCCCATGCGGTTCGGGTAAAAAATACAAACAGTGCCACGGTCAGATTTGATTGATAACTGCCCTTGAAGTTGAGAACAATATAATTTATCTGCCGTTAATAGATGATTAATATATAAGCTGTAATATTAATATATTATTTTGTATTAACAGGTATATTAATTATGGCATTAGAAATATCTAAAATAATGGATAGAGCCGTTTCTTCTACGGCTGAGGGCATTACCTTGTCGGACATAAGCTCACCTGAGCAGCCTTTAGTATATGTTAACGGCAGTTTTGAACGCATGACCGGATACGGCAAAGATGAGCTATTGGGAAAAAACTGTCGCTTTTTACAAGGAAAAGAAACAGATAAAAATGAAGTGGCAAAGATACGTAATGCAATCAATTTACGTCAAAATTGCACCGTTGAACTTGTAAACTATAAAAAAAACGGTGAAAAATTCTGGAACCGCCTTACAGTTTCACCTGTTAGCCTGCCGGAGGATGCAACGCAATATTATGTTGGTGTTCAGTGTGATATTACCGACATAAAAGTCGCTCAAAAGAAAATTACCGACTACTCCCTTAAGCTTGAACAGAAAAATGAGAGTATAAAAAATGCCCTACAAGGATTCAACGCTACTATAGGTCGTGCTATGTATAATGCTTCCTCCACATCTAAAAGATTAGCGGAAAAAGAGATATCAGCAGACCGAGAAGTAGCGAAAATGCTCGCAAAGATAAATGAAGCAACCGAAAGTGTTAACGACCTGATATTGAACCTCAGGGCTGCCCTTGTTCATTTGGGAGGTGCAGACAGACTTCACAATATTGATCTTGTAAATTTTAAAGTGTTAAGGAATTCCCCTGATACAAAACGATAATATATCAAAATAATAGTTGATGACAAATAAACTATTAAATAGCGACAGTCCCTATCTAACATATTTACATTATAGAACCAATGGCTATATTATCCTTTACAAGAGGAGGATAATATAAATGAGATCACTTTGCATCGGACTTGCGATAGCCTTTGTATCTTTGGCTGCTGATTTATGGAGTAAATACTATATATTTAACCTCATAGACTCCTCACCTACAGGCACAATCCGTGTATTGCCCTTCTTTGATCTGGTTAGGGTACATAACTACGGTGTAAGCTTCGGCATGTTCAATAATCTTGAGAACGGCAAGTTGATTTTATCAATTGTAGCCCTATCTATTACTATAGGATTGTGTGTCTGGCTGTATAAAGTAACAAAAATGTATATGATTTGTGCTTTAGGCTTGATAATTGGAGGTGCAGCCGGTAATATATACGACCGAGTCAAATATGGTGCGGTACGCGATTTTATAGACGTATATATAGGTAATTATCATTGGCCGGCATTTAACATAGCAGACAGCACTATTTTTATAGGCGTTGCGATTTTGCTTGTTGACAGTTTTGTAAACAGGGACGAGCATAAGAGGGAGGAACAAAAAAATGAACAAAACACTAGCTAAAGGTTTTATCCTTATAACATCATTATCATTTATAACTTCTTGTAGCGGTAGTGTCCGTGATACATTAGGCATGAGGCGTGCCGCTCCTAATGAGTTCAGGGTGGTATCAAACCCGCCTTTGAGTGTTCCGCCTGAATTTTCTATCCGCCCTCCTGTGCCTGAAGATACATACAGGGAAGTTATCAAATCCAAAACCGAGGATGCAAGGGCGGTATTTTTTGAAAATGCATCTGCCGACCTAAAAACAAAAAGCGACAAACAGACTGCGGGTGAAGAAGCTTTTGGCAGCTTATTTAACGCAACCGGAGCTAATCCTGAAATAAAATCCCTGTTACATAAGGAGTTTATTGAGGCTGCGAAAAAAGAGGAGGAAAAAAGCTTCCTTGAACAAAAGATATTTAGCAAGATACCTTCTTTTTCCGGCAATAAAGAAAAAAACACCGAGTCTGTAGTAGATGCAAAATCTGAAAAAGACAGAATAGTTGAAACAAAAAAAATCGGTGAAAAGGTAACTGGAGATGAAACGCCTTCAGTTGAATCTAAAAACGAGGAACGAGGCATTTTGAACAGGATTCTGGGTCTGTAAAAATCATGCGTCCATCAATAGGTATAACTCTTGACTGGCAAAAAGAGGGGACTTTTTCAAAAAGACCGCACCATGCGTTACGTGAGCATTATTTCAATGTCGTAGAAAAAGCAGGAGGCTTGCCGTTTGGCATACCTTATGCCCCTGACAGGATAAATGACTATCTGGATAAGGTTGACGGTCTGGTAATACCCGGTGGTTTTTTTGAATCTCCTAAAAAGTGGTATATTTCAGATGACGGTAAGTCGCCATATGAACCCTCACCACGCCTTGAGTTTGATCTTGCCCTTATAAAATCGGCACTGGACAGGGATATACCGATACTCGGCATATGTGCTGGTATGCAGCTTATGGGAGGCTTAATGGGGTGCAAGATGACCGAGAACCTACAGGAATATTATAATACCGATATAGACCATTTAAACAAAAAACCTGCCGAGGAAGTTGCCCATTATGTCGATATAAAAGCAGGCACATTACTTGAAAAAATCACAGGGCATTCCCGTATTGATGTGAACACGGCTCATAGGGAGGCTATTGTTGAAACAAATGATTCGGTAATAGTTAATTGTATCTCTGAGGACGGTATAATCGAAGGCATTGAAATTCCCGGCAAACGCTTTGCTCTAGGAGTGCAGTGGCACCCTGAATTCTTCAGCGAAAATGAAAATCCCAGCTTCAAATTATTTAAAGCCCTTGTAACGGCATCATCTGAAAAAACTGATAATCTTTGCAAAATTGCAGCAAATTAATCCTTAATTTTTATATGCAGATTAAAGAAATCTTCGGTTATCTGTAAGTAACCCGACATATCTTCCGCTTTCGGACATATAGGGTTATTTTCATTTAGGAACCTACATTCTTTCGGCAACTGCTCATATTCCCCCGTTTCTTCGTTCATACGGTAGAATTTGGCGTTTTTTGTGATTGCGTCCTTGATTGCATATTTTCTTATTTCCCTCCACGCTTCTTTAAAGCCGCTATCGCTTTTTATCGGAGTATTTGCCACTATTTCATCAATACTCTTCATTATATCTTTTATATCCGTGTCCGTTCTATAATTCGGCATATCGAAAAAGGAAATAAAGCTGGATATCAGGTCATCATAACATAATATGCGGTGTGCAATACTAGTACCGTCCTTTAACAAAATAACATGGTCAAGCGAAACATCTTTGAACGGATATTCCTTATCGTGCGATATTTTCTCTTCTTTTACAACTTTAACACCCGATGCCGTATCATCTAAAACAGAATCAAATTTCTTAAAATCAGGCTCGTTATAATCGTAATTACAATTTTTAACTACAATCGACTCGGCATTGGCTGTTAAGGCATTTAGCAGAAGAGCGGTAACAAAAGTTATTATTTTTTTCATATATTTTATATAATTAAGATTATTGCTAGCTAAAATATTAAGGCATGTGTCGATTAAAGATTTCAAATACATCGACTCCCAACACAACGCCGCATTGCGACTTACCGTAATCAGGACATTTTTTTTCTATATTAGGAGAGGTAATTATATAGCCCCTTTCTTTATCAAGTTCATAAAATTGTCCGGTAGTTCTATTTTCAACATAGTTATTGATAAACTTCCGGTTACTTTCCATTACTTTCTCGTCCTTAAAAGGCACCGAGTCAAATACGGCATTTACTTTTTCCATAATCTTGTTTATGTCGCCTGACTCCAATAGATTTTGTATATTCTCAAACCTAATTCGATATCCGTAAATTTTACACCCTCCCAGTTCTAATTTAACGACTACGCCGTTTTTTAACTGAACTTGGTGCTCTACATATCCGGCTTTAACCTCACCGTCCGTCATTTTGGGTTTATATAATTTGGGAGGCAATATAACCTTTGTATCGGGCGAACTGCCGTCTATAAAAGATTCAAACTTAGTATAATCAACCTTACAGCCGAACTCGTCCGCAACGGCAAATGTTGCGGAAATTATGTATAAAAGTAAGGAAGCTATAGAATTACGTATAAAAAGCATATATATAAGTACCGTTACATAGTTTAATTATATTATACATATTTATTGAAAGTTATATAGTTCTCTTAATTTATATTGTTTTGATAAAATGATAAATCAAATCTTGAAAAAACATTTTAAAACCCTGCCCGCACATGTAGAAATATCATGCGGGATAAAGGACAATATTGCCGATATAGTTATAGGGCGGTCTTCGGGTAAAAGCTTTGTTGTAGTAAGTGATGATAATACCCACAAGATACTTGGCGAGAAAATTGTAAAATCCCTGTCAGCGTATAAAACCGGCTCAATAGTTTTGAAGCCTTCTATTGCCGATGAAAGATCTGTTGAAAAAGTTCGGTCTAGAATACAAGAATATGATACGGTAATAGCGGTTGGTTCGGGAACTATTAACGATATCTGTAAATATGCGAGCTTTTGCGAGAAAAAGCCTTATATGGTTTTCGGTACGGCTCCTTCTATGAACGGCTATAGCTCGGCAAACGCTTCTATATCGGTAAACGGTCATAAAAAAACCTTAAAGGCACATCTGCCCGCAGCCATATTCCTTGATATCGACATATTGGCAGCCGCTCCAAAACGCCTGATATTAAGCGGCTTAGGTGATAGTGTTTGCCGTCCTACGGCTCAGGCAGACTGGCTTTTGTCGCATTTATTATTAAATACCGAATATAACACTTCACCTTTTGAAATGTTACGCCCCTTTGAAAAAGACTTATTTGAAAATAGCGGTGAACTATTAAAGGGAAATAAAGAAATTATCGAACTACTGGCACAGACGCTGGTTCTATCCGGTTTCGGTATGTATATGTGTGGCGGAAGTTATCCTGCCAGTCAGGGAGAACATATGATAGCCCATACTATGGAGATGGTATATAAAGGGCTTCCCCATAGTTTTCACGGTGAGCAAATAGCGGTAACAACTCTTGCAATGTCACGGATAATAGAAGAAAAACTGCAAAGCACTCCTATAATTTCACAAAACTATGATGAAAAAGCAATTACTGATTTTTTCGGTAAGGAAATATCCGAGCAATGCTTGGCAGAATATAAGGAAAAATTGCTTTCTCCCGAAAAACCGGACAAGATAAATAATGATATAGCAACAAAATGGGAAGAAGTCTGCGGAAAAATATCCGAAATATTTATAGGATACGACCCGATATATAAAACACTTAAAAATGCCTCCGCACCCGTTTCCTGCCATGATATAGGTTGGAAAGAGTCTGAATTTAAAAAAGCCGTATCGTATGCTAAATATTCACGCAACCGCTTTACATTCTTGGATTTGTAATGAAATTATTTCCGAAGGGCAAATTATAATTCGGTTTTGCCGTGTCCCGATACGTCATGTACCCTGATATAATCAATATCTTTGGCAATTAGTTGTTTTGATATTTCTATTGTAGCCTTATCACGGTCATCGACATCACCTAGAAAGGATTTTCTCGAATGTCCGATATATATAGGAACACGCAAAGACCTCAATTCTTCAACTCTTTGAATTAACTCTTTAGACTGTGAAGCGGTTTTGTTAAAGCCTATACCGGGGTCAAAAATTATCCTTGAACGTTCAATATTGTTATCAATAAGGTTTTGTATTTGTGCATTACCCCAGCTTAATACCTCCGATACCGTATCAACCCCCTCATCAATATTGACGGCTTTATCGGCAGGAACCGTAAGGCTATGCATGGCTATTATCTTAACGGCACTGTTCTTTGCAACCTCTATCATTTGCGGGTTTTTAAAACCGTTTACATCGTTTATATAGTCGATACCCGTTTCTATAGCTTTCATCGCATTTTCAGGATGATAGGTGTCAATACCGGCTTCAACATTGTTTTTATGGCATGTGTCGATAATATTTTGTAAGATGGGAGAAAGTCTTTGCCACTCCTGTACGGTCGATAGTTTTATAGCACCCGGACGGGTGGATTCCGCACCTATGTCAATAACATCAGCCCCGTCTTTTATTAACTTTTCAGCGTGGCTTAAAATAGATTCTGCATCGTTATATTTATTGCCGTCAGAGAATGAATCGGGTGTTATATTCAATATGCCGACTATTTTTGTGTTTTTTATCATTTTTTAGTATTTATTAATTTGAATTAATTCACGTTTGTATTATCAGATTTTTTATAAATAACTTCATTTGTTGTAAATGGATATTTTAATTTGCCTTTTAATTTGTTAATGTTTTTTCATTTGTAATTTATACAAATTTACGAATTTTTTATGTCTAAAAAAAAGTTAAAAAAGTTAGAAATACAACAAAGCAATCCAAACATGTTATTCGGTGCATCTCTTGGTGGTGCTGCCTTAGGTAATATTATAGTGCCGGGATTAATAGCTGTACTTATAGGGGGTTGCCTTGGCTTCTTGGTAGCAAAAAGTAGTGAGTTACAAAATATACAAGAGCATAATAAAAATTCTTAGTTAACATGACACAACAACAATACCTTTAGTACGTAATTAGTGCTTCTGCGATAATTTGTATAATATATTTTGTATTGTACTTATACTATAAAACTCACAAGCCGAATCTTCCCGACTGCATAACATTATGTACATCGAGTGCCGGTATGATATCATCTGTTAAAATATTTAATATAGTTGTTTATACAGCTCAAGCTCAAACCTTAGGGGTATTTGTTACTATGAAATTAGAACTAATTTTAGCATCAATAGCGTTTTTTTGGGTTTCGTGCTCAACAGCTTATAGCATTTTATTGCAATTTAAACCTGATAAATGAAAATTAACACACCACTTCCAACAACCTTTCCTCAAAATCACCGACATATTTTTTATTATCAAATAACGCACTTGCTTTTATGTTGTCTGACAATTTTTGCTTTAAAGCAGTCAATAAGCTTGCATCATTAGCATATATCAAAGCCGTGTTTTTATATTCTAAATCTGTTTTGGTAATAAGCTCAGGCAATCCGCACGCATTTAAAATACTTGCTGAGGCACGGGACATCATGTCATTTCCAAGCCTTGTGATAACAGGCAAACCTGCATATAGCGCATCAATAGCGGTGGTGTGGGCATTGACCGTAAAGCAGTCAAGGAACAAGTCGGCACAGGCATGGCGTGCCAGATGCTCTTCCTTTGAAGCACGAGTGGCAAATATTATCCGGTCTTTGACTATTTCCCGTTTTTCTGCCTCTTTTATAATATTACTTTTTGCAAATTCATTATCGCTATACAGCCAAAGCACACTGTTATCCACCTGAGTTAAAATATCCATCCAGACGGCAAATGTTGCAGGGTCGATTTTCATGCTCTTATTAAAACTGCAAAACACGAATTTATCTTCAGGCAATCCGCATTCCTTACGGGTAGGAGGCTCGGATATCTTCTGTTTGCCGTCCGTGATGAAATAACTATCTGGCATTTTGATAAGTTTTTCCGTATAGTTTTTCTCGTCCTCCTGTGGCACTGCCGTAGCATCTGTTACCAGATAATCAATGAACGATGCTCCCATAGTACCCGGATATGCAAGAAAACTTATCTGAACAGGAGCAGGACGCATAGCGGCAATAACCGGCATGGAATTTTGTATATAGCCCATAACATCAACCAGTATGTCTATTTTGTCCTTATATATCTGTTTGGCGATATCCTCGGGATTTTGTCCCATCAGGTCTATAAATTTATCCGCACTTTTTTCTATGTTCTTACGGAAAATACTTTTGTCGTTCTTGCCGTATGAATATGCATATACTTCAAATTTATCCCTGTTATGCAATTTAAAAAGGTTGCTGATTAGATGGGCTGTAGGGTGGTCACGGTAATCGGCACTTAAATAACCGATACGCAAAAGCGAATCCGCCTTTCGCTCATGCTTGAATCTTTGCGGAATATTTCCGTAACGTATTGTGGCATAGTTTTGTGCTATTTCTTTTTTCAATGAAGGAGGTATATCTAAAGTAAGGCTGTGATATGGTGTTATAGGCGACTTCTGTCCGTTAGCTATCGCATGTTTTGTAGCCTCAACGAGCAGCTTTGTGTATTCTTCCAGCCCGTCCCAATAGCATGCGTCACGCATGGTTTTTACCAGCTCGTTCATTAAGGCATAATTATCGGGATTGAATTTCAAACCCTGTTTATAATATTCGATTTCCTTTTCCCACTCCCCGATTTCATGTAATGTAGCACCGATATTATTTATAGCCTCAGGGTAATTACCTTCTTTTAAGGCTATCGCTTCTTCATAGCAATATATAGCGTCCTTATATTCTTGTAGTGCCACAAGACAATTGCCAAGATTGTTATAAAAGGCAGGATTGTCGGGATTTATTTTAAGTGCCTGTTTAATTGCCGTTTTCGATTTTTCATAGTCACCCTGCTGATAATAGATGACTCCTACCAGATGTTTTATCTCGGCATCACCGGGAGAGAATTTAGCTATCTTCTTGTATAATTCCAATGCTTTATCCAGATGTCCCTGACGGTGACTTTGCATGGCATTTGCAAGAACGGACTGTATCTGCTCTTGCGATACCTCGCCTTTTGATGGTTTTTTAAGCTTTGCAGCTTGGGCTCTTTTTTGCCGGCGTGATAAAGGCATGGTATTTTTATACTTAAATTTTTGTTAAGAAGAATTAATTTGCAACATTACGTTTATATTAAAAAGATACTGAAACAAATTCTATATTACAATTTGTTTTTTGAGCCGAAAGAAGCTGATAAATATATCGCCGCATTCAATGGATAAAGGCGAGATTAGAGAACTCGAACTTCCGACCTCCACTATGTCAAGGCTAAGGAAGAATGTGAAATCTTTGTAATTCCCTACTATTTTGTGCATCGTTTATGCAATGATTGTCCGTATTTGTAAAGCATTTCAGCTAAATCGTATCCCACGGGATTGCGTGGCATATATTCATGCATCACAAAAATTATCGCAAAACGCTTTACATTTATATCACGGATGCGTATTTTCACCACTCTAAATTTCCCCTAAGGGCGGTTAGCTCAGTTGGTTAGAGTGCCACGTTGACATGCATACGGTCGAACGAACGTAGATTATTTCATCATTCAAATAAATCAGTAACTTACAGCAAATATAAACGATGGTGAGTCGATTATAAACGATCCCGTGGGATCGTGCTGAATTATTGTAAATCAGATACTTAGAAAGCTACTGATTTGTTTGTGTAGATTTCTTGTAGAGGTTGAATGTTATTTATAATCTTTTTGGAAGAACCATGCCCTTCGATATCACCATACAACACGACCTCAAGAAATTGAGGCGGCAGCTTAGTGCGCTTGAAACCAAGGTGGCACCACAGGCGACGGTGCGTACCCTCAACCGCGTGGCTGAGAGCGCAAAGGTGGCGAGTGCCAGACACATCGCACCGCAAATGAACAGCAGGCAGGCTGCGGTCAAGCGGCGCATCGTCACCCAGAAGGCTACGTTCAAACGGTTGTGGGCGACGCTGGTGGCACGTGACCGTGCGCTGCAGTTGATTGAGTTTGTGGTGGGCAGCAAGAAACCCACGCAACAACCAGGTGGTAAGCGTGGGCTGGTCAAGGTGAAGAAGTACGGTAAGGTGTCAACATTATCAAATGCTTTCATCGCCCCACGCAAAAGCGGCTCAAGCAAGACCACTGTTTACATGCGGAAGACTGGCAAGCGTCATCCGCTCAAACTGCTGTATGGTCCTAGCATCATGCAGCTGTTCAAACAGCGTGAGAACGATGCCATCATGCAAACGACGGTGCGCGAACGCTTCCCCATTGAGTTTGCACGCAATTTGAAATTTTACATCAACCGCTTTAAACGCCGCTAAACCGTACCGAATCCCCTGGATTCAAAAAGGTACTCCGGAGGGGTCCCCCTTGCGGGTACGCCGAGGGCGCGGGGTTTTACTAGGCATAAATTCTAAAAAGCCATTTCGTTTCGCAATTCCGAATACAAAACCTTTATATAACAAATACTTAAAGTGGCTGACTGCGAAATCGGGTCTGCTGGAGCCATTTCGCTAACGTGCTGTATGCACAGAACTTAACTGCAAAACAGGAAAGATTATGAAAGTAGAACTGACCGAAATTGGTCGGGTGATTCCCTATGCGCGGAATCCCCGCAAAAATGATGCAGCCATAGCCAAAGTTGCTGCCTCGATTAAGGAGTACGGATTCCGCCAGCCTATCGTGGTGGATGAGGAAATGGTTATCATTGCAGGCCACACGCGCCTGCAGGCGGCGCAGTTGCTGGGGTTAAAGAAAGTGCCGGTGCATGTTGCCACTGGCCTGACACAGGCGCAGATAAAGGCATACAGGCTGGCTGACAACCGCACCCATGAAGACTCGGAATGGGACGAGGAATTGCTGGCGATTGAGCTTGGTGAACTGAGCGATATGGATTTTGATTTAGATCTGACCGGATTTGAAGCGATTGAGCTGGAGCAACTGCTCGATGGTGCGGCGATGGATGGATTAACCGATGATGATGCCATTCCCGAAGCGCCGGAAGTGCCGGTATCCAAGGAAGGTGACATCTGGTTGCTGGGTGATCACCGATTGATCTGTGGGGATAGCACCAAAGCCAAAACCATGAAAGCGCTGATGGGCGATGAGCTGGCCGACATGGTCTTTACCGACCCGCCTTACAACGTGGATTATGGCCAAACCATGAAAGACAATGTGCGCGGTAATAAACGCAAAATCAAAAATGATAATCTTGGTGCGGATTTTCAGAAGTTTCTGACAGATGCCTGCACTGAGATGGTGAAAGTCTGCAAGGGTGCGTTGTACATCTGCATGTCCTCCTCAGAACTCCATACCCTCCATCGTGCCTTTGCAGACGCTGGTGGGAAGTGGTCAACCTTTATCATCTGGGCGAAGAATACTTTCACCATGGGGCGTTCCGATTATCAACGCCAGTACGAGCCGATCCTCTATGGGTGGCCGGAGGGCAATAAGCATTTCTGGTGTGGTGATCGCAGCCAAAGCGATGTGTGGAACTACAACAAGCCCAGGGTGAATGATTTGCACCCGACTATGAAACCAGTGGAGTTGGTCTGCCGTGGCATTGAAAACAGCAGCAAGACAAAGGATATCGTGCTGGATTCGTTTGGTGGCTCCGGCACTACGCTGATCGCGTGTGAGAAATTGCAACGTAAGGCGCGGTTGATTGAGCTTGATCCGTGCTATGTGGATGTGATTGTGAAGCGGTGGGAAGAGTTCACTGGCAATACTGCGAAGCATGCCGGTGAAAACAAGTCTTTTGCGGACATTGCGAAAAAGCGTCAGGCCGCTTCCTGATCAGGTAAAAGTCGGTAGCCATGCTTGCCTTCGCCGGTGGTGAAGGTTTCGATTGGCAATCCACGCTTTTTCCGCAGGTTGGAAAGATGGCCGCGCACTGAATGTGGCTTCCACTCGGTGGCGGCAATGAGTTCTTGCAGGGTTGCTCCCTCTTCGCGTGTGAGCAGGCTAATGATAATCGATTGTTTGGTTTCGCGTTTCGGCTCGTTACTTGGCGTTACATCCTGTTTCTTCGTGTTACATGGTGTTACAGGCTCGGCTTCTGGCGGGGTGTCATTGATGGCATGCAGCCCCGTCTGGCTGATGACAAATTCGGTGGATTTATCGAATTTGTACTTACTACTAACCGATTCGCTGCCGCGCACCGTAATCAGCCTTTTGCGTAGCAATGCAGTGAGCATCTTATCCTGTATGGCAGGGCTTTTGATGTGCTGCATAAATTGCCGGATTTCAGTATCTGGCGATTCGGTTGCGGTGGTTAGGATAGTGCGTTGTGCTGCTGTAAGTTCAATCATGATTAACTCCTTGGTTTGATTAACAATTTGCCCTTAAGGACACACCCATGAATGCTTCAATCACGAGCTTAATCAAGTCAATTCGATGGAAAAAGTTGAATGAAATGAGTGTCTTATATGCCAACGATGTATCCAGTAACCACCATCGCCAAATTGTTCGGCGTAAGCGACCGGCGAGTACAGCAATACGCCCAGGATGGCATCATTCCAAAACCGGTTAACGGTCAGTATGAGTTGGTTGGCTGTGTCCGTGGGATTATCAATTATCTGCAACAGCGTGCTTTCGGCAAAGGCGTTGCACCGCAGGACACGCATCTGGAGCGTGCGCGATTATTAAAAGCGCAGGCGGACATGGCAGAGATTGAGCTGGCGGAGCGTACCGGCGCACTGGTGACGGTGGAACGAGTGGAGACGGATTGGTTGGAAATGGTGACTGCGTGCCGCGCCAAGATGCTGGGCATTCCAACCAAAACAGCATACCAGATCGCCCATTTAGAAAACCCACAAGAAATTGAGAAATTCCTGAAGCGCACCATTTACGAGGCGTTGGCGGAAATGGCTGCTTATGAATCAGACGAAGACTTATCAGACAGTATTGAAGACGGTGATGAAGGCCTGGATGCCGCCACCGCAACTGACAGTGAGCCAGTGGGCGGATCAGAATCGGAGACTGAGTCCGGAAGCGAGTAGCGAACCTGGTACATGGGTAACCGACCGTGCGCCATATCAGCGCGGTATGATGGATGCAGTGAATGAGCCTGGTGTTTCCGAGGTGGTGTATATGACCTCCTCACAGATCGGAAAAACCGAAATCATCAATAACATCATCGGGTATTTTGCACACCAAGACCCATCGCCAATGCTACTGATTCAGCCCACGCTGGATATGGCGGAGACATGGAGTAAAGACCGCCTTGCGCCGATGATCCGCGATACGGATGCGCTCACCGATCTGTTTGGTGATCCGCGCAGCCGCGACAGCAACAACACGCTGTTGCATAAGAAATTCCCTGGTGGGCATATCACCATGGCGGGTGCGAACAGTCCGTCCTCGCTGGCAAGCCGCCCGATTCGCATTGTGCTGCTGGATGAAGAAGACCGCTATCCGCATTCTGCTGGTACGGAAGGTGATCCTGGTAGCCTGGCACAGAAGCGTACCACGACCTTCTGGAATCGGTTGTTGGTGACCGCCAGCACGCCGACGATTGAAGATGAAAGCAAGATTGAGTCACGCTACCAGCAAAGCGATCAGCGCAAATACTACGTGCCTTGCCCTGAGTGCGACACGTTTCAGGTCTTAAGCTGGCAGCAGATTAAATTTGAAAAAGAAAAGATAGAGGATGCGGTTTACGAATGCGAACACTGCAAAGCCAAGCTGAAAGAAAGCGACAAAATGTGGATGCTTTCTCACGGAGAATGGCGTGCAGAAGCCGCATTTAACAGCATTGCCGGATTTCACATCAACGAGCTGTATAGCCCATGGGTTAAATGGTCGGAGATGGTGGCTGGTTTCCTCAAAGCCAAGCGTCTGCCCGAAACGCTGAAAGTGTGGGTGAATACCTCGCTGGGCGAGACATGGAAGGAAGCCACCGAAGGGATAGACCCATCCGGATTGCTGGGACGCAAAGAAAACTGGGGCCGTGTGGCTCCCGAAGGTGTGATTGTCATTACTGCCGGCGTGGATGTGCAGGATGATCGGCTGGAGGCGGAAGTAATCGGCTGGGGTGTTTCTCAGGAAAGCTGGTCGCTGCAATACCATGTGCTGCATGGCGACCCCGCGCAAAGCAAAGTATGGGAGGATTTAACCACTGTGCTTACGCAAACGATTAAAACAACGGATGGCCGCACTTTATCGGTGGCAGCAAGTTGCGTGGATAGCGGCGGTCACCAGACTCAGCGGGTTTATGAATATTGTAAAGGCCGCGAGTATCAACGCATTTACGCGATTAAAGGTGCGAATCAGATCGGTAAGCCGCTGGTTAGCAAATTTAGCAAAAACAACAAGCTCAGAGTCAAACTCTTCACCATCGGAACGGACACCGCGAAACAAATGATCTACTCGCGGCTGAAAATTCATCAGCCAGGAGCCGGTTATTGTCATTTCCCTGCGGATTATCCGGAAGAGTATTTCAAGCAGCTCACTTCCGAGCGCATACAGACCAAATTTGTGAACGGCCACCCCACTCGTATTTGGGTGCTGACCAAAGGTCGCCGCAATGAGGCGTTGGACTGCCGCGTGTACGGGCTGGCTGCGCTGCATATCCTGAATCCGAATCTGGATCGACTTGCCAAAGAGCAGGAACGTGAACGCTTGCGGAAGCCGGAGAAAACAAACGAACAGGAAGCTAAATCCACCAATGAATGGATGGGCTACGAAGATTGGAACTTTAACTGAGGCAAGATGATGGAAACGAAACTGACCGTACTGGATTTATTCTCTGGTATCGGCGGTTTCTCCCTCGGCCTTGAGCGTGCTGGCCTCACCACGATTGCTTTTTGTGAAATTGAACCATTCTGCCGAGATGTCCTGGGTAAACACTGGCCGCATGTGCCGATTGCTCAGGATATTCGGCGGCTACGCTATGAAAACGGAAAATTATACGATGCAGAGCGAATTATTTATGAAGGAAAAATCGACCTCATCTGCGGTGGATTCCCCTGCCAGCCGTTCAGTGTCGCTGGACGAAAAAAAGGAACGGAAGATGACCGCGATCTCTGGCCGGAGATGTTTCGAATCATTCAACAAGCGCAGCCCACTTGGGTTGTTGGTGAAAACGTTGCTAACTTCGTCAATCTGGCATTCACCCGCACGAAGATTGACCTGGAGCATGAAGGTTACACCGTGCAGCCATTTGTTATTCCAGCTTGTGCCGTCGGAGCACCCCACCGCCGTGACCGAGTTTGGATTGTTGCCCACGCCGATGGCAAGCGATGCGATGCAGGGAGCGATTATCGGCAAGAACGACCAGTATTACATCACCAAAACGGGCATGCCGAGGAAGATCAACGGTCAGGGAACGGCAGGAAGTGTGGGACTGGCTCGGCTGGCGCGATTACTGCCGACCATGGGAGCAAACGAGTTCAAAGGAGCGAACCGCAATCGCTATGTGGGCAGCAAGCATTTTCGTGGTGCGAAGATGTCCGAAGGACTGAGGACTACTTCAACCGACCCGATATACCTCAACCCCTCATTTGCCGAAATAGTGATGGGTTTTCCTCGCAGGTGGACAGACTTAGAGCACTCGGAAACGCCGTAGTGCCACAAATTCCCGAAGCTATCGGGCATGCAATTATCAACTCAATCAAGGACTGAATATGGCTTTAACATTAACACAAGCGCAGACCGCATTGGATGCGTGGATTGCGGCAGATTTATCAGTAGCCAAAGGCCAGAGCTACAGCATGAATGGTCGCACCCTGACTTTGGCAAATTCCAAGGAAATCAGGGAGCAGATTCAATATTGGGAACGCCGTGTCTCGGCTTTTGAGCAGGTAGTCCAGCAAAATCAACAAGCGGCATTAGCGGATTTCAGCAATGACTAATATCATCGATAAAACCATAGAGATAATCTCTCCGGAATCTGCGCTGCGTCGTGATACGGCACGCAAGATTCTGCATGCCCAGCGTGCCTATGAAGCCGCTCAACCCTCGCGCCTGCGTAAAACCAAAACCGACCCTGGCAGCGGCGATGCGATTGTTGAGCGTGCGGGTGAATCACTGCGGCTGCAGGCGAGGCATCTCGATGAAAACCACGATCTGGCTACCGGTGTGCTGGATTGTCTGGTGAATAATGTGGTGGGTCGCGGCATCAATATTGAGCCACAGGTGAAACTTAAAAGCGGAGATCTGGCAAAGCCGGTGAATGACCAGCTGATAGAACTCTGGGAAGAGTGGATTCGCTTCCCCGAAGTCACATGGGAATGCCACTGGAACCACATGCTCCGCTTGCTTGCGCGGCACTGGTTTCGTGATGGTGAAGTGCTGATAAAGCATATCGAAGGTACCAGCAGCACAATCGACCACCATACGCTGGTGCCATATTCACTGGAAATGATCGAAGCAGATTTTCTGCCATTTACCCTTAATGATCAGAAAAAACGTATTATCCATGGCGTGGAGAAAAACGCATGGCGCAGACCACGCGCCTATTATCTGTATAAGGAGCATCCAGGTGATTCGCATGTGCTGGTGACGCGTCAGGATACCAAACGCTTCGCTGCAGAGAAAATACTGCACCTGAAAATCGCTAAGCGCATCAGTCAAACACGCGGTGTATCCATCTTTGCCAGCGTGATGACGCGCATGGAAGATATTAAGGATTATGAGCTTTCAGAGCGGTTGGCGGCAAAAGTAGCTGCCAGCATCTGTGCGTTTATCCGTAAATCACTCGATGGGCCTGCCAGTGGCGTGCAGGTGGATGAAGCTGGCAATCGGCTGATGAAAATGCAGCCAGGCATGATTTTCGATAATCTATTGCCAGGTGAAGAAGTCGGCATGATTGACAGTAATCGCCCGAATACCATGCTGGAACAGTTTCGTAATTCACAGCTTCGGGCGGTGGCAGCCGGCACATCCACTGGCTACTCTTCCATTGCCAAAGATTACAACGGCACATACTCCGCCCAGCGTCAGGAACTGGTGGAGCAGTCAGTGCATTACGCTGTGCTGCGGGAATATTTCATTGAGCGTTGCGTGCGACCAATATGGGAACGGTTTGTGGATATGGCCGTGCTCTCCGGTCAGCTTAAAGTGCCGCAAAATGAGATTAACCCTCGCTCCCTGAAAAAGGCAGGATTCCAGGGGCCAGTCATGCCGTGGATTGATCCACAGAAGGAAGTGACTGCCGAGGAAAAAGCCGTAGCTGCTGGCTTCAAATCCCGCGCCGAGGTGATCCGCGCACGCGGTGGTAACCCGCAGGATACGTTCGAGCAGATAAAGCAGGAGCGTGAGCAGGAAAAAGAAGCAGGTATCAGCTTTAGCACCAGCAATGGTGGGCAGCAACTTTCACTCTTTAACGAAACCCAAGGAGAATCCGATGACAAAGAAAACGAAGATGAAGCCGGAAAACAAACCGGAAATGCTGACAAGGACAGTTGATCTCACACGAGAATCGATCGTTGATGAAGAAAGCCGCCTCGTGCGGCTTTCTTTTTCCTCTGAAGAACCAGTCACCCGCCAGAGTTTTTTCAGTGACCCATGGATTGAAATTCTGGGTCACGAGCGCAGTGAAGTTGATCTGGAACGCCTGAATAACAGTGCGCCGGTGCTGTATAACCATGACCGCTCCGAGCGCGGCAATCGCATCGGTGTGGTGGAACGTGCATTGCTTGAAGGCGGGCGTGGCCATGCTGAAATCCGTTTAAGCAAACGTGATGAGGTGGAAGGCTTCTGGCAGGACGTGCGTGATGGCATTTTGCGTAATGTTTCCGTGGCCTACCGCATCAATGAGCGCAAGCTGGAAGAAGAACACAAAGATAAACCAGATCTGTATCGGGTGACCAGCTGGACACCGATGGAGATATCGCTGGTCGATATTCCTGCTGATGCCAGTGTTGGCATCGGTCGGAGTGCTGAGAACGCTCCGGAAGAGCGCAGCCTTGATTACCAACCCCAACCTAACCAAAAGGAGAAGACTATGCCTGATAAAGTCGTAGAAAAAGAAACGCCGGAGCGTAAGGAATCGCCGCAAGTCGATGAAAAGCGCAAAGGCGAATTCATGGATGAAGGTGCAAAACGCGCACTGGAACTTGAGAAAGAACGCCGCACGGAAATTCGCACGCTCTTTGCCAATCACGATGATCATACAGAAGTGCGCGATGCCTGCCTGGATGATCCAGAAATTGATGTCAACGAAGCACGCAAGCTGCTGCTGGATGCTATTGGCAAACAGGAACAGCCTGCAGCTAATGGCCAGCGTATTGAAATTGGTGAGTCTGCCGCCGAGAAATTCTCTCGCGCTGCGGAAGATGCTATTTCTGTGCGTGCCGGTCTTACCGATGATCGCAGCAAAGCCAGTGAGCTATGCGGTTATCAGCTGGTAGATATCGCCCGTAAGTGCCTGGAGCTGCACAATGTGCGTACCGAGAGCATGGATCGCAGTACCATGATTGGACGTGCATTTACTCACTCCAGCAGTGATTTTCCAAAAATTCTGGAAAATAATGCACGCAAAGCCATGCTACGCGGTTACGAAGAAGCGCCAGAGATATTTCCACGCTTTACTCGTGTGGGTAATTTGTCTGACTTTAAGATTCACACTCGCACAGGAATCGGCACAGTGGCTTCGTTGCGGAAAGTTGAAGAAGGTGGTGAATACAAACACACCACCATCGGCGAACGCGGAGAGCAAATCCAGCTAGCTACTTACGGTGAGCTATTCAGCATCACCCGTCAGGCTATTATTAACGATGACTTGGAAGCCTTTACGCGGATTCCACGCACGTTAGGCCGCGCTGCTGCCCGCACGGTTGGTGATCTGGTTTTTTCGATTCTAATCGATAACCCGGTTATGTCAGATGGAAAGGCGGTATTTCATGCCGATCACAAGAATCTGGCCGGTTCTGGTACGGCTATTTCCGCAGCCAATGTCAGTAAGGCTCGTGCCGCTATGCGAAAACAGAAGGATGGTGATGCGACACTCAATATAGCTCCAAGATTCCTGATGACACCTGTCGATTTAGTTGACAATGCAGCGGTGTTAATGGCTTCAGAAACCAATCCCGATCAGGCAAACAGCAGAGTGCGAAATTTGGCTACCGTTAATGGGGCACTGGAAGTGCTAGCCGACGCGCGGCTGGATGCCGCTTCAGCTACTGCCTGGTATTTACTGGCTGATGCTAACTCCTTCGACACGATTGAGGTCGGTTATCTGGATGGTGTTGCACTTCCGTTCCTTGATGACATGGATGGCTGGTCGATTGATGGCCGTGAATACAAGGTACGCATCGATGCAGCGGCAGCACCGTTGGAATACCGTACAATGTATAAAAATCCAGGCGCTTAAACCTTAAACTAATCAATCTTAATATCCGTGGGCGGCCAGATTCTCTGAGTCGCTTTTTTAATGCCTAAAACTAAAGGAGAAATCTTATGGCTACTAACTATGTTCAAGAGGGCAAAGCCCTCAACTATAGCCCATCCGGTGCTGATCTGGCATCGGGTGACTTTGTGCTGATTGGCACAATTGGTGGGGTTGCTAAAACCGCGATTGCCGATGGCAAAACCGGTGCGGTACACATCTCCAGTGTGTTCAGCGTTCCAAAAGCCAGTGGTGCAGTGACACAAGGAGCAAAGCTCTACTGGAACAGTACCAATAGCAACCTCACTACCACAGCATCGGGGAATACTTTTGTAGGAGTTGCAGCAGAGGCAGCCGCAAGCGGTGATGCCAATGTTAAAATACTCCTCAATGTTGGCTGATGATGGTCATGCCATTCATTGATGACATGCATGGCCATCATCTGTCGATTCTTGAAGCACTTGATGGACGCGAGGTGACCTACACCCCCGATGGTGGGTCACCTCGTATTATTTCTGGGATGTTGCAGGAATTTACCGAGCTGACAGGCGGTGAAACGGTGGATGTGGTGGTCGCCAAGCCCGTTTTGTCAGTCCGCACTCTCGACATTCCGGAAATAGAGGCTGGAGATATTTTTACTATCGATAGCCAGGATTATGAGGTGGCAGTTGTCAGCCCTGACAACGAAGGAATCACAGAATTAATGATGGAGAAACTATGAAACACGCACGCACACAAATCCGCAATGCCTTCACTGCTTTGCTCAAGGGGAACACAACCGCTGGCGACAATGTATTCGAAGCGCGGGTCTATCCGATTAATGACCCGAAGCTGCCAGCCTTGCTGATTTACACTAAGCAGGAAACGGTTGGTGAGCAATCCATGTCCCGCCATCGTACCCAGCAGCGGGAGTTGATGGTAACCGTAGAAGCCTACGTCAAAGAACGTGGCAATGTGGATGAAGCCACCGATACGCTGGCCATGGAGATTGAGCAGTTAGTTGCTGCCGATCCTACGCTTGGTGGTCTGGCGAAAGATACTGCATTGGACACCACGGAAACTCAGTTCTCCGATGACGGAGAAAAGCCGGTGGCGGTGGCAATTCTGACTTTTTCGGTGCTGTACACCGTCAAGGAAAACGCCCCACAAACACTTATTTAATCAACCCAACTCAAAGGAGAAACATTATGGCTACTCACGCTGGTAGCGAAGGTAAGGTCTTTATTGGATCAGACCAGGTCGCTGAAATCAAATCATGGTCGATGGAGATTACCTCTGACACCGTGGACGCATCTATCATTGGAACATCATGGCGAAAAAATCAGGCAACCATCAAAGGTTGGTCTGGCAGTTTTGATGGCTTCTGGGATGAAACCGATACCGATGGTCAAGGTGCTTTATCCGCTGGTGGCACGGTAACGCTAAATCTCTACCCCGAAGGAGATGATACGGGAGCCACCTATTGGACAGGCGATGCAATCATCACTTCCATTTCTTACAACGCATCCTTTGACGGAATTGTCGAGGCATCCTTCAGCTTCACCGGCACCGGCGCGTTAACCGAATCAACCGTATCTTAAGGGAGGCATCATGAGTGTTATTAATCGTGCTACTACTCATTACGCATCGCAGGAAAGGCTGATAATTTCAGTCCCTGAATGGGGTGATGACAAAGAACCGCTGGAAATCCATGTATTCCCGATGACCATGGCGGAAGTCAATATGATGGGAAAAATTGCCAGCAAAAAGGCAACCAACATCGAGCAAGCCGCCAATGTCATCGTGGTCAAAGCCAAAGATAAAGATGGCAAGCGAATGTTCAGTGTTTCCGACCGTGACAAGCTGATGCAGGAAGCGGATTACCGTGTGGTTTCCCGCATTGCCGAGCGCATCGAGGAACATTTCTTCGGTGACATGGAGACCCACAAGGGAAACTCCGCAGCGATCTCTTCCGGCGAAACCAGTTAGCACTGGCGTGGCGGCTCGGCAGGCCACTGGCCGAGATTGAAGCCATGTCAACGCGACAATTCATGGAATGGATCGCATTCTTCGAACTTCAAACAGAAAACCTGAGTAAAAACCATGGCAAGATTCGCTAGTGCAGAATTTACCATACGCGCAATTAATAAAACGCAGAAAGCCTTCGCCCAGATTAATCAGGGCGTTGGCAATATGGATCGGCGTTTTAGCAAACTTGGTAGTGGTCTGAGTAAAATTGGTGGGCTGATGGCCACGGCTTTTGTTGGCAAGCAGATCACCGATACCATTACCAAATTTGAGAAGCTGGAGGCCAGTTTGCGTACTATCACCGGCTCGGCTGATAAGGCAGCGGTGGCATTTGGCTTTATTCAGGATTTTGCCGCCACAACTCCGTTCCAATTAGAGGAAGTAACGGACGCATTTATCAAGCTGAAGGCGTTGGGATTAACGCCCTCTGCAGAAGCACTCACCTCTTACGGTAATACGGCCACGGCGATGGGTAAAAGCCTCAATCAGATGATCGAAGCGGTTGCGGATGCTGCTACCGGTGAATTTGAACGCTTGAAAGAGTTTGGTATCAAATCCAAAAGCCAGGGCGATCAGGTTACGTTCACCTTCCAGGGTGTCAGCACTACTATTGGCAAAAACTCCAAAGAGATTGAAGCCTATCTTAAATCCATCGGCGATGTGCAATTTGCCGGAGCGATGGAAGAGCAAGCCGATACGTTAAATGTGGCACTGTCCAATATGGGGGATGGATTTTCCAAGCTGGTCAAAGCTATTGGCGACGCTGGCTTAACCGCAATACTGACAGGCATTGCTAATGGCATTAAATGGCTGGCAGAGCAGATCACCAACTCTATTGAACCGTTCAAGCTGGGATTTAAAGCCATTATGGGTGAAGTAGTGAAATTCGGCAGGCTGTTTATTGCTGTATTTGAAGGCGTGGGTAATGCATTTAACGCCTTTGGTGACGCAATTTCTGCCAGATTTGAAGCACTGGGCAAAGACCTGGCAGCTTTCGTGGAAAATCCGCTGGGTGGCGTATCATTTGAGAACACCCGCGCTGCGCTTGAAACCGGTCTGCTCGATGCAATGGGCAATGCCTTTGATAAAGCACTGACTGAGGCTAAAGACTTCAATGCCGCTATCGATGCTGAAATTCAGGATGCCGCGCTGAAAATTATTGAAGCGCGGGAAGCTAAAAATGCATCGCTGGATAGCTTGTTTGAAGAAACTGCTACACCAGAAAACACCGAGGAAACCAATAAACAAACTGAGAAATTTACCAAGCTGCAGCAGGAAGCACAGCGCGTCATCGATGCCACGCGTACACCACTTGAGAATTACAACAAAGAAATGGAGAAGCTCCATCAGCTGCTTAAAGAAGGTCACATCAATCAGGAAACCTTCGGACGAGCAACCGAGCAGGCACAGGAAAAGCTCAAAAAATCCAGCGAGAAAGTTGGAGATGTTATCGGCAGTGAGTTTGAAGGACTCGGCAAAACCATGGAGGGCACGGTGGCCGATGCGCTCGATGGCATTAATGGCCGCTTCGAGAGCTTCGGTGATTTTGCAAAAGGCTTTTTGTCTGATCTGAACCGCTCATTGCTGCAATTTGCGCTGAAGGATTTAGGCATCACAGGTGAAGGCGGCATCATTGGGCAGATATTTGGTGGCTTAGGCGGCTTATTCGGTGGCGGCTCTGGTGGCGGCGGTGGGTTTGGCAGCCTGCTTTCCGGTGCAGCAAGCCTGTTCGGTGGTTTCTTTGCTGATGGTGGAAAGCTAAAGCCTGGTCAATTCGGTGTGGTTGGTGAGCGTGGGCCGGAGCTGGCATTTGCTGGCAGTTCCCCACTCAACATCATGCCAAACGGCATGGGCGCAGCACCGATCACCGTCAATATGAATGTGCAAACGCCGGATGTGCAGAGCTTCAGGCAAAGCCAGGGGCAGCTTGCTGCAGATATGGCGCGGTCGATTGATCGGGCAAGGAGGAATCTATAACAGAGAGGTGATATAACGGTGGATAAAGAATCCTACTACAAGCAAAGTCAACCCCGCGCCATAACTAACCCAAAACCCTAGATAAAATTTCTCAGCAAAGAAGAAAGGGAGAAAAAACAGCCATGAAACGGGAACGCCGATAAGGATGCTTTTGGCAAAGGTGATGCTGGCTTCGGCATCTTTATGCTCAACATAAGAAAATGCCAGTGCAAGAAGTGAAGTTAGTGGCAGGGCAATAATAAACCCTGCCATTTCAGGCTTTTTACCCGCCAGCCAAGAGCTAAATGCAATTGCAATGGCGGCAATGCCAACTTTCAAAGCAAATAGCCACATAACGCCTACCGCTCTAAGCCTTCAAACGCACCTGAGTAGTTGGCGTCATAAACTTCGCCAGCATCGGAAAGCAGGACGTAGAGCGTTTTGGAATCTTTGCCTGCGAAGCTTACGATGTAATAGCCGTTACCTTTTTTGCTGATTTTCTTGTCAGCATCAGCGGTGGTTGCCCACGCAGCATCGAGTGCAGAGCCTTCCACTTGATGCTTTTGCTCAATGATGGCGGCAACGCCATTGCTGGCAGCGGCAATAGCGCCTTTGTCATCAATTTTCTTGGCTTCTTCGCCATGGCTGTGCGTGCTGCCTCCATGCGAATGGCCGTGGTCATGACCGGAACCGGCATAGGTAGCGGGTGCAGTGGCAAGTAATAATGCAGCAGTGAGTGTAGCGAGTTTCATGGGTGTTTCCTTTTTGGGTTAAGAGTTAGTGGGCATGTGGTGTGCCATCGCCGTGTGAATGCACGTCGGGCTGCACCTGTATTTTCTTCTCATAGCCTTCCAGTGCGGAAGGTTGTGAGGCCGCCTCCATATCCTGATGGACATGGCTGTGGTCATCTTTATTCAGCAGGAAGTCATCGGAATACTGGGTATGCTGGTAGCCGTGCAACTGCATCAGCAACAGCATGAAACCGGCGAAGATGAGAGCGGCATTGGCGGCTTTGCTGAATTTGGCAAAGGATGCGGATTTACGCCAACCTGAAAGGATGAACAGCATGATGTTAAGTGCAGCAATCTGACCGAATTCCACGCCCACGTTAAAGGCAAGGATACGCAGCACCAACCCATCTTCTGCCAGCGGAAGCATTTGCAGACGTGTTGAAAGGCCGAAACCGTGGATAAGACCAAAAGCGAATACCATCCACATCAGGTTCGGGGATTTAACATGAAGATATTTTTTGAAACCATCGAGGTTGTCAAAACCCTTGTACATGACTGTGAGTGCAATCACTGCGTCTACGAGGAAGTAGCTGGCCTGAACATGGTAGAGAGTGGCAAATATAAGCGTAATCGAATGACCTATGGTAAAGGCTGTGATGAATTTTACGATATCTTTAAATTTGGTAAGGAAGAAAATCACACCGAACAGGAACAGTAAATGGTCGTAACCTGTGATCATGTGGCTTGCGCCGAGCTCGATGAAATCCCAATAGCTGGCTTCCAGTGCTTTGGCTCTATCTGCTTCGGACATGCCGTGCGCTAATGCCTGATTGGTAAATAGAAAACTGCAAAGGGCAAAAAGGATAGTCTTCATTTAGGCCTCTATAAATATTTGGTGATTTCTTTAAGTTCTTTCATCTTCTTCTTCACTTCAGAAGGTGATTCATGGTCGGAATGCTCAATGCAGCCTTCAATATGGTCATGCACAAACACTTGCTTAGCATTGCCGATAGCGGAATAAACAGCCTGTAACTGCTGTGCGACTTCCACGCAGGGACGGTCTTCTTCGATCATAGTGATGATCTTGCTCAAATGCCCGTTGGCACGCTTGAGTCGCTTGATGATGTCTGGGTGCGATTGATGATGCACGGTATTATCCCTTGAATGTTAAACGGCCATATATCCTATGGGGGAGGATAGGATATGGATTATAAATGTCAAATTAAATTTGTATGGAAAGTCTTCAACTTGCGTAATGGCTACGATTTTGCAAACTTCAATAACGGCTCGTAATCGCCAGCATCCGCCTCACGCAGTGCGGCAATATAGCGTTTGCGGATTTCATCGGGTTTGGTGAGATCAGAGTTACCGCCCCATGTGAGTTTATCGCCACCATATTTAGCAACGATCACATCGGAACATAAACGTGCGTGCCTGCCGTTACCGTTGGGAAATAGATGAATTTTAACCAAGCGGTGGTGGAATATGATGGCCAGGTCAGTAATGGAATAGGTTTTATGTTCCAGCCAATATCTGGCATCGCCCAGCAATTGGTGAAGCTCAGTGGGAACTTTATAAGCTTCCACGCCGATATTTTTATTAGTTTTGCGGTATGTGCCAGCCCATTTCCAAACATGGCCATACATGCGTTTATGCAGGTTCAGGATAAATTTTTCGGTAAAAATATCTTGTCTTGAGAGGACGGATTTTTGCATAACCCTTTTGCGAGCCTCCAGGATATTTTCCTGCTCGAAAGCATCCAGATCTTCACGGCTCACAATGCTGGGAATCAGATCGTGCTTTTCGTCTTCATCCAGTGGGGTTTGACCTTCTATGTAGTGATATTGCACCATTTAGTCCCATAGTTTTGAGTTAGGATTTTTGGCTAAATCATCAGCCATCTCTTTTATTTTGGCATCGACATTACCGACACCCTGCGCTTCAAGCTGCATTGTGTGGTCAACGGCGGACACAATATCCCTCGCCTTGAGTAGAGCTTGTTTCTGCACAATGCCTTGAAGACCATCTTCATTTGGCACTAATGCATATACCAATTTGCAATTCAGTTCCTCAGCTGCTTTGCGCAGAGACTTAAGCGTTATGGAATCGTCGGCTTCATTGTTTTCCAGGCGTGCAACAGATTGTTTGGCAATTCCCATGCTGGCAGCCAATTGCTCCATACTCATACCAAGGCTTGAGCGAATAGCGCGAATCCATCCGCCAGAAGGCACTTCTGGTACGTTTACTTGCTTCAGATGCTTATCCAGCGTCTGTAGCTGCATTTGTTTAAATTTACTCATATTCGTCAACCTATATTATGACTTATAAAGCCATTATGTCATAATAAACACTGACTGTAAAGAATAAAAAGGCATAATATATTATGACAAGTTTCGAAGAAATCCAGTTTCCCACCGATATCAGCTACGGCGCAACCGGTGGCCCTATGTTTATGACCGATGTGGTGTCTACCGTTTCTGGTCATGAGCAGCGTAACAGCAAATGGAGTCAATCCCGCGCCAAGTACAATGCTGCATCCGGCATTAAAACCGAAACACAGTGGCAGGCATTGATTGCCTTCTTCCGTGCGCGGCGCGGTAAAGCAGTGGGTTTCCGCTTCAAGGATTGGAGCGATTATAAGGCTGAAAACGTGCAGATCGGTGTTGGCGATGACAGCACCACCGAGTTTCAGCTGATAAAGATTTACGCCAGCGGCAGCGTGGCAGTCTCCCGCGATATTACCAAACCGGTGGATGGTACGGTTGATATTTACGTGTATGCGGTGCTGCAATCGTCTGGCGTAAGCGTTAATACTACCACAGGAATTGTGACGTTTGATACTGCACCTGAAGGTGGCGAAGTGATCACCGCTGATTTTGAATTTGATGTGCCGGTACGCTTCGATACGGACGAGCTGGGGCTTTCCATGGATAGCTTTGATGCTGGTAGCTGGAGCAGCATTCCTCTGATCGAGGTACGGATATGAGAATTATTTCGCCACAATTAGAAGCGCATTTTGAAGGCGGCCTCACTACACTGGCAACCTGCTGGAAAATTACCCGCGAGGATACCAACGAGCTGGGCTTTACCGATCATGATCAGCCACTCACCATTGACAGCGTGGATTATGATTCTCTTGCCGGATTCACGCCCACCACGGTGGAGAATAAATCCAACATGTCGGTGGATAATCTCGATATTGAAGGCCAGGTGTTTCCTTCCAAAATTACGGAAGAGGATCTGCTGGCCGGACTTTATGATTATGCTGAAATTGAAATATTCATCGTCAATTATGAAGACCTGACGCAGGGCAAGCTGGTGGTTAAGCGTGGGCGGCTGGGTGAAGTGACCCTCAACAGCCAGATGTTTCAGGCAGAGGTGCGCGGATTAACGCAGCATCTAAGCCAGACCATTGGCGATGTGTTCTCGCCTTCCTGCAGAGCCATTCTTGGCGATAGCAAATGCAAAGTGGCACTGGCAGGTTTTACCGTCTCTGCCACCGTCTCTGAGGTGGTTAACAACCAGACCTTCAAAGCAACAGCCCTCACAGAGGCTGCAGGATGGTACACCGGTGGCGAGATAGAATGGACATCCGGCAATAATGATGGCCGCAAAATGGAAGTGAAGGAATTCGCCTCCACGCAGGTGGTACTGGCACTGCCGATGGGCAAAAGCGTGTCTGTGGGTGATGAATTCGATATCATAGCCGGTTGCGATAAAACCCGCGAAACCTGCCAGAGCAAATTTTCCAACATCATCAATTTTCGTGGAGAGCCGGATGTGCCTGGCACAGACAAGCTGCTCACGACTGCTGGCACCTTGGATAAAACCAACCGAAACGAGTAATGAGCAATGACAACTATCAAACCTGAAGAGATTGTAGCGCAGGCGCGTACCTGGCTGGGTACGAAATATCATCATCAAGGGCGGTTGAAGAAATCAACTGCTGGCCCAGGTGGGTGTGATTGCCTTGGGTTAATTATTGGCATCATCGATGAGCTGGGCTTGCAGGACGGTGAAGGCAACCCGCTGACCAACGCCGATGAATTCAATTACTCCATGTATCCGGAGCGCGGCAGGTTGGTACGCAGCATCAGCAAACATCTTAAGCAAGTGCCAACTGAGCAAATGGCGGTGGGTGATGTGCTGTTGTTCAAAACATTCAAAGACCCGCAGCATGTGGGATTGCTTACGCAATATCCAGGCAATGGCCCTGGCATTATTCATTGTAATTCCAGTGCTGGTCAGGTGGTCGAGCAACCCTTTTCCATGACGTGGGTGAAGATGCTGACGCATGTCTATCGCTTCAAAAAGAAACAACTCAAATCGATTAAGTAGAAAAATATGGCTGATATAGTTTTACCCGTTGTCGGCGGCACGGTTGGATTCGTGCTGGGCGGCTCTTCCGGTGCCATTTTAGGCGCTAATTTAGGAAGCATGGCTGCCAGCACGTTTTTTCCGACCACGCAACGGGTACAACTGCCAACACAGGAAGGCCCACGCCTTGCCGATTTAAGAGCGCAAACATCCACTTACGGAAATATGATTTCCAAGGTGTATGGCACGATGCGGCTGGCCGGTAATGTAATCTGGTCAACTGATATCAAAGAAGTCAAAACCGAAAAAACCAGCACGCAAACATCAAGCGGTGGTGGTAAAGGTGGTGGCGGTGGCAAAACCACCACCAGCCAGACCAGCGTGACTTATGAGTATTTTGTTACGCTGGCGATTGCTATTTGTGAAGGGCCACTCGATGAAGTGATCCGTGTGTGGGCTGATAGCAAGGTGCTCACTGAGGATGTGCTGTCGGCAGCGCAGGGCAAATACAACGTCCATCTGGGTGATGAAGAGCAAATTGTTGATGATATCATGGCGAAATACCTCGCCGCAGGTACGATTCCAGCCTATCGCGGCATGGCTTATGTGGTGATTGAGGATTTTCCGCTGGGCGAGTATGGCAACCGCATTCCTAACTTTACCTTCGAAGTGCGTCGGTCGGTCAAATTTACGCCAAGCGTGGAAGACAAGATCAAGGATATCGTCATCATTCCTAGGGCGGGTGAGTTTGTTTACAGCACTGCTGTGACCAGTAAGCAGGATGGCAGCTTTCCTGGTGGTAGCTTCGTCCCCTCCGGCGATAAGAGCTTCATCAACATGCATAATTACGATGGCAAAGCCGATGTAGTGGTTGCCATCGATCAGCTGTTGAATGTGTTGCCAAATATTGAATGGGTGGCGGTGGTGGTCACATGGTTTGCTACCAGCACCGATGCCGGAAGCTGCACTGTGATTCCAAAGGTGGAGTTTCAAGGCACAACGCAAGTGTTGCCTGCTGATTGGGCAGTGGCAGGCTTAACGCGCTCCACAGCGCAGAAAGTATTGTTTTTCGATCCGGAAACACCCACCTATGGCGGCACGCCCTCCGATGCAACGGTACTGCAGATCTGTCAGGAATTGCAGAGCCGTGGCCTGAATGTGATGCTTTATCCTATGCCGTTTGTGGATCAGATTACCCCTGAACCCAAACCATGGCGCGGACGCATAGTGCCTGCCAATGCTACGGATGCAAATAACTGGTTTACCAAAACCGATGGCTATAATGCGTTTATCACCCATTACGCCAACCTGCTGAAGAACGATATTGATGCCATTGTGATTGGCTCGGAGCTGGTAGGTATGACCAGCTTTACCGATACGCCTGGTAATTATCCGGCGGTCAATCAACTGGTGTCACTGGCTGCAACCGTTAAAACGGTGGTGGGTAGCGGCGTTAAAGTGACCTACGCTGCAGACTGGAGCGAATATCACAGCACGGATGGTTGGTTTAATCTCGACCCACTCTGGGCTTCCAGCAATATCGATTTTGTAGGGATTGATAGTTATTTCCCGCTTACGCCAGATCTGCCACAGATCCAAATTGATGAAGATACTATCAAGCAATATTGGGAAGAAGGCGAAGGCTGGGATTACTTTTTTGCTGATTCAGTGAATCGCACTGGCCAGACCAGCTATGGCGGCGACCCTACTTATGCATGGAAGAACCTGGAATATTGGTGGGGAAACACCCACACTAATCCGGATATGAGCACTACCAGCTGGACTGCTAAAATGAAGCCGGTGTGGTTTACTGAGTTTGGTTTCCCCAGCGTTGATGGTGCTGCCAATCAGCCGAATGTGTTTTTTGATCCGACATCATCTGAGAGTTTTTATCCGCGTGGGAGCAAAGGCCGCATTGATTTTCAGGCACAGCGTGAAGCACTCAATGCTACGCTGGATTATCTGGAAGAGCGCAATCTGGAATCAGGCAATGCTGATCTGGTACCACGCCGGTTTATCTGGACGTGGGATGCCAGACCGTTTTCGTTCTGGCCAGATCTGGAAGGCGTGTGGCAGGATTCTATTCTCTGGGCTACCGGTCATTGGGTACAGGGCAAGCTGGGTAATTCCACGCTGGGTGCTATTGTGGCTGAATTGCTGCAGGCAGCGGGGTTGACCGCCAGTGATTATGATGTCACTCGCCTGACAGATACGGTGGAGGGTTTTATCCTCGACCGCCCCATCACGGTACGAAATGCGATAGAGTTTCTGACCATTTCCTATTTCTTCGATATCGTTGAAAGCGATGGCATCCTCAAATGCGTGCCGCGTGGTAATGAATCGGTCAAAGCCGTGCCGGAGGATGATCTGATTCCATCCAAGAAAAAAGGTGTGCAGGATGTATTGGAAATTGCCTATGCACAGGAGCTGGAACTGCCGCAGCGGGTGAATGTCACCTATCTGGATCGGCCATTTAACTATGATCCGGTTACCCAGGTATCACAAAGACAGGTGGTGCGTGCGGTGGATCAGGTCACGATGAGTCTGCCGATTGTGATGGGCGCAACGCTGGCCAAGCAAATCGCTGATATTACGCTTTATGGCACATGGAAGGAGCGAACCAGCTTTCAGCTGAGGCTTCCGCCAAAATATGTCCGCATCGAGCCGACCGATATTATCACCGTTACGGTGAATAATGTGCCGCACGAAATGCGGGTGGTCAAAACCGATATGGAAGCCAATGGCGTGATGAAAGTGAATGCTGTGGCCGAGGATATCAGTTCTTATGACTTTTACACTCCGCCTGGCGAAACCAGCAGCAATGTTGAACCGCCTGTGCTGGTACCAGGTACGCTGGTGAAATTTGTCGATGCACCACCACTACCAACCGATACCGTACCGAATCAGGGCTTGCTCCGCATTGGCGTAGCTGCCGATGGGCCGAATTGGAACGGATCGGCGGTCTATCGCTCCGATGACGGTGGAGACGCCGGTGGCAATACGTTCAATTTGTTGGCTGGGCTGGATGGTGCTGCCACTTTCGGTGCGATCATCACTAATCTGCCAGCTGGCCCGTTTGAAACATGGGATAATGTCAATGAGGTGGAGGTAATTCTCACCTCCGGTTCTCTGGCATCGATCAGTGAGCTGGGAGTGCTCAACGGCGCAAATGCGGCATTAATCGGTGACGAGCTGGTACAGTTTCAAAATGCTGAGTTGATTGGCGAAAGCACTTATAAGCTCACCAAGCTACTGCGTGGTCGCCAAGGTACTGAATGGGCGATTGCTGGCCATACGGCGGGTGATCGTTTTATGCTGATCACTCCGGCACTTTACACCACGGCCATTGCCAATAATCTGATCGGGCGCGAGCTGTATTATAAGGCCGTAAGTGTGGGAAATACACTGACCACCACCGATGAGGAAGCTTTTACTTACACCGGAAGAAATCTGAAACCTTTCGCACCAGTGCATGTGAAAGGTAGCCGCGATGGTAGCAGCAACCTCACCATAAGCTGGATACGTCGTTCCCGCGTGGATAGTGAATGGCGCGATGGTGTGGGTATTCCGCTGGGTGAAGAATCTGAACTTTATGAAGTGGATATCCTCGATGGCAGCACAGTGGTGCGAACCATTGAAGTCACCAGCCCTACAGCCAGTTACACGGCAGCAGAGCAGACCACCGACTTCGGATCAGCCCAAAGCAGCGTTGATGTGAAGATTTATCAAATATCGGCGATTATTGGTCGCGGATACGCGGTGGAAGCCAGCATCTAATCAAACCTAATTGGAGAAAACCATGTCCTCAACCGGAAGGCTGAGCCTGCCGTATATTGTCACGGCGCAGGCTCAAAAAGAAGTGACGCATAATGATGGGCTGAACCGTCTTGATGCATTCGTAACACCAGTGGTGGCCGACATCGCCAGTGCACCGCCAGGCAGCCCGACCGTGGGCGATCTGTATATTGTAGGGAGCAGTGCCACTGGTGATTTTGCAAGCCATGAAGATGAGCTGGCACAATACCTCACTGGTGGCTGGGTGTTCTATACGCCGTTCAAATGGATGGATGCAGTGGTGGAGTCGCTCGACACCCGCATGGCTTACGATGGCTCCGGCTGGGTGCCATTCGGCCTGATTATGAAGGACACCGGCGAATATCTCCGCATTTTGCGCTGGCAGGATGATGTTGATCTCAGCCTTGGCGATGAAACCACCTTGCTGATTCCCAACCGTTCCACAGTGCTGGCCGTCAACACGCGGGTGATCGAGGAAGTCACCGGCACAGCCACCAGCTTCGGTGTTGGCGTATCTGGCGATACATCACGCTATGGCAACGGCATCGGCACAGGGCAGGATTCCACCAATGTCGGCCTGACTTACCACCCCGTCAGTTATTACAGCGATACTCCGCTGTTGCTCACACCAGATAGCGGCTCATTCACGGATGGGCTGGTGCGGATCAACGTACAATATCTGGCCTTCAGAGGGCCATGGAACTGGTAATCATCATGGACGAAGAACTAAAAAAAGCCATCCGCTGCGCTGTGCGGGAGGGCATCGAGGATGCTTTGACTAAATACGGCGTGGACACCACCGATCCAAACGCCATGCAGGCCGACATGCTCTATTTGCGGAAATCCCGCACCGGTTCGGATGAAATCATCAAATGGACGAAACGCTCCTGCATTGCTGCCGCTGTTTCAGGGCTGCTGGTGGCGTTGTGGCAAGGAATTAAATCAATCATACATGGAGGTTAACATGGTTACATTACTTGGATCACTGCTGGGCTTTATCAGCGCGGCATTTCCTGATTTCCTAAAACTAATCAGGGATCATCAGGACAGAAAACACGAACTTACCATTTTGCAATTGCAGATGCAGCAGCAAGCGCAGGGGCATACCAATCGGCTGGAAGAAATCCATGTTGAGGCAGATATTGCGGAATCCCGCGCGCTCTACAAAACCTACAATACCGGCATTCGCTGGGTGGATGCCCTGAACGGCACGGTGCGGCCCATCATCGCCTATAGTTTCTTCATTCTCTATGCGTTGGTGAAGTTGATGCAATTCTTTGCTGGTCTGCCGTGGTTGCTGTGGACTCCCGAAGATCAGGCCATTTTTGCAGGCATTATCAGCTTCTATTTCGGGCAGCGTGCCATGAGTAAGTTACGACAGGGAAAATAGTCAATTATTCCTTCTTATTCAGTTGATTAACTCCGAATAAGAAGCATTCATAGAACTACAAACACTGCAAAAACAAGGAGATAGCAATGAGCAAACTATTTTACAAAGCCATGATTGAGGACATCCAGAATGACAAATGCACCGATGGTGAGATTGAAGCTCTGATGGATATATTTGCATACTGCGTCAAAAAGACCGCAATCACGCTGGCAAGAAAATCATGGTTTGAATTGGAAGATTTTGCCAGCACCAAAAAGGCTGGCATTAACCGTTTCACCTTGATGCTTGAACGCCGCAAAGTTTCTGGTCAGGAGCAATGGTGGGGCAGCTTCGAATACGGCAGTAAGAAACTGAAAATTATAGGAACGCTTGAGAGGAATTAATCCTCGACAACATCCCAATCAGACAGCTTGATTCTGCCAGTTTGATGGAAAGAGGTTACCTCTTCAATAAATTCTTTGAAGTCACGGTTTTGTTGAATTAAACGATTGGCAGCATCCCAATCAACCTCTGGGTTTTCTCCCGCTGGTATAAGCACCTGACTTTCCGCAGGTGATTTCGGATCAAGCAAAATAAAGCCAATACCATGAAGGCGGCATAAAATCTGCAACTCACGCTTAGTATCAGAGCCTTCCAATTCCGCTGCCACCAGGTAGCCATAATTCGCCCACGATGAGTTGGATACCGTCTGGAAAAATGCTTCACGTACATTGGAACGGTTAATGAGCAACTTTACTTCAAATGACCAAAGCTGAGTCCTTTGACCACCATGCTGTTGGACGCAGTCCTTTATCTTCTGATCCCAATCGGATGTCAGGTCTTCCATGGCCACCAAATCAGGATAGAGCCACTTGTTGCCATTTGTGCCTTGGCTATTGGAAGAACGCCTCTCGTCAATGCGTTTGCTATAAAGGCTGTATTCCGCCCAGAGAAAAGTGGAAAGCATGGGATAGAGATCATGCTCGGAATATCGTGCCGTACTACGCTCTACAGAGCTTGTGATTGGAAGCACCGATTCTGCTTCCTCTATTTCTGCCTGATCTGTCTGGGTGGTGTAATAGAACTTTCTTGGCCGTTCCTCAGTTGTTTTTAACTGAGGGTCTCGCCGCTGCATGCGCTGGCGACGAGCGCCGATTTCCGCAACGATTTGCTGAATCAGAGCATTATCATCCTCAAGCGTATTCGCTGTTGCCTTACTACGTTCACGCTTGGCTGCACATTCTTCCGGATAAGTACGGAATACCCATTCAGCGATTTCACGCGCAGTGAATTTCTGACCCTGATTCTGGCTAAGGAACTCAACAATTTTCTTACTTAAATCCAACTTCATAGTTCTTGCTTTTTTAGATTTTCAATAATCGCAATCCTATCAACTTACTGGAAAAAAACAACAGGAAGCAAATATTTATGCGCCATATCACACAAAACGGAATTAACCTGATAAAACGATTCGAGGGCTTTGAGCCAGAAATCTATCTCGATGCCGCTGGTTTTCCCACTATCGGCTATGGTCACCTAATCCGCAAAGGCGAGCATAAAATGTTCGAAAACGGCATCAGTGAAGCGGCAGGCGAAGCCCTACTCATTAAGGATGTGTTACTGGCAGAGCAAGCGGTATGCAGGCTGATCAATGTACCGCTCACCGATGGTCAGTTTGATGCGTTGGTCTCCTTTACCTTCAATCTGGGCAGTGGTGCTTTGCAGCGTTCCACCCTACGCCGTAAGGTCAACCGCGAGGAACATGACGAAGTACCGACTGAATTCATGCGCTGGGTCTGGGCTGGTGGCCGGAAGCTGAAAGGGTTGGTACGTCGCAGAGAAGCCGAGGCCACGCTTTATCAAATCTAAATTGGCTATGGAGTAGTCAAAAGTATCACCCAATCCGAGGGGGCGAGGCAGGTGGTGTCCTTGCAGGCCTGGGCGCGGATGAGCAGGCGCAGGTTTTCCGTTTTGCGGGGGAGCGTGACCGTGACGGGAATGCTGACTTTGCCTTCGTACACCTTGACGTCGCCGAGCGGAGTGGTCATGGCTTTTGCGCTTGGGTAGTCGGGTTTCGCTTCCGCCGTGCCGGAATCCTCACGCACATCCACCGAGGTATGAATCAGGAAATCGAGACTGGCGGGATTGGCATTGATATGCCAACCTTCGGCAATGTCCAGTATGGCTGTGACGGTGAGCCGGTCACCCTCGCGTTTGGGTTCAGAGGCGCTGATTTTCACATGCGCTTTAGTCTCTATTGCATCCTGAGAAGTGGGCGCTTCCGTCTGTTCCGGCGCTGTGTTTGCTGCCGGGATTATATAATTCAGCCGCAGCAACGCCTGCGCCATGTGTGTGTAGCCTCGTGGATTATCGCTTATTGCCTTCCCGAAGGCTTTGAGCAGCATTTCCGCCTGTTTTTTCCATGCCGTATCGCCCGTCACTTCATACAGGTCTAGCAAGGCATTCGCCATGACTGCGTTGCCGGAGGGGATGGCAGAATCCTCTGCATTTTTCATTCGCACCAGCAGTTCTTCGCTACCATCGGTAAAATAATATCCTCCGTTCTTCGCATCCCAAAACAGCCGCTTCGCCGTTTCCGCCAATTCCTTCGCGGCTGTTAGGTATGTTTCCTCTTTTGTCACGCGGTAAGTCGATACCAGCCCTTGGATCATGAAGGCGTAATCCTCGAAATAGGCAATGATCTCCGCCTTGCCCTCGCGCCATGTGCGGTACAGCGTGCCGTCCTTTTTCCGCAGATTCGCTAAAATGAAATCCGATGCGCGGCTGGCAGCTCGCACATAGTCCGGTCTTTCCAGTATTTCCCCGGCGCGGGCGAAAGCGTCGATCATCAGCCCGTTCCATGCCGGGATGATCTTGTTATCCAGATATGGCAATTTGCGTTGGTCGCGTGCTTTTCGCAGCGCCGTCATAATCTTCTGCCGTTTTTCCACGATAGCTTCGTAGGACATCCCTTCGGAGACAGCGACTTCGGTTAAAGGCTGTTTCAAGTAAGGCACCTTGCCGTCAGTATTCTTATGGCCACGAATGTCGGGAATATCGGCCAGCCCGTAATGCTTTGTCAGCCATGCGTAGGAGTTTTTATCCAATGCTTTCTTGAGTTCTGCATCTGTCCAGGCGTAATAGGCTCCTTCCACTTCGTCGGTTTCGGCATCGAGGGCGGAGTATAAGCCGCCGCCCTTATGCGTCATCTGACGTAGCGTGAAATCGAAAGTCCCTTCCGCGATGGCACGGTCAACGGGCGTATTGGAAAGTGCGTAAAGCTCCGTGTAAGCCCGCCCCAGCAGCGCTTGATTATACAACATCTTCTCGAAATGCGGGATATGCCAGCGTGCATCGGTAGAATAGCGATGGAATCCGCCGCCGACATGATCGTGAATGCCACCCTCGGCCATCTTCTCCAATGTGCCACGCGCCATGTCCAGTGCCGAGTTATTGTTTGTTAGACGATAGGCTTCAAGCAAAAACAGCAGCGCATCCTCATGCGGGAATTTGGGAGCCGGATAGAACCCACCGAGCCGGTTGTCATAATAATTGCGGTAATGCCCAATTAGCGCGTCGATCACCTGCTGGCCGGGAAGTGTGGCGCTCGCGGCATCATTTTCCTGTTGCTTGATGCGGATGATAGTATCTACCAGCCGGTCGGCGTCGTTCTGCGTATCCGCTTGATCTTCCTCCCACTGGTCGCGGATGCGTTTGATTACCGTGACGAAGCCCGGTCTGCCGAAACTATCCTCCGGCGGAAAATACGTTCCCGCAAAGAACGGCTTGAGGTCGGGCGTAACGAACACGTTGTTCGGCCAGCCGCCGCGACGGGTTATGATCTGCGTCGCGGTCATGTAGATTTCGTCCACATCCGGGCGCTGCTCGCGGTCGATCTTGATGCTGACGATGGACTCGTTCATCAGTTTGGCAATTTCAGGATTCTCGAACACCTCCCGTTCCATCACATGGCACCAGTAGCAGGTGGAATAGCCGATGGAGAGCAGGATCGGTTTGTTCTCCTTCCGCGCCTTGGCAAAGGCTTCCTCGCCCCACGGATACCAGTCCACCGGATTATAAGCGTGCTGCAACAGATACGGGCTGCTGGAACCCGCCAGCTTATTGGGTTTGCCTTTATGTGCGTTCTCTGCCGCCTCCGCGCCTGTCGAAAGTGTCATCACCATAATAATCAAAATAAAAAATCGCATCATACCTACAGCATAGGCGACATAACCAAAAATGCAATGAATGCCAGAAAGTTATTGCAACAGTGGCAACAGGAAAGCGGCGATGAAGCCGATACACCAGATGACGACACTTCCCCAGAAGAAACGGATATTCCATTTATGTGCTTTGGCACAGAGCATACCGAGTTCCGGATCGGCAGGACACGCCCTGCCGGGGCGGTAAAGCGCCCAGCCTGCCAGCAAAAGCAAAAGCGCCGTGCCTGCGAACATCCATTCCTTGTGCTGGCTGAGGGTAATTAGGAACGGTACGTTGGAAGCGAGTGACGCCACCACCGCGCCCATGCCGAGACTCACCAGCAGAATCGGAATCGCGCAGCAGATCAGCGTGCCGGTCGAGGCGAACAGCATCAGAATGCCCCATTTTCGTGGCTTGACAGGCTTATCCGGCACAGCATCCTCCTTCTTCCTGTTTTGGCGGGCATGGCGTATCGCCGTAAGAGCAGAACACGCAGCAGTCTCCCTGTTTTGGTTTCAGCACGACATGACAGGCGGAGCATTCGTAGAAGTACGCACAAGCGTCGGTCGGCATTTCCTCCCGCTTGGAAACGCCGCATTCCGGGCAGGTGATGGTGCTGTGGGTCTGCATCAGAACGTAATCCCCAGCCCGATGGAAAATTCCTGCCCGCGTGACAGCGATACGCCGTCCATTTTCTCATAGACCGGCAGTTTGTACTCGGCGCGGAGCATAAGGTTGTCCTTGTACAGCATTAGCACCGGGCCGGTATGGATGCGTTTGCCGCCGCTGGCGGTGGTCAGCGTAGCGGCGTTCGGCGCTTCGTTATGCCGTGCGCTGATGTCCCACATCACAAATGCACCGCTATTATTGTCGTTATTATGGTAAGCGTGATAGCCAAGGTTCACGTCCAGCCCCAGCTCATTGCCTTCGTGCATCCCGCACTCGCCTTCATTATTGATCCAGTAGAACAGATCGACCAGCGTGTAGTATTTCGGCGTTTCCATGCTGTGGGAAAAACTTAAGCCCACGTCCCAGCTGCCGTCGCTGATGGGGAAATCGCCGGATGTGCTGCCGGTGGGAATTCGCAAGGAAGGCGTAAACCCGAAATTATCGGTATAGGCACCCTTGTTGCGGTAGTGTTTGAGCGGCACACCAAGAATCAAATCGCCAACGCCGGAATTTTCCTGGCTAACACCAACGCCGCCGATATTTTTGACCCGCTCCTGATCGACATATGGCAGTTTAAACGTCACCCTTGCCGCTGGCTTAAATGTGTAAACACCCTCCAACCAAGTGGTATGCACATAACGCTCCAGACCCTGAGGATTCGCAATATCAGAATCACCATTCATCAGTTCATCCGAACCGTAATATTCATGGCGGATCTGGAAGCCATAACCTTCCGCCCAGCGTGGAGCCATATCCATAACTGGTTGGTGGGCATTAGCCATAAACGGAGAAGCAATTACAAAACCTGCTATCAGTAAAAGTTTACGCATCATTTGCCATCCGCATTATAATGGACAACTTTGCCTTCCGCATCGGCAACCCATGCCTGCACAGGACTATAACCACCGGAAGTAATGGAATCATACATTGCTTTTACATCCGCTTTTTCTCCCGGTTGTATGGCAACGGTCACTTTCTGATTTTCGATCTCCACATGCACGCCCTTGGTATATTTGGAGGTGTCGATGAAAGGCAGTTTCGAGAGCTTTTTCTGCACGCCCACCGAACAGAAGGAACAGACGATACCGTGTATTTCCAGCACCGCTTCGTTCGGTTGCACCTGTACGTCCGTCAGGGGTTTATCCGCTACCGGCAGGTTTTCATGGCTGTGTTCCTCGTCCTCATGGGCGGCGAACGCGGATAGCGGTTGCAGCAGCAGCGCCATTACCGCAAAAGTGAGTAGTGTTTTCATGATTCTTCTCCGTAAAAATGGTTGAGGATATTGCACTCCGATAGCGGCTTGCCTTCGCCGGGACAGAATTCGGCAAGTTCCGCCAGCGCAGTTTTCATGGCGGCAAGGTCGGCGATGCGTCGTTCGATGTCCGTAATTTTTCCCTGCGCCCGCTCGCACACGTCGGCGCAATCCGCTTCCGGTTTCTCCGAAAGTTCCAACAGTTCCTTGATTTCTTTCAGCGTGAATCCCAGTGCCTGCGCCTGGCGCACGAAGTTCAGGCGCTTGATGCTTTCGGAGCCGTATTTACGGTAACCGGCCTCGCTGCGTTCCAGCGGCGTAAGCAGTCCCAACCGCTCGTAATAGCGCACCGTATCGGTTTTTACACCGCAAGCTTTCGCCAATTTTCCTATTGTTAACATAGACATACACTACTCCATTAAGGCTATTATAAACCTTGGAGTATAGTCTAAGGTCAAGAGTTATGTAAGAAATTTTTTAGACTTGCAGGTGAGGCGCGGTATAAAGGCAACTGGGGAAATAACCAGCACATGATTTCAGGGATAAGGGGATGTTTTTGTACTTAATCTTACGGATGATGGTGTTTCCAGCTTTGTAGTTCTATTCCCTTATCTATAACATTAAGTTATGGTTACTGAACGATCAGATCATGGCGTGGCCAGCCATGCCAAACATAAATCCTAACACGGCTCCTAATGATGGATACCAATTATTTTCTACTCTTGCCTGCGGGGCAATATTCCTAAAAACCAGATAAAAAATACCACCGGCACAGAATGTCATAAGCAGCCCTAAAGGCATACTGTCAGGACGACACAGGAAAAAACCAACCAGCGCCCAGACTATACCGGAAAGAGCACCCGCAATTATTAGCAACATTGCTTTGCCCCGAAGTATGCCTGTGGATTTCTGGGTTATTTCACGATAAGCATTAAATCCTTCCGGAAAGTTCTGAGCGGCTATAATGGCAGCCAGAAAGACAGCTTCCCGGTAATTTGATGTGATGATAGCGCCCAGTACAATAGCCTCCGGAACAAAATCCAGCATCATCGCCATAAACTGGCTGACAGGACTGCCCCTTCGGGTAAAAAACCGGTCAACAAACATAAACCATACTGCGCCTACAGCAAAGCTACTTATGGCGAGACATGCAGGTTGAGAGTGCATCCCTTTAGGAACAAGCACTAATGATACGGCAGCAAGCAACGCTCCTCCGCCGAAAGCCAGGATGCCATAGCGGGTTTCACATTTTAGCCAGTTTTCTTTCAGCTTTTCCACGCATCCGAGCATAGCGCCAAGAATAGCGGCTATCGCTGCACCAGAGGCTAAAATAATAACGTCAATTAACATGACATATCCCTTATTTTACTTTGGACAACACCCACTTCTTATCCATATCACGCAGTAGATAAAGCGCTATACATGCAGCCAGCATCGGCCATGCAGCAAAGAATAACAGGTTTATATCAACCGTGTATTGCTTCCAAGAGGATAACGTTGAAATGCCATGCACAATCATCACAAAGCCATAAGTGAAGCGCTTATAAAGCCCCGCAACAAACCCCAGAATAATCACCATTTCAACCACACCTACAATCGTCATCATGGAAAGCTCAATATCCATGAAATAGAAGTGCTTGTATACGGTAACTGCATGTTCCTGGTTGATAAATTTATCCAATGTCCATACGAACATCACTATAAATACGCCAATTCTTAATAAGAACAGTGACCACTGGATTCTGTTTTTTTCAGTCATGTTAAACTCCTTTTCGGGTTAATAATTTCTGTCTGGCTTTGTAGCCATCTGTATAATTTCCGCTGGGCTGGAAGGAGGTTATGGTTTGCTTCCAATGCATTCAGTAGTGGCTTTAAATCACTCGCCGTATCAACGTCGCCTTTTGAAGGTAACAACTGTATGGTAATGCCATGTGCGGCAAGATTAGAACTAAGTTCTTCCAGCGTTGCACTTTGGCTGTATTTTACCTTTGTCCAGATCTGCTGTGGAATAGAAACTTTCGCGGCAAACAAGTAAAACCCGCCATCCAGCGCCGGGCCGATCACGCATGATTCCGGTTGTTCATTAAGTTTCTTGGTAGCACTGACTATAATTTCAGGCTCAAGCTGCGGGCTATCCGTAGCAATCAGCACCACATAATCATGTTTTTTGCGTAAGGTGCTGTAGATAGTATGAAGGCGCATACCTAAGTCGCCTTCACCAGTCCAGATTGTTTTGAAATCCCGCCATTCCTTGTAAGCAACCGCCTCTTTTTCAGCTAAAGCCCAATAGGGTATAAAATCATTATTACTTTGCTTTTTCGCGGTTTTGGCAATCTCTGCCACAGCTTCAACGCTTAAGGTATAAAATGCTTCTGCCAGTGACTCACCAATATCCGCTGCCAGCCGTGTTTTTACAGGTGACAGACTTTTTGTTTTGGCAAAAATGGCTAATGCTCCGCTCACATTATTTGCCTCTTCTTTAGTTTCTTCCGCAATATTATCCACTCCGGCCATGCCTGCTTAATCCACAAATACTGGTGCATAAAGGTTGTTTTCAGCCAGCCATGTTTTTTATATTTTCGGGCACTGGTATAAAGTGTAGCTCCAACAGGCTGCGCTTCTATCCCATGTTGCCGCACCTTCCAGACAAACACATGGTCTTCACCATAAGGCAGATCATCAGGGAAGCCTCCTAGCGCATTGAACAGGTCTTTTTTGATGCAGAACCCCTGATCGCCAAACGGCACTTTTAAGATGCGGGAACGAAAAAGCACGCCCCAGCTATTAATGCACATCAAAAATGATGCATCGTTTAAGAAGGCCAAATCAAAATAAAGCAAACTATCCGGATGATTCTGCATGGCACGCAATAATGCGGAAAGCGTGTCATGCCCAAATTTAGAATCGGCATGTAAAAACCACAGATATTGGCCTTTCGCTTCTTTTGCGCCCGCGTTCATCTGCGCGGCTCTGCCGGGCTTGCCTTCTAAAACCCGTATTTCCTTTTTTGGTAAAAGGATCGTTTCATGCGATATCTTCGAGTTTTCTGAAGTAACAAACAGAATCTCCGTACCATCGGGCAATTTGGCCAGATCAGCCAGCAGGCTTTGCCATGCTGTCTCATCTGGTGCTAAAGGGATGATAACGGAAAGCTCGGTCATAACTTATGCCCTTAAAACCTCTAATAATTCACGCTTGTTTTCCGGTATGGCATCCTCCGGCGTGATCACGGCAGATTTAAGCGATTCCCTGTATGTGGAATCTACTGCCGGAATGTCCGTATCCAGCAAAGCAAGCAGAAGCTTTTGCGCTTTTTGTAAGGATTCACCATAACGTGCAATTACATCAGCAACACTTACGTGATGCTTGGAGTCTTCCATCCAGCAATCATAGTCGGTAACGATGCCAATGGTGGCATAACAAAGCTGCGCTTCACGAGCCAGAAATACTTCCGGCACGTTGGTCATGCCGACTAAGTCACAGCCTGCCATACGTAGGAAGTTGCTTTCGGCCTTTGTTCCAAGACGTGGGCCATCAACGCAGGCATAGGTTTTGCCTGTGTGAAGAGTAAGGTTCATTTCATCGGCTTTATTTTTTACCCATTCTGTGAGGTTTTTGCAGGTTGGTTCAGCCGTAGAAATATGCGCGGCCACTCCTTCGCCAAAGAAGGTTTTGATGCGGTTGCCCTTGATAAAATCAAAATACTGGCTTGGCACTGCAAATTCACCGGGATGGATATCCTCACGAAGGCTTCCCGTTGCAGAAAACCCCAGCACTTGTTTTGCACCAAGTTTTTTGAGCGCAAAGATATTCGCACGGTAGTTAATTTCATGCGGCAGGAATTGGTGCTGTGTGCCGTGGCGCGGCAGGAAAAGTAATTCCTTATCCTTATATTTTGCCTTTACCACCTTTGCAGATGGTTCACCAAACGGCGTTTCTACCGCCACTTCCTCCAACACTTCCAGCCCATCAATTTTATAAATCCCCGTACCTCCAATAATCGCAAGCATTAGCAGCACCCTCCTGTTTGAACCTGTTCTTTTGATAATGCTGGCGAGCAGTCGAACGCCCCATAATGAGTGGAGAAATCCCCCTCAATGCGGAAATGCTTTCCATAATGGGTATCCATCAGCATTTTTGCCGTATTACCACATATCGGAATCGGTTGGCCTTTTTTGAAAAGATGGTGGTCATCCAGCACAAAAGCATGTGGGCTGTCAGCAATCGTGCCTTTGTAATAGGCCACATGGCCATAATCTTCGCAGATATCTTCAAAATCGCACTTGAATGTACGCACTGTCATGGAATAAAAATCAATCATTCCGGCTTTGCGTTGCACTTCCGGGTCATTCAATTCGATAGAGCCCTTGGTAACGATGCGGTAATCAAAGCAGCCAATATTGCGGAGCATGCGACGGAAATCCTCAATATACATTGCCCCACCCAAACATTCCCCCAAAAGCACAGGGTCGTGGGTTAATTCTTCAGGCACGCATTTGCCGGTAAATACATCTGAAAAATATAATTCTCCACCTGGCTTTAATACACGGAATATCTCACGGAACACTTCTTCCTTATTCGGATAAAGGTTAATCACACAGTTGGATGTCACCACATCCACAGAATTATCTTCAATACCAAGTGATTTTAAATCTTCGATATAGCCCTGATGGAAGGTTACATTAGGACTCGAAAAGCCAAATTTATCCATGTGATAGCCGATATATTTCCTGGCAACGGCAAGCTGGTTCTCTGTCATATCGACGCCAATAACATGGCCTTTTTCGCCCACAAGCTGGGAGGCTGTATAGACATCACGCCCTGTGCCACAGCCTAGGTCAAGCACGGTTCTGCCTTCCAGTGCATGGGGAATTGGCGATCCGCAGCCATAGAATTTTTCCTGCACTTCTTCATGTACGTTTGCCATATATGGACGTAAATGTGCTGGCATAGCGTCAATCGGGCAGCAGGCACTGGTTTTGAGGTCTTCTTTTGTTTTTAAGACCTCGCCGTAATATTCCTGTACGCTTTTGGTTACTGTGTTGTTTTTAGTCATGATTGCTCCGTTACTTTATGATTTTTTATAAAACGGGATGGCAAGTATTGCCATTAGTCCGGTTTTGCCGGCATCCCTGTATTGTTGAAGTCCGATTTCCATTTTTGTGTGACCACGCTCCGGCTGTGCCCGATAGGTCTTAAATAACCTGTCCCACCAAGGCAGGTTGAACCCAAAATTACTGTTAGTTTCTTTTACTATTACGGAATGATGCACGCGGTGCATATCGGGAGTAACGACAACAAGCCGCAAATATTTATCCAGTTTTGCTGGCAGGCTGATATTGCCGTGGTTAAACATTGAAGTGGCATTGAGCAGAATTTCAAATATCACGACTGCGAGAAACGGAATTCCTAATGCCAGGACGGCACCGCATTTAATAAGGGTAGAAAGTATGATTTCAACCGGATGGAAGCGTACACCCGTTGTTACATCAATTTCCTGATCTATATGATGTACCTTGTGCAATCGCCAGAATAGCGGGATGTAGTGAAACGCTACATGCTGGGCATAGATAAGTAAGTCGAGCAGGATCACCGAAATAATGACGGATAAGATAAACGGCGTGGACAAAGCATAAAACAACCCAACCTGATTCTGCTCTGCATATATCGCAACGCTTGCGGCAGTGAACGGAATCAGCACCCGGACGGCCACACTATCAATAGCGACAATGGAGAGGTTCCTCACCCAGCGTGTTGTTCTTTTAATTTCCAGTTTACGTTTTGGACGAAAATGCTCTACTAGCGCTATGATTACCAGCACCCCGAAGAAAAAGCCCAAACGTAATACAATTTCATTTTCCATCGCCTGCTTCCGTATGAATTTTTCCTTCTTCGTTGAATGCCAAGAACGCAAAAGCAAACGGTATATGATAAACAACGTCCTTACCGTCTTTCTGAACAGTGACATTGCCTATATCACGGCCTTTGCTGATTGTATGAGAGTCCAGCGCGGAATGTTGGCCTTGTTGCCAGCTTATCACCATCCCTTCATGCTCTATGCGCTTCTTTTCCTCTAATAGAGAGAGCGGCCATGCATCATTGCCAACGGCGACCACTCTTGAAAGCGGCGGTACTGGCCCATCATACTCGCCCTTAAACAAAAACGGCCACTGGGAAGAATCGTAGCTAGCATAAGGGTTGTTACCATATGGCCTTGCATTTGGATTATTTGGAACCAGCACTTTTCCTTGCGGGTGACGTTCTTTAAATAATGCAAAGGATTCGATGCGTGATGGCACAAGCGTTAGTTTTTTGCCGGTATATTCACCGACAATGCCTTCACCGGTAAATTGCTGCCACCAGCTTTGACTCTGGCGGTCATACATCACCATATCGGATTTGCGTAATTTTCCGGTGGTGCCGAAATCCAGCACCTTTCCATCTAATGTACGCTCAAAAGTGAGTGAAGCATTGCATAGCGGGCAATATGTCACCGATACAGGAACGCCGCCCACCACATCGTTGACAATTTCGTGATACATTAAAACGCGGATGGGGTAGCTCCGCGCATCGCCGTTAATATCCAGGCTGATCACCGGCTCTTTATCGGCGATATCCTTAATGTTCTTCACCAGTTTAAATATGGGGTCATCAATGGAAGGAATGCCGTCCTTGGGTGGGCCGCCTGACATAACTTCACTAAAATCAATCGTTGTTTTACCAAAATCTGTGTTTGGCCATTCGGACTTCCACTCATCATTGGCAAAAGCAGTGCTAAATTGCGTCAGGATTATAAATGAGAGTATTAAGAGCTTTCTCATAACAATGCCCCTCCACATGAGCTTCCGCTACCTGCCGTGCAGCCAAAGCAATGGCTGGCAACGGCAATACCGGATTCAATGTTGCTGAAACGCTCAATATCCCACAGATTGCGCGGTTGCCAATTAAGCGGTATTTCCAGCATCTGGTTAAAGTCACAATCGTAAATTTGCCCGTCCCAGCCGATGGATATCAGTTCAGTACACATCACGCCTTTTGCTGCCTGCGGGTTAAAATTATCAATCAAGAGCTGCATGTAATATTTCATTTTACCATCACGCTCTAACATATGGGCGTAACGCTTTATCGGCATATTAGTAATGGTAAACAGGTGATTAAACACGATGCCAAATTCATCTTTTAAATGGGCGTGGTAATCCGCTTCCAGATTAGCCTGTGCAGGAGGTAGATGCTCACCAACCGGATTATAAACAAGGTTCAGGATAAGCCCCGATCCCTCCTTGCCATAGCCAAGGCTATTGAGTTTCTCTAACGCGGAGACGCTTTTGCCAAACACCCCTTTGCCGCGCTGTTTATCAACATTATCTTCCTTGTAGCACGGCAAGGAGGCAACAACCTGTATCTTATTTTCCGCTAGAAATTCCGGCGTGTCTGACTGTCCTTCTTCAAAGAATACCGTTAAATTGCAGCGATCGATGACCTCTTTTCCCATTTTGCGTATTTCGGTTACAAAATAACGGAAATGCGGGTTTAATTCCGGTGCGCCACCGGTAAAATCCACTGTGTGGATTTGCGGTTCTTTTTTGAGTAATTCAAGAAGGCGTTCAACCGTTGCCAGCTCCATATTCTCAGTACGGTTCGGGCCGGATTCAACATGGCAATGATGGCAAGCCTGATTGCAGCGCTTGCCGATATTCACCTGTAAAATTTTTATACTTTCGCGCTTTAGCTCTATATTATGTTCGCGTAAAGCCGCTTCAAACGTCTTCATTTATCTTCTCCAAGCGTGGAATTTTTCTAATATTTTCATGGCGCATGCTGGAACATGGGCTTTCTTCCAGTTACCTGCTGCATATTTGTTGGCCTCTGCAAGTGTCGGGTAAATATGGATTGTGCCGAGGATTTTATTCAGGCCGAGGTTATGTTTCATTGCAAGGATATATTCAGCAATCAGATCACCTGCATGTGTGCCGACAATGGTCACGCCGAGAATTTTATCTTTGCCCGGCTGTGTCAGCACTTTGACAAACCCATGCGCTTCTGAATCGGCAATGGCGCGGTCCAAATCATCAATGCCGTAAGTGGTGACTTCATAAGGAATATTTTGTGCCTTGGCATCCTTTTCATTAAGGCCAACACGCGCTACTTCCGGATCGGTAAACGTTGCCCATGGAATGACGGAGTAATCAGCCTTGAATTTCTTGAAAGGTGAGAATAATGCATTTACCGATGCATACCATGCCTGATGGGCGGCGGTGTGGGTAAACTGGTATGGGCCTGTTACATCGCCGCAGACATAAATGCTTGGGATGTTGGTTTGCAAAAATGGGTTGGCTTCAATCGTTTTATTGCCACGTAAGTTTACGCCAAGCTCTTCCAGACCAAAACCACTGGTGTTGGCCGCACGCCCAAGTGCCACGATTACCTTATCGAATGTAACTTCAACATCTTTGCCTTCATGCTCACAAATGAGCTTATTGCCTTTGAATTCTTTAGCCTTATGGTTGGCTAGAACCTTAATGCCTTCACAGTCAAATTTTTCTGTTACCAGTTTGATGACTTCTTCATCTTCACGGATAAGTATTTGTGGAGCCATTTCTACTAATGTAACTTCTGCACCTAACCTCGCAAAAGCCTGCGATATTTCAGAGCCGATAGGACCACCGCCTAGCACCACCAGCCTTGAAGGCAGTTCTTTTAAATCCCAAACATTATCGCTGGTAAGATAATCTATTTTATCAAGCCCAGGAATAGGCGGAACCATCGGTCTTGCGCCGGTAGCAACAATAATAGAACGGGCGGTAAGTGTTTTGCCGTTTACTTCCACGCTATGCGGCGAGGTGATTTTTGCTGCACCTTCGATGCAATCCACACCTAGTTTAGTGTAACGCTCCCGTGAATCATGCGGCTCAATTGCTTTAATGACGTTCTGCACACGCTGCATTACATCTTTAAAATCAAACTCTATCTCCGCTTTTTTAAAGCCAAATTCTTTGGCACGTTTTGCATAGGAGAGTATTTTGGCAGAACGTAGCAATGCCTTGCTTGGCACACAGCCGGTATTTAGGCAATCGCCGCCCATTTTATGTTTCTCAATGAGAGCAACCTTGGCTTTGACTGCCGCTGCGATATAGCTTGACACCAATCCGGCAGAACCTCCACCGATAACGATAATGTTGTAATCATATTTACTCATGGATTTTCTCCTTGCGCATAAATTGAACCAGCTTTTTGGCAATCAGTGGAAATAATCCCAGCAACGCAAAAGCGATTAATAATGAGGGCGAGGCAATATCGGAAAAAGACTCAATCTGCGCCAGTTGCGTGCCTGCATAAACATAAACCGCTGTGCCCGGCAGCATACCAAGCTGACTTACCCAATAGAACGTCCAGGTTTTAATCGGCATCAGCGCCATGACGACGTTAATCATGAAGAACGGAAATGCCGGAACCAGACGCATGGCGAACAGATAAAATGCGCCTTCACGCTCAAAGCCTGCGTTAATTTTGGATAGTTGCTTAGCGTAGTTTTTCTGCACATAATCACGCGCCAGAAACCGTGCCATCAGAAAGGCCAGTGTTGCGCCGATAGTGCTGGCAAACGACACTATCACCAACCCTACAGGCAATCCGAATAAAGCACCACCCAGCAAGGTAAGCGCAGCGGCAGCAGGTAGAGACAACGCCGTTACCAGAACGTAGGTAAGCCCGAAGATAGCCAGTACCAGAGCTGTGTTCTTCTCATAATATTCAAGCAAACTTTGCTGCTGCCCTTTGACGTAATCTAACGTCGCATATTGCCCTAAATCCAAGGCAAAGAAGGCTGCGATGGCTGAGGCCAACAGGATAAGCAATCCGATTTTTATTATTTTATTATTCATAGTTTTATGCCTTTATTAAGGTTTTTTATTAAATCCACATCCAACAATGTACCCAAATGTACAGATGAGTAGGCCATAGATATTGACACCAAGAGACAATGCGTACTTACCTTCGCCCATCTGCCAACTTTCTGGAAAAACCTCTGGCATAAAAGCTAGCAATACACCGAATAATATTCCCGGCCAGAAAGTCAGATGGAAACTACTGCGTCTGGCCGGAAGGAAGCTTAAAAGAAAAATTGGAGCAAGTCCCATAACCATCGTACCGCTGATAGTTGTTGCTTTGATAACAGCGGGGCCAATACTGTCCCCAAAATAAACACTCAATAAAGGGAGGTTGCCTAATACGGCAATCCAGATAATAGCCTTTCTGCCAGTTAGAACTGCACTGTTATCATCTTTATTTTCCTTCCAGTCCTTTGCGGAGAGCTTGGCGGTGGATGCAAAGGTCGAATCAAGTGTAGAGCCAGCGCTGGTTAACATAAGCACATTAAATACGAGCAATAGTGGCAACCCCAGTGAAGTAGCCACACTCATCGTAACATTCTGCCCTTCAAAACCAACGGCGCGGCCATGCATGCCTACCAAACCAAACAGCAAAATAAAGCCACCTGCAATTACGCCTGCAATAACAAATGCTTTCAGCATGCGTTTTGGTGACAGTAAAAACGCACGATCAGTGAGCACTGGATCATGAAACGGATAGCTTAGCACCTGTGTTAGCGCTAGAAAAACAAACGTAACACCGGCTGCGCTTTCTGCTGGGCTAACCTGCGGCCATTGTCCCGAAACGGTAGGGAATATTGCAAGCAAAATAACCGCGAGCAAAAAGCCTGCCAACAGCATTTGAACGCCATCCGTCAGAAGGCTACCCCTTAAACCGGATCGGTGACTATAAGCAACGGTAAAGAGTGTAAACAGTGTAGCGGCGGTCCAATAACCAGCGCTTCCTTCATCTCCAAAAAACAAACCCACTACTTTAGTATTAGACCACACTTCATTATAAAGCCGAATAGCAATAGCTATCAAAAAAAGCTTAGCAGCAAAAACTCCATATTTATGGATAAGAAATCCCGATAAGGAAGTATGACCACCCCGCACCCTTATGAAATAAATTGCAATCGCTGCTACAAAGAAACTTAGGTAATATGTAGCGTAACCAATGCCTCCCCAGATGCCAAAAGCATAAGTCAGATTCGCAGCATTTACGATTGATTTGGCAAATATCCAAGTAATTGCAGCACTGGCCACCACCAACCAAAAAGCAGGGTCAGAATTCTTTGAGGACTGACCTGAGAAAAACTGTGTCGCTTCAATTTTCTTTGGCGTAGCCTTCCAAACTACAAATACATAGACCATTGCCGCCAGCCATAACAGTGTGTTATCCATAATATTGTTCCTTATGAGATTTATCCCAGATGTAAGTGCACTCTTTAAGTGGCATACCTTGTTTTTTTTGCTCCAGCAGAGGTAAAATATCTAGGCTAGGCCAGTAGCCTTCTGCTAGTGCTTTTATATATTCTTCAGAAAGACCATTTTTCTGCATTTTCTTTTGAGTTTCAGTGTACTCATATTCAAGAGTATGATGGTTGAAGCTAACTTGCGCATCAGATATTACCATCGTGCTGAACCACACTCGAGGGGTGCCATCATTAGCAGGCATTCCAAGAGCGCCTGAGTTATGCCATGCATGATATCGACCAAGTTTTGTAAAGGGAATGCCGCAATGGCCTGCTATGATAATATCGGCATTTGCTTCAGCAAAGAGTACCTGCCATTTGTCTTCTGGATCAGAAAAAAAGACAAAGCGATTGATATTATTTGGTGATCCATGGCACACCAACACTTCAAAATTATTACAACTAATTCTGACTGTTTTAGGCAGCCTCGCGAACCATTCTTTCGTTTCGTTAGAAATAACTGATTGGCAATATTCATACCATTGTTTCGAGAGTGTATCACAAACTGTTTCTTCAGAAAATCCACAACCACAATCTGAGGCATTCTCAGCTATGGCCTGCTCGCAATTACCCTGAATAACTTGAATACCCCACTGCCTGACAAAATCTGCAACCTGCTCTGCATCCGCACAATAGGCTGCCATATCACCGGTACATATGATGTTTCTGCGTGGTATAGCCAACTCCTCTGCTTTACTATAAAGCGCTTTGGTTGCTTCTAGATTTCCATAGTTTCCACCAAATATCAGATAAGTATTTTCCATATATTTCTTCATTAGAATTTAAATTGCATTTCAGTCATTAGCATTGGAACAATACGTTCATCATCAAACCCCTGTAGAGCAGATGCACCATCAAAATAATGAGCAATGGCATTTACCTGCCAACGCACACTAGGGTTTAAAAACCAGTTTGTTCCCAAAGTGGTGGCATAAATGGTATCGCCATTATTGCCTGTATCGCCATCTAAATGAGCAAATTCTGCACGAATCAGGCCTTGCAATCCTTTGTTTTCATCACCAAAGAAAAAATAAGCGGGCTGAACAAACCCTCCATAAAGATTAGCGTTATCACCAGTTGGCGTATCAAAGCTTGCAGCTAATAGCTCCGAGCGGAAGCTGTAGGGGCCATCATGCCAGTAAATATCCCCACCAACACCAAATCTCTCACCCTCAATCGGCACAGAAATGTAACGGTTAAATCCCAAGTCTGCCAGGCTCAAAGTTTGCAATTCTTCGTCACTATAATCTAGCGCAACTGAGGCCTCAAAATTGTCGGTGAATTTATATCCTAGTTTAGCTTGGACTTCCTTGCTGTTATTATCATCAGATAAATTATCATTTGCTCTTCCATTGCCGTTATACACTCCTAAGCTGTAGCTCAGGCGGTTTTCTTCACCCAGATTGCCGTGTAGCATTGTGCCAAACTGCACATCTAACGCTGGCAGCAAAAACATGGAATTCAGAGCCATATAGCGCTCTATCGTATCAATGCTGCGTGAGCTACGGGCGTTTTCTGTAGAGAATTGTGAGGTAAACTTCCCCATTCGCAGTTGCAGGTCATCTTCGAGAATTTTCCAGTTTAATCGCCCCTCCACGAAGGCAAATTCAGAATCCCCAACATTGGCTGTTCCAGGACCGCCATCAAACTCAAGAAAGAATTGAAAATCATCATACATATCCACCAGAAAATCCAGTCGCGCACGTCTTACCGAAAAATCGCCATTGCCATCAGCACGGCCTAGGCCACCATCTTGAAAAGCTGCTACCGCCTGTATATATGACATTACACGAAGAGACGCATCTTCCCCTTCAATATAAAAGCCACGACCCGGCTGATAACCTACATTTGTAGCGGCAGAAGTTTTTTGTGTTAATTCAGCGTTACCGGGAATGGTTTGAGCCACCTCAGAAGTGGAAGTAGTTTCACCGCTGTGTTGTTCTGTACCCGACACTTTCCGTGAAGATGTATCTCGGAGCGCATGAATTTCTGATTTTAGCTGCTTATTTTCTGCCTCAAGATGTTCTTGCTTTGCCTTTAACATTTGCACTTCTTTAATGATTTCCTGCAACGAAACTTCTTGAGCATGTGCAGACGTAGTGCAACACAAAGTAGCCAACCCGAAAGCTATACAAGCTTTTGATAAATGTAATTTCATTATTTCATTCCAATAAGTTAAATGTTGACAGTACGTTCGCCACCGCTATAGGCAAAAGTTACAAGTCATATCATAAAAAAAAAGGGAGGCATTGCCTCCCTTTTTAACCATTTAACAATTTTTTGTACTTTGTTATATGGCTAGGCAGCCTCTAAAAGATCTACACCAAAATTATCCCTCATGAACTGAACACTTTCTTCATCCGGCGTATCGCCTGCATAGCCTGCTACCAAAGTGCCATAATCAGTCAGTACAATTCCTGGCTTCAGAGCCTTAAGAAAACCCTCTTTTTTAGAGGGTAAAACATCGAGATAGTAGTGAATATTTCCACCATCTTCCGATTTTCCTAGAAGGTGATAAATTGTATGTTTTCCTTTTTCGACAGTAATCTTATCAACAAAATTTATATTCATAAAATCAACCCCTTAGCATCTGCCGTTTTCACAACCATGTTCTTGCGTAGGGGGAGCCTGTAACTCCATTACCTGCTCAATTGCTGGCGTTTCCGTTTGGGCTTCCTTCGCTGCTGCTTCACATGCGGGACAAGTCATAAAAACCTCCTTTTATTAATAGGTTAAGCATAAGTGCAAATAAAATCTTATTTCATTTGCTAGTTAGTAGTTCGCAACTGGGTACAGGAAAGTTACATTCGGGAGAAAATATTTAAGACTGCCAAATACGGCCTAAGTAAACCTTGCCGATCATCATGCCGATAGCCATTATCATGAATACAGGCAAAAAGTGCCAGACAAGCAATTGTGTAGGATCATCACTGATTCCAATGAGGCGCAGCAGGATGTAACCGAAACTGGCGACCGATAATCCGGCCATAGTCCCCGCCCAGCAACAGCGGGCAGGTGCAGCTTTTTGGATGGTATAAAACATCAAACCACCCGGAAGCAGACTGTAAAGAACAATACCCACAATACAGTCATAGCGCCCTAATTTCAGGCATTCGGCAAGTGTTAGCTCACTGTTGGTAAACATGCCATAGACCAGCATCCCCATTAAAAACGCCAGCGGAATAAACGGCAGGAACCGCACCCATGATTTCTGGTTGGTATCCGGCAGCGCCAGCCAGCTTGCCGCCCATGCGACCATGATAGCTGTTATTGCCATACCAATAACTTCAAGTAAATATACAGGCTGGGTAAGTTTTTCAGCCATATCCGGCCTGAAGCCATAAAAAGCAATCAGCAGTCCAAAATAGGCAGTAACAGCCAGCAACCACCCAAGCATCACCTTTGAGGGGCGCGGAAATGGCTTTCTGGCTCCTTCTTTTGCAAGTGTTGCTATGAAATCTTCTGTTCGCATTACGCCTCTTTCTTTTTTTGCCCGTTAGCAATCAATATTTTATAAGCACGATGTGCCGTCACTTTCACATTAGAAACGCTCATATCCATTGTTTTTGCTACTTGCTGAGCCGAGTATCCTTCAATCTTCATCATATAAACTATACGCCTTTGTTTTTCCGGCAGTTTATCCAGTAATTCATTAAGTACTTCGCTTGGGGGTGCTTCAGAAGTTACAGGAGCCGCAATAAAATCCTCAATATTTTCAAAATCCACCTCTTTAAGGGCTTTTCTGCGGTAATGGGCGCGTAAATAATCCTTCACCTTATGATCGGCAATAGCAAACATCCAGTTGGTGAAAGGACGGTCAGTGTTATAGGTGTGGCTGGCGCGATGGATGCCAAGCAGCGCCTCTTGCAGGATATCGTCATGATCTGCACCATTGCCGATGCGGTTGTAAATAAAGCCACGAATAAGTGGAGTGATAGCATGGAATAATTCTGAGTAAGCGGCATGGTCACCATTCTGCGCTCGACGCATTAGCTGTATAAACTTATCTTCCCTATCATCGCTGTAATCCATACCTGTCCATAAAATTTTGATGGGGTGTAACTTTCAACCTAAAGTAAATCGAACAAACGTTAAACAGATTTGTGAAAAATGTTGAAGGTTATGCCCATGAAAAACTTATCCTATTTATTCGTTCTTGTACTGTCATTAGTTACAGTGCCGTTAGTTCATGCCGGTGAGGCAAATGGATATGCAGCCGATTACGGTATGTTGCTTTCAAAATACGTACAAGAAGGAGAAAAGCAGGGAATTAAAGCAATGCTGGTGGATTATGCATCCTGGGGCAAAGACCCCTTGCATAAAATGACTTTGGAGGCATTACAGCAAATCAATCCCGAATCCCTCTCTGGAAAAGAAAAAATGGCGTTCTGGATTAATGCTTACAACCTACTGACCATTGATCTGATTATCAAAACCAGAGAAACAGAGAGCATCAGGAATCAGGGCAGCCTGTTTAAGAATGTATGGAAAAGCCATGATTGGGAAATTAACGGCAAACGTTACACGCTTGATGAAATAGAGCACCAAATCCTGCGTCCGATGGGTGATCCCAGAATCCATGTCGCCATTAATTGCGCTTCTCTTTCCTGTCCTGACTTACGTGCCGAACCTTATACAGCAGAAAAACTAGAAACCCAATTGGATGAGCAAACAACACTATTTCTTACTAACAAAACGAAGGGCGTGTCGGTTACAAATTCCGGCTTGAAAATATCGGAAATCTTCAAATGGTTTGCAGAGGATTTTGGTGGTGAAAAAGGTGTAGAGAAATTCATCCACCGCCATCTGCCACAAACCAGCGATAAGAAGACAGACGATTATTTTGATTATAACTGGAGTTTAAATAGTCAGTGATAAATAGGTGGTTATGTTTATCGGCAACATTATGTGTCTTTTTTATCAGTCATGCGGTGAGAGCTGAGGAGGTAGCCAATTGGAAAACTCTGGATTTCCTGTTTTATAAACCAGTGGAATTTTCTGTTTCCGATAATCAGATCGATATTATTTCTGAATCAGCTTCGTCTTTATTATACAGGCAGCTAACCGTTTCCGGCGTCGCGCATGAAATGCGCGTCATCAAAACCGATATGGAAGCCAACGGCCTGATGAAAATCAATGCCGTGGCGGAGGATGTGAGTTCCTACGATTTCTACACCCCGCCGGGTGAAACATCGCGCAACATCACGTCGCTGGTACTGGTGCCGGACACGCTGCTTCAGTTCGTGGATGCGTCGCTGCTGCCCGTGGATACGGTGCAAAGTCAGGGATTGCTGCGCCTTGGCGTGGCTCCGGATGGTGCGGATTGGGATGGTGCGGCAATCTACCGTTCCGACGATGGCGGAGAAGATGGCGGTAAGGGCTTCTACAATCACTGGATGACAATGCCCCAGAGAGTTGACGGCGATGCCTGACATAAAATCAAGCACGCGTGTTCCATCTTTAAGGTATAGATAGCACCCCTGACCATACTCTATCGGTAGCGTATAACGATCATAGAAGCCGAGGATGCTTTCTTTTCTCATTTCCATCCATTACCCGCTCTTTTCTTAGGAGTGCGGCTGGCTACACCTCTCATTTCTTCCCGAACAAATTTGGGTTTATTGATGGAGGCAACGCGCATTTGCTCAACCGTGCCACCGGCAACAATGGTGTTGCGGCTGGTTCTTCCCGGCCAATCGAATAGAATGGAAGGCAAACCCGATTTCTCCATGTTCAGCGCAATTCGATCCGCCAGCATATCCATGTCATGCTCTATCATTACGTTTATGGCGATCATTCCAAAAGGTTTCAGCACCTCTTTTACGACCATAAAAAAATCTTCATCGGTAAATTGTTCCGGCACCGTTCCATCGCTGTTGAAAGCATCTACGGCAATGGCATCAAAGCGTTTGCCTGTTTTAAGCAGGTACGACCAACCATCATCCACCACACATTCAATCTCTTCTGGCATCTGGAAATGTTTTTTTGCCAATGTAAAAGCGTGGGGGTTTACATCAACGACCGTCACCTGACACCCAACACGATGAAGCATGGTGGCCAGAGTGCCACCTGCGCAGCCGATCATCAGCACTTTTTTAGCCTCTGCTTGTCGGATGAGGCTGTACATGACATGCACATAAGCGCAGGTGCTGACACCCTCTGCGTTTATCTGGCTATGAAAGCATATATCCTGATAATAGCTGCAAGTACCATCATGCTTGGATTTTATGATTTTGATATGCCCGAACTCGGTGTCCATTTCTTCAAGTAAAATCATTAGTGTTGATCCCTATAGTTTTCGAGCAGAAAGACGCAGCCGAACATAGTCGGCGTGCCAATTGCCATCTTTATCGCACAGGGCTGCTTTCATAAACCCTTCTGCTTCCTCCAACATGTGTTCGTGAAGCGATTCAGCAAACGGTTTAAGGAATGGTCCGGCAAAGGTCTTAAGCCACCCCCTCATTCCATTCGGCAAGGGAGTTGGCCGTGGAATGAGGTCGATGGTTTCCACCTGCAAGCCGTGTTTCTCAAGGATTGCTTGATACTCTTCTGGCGCAGGATAATACCATGGGCTGAGTGATCGCCCGTCTGGGTAAAGATGTTCCACCGCACGGATCAGGGCATCCTCAATTGTTTTAACATTGCCTTTGCCGCCGAACTCGGCCACAAACCGCCCACCTTTTTTGAGGGCTTTAGCAATGCCTGCGACGGCTTTTTCAGGTTCTTTCACCCAGTGCAGCACGGCGTTCGAGAATACCGCGTCAAGCTCATTACTAAATAGTAGATCACGCGCATCCATGAGGCTGGCATTGATGCCACGCTTGCTGGCGGCATCTACCATTTCACGGCTGGAATCCACAGCGATGACTTCACAGCCTGCCTCGATCAGTTTAAGCGTAAGCGCACCATCCCCGCATCCCAGATCCAGTACAAGCTCACCCTTCTGCGGGTTCAACAACTCTAATAGCGGCTGCCCCAGCTCTGGCACAAAGCTGGCGAAGGTTTGGTAGTTTTCAACATTCCATTGCTGTTGCTGTTTCATGCGCTAACTCGCTTTTTGGAAGATGTTTTGGTTTGTATTTTCTTAGCTGGAGTCTCGGAATAAATAGCCGCGAAAGCCGCCAGATTTAGAATCTCAGGCACAGATGCGCCCATCTGGAGAATTTGAACTGATTTTTCCAATCCGCACAGAATAGGACCAATCACGCTACCACCGCCAAGCTCTTGTAGTAATTTGGACGAAATATTCGCTGAGTGCAGCGCAGGCATAATGAGTACGTTTGCGGCACCTGTCAGACGGCAGAATGGATAGAGCTTCATGCGCTCTGGATTCAGGGCAACATCCGCACTCATCTCACCGTCAAATTCAAAATCCACCTCGCGTTCTTTCAGCAATTCCACTGCATCATGAATGCGCTCGACTCGGTCGTAAGGTGGATTGCCAAAATTGGCGAAGGAGAGCAATGCAATACGCGGTACATGCCCCATACGGCGTACTTTATCGGCAGTTTGAATGGTAATATCCGCCATTTCCTGCGAGGTGGGAATCTGGTTCACGCTGGTGTCCGAAATAAACACCGTGCGTCCGCCCGAAATCACCATTGATAAACCAAACACCATCGCTTTAGGCCGTGGCGCAATGACCTTGCGGATGTTTTCCAGTGTTGTGTTGTAGGAGCGCGTGAGTCCAGAGATCAGCGCATCACCATCCCCGCAGGCCAACATGCAGGCAGCAAAAATATCGCGGTCGTTTTTGACCATACGGGCGCAATCGCGATACAGGAATCCCTTGCGCTGGAGTTTGTTATAGAGAAAGTCAATATAGGCATCAACATTCTTACTGACAGCTGCATTCTCAATACGAATTCCCATATCATCTGCGATGCCAATCTTCTCCATGACCTCGCGTATTTTCTTTTCTTTGCCCACTAAAACTGGTGTTCCATAGCCATTGCGTGACCAGAGGGACGCAGTGCGGATAATGGTTTCTTCCTCACCCTCCGCAAAAATAATTGCTTTCGGATTCGCGGTTACACGCTCAAAAATGAGATTCATACTATTTGCCGTTGGGTTTAGGCGAGCGGCAAGTTCCTGCTTATAACGCTGCATATCAATAATAGGCTTGCGTGCCACACCGCTGGTCATTGCAGCCTGTGCCACTGCTGGCGGCACCGTGTAAATCAGTCTTGGATCAAATGGGCTGGGGATGATATATTCCGCGCCATAAAGCATCTTACGCCCTGAATAGGCGGCAGACACTTCATCTGGCACTGGCTCTCGTGCAAGGGCGGCGATAGCCTGCACTGCCGCCAGCTTCATCTCATCATTGATGGTGGATGCACGGACATCCAATGCACCACGAAAGATGTAGGGAAAACCCATCACATTATTCACTTGATTGGGATAATCAGAACGGCCTGTGGCGATAATGGCATCAGGCCGTATTTTCCTTGCTTCTTCTGGTAGAATTTCAGGGTCAGGATTTGCCATAGCAAAAATGATTGGCTTAGGAGCCATCAATTTTAGCAGGTCAGACGACAATGCTCCTTTGGCGGATAGACCGATAAACACATCAGCCCCTTTAATGGCATCCGCTAATGTACGAGCATCGGTTTTGATAGCGTGTGCCGATTTCCACTGGTTCATTTCCTCGGTGCGGCCTTCGTAGATCACGCCAGTTCTATCCAGCGCGGTGACATTCTCATGTGGCAAGCCATAACTTTTAATCAGCTCAATGCAGGCGATGCCTGCAGCTCCTGTGCCATTAAGAATGACCTTCATTTTCTTAAAGTCACGTCCTGTAATTTCTGCAGCATTAATCAACCCTGCAAGCACGATAATGGCAGTGCCATGCTGGTCGTCATGGAATACGGGTATGTCCATCACTTCCTTCAGTTTCTGCTCGATGATAAAGCATTCTGGTGATGCAATATCCTCAAGATTGATACCTCCCCAGCTTGGACCAAAATAACGAATCGCATTGATGACGGTATCTGGATCGGTCGCATCCACTTCTAAATCTACCGCGTCAATATCCGCGAAGCGTTTGAAAAGAACTGCTTTACCTTCCATCACGGGCTTAGATGCCAGAGCACCAAGATTGCCTAAACCAAGAACCGCAGTGCCGTTTGAAATGACCGCGACTAGATTGCCCTTGGCGGTATAGTCATAGGCTTTGTTGGCATCTTTCTCGATGGCTAAACATGGCACTGCTACACCCGGAGAATAGGCAAGTGACAAGTCGCGCTGCGTCATCAGCGGCTTGGTTGCCATAATCGCTATCTTTCCGGGCTTTCCCTGCGAATGAAAATCCAATGCTTCCTGATCGGTTATATGGGTGTTTTCTTTGGAGGTGATGGATTCTGTCATAAAATTACCTTTGGTTTATCTGGTTAAATGAGGCTGTATGGATTGTGATTCTTGCCATTGCTGATAATGATGCTTTGCTTCTTCATCGTCCAGCTGCACACCACCTTGAGTGCTTCGGAATTTCACTTTCCAAATTTTTTTGTGAAACAGCTCCATAGGAGTCACCAGACTGATAGATGGTCCAAAAATGTTACCCACCTCCCAAAGCTTGTCCATCAGATCGGTGTAGAGAATTTGCACATGTGCCGCTTTAAGCGTTGCGGATAATCCCTCATTGCTGATGGTCACGGGTATATCAAGCGGTGTGTCAACTGAAATCAGGTTGGAACACAAACAGATAATCTGGCGCAACGCATTGTTCTGAATATGCTGGCCGTAAATGGCGTCGCGCTCATCAAATAATTTGAGTGACGTCCTCTCCACTAGCGTGCGAAGCTTCTTAAAGCTGATGCTGTGTTCCGCATCCACTAACGCATCATCGTCGGGATGATGTGTGGCCATATGCTTGAGAAGTTTCAGCGTCAGCGTCATATTCATAGTTACCTTGTTTTCTATTTTTTGAATAACGTTATTGCCTGCTCAAGTGATTCAACTGTTCGAAGCCCAGACATTGCGCTCACTGGTAATTTCTGCAGAATTTTCCCAGTCACTTCACGATTGCCACAGAGAATGATGGTGCGGTGTTCGCGCTGCACATTGAGAATCATGGTTTTCATTGCCACCAGCCCAGTCATGTCGATGAGGGGGACGTTTTCCATGTCGATAATCAGGGTTTTGATGTGCCCCTGAATAAGGCTGGCGCGATCCAGCGCCTTTTCTACCGTACCAAAGAACAGCGAGCCGTTAATGTGATACACCATGACGTCATCCGGCAAATTTAGGTGCTCGATTTTGTGATGATTGCCAGTAGAAGCATGGCTAACTTGCGACTGTGTGAGGCTGGCAATGCGCTTAACCAGCAGGAAGCAAGCCAGCACCACCCCTACGGTGACACCCGCCACCATGTCGATGAACACGGTGAAGCCAAAACACGCGACCAGCACCAGTGTATCACTGTGCGGCGCTATCTGGATGGTGCGAACGAATTGCCGCCAGTGCGACATGCGGTAAGCCACAGTGATAAGCAGCGCGGCCAGTGATGCCATAGGGATGTAGGACATATATGGAGCCAGCAGCAGCACATAGAGCATAATCAGTATGGCATGCAGCGATGAAGCAAACGGAGTTCTCGCGCCGCTATGGATGTTAGTAGCGGTACGCGCAATCGCGCCGGTGGCGGGAATGCCCGCCACAAGGCCGGATAGGATGTTGCCTATGCCAACCCCCACCAGTTCAGAATTCGGGTGATGCTTGGTGCCAGCCATGCCATCGGCTACCGCCGCTGAAAGCAACGATTCCAATGCAACCAATACGGCAACCACCAGCGCAGGCACCATCAGGAGTTTGATTTCTGCGAAGGTTGGTAAGGCAAAAAGCTCAGAGTCATCCCATCCGGGAATATGGAAAGACGGTGGAAACGGCGGAATACCTTGCCCCGTGCTGCCGTCCGGTAAGCTATAACTAAAGCGGTTGCCAATGGTGGCGATATCAAAGCCATTATGTTGCAGTAATACAGCCACCAGCGTACCGATACCAATACCCAGCACCGGTGAAGGAATCTTGGGAAGGATTTTTGATGAGGTGGACATCACTAGCAAAGTGACCGCGCCTACCAATGCTTCCGGCCAGTAGAGCATGGGTAAATGTTCGGCGATTAGCTGCACTTTCTCGATATACTCGCCTTGCAGCTTTTCGATGTGCAAGCCGAGAAAGTCATTCAGCGCCAGCGTGCCAATAACCACTGCGATACCGGAGGTGAAGCCTGTGGTCACAGGATACGGTACATAGTTTATATACCGCCCCAGTTTGGCCACGCCGAGGGCAATGAGCAGGAATCCCGCCATGATAGTGGTGATGATAAGACCGCGTAACCCATGCTCGGTAACAATCGGCGCGATGATCACTACAAACGCAGCGGTGGGACCGCTCACCTGCGCGAGGGAGCCGCCCAGAAGCGGTACGGCAATGCCCGCCACAATCGCGGTGTAAAGGCCGTGCTGGGGCGGTAAGCCTACTGCAATTGAGAGCGCCATTGCCAGCGGCAGAGCCACCAGTGAGACAATCAGCCCCGCAATCACATCCTGCCGGAAGGTGGAAAAACTATAGCCATTCTTTAGCGATTCTCTCAGCGCATAGGCGATAGGAATAAATTCTTTGGTTTTTGTTGTCATAGTGTTCTCATTGTTTTTCCGATCCGATACAGCCTGACCGCCAGATCAAGCCGATGAACACGCCTTTGGAGCGCGGCAGCAGCCAGAGTGTCAGGATGAGCGTAAGCGACATAATCACCGCCATGATCACCCAATCTGGCCAAGTGACGTTTGGTAGTACGCCAAGCAGGAAAGGTGCGAGAATATGGCCTACCAGCAAAATGGTGAGCCATGCCGGACCATCATCGGCTCGAATATGTCCCAGCTTTTCACCGCATACACTGCACGTTTCGACTTGTTTCAGATAACTTGCAAACAGCCGCCCCTGACCGCAGCGTGGGCAGCGTCCAAATGCTCCACGCACAATCACTGGCCATAGTTCCTGTTTGTTATTTGCTGTCATCCGTGCCTGCATCCCCCGGTGTCCATGCCATATTATGTTTTGCTAGAAACTCCCGAATCATCTGGCACATCGCCTGCGAAGGGGTTGTATCCAGCCGCGTGCAAAGCTCCTCGAACGCCTTTTTCTTGTTCGGGTCGATTAGGATGGTCAGTCGCGCTGTGCGGTTTTCCAGCATAATTTCTTCGGTCTTCATTCTATCCTCACCAGTTTGTTTCGGTTGGTATGGCCACGCACCAGCGTCACACGCGAGGGGGCAACCCTGTAATGTTTTGCAAGCAGGCGGATCATTGCTTGGTTGGCTTTGCCGTCATCTGGCACAGCCGTCACATACACCATCAGTTGCTCCTCGCCGCTGGGCAACTGGCGGGTGTCTCCGACACGATCCGCAGAAGCTTTGGGCGTAAGACGCACAGCGATGGTTTTGTTTTCGGACATGTCAGTGAATGCAACCAAGTTATAATATGATTATAATTAGGTTACATTGAAATGTAAATAGATTGTTGATTGCATGCACCCGTCTGGGATAAGCTGTCGCTTCAATTTATGAAGGGAGTTCAACACCATGGAAACACGTGACAGTATCCTTTGCCTTCAATCTGAGCGGTGGTGCACTCCAACGCTCCACCCTCCGCCGCAAGGTAAACCGTGAGGAGCATGCAGAAGTACCAGAACAATTCATGCGCTGGGTCTGGGCTGGCGGCCGGAAGCTAAAGGGATTGGTACGTCGCAGAGAAGCAGAAGCTCTAACTTACACAGACTGATCGGTGCTTAATAGAAGCACGCATGGATCGTTTGTCGGTGTTAATATAGTAGTTTTCAACCTTGCTCTTGTGACGCTGACCCGAAAATTTTGTCGGTAATGAGTCAAATCTTGTTCTCTTGAGTTTCCCCTTACAATTCGATCTGCATTACTTACAATCTTGCCTCTAACTAATTGTGGCCAACCTTCAAAAATTATAACTTCCTCAACGCTTACAACTTCGCCAAGCGCCTAAAAACGCTCAGAGGATTAACGCCCTACGAAGAAATTATAAAATGGTGGAAAAATGAACCCGAAAGATTTAAAATTAACCCAAACCAGCACAATCTGGGACTAAACATCTACATGGTCTGGAAACAAAAATTCGGTGGACTTCACATCTCTAAAATTCTCAATCTTAAGTTTTGATACCTTCATCTATCTTCCCTCGCTTCACGTAAAGCCCTGCTAAAGAAGTGCTTAATTGCCTGTTCACGAGCTACCGCATCCGTCATCACAACGTTTTGCAGTTGTTTATCCCGCTGGAATAGCTTGATTGCACCTTCAAAGAAGGCTTGAGAAAATGCTCCGTAAACCACATCTGGCGGATTATTCTTGAGCATATCCTTTTTAGATTTTCGTCATTCAGAATATCTCTGTTCACCTGTTCAAAGCGCATGAAGTCTTCCTTAGTAAACTGCGTTCCATGACGTTGGTTGAAATTATCAATAATCTCAGAGAGCGCCTTTTCTTCATTATCCGTATAATCTACGCGAAACGTAATAGTTGTGATATTCTCACTTCATTCGGTATTGTCCTGCAAGAAATCCACCACATGGCCCAGCATTTTATCCATGGCGATGTGCGATGGGGTGGTGGGAGTGATGACTTCTTCTTTCCATACGAGAACGGCGAACATTAGCTGCGCGGCGGCTTCTTTGGCTGTTAAAGGCTTGAGGCGGCTGGCGGTGTAGATGGCTCTGGCTTGGGTGCGTAAGAAAACGCCTTCAGAGATATAGCCCAATTCGAAATGCTCTTCGGCATCCACCCATATTTTCAACAGCTCCTGTAAGGTTGATTTAGTCATGGCTACCTCCGGCTTTGCTGAGTTTACGCGCCAGATGCAAAAGCGTGTCGCGTGATGCGCGGCAGCGAATCATGCTGAAGGCTTCTAGCAGGTGGAGTTTCTGGCTGGTGTTAAGCAACACGACTTGGTGCGCCGGTTCGTAAAATTCTTTAATATCGGTTTGGGTGATGGCCGCGATGCTGTTTAATGCCACGGCTGGAATTTTCTTCGTGCCTGCTTCGTAGTTGCGGATGGAGCCTGTTTTTATCTCCAATCCATGCAGTCGCCCGATACGCTTACTCAGGTCTTTAACTGTCAAGCCAGCCCTGATCCGATAGAGCCGGATATTTTCACCGACATTGTGGTTTTCGTCGTTATTCTGCATTATGCCTCCTTTCATTTTGGATTAACGGAAGGACATGAAGCCATTGATATCCAATAACATCAACTAGAAGAACGACTTTATTTTTGAAAAAAATAATGGGCTCAAGATAAATTAGCACAACACAATTAGTAACAACTAGAGCGTGCAGCTACCGAGAGATAAATCACTTTGGGGTTGTGTTTCATGATTTTGTGTTTATGTTTATTTCTTTCATAGGGAGTTTACAAAAACAAAAAATCGGGGGCTTTATGGCATTCCCTGCAAAGGAGTATAACAGGCTACAGAGCCTGCAAAATATCTGGGATGTTTCTCAGGAGGATATGTGGTACGTGATCGAAAGCGGCTTACTCCGCGCCTGCATCTGGTTGCCACTCCGCTTTGTAGAGCGCGGTGTTATTAAAAACCGCAAATTTATTTTCGAATCTCACGAAATGACAGAAGGCTTTGTCGGCGTCAGGCCGGAAGATTGCCGAAGAATATGCAGCACAGGCCGCGCACGGCTACGCTCTTTTACCTCTGTTGGCGAGGAAGGGCACATTTTGCGGCTGACATACGAACCACCTCAACCCTCACTTTCTGTCCGGATGCACGACTTGGTGGTGCTGGAGGAAGACCGTTATAAATTTGAAAAGTCCTACGATATTTCCGAGACCAATGTACGTGACCTGCACACTGAAAAAATGCCCACCGCTTTTATTGCCGCTCAGGATTACCGCTATGTGAAGCTGAACCATCGGGAATATCATCTCGGCGATATCCAGGCTCGCATCATCGAATTGTTGTATGATGCCTCGCAAAGTCACAAGCCGTGGGTACACAGCAAAACTTTGCTTTTCGACTCCGGATCGAACGCCGACCGAATACGGGACGCATTCAGAACACAAAAGCACTGGGAGGAGTTGATTATCTCCAACAAGCGCGGCTATTACCGCCTCAATGTTCCGATAGAAAACGTCGAAGCATCTATCCACTCCGACCCAGCGGAATCCCTTACTCAGCAAGCCATCTAGCGCAGGTGGCAGGTTTTCTGTGCCACTAAATCCCCACCCAAGCACCCCCTTCGTCACCACCCAAGCCCCTTGACAGGGGTTTTTGCGTCAAAATCGTACAGAATTTTCTCTCCAGGGGGTGACCGAGATCCCCACCCAAGCACCCATTAAATCCCCACCCAAGCACCACGTCAAGTCGTTCAAAATCAAGCAGCCTTGTGTCCGAACAGTTCGAACATAGGAGGCTAAAATGAACGATTCACACGAAAACAAACCAATCTCTACCTTTGATGAAATCTGCCATTTGACCATCGAAACGATGCGAAAAATGGACATGGAAAACCTGCTGCAGCTCAAAAAGCAAGCAACGCGTGAATTTGATCGCGCCAAGCTGACGAAGGGCTGCATTGAGCTGGCACTTTCGCTCAAAACGCAGGATCAGGATCGGGCCGTTAAGGAAGCGGATGCCAATCAACCTAACCTTTTGGATTAAGGGGGATTGGCAATGAATGACTTAATCAAAGACCAAAATGTTGAAATGCTGCAAATGTTTGAAGGGTTAACACCTCCAGATATTCGGGACATTGAAGATCCAAGTGATTTTCGTCAATATCTCAGTGTAGCGATATATCAACTGAATACATTGGAAGCACAGGCGGAGCATATTGCTTTCAAAGTGCAATTTACCAAGGCGCTCATCACTCATTTTGAACGTTGCATTCGTGGTCTGCAATCAGCGGAGCATGAGGGGTAACGTATGTCGATGGAATGGTACAGGGCGTATCACGGTATGCCATACGATCCTAAACTGAAGGTAGTCGCCAGACGGTCGGGGCAACCGATGTCATCTGTGACGGCGGTGTGGACATGCGTGCTCGATGCCGCCTCACAGCATGATCCGCGAGGCACTATCAATATCGATCCGGAAGAGATCGCAGTGTTTCAGGATATGGAGCTGGAAGCGGTAGAAGCCATTCTCACGGCACTCAAATCCAAGAATTTAATCGATGAAGATAACCACCTGACGAACTGGCATAAGCGCCAGCACACCACCTCCGCCGAGCGGGTGAAGAAGCACCGCGACAGCAAGAAACACGATGTAACACCCTGTAACGCGAAGAAACGCGATGTAACGGCAAGTAACGCCGCGAAACGCAAAAACGACCCAGATACAGAAGCAGATACAGACTCAGATGCAGAGAAGAATACAGATACAGATACAGATACAGATACAGATTCAAAAACAAATTCAAATTCAAAAAACAGAACGAGAGAAGAAAAGAGGGAGTCTGAGGGAGAAAAACAGCAGATCGGTGGAAAAGATGCAGAAAAAAATCAGAAGCAGATTCTCCAGCAGATGGCAGACATCTGGAACGAAGAGGTGCAGAGCAAACTCACACCAGGCCAGAATGCCATACTCACAAAAAAACGCAAAGAGCTGCTGGCAGCCAGATGGATAGATGAATTTGCAGAGGATATCAGAGCATGGCGCTATTTCTGCGAGATCATCGGCAGATCAGAATTTTGTCTTGGCAAGCTAGACGGCAAAAACTGGACGATTGACCTGACATGGGCAACCCAGTCATCCGACCGTGTGGCCAAGATTCTCGAAGGCGGCTTCTCCGGAGGCAACCATCCACCCAAACCACCATCATGCAGCATTCCTGAATTCGCCGATGCCTGGGACGATGTGCTGAAACGTCTGGCACACCACCATGGCAAAGCTGCCGTTCGCAGCTGGTTTTCCAACACGATTATCACCGCCACTGAAGACACGCCGGACGGAATCATGCTCACGCTCGAAGCTCCGCGTGAGTTCGTGCGCGGCTGGATCGAAAAACATTTCCTCGCCGATCTGAATCATTATTGGCGCGAGTGCGACTACTGCTCGCGCCCCGTGATCGGCATCCAACTTAAAACCAAGGAGGCCACATCATGAACGGAGAACAATTATTGCAGCAGGCGCTGCAGACATTCAAACACCGCCGCGCCAATTACGGCTTGGCGAAACACCATTTCCGCGAGGTTGCTCGGCGTTGGTCGCTGATTCTGGGTCAGCAGATCACTCCGCAGCAGGTGGTGATGTGCCTGATCGAACTGAAGCTGGCACGACTCAAAGAAAACCCCGCACACCTCGACAGCATCATCGATATCGCCGGATACGCGGCGGTGATGGCGGAGGTTTTTCCGGACGATAACCAGGGAGGACTCAGCCATGAATCAAAATAAAAAATGGACAGTCACCGATGTGGCCGACCGCTTTGAGGAAGCGGCTTATACTCTGAAACGCATGCCACCGGTCAAGGTGCAGGGATATTTTAACGCTTGGCCGGAAGTGGTTCGCACCGTGATGGAGCAGTTGCAGGCCGACCGCTTACCCATGCGCCTTGGCCCACCATCAGCGGATGCTATCAGCCGCATGGAAGAAACCATCGAGTGGATTTTTTACCTCGACGATGAAGACGAACGCAGGCTGATATGGCTCCGCGCCGAGCGGGTCTACTGGAAACAGATCTGCTGGCGAATCGGCTGTGGCCGTACCAAGGCATGGCAGATGTGGACATATGCGCTTCTGAAAATCGTCACACGCCTCAACGCAAGAGCGGGAGGGCGTTAAAGTGTTCGAACAAAAAAAGACTAAACAGGATGAACAAAAAATCGTATCTTCGTCTATAGAATCGCCGGAGGTGGGTGAAAATGACCCTCTCGTAATTCATCCCCACATTTTTAATTTCAATCGCCTCACGCGCCTGCGCCGCGCTGTGGGGCTTTTTATTGTCAATCGCAATGCAAGGAGAAGCTCATGGATCAGTCTCAACGATGTTACACCGTCAAACAAGTTGCCGAATTATGGCAATGCAGCCCAAGAAAGGTTTACTTTCTACTTGAAGAACAACAACTTGCATGCATTCGTATGGGTCATGGAAAAGGTAATATCAGGATTAAGCAAGAACACCTGGATGCCTTTGAACGGGCTAATGAAGTAGGAGCACAAGAATGCAGCAAAGCATCCCAGACTTCGAAATTGTGTGGCGATCAGAGCGAAACCGCTACTACATCCAATGGCGGGAGAGTGGTCAACTTAGGAGGGTTTCAACGGGCGCAGATGATAAGAACGCGGCAAAGCGCTTCCTAGCCGACTTTATCTCTGGTTGGGTAGCACCAACTGAAGAAGAAAAGGAAGAACTGACCATTGCTGAAATCGCCGATTTATTTCTTGAGTATAAAAAGCAAAAACATCGTGAACGCTATAAGGACGATGACAGTCTCGAAGAGCGTTTCATCACATGCAACATCAGGAATTTGGATAACGGCATTATCTACCCACTAAGACCGATAAAAGAACTCTGGGGTCAACTGCACCCAAAGCAGATTAACAGAAATCTCTGTCGGGAATTTGTACAAAAAAGAGTGGAAATAGATGGAATGAGTTCGGCCACGGCAAAAAAGAGTCTGGATATTTTAGTGGCGGCCATGAACCACGCTCGCAAAGAAGGACTGCTCGATTTTGTTCCGTATGTTGAAAAACCGGAAGAAGGCCCACCAAGAGAGAAATGGGCGCGGCCACATGAAGTCAAGCAGCTGATGTTGGCATTAAAGCGTCATCCGCATCTAGAGTTATTTGCAATGCTGGCGTTGCATACACTTTCACGCAAACGTGCAGTATGTGAATTGAAATGGGAACAGGTCGATTTTGACCTGAAACAAATTGATTTTAACCCGCCAAATAGAAAACGCACCACTAAGCGCCGTGTGCTCATACCAATTAACAATGCACTGATGGAGGCACTGGTCAATGCCAGAGAAGTTGCCACAACCGCTCATGTGATTGAGTTTCGCGGAAACCCTTGTTACGAAATCGGTCGGGCATTTAGAAAATACGCAATGCAAGCTAATCTCGGATGGATTACGCCGCATGTACTGCGCCATACCGGAGCAACGCTTATGGCACAAAATGGTGTGAGCATGGTGGAGATTGCTGGCATCATGGGCGACCGCATCGACACGGTTGAAAAACACTACCTCAAATATCATCCTGATTATCTGAAGGATGCGACCTCGGCGCTCGATAGAATCTACGCCTAGACAATTCAGTTAAATCAACCTATTCTGGCAAAAATGGTGGGCGGTATTGGACTCGAACCAACGGCCTCCACGATGTCAACGTGGCGCTCTAACCAACTGAGCTAACCGCCCCTTTTTTAGAAACAGTGGAAAACTTGAAAAGCGAAAATACGCAGCTGAGTCTAAATTGTAAAGAGATTTGCTGCAATTTTTGCATGATGCTAAAACGTACCTCGCCGATCCCGTGGGATACGATTTAGCTGAAATGGTTTACAAATATGGGTAATCATTGCACAAAGGATGCACAAAATAACGCGGAATTACAAAGATTTCACGTTTTCCGATTGCCTTGACATCGTGGAGGTCGGAGATTCGAGTTCTCTACCGCCCACCATTTATCATTTTCGGCTATTTTTACCAGTTCATTAAATGGCTTTTGCAAGGTATAGTCTATCTTTCCGGCTTTTACAGTAATGTTCGAGACTAGGTAACTAAGCAGTTTACGTTTTTTATCAATGCTCGAACTTTCAAATATCTCATAGGCGTGTGAACATAAATCTAATATTGATTTTACAGTAACATAGAAAACTTCGTCTGCTTTTGTCTGGCTCTCAAGATAGTTTGTTATCTCATGCTGCCTTTGTAGAAGCTCTTGCATTTTTTTGTCGCACATATCTTGTGTAATACTCTGCACATTATCATCAAGCATCATGTCGAATAGTTTCTTCTTTTTGCGTTCAATGTCATTAATTTCTATATTTAATGCTTCAAACTCACTATTTGCGTATTCTGCTTTTGCATGACATGTTGACTTTAAATGTCCTTTCATTTTTTCTAATAAGGTAGGCGGTATATAAATTGATTTTAGTGCATTGTTAATTGATTCTAATATTTGTTCTTCTTTTAAAGGTCTACAAGAGCATGCTTCTTTACCTTTTTTGTTTGGGCGGTAATACATATGACCCCTTTTTTCATAGCCTGAAAATCCTGCACCACAATCAGAGCATTTTATTATGCCTCTAAATAGGATAGGTTTCTTTGCATATTTAAAAGGCTTTTTATTTGAACCTGAAAGAACTTTCTGGCATTTGTTAAAGATTGCTTCGTCAACAAGTTTTGGGTATCTATGAGGATATTCAATACCTTTTATTGTCATTGTACCTATATAAAATTTATCCTGAATGATTTTGAATATATGAGATTTTACAAGGTTACTTTTAGCTTTGTTTTTATTACGCAAGCCCCAAGTTTTCGACATTACAAGTAAATCGCCTAGTGTGTAAGTACCTGTTGAATATTCCTGAAATAGCCCTTTAACAAGGAAACATCTTTCATTATCAAGGATTATATCACTTTTTCCGGCTTCATCACGAATATTTATATAGCCGATTGGTGCTTTATTCGGGTATTCACCATTTTGTATTTTATATTCGTTACTACGTTTTACATTATCCCTTATCGCATCGGTGTAGCTTTGAGCCATCATTATACGGAAATTAAAGAACATTTTTTCCATAGAGTTACTTTCTTTGGAAATAACGTCATTTTCGCCTACGATATGCAGTTCGGCAATTTCCTTTTCTACAAGTTCGGCAATTACCGGATAGTCCTTAAAATTACGCATCAAGCGGTCAACTTTATCAACTGCTAACACGACCCTCTTTTTATTAGATTTGTGAGTTTCTTTTATATATTCCAGCATTGCATTAAATTTCTTACGTTCGCCAATATTTGAGCTTTCTGTTACTTTGAAGGTTTGGGCGACATTAAAACCTTTACGCTGGCAATATGCTTGCAGTTTTGATGTTTGTGCGTCTATTGAGTGACCTTCTTCTTGCTCTTTACTCGAAACACGAGAAAATATTACTGCTTTCATTACTTCTTACTCCTGTCTGGCAACTATTAATTTAAAATATATATACTTGTTCTAAATTCAATTTACAGTTGTTAAAATTACTTGCATACGTAATCATAATTATGTACAATAATACTTGGTAGGTAATTCCTATATTGTGCCTTTGATGCTCCCTTCCATCGGTTGGATATGAGTCAAAGGAATCTAGGCAGTATATGGTTCTACCTTTTTTATGGCAAATATTTCTTATCATATTTAATTTTCTCTTTAAAACAGTCATACCACTCTTTGTCATTATCATTATGTTTCCTGAATATACCCCAACAAAATAAATCTACTGCTTGTAAGCAAAGGTTTTCCTCGGATGATTCATGGGTAATATTCAACCTTGTATCTAGTGGAAGGATAGCTTCTAATTGGTTTTCTAAGTATTGGTTGAAGTCCTTTATTTCCGCTTTGCTTTTACATTTATCCAACACGAAATTTACATTGGTACTAACTTTTTGTAGCGGAGTTTCCTTTATGATAAAATGTGCCAAAAAGTTATAGAGTTTTTTCTTTCCGTCTTTAGTTTTTAAGTGGTCTTTTACTCGCTTTTTGTTTAGTGTTACGCTGTAAATGCTTAGTTCATCATCCGGTAGCTTGCTATAAAAATATTTCTTTATTTCTATTGTTGTTCCAGTCCCTTTTAGTTCTTTACTAACTCGTTTCGGCTTTTTGTGATTAATCTTGTTACGCAAAGTTTTTTTTATTGCTTGCCTAATTTTATCCGTAGCATTTTTATTGTGGCAAATGAGAACTGTTACAGTGAAATATTTTGAAGTGCCTTTTTTGCTCCAATCAAAACCCAAATCACCTGACTCATCTAGAAATACAAACATCTTTAACCTTATATGTGATTATTATTGGTATCATATTGATAAGGCTGGATTTGCTCTATTTTGTTTTTAAGTTTGCGTTTGGCTTCCCTTGTATCATATAAGATTTGCAGACGTTGGAAGAAGCCTTCAGACATACCGAAAAACTTACATAAACGCAAGTCGGTATCTGCGGTAATATCACGAGTACCGTTAACAATTGCATGAATACGGTTAGCAGGCACACCTATAGCTTTTGCCAGTGCGTTTTGGCTCATATCCAATTCGTCCAAAAACTCATATTTTAATATATCGCCGGGGTGCGGATTTTTTAATTTTGCCATGTTACAACCTTCCTTTATTTTACTTTTTTCAGTGATAATCAACAATTTCAACATTATATACTTCGCCATCATTCCAAACAAAACATATACGCCATTGATTGTTTATTCTTATGCTCATTTGTCCTTTTCTATTGCCCTGCAAGCCCTCTAAATTATTGCCCGGAGGGTTCTTTAAGTCATCTATTGCCATTGCCGAATCAATAATACTAAGTTTACGCAAGGCTCTGTCCTGAATGTTAGAAGGAAACTTCTTTGACCGCATCTCATTCCAGATTTTTTCCGTTTCTTTGCATTTGAATGATTTAATCATTTATCATTACCTTCTTACTTTATCATATTATGCTATACGTATCAAGTACAATTAATCTTCGGGGTCAAAAGTTTCATCAGTGTATAACTTAATAATCCTATAATACTTTGGAATATCTTGAATTGTTCCCACTTCTACATCAACAACATATGCCAAATCTTGCCAATCTTTATCCAGTTTCTCATTGTAAGTTGTCATTTCTTCTTTTAAGTCATCTGTAGCAAATATTACACGCAAAGGATTGCTTGAAATTTTTTCTATTACAGCTTTATCGCCACTAGATTTTGATTTCTTACCAAACTGAGTTTGTCGCCAGTATAAAACCTCTTTATTAAATGAATTGCTTTCAGGAAGCTTTAATTCTTCCTTGTACTTATTAATCTTATTTTGCATAGCGTTAGCTTCCGTTGATGACGTATCGGCGAAATTTAAAGTTATTTCTCCTTTATTAACCAAGGAAATATTAATATTGCTTCCACCATCATTTGCTATTGGATTAAGCATTCCAGAAAAATCATCACAATCTTTCAATGTATATTTAATTGGAGGTTTATCAGATTTACCTAAAAAGAAGTCTAATGACAATTGAACATATTTTCCAAATTCAAGAATAGCTTCAGCGTGATTCATTATTGGTAAAACTGCGGGAGCTACCCTATTGGAAATTTCGATGTTATCGACTTCCAAACAAAATTCTTTACGCTTTTTTTCGTTCCGTTCCTTGTAAAGCGTGGTTTTTTTTACGAGTAATACCAAGCCGTTTTAACGCAGCATGTACTGCAACATAGCTGACATCAAAATGCTCCGCTATCTCATGAAGATAAGCATCAGGTTGTGAATTAAGGACAAAAACAAGACGTTCTTTTTCTATCTTAGAACGTTTGCCTTTAGCCTTGCGAGGGGATAAGTCGCCGCTATCATCGTAGCGAAGCCACTTGTCGATCGTCGGGCGGCTTACTTGATAAAGGGAAGACGCAGATATTTTGCTGCCTCCTTCTTTTATGTAAGTCACAACACGCGACCTTAAATCTAATGAGTAGGATTGTGCCATAATATATGAATATACACTACAGGATAATATTGTAAATATTTTATCTTAAATTGCTATAGTAACCGAAGTCGGTGGTTTTAAAATAGCATATAATAGCTTCCATCTCGAATATAATGCAATTCCGGGGGATATGAGAAATGCTAATAGTTATTGGCCCGGATGTAATAGTGGTGCGACGGCAACGCAGTGTAACGGTAACGGTAATAAATTCATCGGATGGGATGGGGCTGATTCCGGCTCATCCAACGGGACGGATGACAATGAAACTTTCAGGGCATGGCAGCATTTGAGTCTTTCCAACTTAATAAGCCGGACTTTTTCTGGGGTTTCCTTAGGTGGTACAGACCTCGCAACGCCCAATGATATGTATTTTTCATCTACAGGAAAAGGTAAATATTTTTTAGATAGTGCCAATATGATGTTTAATAGACAGAAGTCAAATTATGCAGTGCTTGGCACGTCTGTTCTAGGTCAAAATATTTGGATGCCAACTCTTACAGTAAGGGAAGCTAGCGAAATTGATAGGAAAATAGATGATGGCGTGGCTAGCCAAGGTAAAGTATTTGGTGCGACAGGTCTTGGGACAGGTTCAGATACAAATTGTTCTGAAATATATAACTCGGCTAGTACGGGTGCTGATTATAATACTGCCAATCTTAGTAATGACACTAAATATTGTGTTATGGCTTTTTATTTTGACTTTTAACTAAACTTATTAGTCCTAGGGAAGCCTACCGGCGGAAGGCGACCGGCTGATGCGCGCTTATTTATCCATTGTATAAGATTTTCTTCGGTACGGGTTCGGTTGCCTAGGCTCCATGTTAGACCCTCCTCTAATTTGAATACCTTAGCGTCCGATAATCCGCCAAGCTTATATTTTTGCAATGCAACCCCCTGCCCTTTTTTCATTTCAGGCAAATCCGACAGCGGGAAGATTAGCATTTTACGGTTCTTACCTATGGTAACTACATGGTCACCCTCGGCAGGGGTGCAGATAAGGGCTTGCGAATCATCAGGCAGATTAAGTACCTGTTTTCCGTTCTTTGTCTGGGCTATCAAATCTTCTGATTTTACTATAAATCCTTTGCCCTTATCAGATGCCAGCAGATATTTTTGTTCCGGTTTATATATAAACATATTCAGGGCTTTTTCGTCCTGCTCCATATCCACCATAAGATTGAGCGGTTCACCGAAGGTCTTGCCTCCCGAAAGGTTATTGCAGCCGATTGTAAAGAACTTGCCGTCAGATGAAAATATTACCAGCTTGTCCGTAGTGTAGCCTTTAAGAACGAATTGCTGTGAATCACCTTCTTTATATTTTACGGCGGACACGTCTTCAACATGCCCCCTCAACGCTTTAATCCAACCTTTTTTCGAGCAAAGGATAGTAAGCGGCTCTTTTTCAATGAATGCCTCAATAGATATTACCTGCCCTATAGGAGCATCGGAAAAATCAGTGCGTCTTTTGCCAAGTTCCGTAGACTGACCGAACTTGTTTTTAATTTCCTTTATTTCATCGGAAATATATTTCCAACGCAGGGATTCATCACCCAACAATTCAAGAATTTTCGCTTTTTCATCAGATAGTTCTTTATGCTCACGCCTAATTTCTATTTCTTCTAATTTACGCAAGGAACGTAAACGCATGTTTAATATTGCTTCAACCTGAACTTCCGTCAAATCCCATTTTTTCATCATGATAGCTTTTGCATCGTCTTCTTCACGTATAATACGGATAACTTCATCAAGATTCAGATAGGCTATCAGTAGTCCGTCCAGAACTTCCAAGCGGTGGTCAATCTTGCCCAGACGATAATTGCTACGACGCACAAGAACTTCCATGCGATGTTCAAGAAATGCCTGTAGCACCTCCCGGAGCGACAATACGCCCGGAGAACCATGTTTGTTGATAACATTCATGTTAAGGCTGATACGAACTTCTAAATCTGTAAGTTTATATAACGATTCCATCAATGTATCGGGTGCTACCTGACGGCTTTTAGGGTCGATAACAATACGTATATCTTCTGCCGATTCATCACGGATATTGCCAAGCAGTGAAAGCTTTTTCAGCTTCATCAAATCGGCAATCTTTTCTATCAGTTTTGATTTTTGCACCTGATAAGGAATTTCGGTTATAACTATCTGATACATGCCGTGGCTTAGTTCTTCCTTTTCCCACTTGGCACGAAGGCGGAACGAGCCTTTGCCCGTTTCATATGCCCTGACAATATTCTCATGCGGTTCAACTAAAGTTCCCCCTGTCGGAAAATCAGGACCGGGAATAAATTCTACAAGCTTATCAATTCCTGCATGTGGGTGTTTTATCAGATAGCCCAAAGCATCGCAAATCTCGCCCACATTATGAGGCGGGATAGAGGTAGCCATACCTACGGCGATACCCTCCGAGCCATTGGCAAGCAGGTTAGGAAATGCGGCAGGCATAACAACAGGCTCTACTTCCGAGCCGTCATATGTGGGGCGGAAATCTACCGTATCGAGGTTTAAATCCTGCATTAATGCTATTGCAACATCGGTAAGGCGAGCCTCTGTGTAACGCATTGCCGCCGCATTATCTCCATCTATAGAGCCGAAATTGCCCTGACCGTCAACCATCGGATAACGCACCGCAAAATTCTGGGCAAGACGCACCATAGTATCATAAACGGCAGTATCACCATGCGGGTGGTATTTACCTATCACATCACCTACAACCCTCGCACATTTCTTAAAGCCTGACTTAGGGTCAAGCTTCAACTGCATCATAGCAAACAGCAAACGGCGATGAACCGGCTTCAAGCCGTCACGCACATCAGGCAAAGAGCGTGATGTAATCGTAGATAACGCATACGCCAAATAGCGTTCACCAAGAGCTGCTGAAAAATCTACGTCTATTATGTTACTTTCATCTTGTGTGGTCATGGTTTTTGCGTGTTAGTGTTTTTTCAATTATTGTCACCCTGAACACCGTTTCAGGGTGACAATATTATTTATACATATTCCATTTGCCTCACCAGCTCAACAAACCTATGCCTTGCAACGGGAAGCGTTCTATTATGGGGCTTGTAGATATATTTTTCAAGGAAATAAGCACCTATTTCAAGTCCGTTTATTATTTGTTCATCGTCATATTGCCGGTTTCCCTCATTTTTTAAAAACGGTGGCATTTTTAGCAGTTTGTTTTTATAAGGCTCTCCGGCTGATGCAGATACCGCACGCCCGGATTTTGGGGAAATGTAAATAAGGTTGTCGGTATCACCCGTTGCGGCACATGATGACAGGTCAAGCCTGAAGCCCAAATGCGATAACAACTCTATTTCAAGCAGTATATAATATAGCTTCCAATGTGCATCATTTTTTAAATGCTCGATAAATGATTTTAAGTGATAATATATCTGCTTTGCAGGCTCACGTTCGGGCAGGCCGGTTTCTAAAACTGCACATATACAGTTAAGGGCGGCAAGACGAAGCGGACAGTCCATCAATATGGCGGCGTTCGGTGTTTGTAATTCCGAGCTAAAACTGCCCAGATTCTCGGAAAGCCTCCCACGCCATGTAGCTTCAATAAAGTTGCCGGTCTGATAAATTCCGCAATTCTTTTTAGACGAAATGCCTCTTACCAATCCGTTAAACAATCCGTGTTCTTTGCTGATAAGTGTCAATATGCCCGATGACTCGCCATATTTGCGTGTAGAAAGAATTATTGCCTGATCGTTCCATTGCATGGTCGCTGTAAGTTACAAGTTGCAAATTATAGGTTATTGGTATATTAAAATCCGGAAGTGTTCAATAAATATAGTTTTTGTCATACTGAACTTGTTTCAGTATCTTCTTGGTCACGTTAGAAGATACTGAAACAAGTTCAGCATGACAAAAAAATAAATATTTCAGTACAATTTTTACAAAAACTATATTTATTGAACACTCCCAAAATCTTAAACATAACTTTAGTAACGATAACTTACAATCTAATACTTATAATCATAAAATGACATACGAAAAATACGCATCAGAAGTTTATTACATCACAAAAAAAGCCGGAAATATAATCATGGATTATTATAACGGTAAGATAGAAGTTCTACTCAAAAAAGATGAGTCGCCCGTAACCGCCGCCGATATAGCCGCCAATAAATATATTTTACAGGAACTTGCCACACTTGCCCCAGATATTCCTATAGTTTCTGAGGAAAACACCGAAGAAGAAAATAAAAATGCCGCTAAAGGCGGTTTGTTCTGGCTGGTAGACCCATTGGACGGCACTAAAAGCTATATCAAAAAAACAGGTGAGTTCACGGTAAATATAGCACTTATCAAAGGCGATAAACCCGAAGGGGGGGCTATTTTCGTTCCGGCAAAGAAAACAGGATATTTTACCGCCGAAGACGGAAATGCCTATAAACAGGAACAGGACGGACTGCCAACCCAGATAAGGGTGCGTCCGCTACCTGAAGACGGTGTTGTAGTAGTGGCAAGTAAATCACACAGAACGCCGGAAACCGATGAATATATTGAAAAGCTACCCAAAGTTAAAGAGATAGTGTCTGCTTCCAGTTCCGTTAAACTTTGCCTGATAGCCGAAGGTACGGCAGATGTTTATCCAAGGTTCGGAAGGACTATGGAATGGGATATAGCCGCAGGACACGCCGTATTAAATGCAGCAGGCGGCAAGGTGCTTAATACCGACGGCTCTGAATTTATTTACGCCAAGGAAGATTTTGCCAATCCGTTCTTTGTGGCATCTGCTTAAGGAGGAAAGTTATGAGACATGGTTTTGTAGGAAGGCATTTTAATGAACAAATTGCCCGAGCAAGAAGAGAAGAAAATCGTATTCGTCAAAATCGGCAACAAGCCGTTAATCGCCAAGATGATGCACCGTTAAATGCTGTAGAGTTATTCGATTTAATACTCCGAGAGAATCCGCTTGATGACTTTAATGATATTAATGATGAAATAATACGACTTCAACGAGCAAATAGAATTAGAAATAATTTAATCAGACAACAAGAAAATATAAGATTGGCAAGGCAAGACCTTGCCAATAGAAATCCTAACGAATTAGTTCCGGGTCTTACCGAGCTATCAGATGATGAATTAAGCGATAACGAAAGAGAGAACAACCCTATTGCTCAAAGACGAGTAAATAATCAGGGCAGAGGGCGTTAGACTTTGCTAATTAAGGTTTTTAAGGGTTTCTAAGACCTCATTAATATCTGCACGCTTTTTGTAATCAATATCCTTAAACGCATATTTTACTATTTTATCCTTACCTATAACAAAGGTGGCGGGAACGGGAAGTTCATAACCTTCATGGTTGTTGAACTCTTCTAGCGTTTGTCCGGTAGTGCTTTTTAACCACTCGGAAAAACCTTCCCTGTCAGATTCAGGTACTTGCCATATAATCCCGTATTTACGGGCAAGCTCATTGCCGTTATCGCTTAATACCTCAAACTTTAGCAGGTTTTTCACTGCCGTCTTTTCCGAATTTGACGGTGTTTCAGGGGATATGGCTATCAGCTTTGCACCTGCATCTTCTATCTTTGAAAGATTTACCTGAAATTCCTGTAGCTGCCTGTTACAAACCGGACACCAGCCGCCACGATAAAAACTTACTACCACAGGTCCTTTTGCAAGTTCCTCATATAAGCTTATATTTTTCCCGTCAGGATTGGGCAAGGAAAAATCAGCGGCTATCTCTCCGACCGAAAGGCTGCCTTCAAGGTCGCTATCGGCAAAAACATTAAGCGGTAATAAAGCTATAAGTATAATTAAAAGTTTTTTCACTTTTTTTCTCCTTTAATTTGCAAGTAAGGCAAGCAATAAAAGAGCTACGATATTTGCTATCTTTATCATAGGGTTTATTGCAGGTCCTGCCGTATCCTTATATGGATCGCCCACGGTATCGCCTGTAATTGCAGCTTTATGAGCCTCAGACCCTTTGCCGCCGTGATTGCCGTCCTCAATGTATTTCTTCGCATTATCCCATGCACCGCCGCCTGCAGTCATTGAAAGAGCAACAAAAATACCTGTTACGATTATGCCGAGCAGCATAGCCCCAAGAGAGGCAAAAGCCGCTTCCTGTCCGGCTATTGAATTAATTACATAATACAAAACTACCGGAGCGACTATCGGCAATAAAGACGGTATTATCATTTCTTTTATCGCCGCTTTTGTAAGCAGGTCAACCGCACGCCCATATTCAGGTTTTGCCTTACCCTCCATCAGACCTTTTATGGTTTTTATCTGCCTCCTTACCTCTATAACTACGGAACCTGCCGCACGACCTACCGCCATCATGCATATCGCACCGAAAAGATAAGGCAGCATACCGCCTATGAACAGACCGACAACTACATAAGGATCGCTAAGCACAAACTTAACATTCAGATTGGGGAAGTAATGCTTCAAATCCTCCGTATATGCCGCAAATAAAACCAGCGAAGCAAGAGCTGCCGAGCCTATCGCATAACCTTTGGTAACGGCTTTGGTAGTGTTGCCTACCGCATCGAGTATATCGGTTGTTTTTCTGACCGCCTCAGGTAGTTCCGCCATCTCTGCAATGCCACCTGCATTATCGGTTACAGGACCATATGCATCAAGTGCAACTATTATTCCTGCCGTTGCAAGCATTGTAGTTGCAGCTATTGATATGCCGTAAAGACCGGCATTCGAATATGAAAATATTATACCGGCACATATTATTATCATGGGAATTGCGGTTGCTTCCATTGATACGGCAAGCCCCTGTATTACGTTAGTGCCGTGACCTGTAGTCGAAGCCTTGGCTATGCTCCTTACAGGGCGGTATTTGGTGGACGTATAATATTCTGTAACCCAAACGATAAGACCCGTTATAACCAGACCGCATGTGGCACAGAAAAATAAGTTGGTGCTATTGAAACTTATATTTCCAACTTCGTAAGTAATCCTTTCATCGAAATACTGGTTGGTAAGCAGAAATATTGCTGCAAGTGACAATACTATGGTCGCTACCATTCCTCTGTATAAAGCACCCATAACATTTGTGCTGTTTTTGCCAAGCCTTACAAAGAACATTCCCAAAATAGAAGTAATGATGCATACACCTCCGATAGCAAGAGGGTAAACCATCATTAATTCACGTGCAAAACCACCGAAGAAAATCGAACCAAGCAGCATTGTTCCCACTATGGTTACCGCATAAGTTTCAAACAGATCGGCTGCCATACCGGCACAGTCACCTACATTATCACCTACGTTATCGGCAATGGTAGCCGGATTCCTCGGATCGTCCTCCGGTATGCCTGCCTCAAGCTTGCCTACAAGGTCGGCACCCACATCAGCACCTTTGGTAAATATACCGCCGCCCAAACGGGCAAAGATAGATATTAACGACGCTCCGAAACTAAGTGCAACCAAAGCTTCTATAATATCTCTGGCAGGAATTGATGAGTTCTTCAGATACATGTAATAGCCGGTTACACCGAATAAACCAAGACCCACAACAAGCAGACCTGTAACCGAACCGGACTTGAAGGCTATTTCCAGCCCTTCTTTTAGCCCTTTCCTACAAGCTTCCGCAGTCCTTACATTAGCACGCACCGATATGTTCATGCCGATATATCCGGCAACGCCCGATAGAACCGCACCTATAATAAAACCGAACGCAACATAATAGCCGAGTGAAAGGAATAGCAGAACAGTTATAATACCGCCAACCAGAGCAATTGCACTATATTGCCTGTTAAGATATGCCGCTGCACCCTCTTGTATAGCCGCTGCTATTTTTTTCATCTTATCGGTTCCGCATGGAGCCGATATTATACGCATAGCCATGTATATTCCGTACAAAAGAGCCAAAGCCCCACAACCGATAACTACCGCCAATATCGTATCTAAATCATTCATGGCTTTAAAAATCCTCCTTGCAATTAACCCAAAGGTTGAATTTTTCCAAGATGTCAGAATATACATGAATATGCAACAGTATTTTGCAGGCAAGAAGGGGAGTGTTCTATAAACATTTTGTCATACTGAATTTATTTCAGTATCTTCTTTGTCAGGTAAGAGATGCTGAAACAAGTTCAGCATGACATAAAGTTAAAGATTGCATTACAATTTATACAATTTATGACAAAACCTATGTTTATTAAACACTATCGAAAGAATAATATGGTATGTATGCCTTTAAGGCTTGGCTTTAGAGAAAAGCTCAAAGAAATTGGCAGTAGTTTTTTTTGCAACCTCATCATACGGTACGCCCTTTAATTCGGCGATGAATTGTGCGGTATGACGGGTAAATCCCGGTTCGTTGGTCTTTCCCCTGTGAGGTGTGGGTGCAAGGTAGGGGGCATCTGTTTCTACCAGCATTTTTTCGATAGGCAGCTCTTTTACGATTTCCTGTAGTGCAGTCGCTTTTTTGAAAGTAACTATACCCGATATTGAAATATACATACCAAGCTCAATAGCCCCATATGCCAGCTTTGAACCGGTGCTAAAACAATGTATCAGCCCCGTAAACTGTTTGATAGCATATTGCTCTTGCATAATTCTAAGCGTGTCATCATCAGCGTCACGTGTATGCACTATCACAGGCAGCCCTGTTTCTGCCGATGCTTTCAGATGTTCCCTAAAACTTTTCTGCTGTTTTTCACGCGGTGAATGCTCGTAATAATAATCAAGCCCCGTTTCACCTATGCCTATAACCTTATTATCCCGTGCTAACTTTATTAGCTCTTCGGCATTAGTTAATTCTTCTTCTGCCACATTGTTGGGGTGAACACCTACGGAACACCATATATTATCATAGTCATTTGCTATATCTAATATTTGCGGGAACTCGCCGAGTTTTGTACAGATGGTCTGCATATATTTAACATCCATATCGGACGCACGCCGAACAACATCAGCTATTTTATTCTCAAAATCAGGAAAATTAAGATGGCAATGTGAATCTACTAACATGCCGTATAAATATTGGATTTTTTTCTTTTTAGCAAATATTTTGTTTTGAAACTAGAATGAAAGCAAATCCGGATCTTAATTAAGCGTTGTGGGAAAAGATTGCGATCCGGATTACTCTTTCAAGGTTGGATTTGTTGCTATTTTTATAAGCCGAGGTTCATTTCTTTCATCATTATCGGTGCAAGATATTTCTTGCCGTAGCAGATTGTTTGAGAAACATATTTTGATAAAGAAATTAATTAATAGCTCCTATCTTCCCTCCATATTCTTACATTAACATGCTTATATTAATATAATGTTTCATATATAAAAAATATTTTAATAAAACCTTAACAAGAATATCTGCATAAAAATGCTGTTGATAACTTCCCATCAAGATATTAACCATTATTGACTTTTGTTTTCCGAGGGAATAACTAATTGTTAATTTTTTAGGTAAAAACCGGAGAACAAAATGAAGTCCGAATATCAAACTCAATCTAAAGTAGGAATCAACACAAAAGAATCCGCATATGAAAAAGTATTCCCGCTACTTCAAAAAGAGGGAGTTTCAGCCGTAGAAAAATATGTTCCGCTACTTACAGGAAAAGCGGTCGATAGTGTTCTTGAAATTGCCGAGCAAAAGCAAACGGAAAATACCGAACAAAATCATGACACCATACTGAACAGATTCCTTGCAGATTATATTAAAGAAAGCCGAAGAATGGCAGCCGACGGAAAAGGCGGTACAAAATATGCAGACAGCTTGCTAAAGGAGCGTGAGGAAAGCAAAACGCAACCGCAAAAGTTCCGATAATATAAATTAACCTTACGCATATTGATTTGTAACATACGGTAAAATATATTAGGGTCGGTATTTTTTAATACTTATTACCCTTTTAAACATGCCTGCCATACTGTACTTTATAGCCTCCTGCTTTTTATTCGCATGCCTTAGTGCTATGGGTAAGCATATGTCTTCTACCTTAAATCCCGCCATGGTAGTGTTTTTGCGTAACGTAGCAGAACTTATTATCTGTATCCCCGTTTTATTCTACCATTTCAAAGAGATTAAAAGGCTGCGTTTCTCAAAAATATTATGGACACGCGGATTTATCAGCCAGACGGCATCTACATGCTGGTTCGTAGCTATATCAAAAGTCAGCTTGCCCTCAGCAATGGCTTTTAGTTTTTCCACTCCGTTATTTACCACCGTTGCTGCCGTTATTTTCCTGAAGGAGGCTATAAGCTATCGACGTACATTAGCTTTGGTTATCGGCTTTGTGGGAGTACTTATAATATTACATCCTTGGAGGAGTATTGTTGACCTTGCACCATATAGCTGGGTTTTCGCAACGGTTATATTATGGGCAGTGGCAAGTATAGTTATAAAAAAATTATCCGACTCAATATCACCTATGGTCATAATTTTTTATATGTCACTCGTAATGACTATTTTTTCTATACCTGCTGCATTGATTTACCTGCAAATACCTGCAATTAGCGATATACCGCTTGTTATACTGCTTGCGGTCAACACTCTTGTATGGCAGTGGTGTCTTATCAAGGCATATAACAAAAGCCCTATTAGCGTATTGCAGCCTTTTGAGTTTTCAAAGCTTATATTCACCTGTCTGATAGCATATTTCATGTTCGGCGAGGTGCTTAGCATGTCAGGGTGGCTTGGGGTTATCCTGATTATAATAAGCAGTTCTTATGTTACATGGAGGGAACATAAATTAAAGAAAAAATCGCTTAAATTACCTCTTCCCTAGAAAGAAATCCTTTAGTAACTGCCCGCATTCCTGCTCATTTATGCCGCCGTAAATCTCAGTTTTATGAAAACACGAAGACACTTCAAATATCCTTGCCCCATGCTCCACACCACCGCCCTTCGTGTCATATGCCCCGAAATATAACCTTTTTATTCTGGCAAAACTTATAGCCTGTGCACACATAGGGCATGGCTCCAAAGTAACATACATATCACAATCGGTCAGGCGGCTTGTACCCCTTTTTTTGCAGGCTTCCTTTATTGCATTCATTTCCGCATGTAATGTCGGGTCATTGTTCTTTTTCATCAAATTACCTGATGCAGATATTATTTCACCTGTATTACAGTCAATTATCAACGCACCTACAGGCACTTCATCTTCATTATAAGATTTTTTCGCAATTTTAATCGCTTTTTGCATGTAAGTTGCTTGCATTTTTCAACCATTAATATATTGATTGTTATTCTTTGAACATTAGTGTATCATTAGACTATATTTAAATATTATGTAAATGTTAAGATATTTCAACGTCATTGCTTTTTTAAGCTTTATTCTGGTAGTTGTCGCTGCATTTTTTGCCGGAATGTATTTTCGTTCGTTTGCGGCAGATTCCGTTATAAAAAACCCTATCGTTGAAGGCAATACCGGTCTGATAGAAAAATTATCTGAAAATATAATCTGTAAATATTATCCCATACTCAAAGCATTAGATTCAGAACCCGTTAATGATTGGCAGGACGATAAGTATTTTAAGAAATACTTTCTAATTAACGCACAAGAATCGTTGTCGATGAACGCCGCCGAGAAAATAAGCATATATACTGAAAATAAAGAAATGTTCTTTACTACGAACGATGCAGAGGTGGTATTCTTAAGCGATGAGGAGCCGGATATCATGCATAGCGTAACACCCGGTCAAACTCAGGGGGTGCTGCTAACTTCTTTAGGAATGTATCAGGATAATAAGCAGGATGTAGGCGGAAGCTATGTAAGGACGGTTTCAACGTTCAGTACGGTTAACTGTACCAACACATATAAAGATGGCGGAGAGATAAAAGTCGTAAAAGATGAAAAAGAAATTAAATTCATAGTGGAAATATATGATGATGTTACAAAATCATATGAAAAACTATCGTTGTTCCATATGGTTGTATCGTTCTCAATTATAATTACTTTTATACTTTTGTATCTGGCGCTTTTCCTTACTTCCCGCAATACGGAAACGCTGATAAACAAGCAGCACGAAGAAAAGCTTAGACTGGAAAGGGCTAAAACTGCAGCGGAGGCCCAAAATCAGCAAAAATCAATGTTCCTTGCAAATGTCAGCCACGAGCTTAGGACACCGCTCAATGCAATTATCGGCTTTTCCGAGATAATAAGGGACGAAGTAATGGGACCGGTGGGACACCCGCAATATAAAGAATATATAACCGATATCAATTCATCGGGCGTGCATCTTCTAAGCCTGATAAACGATATCTTAGATTACTCAAAGGCAGATGCCAGAAAGCTTGATGTTGAAAAGGTGGATGTAGACCTCAGTAAAATAGCACATAGCTGTCTAAGGCTTATCGAGCCAAGAGCCAAAGAGGCTCACGTACATCTTGTGGAGAATCTCCCTGAAAACCATGTGGTGCTTTCTGCCGACCCTAAACGTATGAAACAGGTAATACTGAACCTGCTTTCCAATGCCGTTAAGTTTACGCCTGAAGATGGTAAAGTAACACTCACACTAATCGAAGATGCCATGAACGGTAATGTGATAATTAATGTAGTGGATACCGGTATAGGTATAGCGGCAAAAGATATCTCTAAAGCAATGGCTCCCTTCGGACAGATAGACAGCTCCATAAGCCGCAGATACGAAGGAACGGGGCTTGGTCTGCCCCTGACTAAAAAGCTTACCGAACTGATGGGCGGCACGTTCGATATAAAAAGTGAGGTTGGCTTGGGTACGACGGTTGAGCTTGTATTCCCCATGATAAAGGTAGAAAACGCAGAAGAGGCAAACCTGAATTTTTAGTGCCGATGGCTCGGTTATTAGAAAAAAGGTTCTTTAAAGAGCCTTTTCCAAAGCCATTGCCAAAACGATATATCTGCCTGCCTTACCTATAGTTACCAATGTCAGGAATAAATAGATATTCGTCCTGAAAATTCCGGCTACGATAGTCAGTGGGTCGCCTAAAAACGGTGTCCATGCAAGCAACAGCGACCATACACCGTATTTTTTATAAAAACCGTTAGCCCTGTTCAACATTTTATTATCTGCGGGAAACCACTTCCTATCCTTAAAATGCATAATATACTTGCCGATATAGTAATTTATAAGCGAGCCGAGTACATTACCTATAGTAGCAACTATTACAAGCAAAACGACGCTGTGCTTTTGTGAATATATCAAAGCCGACAGGACTATTTCCGATTGAACGGGCAATATAGTCGCCGCAAGTAAACCTGTAATGAATAACAGTAAAAAATCTATTTTTATCTCCTGATTTTATATTATGGTAAATTTAAATTTACTTTACTAATCGGTGTCATCCTATGAAAAAATTTAGTAAAATTTTTTATCATGGGATCCAATTCGAAAAGTTTAGGAAAACTTTTCGATATTAAAAAGTTTCCTAACTTTTTTAAATGTGAATTCCACTATAATTTGTTTTACTAAACAAATTCGTGGAATGACAAATACGGTTAAATTCAAATTTAATGTAACTAAAACAACTATCATAACGAATAATATTATAACAAAACAAAAAAATATTATTAATATGGGTATATTAGCAAAAGCATTATCATTTGTCACAATTGTGTTTTACGGGCAAAGTGCCTTTGCTTCTGATAATAAACTTGCACCAAGACCCGTCATAATAGAGCTTTTTACATCGCAGGGCTGTTCGTCATGTCCGCCTGCCGATGAGGTTTTGAAATATCTGAAAGATAATAACCCTAACGTTATACCGCTTTCAATGCATGTCGATTACTGGAACTATATAGGATGGAAAGACCCGTTTTCTAGTGAACGGATTACCGAAAGACAAAGAAAATATGCCTCTGCCATGCAAAAAAGACGAATATATACGCCGCAAGCGGTGATTGACGGTAAATATGAGGTTATAGGCTCAAGTTACAGCAAAGTTGACTCGCTTATAAGAAAAGCCTTATCTTCAACCCAAGATGTATATATGTCCGCAAAGATAACAGGAGGTAAACTGAAAGTAGATGTATTGCCGCATGTATCGCAGCCGGAACAAAAAGCCGATATAGTGGTAATCGGATATGATTTTGAAAGAACAACTAAAGTAACAAGAGGAGAAAATTCGGGAGAATTACTCACCAACTCCAATATAGTACGCCACATTGAGCGTGTCGGGGAATATAAAGGTGAAAAAATCAGCGTCACAAGCGATATTCCCGATACCGATAATTTTATTGTGATACTACAAAAAGAAGGGCAAAAAGAAATAATAGGTTTAGCTATAGCAAATTAATATAAAAAGGAGATAGATTATGTTATCCGTAAAACGAATTATAAGTCTTGCCGTAGCTGTGGGTACGATATATCTGGCAATTAGCAATTATCCTATAGTAGAAAAAGCATCGGCAGAACATGGAGAAATTATGAAACTAGAATTAAGCAACAAAGAATGGAAAGAAAAATTAACGCCCGAACAATATAATATATTGCGTGATGAGGGTACCGAACCTCCTAGTTCAAGTCCGCTAAATAATGAAAAACGTGAAGGTGTGTTCAAATGTGCCGCCTGCGGTCTTGAGTTGTTTAGGTCGGAAGCAAAATATGAATCGGGAACGGGTTGGCCTAGTTTTTTTCAACCTATCAAAGGGCATGTCGAAACAAAAATCGACTTTAAACTCATATACCCTCGTACCGAATATCACTGTGCAAGATGCGGCGGGCATCAGGGGCATGTATTTAAAGACGGTCCTGAACCTACGGGGCTACGCTATTGTAATAATGGTCTAGCATTGACATTCGAACCTGAGGGGGAGGAATGAAAATGAAAAAAATTTTAATAACAATATTAATAACAACGGTAACAAATATGGCTAGCGCTAACGCAAAAAACGAAACGGCAACTTTAGCAGGAGGCTGCTTCTGGTGTATAGAAAGTGATTTTGAAAAAATAGACGGGGTTATATCGGTAACTTCCGGATATACCGGAGGTAGCGAGCCTAACCCTACATATGAACAGGTCTCATCAGGAGCTACGGGGCATGTTGAGGCAGTGCAGATAGTATTTGATGCAAATATAATAACTTACCGCCGGATAATGGATAAGTTCTGGAGAAGTATAGACCCGTTAAATGCCCGCGGGCAGTTCTGCGATATAGGACCGCAATACCGCTCTGAAGTTTTTTACCATAATGACGAGCAAAAACAAATTGCTGAAGAAACAAGAAGGCAAATAGATGATTCAGGTGTCCTGCCCTCTAAAATAGTTACAAAAATAACCGAAGCCTCCCCTTTCTATCCGGCGGAAGAATATCACCAAAATTATTATAAGAAAAACCCGATTCGTTACAAATACTACCGCTACAGCTGCGGACGTGACAAGCGTGTAGAAGAGCTTTGGGGCAAATAAACCCTTGCATATGCTGATTTTATGCTGTATATAGGCTTCTTTGAAATTTTTTTAATTCACACGTGGGAATTTTTTTGGTGTCCGTTATTTTGTTGATAATGGATTTTTTCTGCGGAGGCAACAACTAAGAAAGGATATAAATATGAGTGCTTTACCTAAATTTACTATGCGTGAACTACTGGAAGCGGGAGTTCACTACGGTCACAGAACAATGCGTTGGAATCCTAAAATGGCTCCGTTTCTATATGGAAGCCGTAACGGTACGCATATAATCGACCTTCAACAAACAGCACCTATGCTTCATCAGGCTTTAGTGAAAGTACATGAAGTTGTAAGGAAAAACGGACGTGTTCTTTTTGTCGGAACTAAACGTCAGGCATCAGAATCAATAGCAGAAGAAGCGAAGCGTTGCGGTCAGTACTATGTAAACCACAGATGGCTGGGCGGTATGCTTACTAACTGGAAAACGGTTTCCGGCTCTATAAAAACATTACGTGACACCGAAGCGAAATTGGAAGGTAATTTAGCCGGTCTTAAAAAGAAAGAAGTTTTAAGCCTGCAAAGACGCGCTGACAAAATAAGATTATCACTTGGCGGTATCATGGATATGGGCGGAAAGCCCGACCTGCTTTTCGTGATTGACGTAAACAAAGAATCGTTAGCTTTACTAGAAGCACAAAAACTTGGTGTTCCTGTTATTGCGATTGTAGATAGTAACGCAAGTCCTGACGGTGTTGACTATCCTATACCGGGAAATGATGACGCTATCCGTTCTATCAAACTATATTGCAGACTTGTGGCTGATTCCGCACTTGCGGGGCTTAAAGAAAGTCTGGGTAGTGCCGGTGTCGATCTCGGTTCTGCTGCCGATATCCCTGCGGAAATATTGCCTTTGCCTAAGAATGACAATGCTAAGAAAGTGTCAGCGGCTAAAGAAAATAAAAAACCTGCTGCAAAAGCAACAAAAGCCGATGAAAAAGCAGAAGAGAAAAAGCCTGCTGCTCAAAAAGCTAGCGATAAAAAAGATGAAAAAGCTACCGCTGCAAAGGAAGATAAAAAACCTGAAGCAAAAAAAGCCGATGCTAAAGAAGAAAAGAAGCCTGCTGAGAAAGCTAAAAAAGCAGATGACAAACCTGCTGAAAAGAAAGCTTCTTCCGATAAATAATTTATTGCTGTCATTCCCTGAGTTAGTTTGTTCAAACAAATTGGTCAGGGAATTGGCATTCCTAAAAATATAGACAATATTACAAATTAAAAAATAATGAGGTAAAAAATGGCTATTACTGCTGCTCTAGTAAAAGAACTGCGTGAGAAAACAGGTGCAGGCATGATGGATTGTAAAAAAGCTCTAACCGAGTGTGGCGGTGACTTAGATTCATCTGTTGACTGGCTGCGTAAAAAAGGTATCGCAAGTGCAGGTAAGAAAGCAGGGCGTACTGCGTCGGAAGGTGTTGTTGCCGTTGCACAAGGAAATGGAAACGGTGTTATAGTAGAGCTTAATATTGAAACTGACTTTGCCGCTAAGAATGAAAGCTTCCAAAAGGCCGCAAGAGATATCGCTCAAACCGCACTTGAAAAAGGCATTAAAGATATCGAATCTTTAAAATCCGCTTCTTATCCGGGCAAATCTCACTCTATTGAAGACGAGATAAAAGAGCTTATAGGAAGCATCGGCGAGAACATCGACCTGCGTCGCATCGACACCGTACAAGGTGATAATGTTATAAGCTATATACATAATAAAATTGCCGACGGTTTAGGTCAGGTAGGCGTTATCGTTGCTTACTCTACCCAAGGTGATGCCGATAAAGCCGGTGATTTCTGCCGTCAGGTAGCCATGCATGTTGCTGCTATGAAACCTGAGGCTTTAAATGTGGCCGACCTTGACGAATCATTGGTTGAGCGTGAGCGTCAAATCCTTACCGAGCAGGCAAGAGCATCAGGCAAGCCTGATGAAGTTATCGCTAAAATGATAGAGGGACGTATCCGCAAATTCTATGCCGAGGTTGTTTTGGTTGAGCAGGCATTCGTTATAGATGGTAAAACTGCCGTAAAAGATGCTTTAAAAGAAGCTGAAAAAGAAATAGGCGGTGCTACTTCTATAAGCGGTTACGCAAGACTGACCCTTGGTGAAGGCGTCGAGAAAAAAGAAGAAGATTTTGCGGCCGAGGTTGCTAAAGCCGCCGGTGCATAGTCTTTAAAATAACAGAATTGCCTTTAATGATACTCTGCATAATGTAAAAAACTCGCATTGTGCAGAGATATCCGATTGTAGGCTCACTATCTCTTATCAGGATTTCTTAGCTTGCCGATGGCTTCTCCCATTTGACGCAGATAAATACTGCAATTATCACGCGGCACAACTACCTCGATAAAATATAACTCTTTATACCCCCTTGCCTCTTTTAACGCTTCTTCCAAGCCGCCTTTGGTAGTTACTTTGACCGACTTACCGTAATTTATCAGCTCGGTAGTTTTAGTGTAATTCCACATGGTAATATTGTTAAAATCGCCGTCTATAATATGACGCTGCGTTCCGTAACCATCATTATTTATAACTATCACAACCGGAGCAAGTTTATATTTAGCTGTGGTTGAAAGCTCAAGACCGGTCATCTGGAACGCCCCGTCCCCGATAATGGCAAAACATTTACTGGCAGGATTTGCAACCATAGCACCTATCGCAGCAGGAGCCGCAAACCCCATAGACAGATAATAGGCATCGGCAAAGAAATGGCTACGAGTGGCTGTTTTAATGCCTATAGCACCTATCAGTGCATCACCCGTATCGCATACTATCGTATCGTTCTTCTTAATATGAGTAGAAAGAATATTAAACAAAGACTCAACATCTATCTTATCGTCATAAGAGTTTTTTTCAAGACCGGTGAAATTATTTACAGGTTTAGGATTCTTAAAGTCCTTACGGCGTTCTATCTTTGCATTTAAAAGTCCTTTTAGAATATCCTTTAATTGTAAATACTCATATGTATGCAGCCCTACATATGCTTTTTCGGTATTTAGGGTTATGCATTTTTGTCTGGATAATTTTTGCGATGAAAAACCAAGCAGTACATCTGACAAAAAAGCTCCCAGCAATATAACACAGTCCGAATTATCAATATATTCCTGACAGTGGGCTTCTGAAAACGCACCGCTATATACCCCCAGATATAAGGGGTTGTCTTCACGTACAACGCTTTTTCCCATCAATGTTGCAGCAATAGGTATGTTATGCTTTTTCGATAGCTCGGAGGCAAGATCGGTAAGTTTGTGCCTGTGTAGTTCAATATCGGCAATGATAACCGGACGTTTGGCAGCGTTTATTATTTGGGTTATCTCTTCGATGCAGGCTTTTAATATATCCTTATCACTTTGTGGAGCCTCAGAAATTTGGAAAATATTATCGGGGATTTCTATCTCTGTGTCTACCGCATCAAACGGTACTTCAATATAACCGGGACGGCTATATTTCTTTACTGCCTGCACAACCCTTACTATCTCTTCGGCGGCTTTTTTGGTATCAAGCAATACCGTATTAGCACATGTTACCTCTTCATATATACGGCGTTGTGAATCAAAAGTGCGTACCTTGTGGTGAATCATCGGGTCTTTTTGCCTGTCATTGGCGGAAGGTCCTCCCGATATTACTATAACAGGGCTTTTTTCGGCGTAGGCACAGGCTATTGAGTTCAACATGTTCAGCCCGCCCACGCAGTATGTTACTACCGCAAGCCCTAATCCTTTAGAACGTGCGTAGCAATCGGCGGCAAAGCCTACGGACGGCTCATGCGTCATTGTGTATAATTTTATTTTGGAGTTATCAAGATAACGGACTGTAGGCAGAACAAAATCACCCGGAATGCCAAAAGCATTCTCTATTCCTTGCTCATAAAGGTAATCAAATAAGAACTCGCCTAGTTTTTGTTTTTTTACCGACATACTTCCCTCCCTCATTACTTATGAACCGAATATACTTATTCTAGCACAGATGCCGTCAAGATTGAACGGAAAGTTTATGCCATATTTGGTTGGGCATTGTTAACTAAAGATTAAAGATATTTTTATAGTTGTTCCAAATAATTTCGATGCGTTAATGTTAATCCACACCTATATGCTAGGATCCTAAATCAACCTGCAAAAATATCCTCTTATCGTTTTATTTAGATTCTGCATTAGCTATTTGATATTGCAATCGAATTAAGTTAAAATATTAATAATTACAATTGCGGAGTTATGTGATGTCGGATAAAAAAAATAATGGTGAAGAATATTCTCTAAGAGAAAGCACTGATGAACTTGAATTAGATGATGATACTATAAGTGTACAGAGCTTTAATACCGATATTTTTAGTGATGATAGCAGCGTAACAAGCTTATCAAGCGGTAGTGAGTCAGGTTTAAGCACTGTGGGGTTTAATAATCGTGGGGTTGAAGAACTTAATTTAGAAACTCTAAGAGTCACCGGAAGAGGTATGGCGGAGCGTTTAAGGATAATCGGTCTTGCCGAAAGTCAAAGTAATGAAACAGGAGTAGGAGTGGCTCATGAAATTCCTTCTTCTTTGTCGGAAAGGCTAATAAGTAGAGAAGAAGGCGAGGATAGTATAATTAATCATCATACAATTAGAGAAATGCAGGAATACGGATTACTTGTTTATAATATGAGGGCTTATCTTAGTGAAGAACGAGTACCTATACGTGAAGGTGTAGGAGGTTTGCGTGATGTAATACCTAATCCTGATCAGGGAGGATTCAGAAATCGCATCGGCAGACAGAGTAACGACATAGAAATAAGACGCTCAGATGCATTTGATGAAGATGAGCAATCACTTAGCTCAGATGGAACAAATACAACGCCTCGTAGCCCAAGAGGTGGTAATCGCAGTAGATAAATGCAAACATATCGTGAGTAAATAAAAAAAGTCCCCTAAAAAGAGGACTTCATTTTATCAGAAAAACTTTACTTATGCCGCAGCAGAAGTTTTTTTCTTAGAAGAGCTGTTAGCATTCGCAGCAACTTCTGATAAAGCATTAGAAATTCTTTTGCTTATGATATCAGAAGCTTCTTTGTTTGACTTAGAAGCTATTTCAGAAATTTCGTTACAATTTTTAATAGCTGATTCAAGAGAGCATTTAGTGAACTCAACTTGTTTAGCAATGCCTTCTTCAGGGCTTTTTGTAGATGAAGCATCTTTGAAGAATTTAGAGAATTCTTCAACTGATTTTTGAGCTACTTCAGCTTGACGACGAGCAATAGCTTGAATTCCTTCGCTAGCAGCTTTAGCAGCGTCAGACCATGCTTTAGCGTTTTGACGACCTGCATTTACAACGCTATCCCAGTCACACTCCGCAGCAAACGGATTAGACGTAGAATATCCTGCAAGAAAATCCGCAAATGGATTTTTATTATTATTATTAGACATTTAATTTCTCCTAATTTTTTATTATGTATTAATAGTGCCTAACAACATAAATATATCTACTAAAACAATATGTCAATACCCTTTGTGCAACGCACCACAAATTAATTTAAATTAATAAAATTTAATGATTTTCTCAAAATTGTTGCGTCAATTTGATTTAAGCAATATGTTAGCATAATAATGTATAAAATAGGTTTGAGATGAAAATTTTCCGTTCAATAGTTTTTTCAACAATGTTGCTTTTTTGCAGCAGCTTTGCCGGTGCTGAAGATGCCGCAATGATAATACGTTTTAATAAAGAGGTAGTGGGGTATGAAAAGCCCCTTGAGAAAGTTGTGGATGCCGCTTTAGACGCAAAACCTGATGTTTTTTTCGACATAGTAGCAATAGTACCGCAAACAGATAGTGCAAGGGATAACCGTGCATATAAAGCACAATCCGTAGCATACAGCAATGATGTTGTCGATGTTTTAAGAAGAACGGGTATCGCACCTGATAAAATCAGGATAACATTTCAGGACAGCGAACTGGTAGACAGTGGCGAAGTGCATATTTTCGTTCGTTGATATGGATATAAAAATAGCATTACTGGCACTGTTATTAGGTATTGTTGAGGGATTAACGGAATTTATTCCCGTGTCATCGACGGGACATCTTATACTGTTAATTGATATCCTTAAATTCAAAGGACCCGAAGGCAGGGTATTTGAAATAGTCATACAGCTTGGAGCTATTCTTGCCGTTTGCTGGCTTTATAGGAAAAAACTTATCAGGGTGCTGATAGGTCTACCCAAGGAAAAAGAGGCTCAAAAATTCGCTTTCAATATTACGCTGGCGTTTTTACCTGCCGCCGTACTTGGAGTTATGTTCCATAGCTTTATTAAGGAAGTTCTGTTCTCGCCCACGGTTGTATCCGTCAGTCTTATTGTCGGCGGGATACTTATTCTGATAATAGAAAAAACCGCCCCGAAACCAAAATATGACTCCATTGAGAAAATATCGTTTAAAACCGCCCTCATGATAGGATTTGCACAAGCACTTGCCATGATTCCCGGAACTTCCCGCTCAGGGGCTACTATAATGGGATCACTGCTTTTAAAGGTGGAGAGGAAGACCGCAACTGAATTCTCATTCTTTTTAGCCATACCTACGATGCTGGGTGCTACGGTATATGACCTGTATAAGAATAGTGATATATTGTCGTTCGATAATTTGGCAATAATTGCGATAGGCTTCTTTGCGGCTTTCTTTGCCGCCCTTTTGGTAGTGAGAACCGTAATAAACTTTATCAGCACTCACGGATTCAAGCCGTTTGCCTATTACAGGATAGTGCTGGGAACCATTATGCTGATATTGCTTCACCATTAGATTCCGGCTTTAGCTCCTTAAGCTGACCGGGAAGTTCATTCGCCCACAAGCTTATGCTGCCCGCACCAAGACATACGACGACATCACCTGATTTAGCGTCCCTTTTTATTATTTTCGGTAGTTCGTCTTTAGACTTTAACGGAACCACGTTCTTATGCCCCGATTTCCTTATGCCGTCCACCAGTGCGTCACGGTCAATGCCCTCTATAGGTGTTTCGCCTGCTTCATATATATCGCTTACGATAACCTCGTCAGCAAACGCAAAACATGAACAAAAATCGCTGAACAGGTCTTTCACACGGCTATAGCGGTGTGGCTGTACTACGGCAATAACATTACCTTTAGTATCTTTAACCGTATCCTGTGCCGTTTTTAAAGTTACGGCAATCTCCTTTGGGTGATGACCGTAATCATCAATTATAGTTATACCGTTATATTCACCCGTTTTGGTAAAGCGTCTCTTGATTCCCTGAAATTTACTAAAGCCGTTCAAAATAGTTTTATTGTCAAACTCAAGCTCGGCAGCGACAGATATGGCGGCAAGTGAGTTCAATACATTGTGCTGTCCGGGCATAGGCAAGTGTATGTTCTTTATTTTCCTAGCACCACCTTTAACTTTGTCGGATATTTCTACATCATACGTGCTACTGCCTTTTTCAATGCGGATATTTTCAGCCCTAACATCGGCCTGCGTTTCTATTCCGTATGTAATTACCTTCCTGTCCTTTATAGTAGTTGCCAACGCACTTACTTCAGGATGATCCTTACATAAAACACCAAACCCATAGAACGGTAAATTCTCGATAAAATTGCGGAAAGACTTTTTCAAAACATCAAAAGTGCCGTAATGCTCCATATGTTCAGGGTCGATATTGGTAATAATGCCTACAGTGGCAGGTAGTTTAAGGAATGTACCGTCAGATTCGTCAGCCTCGGCAATCAACCAATCTCCTTCACCTAAATGTGCATTAGTACCATACCTGTTTATAATACCGCCGTTAATAACGGTAGGGTCAAGGTTGGCGGCATCGAACATTGAAGTTACCATTGAAGTGGTGGTTGTTTTGCCGTGTGTTCCGGCTACCGCTACGGATAACTTCAAACGCATTATCTCGGCAAGCATCTCGGCACGCTGTATAATGGGTATGTGCCTTTCCTTGCCGGCTATTATTTCAGGGTTGGTATCCTTAATCGCCGATGATTTTACTATAACCTCGACATCTTCCACATTCTCTTCTTTCTGACCGATTATAACCTTTATTCCGAGGGACTTCAATCTTTGCACGTTTGCATTATTGGCAGAATCGGAACCCTGCACGTTATAGCCGAGATTATGCAATATCTCACAAATGCCGCTCATGCCTATTCCGCCAACTCCGATAAAGTGAATTATGCCGTTTCCTAAAAATGGTTTTATGGTCTTGCTGCTTAGTCTCATTAAAATTTTTCCTGTTTGAGATAGTTTGCCCCTGTATCTTTATAACAACTTCAAAATTCTTTTAAAAGCAAAATAAAGCTAAATATCTAATTAATTAGCCTAAAAACATGTAAAAAGCATCTTACGAGAATTCCATATATAAATAAAAATAAAAAAATATATAAGGTAGGTAACTATTTGTTAAGAAATTGGGTTTAATGTTGATATTATGAGGTTTAAAACTATTACATTTTTAGGCTCATATGGGAGAAACATCAATAAATAGTAGCGATATGATATACTTAAAAGCAGGTTTGATAGCCGTATTAATTACGTTTAGTTTTAATGCCAACTCTATAAACTGGCAAAAAGCCGGAGAAAGACACGGTAACGCAATATATTATTCCGATGACGGTAAAGGATATTACCGCAAAGTATCCGAGTCGGAGATAGCAAAAAAAGAAGAGCCGCAAGTCTATATAGTAATAGATGAAAGCGGTTATTTTTATCATCATATTGATGAAAATGGCGGCGGAGGAAGTTATTCTTATACCGTTCCTGAAGGAGCCGAAGAATTATATGACGATAATCAAAACGTTCAGAACATAATTTACCACCCTGACCATAAGGCTGTAAGTTATGATTATAGATGTCCTTGCGAAGGCAATCGCTCCGATGCAGAGATATCAAAAAGCGAAGTAAACGTTTCAGCTTTATATCCGGTATATTTCGATAACCATTGATTTTCGAAATAGATTCGGTATGATATCCGAAATTAATTTTTGCTAGATTCGACAGCTTGAGCAAATCCGCACCTTGCAAGAATTAGCTTTTTTATTTATCGGAATTATTTTTCTGATTCGCTTTCGGCATTATTCGCACTCGCTGCTTGCTTCTTGGTAGAGAAGCTAATATTACCGAATTTCTTATTGAAGTCGGCAACACGACCTGCTTTCTTGTTAAGAACAGCCGTACCCCCGGTCCATGCAGGGTGAGTGTTTATATCAATATCAAGCTGCAAAGTATCACCTTTTTTACCGTAAGTAGAGCGAGTCTTGAAAGTGCTACCGTTAGTCATTTTTACTATTATCTCGTGATAATCGGGATGTATGTCTTGTTTCATCTTATTCTCCTAGCGTCCATTTTTCATGGAAAATTCATATAAGGGGTGTGTTTATACACTATTTTTTACTATAATCAAGAGTTATTATAACCTGTAACGTGACTGCGATAATACCCGCTTGCGTCTTTCAAGCTCTGCCTGCATGTGCGGTCCTACGGCAACCAAATCCTTTTCGTAATCATATACCGCATCCATCATATCATATTTTCTTGTTTCTTTTGTTCTGAACAGTTTAAGCAATTCCGACATTCGATGCTGTCCCCGTTTTTCGGCATAGGCTATGTGGTGGAAATCGACTTCCATCGTAGGCAATTCCAGTAGCTTTTCTACAAAAAAATAATCACCGGTATCTACCGCTATTTTCAGCAGATGCGGATTTTCCTCATCTTCTTTGTTGATGTAGTCATCAAGATGCCCTTCTTCTGCGATAATCTTAATGACCTTGATGTTACGTTCTACAGCTGCCATTTTGGCAGCGTCCAGCATTGTTGTTTTTGTTAGTTTATAACCACACTGCTTGATTATTTTCCTGACCAGCTCGGCTTCATTATGTACGGCTGCGGCTTTGAATACCTCTTCAACTATGCGTGGATCAATAGCTGCCGACCTTGCCTCAAGCAGTCTGGTGGCTATTTCTTCCTGCCCAAAAGTAACGGCAAACAAAAATAGCGACCCGATACGGTCGTCTTGTAGGTGGGGTATTTGCCTGACGACATTTTCAACTTTGCCGTCAATTATATCACTTTCTATAGACATTAATAATTAGTCGATATTATTTGTTTTATTGAACATTTAGAATAATAATAACTAAAAAAATCATTTTTTAAATTATTTATTGTCTGCATTTCCGTTTTACCTCAAGGCTTTTATAATGTTTTATCACTACCCGATATTTTACTACATAAAACTATAAGGGTCGATATCTACCTTTACGTTAACCGATGCGGGGGTTTTTACTTGTGATAGCAGCTTGGCTATCCATTTTTGGATATTAATATTACGCATGGTTTTTATCAGAATGCGGAAACGGTAATTGCCTCGTAGCATATATATGGTTGCAGGCACAGGTCCCATAACCCTAACTTCATCCTGTAGCGGAGCGGCTCTTACGATTGCCTTTGCGATATTTTGGGTAAGCCTTTCATTCTTACCTGATATTATTATAGAAGCCAGCCTTGAATATGGGGGCATTTTAGTTTTCATGCGGCTTTGTATCTCGGTATTTATAAAATCATCACGGCTGCCTGTGGAAAGTGATTTCATTACCGAATTATCGGGCATGTAGCTTTGCATTATGACAGTGCCTTTTTGTTTTTCACGTCCTGCCCTGCCTGCTACCTGCTGCAATAACTGATATGTATGTTCGGAGGCTCTTAGATCTCCGCCTTCAAGTCCCAAATCGGCATCTATCACACCCACATGCGTAAGCTCGGGGAAGTGATGTCCTTTAGCTATGACCTGCGTTCCCACAATTATATCTACTTCACCATCGGTAATCGACCTTAAAACCTCCGATACCTGCTTAGAACTTGTGATATTATCACCCGTCATCAGGCAAATCCTTGCAGTCGGAAAGGAGTCCTGTAATTCCTCAACTATCCTTTCAACCCCCGGACCGCAGGATACAAGCCGGTCTTCCTTATTACATTCAGGGCATTGTTCGGGTATGTGCCGATTGAAACCGCAATGATGGCACATCAGCTTTTTAAAGCTTTTATGCTCTACCAGCCAGCTTGAGCAGTCGGGGCATTTAAAGCGAAACCCGCATTCACGGCAAAGGGTCAAAGGTGCGTATCCTCTCCTGTTTAAAAATAACAGTGATTGCCTGCCTGCAATTATATTCTGTGCAAGCTGCTCCTTTAAAAATGATGATATCCACTTATCCGCCCTTAATTTTTCCTTTCGCATATCAACTATTTTGATATCGGGCATAACGGCTTCCCCGAAACGTGAATCAAGTTTTAAAACAGAATATTTACCCGACCTGACATTTTCTACCGTTTCAATAGAAGGTGTAGCAGATGCCAGTATTATAGGACATTTTTCTATGCCGGCACGCACAACCGCCATATCACGTGCGTGATATATTACCCCCTCCTCCTGCTTGTAAGAACCGTCATGTTCCTCATCGACTATTATTGCCCTCAAATTCGTATATGGCAGGAACAATGCCGAGCGTGCGCCTATAATAAGCCTTGCCCTGCCGTTTGATATATCACGCCAGTTCTTTTCTTTGCGTGCGGGAGTAAGCCCCGAATGCCACTTGGTCGGCTCAAATCCGAATTTTTGTTCAAAGCGGTGAACTATCTGCGTTGTAAGTGCTATTTCAGGCAGCATTATCAAAATTTGCGAGCCTTCTATCTGCAATGCCTGCTCTATTGCCGAGAAATATACTTCCGTTTTGCCTGAACCGGTAACACCGTCTAATAATGTTGCACTGAATTTCTGTGCCTCTACTTTTTTACATAGCTCATCAGCGGCAATTTGCTGGCTAGCCGAAAGGTTTATATCAAGTTTTGAGATATGGGGAATATCCCGCCTTGGTTCTATCAGGGTTATTTTTATAGCCCCTTTATCAACAAGTGTTTTTATAACTGATTTTCCTACGGCTGCCTGTTCTTCAATTTCACTTGCCGTCAAGGGTATGCCCGCCTCATTTAAAAGGCTTATAACCCGCATTCCGTGTTTGCTGATTTTTATATCACTCAAAGCCTGCTTGTTAATCTCATAAGCGGTTATCTGCTTCTCATCTTCCAGTGCTTTAGGGCTGCTCATAGCCATTTTCAATACCATGCCTTTTCCTGACAAGGTATAATCTGCCACCCAATTTATGAATTTCATTAAATCCGGTGATAAAGGTCGAACATTAAGTTTTTTATTTATAGGTTTTATTTTATATTTGCCCGAATCGGAAATATCGGTTTGCCACACCACCCCGATTACGGACTTATTACCCAGATTCGCCCGAACAAAATCCCCTTCTTTTATCTTACTATCGGCAGGCACGCTATATGTAAGCGGCTCCGGCAAGAACAGGGGAAAGAGGACTTTTACCAGATTAGTTTCTGTGTTTTCCATCGGCTGCTATATTTTTACTCAGTTTTACATTTAAAGGCTGAACTCTATAATAAAAATGAAAAAATTATACTTAAAATATTAAAAATATTAGCATAGAATCAGTATATGCGTTTTTTAAAGTTTTCGTTTATTACTATTATAGCTCTATTTGGCATCTTGGTTACCGTATATTTTACCATGCCTTGGAAAATATGGGTCGCAGGCTTAGCACGTGACAAGCTGCAAGCTATGAATATCCCGGTCAGTGATTTTAAAATAACAGATATATCGGTAACGGGGATAAAAATATCAGATTTGCGTATAGATATGAAGCCGGAAATACTTATTCCCGATATCAATATAAGTTATGACATAAAGGAAGCTGCGAACCTTAATTTTGATACCATAGAACTTGGCAGCTTCACATATATAATCCGGTCAGGTGATAAGCCTTCAGATGAACAGGGAGATATTTTCAAAAAAATCCCTTCACCTGATATTTTCGCAAAGATACCTTTTAAAACCATCAGGGCAGATGAAATCAGGATTATCTACAAGGATAAAAAGCACATAACCGCCAATTTTATTATCAATGCTGAAATAAACACCGAGTCCCGCTCGCTAACTGCCGCTTTGAAATCAGGTAGTATACTTGCAAATAACAGGTCATATAACATTGAAGGGGCGGTATTATCTTTAACATCTGGCAACCCTGCCCAAGAACCGTTTTATTTTATAGATGCCGCCATAAATAAAATATCTTTAGATAAGAACGAACGAAACCCGTTAGTATGGTTGCCTGTTTCTTTGTCTGCCAAAGGCTCTTTGGCATCTTCGGGACTTGAACTCAAGATAAACGCTAAACACAAAATGTTTACTCTTAAAGGAATACTGGCAAGCAATAATACAGGCACGTATGCCAAGAACATAAAAGCCGATATTGCCGAAGGTAGCTTGTCGGTTGCCAAATTGCCGCTTGATAAAAAGAACTTTGAAACAAAGGTCAATATAAATTCCGTTTCACTGGAAAAATTATTGAAGTTCGTTTTAAAAGATGACGAAACCGTGAAGGCTACGGGTAATATATCGGGAACAATTCCAATAATAAAAAACTCAAAAGGCTTTAGTTTTGAAGGGGCTAATATGTATAACCTTACCGACGGTGTCCTGTCATTAAGTGAAAAACATCTGGGTGCATTACCGCAAAATGTCGAACAGGTAAAAAATACAAGTGATTTATTGAAAAATTTTATGTATGATGACTTAAAGTTAATTACACAGCGGCATGACGGCAAGCTGGAAATAGGTGCAAAGCTTCGGGGAAATAACCCGAAAGTATATAATGGGGCCGTGGTTAATCTGAATATTAATTTCCGTGGAGATGTTATAGAGTCTGTAAGTTCTATACTTGGACTGGACGACATATCACAATATAAACAAAACAGGTAATAAAATGAACGGATTGAAATATATTACATTAATACTCATGTTTTTTACGTTCGCATGTACAAAGCATGAAGTAAAATTTCAGGCTCCCGACAAGCCTATCGAGATAAACCTTAACATTAACATTGACCACAGGGTTAAGGTCGAGATAGAGAAGGATCTTGAAAATGCAATGTCTGATTCGGATATTTTCTAAAGGAGAAATGCAAATGAACATAGTTAAAAATTTTATAGTTGCAGTTACGGTTTTATTGTCTGCAAATATGGCACATGCCCTAGACCTTGCTACCGCAAAGGCACAAGGTTTGATAGGCGAGCAAAATAACGGCTATATCGGTGCTGTAAAATCAGGTGATGAGGTTGCGGCACTTGTAGATGAGATAAACGCAAAACGCAAAGAAGCGTATAAGAATATCTCTGCCGAAAACGGACAGCCTATGAATGTTGTAGAAACCCTTGCCGCAAAAAAGCTATATGAAAAACTTCAGGCTTCCGAATATTACCAGTCCGCTGAAGGCAAGTGGTTGCAAAAGTGATTATTTAGAAATGTTCCGGTAATTGTTAGGATTTTCTTAATATCCGGCTCTATTTTTACACAAGATGCAGCCGACCTATACTTATTACATAATATTGTTACAGGCTTTAATTATAAAGGATCTTTTCAGAATATATCTGCTTTGCTATCCGAAGCGTGGAGTTTTATTGGCAAAAAATCAATAAAATATGGATTAAAACTGGTGCCACAGGGGAGAATTGAACTCCCGACCCCGTCATTACCAATGACGTGCTCTACCCCTGAGCTACTGCGGCTATCTTAATACTTTTTTAACCAATATAAATTATTATTATAAAAAGATATTTATATTATTTTTTTATAAACTATAATTCTTTAAGGGGCAGAAATTTGCCACATCTTAATAATTAAGGCAAGCAATTTTATGACAAAAGTTATAAAAGATAATAATACTAATAAAAAACAACCGCAATCATCAAGGTCTGCGGAAAATTTGCGTAAGAACCTCCTTAGAAGGAAAGCTACACAAAAAAAACAGGAATCCGAAAAATGAGAACCATAATCCTATCATCATTATTTTTGATAATATCTACTTTTGTCTATGAAGAAAAGGCGGTTGCTAACGAGGGGCGTACGGTAAGGGACGATGTAATAACATCTGAACAGCCGTTGAAATCCGAGCCTAAAACGGCTCCTATAGTAAGGGCTGGGGATATATACGCATCTTGCCAGCATCACTTCGAGAATGTGTTCAATACTACCGAGAATATTGCAAAAAGAGCTTCATGTAACGGTTATTTTTTCGGTATAGGCGGGATATTGATAATACTTCAATCGGAAAAAGCCAATACAAAAACATGTATTCCGGAAGACATATCGGCACATGATCTTGCCAAAGTGTTCTTAGAGTGGACTAAAAATCCTAAAAACGACCTCAATATATCCGCACCTGAGGCTACGATTATGGCTCTAAGGGAAAAATATAAATGTGATTAGCCCTCCTGAACGTTACGTTCTTTCAGGTAATTACTAATAGCAATTTCATCAAGGGCTTTTGAATCTCGGAGCTTTTGTTCATTCAATATTTTAGCCAGCTTTTGCTGTTCTATTATTTCATATTTTTTTACTTCCCCGAAAAGCTCGGCTATCTGTAATGTTATATTCTCAATTTGCAAGTTTAGGTCATCTAAGGCTAATTTCAGGTTTACCTGACGCCGGCTGATTAATTTTCGGTAATAGTCGAAGGTAATACTCATCTCAGGATTTTTTACGGCAAAATCAAATTCTTTTGCCAGTTCGTCTTTCATTTTCTTTTGCCAGTTTATAAGCTGTTCTTTTTGCCCTTCAAGTTCCACAAGCTCCTGACGCTTTTCATCCAGTGCCTGTTTATTTACCTTTATTATGGTCTGAATGCTTTTCATTAATTTTCCAAAAGAGTTTTAACAAAAGGTATGGTGATATTTTTTTTCTGTTTAAGAGCTTCCTTATCAAGGATATCTACCAGTTTTTCTGCCGCTAGGAACGATCTTTCCATGCGTGATACTATATATTTTATGACGTCCATATCAACCTTCAACTGCCTTGAGGCAAAACGTTTTACCAGTATTTGTCTTAGTATCTCATCGTCAGGGTCGTTGATGCCTATAGATGCAACCGCACCCAGTCTTGACCTTAGGTCTGCCAGACGTATTTTCATATTTGACGGGCTGTTGCCTGCGGTCATTAGAAGATATCCGCTATCTGCCTCTTTGACCATATTATAAAAATGCAACAGGGCGGGTTCGTCACATACCTTTTCCAGATCGTCCAGAAGATGGTTTTTAGACAGGTCAAAATTATTCGTATATATATCTTCAGCAGACAGCGATATGGCGTTTGCATTTTTACACCATATTTTGGCAAGATGGGTCTTGCCGCTAGACTCAGAGCCATAAAGCAATAATATCTTCGAATCCCACTGCGGCCATTTGCCGATAAGAGAAAATGCGTTTACATTAGAATTAGATATGATGTAGTCATCTTCCCTTACGGGTATTTTTACTGACAGATCAAATGATTTTTGTGACATAACTAACCGTTACTTTTAACTGCTTTCCGGCTTTTTGGTGTTTTTGTGGGTTTGTCAACTTTATAAAAAGAGCTTTTTAAATACTGTGCAAGCGAAAACCTTACCAACACACCGATTACGGCTGTTACAGGTATGGCAAGCAATATACCTAAGAAACCGAACATAGAAGCACCTGCCATCATTCCGAATATTATCCAGACAGGGTGCAGCCCCACCTTATCACCTACAAGTTTAGGAGTAATGAAGTTCCCTTCCACTATTTGCCCTATAATAAATATTGAAGCGACAATACCGACATCAATAATATTACCGAATTGCAATATGGCAATTACCATGCCCACAACGAAACCGAACAAAAGTCCTACATAAGGGATAAATGACAATATACCCGTAGCAAGACCTATCGCAAAGCCGAACTCAAGCCCGACAAGGCTCAACGCTATACCGTAGAAAGCTCCTAAAATAATACACACATTTGTTTGTCCTCTTATATAGCCTGAAAGGGTTTTGTCGATTTCACGAGCCTGCTCAAGAATGACTTTTTTGTTATCGGCAGGCAGCCACCCTTTTACCTTTTCAAGTAACCTATCCCAATCACGCAGCATATAAAAAGTAACTATCGGCGTGACGAATAACAACGAAAGGATATTAACCACCGCAAGCCCTGAGTTCCATATATTACCCATAACCTTTGTTACGAACCTGAAAGCATAAGCGGATATCTCACTGACTGATTCTTTTGCTTTGTTTATAGCATCGGGGTCTATCTGCTCTAATATGCTTGAGAATCTTGGCAGGAACTTTTCATTGGCAAGGGTAATATATTCGGGAATCTTCCTGAACATTGAAAGTAGCTGGTCATACAGTATCGGAGCTAGCAGCATTGCCATCAAAATTACAGTGACAAAAAATATACCGGTAATAATTAAAGTTGCAATTGAGCGTGATAACCCGAACTTCTCAAGTTTATCGGCGGCAGGATCAAGAAAATAGGCTGCTATCATTGCAACTACGAACGGCAGCAATATGCCGCTGACCATATATAAGAAGCCTCCAAGTAATGAAAAACCTATTACCCAGAACAGGAGCTTATCTCTTGTGGTCATTACATCTCCTTAATTATTTTATACCGAATTTACCGTCGGAATCCATAATATAGCCTTCATAGCTTGCAGGCTCGAACCATGACGGCATAGAATCCTGTTTTCTCAAGAAAAGACCGTTTGACCTCTTTTCAAGAAACATTCCGTTTTGTGCTAGATTGACTATGAATTTCTCATATCCTTCCTGAAAGAACAGGTCTAAAGATATAAATTCCACCGTAATATATTTAGTATTTATCTTATTAATAAAGCTAAAGCCCTTTAGTCGGTTATAAGTTTCGTTCCAGTCATTTAGGTCTTTTACCGGAACATTGATGTTTATCTCGGCTTTTGACTGGCGTATCTGTTCCTGCTCTTCTTTCCATTTTCTTTCGATATTAGATATGATGCTTGAAGCGGCTTTAACCATAACCTGATTCACATCTTCATTTTCAGCTTTTCCATAGAATTTTCTGGAATTTTTTTGCGGTTCATCTTCACTTATATAAGATGTTTCAACTTCAACACCGATAGTCCCATTATATTCACTGGGGAATGCCTTTGCCAGCATCACCTTTTCCACATTATATTTATTGATAAGGAACTTTATTTTCTCCCTTTCATTAAAACTAAGGGGAGGCTCATTTTCCATAAGGCTTGAGATATTGACTGCCGATATGTCGCCAAGGTCGCCTTCGGGTATTATGAAATTAGCAAAACTGCTATCTTCGAGTGCTTCTTTCCATGCGACCTGCCAGTAATTACTGCCGTCCCAGATAACGCCCTCACCATTTGCTATCAAAAGCGGTATAAGAAGTACGGGGTCGGCTTTCGTTCCCGTATAGGAAATCCCTGCTTCCTGTAATAATTTTTCAACGAACACTTCATTAAAAGATATATCTATAACCGCCTCATAGTGGGTTGAAGTTACTTTTTCATTATCTATATCTATTCCCTGCACCAGTTCGGATATTTCCTCGTTTTCAAGTTCAGGCCAAAGATGCTGTGTATAGTCAGGCGTGATACGCTTCAGCAATTCTTTAAATGCCTTGGACTGAGCTACATCGACAGCATTATTTTTTGCTTCTTTTGCATTTTCGCCCTTACCGCTTACTTTCAGATTATTAACGGTAAATATCCCTGCCGCATTAGCTAAACCGGAGAATAAACACAAAATAAAAGTTATTATTAGTACAAAATTATTACGCATGGCTTATTGTTACTTGTAAATTCGTTAAAAACGTATATTTTTTGTACACTAATTTTTATTGATGTCCAAGAATTTATTATGAATAACAGATATAAAGATGCAGGCGTAGATATAGATGCAGGCAACCGTTTAGTAGACAGGATAAAACCGCTGGCAAAATCCACCTCAAGAATAGGTGCTGATGCCGACCTTGGCGGCTTTGGCGGATTGTTCGATTTAGCAGCATGTAAGTATGATGACCCCGTTCTGGTTTCAGCCAATGACGGAGTGGGTACAAAGCTGAAGATTGCCTTTGAGGCAAATAAACATGACACCATCGGGATAGATTTAGTTGCTATGTGCGTGAACGATCTGGTAGTACAGGGAGCCGAGCCGTTATTTTTTCTTGATTATTTTGCAACCGGAAAATTAAGCAATGATGTTGCCTATGATGTAATAAAAGGTATAGCCGAAGGCTGCAAGCTTGCTAACGCAGCCCTGATAGGCGGCGAGACTGCCGAAATGCCCGGAATGTATGCCGAAGGTCATTATGATCTGGCGGGTTTTGCCGTGGGTGCGGTGGAACGCAGGAACATACTGCCTAAAGGCGATATAAAAGAAGGCGATGTTATATTAGGTCTGGCATCTAGCGGGATACATTCGAACGGTTATTCTCTCGTCAGACATATTATTGATAATAACGGGCTTGATTATTCAGGCACAGCCCCGTTTGATGATAGCAAAACATTGGGCGAAGTATTACTTACACCTACAAAAATATATATAAAGTCATGTCTGGAAGCTGTCAGGACTGACAAAGTAAAAGCACTTGCTCATATTACCGGCGGCGGTTTTACCGAGAATATCCCGCGTGTCCTTTCCGATGATATTGCGGCAAATATTGATTGTTCTGCTTGGACTATGCCTTGTGTTTTCAAGTTCCTTGCCGATTTAGGGGAGATTACGGCAGAAGAAATGTTAAAAACATTCAATTGCGGTATCGGAATGATTATAGTTGTCGGCAAGAATGATTCGTCACAAATTAAATCCACACTGGAAAAATCAGGTGAAACTGTTTTTGAGATAGGAAGTATTATAAAATGTGAAGACGAATCGGTTGTTTATAGCGACATAGAAAAGTTGTTGTAATTTTAATTAGAATTTTCCTTACCGGTTTTCTGATCAAGTTTTTTGATTAGGAAATCGACATTCTTTCTTGAAACTATAGAACCGAACTCAGAACGGTGAGTAGTTATAAGGCTTATGCCTTCGGCTACTACGTCAAATATTTTATAGTCGTTAGCATCTTTCCTAACCTTATAGTCAACCCTATACGCCTTACCGTTAGCAGAAACTATCTCGGTTTTTACTATATACTCATTTTCATATTCTTTTTCAGAACCGAGGAATTTTAATTTTTCATCGGTATAGGTTTTAAATTCAGGAACGTATGTTTGAAGCAGATATTTATGATAAAGCTTTTTATATTCATTTTGTTTTTCTTCGGACATATCACGCCAATATTGACCCATAACGAATTTCGCTATCCAAGCCGTGTCAACCGACTTTTCAAAAAGTTCTATTAATTTTTGTTCTTTATCATCAACGGATAGTTCGGTGGATTTAGCCGTTTCAATAGTCGTATCACCCAATTCCTTTACAAATTTTTGGGCTCCCTCAACATCGGCATACGCAACATTAGCTATAAAAGTGATAACTAATGTTATCAAAAATCTAGAACGAAAAATATTCATAAGCTTCTTTATAATATGTATTATTGATTACAACCATAACACAACTGCAATATTTTTTACAGTTAATTCATTTTAATAATAGGAGAGTGTTCGATAATATAACACGCACATACAAGCAAAACCCGAACCACTTTTATATCCGTTATTAAAAAGAATTGTTTTACAAGTGCTTTTATATGGTTAAATTATATTTTTGCAAGGAAAATGTTACTTTTTAAGAGCTGAGCTTTTACCGTTCCTGATTTCATCATTACGTTTTTGGGTGTAAAGGCTTCTTATGGTAGCATACGGGTCAAGGGAAGACTCCTCAATATCATCAAGCAGTCCTAAAAGCTCCACTCTGGTGTCGACCCCTTCTAAAATGTTGCGTCCCGCAATTCCGTAGTCATCTACCATGTAGTTATAAGGATCCATGAAAGAATCACCGACACTACCGAAAATATCCCTTGTATTTGAAGGTCCTATGACAGGCAACATAAGGTAAGGACCGTTGCCTATGCCATATTTTCCGAAAGTCTGTCCCAGATCCTCTCCCCTATGCTCAAGACCGCCATGCTTTGCCACATCAAACAGTCCCGCAATACCTACAGTGGAGTTAATCGCAAATCGCCAGAAAGTGGTGAAAGTATTTTCCGCATCGGCTTGTAATATTGAATTTGCAAACGTTACGGGCTCGGTAAGGTTTTGTAGTACATTGCTTATACCCTTTCTTCCGACTTCCGGCACTACTTTTTTATAGGCTTTTGCGACAGGCTTTATAAGTATCTTATCAAGAAACATGTTAAAGCCGTATATAACTCTGTTCACCGACTCCAGAGGATCGGAAATCTTTGAATCCTCACTTGTTTTATAGGCATATGATGATTGTGGTGAAACACATACCAGGAAAGATACAACTAACGTTAAGGCAATTGCAACATTTCTAAAATACATTATATAACTCCAACAAAATTTGTTCAATATCTGAAAATTCTAGCACCCCCTTATTAACAAAAAGTTAACATCTTAAAGGTTTGTTTTTGATGTAAATTCTCAAATATTACTAATCCCTATGCAACGACTTATTAACTCCGGTTATGGATAAAAGTTACTATACACTCATACTATATATAATAAATTGCCATATGATATATAGATTAATGCACCATAAATGAGTAAACATAATTTACCAATCGGACAATTTAAGGTTTTTATAATGAACATTGTTGCCATTTTGCAACTATAGTATCTGAATATTATCTATCAGCCTTACCTCGTCCAGATATACTGCTGCCAGAAGTCTTGCGGGCAGGGAGTCGGTTTTTAACAGGGTTTCGGGGTCTCTTATTTCAAGGTAATCCACTTTTGTAAAACCTGCCTTTTGCAATTCTTCCCTTCCCCGATATAACGCATCTTCGAAAGAAACGCCTTTTTTTACATTGTCGGCTACCTCGTTCATTACCCTGTATAAATTAGCCGCCAATTCCCTTTTTTCAGGCGATAAGTACCTGTTGCGTGACGACATGGCAAGCCCGCTTTCTTCCCTGATAATATCCGCACCGATTACTTTTACAGCTATGTCAAAAGCCAAAACCAATTTACGTATAACATGTAGCTGCTGATAATCTTTCTGCCCGAACACGGCTATATCAGGCTGCACCTGCATGAATAATTTATTGACTACCAGTGCTACACCATCGAAAAAATGCGGTCTTGTCACGCCTTCTAGTTCTTTTGCTATTTGCCCTACCGATATTTTTATGTCAAATCCTTGAGGGTACATCTCCTCCTTGCTCGGCAGGTAAATTACGTCCACATTTTTTGTTTGAAGTTGTTTTTTATCATCTTCTATTGTGCGTGGATATTTATCAAAATCCTCACCTTCGGCAAATTGTGTCGGATTAACGAATATACTTACAACTACGATATCCGAGTTTTGTTTTGCGATATCCACCAATGAAAGATGCCCTTCATGTAATGCACCCATTGTAGGTACAAAACCTATTTTTTTACCTTCCTTACGGAACCGAGCTAAAAGATCACGCAAATCCGATTTAGTACCGACCGATAACATACTTTTAAAACTTATTATAATTAGGCAATGACTTGGTTAAACCGAATTGTTAGATAAATGTATATTTTGTTAACACTTCCGATTACGTCATTCCAAACTTGATTTGGAATCTAAGAAAGAAAAAGAAGTATACACAAAGTGCATTCATTATTATATTTCTTGGATACTATGGTCAAGCCATAGTATGACGTTTATATTTATATATGTAATTATACGGTTAATTTACTATACTACAAATAAACTCTCCTATGACAATACTATACTTACCGAACACTCCCGACTAAACGGCAACATCATCTATTAACAATTCAACAGTGTCAACCCCACGCCAGCTATTTAGCTTCACCCTTGCCGCAACAGATACCGTCTTCCCCCTATTGTCAAGCAATGCCTTACCCAGAGGCGTTTCAAGGCTGCGGAAAGCCATACCTTTTATGGTCTTACCCATATTGCCGGCATGATCCGTACCGAACACGCATTTTATGTGATCCGCACCCACAATATCGGCATATATAATATAAAGGTCATTGAATATAAAGCGTGGCTCAGGGTTTGAAGTACCGAACGGTTCCACCTTTTTTATGAGGTCGGTAAGTTCAACCGTGGCAGAGTCAATGCTTAAAAAACCATCTGCCTTAATTTGTTTTACCGCACATTCATCAATATTTTCTTCGAATCTTTTGCAAAGAAACTCATACATAGCGTCTATCTTGCTTTCCTCAACGGTGAAGCCTGCCGCCATGGCATGTCCTCCACCGGTGACCAGCAACCCTGCCTGATTGGCGGCAACTATTGCCGAGCCAAAATCAATACCGCTTACAGATCGTGCCGATGCTTTTCCCAACCCTTCATTAAGTGAAATAATTGCACTTGGTCGGTTAAACCTTTCCGTTATACGGCTGGATACTATGCCCACAACTCCCGGATGCCAGCCTTTGCCCAGTGCGAACAAGACGGGTCTGTCAGTACCTTTTTGCTCTATCTGGGCAACTGCACTTTCCAACACCATGCTTTCGATAGCACGCCTTTCCATGTTAAAATTATCAAGTTTCATGGATATATCGTATGCTTCATCAACATCTTCGGTAGATAGGAGCCTAGCCCCCAAGTCGGACTGACCGACTCTGCCCCCTGCGTTTATCCTCGGTCCCATCATAAATCCCAAATGATAGGTACTCGGGCAATCATCTACTTTAGCAATATCGGCAAGTGCCGCAAGCCCACAATTATGCCTGTTACGCATTACCTTTAGCCCTTGTGATACAAAAGCTCTGTTAACACCTTTTAAAGGTACGACATCACAAACCGTCCCCAGTGCCACGATATCAAGCAGGTTAAGCAAATCTGGTGCTTTTCTTTTTTCAAACCAACCACGTTCACGCAATGTCTTATTAACGGCAACGATAAGAAGAAAACAGACCCCGACTGCGGCAAGGTGTTTCTGGTCGGATGTTTCATCAAGGCGATTCGGGTTTACTACGGCTACAGCTTCAGGCAGCGTTTCCGCACTTAAATGGTGGTCGATGACTATAACCTCAAGCCCGGCCTCTTTTGCGGCTGCCAGAGGCTCAAACGACATAGTGCCGCAATCCACCGTAACACAGACATCTACACCATGTTCTTTTAAATATAAAAGAGCATCGGTATTAGGACCATATCCCTCTTTTATGCGGTCGGGGATATAGATTATAGGTTCGTTGCCTATTTCACGGAAATATCTTTTCAAAAGCGAGGAAGATGTAGCACCGTCTACGTCATAATCGCCATATACGGCTATTTCCTCTCCTTTTTCAACTGCGTCCGCCAGACGGTTAGCAGCCTTTTCCATATCCAGAAGATGGAACGGATCGGGCATTAGAAATTTTAATGTGGGGTTCAAAAATGATTCTGCATCTTTTAGACCCACACCACGTATATAAAGCATTCTTGCCAGTATTTCGGGTATTTCTAATTTTTGCGAGATGGCTATAACTTGCCGCTCATCACACGCCCTTAATTTCCAAACCGCCCCTTTTACCGAATGATACTCTCTTAACTCCGTTTCTTCTACAATACCTTTTGCTTTTAACATACCTTAATTTTTTCACTATTGATTTTTTATGTTTTAATAATTCTTACCATAAATATTATGTAAAGAATGGTAAAGCACTTTTAAGAATGATTGCGGTTTTATATTTAATTCCATAATCACAAAAACATGTCTTGTTGATATTTAATTATTCCGAATTGTACTTACAACGGTTGAACCTATAACAGTTCTTACAAATAGCGGAATTTCGATAATTATGAAAAATAACAAATAAGTTGCATTATTCGGACAATTTAACTATGGTTTCATTAATTTTTTAATAATTTAGCTGTTGAATTAAAATATGTTTAAAAGAGTTTCATCAAAATTTTATTCCAATAAGGGTGCTAAGACCGATATAGCTTCCAAAGAAGCTACTACAAAAGGAGAGACGGAAACAGATAGTTACGGACAGTTTGTAGACATTGAAAGCAATTGTTCGACAAGAAAGGAAGCTAAACCTCCGGAAATACAAATTACTACATCATCAACAAATTTATCAGATAATATAAATGACAAAGAAATTGCTTCTTCTGAAGAGGCAATCAATCTTACAAATGTTCCAAGTTATATTGAAACAAAGTCAGAAAATGGTAGTGAAATATCAAGTTTGACACCTAGTATGCAAAGTGATTCGGATATGAGCTGGGCTAGTAAAATATCTAAAGAAAAAAGTGCAATGAGCTTGCAGTTTGATATCGAGTTATAGGTTAATACCCATATAGTTATTCCAAAGAATTTCCGGGCGTTTTAGAGCAATTTAAACGCTATTATTTGTTACCTTAGCCGTGCCAGTCCCAAATTTTTTATTTTACAAGTAACTGTATTATTTATAGTAATATATGATACCGAATCATTTTTATAAAAACAAAAATGTGTAATTTAAATGGGTAATTTCTGGTTGGCACAAGTGCAGAACAAAACACAAATATTATCTGCTAATAAAGTTGTATCAGGTTCTCTTATGGCGGCGGGTGCTTTAATGTTGGGCAAGGCAAAGATTGACAGGCACAATGAGTTGAACAGGAAAATGCCTTTTTTTGAAGCTGTAAATGAAGAGTTAAAAAAACTCGCAAAAGAAACTCAAATGAAAATGATGCGTGAGCAGATGTCCAAGGAAATAAAAGAGAATGTTAATAAGCATTCAAAATCATTAATGGGTTTTATGACCGGTTTTAGCTTGCTGAGCGTCGGAGCATCTATAGCTTTTGCAAACTCTGAAAAGTCTCCTGTGGTGGAGGAGGCCAAAAACAATATAAAGGGTGCTGTTGAGATAGGTGCATTAACATACGCATTTGGATTTGCACTTGGTGTTTCAGGTACAGGTATTTATAGCATGGCAACAAATAAAAATATCAATGCCGATACAATTTCCGAAGCAGTTAAAAACGGTCATATGGTAGGCAGCGGGGCTGCTATAGCGGGTTTATCTATAGGTTCTCAAAAGGGATTTAAGAACGGCATAGACGCTTTAAAAACTAATGAATTAACGCAATCTGAAAAAATACTAAACGGAAGACGCGGCAAAAGAGAGCGGGTAATTTAATATTCACCCCCAATATGCACGTACTTTTTTCTTTTCGCCATCTATATTTTTACCTTCCAGATTACTCCATAGCTTAATACCGGCATATTGCTCGACCATGACTGTAGGAACTGCGTATTTTCCAATCGGTTTATCGGCTTCTTTATTCGGTATAATGAACGACCACATTTTCAGGTTTCCTCTGTAGTCCTCGGTCAGTATCGACTTAAAATATGAATTGGGTATCGGCAGGCTTACTCCGTTATCATCGAGCGAGCCTATTGTGTTGACGGCGTTTCTAAAGTCAAATACCGGACCGCAGATAACGTATGTTTCATATATTTTAGGGTTGGAATCCATCTCCCTTACGGCTTCTTCGAGTTCACGCCATATACCCCTATTGAATTTAGGATCCTGCGGCGACATATTGGACAGCAGGAATGTCTCGCTATTTTGCACAGCCGTTTCTATCTGGTTGGCACTTGCTATCAGGTGTCCCCTGTCATAGCCTGAACTTTGATAATCTACCAAATCGGCACGGAACATTTCGGGTATCCTGTAATCGGGGCGGAAAGAATCTATTCTTTTTACATCGGTCTTATCGGGGTCTACAATTTCCAATGCCCACTTTGCCTGACGGAAATAATATGAATATCCTAATACATAATGACGGTTGAATATCACCTGATCTGCGGCAGGCATGCCGTAACGCACTTCTCTTCTTATACTTGTTACATCTACCACTTTAAACGTCCTCCCGACTTATTTATAGCTTTTCACCCTGAATTTATTTCAAAGTCTTGTGTAATTTAATATATAATTACTAGTTACATATAATTTGCACAGTTGTCACTTATGAAATTATTAAATTATTAAATGTAAAATTCTTGAATATCGATTACTAACCACTAACTACTATTCAATAAGATTTTTTTCATTGCTAACTAAACATAGTTTGGACTCCTGCCAAGTGTTCAATATAAAACTATTGTTGTTAAGCCGTATAAAGAATAAGATTACCTTAAAAATCATTTAACAAGGGAAGTTATTTACGGTTTATGACTATTTATAAAGCACACAACTTTATATTCGTTACGCTATTTTTGATAGCCATGCTTGCCTTTCAAAACGCAACGGCAATAGACCTACCGTTATTGGGCGGTAAACCGAAATTAAATGTCGAGTTTAGCGGTAATTCATACGAGAACTTGTTAAGACCTTTAATAGAGGACTTGCTGAAGAAAAACTACCTTGACAGGAAGAATGCCGACTTTGAGCTTTCAACCGGCAAATCCGCCCGTATTGATAAGGAAGCGATAGAAAAACTTTTGAGATCGGAGGGTTTTTACTCAGCTAAAATTAAATATGAGATAATTGAAGATGAAGCCTATTTTAATATTGAGCCTGATGAGCCTTACCTGATAAAAAACGCATCGATTGAATCTTCCCTTGAGAATCTTCCGTCAGTTGAAGATATGGAATTAAAAAAAGGAGAACGGTTCAGGGCAGAGGGTTTATTGAACGCTATATCTTCTATAAAAAAACATATCGAAAAACATCATTGCCTGTGGGAGATATCTGTTGATTATGACGCTACAATAAACCACTCGGATAAAGCGGCACGGATAGTTATTAATGTTGAGGGAAGCAATGTCGCCGATTTTGGTTCCATATCATTTGAAGGTAACGACACTATAAAAGAATCATATCTTTTGCCGAAAATCGGCTTTAAAGAAGGCGGTTGCTTTAAACGCTCGGAAATTGAAAAAGCACGTCTTAACCTGTTTGAAACCGGTCTTGTAAGCGGTGTGGAAACTACTTTGCAAAAAAATAGCGATAATATTGTTGATGTAAAATTCGATATAACCGAACGCAAGCATAAAACTGTAAAGCTGGGCGGCGGTGTCAGTTCAGATGAAGGAGGTATTTTATCGGCAGGGTGGGAACATAGGAATATTTTCGGCAAGGCATGGAAATTACAGTCTGACGCTAAAATATCCGAACTATACCGCACGGCAAATACGGAGCTTTTTATACCGTCATTTTTATCACCTAAACAAACCCTGAATTTAAGTGCGGAAATATCGGAAGAAAATCTTGAGGCTTTTAACTCCGTAGGAATATCAATGTCCGCAGGATTGGAACGCAAAATAAGCAAACACCTGACAGGCTCGATAGGTAGCAGGCTGAATATAACACGGGTAGATGAAGACGGTAACGGACAGGAGGAGACTTTCGGGCTGCTTTCCTTCCCTCTGGCATTTACCTATGACAGGCGTGATAATATACTTGATTCCAAAAAGGGTTGGTCGGTCAATGCCGAGATAGCACCGTTCATCGATACCTTAGACACGGGAACGGGATTTGTAAAAACAACAGTCGGGGCAAGTGCCTACCACACATTTGAGCGTGCTAAATTCAAACCGACATTTGCGTTAAGGGGAGCAGTAGGCTCTATAAACGGACAAAACACTGACGACATACCTATCGCCGAGAGGTTCTTTGCCGGCGGCGGTGGCTCGGTGCGTGGATATGGGTTTCAAAAGCTAGGTCCTCTTGATGTTGATATTCCTACGGGCGGACGCTCCTTTACCGAGATGTCACTTGAAAGCAGATTAAGGTTTACTCAAAAATGGGGAGGCGTTGTGTTTTTGGACGCAGGTAATGCCTATGACGATATAACCCCCGACTTTGATGAGGGTGTAAGATGGGCATATGGTGCAGGTGTCAGGTACTATACGGATTTTGCACCGTTACGCTTTGATATGGCGTTTCCTTTAGAACGCAGAGAAGGTATAGATGACGGCTTTCAATTTTATATTAGCATCGGGCAGGCATTTTGAGGATAATAAGCAAGTCTTTAAAAGTATTATTATATATCTCCCTATTTGTGGTTTTGACGGTAACGGGAACTGCCTTAGCTATTCTTTACAGCAATAACGCCCGCACATGGGCAGTTGTTAAAGCCGCAGCCCTTGTTGAAAGCAGAACCGAATTTGAGTTTAAAATAGAAGGGGTTGAATCTACCGATATTGATAAATGGAAATTCCGTAATATCGAAATATATAAAAACAGTAAACCTTTGCTCAAAGGCAAAGAGTTAAGCCTGAGTTTTAGTGTTTTGAAATTACTTGATAAAAATATTGATATAAAGAATTTCGATGCCGATTTACTGGAGCTATACATACAAAGTAATTCGCCTCCTAAAAAAACCGAAGCAAAAAAAGTAAAATTCACACTGCCGAAATTATACCCTGTAAAAGTCGATAATATCGAGGTTAGGGAACTTGTCCTGCATTACAATACAATCAAAAAATATAGCTATTCATTAAAAGGCAAACTATCGGCTTTTAGCAATGATACGCCTTTTTACGGTAATATAGATATTACATCACTTGATAAAAAAGATCTGTCGGCAAGTATAAAGACAAAATTATCCGATAGTCAAAACGTTATTATCACCGCCTATATACGTGAAGAAAAAGGCGGGTTTATAGGTAATAGACTTTATGTGCCTGAAGAAAACGGCGTGGACATAACATTAACGGCTAATATAAAGAGGGAGCAAGAGATTTATAACGTTACCGTAGACAGCCTTAGCTTTCCGTTTCAGGATAAGCAATTACAGGCTACCGCAAAACTCGGCATAGACAGCGGTCGGGCAACCATTGCAATAAATGAGGCGGTTATAGATATTGAGGGCAGTAAACAGGTTATAAGCGGCATTGTTACTAACAAGGAAATTTCAATAAACGCCAAGATTAATAACTTACCTTTATCACCGTTTCAGCTATGGATAAAAAAACCCGATATAAAAGGCTCTATAACAGGAGAAGTGGCGGTCAGCGGTTTGATAGACAAGCTTAATTTTCATAGCGACCTGTCATTTGACGGTAAATACACCACCTTGCCGCTACAATCTCGTATTGCCGCTCACGGTAATATTGATGAGGTGATAATTGACGATTTCAAATTAAGTACCGGCACCGATGAATATATAAGTTTAAAAGGTAAATACTCAAAAGCACGTTTCGATATCAAACTAAAGGCTGTTGCACTGCCGACACGGATTATGGGTGCAATGGGTATGAACATAAAAGCAGGCAAGATAACTGCCGACCTTGGGCTGAAAGGTACTGCCAAAATGCCTTTGATAAACGGCAATGTAAATTTCATTACCGACATTACGGATAACAAAAAAATCATACCGATAACACTTAAAGCCGATATCCTGACCGATAAGAATATACTGAACGCACGAATAGATGTTATCAAAGAAAACTCGGTGATAAGCAATGCAACATTGAGCATACCGCTTGCTACCTACCTTAACCTTAAAAACAACCATAACCTGCCGCTTGATGCTTCTGTTTCAGCGGATTTTGACCTAAAATATATCCGACTCTTACTGGATCAGGAAATACATGACATAAAGGGGCTGTGTAAAATTGACGTAAATATTTCGGGAAATCTCAAACAGCCTGTTATAAACGGCTCTTTAAAACTTTCAAACGGATATTACGAGAATAAAGCCAGCGGAACCGAACTGCATAATATCAACTTAGACCTAGCCGCCGACAATACAAAATTCAGAATAATAGAAGCAAGTACCACCGACGGAGGAGAAGGCAAAATAGCCATAACCGGAACTATCGACCGTTCAGGCAGTGCTGTTAATGAAGTAGATATCGAGCTTAAAGCCGATTCCGCTAAAATACTGCGTCGCAATGATATGGAAGGCTCTGCAAGCGGTAATTTGAAATTAACGGGTTCTTTCAAGGAACTTTTGCTATCGGGAATACTTGATGTAACGCCGTTTTCACTAATACTTGATAACCTTACGACAAATAATATTCCCGAAGTCAAAATAACACAGGAATATAACGGCAACGTTAAAATAACCGATAACGATAACAGCCTTATCCAAAAGCTTCCTAAGATAAATATGGATGTAACTATTATTGCAGATAATCAGGCATATTTGAGGGGACGTGGCGTAAATGCCGAATTAAAAGGCAAAATAAATATTACAGGCACACTTAATAAGGCAAAATATAGCGGTTACTTTACTACGGTAAGGGGCAGTTATGAAATACTGGGCAAAAAATTCATATTACAAAACGGCAGTGTCAGGTTTGAGGGTAAAAGTTTTTCATTGCTGATACCGGGAGTATATAAAGGCAAGGAGGCAGAAGTTACCGCAAGGCTTACAGGGACTTTGGAAGATTTAAGCCTTAGCCTTTCGTCAGTACCCTCAATGCCGCAAGACGAGATAGTCTCTAACCTGCTGTTCGGAAAATCCTCAGGCTCGATAACTCCGTTGCAGGCAATCAGGCTTGCCAATGAGATACAAAAATTAAAGAACGGAGGCAGAAGCCTGTTTAACCCGCTTGAAGAAACACGAAAGCTTATAGGTGTTGACAACATATCCGTAGATTCCGAGCAGACAGATGACGGGCAGGAGATAAGCGTAGGTGTCGGAAAACATATCAATGAGAAGGTCTATATAGAGATAGAAAAAGGCAACAACCCTTCACAGCCCATGAAGGGCAGCGTTGAGATAGAGGTTCTACCCAACCTGAATGTTGAGAGCAGCACCGGAGGCAGTTCGGGGGTAGGTGGCGTTAAACTGCAATGGAAGCATGATTATTAAAAATTAGGCATTGTTGAATGAGTATAGCTAAATAATCAGATTGTCATGCTGAACTTGTTTCAGCATCTATAGCTTGCAAGTAAAGATTCTGAAACAAGTTCAGAATGACATTAATAAAGCTATGCTCATTCAACAATGCCAAAGATTATTGTGCGTGAAGGATATGTGTATCGGGATTATAAGACGGCACCTCTACATTATTATATTTAGGGCCGCTTATGCTTTTTAGGTTTACCTCGGCAATCTGGTTACCGGTATTAATTTGCGAAGCGTTCACAACGACATGGCTTCCCGGCTGTGTTTGTATAACAATAGAGTTACCGTAACTGGAGGCAAGGTTTGATTTTGTCAGTGAATTTATCCTGTTAAAATTAGAATCAAGGCTTGAAGGTGAATTTGTAGCGTCCTGAGTTTTTACCCAGTCCTCTATGTCCCTGCCTTTTTGGAAACCGATACCTCTATCCAGCTCAAAATCCCTTGCGTAAAGGTTTCCAAGGGGAATAAGTGATATAATTATTAACAGACGTAATATTGTCATAAATTTCCTATAAAAAATTATAAAGGATAAAGGCGGGGCATTTGCCCCACCTATATCTTAGTAAGTAATTAGTTACCCACATTAACTCTGGAAATCTGAAGGTTGTTACCTACAGCAGTTACATTAATAGGGTCTCTCATACCGTTAACTTGAACATCTGCTATAGCAGTGATGTCCGCACAGTTCTCCTGTACGATTGAAGATACGATAAAACCGTCTTCAGCACTTACGTTGTTACCGATAGCAGAAACATTGATATCAATTTCAGCTTCAGTAAGAGCTTGTTGACCGTTAAATACGGCATCAAGAGAAGCCGTAACATTATGCCCCGTATTGTTCTGAGATATATCAAGGATAGAGTTACCGTTACCGTCGCTGATGTTGGCGTTGTTCGCAACAGCAGTAACGTCAAGGTCGATACTCTCAATCTCTACAAGGTGATTCAGTTCAAAATCAGCATAAGCAGTTACGTCAGCGGAGTTGTCCTGAGCAGCTTCAACAGCACTATCGCCGTCTAACTCTATGTCAGCACTGTTCGCAATTGATGCAATCTGAGACGAAAAGTCACCGGCTACCCATTGACCTTTATAGTTAAGGTCGGAATAGACATCGCCTATATTAGTTTGGCTAAATTCAACAACGTTCTGAACGCTTGCAGGCACATCAACAGTTACCTCGGTATCACCTGTTACGGTTATACCGGATATATCAATTCCGCCCAGACCTTCAATGTTAACAACTTTGTCATCATTTATTTCTAGGTTAAGTCCGCAAACCTCGCCGTCCGGGCATGAGTATGCAACGTTTGAAGCAAACATTGATACAAAAGCGGCAGTAGCAAGAAGTCCGGTTTTTTTAACTTTTTTCATTATATACTCCTTAAGTTAATGTTAATAAAAGTTAATTATTCCGAGGCACAGTCAGGTTGTAACAATATGCACGGGGAATTTGGTACAGGTCGTTAAGCAGATCATAGACCGCCAACTCCGATATAGCTCTTACGGCAAGCTGCATCGGCTCAAGCGAACGCTCTCCGATTCCTATATCTAAAAGCTTGTCATCAAAGAATTCGAAGACACCTGCTTGTACTTCACGACCGATAATTTGTTTTTGATAGCTTACAGTCGACATAATCTTCAATGTCTCTGTTTCTACGATACGAAAATCCATAGCTACGTTCATTACGTAATAACGCATACCGCCTGAGGCAAAATCAAAAAGAGCGTTAACGTCATTTGAGCGTATATTATAGTTAAGTTCGGTTATACCGCCCATTATGGTATATTTACTTCCCACAATAGAACCGGCAATAATAGGCTGGAACGCTCTTTCATCGCCTGCGATACTGTTTTTTATAAGTTTGTTATCCTTCATTTTCAGTTCGAACTCATTGACGGAAGTGTCATATCTTTCAACCTGCGGCACACCTGCCTTTGAAAGTGCCGAGATAACCATAAGAGTGGCTCCCTGCGTAAGCCTGCGACCCGTTTCAATGTCATCTTTTCCAGTATAATCGAGAACCTTACCTACGGTCATTATATCAGGAGTTATGTTTTCCTGCTCCATCTGATGTGCCAGACATTTCAGCGTATCGGTATAAATAGTAGTATTATCCGTTACCCTGCTCTGCCCGATAGGTTTTGCGTAATTTTCCGTAGCTGTCCAATAGTTACCGAAATAGCCGCTGCACCCGCTAAGTAGCAATGCAGACAGGCATGAAGTTATTTTTAAAAGCTTAGACATTATATTGATATTACTCCCGTCATGAAACACTAACCTACTTAGGCATTTCAACATTCTGATAAAACGGCGTACGTGTAGTCTGCGTGCCGTTATCATGCTGCTGAATGTTAAGGATTACGGTACTCCGCGGAGCAACTTCAAGTTGCAGAGAATTTCCATCTATTGTCGAATTGGGGGAGATAACTACTTTTCTTCCCAATAGATCTCTTTGCAAGTTACCTTCTTTTTCAAAATCCCTTACCACGTTCCTTTGCCGCCCGCCGTCCAATCGTCCCTCACGGTTCATAGCCACAGCGAGCTGCGGTAATAATACGATCAAAATAAGCAATACCGGTTTCATAACATAATTCATGTTAAATTTTTTTACCAAATCTTAACCAAAAGTTGGCGACACATATTTAACACAACCCTTAGATTAATGCAAGGTTAATTTATTAAAATTTTATATAATTATATAAAATTTACGAGCCTACTCAGGAGTATTCTTGAATTTAGTTATTTTTTCATATAGGAAGACTGCAAGACTCATAAAAAATGAGTTAATAAATTAATCTAAAAAGAGTGGGATTAATAGCATGAAACGGCTACACAAGCAAGATGTAAAAAAATTAACCGCAATATTAACTAAATTACAGGACGATGCCCCAAAGTTATTTGATGATGAGGCTGTAGAGCAGTTTAAAAAGGCAGTATATGCCTCAGTTCAGGAAGAAGTAAGTCTTGATATGTCACTTAATAAACATGGTGAATCACTTTTACACATAGCTGCCACATCTGATAAAACCACTAAAGAGGATATAAATTTTTTAATATCGCAAGCCGGTCTTTCCCCCGAAAGGCGTAGTAATCACGGTTATACACCCTTAGATAATGCAATGGAGGCATATTCATCAAATCTTGAAAACACAGATGCAAATAACAAGACAACAGTTGATTATTCGGTTGCAGATACATTAATTAAAAGCTCTTCACTGCAAACTTTTAAAAAACCAAGTAACGAGAATCATACTTTATTTCATATATTAAGTGAAATCCCTGCCGCTGATAAAAACCTCTATAAAACCGCTATGGACAGACTGGAAGGGATAACTGAAGATGAAAGAATAGGCATATTGCAAAGCAAGAATAAACAAAATAAAACGATATTAGACAGGCTGATGCTGCAAGGTAACACAGATGCTATTGATATAATCTATAGTTCACTTCCGGATAAGGAGAAGCCGAAATTTATAATACACGGAATAAATTCAGAGCTGTTTGGGGATTTTAAAGAAGATGTGTATAAATTTTATATAGAAAAATACAAGCAGGTTGCCGATTATCAGGTAAGTTATACTGAAATCGACAAGAAAGATGAAAAAGTTACCTTTAAACCCGATGAAGCCGCAGCATTAGCAGATCTTCTTGAAAGGAGCATTGAGCCGAATAAAAACAAGCAAGGTTACGGTAGTGAAGAAAAGGTGCGGGGTATGATATCCGAGCTTAGGGAAACCAGCTCCTTACAAGGCGGTGTTAACCGGAATCTGGCGGATAATCTTTCAGGCACTACTTTACTAAATCTTGCAATAGGAATGCATGACAGGAAATCTTTTGATGTTTTAAGCAAGTATGGGGCTGATTTTAATAACAGGGAAACAAATAATGCGAAAGTGCTGCCTATTGAAGCGGCAATCGATGCACATGCACGTTCCCGTTCGGGTAATGACCGAAAAAATTACAAAAAAGCCGCTAAAGCCATTTTAGAACAAACGTTAGAAAAATCCGATATTGACTCCATTGTAAATGCCAGAACAGAACTGGAAACTAACCAAATGCAATATATAGACGGTCTAGTCCTATCTATACCGACCGCAATTTCTTCACACAGGCTCGGCATTAAATTTAGTGGCAGAACAAGAGAAGGATTCCGTACTTCCTGAATTTGTCACTAAAATTATTGATAAAGTAAATGAATCAAGAAAAATCAAAATAATAGCGGAATTTATAGCTCTTGTGGATTTTGAGAGAAATTCTCCGTTGCATTCTGCCGCTGCAAACGGTTCAAAGGATATATTAAGGGAGATACTTAATTATAAGGATCTGACACCTTACGACAAGCTATCGCTTTTGGAGCAACCTAACAAAAACGGTGAAACCCCTGTCGATAAGGCTAGAAGTAACCCTGAAACCCTTAAATTCCTTGAGCAACAGTTGAAAATAAACAGGAGATTGCTCGAAAAAGAACCGGTTACAAAAGTCGCCAGCAAAAATGACGAATCTAACGAAAAGCATTCTAAAAAGAAAAAAAAGAATCTAAAGCATAAAACTAGCGTTAAACAGGTTGTTGCAAACAAAGAGCCTGAAATATCATCACCTGTTTTTGCCGTTACAACCGAGCCTGATTTGGAAGACCTTGTAGCACAGGTTTATGATTTATTCAAAAAGAACGATAAAAATAAGTTCCCCAAAAAGGAGTTTGACAGCCAAAAAGAAAATATCCGCAAATATATAATTGAAAAAGAGGACGGTAATTTCAAAGCTCTTGATGAAGCACTTGACGAGGAGCATATATATGGCGGAAAAAGTTACCGTGATAAAATAAAGGAGGAACTGGGAAAATTCTCTGACAAGAAAAAGGCTCAAAAAGCAAGTGAATGGGCTGACGGAAAAAGCGGAAGACCCGACCCTTCATTAAAGAGGGAAGCTTTAGATGAGCCGGACTTTGTTAAAAGTACCGTAACATCAACAGAAAAAGAGTTTTCGGATTATACGCCTCAACAATCCCAAGATGGGGGCGGTAAATCTTTTGCAAGTTCAAATAATACCGATATTTCAGTTCAGTTTGATAGTATTTCTATACAAAGTTACGAAAAGAGACCTGCCTCATTGAGGGAAGAAAGCCAACCTGCTCAAAAAGAAGATTTTGAAAAGAAAGTTCCGTTTATTGAAGTGTCGGTAGATACGGAGAAGAAAGATTCCATGTCAACCCTAACCCCTCAACAATACGACGCTCAACAGGAAAATGAAAAGAAATTCGTTGTAAATACGCAACGTTCCGCTTTTAAAGCCATAACTCCGGCTCAAAATATAAATGATATCTCGGATACTCCTTATACGGAAACAACCGAGCAATATCCTCCTCAGCCTCAATACCATATTCCCGCAAATGACGGTTATGCAGGCAATTTCCCTTTGCCGCAAATACCAAATCCACAACAGCAATATATATCGTATCCCCCTGCACCCAACGAACAATATTCTCAAGCAGCTTACGGGGCTTATTATCCGGAGCAAGCATACGGTTATGCCCCTCCCGACGGATATTACCCGCAACATCAACAGATGGGATTTGTAACGGCACAATATCCTTTAGATGCCTATATGCAAACTAATATGCCTCCGCAATATGCGTTTTCTCAGCAGGCTTATTATCAAGAAACAGTGCCGCAGGATAACGGCTATTACGGTTATAACGAACAGCAATATTCTCCGCATCAATACTTGCAGTTTAATCAGTATCCTGCCGAATATGCAACTATGCCCGCAGCTTATACGCCGCCACAGCCTCCTGTTATCGACAGTGCAACAAGAATAGCGGAATTGAAGGCTAATAGGATAGCCATGCAAAAAGCTCAGGCGGCAATAGATGAAGAGATAAATCGTATAAGCGGCGATAGTCGGTCTTCAGGTGCTGTTAGACAAATAGTGCAGGAAGGGGCAAAAAGTGCCGTTGAACATGTTGAAAAGAGAGCCTTCACACGAGGAGGGAGGTAATCTAAATAATAGTTAACCCCATGGATAAGAACTACCGTAACCGATTGAAAAAAAGTAATATACGACAAGCTAGTTTACGTATAAGGAGTTTGTAAAAATAAAAAGTCCGTCATACTATGGCTTGACCATAGTATCCAAGCTTAAAAAATAATGCACACACTTTGTGTGTACTTCTTTGTTATGCTTAGATTCCGGCTTTCGCCGGAATGACTGTTTGCAGTGCAATTAAAAAAATCATAGTTAGATAGCGACGAGTTGGGGTTAGTTAATTTAGCAGTACCCGAAAATTTTTATATTTTTTGAATATTTTAATTGCTTTTTTCCCTTATGGTTATATAAGGAACATCTTTTTTAATTTTGAAGGCCAGTGGGCACGGTGTTATCGCGGCAATGGCGGATAATTATTGTGGTTAACTCCTTAATTGTCTGAGGTTGTTATGATGCATGAGCTCAAAACAATAAAAGAAATTTCTGACGATTTATCCGATAAAGCTACGTTTGTTTTTCGCCCGGATGCTTTGGCTAAGTCTGTAAATTTCTTTAAAAATAATTTCAAAGCCGAATTATTGTATGCGGTAAAGACCAATCCCGAAAGGCATGTACTTGAACTGCTTGTCGCACAGGGGATAAATTCTTTTGACGTTGCCTCCATAGAAGAGATAAAGCTGGTACGCAGCATATCTTCCGATGCAAAATTATATTTCATGCACCCTATAAAACCGCGTTATGCGATAAAAGAAGCATATTTTGATTATGGTGTCCGGAACTTTTCACTCGATAGTGACGCCGAGTTAAACAAAATATTGAATGAAACAGGCAATGCTAAGGATTTGAGCCTTCATGTAAGACTGTCCATACCTAATAATTTTGCCGAGCTTTCACTATCGGAAAAATTCGGGGTAAACTTGCAGGACGCACCTGAGCTTTTGAAGAAAATCCGTAAACATGCCGATAAAATGGGTATATGTTTCCATGTGGGTTCGCAGTGCATGCACCCTGATGCTTACCGTATTGCCATAAGAATGGCTGCACAGGTTGTACGCCAGTCCGGTATAAAACTTGAATATTTCAATGTAGGCGGCGGCTTCCCTTCTGTTTATCCGGGAATGACCCCTCCTGACATGAAGGAATATTTTGAAGCAATACATGATGAATTAGATGAAATAAAAGATGTGGGTGACTTGCAGCTTCTGGCAGAGCCGGGGCGTGCTATCGTTGCCGAATCAGCCTCTTTGATAGTCAGGGTTGACATGAGAAAAGGAAATAAGCTTTATATTAATGACGGCACATACGGAAGCCTATTTGATGCGGGCTTTTTAGGGTTTATTTTTCCTGTCAGGCTGATATGTGACGAAAGGGTATATTCAAGTGACTTGCTTCCTTTCAGTTTTTACGGTCCCACCTGTGATTCGCTTGATTATATGAAAGGTCCTTTTTATTTGCCTAACGATACTGACGAAGGCGATATGATAGAGATAGGTCAAATGGGAGCATACGGACGTACCATGAACACGGGTTTTAACGGCTTTGCTCCCGAAGAGCAGGTTAGATATGTAAGCGACCTGCCGTTAATGACAATGTATTCCGATGAACATTGCTCTGACGAACAGTTGGAAATTATAGCGGCATAGGGAGTTAATGTCGTACCGAACTAATTTAGTATGACAAATTAGCTGCCTGTTATTTTAAGGAGATACAAAAAATGACACAACAAAATACAAAACAAAGAAACGATGCCAAGGCACAGCTACTCAGCCGTGAAGTTAAGCATATTGACATAACTTCATTTGACGCACGTCCTATAATTGACAGCATGGATAATATGTCTTTCACATCACGTGACCTTGCCCGTGCCACGGAAATATTCAATAATATGCAGAAAGACAAGAGTTGCTCTGTAATTCTTACTCTTGCAGGTTCCACTTCCGCTGGTGGCTGCATGAAGCTTTATACCGACCTTGTAAAATATAATATGGTAGATGCCATAGTTGCAACTGGTGCTTCAATTGTTGATATGGATTTTTTTGAGGCTTTGGGTTTCAAACATTATCAGGGTAGCCAGTTTGAGGACGATAAAAATTTACGTGACCTGTATATTGACCGTATCTACGACACATATATTGATGAAGAAGACTTGCAAAGCTGTGATAATACTATTTACGAGCTAGCAAACTCTCTGGAAAAACGCCCATATAGCTCACGTGAGTTTATTTATGAAATGGGAAAATGGCTGGCTGACGGCAATGCGAAAAAGAAAGATTCGCTTGTTCAGCTTTGTTATGAGAAGAACGTGCCTATTTTCTGCCCTGCTTTCACCGATTCATCGGCAGGTTTCGGTCTGGTAAAGCATCAGGTTGACAACCCTGAAAAGCACATGACTATTGATTCTATCCGTGATTTCCGTGAACTGACCGATATTAAAATAAAGGCAGGCACTACGGGCTTATTGATGATAGGCGGCGGCGTTCCTAAAAACTTCGTGCAGGATACCGTAGTATGTGCCGAGGTTTTAGGTATTGAAGCTGAAATGCATAAATACGCTATCCAGATAACCGTTGCCGATGTGCGTGACGGTGCTTGCTCCAGTTCTACATTGAAAGAAGCATGTTCATGGGGTAAGGTAGATACCGCATATGAACAGATGGTATATGCAGAAGCAACTTCCGTGATGCCGTTGCTTGCAAGTGACGCATATCACAGAGGGTACTGGAAAGACAGGGAGCCGAAGGAATATTCTAAACTATTTGTATAGTTTGATTTTCTTGTTATTCTACGGCTTTAAGTGCTAATCTATGTCGTTTAGTCTTAGATTATCCTGTAAAATTAACTTTATAATTACATATATAAACGTCATCCTATGGCTTGACCATAGGATCCAAGATATATAATAATGCATGCACTTTGTGCATACTTCTTTTTCTTAGATTCCAAATCAAGTTTGGAATGACGTAAATTAAAGATTTCAGTGCAATTTAACGGATACTCAGAAATTCAGTATTAACTATAGGTTAAAATAAACAATGAACAAAATAGAAGAAAAAGTCCGCAAATTAGATGATGAGTTGGTAAGTATCATCAAGGACTTTTTCTTACTCAATCCTATTAGCTGGCCTAAGTCCACAATGAAGGTTTTTATATCAAACTATGATAAGGGTAACTTAGCATTACCTAAAGTAGTATATCCCAATCCCGACTATAAGAACAAGATATCCGTACTAAAAAAATATATTACAAGTCTTGGGCAAGACCATTCTCCGGCAATATCATTTTTAAGGGAAACAGCCGAAAGCTACCTTGATGCTTACATGATACTGCAAGGTGTAGGCACTCCCGATGTTACCGAGTTTTCCAGAAAATTATACGGCAGTCCGCAAGACCCCCTGACAGGCTATAAACGCAGGAGCATAGGCATAGCCAAATATTTCCTGAGAGTTGCTGACGAATATAAGAACATGGTGGAAAATGATCCGCTGATATATACGGCAGGTCAGTTCAGGAAGGAACTTAGCAAGCTGATAAAGCAAAATATCTGTCAGGCTACAGACCCGATAGAAGTAAAAGTTGATAACGAAATAGTAGCAAGGGCAGCGGCAGGGGCTGACTATGTCAAGATAAGGAAAAGTGCAATGTTCTCAAGGAACGACCTTGAGCAGCTTTTTTACCACGAGGTTATGGTTCACACGCTGACATATATAAACGGTCGTAAACAGCCTGTGTTAAAGACGCTCGGATATAACGCCCCACGCACTACAGCCACACAGGAGGGTATTGCCGTTTACGCCGAATATATAAACCTGTCAATCGAACTTGGCAGACTAAAGAGGATTGCCCTGCGTATCATCGCTATAGACATGGCTGAAAAAGGAGCCGATTTCATAGACCTGTTCAAATTTTATAAAAAACACGGACAAAATGTTGAAGAAAGCTATTATTCTGCAATGCGTATTTTCAGGGGCGGACAGCCACAGGGCAGAATAATCTTCTATAAAGATAATGTTTATTTGCGAGGGCTTATTGAGGTGGGGTCATTTTTAAAGCGAGCCATGCATCAGGGTACTTTGCACGACATAGACCTGTTATTTTGCGGTAAGCTTACCACAGATGATGTAACCAAGCTAAAACCTCTGTCCGATAAGGGTTTTATTGCCGACCCTACCTATGTTCCCGCATGGGCTCGCAAGAGCAGTGAGCTTGCCGCACATCTGGCATTTAATGATTTAACGGAACGATTTAAAATACGGGACGATAAGATATAGTGTTACTCTGAATTTATTTTATGTATATTTGTCATGCTGAATTTATTTCAGCATCTCATTTTACTTTGAAAAGACCCTGAAACAAGTTCATCGGTGACACGTTAACCATTAAACGTACATTTCCGAAAAATTTTACTAAATTTTTTTCATAGGAGACAGGACAGGTAAATTCAAATGTACTATAAATTCGTCCATGAAAAATAAAGGAAAAATAAAAAATGAAAATAATAGAACCACAACAGGCATTTTTGGGATTAGATGAAAACGATGCGGTATCATATGAGGACGCAAAGGCGGTAATAATACCGTTTGGGCTGGAAGCCTCGGTAAGTTATGGCGGCGGTACGTCAAAAGGCCCTCAGGCTATGATAGATGCCAGCCATGAAGTCGAGCTATTTGACGAGCATCTTTGGTGTGAGCCTTATAGGGATATCGGAATTGTTACTATTGAAGAACCTGAAATAGATAAAGACCTGCCCAAAGCTCTGGAACAGTTGGAGCAGTTGGTACAAAAAGTAATGGACGACGGAAAGTTCCCGTTCGTGTTTGGCGGTGAGCATTCTATCACGGCAGGGGCTATCCGCCCTTATGTACGCAAATATGATGACCTTGTCATATTGCATTTTGATGCACATGCCGATTTGCGTGACGGCTATGACGGTGAGCATTACAGTCACGCATCTGCCCTACGCCGTTGTTTAGATGATGACAGGGTAAAAAATAACGGTGAGCATCTGACTCTTGTATCATGCGGTATCAGAAATATCTCGGCAGGTGAAATACCTTTTTTAGAAGCCAACCGCAACCGTATCCATATTTACTGGGCAAAGGATAAACGAAACTGGGATATTGACGAGATAATATCGCATTTAAAAGGAAAGAACGTATATCTTACTTTTGACGTGGACGGATTTGACGGTAGCCTGATGCCTGCCACAGGCACTCCTGAACCGGGGGGGCTGTTTTGGGAAGATGCTTTAAATATAATAACAAAAGCGGCTAGTGTCAGCAATATAGTGGGTGCTGACATAAACGAGCTTGCCCCGATAGAGGGCTGGCACGCCTGCGATTTTCTGGCTGCAAAACTGGCATATAAAATATTGGGTTTGGAACTTTGTAAGAAATCATAACCTAATGACAATTTAACTTTCTTTTTCGTTTGTTTGTGTATCGGATTTATTAATAATCACAACAGTTCGTGCTATTTTATCATGAAAACCCTGTTTGCGTTTGTCAAAATAAATCCATATAAAGCCTAAAAGACACGGAACTACGGAAGCGATATAAGCGAAAAAGCGTACTATGGATTGCACAACCCCTATTTTTTGATGGGTTTTGGCATCGACTATCTTCATTTTAAAAAGTATTTTCCCCGGAGTACCTCCTTTGTAGACCCAGAAAAAGATTATAAAAAAAAAAGCCAGAGAGAATTCAAGTATGTTAGCACTTAAATTTTCCATGAGCATTTGAGTGTATAGCTCCAGAGCCTGTATTGGTGTGATATCGGCAGCAGGAATGATTATATTGCCTGTCTTACAGATATCGGCAAACTTACATGCCGCAGCCAAAAACGGATAGAATACGATGGCACTTAAAATCGTGTCGATGACGCTTGCCAGCATACGGTATGTAAATGACGCATATTGAATTTCTTTGGATTTCCTTGATGGGGGCATTATAACTTTCCGGCATTTTATTTATTTATGAAACTAACCCTTAGAAGCTCATTTTTCAATGATTTTTAAAATGTCGTCCATAGTTATTTTGCCCTTACGTAAAATTTTCGGGGAGTCGCCGCACAGATCGATAACGGTAGATGCCTCGCCCGAACACCCCCCGCCTTCAATTACCATGTCTATTTTATCACCGAAATAACCTCTTACTTCAGAGGCACAAAGTGCATCGGGCTTACCCGATAAATTGGCACTAGTAGCTACAACGGGACAATTTGTATGCCTTAATATTTCCAGTGCCGTCTTGTGGTCGGGGATACGAACCGACAATGTATCCATACCGCCGTTTATTATATCGGGCAGGTCACAGCCTTTAGATTTTGGCAGTACCATACTTATGGGACCGGGACATAATTTTTTTGCAATCATCAGTGCATGTTCATTAAAATCAACGTATTTTTTTGCCTCATCTATATTTTCTACTAAAAGTGCCAAAGGTTTTTTAAACTCCCGTCCTTTTAGCTTAAAAACAGCCTCTAACGCATTCTCATTTTTTGCATTTGCGGCTAACGCATACACCGTTTCCGTTGGAAAACTTACCGACTTTCCGTTTTCAAGTAATATAGACGCTTGTATTATCAGTGATTCCATGCTATACAACCATTAGTTACAGTTTTTCTCATATTTCAAAAAAAGAGGATGCCTATGTCTCATAAAGTCATCACCATAGCCCAACAAAAAGGCGGTTCAGGTAAAACAACAATAGCTTCACATTTGGCAGTTGCTTTCGGTCAAAAAGGAAAGCGAGTAACTGCTATAGACATAGATCCTCAAGGTAGTTTTACCAAGTGGCACGCTTTAAGGGAAGCAAAATTTGGTGAGGGTTTTACAGGTATTAATTTTTCAAGCATTTCAGGCTGGAGATTACATAACGAGATATCCGAATTTAAAAATAATTCCGATGTTATAATTATAGACAGCCCGCCTCACACGCAAACGGAAACAAAAACAGCCATAAGAGCGGCAGATTTGGTCATAATTCCGGCACAGCCTTCCCCCACCGACCTTTGGGCAACCGATGATACTATGGATATAGTGGGTAACGAGCGTATACCGTATAGAATTCTACTTAACCGCGTGGTGTTCAATGCAAACCTGACTAAAGAAATATCGGGGGAGTTTTCAAAAGTCCTCGATACAAGGATAGGCAACCGCATATTGTTCGCATCGGCAATGATGGACGGGCGTACGGTTACCGAGACCATGCCTTCAAGCATAGCTGCCCTTGAGGTAAAAAACCTGTTAAAAGAGATTGAAGCATTGCTATTCCCTGTAAGCAGTAAGATTGTTAAGGCGGCTTAAGCGATTTTTATCATGCTAACCTCATCTAAATTTTTGTAAAATCCTTTCATCCGCACTAAATCATCGGACGGTAGGAAATTAACTATATTGGGTTTCGGACATGAGTTTTAACGAAGATCAATCTTAAATCAGAAAAAAGAAGGCACCGGAACACATGCGTGTAATTAAGCATGTTGTACTCAACATTATCGGAAAACTCGCAAAAACGGTCGTCTATAAAGACTCTAAAGAAGACAGAAGGACGGGAAACGGAATGTCCCATTAATTGGTTTTAGTTCTAAAATAGTTGTCATGCTGAATTTATTTCAGCATCTCACTTTGTTTTAAAAAGACCCTGAAACAAGTTCACCGGTGACAAAAAAATATAAAAAACCAATTAATGGGGCATTCCGTATAAAATTTATACGGTTTTTTACTGTAAACTTGAAAAAATAAGAATAGTTAATATAATAAAAATATCGGTCTCGTAGTCTGTTTGTTTCGAATATTTATTTTCAGCCGTCATATATAAAATTAAAAAGGTATCTGCATAAATGAAAAAAATATTTATATTTTTAATCCTTTTATCGGTAACAACCCCTGCATACGCATTACGGCACTGGAATAAACTTGTATATTCACCTGAAATAAAAAACGGTGTTAAACTTTATACCGAGATAGAGTACCGTTATAACGGTAATGATGTTTTTTATCGACACTATGACGGAGGATTCAGGTTTCCTATAAAATACTTCGGTGAAGGATGGGAGGGCGGTGTTCAGTTCAGAGCGGTATATACAAAATCAACAGACGGGAGCTGGGACTTTGAAAAAAGACCTCACGCACAACTGCAAAAAACAATATATAGCCCGCAATATGAATTTATACCGGAGCTGAAGTGGCAGTTTAGAACCCGACATGAGTACAGGGTGCGTGAAAACGGCAATGATACTGCGAGAAACAGGCTGCGTATTATGCTTAAGACAAAAGATGCATACTATAACATAAAGCCTTTTATCGGGAATGAAACGTTCTATGATTTTGACGCTGATGACTGGACATCTAACAGGTTTATATTAGGCGTAGACCTACCTGAATTTAAAATAGCCAAACCAAGTATCGCATATCAACTGGAAACCGACATGAAGGATAATGACTTTGACCACACGTCAAACCTTCTGTTCACTCTCAGCTTCTAGAGAGCATGAAACCGGCACAAGCAAGACTAAGTCAAACTGTCATTATCGTAAGACCACCAACCCGAAAAAATGCCCACGTCTTTTGCAGCTTACATGTTTTATTAGAACACGCCCTGAGCCAGCATAGCTTCACATACTTTTTTGAAGCCCGCTATATTCGCACCTTTAACGTAGTTGATATACCCGTCTTCCTCACGTCCGTTTGCGGCACATTGAGCGTGTATCTTAAGCATTATGTCACGAAGGCGTTTATCAAGGTCTTCCCTGTCCCAACCGATACGCATACTGTTTTGCGACATCTCTAAACCGGACACCGCAACGCCGCCTGCGTTAGCTGCTTTACCCGGTGCAAACAATACCCTGCTTTCAATGAAAACATCAGTCGCTTCCTGAGTGGTAGGCATGTTAGCCCCCTCTGAAACCGCAATACAACCGTTAGCAACCAGTTTTTTGGCATCATCTTCATCAAGCTCGTTTTGGGTAGCACATGGAAGTGCAACATCGCATTTAACACCCCAAGGCTTTTCGCCTTCAAAATATTCGACACCGAACTCTTTTGCATATTCGGATATGCGTCCGCGACGAACCTGTTTCAGGTCACGTACATAATCAAGTTTTTCCCTTGTCATTCCTTCAGGGTCATAAATATAACCTGATGAATCCGATAGCGTAACAACTTTAGCACCAAGTTCGATAAGTTTTTCAACCGCATATTCGGCAACATTACCCGAACCTGAAACACATGCCGTTTTGCCGTTTAAGGATTCTCCTTTTTCTTTTAGCATGTCTTCTAGCATATAAACCGCACCGTAACCTGTGGCTTCGGTACGGATAAGGCTTCCGCCATATGTTAAGCCCTTACCTGTAAGGATACCGTTGAACTGACCGCTTATTCTTTTATTCTGACCGAAAAGATAACCGACCTCCCTTGCACCTACACCGATATCACCTGCCGGAACGTCAGTATAAGGACCTATATGCTTTGCAAGCTCAATCATAAATGACTGACAAAAACGCATAACTTCCGCATCGGACTTGCCCTTAGGGTCAAAGTCAGAGCCGCCCTTACCGCCACCTAAAGGCAAACCTGTAAGGCTGTTCTTGAAAGTCTGTTCAAAAGCAAGGAATTTTAAAACACTCAAAGAAACGCTAGGGTGGAAACGAAGACCTCCCTTATATGGACCGATAGCATTAGAATGCTGAACCCTGTAGCCCCTGTTAACCTGAACAACTCCACTATCATCAGTCCAGCTAACACGGAAAATAACTATCCTGTCAGGCTCGACAAGACGCTCTAATATCTTAGCTTTCCTTATTTCAGGCTTGTTATAAATGTAAGGAATAATAGTCGATGCCACCTCATAAACCGCCTGATGGAACTCAGGCTGGTTCGGGTGGTTACTTTTCACTTCATCCATGAAGTTTTCTAAATATTGCTCGGCGGTTTCATTATTCATTTTAACTACATTTGCTTTAGACATTTTAAATTCCTTACATTAGGCATACCATACACCCCCATATATTGCCTTTTTATTATTTCGTAAAGAAATAAATTATAATATTTTTATTTCATTGGTAATGTTACATTGCTATGAAAAACTTATATAGGTTGCTAACTAATAATTATTACCGATAATTGTTATTATTTAAAATCTAATCTAATAGTAAACATGGATTAATTTTAAATTGTAACATTTGAGCTGTTTTTCTTCCGCCATCACCTCCTTTTCGTTGGAGCGTTATTTTTCCTATTTTTATACTTCCCCTGTCAGTAATACAGACTTCGCCGTTTCCAAAATAATTAAGAACATAATTAATAGGCTTTAATGTCCATTTTAAGTCCGAATCCTTTAATTTAAGAATTACTAGCATCCATTCCGCAGAAAAGCTAGCCCTGCCTTTTAAAATGTCTGATATAATAAGGGTTTTATTTTCTGATATAAACTTTACGAGCTTTTGTTGTTCCTGAACGGAGAATTCATCTGCAAACATCCTCCTTTCGTCTCTTGGATTTAAGATATAAGGCTCTACTTCTCCGGTAAAATGCTTTAGTAATTTTTCAACATCTTTTGGAATTTTCCATAATTCAACATACTTGTCGACCCACCTTTTATCAATTTGATTGAATCCATTAGGATTTGAAACTAATTTTACTTGTAAATTCTGAGTATCTTGTAGTTTCTTTAATTTAATTTCAATGTTAATTTGAACTTGAATGTCAGCTTTAAAACTCCCCTTAACCTTATAGGCATTAACACATTCAATCTCTTCTATTCTATTCTATAACCCATAGCCTTGAGCCACTGGCGAGCAAGGTTATCATTTTTCCAATTATTAAAACGCTCAATAACATCTTTTTCATTTTTGAAGCCTGCCTTAGCCGTATCTGAACCAATTTTTACTAAGTCTTTCATGTGTAACTTTCCAATATAATTTTTCCTAAGTCGTGCATTACATTGACGGTCATTGCATTACCCGCCTGAGATAACAACGCCGTTTGTGAAAAGGCGGAATCGGCATTTATAGACATATCCTCATCGAATCCCTGTAAACGTAACGCCTCCATTGCACTTAACTTTCGTAACTTACCGTTTTTTACATAAATTATACCTTGTCTACCGGTTCTAATGGTAGGCACTTTATCTATATAAAGTCTTAAGTCGCTTTGTCTTGTATCGATAACCAGATATTCGCTTTTGATTAAATCATCAAAATTATATTTTCCGAAATTATATTTATTATTAAGATATTTGTTTTTAAATGTTTCAAAAGGTTTGCCTGATAATATATGCTTATCATCATTATTGATTAAGAATCTTTGAATATTATATCCTATATTATTATCATTATCGGGAAACTTAAACTTTTGAGTTAGATCGTTTCTGATACCGACAAAATAAACGCGTTCTCTTATTTGAGGAGTTCCATAATTATAACTATTAAGGGTTTTGCAATAAACATTATAACCTTGAGCTTCAAGACCTTTGACAATTACATTAATAACATCACCATTACCCGCACTTAGTATTCCCTTAACATTTTCTAGTAAGAAGAATTTAGGCTTTTTTTCCTTTAATATATTCTTTATCCCGAATATTATCTGACCTCGCTCATCAATAAATCCCTTTCTTTGTCCTACTACGGAAAATGATTGACATGGAAAGCCCGCAAGAAGAATGTCAAATGACGGTAAGTCTGATGATTTTATTTTCATTAAATCACCATAATTTTTTAACTCACTTCCAAAGAAAAGCTTATATGTTTTTTCAGCTTTTTTATCAATTTCGGCATATCCTACACATTGGCAGGATAATTTTTTAAATGCTAAATGTGCCGCCCCAATCCCTGAACATAAATCTATAAATTTCATTGTATAGAACGTTGTTTTAGTTAAAATATGCCTTTAATTTCTTTGAGTTTTACGCCTTAAAATAATACTGCGGAGTCTTCTGCCTCAGCATAATACCTTGTATAAGCAGGTCAAAGGGAATTAATATTCCTTACAGACTTCCTCAATGATGGAAAGAGCCTTTTTAACATGGCGTTCATTGATAATAAGCGGAGGAAGAAGCCTTACAACGTTATCAGCCGCAGCGGGAGCAAGCAAGCCTTTGTCCTGTAGCTTTCCGACAAATTCTTTATTGTCCGGAATAAGCTTTAAACCAAGCATAAGCCCCATACCCCTGACTTCGGCTATAACCTTGATATATTTCTTGGCAAGTTTATTAAGACCGTCTTTCAACAATTTTCCTTGCTGCTCGACATTTGTAAGGAATCCCTCGCTCAAAACTTCTTGCATTACAACCTGACCTACTGCCATCGCAAGAGGGTTACCGCCATATGTAGAACCGTGCGTTCCAAGCGTCATGCCTTTAGCCGCTTTTTCCGAAAGAAGACAAGCGCCAAGCGGGAAACCGCCACCGATACCTTTTGCAGAGGTTACTATATCAGGCTTTACATCGTAATGTTCATGTGCAAATAGCTCGCCCGTCCTGCCTATGCCCGACTGTATCTCATCAAAGCACAGTAACAACTTGTGATCGTTGCATATCTTGCGTAAGCCTTTTAAGAACTTTTTGTCGGCAGGTCTGATACCGCCGTCGCCCTGTATAGGCTCAACTAAAATAGCTGCCGTTTCATCGGTGATAGCTTCTTTTACCGCTTCTAAATTATTAAACTCGACATTATCGAATCCTTCAACCGGAGGACCGAAACCTTCCTGCATCATAGGGTCACGCTTACTTGCCCAGATAGCCGCCAGCGTCCTGCCGTGAAAAGCACCCGTAAATGTAATTATTCTGAACTTGTTAGGATTGCCCGTAGCATCATGATATTTGCGAACCGACTTTATACAGCACTCGATTGCCTCAGCACCGGAGTTGCAGAAAAACACCTTATCGGCAAAAGAGTTCTCGGTAATAATATCGGCAAGCTCTTCCATTCCCGGTATTTCATACAGGTTAGAAAGATGCCATACTTTTTTAGATTGTATGTGAAGAGCATTCACCAGCTTCGGGTGATTATAACCAAGGCTGTTTACCGCTATACCGGACATAAAATCAAGATAACGTTTTGAATCGTTAGTATATAGATATACTCCCTCACCCCGTTCTATTTGCAATTTGCTCCTGTTGTAAACAGGCAATATATGCGACGTCAACCTATCTCTCCCTTTTTTTGGAACTCTTGTTACAACTGCTTCATTACTATACTTTAATAACGCCATAATCACACTACTTTAAAAAATTAACGTAAAGATATGTACTTAAGATATAAGGCAAAGTCAACTTTTTATACGGTATCCTTTCTTAATCATAACCTGTACTACAGTCCATATAAACATATTTGCAACTAACATAACTATTACACCTACATTAAGGTTGCCGTCGTGATAACCTGTCAGACCGTATCTGAAACCGTCTATCATATAAAAAAACGGGTTGGCATGGCTGACGGTCTGCCAGAATTCAGGCAGCTTGTGAATAGAGTAAAATGTTCCCGATAAGAATGTCATAGGCGTTATAAGATAGCTGGTAACTGCCGCCATCTGGTCAAAAGTCTCGGCAACTATTCCGGCGAACAGACCCAGCAGGGAAAGAAGCATTGAAGCGGATATTATAAAAAATAACGTGTAACCGATACTATGAATATTGATATCTATAAAGAACGCAACGGATATAAGCACAAGCAGCCCTACAATTAGCCCCCTTACCACTCCTGCAAGCACCATCGAACAGGTAATCTCAAATGCGGAAAGCGGCGGCATAAGATAGTCAATTATAGTACCGAGTACCTTGCCCATAATAAACGAGGAAGACGTGTTGGCAAATGCGTTCTGCATTACCGCCATCATGATAAGACCCGCCGCCATGAACTCCTTGAAGGGCAAAGTGCCGATTGTCTCTACCCTGCCGCCCAATGCCAGACTGAACACCGCCAAAAATAACAGTGAAGTTATAACAGGTATGATAAGCGTCTGGTTATAAACCTTTAAAAAACGTCTTACTTCCTTTGAGAATAAAGAATATGCCCCTAAAAAATTGCAGTCTTGCATGATTTTGCTTATTGAAATTATTTATTATATAATGAGATATCACGAATTAACGATATCATCAACAAAAACTCAGGTTTTTAATTTAGAACATTGTTGTTATTCTATTGGCACACGTTTTGTTCGATGTTGCCTATGTCTTAGGTATGTACCTATTGGAAAATGGTGATCCCGAGAGGATTCGAACCTCTGACCCACAGCTTAGAAGGCTGTTGCTCTATCCGGCTGAGCTACGGGACCACATAAAAAATAAACTTTCAAACTAAATAGCGGGTGTTACCCCGGTTGCTACCCAGCAATCCTTAACCAAACTTTCGACCCTACGCAACCAACTGCTTTTAAACAACTTTTCTAATTTCATCAACCATAGAGGTTAAAATTAGAAGGCTGTTGCTCTATCCGGCTGAGCTAAGGGCAGGTAGATGGATTTTTAAATCAAGAATGTCTTAATAAACTACAAAAGCTTTACACTCAAGGAAAATTATAACCGATAGATAATTTATCTTTGAAAATAGCTATTGATTCATTATGTTTTATATCCATGAAACAGCATTTTGATAATCTGGCAAATGAGATCCAAAGATTACCCGATATACATTATTTCGGACGGGTAAAGTCCGTAAGGGGGTTGCTGGCGGAATGTTCGGGTTTACAAAAAGTTGTCAGCGTAGGCTCAAGATGTAAGATAATAGCCCGCAATAATAAAGAAATCATCGCCGAAGTAGTAGGTTTCAGGGAAGATGTAGTGCTTCTCATGCCGTTTAGTGACTTAGAAGGCGTAGGTATGGGCTGTAAAGTATGGCTGATAGATGAGGCTTCCGTTATTTACCCGTGTGAGGCATGGCGTGGACGTGTCATAAATGCTATGGGTGAACCTTTAGACGGTAAAGGGTCTTTGACCAAAGGTGATTTAAGCTATCCTTTCCGCAACAACCCGCCATCGGCACATGCCAGAAAAAGGGTTAAGGGCAAAATAGATCTTGGCGTTAAAGCTCTAAATACCTTCCTTACATGCTGTAAAGGTCAGAGAATGGGTATCTTCGCAGGCTCGGGAGTGGGTAAGTCTGTTTTGCTTTCAATGCTTACAAAATATTGCGATGCCGATATAAAAGTCATAGGTCTTATCGGTGAGCGTGGGCGTGAGGTTCAGGAATTCTTACAGGAATATTTAGGTGAAGAAGGGCTTAAAAATGCTGTTGTAATTGTAGCAACGGGAGATGAATCGGCTTTGATGAGAAGACAGGCAGCATACCTTACATTAACTGTGGCAGAATATTTCAGGGACAGGGGCAAAGATGTGTTGTGCATGATGGACTCGGTAACACGCTTTGCTATGGCACAGCGGGAAATAGGGCTTTCGGCAGGTGAACCGCCGACTACCAAAGGTTATACACCTACCGTATTTTCCGAACTGCCCAAATTGCTTGAAAGGGCGGGACCGGGAACAAAAGAAGGCGGTATAACGGGTATATTCTCCATATTGGTTGAAGGGGACGACCATAACGAGCCTATATCCGATGCGGCAAGAGGAATCTTGGACGGACATATAGTTCTGGACAGGTCGATAGCCGAGAGGGGGCGTTTTCCGGCTGTCAATATATTAAAAAGTATCTCACGCACAATGCCGGCATGTAATAGCGATACTGAAAATAAAATGGTGCAAAGAGCCAAATCAATTATGGCAACATATAATGATATGGCAGAGTTAATCAGGCTTGGTGCATATAAGCATGGTTCTGATGCTTTAGTGGACGAGGCAATAAAATACCACGACCCGATAGAGGAATTCTTAAGACAGGCTCCTGATGAACAGGCTAGGCTGGAAGATTGTTATAAGAAGTTGGAACAGATATTGAGCAGTTAGTAAAACGAATGCTTGTTACACGATCAGGCAGGACTAGAAAATCCGTTAACGGAATTGAACCTAACGATATAATCAGGCTAAAGAGGCAACTACGCTTCTTTTTGCAGCAATATTATTACAGGAATTGCAGGTATGCACGAATGGAAGTCGGCATAAAGTTCTTAATACTCGTATTTGAACTCCCAGTTCATTATCGGGTTCTTGCCTTTACCGTTCATCACCATGTCGTCAGAGAAGTCCATTGCTCCCCCCATGCCGAATTCACGTCCTAAACTGCCGTAGTCACCCCCGAAATTTTTCAAGAATTTCAAAGTACCGCCACCCGGACCCCACATTTGTAATAAACCATGCTCAAGTATGTTTTCCGTACCCATAAACGTAGTAAGGAACTGTGAACGTTCATTAGGCAGGTTCATACGTATATCTGCCTGACGAAGCGTTCCGTAAGCATAGTGACGGCAGAAATTAAAGGTATCTTTCCACGCCTTATAGTAGGTAGGATCCTTTCGCAAAATAGGGTCTTGCTTGAATGAATAAAACGTCTTATAGGTTGTACTGGTCATTGACGACATTCCGCTTTCGCAGCCGTCCTTCCAGCCGTGTTTATATTTATTGGGTGCGTCCTGAGGCATTTGTTTGAATAGCCACGAATGCGGCTTTACAGCATCAGGTGCGTTGTAGCAGCCTGTAAGTAAGAATACGGATATTACTATCAATAAAATTTTATTCATATTACCTCAACTCGTTGGGACATAATACACACAGATTGTTCTCCAGCGGGTGTCCGCTCTGATCCAGTGAATCCCAAACATAACGGAATGCATATTGTCTACAATATGTGTAAGAATCCTTCCATGCCTTATAATAGACCGGATTATTTACCTTGTAAGCATCTTGCTGGTATGCATAAAAGCTTTTATAATAGCCCGGAACCATTGTTGACAGACCGGTATTGCAGCCATCTTCCCAGCCATCTTTATAATCAGGATGTGCGTCTTTTGGCGGTGAGCCTATCCTAAATGGTTTTGGAGCCATCGGGTTATCAGGTGAAAATATCTGCCCCCTGCAACCGGTTGCCATTAAACATACCGTTAATAATAATACAAGTTTTTTCATATCTATAAAATATTCCTTCTTAAATATTGGAATACATAACGCTGGCAATAATTATAAGCAGCTTTCCAGCCTTTGTAATATACCGGATCCTGTGCCAACGCAAAATCCTGTTTAAAATCATAGAAAACACGCTGTAATCTGTTTGCCGTTGCCGATATTCCCGTTTCACAACCGTCCCTCCAGCCTTTACGGAAATTGGTAGGACCTTCAGGTCCCTGATTCAACATATCCTGCATCCACGGAGCACCAACCCTCGGCTTGAAATCCGATGTACAGGACATCAGAAAAAAAGCCGTAATAATTAAAATAAAGATATTTTTCATCATTATCTCCAGTTGCCCAAACCGTGAGAGCTGTTCATCATTCCTCTTACGGCACAGTAGGCATACGCATCTTTCCATATTTTATAGTAAACCCTGTTTTGAGCTAATTCAGGATTTTGTTTCCATGTAAAATACATTTTTTTCAAACTACTTTTATAACCTGAACTTCCGCTTTCACAACCGTCCATAAATCCCTGCTGATATATTTTAGGTCCCGGAGGCGGTAGTATATCCTCACCGCCGGGGTGTATTCTCATTAAATTTGAACACCCGGAAGACGCAAAACATACCATAAGTAATAATATAAACTTTTTCATTATATGTCCCTTTAGTGGGTTTCCCAATCCAGTGCGTGTGTACAATATGCCGATGCGTCCTGATATCCGCGTAAATACCAAGGATTTTCACTCAATTTATCAGCATCGATTACGGTATCTCTTAATCGTGCAAGACCTGAACCTATAGCACTTGTGAATGTTTGGCAGCCCGCCTGAAATCCTTCTTCATAGCTTTGATCACGCCCTGCATACATAAGCTGTTTTTTCTCTTCTTCGGTACGGTAGTAATATCTTGATGCCTCATTATCCTGATAGGTAGGCTGATCGTCATATCTGGGGGCGGGTACGTGGTCAAAATATTGCTGTCTGAAAGCCCTTGCCTTAAACTGCTCTTTGTTAATAAGCCCCATTACTTTCTGTGATGCAGGCACATTCTCCCTATCAAACCTCTGGCAACCCGGAAGGCTAATTGCGATTAAAATTAATGTAAAAAATTTCCCTGTCAAATTCCACTACTTCCTTCGTTATCTTCTGATGATAACGAGGTTTATTATAGCAGAAATTTCCCTAAAACGCATTACATTTATTAAGAAAGCATTAAAAAAAGGATAAAATTAGATATATTTATAGCCGGCTTTATTAATTTTTAGTTGAAAAACCGTTATATTATAATACACCTGAGGACGAAACTATCATAGCCGCCAAAGTATCGGATAGCCCTCGTAATTGCATACCTATAAAGGGCAAGAACAATATCAATGCCAGAAAAATAGCGATTATTTTAGGGACGAATGATAAGGTCATCTCCTGAATCTGTGTTAATGCCTGAAACAGTGATACTATAAGACCGACAAACAGGGCCACCAGCATAAGGGGTAGTGATATTTTCAGAAGAACAAAAATAGATTCTCTGCCGATGTCAAGTGCCGTAGTAGGATCCATATTGCTTACCGTTACATCTCCCGTAAAATTAAATAGGCATTCTTAATATTTCCTGCATAGCGGTTATAAGCCTGTCACGGACTTCAACGGCTGTACGCAAAGTTACCTCTGCCTTTGTAACCGCTGTTACAACATCAGTCAAGTCCGCCTGCTTTACAAGTGATTTTGCCGTAACCGCCTCTGCCGACCTTAAAGTATTAGTTGCCTCACCGACCTTGCCTGCCAAGGAGTTTCCGAAAGCCGCTATAGCGTTGGAGCCGGTTGCAGACTCACTACCGCTTTGATTAGTTATTGCCGTTGTAGGCATTTGTGCGGCTTTATTATAGGCATTTAGTGCGGCATTAAAACTTACTGACATATGTATTCCCTTGTTTATCAATGTCATTCTACGATAAAAAAATTTTCTAAATTTTTTTATCGTAGAATGACATAATTGTAGTAATTATATTTCTATAAAAATCAGGGCTACTTGCCAAAAAGAGCTGCCTACCTTAGCAACTCAAGCGTATTTAAGTACATACGCTTTGTGGTCTCAACTGCACCAAGGTTCGCTTCATAGCTACGCTCGGCTTCTTTCATATCAACATTTTCTATCGTGCGGTTGACATTGGGTAATAAAATATAACCGTCTTCATCGGCAGCGGGGTGAGAAGGGTCAAACCTTGCCTTGAACTGCGTTTTATAATCTCTTGATAACTTATCTACGGCAACCACTTCATTACCCGTTTTCGGGTTGACGGTGTTTTTAAAATATATGGTTTTGCGTCTGTACGGCTCCTCATCAGGACTCGTACCGACCGAATCGGCATTTGCGATATTCTGTGAAATAATCTTCATACGCTGGCTTTGCACCTTCATGCCTGCCGCAGAACGCTCAAAAGCATCTTCAAGCCCAAGGGCTTGGGATAAGGACGGAAATAAAAGTGCTAAAATAATAAACATATATCTCATTACCTGTTACCCCCTATAGCAGACCTGACCAACCCGTTATATTGACGCATAATACCTACGACCTTATTATATTCCATGTCGGTTTCTGCCATTTTTATCATCTGCTCTTCAAGTGATACGTTATTGCCGTCTAAAGAAGTATCATAAGAATCGTCTTGTTTTATTGTTTTAAAATGTGCAACTGAAGTTGCCCCGCCTATATGCCCCGGAGCGGTTGCCTGTAGTTTTATGCCCATATTTGAACCTGAAGCGGAATTTATCCTGAATTCTTCTAAGTCACGAGCCTTGAATCCGGGCGTATCGGCATTTGCGATATTATGAGATATTACCGACTGGCGTTGGTTAAGATATTTTAGCTTATTTGAAAGCGAAGAAAGTATATCCTGCTGCGAATATGAGGCAGAAGGCAAAAAAGATAGCATTAATGTGGCAAGTGCAAATTTCTTCATGACTACAGCATTATCTTTTTTCAATGTTCAAACGCCACTGGGGCTTAAAAAAATAACGCCTAGCTACTTGCTTGGCTTAAGAAGTAAAATATCACAACAAATTGTGTATGGCTAGCACTTTTTCCACTAAATATAGTTGTTTTTAATTGGATAATAATATTAGGGAGTTATATAATAATCGTTAAAATAAGGCTACAGATTCAAAACGTCATCATGCGTGCTTGCCGCAATTGACATAACTTCATCTTGAATATCATCGGGAACGCTTAGCTCTTCCAGTGTGGATTTTAAATGACCTGCAACAGCATTGAAATGTTCTTCGGTCAGTTTAAGGTGTTTATGAGCCTCACGCATGTTCTTGCCCGAATAATTAGGCGCACCTCCGAAAGCATATGTCAAAAAAGCCTTCTGCTTGGCGATTTGCCTCGGCATATCTACATTTTTAAACAGGTAGTTTATTTTGTCGTCAGCCATAACTTTTGCGTAGAATATATCTACAGCCGCGTTTACGGCCGCTTTTCCACCTAGCTTTTCAAATAATGTCGTCATTAATACCACCCCCATATTTTTTATTTATACAGGAAAGTATACTCGTTCATAAGTTGAAGCTAGTCAATAAATATGTACGGAAAAATGAGAGTGTTCAATAAATATAGGTTTTGTCATGCTGAAACAAGTTCAGCATGACAAAGAACTAGAGATTTAAGTACAATTTTTACAAAATCTATGTTGACCGAACTATCTCTTAAACCTCTATAGCTTCTACAGACTCAACTTCAGGAACGTAATGCTTCAGCATGTTCTCGATGCCGTTTTTCAATGTGATTGTAGAGCTGGGACAACCCGAACACGCACCGTGCATTTCAAGTTTTACAATGCCGTTTTCAAATCCGTGAAATATTATATCACCGCCATCTTGTGCCACCGAAGGGCGTACACGAGTTTCTATAAGCTCTTTTATCTGCTTTACTATCTCATCATCATCTTCATTAGATTCCGCACTTGCTTTAGAGCCGTCATCTGACATTACAGGCTTGCCTGCAACATAATGCTCCATGATGGTTGTAAGCACTTCCGTTTTAAGGTGACTCCAGTCATTATCCTGATTCTTGGTTACCGATATGAAATCGCTGCCTAAGAAAACCGCCTCAATACCGTTTATATCAAATAAAGCGGTTGCAATAGGCGAACGCACTGCCTCCTCTTTGCTATTAAAGTTAGCCGTAGAACTGCCAAGCACCGACTCGCCCGGAATAAACTTCAAGGTGGCAGGGTTTGGTGTTGTTTCCGTTTGTATAAACATATTATCCGCTCGTAATAACATAGTGATTTTGTCAAGTATATTTAGTGCATTTTTAACAATATGTCAACTTTATGCTGAATCGGATTCGGGAGTTGTTCTCCATGATATGCATAGAAGAAAAAACTTACGCTACTAAAATATCGCTGATAGTAATTTTATTATCGGTTTTGATAAGCTCTTCATTGCTTGAACTTATCAACTGGTCTGTGATTTCATATGCGGTCTTGCCCTTGAAAGCACCCTCCATCGGACATTGCCAGTTAGGGGCAAGCTCCGCCAGCGGCACTAAGGCAAACGGTCTTGTATATAAATGCTTATGGGGTATTGTCAGCTCGTCATTATTTATGTAAATATTATCATAAGCCAATATGTCGATATCAATTTCCCTTGGAGCCCAAACGCCCCTGTCAAGACGACCAAGCTCCTTTTCTATCATCTTTATTTGTTTTAACAATTCGGAAGGTGAAAGATGTGTTTCACCGCGTATTGCCATATTAAGGAATTTCTGGTTCCATGAATCGGGCGAACCGTTCTTTAATATCGCAGTCGATTCATATATATTAGACATCTCAACAGCCGCAAGTACCGACTTGCTTAACTTGTTTACCGCTTTTGACAGGTAATCCATTCTGTTGCCGAAATTACTTCCCAGTCCTAAAATAACCATTATAACTCCTAAAAATCCCCATATTCAAAACTTGTGCCGCCTAACATTCCGTCTATTGGCGGATTGCACTTTTCTACCCTTATCCAGATAACTACATCTTGGGGTACGATTCCACGTATTTTCCTATGCAATCCCAAACACAAATACTCTAATAGCTTAACTTTATTGCTCTTGCAATAACCGGTAACAATATCGGCTATTTTATGATAACAGACCGTGTCTGCTATATTGTCGGTGTTGCATCCGGCAGGGAAATTCTTATAAAAGAACTTTAAGCTTATTTTGATATCCTGAGGTATATCACATTCCTGCTCGGTTATGCCGATATTAACCTTCAGTAGTAATCCGTCAAGGGATATGACCGAATTATAGCCTTCTTTCATATACAAATTTGTATTTTTCATTATAATTGTGCATTCATATACACCAAAAACCTTAATAAGGAAAGGATTATTTTGTCAAATTTATGTAACGAGCGGAGTGTTTTTTACAATGAAGGCTTCATAAATGAAAGTGAGGCAGCCATATCTTTTGATGACCGTGGCTTCCGCTATGGCGACGGTATTTTCGATACAATAAGGGTGAATAAAGGAGAAATGTTCAGGTTTAAAAGCCACCTGCAAAGGATAAAAAGGGGTCTGGAAGCTATCGGGATAAATTTTGATTGCATGGCAATAGAGGGGATTTGTAAGGAGCTATTGCAAAAAAATAAGGTTGAGGAAGGGTTTATACGCATAGCCATAAGCCGTGGGGTGGGAAGTGAGGGATATCTGCCCAAATGCGGGAAGCCTACCGTTGTTGTACAGACCATAAAAAGTACGAATGCAAGCGATAAGCCTGTTGACCTTTGGCTTAGCTCATACAGGAAAATTCCCGAGATATGCCTGCCGTCAGATATCAAAAGCTCACAAGGGCTAAACTCGACGCTTGCCAGAATGCAGGCAACTGAAAGCGGATGTTTTGAAGCCTTGCTACTTAGTATTGAAGGGAAAATATGTGAAGGCAGTTCGGGAAATATTTTCTGGTTCAAAGAGGGGAAGCTATATACCCCTGAAAATAATATCCTAAAAGGCGTAATGCGTGAAGCTGTTATTGAAAAATCACCTTATGAGGTTGTTCAGGGTGATTTTGAGCTTGATGACCTAAAAGATGCTGAGGAAGTTTTTATAACTAATATAGCTTGGGTGGCTAAGTCCGTTAAATCTTTACAGCCGGTCGGTTTTGTTTGGAAGCAAACAATTGTTTGTGGAGAGATAAAGGGAATTATTATTTAATGATGATACCATCTGAATTTACTATCAATGCCAAAACACCTTAAAAAAATATTAATGATTCACTACTTGACACTAAGCGGTGCATACCCCATATAAATAACTACTATTTTATGTTGTAACAAAATTTTATGGAGGCTCTATAATGAGTGTTTTAGTTGGAAAGGAAGCCCCTGATTTTACGGCTCCTGCGGTAATGCCCGATAATCAGATCAATGATAATTTTAACCTTAAATCATACTTAAACGGCAAAGTGGGGATATTATTTTTCTACCCGCTTGATTTTACTTTTGTATGCCCGTCGGAAATCATTTCATTCAATAACAAATTAAGCGAGTTCAAAAGCCGTAACGTTGAGGTTATAGCTGTTAGTGTCGACTCAAAATTCAGCCACCTTGCATGGAAAAACACCCCTGTAAATAACGGCGGTATCGGTCAGGTTCAGTTCCCTATAGTTTCCGACCTTACAAAACAGATTTCAAGAAATTATGATGTATTGATAGAAGGTGCAGGCGTTGCACTTCGCGGTACGTTCCTTATCGATAAAAACGGTATTGTTCGTAATCAGGTGGTAAACGATCTTCCGTTGGGACGTAGCATTGATGAGGCTTTGCGTATCGTAGATGCTCTTAACTTCCATGAGGAAAACGGCGAAGTATGTCCTGCCGGTTGGAACAGGGGTTCTGAGGGAATGAAAGCATCTCCTGAAGGCGTTGCCAAATACTTGGATAAGAACGCTTCGAGTCTTTAATTAATTAGTTGTCAATTATCAGTGGGCAGAGTTCAGTGTGTTTTAGCACCGGACTTTGTTCACTAACCACTAAATCACTGAGGAAAAAATGGCTGAACATCGTACTAAAATGTTGATAATAGGATCAGGGCCCGCAGGTTACACGGCTGCAATATATGCGGCACGTGCAAATATCGAACCTATATTAGTACAGGGAATGCAGCCGGGCGGTCAGCTAACCATAACCACCGAAGTAGAGAATTATCCCGGATTTGAAAATGCTATTCAAGGTCCATGGCTTATGGAACAAATGCAAAAACAGGCAGAGCATGTGGGAACTAATGTAATATTCGACCACATAAAAGAAGTGGATTTTTCATCACGTCCGTTCAAGGCTATATCTGAAACAGGTGATAAATTTATTGCAGATACGGTAGTTATCTGTACGGGAGCACAGGCAAAATGGCTAGGGCTTGAAAGCGAGGCAAAATATCAGGGGTACGGTGTTTCAGGCTGTGCAACATGTGACGGGTTTTTCTTCAAAAATAAGGAAGTATATGTAATAGGAGGCGGAAATACCGCAGTTGAAGAGGCTTTATACCTTACAAACCACGCAAGTAAAGTTAATCTGGTGCATAGACGTGATTCATTGCGTGCTGAAAAAGTGATGCAGGACAGGCTTTTCAGGCATGAGAAAATAGAGGTTATCTGGGATACCGAGCTAGAGGAAATAACAGGCGATGAAAATCCGCTGAACGTTACAGGCGTTAAATTGAAAAATGCAAAAACAGGAGAAATAACCCAAAAACCTGCCGACGGCGTTTTCATAGCGATAGGTCATAAGCCCAATACCGCTATGTTTAAAGGCAAGGTAGATATGGACGAAGAAGGCTATATCAAAGTTACTGCCGGGACTTGCAATACCAACATAAAAGGCGTGTTCGCCGCAGGTGATGTACAGGACAAAAGATACCGTCAGGCGGTAACTGCCGCAGGTATGGGCTGTATGGCAGCACTCGATGCTGAAAAATTACTTGCCGAAGAAGATTCCCAAGACGTTTCTCAAAAAGAATCCGCTTAGTAAGATGCTTATTTTTGTTTGATTTTTGTCAATTGTCGGTCTATTTATAAGCCATATTCGCACAGTTATAGTAAATTAACTTTATAATTATATATAAACTTCATCGTCATACTATGGCTTGACCATAGTATCCAAGTAATATAATTATGCATGCACTTTGTGCATACGTTTTTTCTTTCTTGGATTCCAAATCAAGTTTGGAATGACGAGAGTTAATTTACTATAGAAGCCCCTGCAAAAGGGCGTAAAGTTCAAATTTGAGTTCTTTTTATCCCCTCTCCCGTTTACGGGGGAGGGTTAGGGAGGGGGCGATACATGCACGTATAACAGACACTTGCGAGTTTTTACCCCTCACAAAAACACTTTGTGTTTTTACTTTTTGCAGAGGCTTATATAGTTAATTTTAGTACCCCATAATTGTGGGTAACAGTAAAGGGCATTTAAAAATGGCAACCGAAAAACAGCAGGATAACCGTCTTGAAGAAAAAAAACAGCTAGCTGCCGCATGGTTTGAAAAGCTCAGGGACGATATTTGTGCCGAATTTGAAAAAATAGAAGATGAATTGGCAGATTCCGATAAGCCTGTGGGGAGGTTTGAACGTAAAAACTGGGACAGAGAAGGCGGCGGTGGCGGTCAGATGTCCGTTATGCGAGGTCGTGTTTTTGAAAAAGTAGGGGTGAATATCTCAACCGTGTTCGGAAATTTCAGTGATGAGTTTGCAAAGCAAATTCCCGGAGCGGAAGAAAATCCGGAATTCTTTGCAACAGGTATATCGCTGGTAGCACATATGCATTCCCCGTTAGTTCCTGCCGTGCATTTTAACACCAGATTCATTGTAACGTCAAAAAGCTGGTTCGGTGGTGGTGGCGATTTAAACCCCATGTTTGAAAAAGATGAAGATACAAACGACTTCCATGCAGCATTTAAAGAAGCATGTGATAAGCATGACCCCGAATATTACCCTAAATTCAAAAAATGGTGTGATGAATATTTCTTTATAAAACACAGGAACGAATCACGTGGAGTAGGCGGGATATTTTACGATTATTTAGATAGCGGTAACTGGCAAAATGACTTTGAGTTTACTAAAGATGTAGGTAAGGCTTTTCTTGATATATACCCTAAAATTGTGCGTCGCAACATGCTTCAAGAGTGGAGTCAAGAGCAAAGAGAACATCAGTTATTTAAACGTGGACGCTATACCGAGTTCAATCTTGTATATGACAGAGGGACAAAATTCGGTCTTATGACGGGCGGTAATACCGAAGCGATTTTGATGTCATTGCCCCCTGTGGCAAAGTGGACTTAGTTTTTTTTAAATATAAGAGTTTTCGATAAACAAGTTCATCGGTGACAAATCCCATAATTTCCGCTATATCTATGTGCTTGATATTATAAAGCAGGTTAACCGCATGACATTAAAACCAAAAGAATCCATACTGAAGATACAGCCATATAAGGGCGGTTTGTCAAAATCGAAGAATGAGGCTAAAACAATCAAGCTTTCATCTAACGAAACACCACTTGGTGCAAGCCCCAAAGCCATAGAAGCATATAAGAACGAAGCCGGAAAATTATTCAGATATCCCGATGGCGGTGCAACTATATTGCGTGAAGCTATAGGGCAAGTATATGGGTTGAACCCCGACCGTATAGTTTGCGGAGCAGGTTCAGATGAGATTATCTCGTTCCTTTGCCTTGCATATGCAGGAGCAGGTGACGAGGTTATCTATACCGAACATGGTTTCCTTATGTACAGGATATACAGCCTGACAGTAGGTGCAACGCCTGTTAGTGTTCCTGAAACGGATTTAAAAACATCTGTAGATAATATCTTAAATGCCGTTACCGATAAAACAAAGATAGTATTCATTGCTAACCCTAATAACCCGACAGGCAGCTATATATCGGGCGGAGAGGTAAAACGCCTGCGTCAGAACTTACGTGATGATATATTGCTTGTATTAGACGGTGCATATGCCGAATATGTAGAAAAAGACGATTATACGGCAGGTGAGGATATTGTGGATTTGGGTGAAAATACCGTTATGACCCGTACCTTCTCAAAAATATACGGTCTGGCGGCACTGCGTATAGGCTGGGCATATTGCCCTGAATCGGTCGCCGATGTGCTAAACAGAACAAGAGGACCTTTTAACGTATCATCAGCCTCTATAAGTGCGGCAACCGCAGCCGTAAAAGACGTGGAGTTCACTAAAAAAACAAAGGATTTCAATAACCTCCAACTTCAGAATATGACTTTAGAACTCAATAATATAGGGCTGGAATCAGTCCCAAGCGTGGGTAATTTTATTCTGGTTGATTTTAAAAACGCACAAAAAGCAAATTATGCATTTGAATTTTTGATGGAACAAGGTATCATCGTCCGTCCGGTAGGTAATTACGGACTTGATCAATTCCTGAGAATCACTATAGGTCTGGAAGATGAGAACAAAGCCGTAATAAACGCTTTGACTCAATTTATGAATGATTAGTGACTGCTAAAGAGAAAGATAACCTAAAAAAAAACGCTGAAACAAAATCCGATAACACCGGTAATAAAAACAGCGATTTTAGTTTATTTAATACTCTTGCAAAAAATGCAGCATATAGCTCGTTAATTACGGTAGGAACTTACCCTCTACATTCGGCAAAACTACGTATAATTGATCCGCAGCAACGAAATAACTATTCCAACTTACGAGAATATTATAAAGGACATGTAAAACCTTTTTATCAACAACACGGTTTTACACAAAAGGTACAAAATTCTTATAGCGGTATGTCGGCAAGATTGATACATACGCCTTTGATGCAGGCAGTAAGATTAGGGCTGTCAATAACCAGCGACAGAATGCTGGGTGATTCTGAAGACGATATTCTCAAAAGTGCTGAAAAATCAGCATTCATACTGGCAGGGGCTGCGATATTGTGTCCCGTGGAAACAATAGGTATAGCCACTGCTTTAGACCCCAAAAACGGCTTTAAGAAGGTTATTGATAGTTATAAGGAATCAATATCAAAAGGAAATATAGGAAACCTTTATCCGTCTAGCAGGGTAATATCAGCCACCGGCAGAAGTGCCGCAGCAATAACAAGCTTTACTATGGGAGGTGACTATATAAACTCTCAATTTCGGGGTGAAGACGGTAAAATAAAAGATAACGATGTTTATAAGGCATCTTTGTTAACAGGAGCATTTACCGCATTTGCATGTACTCCGCTTGAGCTTATCCATTTTTGGGGCAAGGACGCTAAAAATAATTACAGCATGGAAACCCTGAAAACCAATTTTACAAGAGCGGTAAGGGGAGGCTCAGGCATAGGTGCGGCAATGATACCCAGAATGGCAATAACCGTACCTTTGGTAGCCGCAAGAAATATGGGACGGCTTGAAGCACCTATGGAACATAATATACAACATCATGACGAGAATACTAAACTTTCTGTCCTTGATAAATATAATCCTAAATGGGGGATAAAATCAAAACTGCATTCTTCCCTTGAACCTGAAAAAAGCTGGCAGGATAGAGTTAAGGATAAAGCTAATTTTCCTAAAAGGTAGCACATAAAAATTATGTGGAGAATTTAGTTGTTTTGTGCTAAATAGTGTATAAATAACTATACATAAGGTTCGTTATGCCGTTGGAAATAAGAAAAGCTAAAGATGATGATTTTGAAGGGATATGGGAGATATTCCATCACATAGTCAATGAAGGAACAAGTTTTATTTATAAAGATGATACGACACGTGAAAAGGCTCATAAGCTATGGATGGAGGAAACTACTCCGTTTGTTGCCGTTTTAGAAGGTAAAATAGTAGGTTTTTACCTCATAAGACAAAATAAGGTGGGGCGTGGTTCGCATGTCTGTAATGCAGCATATATGGTGCATCATGAATACCGCAAACAAAAGATAGGTCAGGCTTTGTGTGAGCATTCTTTAAATGAAGCCAAAAAGCAGGGTTATAAAGCCATGCAGTTCAATATCGTAGTAAGTACCAACCATAAAGCCGTAGCATTATGGATGAAAATGGGCTTTGAGGTGGTAGGAACTATCCCTCAGGCATTCGAGCATAAGGAACTGGGGCTTGTTGATGCGTATATAATGCACAGATTTCTTTAGAGGTATATATAACCTCAATATTATTTAAGGAAAATAATTTTTATCATTAATTCAACGCTAAATCCATTGAAAGATTGCAATTAAAATCACTTCTTATTATAAGCGTTATCAGACTTTGTTTCAGCATTTTTCATAAGGTCATTCTTTTTCCAGTTCCTGCATAAATTTATCAAATTCGGACTTTTCTTTTTCTTTGAACTTATCGAAGGTTTTATCTATTTTACCTCTGGTTTCTTTAGCACCGTCTACTTTTTCTTGCATAGATTCTTTTATTTTTTTCACCCCTTCTATAGACTCGTCTATAGTTTCCTGTACACTATTCATCCTCTTTTGTATAATACCCTCGGTAGTATCTCCGGTTGTACTTGGTTGCAATACGGTAAGTTTTACAACGGCAAATAAGATTAGTCCGAACACAACGAACAAGAACATTGATATAATTTTTCTGAATATAAAGAGTGCGACAAACGTAAATATGGAGCCGACAAGTATATACGAAACCTGCTCATCTATCGCTACTAATAACTCATCGATATATTCCATAAAGTAACTTACTTTATTGTTGCATGTTCATCTCATTGGTTTCTTTACTATTATAAGACTCTTCTTCGATCCAGTCCATACCCGTTTTTTCAGCTTCTTTTTTTCTGAAATACTCTCTTTTTTCTTTCATAGCTTCAACATAATAGTTCTTTTTTTCGAACTGAGTTTCTGCCAGTTCTGCTTTTTTCTGTAGATAATCGGCATGTGCATCTGAACGTTGCATGGCTCTTTCTTTCTTAAGTTCTGCCGATATACTGCGTCTTTCCATTCTTCTTTCGTGAAGTTTTTCCCTTCTGACAAGCTCCCCGTTATAGAATTTCTCGGAGGCTTTTAGTTTATGCTCATAATCGTCATACATTTCGTTTAGAACTTCGTCATGACGGTCTATCATTTCCTCATCTGTACGGTTTTCCTGACCGGATTCCGGATAATACTGATTCCCTTCCATATCGGCAATTGCACCCCCTACAGACGCAAATGACAAAAATGACGCACCGATTATTACTTTTAATACCTTTAAAGACATAATTATATCTCCCAACCAAATTTATATTGTTGCTTTAATATTACTATTAAATGGTTAACTAATAGTTAAGATGGCAAAATGATTGGATTTCGTATAAAAAGTTACTTAAAAATCGCCCCTAATATATCGAAAATAAGTTTTGAAGTTATTCCTTTGTTGCCCAGATGATGATTATATTCGGCAAGCTCAACCGCTCTTAGGTCTTTATCACCTTTAAAAACACAGAACGCCTCTACGGCTTCCGCCCTATGCAGACCGTCAGGTTCTTTTGTACCCGTCCCCGGTGCTTCTGAGGGGTCGAAGACATCTACATCTATCGTTATGCCGTATCCTTGGGTATTGTTTTTCACTATTTTAAGAGCCTCGCTTATCACATCGTGCAGTCCCCTTCTTTTGACCTCATCAATGTAAAAGATACGCACGCCTAATTTTTGCAGCAGGTTCGCTTCTTTTTCTTCAAAGCTCCTGATACCGATAAGGCAAAGATGGGCAGGTGATATTTTAGGCATGTTACTACCTACAGAACACAGGTCTTCATCGCCATATCCTAGCAAATGTGCTAACGGCATACCGTGATATGCACCCGAATCGGAGGTTTGCGGCGTGTGTGCGTCCATATGTGCGTCAAACCATATAAGACCGAAATTCCCCTGCACATTAAGTCCGGTAGTTACTCCGCTCCATGTTCCCACTGCCATAGAATGGTCACCGCCTATAGTTATGGGGAAATTCCCCTTACTAACTGCTTTGATAACATCGTCCGAAAGTCTGCTACAGCTATCTTTTATTATTTCGTACTTATCGGTTTTATCGGACTTATATTCACCCGTCCACCTTGCTTTAATGTGCGAACCAAGACCGATATTCTTCAAATGTTTCGGTGCATCTGCACAACCGTTATCTTTAGCACCTTCGCCACAGGCATATGGTATTAGTATTTTTTTCATATATTATTTTGTCATTCCACGAATTTTTTATAATGCATTAACTCTTATATTCAATTTCAGTCAGAGTTTCATCTAAAATCCCTATTACCTCATCAATTACGCCTTTAGTTATCACCAATGGCGGAGCAAACCTTACCACCGTTTCATGCGTTTCTTTACTTAACACGCCTTTTTTTAGCATTTCTTCACATACCGTTCTGGCGGACGCATATTTTTTATCTATTTCCACACCTATCCAAAGACCTTTGCCCCTTACATCTTTTATCAGCGGACTATTTATTTTTTTTATTCTTTTCTTCATATATTGCCCGAGAAATTGGCTGTTTTCCGCCAGATTTTCTTCCATCAACACATTCAAAGCCTCCATGCCTATGGCAGCAGCAAGAGGGTTGCCCCCGAATGTAGAGCCGTGTGAGCCGGGTTTGAATTGTTCCATCACCTCTTTTTTGGCAAGGAACATCGAAACCGGCATGATTCCGCCCCCCAATGCCTTACCCAATATCAGCCCGTCGGGTTTGTCAATCTCATGACTAAAGGCGAACATTTTTCCTGTGCGTCCCAAGCCGGTTTGTATCTCATCTAAAATAAGAAGTACGTTATTTTCTTTGCATATTTTTTGTACTTTTTGCAGCCAGCCTTTTGGCGGAATTATTATCCCCCCCTCCCCTTGCATAGGCTCTACTAAAAATGCACAGACATCGGGCGTAATAGCTTTTTGCAGAGCTTTTTCATCACCGAACGGCACAGATATGAAACCGGGCGTTAAAGGACCGAAGCCTTCTTTATATTCCTTATCGGAGGAAAAACTTATTATTGTGGTTGTACGACCATGAAAGTTACCGTCTGCTACAATTATCTTAGCTTTGTTCTTTGCTATGCCTTTTACTTTATATCCCCATAAACGGGCGGCTTTTATGGCGGTTTCTACCGCTTCTGCCCCCGTGTTCATAGGCAATGCCATATCCATATGCGATATTGTACATAATTTTTCAAGAAAAGGAGCTAATTTATCCGAGTGGAAAGCCCTTGAAACTATACACAGGCTCTTTGCCTGATGCTCAAGTGCTGATAATAGCCTTGGATGACCATGCCCGTGGCTTACGGCAGAATAAGCACTCATCATGTCTATATAACGCTTGCCCTCAACATCCCAGACATAAACACCCTTCCCTCTTTTTAAAACAACATGTAAAGGGTGGTAGTTCTTTGCGGTATATTGGTTTTCTTTTGCAATTATTGAATCCACCTAAACTCTCCTAAGGGCTATTTTAAAGGAAGGCAAAACTTTACGTAAAATTGCTTGAGTCATTGTTGAATTAACAGCTTAACAATGCCTACAAAACCTGCTTAGCCTCTCATTGATAATCATACATGAGAAAAATTAAAAAAAGATTAAATACTATAAAAAATTATTACATGAGAAGAGCAGTTATATAAATTAACAAGAATTCATGCTCTTAATATTAACTAAATATTAATATTAATTTGCAATAATAGTTAACTATTTATAGGGATATCTATCCTACGAAAATAGGGCTACAGTATGAATATAACAAGAAAGGCAAAAGAACCGAAATATGTCTTAAAAACCGAGAATGGTTTTACGCTTATTGAATTATCCATAGTTATTGTGATTATAGGGCTAATTGTTGCGAGTATTCTAGGAGGACAGAACTTGGTAAAGCAAGCAAAACTACGAGCCGTAGCCGGTGAATTCTATAAAATCGAACTATCCGTCAACACATTCAAGATACAGTTTAATGCTATACCGGGTGATATGCGAAACGCCTATGCTTATTGGGGGGCATCTTGTCATACAACACAGTCTGTTTGCAATGGCAATGGCAATGGCAACAAAAATATTGGTACATGGATAGATGACGAAGCTTTAATGTTCTGGAAACACCTTGAACTTGCCGGATTATTAGAGGGGACTTATACCGGGGAACTACTACCTAATCCCGATAGATTTGCCAAAGGAGTAAACATCATGGGTTCAGCGTTTAAAGATGGGCTTTACCACGTTTTTGAAAGCAGTTTGGAAATAGGATTAAAAAGAATAATTGACCGCCCTAGTGTAGCAATATTTACACCGGCAGAAGCGGCTAGCGTCGATACAAAGATAGATGACGGCAAACCGGGAGATGGAAATTATATTCAAAGCAGGGCATTTTCTGCTTATAGTGGTGGTGCATGGAGTTATATAAACTGTACTAATCTGGAAACTCAGTGGGGAAACAATCCTGACGCAGAATGGGTTTTGAGCTATACACAACCGAGTTGTAGGTTACTTAGACGTAATTTATTTTAATAGTACTACTTACTTAAATACTATAAATTTCCTCATAGCATTCCCAAGCGGCGGCATGTGATGCTATTCTTGATATAAGCCCCAAGGAATCACAAACCTGTTTATCGTTAGTATGGCTTGAGATGCTTGCAAACCCCATTCCTTTGGCGTTTAAATTGCCGTATGAGTCTTTTTGCGTATTCAGGCGGTAAATGCAGCCTGCCGGTTTTGCACCTATCATATATATCATCGGTTCGGCAGGGTGTCCTTCAACCTCATCTATTGTCGGTACGCCCTCTTGTATTATAACCTCGGTATTTTGTATGCCGCCTTTGATGGTGTTCATCTTATTGCGTATTTTCTTGCTCATTTCAAAAACTTCATCGCCTGAGCTTGCCGTCATTATTCCCATGCCGTAAGTCCCCCTGTCGGACTTTATAAACACATACGGCTCTTCTTTAATGCCGTATTCATCATATTTGGCTTTAATTTTATCTATTGTTTTATCAACCCTCAAGGCTACACACTCAATACCCTTTCTTTCTTTAAAATCAACTACGCCGCATCTTTGGAAATAAGTTGTTATGAGCCAAGGGTCTATATTAAATTTATTACTAAAATCCCTTGCCATATTATTATATGTTTCAAAATGCGATGTCTTACGCCTTCTATACCAGCCAAAGCCCACCGGAGGCGATACTATCTGCTCCACATCTTTTAGAAGTTCAGGCGCACCGTCTGTCAGGTCATTATTTACCAGAATAAAGTCAGGGTCAAAGCCGCATTTTGTTTTAACACGGTTGCCGTCACGTATGGCAGGTTTAAAGATAACGTCCATATCTGAGGCGGATTTTAGGGTAACATCTTCCCCCGATTCGCTAGTAGCAAGATTAGTGGTACAAACCTGTAGCCCCGCTCCTTTGATTATAGAAGTCAGGTAGGCAATATTTTCCAGATAATATACGTTACGAGTATGGTCTTCGGCTACTATCAGTATTTTTTTTACCTTCGGGTGGTATTTTGCAAAAAACTCCTTAGTGGTTTTTTCTGCTTTTTTACGCTCGGTTTCATTCAGGTTATTGAATCCTGCAGGAAACAGGTTCGTATCGACAGGGGCGAGTTTAAAACCGGAATTTCTCAAATCTACCGAATTATAGAAAAACGGAGGTGTTTTTTCAGAGATATCCTCGAACCATTTATCGACCTCATCGCCTCTGCTGATTATTATATCTTTAATTATTTTTCTTATATCCGGTATCGGCTTTTCAGCCTCATTCGACAAAGTTGGGTTGTTCATCCCAATCTCCTAAAATATTCATAAAACTAGCCAGTGCGACTATCGCTGCGGTATCGGCTCTTAATATCCTAGGTCCCATACCCACGCCTATAACATAAGGCTTATTTTTCATTATTTCAAATTCTGATTGCGTAAAACCTCCTTCAGGACCTATAATTATCGCATATTTGTTAAATTTTGCGTCCTTTAGTGCTTTTGCAAATGGTTTTCCGCCTCCCGACTCGTCGCATAATATCAATCCTCTATCCTCCCCCCACCGATCGAGCAGCTTATCAAGTTGTACAGGCTCATCGATTTGTGGAACGGTAAGCCTTCCTGATTGCTCCGCGGCTTCTATAGCTATCAGCCTCAACCTATCGGTATTGACCCTTGAGACGACCGTTCTTTGAGTCTGAACAGGTATCAGCCTTGACGCTCCAAGCTCGGTAGCTTTTTGCACCAGATTATTTATCGGTGCATTTTTAACAGGGGCAAAGCAAAGCCAAATATCAGGCTCATCATTTTGCGGTCTGGTCTGTTTTTTTGCCTGTACGGAGCAGTTCTTTTTAGATATTGCAGTTATTGCCGCCTGCCATTCACCGTCTTTTGCGTTGAAAACAGATATTTCATCACCTTGTTTTTGCCGCATGACGTTACAAAGATAGTGAGCCTGCTCTTTTGCAAGTTCTACAAATCCGTTTTGTTCCAGCTTATTATCTATGTAGATTCTTATTTTCGGCATTTTTAATCCCTATCAATACGGATCAACCGTTTCCACCCTTATACCGTCTGCAAGATGTGTAGATTGAACAAAATTGCCCATGTTACCGACCTGCACTACCCTTGCTGCATAATGATGCAAAATATAACCTGATGAATGTGGTTGTTCCAAATAGTCTAGTATGAGAAAGAAGTCATCTTCCATATTCGATGAGGGAACTTGCATTACATTATCTTCTGTGGAATCGGGTATTTGTATCGCTTCGGATTTACGAATGAACGGAAGTTGCAGGTCACTAAATTTAGTTGTTGTTTCTACCTTTGATTTTACAGCCTTCATTTCTTCTTCAAATGAAATATTTATTATATTTCCTTCAAAGCCGTCAGACAATATTACCCTATTATCCTCACAAGATATCCGACGATTCCCGTCTTGTTCAAAATCGACCGGCACGAATATCCTGCCTGACAGAAATCCATTACCAACCGGTATTATGTGTACTCCGTCGCTGTCATCGCTAGTTTTAGCATCAGTATATAATTTTGTTCCCTTAACATCTTGAGCCATAAAGTTTGAATCATAGATATACAGACCCCTTGTCTCTAGCGCAACATAGCCATTGCCCATACAGAACGCACCATCTGAATCGGCTATCGCATTAAGCGGTATAAAAATTAAACAAAGTCTAAATAATTTTTTCATAAAATGCTCCATGTAAAAAAGAACCCCTAAAGATAATCTTTAAGGGTTCTTTATAAATTTAAGTAAACAACTTACTAGCCGTTATTTTCTGTTGTTTCGCCACCCATTTCGGCATCAGGAGATTTTCCTTCTTCGGCATCACCTTCTAAAGAGGCAGGCTCTTCGGACTCATTCTGGATTTCAGGCTCCGGCTCTTTGCTTGCAGAAGCGATAATTTCAATATCAGCCTTTTCTACGGCACTTTTTACATAATTTTGTATAGCTTCCTGATATAAGGTACGAGCAAGGAAGTTCTTAACCTGATCATAAGGTGCAGGTTCTGCCGCTTCTTTTGACTCCAATTTTACCACATGCCAGCCGAACTGTGTTTTAACAGGCTCGGAAATTCCTCCTATCTCTGTAGAATTCAAAGAACTCTCAAGCTCAGGTATCATATTACCTTCAATAAGGTATCCTAAGTCACCGCCTATAAGAGCTGTTTTATCATCAATTGACTTATCTTTAGCAACTTGCTCAAAAGATTTTGTCTTAAGAAGATTTATAACTTTTTTTGCCTCAGACTCTGTTTTTACAAGTATGTGCTTAACTTTATACTGGCTTTTACCCTCTAAAGCGGCTTTTTCTTTTTCATAACGCTGCTTTATAGTTTCGTCCGTTACCTGATCTTTCGCCATTTGTGCAAGGAATTCTTCCTTGATTACATTTTCCTTAAATGCATCAACTCTTTCCCTGACATTCTCTTTATCAGCCGTACCCTTTTTATAAGCATCTTCCAATATCATTCTTTGTGCGGCAAGCTCCCTTATAACAAGGAATTTTGTTTCCTCGTCAAGTTGTGCGAAGCTTGAACCTTTCGCACCCTGAACCATATTCGAGAATTGTTTTTCGGCTTCAGAACTATATACGGGTTTACCGTTAACCTCAGCAACCACAACATCGTCGGCTTTCTTTGCAGAACGCATCGGAGAAGTATCAATCTTGCCCCCGTTAAGCACGAAATAAACAGCGGCAACAATAACCGTTACCCCCGCCGCAACCATAAAAAATAAATTTTTTGAAGAGTTCTTTTTTGACCTTCTCATTTTTGACTCCTGATTTTTACATAAAACTTTAAGCTAAAGATATAGGACAATATTAAAAACATGGCAAGTAAAATAAAATCTACCCGTTGTTTTTATACTGGCATTTTAAAGACTTATTAATTATTTCATTCCAATGCCGTTCCCACCCCTTATGATGGGTAACGTCGGGCAAATTGACAAGCTCAACGCATCCTTTTGTACTATCTACCTTTTTAGCAAAATTCTCTGCAATAACAGGCGGCACGACCGTATCATCTATACCCGACAAATACATTTGCGGCAGCCCCTTTAAATCATCGGCAAAATCGGCTGCATTTAGCGAGTCATTAAGTTGGTCTACTTTGTGGTATTTGTTAAAAGCGACATGATCCAGATTTCCGGCAACGCTTCTAAAAGACAAAACATCATCACGGGTAGCGGCTAATATCGCAGCTATCGCACCACCGCCTGAAAATCCTATAAGATTAATTTTGTCCACTTTAGTATAGGTCTTGATATTATCAACAGCCTGCCCCAAAGAATCAACAACTAGCTTTGAATACTTACTTCCGCTCCAGAATTTTGCATCGCACAATCGGTCTGATTTTAAGTCAACATACTGGCACGGTCTTGCCAGATATATCACGTTCTCGGACTTGTCTAAAGATGCAAGTTTTAGTGCAACAGGATTTTTCGGTGTCGGGTTAACCGATAACCGTCCGGCAGATGCCCAGGCAAAGCCATCGCCTTCGATATATATGTTAGCCGGTTTTGCAGGATTTGTAATCCTTTGGTAAGACATAACGGAAAAGCCATCGGTTTGCACCAATGACCTTTCCATCATATTTTTCAAAGCTATACCGTCTGCTATCGCAAGCCTTTTAGGCATGGGGTTGTATGTGCATGATGATATAAAAAATAATATAAATAAAATTATAGGCATTGCTAACTAAACATAGTTTTTGTACTTAATATAAAAGCCTTTTAATGTTTTTGTCATGCTGAATTTATTTCAGCATCTTCTTTTACTTTTAAAAGACCCTGAAACAAGTTCAGGGTGACATGTTAACTATTAAACTTACAATTCCAAATATAGCTTCATCTTAAGAGATCAACGTACATGATAAAGCCATTTTTTTAAGAGCCTGCTCCGTAAGTTTTCTAAGCTCTTCTTCTATCTGTTTTTCATCTGTTATTTTTTGATTATTGTTATTTACTACCAATTCTCCTTTCAAAACATGTTTTTTCAGACTTTCCACGATTGCTTTTAAATCATTTTCACCATTTACATATTGAATTAATACCCTTCCAAAAAGGTCTATACTAACTTTGTTAGCAAGCTGATTAGTAACCCAGTCGGTATATGTTGCCTGATATCTTGCAAGCTCAGATGCCTTAGGTTTTTCTGAAACAGATGTAACATACGCAGGAGCTTGTGACGATATATCAAGATTGTTTGAGAAAATCAGTATTAACATTTTATTTAATAACGATTCTTCAAAATCATCATTTTTGATATGGCTACCCAGCCTTTTTTTCACTTCCTGAATCACACTTTTGACCGATACCGCCTTGTTTTCTTCAACGATATATAGCAATGCGGTCAATAAATATTTATCATTTACCTGAAACTGATTGCCTCCCCGTGATTTTTTAAAAGTAAAAGGTTTGTTTGCAGAAGGATCGACATCCTTTACGTCGAAGTCCGGCACTATATCAGAACTTACGTAAAACTCTTTTAATTTAGAACTATTTATAGTTCTATTTATCTTTGTACCTTTTTTGCATAACAGCGTAGAACGGAAACGTCTGTTACGTATAAAGTCCATATATTGCTCGGCTCTTACTATGTCGTTACCGACTTTCTTGAGAACTTCGGCAGTTTCTTTGGGAAAATTACCTATAAACATAGTAGCAACGGAGGCATCGCCCAGATATTGCAGATTATTCTCATTTGCTTTTTTCATGAATTCATGAAAATAAAAAGGCTCATTATTTTCTTCCAGATGGTCGTGTATAAGATACGAGTCGGAACAATTACTAAGTGTGTCTATTTCATTTTGGATAAATTTAGTATATGCCGTATCGGTGTTTGTGCCGTTTCCGTGTTTTATAAAATTAAGCAGTAACCTTGCCTCCCTTATCTTGTCGCTAGGGTTATTAAAATTACCCGTATGGTAGAGCATCATTTCCCTTATGCTTCTGACTACACCCCAACCGGGCAATGTATTATAACTTATATAGGCAATTCCTTTGTCACTTAGATTTTTATCACAAATCTCAAATATCTTGTCCTGAATATCTTTTGGCACCCATGACAATATTCCATGTACTATTATATAATCGAATTTACCGAGCTTTGCATCTATATCGGCTATAGAAATCCCTTTAAATTCAAGGTTTGTGAGTCCCATTTTTTCTTTATGTTTATTTGCCTCGGCTATTTGTACCGAAGAATAATCCACACCCACAAACTCGCTATCGGGAAATTTTATTGCCATCGGTATCATGTTACCGCCACTGGCACAGCCAAGTTCTAAAACTCTGGCTTTTTTCGGATTTACAGCATCTGCATCAAAAAATCTTGCAACCGTATAAAGATGTTCAGGATGAGTATTTGAGTAAGGATAACTTATATAAGGAACTACATCATAATCATTCTGTATTTTTTCAGCCGCCATTTATACCTCTTAAACTTTTTATATTTTTATTCATAACCCGAAATTGATAAGCCCTCACCGACCTAAAGTCAACCGATAACAAACCTGATTTACGGCATTGATAAAAAAAGGCTCCCATACCTTGGCATGGGAGCCTAATTTGTTAGATTTCTAACTTATAATTAGAAAGCAAAACGAGCTTTTACAGCACCGCTATGAGAATTGTAATCCTCTTTGCTTGCCCAGTCATAGTCGAAAGAAACAGTTACATTGTCCTGAGCCAGAACATCTAAGCCCAAACCAACGTTGAACTGATGTTGAGCAACGTCAGCACCTTTAGTGGTGAATTGAGTTGCAGCAGCTCCAACAAAGTTGTTTTTAGCTTCTTGCTCATCACCGATTAGGTCATAAGTCCAGCTAGTGCTGATTTCAGGTATGTAAGTCATTGAACCGTCAACGATCGGGTAGTTCAACTTAACACCGATATCGGTCTTCAAGCTGTGAAGATCTTCGTTGTCAACAGTTAGAGCTTGCGCACTACCGGTCTCAGTGTAGCTATCAAGTGCTAAGTAGTTATATTTTAATGAAGCTACAGGAGTAACGTTTAAGCCACCCTCAACGTCCATTTTATAACCACCGCCAACTTTGATAGTATATTGCTGACCGTCAAAGTCGCCTTTAGCTTGGTTATTGATAGCACCTACAACGATGTTACGAGTAGTATCAAACTTGTTCATAGTGAAACCTAACAAGCCGTCGGTAAACCACTTACCGTAGTCATGAGTACCGTATAAGCTTAACTGGTAAGAATCAATATCGGTATCACCGTTAGCAGAATCAGCTTCAGTTGATGCGTAAGCAAAGCTTGCACCCACTTTAGTTTCTTCGCTAAGAGCAGTATCGGCACCGATTCCGAAACCGATAGTATCAGCCTGATAACCTTTTACGCCTTTACGATCATCTTGGTCAGCGGCAGTACCGAATACTTCACCCCAAACACCATGATTGTAAGACATGCCACCGGCTGCAACACCTGTACCGGAAATACCTGCCAACTGGTCTAAACGGTTACCTACAACACCGAATCCCGCTTCAGCAGCAGCCGTAGCAGCAGCGTTGATAGCACCTGACATTTCAGGATTAAGAGTTTCAAGGGCAGACTCAACACCGGCAGCTGAAGATATGCTTTGTAACTCACCTTGTAATGAGCCAATGCCTGCGTTACCGGCAGCACCAATAGCTTCAAGTGCAGTACCTACGGCAGACTCGTTCGCTTTAGACGAAGAAGACTGGTAAGTATTAGCACGTGCAGCTGTGGCTATAAGGTCAGCCGTATCAGTACCTTGCGATATAGTAAAGCTTAACGCATAAGAGTTATCAGTTGCGGCAGTTACAGTTGGAACTGTAGCAGTACCTGTAGTCTCACCGTCAACTAATATATACGTATCACCGGCAGCTATGAAACCTGAGTCACTAGCAACCTGAATGTCAAAAGTAGCATTAGTAGCATCAATACTGTTACCGACACCTGAAATTACCAACTGACCTATTGAGTCAGTTCCGTCATTAACTTCTTTAACGTAGTGTTGATATTTAACCGAGCCTGCTGTTGTAGCTGTAATAGCATCATCGACATCAACCTGAACACCAGTATCAAAACGAACCGTGGCATTAGAACCGGTAGCGTCCCAAGTTTCAATGAATGAATCGGCGGTGAATCTAACCACATCAGTTGAATCGGTAGAGTCAATATTAACTGTTCCGATATTAGCTGCAGCAGACGTACCTAAAGCACCGGTGAACACTGAAGAACCGGAAACGTTAATGTTACCTTCGTCAGTTGTAGTTGAAGTAATATTACCGGTAACATCTGAATTGTCAACAAGTGTTAAATTACCGTCAACTGCAAAGTTCAGGTTATCAGTACCGACTGTAATATCACCGGTAACTTTAGTAGTGCCTGCACCGGTCAGGTCGATACCTTTAGAGAAAATATTACCTACAAATTCAGTAGTAGTAGCTGTGTTTGCAGAAATAATATTTAATAAGTGAGCTGAACTTGTACCCACATTACCCGTAATAACTGTTCCTGCACCGTCGGCAATGTTTAATATACCCTGATTATTAGTAGAAGTTGTAATGTTAGCAGTAACATCTTTTGTAGCAGCAATATCTAACTGACCGGTAGTGCTTGCAGCATTTGCAAAGTTAATAGTCGTTGCAAAGATGTCACCGGTAGTGGCAACGGTACCGGCAGCAGTGCTGTTAACAGTTAATAACTTAAGAACTTTACCGGTAGCACCAACGTCACCGGTCATAGTACCGGCACCGGCAAAAGTAAGAGTACCGGTGTTAGTGGTGGTGGTGGTTACAGCACCTTCTAGCTCTTTAGTTGCCGCAACCGCAAATGAGCCGTCGCCTGCAAAGTTTAGCGTTTGAGTGTCAACATCTTCACTTACGGTAACAGCACCAGCATTAATTGTTATAAGCTTTAATGCATTGGCACCATCATTACCTAAAGTTCCGGTCACTGTACCGGCACCAAGGAATGTAATTGTACCATTATTATCGGTAGTAGCCGTTACAGCACCTTCAATTGTTTTACCGCTAGCAACCGATAGAACTCCGTCATTGGCAAAGTTAATAGTAGTTGCTGCAATATCTCCGGAAGACGTAACTGTTTTAGCACCGGTAATAGTAACTAAATTAAGCTCGTTACCAGCTACAACACCAATATCCCCTGTCATAGTTGCATCACCGGCAAAAGTAAGTTTACCGGTATTAGCTGTTTCGGTTGTAACCGCACCAGATAAAGTTTTTGTATCGGCTATAGAAACCGTACCATCAGCATCAAAGTATAACGGAGCATAAACATCACCGCTAATTGTAAGGGTTCCTGTAGAGTTTTGGCTTAATCTTTTTATTGAAACAGAAGAAGTACCAACATTGCCGGTTAATAACTGTGCATTAGTACCGTCAAACTGAAGCGTACCTTCGCCGGTAGTAGTTGCCGTAACGTTACCGACTACGTCTTTATTATCTGCAACGGTAATTGTTCCATCTGCTCCAAAGTTAACTGTATTTATCCAGTTATCTCCGGCTAGGGCAAGAGTTTTGCCGGCACTATCCATATTCAATGTCCCGAGAGCCGTACCACCTGCACCAATATCTCCTCCAACAGACGAGTTATTCGTTGTACCGGAAATAGTAATTGTACCATTTCCATTTGAACCGGCAGTTACTGCACCCGATAGAGCGGCACCGGCATTAAAGGCTATAGAGCCGTTTTTACCGGAAGTGAAATCTAATGTAGCACCGGTATGCAAACCACCAATTGTAACAGTAGCAGTTTCTGTTATGTTAGTATCCAATGCGTTTACAGCACCAGATATACTAACAGTGCTTGAAGCACCGCTAAAGTTCAAAACACCAAGGTCGTTAGTCCCGGCCGTACCGATAGTTCCGGTCGCAACAGAAGAGCCACTGAATGTTAAAGTACCAACACCATCAGCATTAGCCGCTCCTATAACAATTCCACCATCACCAACGGCAACACCGTCAGCTACAGTAAATATCTCATCTGTACCGGCAGCAGGAGCAGAAAATATACCGGCATTACCGGCTGTAAGTGCCGTAGTACTACCATCATCAACGTTATCCGTCTGAGTAGCAGCTAATGCACCGCCGGCAGCTAATGCACCTATTGTGAAGGCTGACGCCGTCGTCAATAGTGTTTTTCTAAAAGATTTTGTAATCATTTTAATAATACCTTTTTATAGTTATTAACAATTTTTATAAAAATTATTAACGTTTTCATACAAATTTTAAAAACAAGCATGAGAAACGTTCAGTTGCAAAAAACAACTAGTCTCTATTCTTATATTGTAAATAGAGATATTAAAACTACAAATTGCAATTGTTGTAAATTCAGGAACTTTGTGTGGCATTATTACAACTGGATTTTAAGCAGAATTTGAATTTCATTTACATGTAATTGTCATTCCACGAATTTGTTTATTAAAACAAATTATAGTGGAATCCACATTTAAAAAAGTTAGGAAACTTTTTTAATATCGAAAAGTTTTCCTAAACTTTTCGAATTGGATCCCATGGTAAAAAATTTCTCCTAAATTTTTTCCATAGGATGACAGAATACGTAAATTAAATTCATATTTACTATAGAATTTATGATAGCATTGCTATAGATTTAAGGTCTAAGATAGGCAAGATCGATATGCGTGTTATAATTTGACATACCGAGAATAAAAGATGTACCAAATAAATTCAGCATGACAAAAACAACCTAAACATCAAGATTAGCTTTAAACTCGTCTCCCATAACCGCACTTTGCTCGGTGATGAATTTGTATCTAAGTTCGGGTTTTTTGCCCATAAGTTCTTCAACTCTTGTTGCTGCCAGTTCCTGTTTGTCTTCATCTATAGAGACTTTCAGCAACACACGGCTTTCGGGGTTCATGGTGGTTTCTTTTAGCTGTGCAGGGGTCATCTCGCCCAATCCCTTGAAGCGTCCCACATCAACGTTGCCCCTGCCTTTTTCAAGCTCTTTAACCAGCCTGTTTTTTTCAGATTCGTCCGAGGCATAAAATGATTTAGTGCCTTGCGTAACCCTAAATAGCGGCGGCTGAGCCAGATATAAGTGTCCCTGCTTTATCATTTTAGGCATGAATTTATAAAAATACGTCATAAGCAATGAAGCTATATGCGCCCCGTCTACATCAGCATCGGTCATTATGATAATTTTTTCATAACGCAAATCTTCTTCCCTGTATGCTTCACCGACACCGCACCCGAATGCCAGCCCCATATCTTTTATTTCCTGATTCTGCATTATTTTATCACGGGTAGCAGAAGCTACGTTAAGTATCTTTCCCCTAAGAGGCAAAATTGCCTGTGTTTCTCTGTTCCTTGCCATTTTAGCGGAGCCACCTGCCGAATCACCCTCCACAAGAAATATCTCAGTCCCCTCCGGTGCCTGCCTTGTACAGTCGGCAAGTTTACCCGGAAGCCTGATTTTCTGTACGACGGTTTTACGCACTATTTCCCTTGTCTGCCTGCGGCTTAAACGTTCTTCCGCCCTATCCACTACAAAGCCCAACAGCTCCAAAGCGGCATCTTTATTATCTGTCAGCCAGTGGTCGAAGCGGTCTTTTATGGCATGTTCTACCAGCCTGATAACCTCACGGTTAGATAGCTTGTCTTTAGTCTGCCCCTGAAATTGCGGATTCGGTATGAACAAAGATATAATGCCGTGTACGGTATTGAAAACATCATCGGCGGTAATACTGCCTGCTTTTTTATTTCCCGCAAGCTCCCCGAATTCCCTCAAACCCTTGAACAATGCGTTACGCAAGCCTGTTTCATGGGTTCCGCCTTGCGGAGTCGGCACGGTATTACAATATGAACGGGTTTTCACATCACGCAAATATGCCCAGTGAACCGCCCACTCAACCCGTCCGGCTTTTTCAGGAAAAACCCCTTCACCCGTAAACGGTTCATCGGTAACGGTGCTTTCCTTTTTGATGGAGGACACAAGATAATCTGCTATACCGTTAGGAAAGCGGATAATATCACTTGCAGGAGCTTTGTTTTTCGCATTTTCATCTATAAGGCTTTCGGCACAGTTCCATCTTATTTCCACGCCCTTAAAAAGATAGGCTTTAGATTTTGCCTGATTATATAATCTGTGCGGTCTGAACTTTGTTCCTTTATCGAATATACTATCATCAGGGTAGAATGTTATTCTGGTTCCGTACTCCTTGGGTTTACACTCCCCCACTATCTCAAGCTTGCTTGTAGCATCGCCTTTTGAGTATGTCTGCCTGTATATTTTTTCATCACGCTTTACTTCCACTTCCAGTTTTTCAGAAAGTGCGTTAACCACCGATATACCCACTCCATGCAGTCCGCCTGAGGTATAGTACACTTTATTAGAGAATTTTCCGCCTGAATGCAGGGTTGTAAGTATAACCTCTAATGCCGATTTATCGGGGTATTTAGGGTGTGGGTCAACAGGGATACCGCGTCCGTTATCGGCGATTGTTATACTGCCGTCCTCATGCATGCTTATTTCGATATATGTGGCAAAACCGGCTACCGCTTCGTCCATCGAGTTATCGAAAACTTCCGATACCAGATGATGCCTTGCAGCCTCGTCCGTTCCGCCTATATACATACCCGGTCTGTGCCGCACGGGTTCAAGCCCCTCTAATACCTCGATATCAACTGCCGTATATTCATTTTTGGGCTGCTGCACTTTAGTAGGGTTTGCATTAAATAAATCTGACATTAGATGTAAATTATATTATTTTAATCTTGATTCATCGGGCGTGCTAATATAGCATACGCTGTAATTTACGGGGGTTAAATTCAAGGGAAAACTTAAAATATATAACCACCTTAAACGACCGCTCCGCACAGGACAATACAACTAAAAAACAACAAATACCATAGTAAAATCTTATAAAAAACAAGATTACATTACGAAAATCGTGATAGTTTTAAGAAAGTGATATACTTTATAGTAAAAACTGATATTTTTAATAACACTTGTTTTTTATAAAATATTAACATTTATATGTTATAGTAACCATTTGTTAAGAAAGATACGCAGGAATAAATGGACAAGCACGAAAAAACCTATAATGAACTTATAAGTTTTTATGATTTTGCAGAGGAGCTTATCGACACTGTCGAAAACAAGGCAGTAAGCGATCCTGTCAGCCAGCTTGAGTTCATTGAACCGCTTGTTGAGCAGATAGAACTTGCTACGGATTCTCTTGCGGAAGAATACAGGCATTTTCTTCAAACCGGAAAGAGACCCGGCTTTCTGGTAAGGCGTAAGATAGCCAAATCATTGAAGAGTATATATGAATCACTAGGGGAATGTAAAAAATACAGCATGAAACAGGCATCAAAAGATGCCAAGGGTAATTAGCATGACCGAGGAAAATAAATTTCAAAAAAGCTTATTAAAAGATAAGAAAAATAATGAAAATCATGACCCGTCTGATTTTTTTAATTCGGATCCCGTTGTCCCTGATGATGCTAATATTGACGAAAGGTTTCGCTGTCTAGACGAAGTGACCGACCATTTTTATGAAGAGCAGTTATTGGGTCCTAACACCCACCGCAGCGTTTTAAACACGGCAGAACTTGCCAAAAAAGGTCAGATAAACCTTAGTAAAGCCGGAAAAACTTCTCCAAAAGGTAAATCTAAGGGTATTTAGTTTTAAGCAAACTCCCTGAATATCGAGATTATCACCGCTCTTTTATCAAGATGTATCCTTGACGTGTCGGATATTAATGCGTTTATTCTCTCCCTGATATCAAGGCAGCTTTCGATTGACTTTGATGCTTTTAATTTTACAAAAATATCTTTTTCGTTATTATTTAGCTTCGATTCATATGACTGACTCGCTAAGGCTTTTATTATACGTATCATTACGCCGTCAAGCAGGTATGCAGTAATCTGCCAAGGGATTTTCTCGCCTTTTTTGGTAACTATATCGGCAAGTTCCTGCACTTTAACACTATCAATACGTGGCAATCCGCTCAAAGCATTGATTATCTTTGAGTATATTTCGATACCGTCATTATTATATAACTCTATTGCCACCCCCGGTGAGCCGTTTGAAAGATACGTAACCATATCATTTTCATGCGGGGCTATCTGCGGTATGTTCTTTTGTATTATACATGATGCATGCATATCCGAAAGCTCGCCAAGATTCAGGTAGCGACACCTTGATTTTATAGTAGCAAGGAGCTTTCCCGGACAATGGCTGACAAGCATGAATATAGCTTTTGCAGGCGGTTCTTCCAAAAGCTTCAGCAGTGCGTTGGCGGCTGCGTTATTCATATTATCGGCACTATCTATGATAACAATACGATATGCTGTTTCCGAGGCACTAAGCCTTAAAAAACCTGCTATTTTTCTTATCCGGTCAACGCTTATATCTCCCGATGCTTTTTCCTCATCAGGTTCGATTACCAGAAGGTCGGAATGGCTTCCGCCTGCAACCCTGACGGCAGAAGGGTTATTTTCACTAACCGACAAAGAGTCCGAACCCGATAGCAAAGCCTTGGCAAAACGATAGGCTAGCGTTGCCTTGCCCACGCCCTTAGAACCGCAGATAAGCCATGATTGCGGTATCCTATCTGTCTTTAAAACATCTTCGATAAGGCTTGCGGCTTTTTCATGCCCGTAAAATTCATTGTTAATTCTTGGATGCTGACTTACATTTATCTCTTTTTTATTGGCTTTTGTCATATTATAATATTTGGTCTATATTCTTTATGAGTATATGATATACCATAAAATACATTAATACCTAGCCAAAAAACTATGCACGCAGAGAAAAAAGAGCAAGCCGACGACATATTAAGCCGCTATAAACAACTGGCAGAAACCTCAAATCTTGAGCCGGATTCAGCTCAGGAAGAAGTTGTAATGAGGCTTCATAAGCTGGCTCAGGAAATCGAGCTAAATGCAATTAGCGGCTCATCTAGTTTTTTAAAGAAAATACTTTCCTCAAAATCTGACAGGGTCAGGGGTCTTTATATATGGGGCGGAGTGGGACGCGGCAAGTCTATGATAATGGACTTGTTTTATGACGCTTCTTCTTTAGCAAAAAAACGCAGGGTACATTTTCACGCCTTTATGCTTGAGGTACACAGAACATTGCATAAATGGCGTAATGATGAGGGACGTAAGGAATCAGACCCTATCCCCGCTTTAGCAAAAACCATCGCAGCAGACGCTAAATTGCTTTGCTTTGACGAATTGCAGGTTACGGATATCGCAGATGCCATGATACTGGGAAGGCTGTTTGACGAATTATTCAAATTGCATGTTATTGTTGTCGCCACATCGAACCGACCGCCTGAAGATCTATACAAAGACGGCTTGCAGCGTGAGAGGTTTGAGCCTTTCATCGATCTGTTGAAAGAAAATATAGAGGTGGTTGAGCTTGATGCGGCTAAGGATTACCGCTTAGGTCATATACGCTCTCTTTCAACGGTATATTTCTCGCCCCTCGGCTTAGATGCCGACAAATTCATAAGGAATGCTTTTTTGGAACTTACCAATAACGCTACGCCTGTAAAAGCAAGGCTTGAAACAAGCGGTAGGGTGTTATATCTGAATAAAACATATGGTGACGTTGCGTGGGCGAGTTTTAAAGAATTGTGCGAAACGCCGCTGGGTGCTGCCGATTATATCGAGATAGCAAGGGAATTTAGCACATTACTATTAACGGACATACCGAAAATGTCCCGTGAGCATCGCAATGAGGCGAAACGCTTTGTAACGCTGATAGACGAATTATATGAACATAGGGTAAAGCTTATATGCACTGCCCAAACCTCCCCTGAAAAGCTATATGAACATGGTGAAGGTTCATTCGAGTTTGACAGGACGGTGTCACGTCTTGTTGAAATGCAAAGCGGTCAATATTTGGCAAAAGGTCACCAAAGCTAAGCAGGCTCTAAGCTTATTCTTGAGACCTCTGCATAATTACGTCATCGCCTGAATTTGTGAAACAAATTATAGGGCGATCTGGTGAGATTACCTTAGAATTTCTTGCAGAAATTCTAAGGTAATGACGAGTTTTTTTGCATTAGGCAGAGGTTTTTTATTGCAATTGCGTAGGCTGTTCTTCTAAAGGTTGCGGCTCGCTTTTTTGACCGCCCCCTAATATTTTCAAGGCTTTTTCATGACCCTGTGCAGCAGCTTTTTCAAGCCATGCCCTTGCTGCCTGTATATTCCTTTGTACACCTATACCTTTATTAAGCATGAACGCAACTCTGTATTGTGATTCGGCATCACCGCTTTTTGCTCTACTTAGATAGCTTTGATAAGCCGCTTCTTCATCGGACATTTCCTGTTTACTGTAAGAATTACTTGTTTTTATCCTTTTCATCATAAACGGGTACGATTCATTTTTATAAGAAAACGGTATTGACACTTTTGCACCGCCAACCGCCGCCCCGACAGCGTAGTTATATGTGTATAGCTTTCTGCCGTCAGGAAGGTTTTCCGATGAACTTTCCATAAGATTTCCTATAATATTTCTTCCCCTGTCATTTTTGAAATCTATCGTAAGCGGCATCTGATCTAAAGTAAGGATTTTAACAACATAGCCTTTATAATTTGTATTGCTGTTTTCCTCAGTTTTCACGGGCAGTTCGCCTTCTTGAATATTTATTATGGTTGAATCGCCTATTTTATAATTAATACCGAAATCCCTTAAGGAGAAAAAGTTATACTGGATAATTTTTTGAGGTAATTTAGCCTGAAGAATACCTTTTATCGCCCCTACACTATCAAACCTTACTCCGTCTTTTAACCTTATTTTTCCTGCAACATTCAACCCGGAATTTTCCGGATATTTTTCCTTTTCAGATTCTAAAGAAACTTTGTCATAATCTTTGGTATTAGTAGATATTCGCCTTCCGTCACCACTTGCAACATACGCAATAAACGGGGTAGGTATAGGAACAATATTTTCCGTTTCCAGTCTGTCATGCCACCTTAAAGTATAGACCGTCAGCTTTACATTATCATAAAAAGCACCTGTGCCGCTTGCAACCCTGCCGCCATTTTCAGCATATATCGCAAAAGGTCCGGATATTTCGAAAAACGGCTTATCATACAATCTGTGAGCGTTGAAATCCCTAAAAGGTTTTATCGGTACAACCCTTTGGTCGCCGATAAATTCGTTAACATTTTGATCCATCTCGTGTACAAAGACAGGCTTTGTGTCCGAACCCTCAACCTGTCGGGCTTGCTCAGCCTGATTAACCTGAACACCCTGATTATCAACATCGGATTTACCTACCTCATTATTATCCCTGCCGAAAAGCATAAGCCCCGCAATACCAACGGCAAATAGTACTATAAACGATATTATATATTTCATATATTATTCCTATCCGCTTCATATTTAAGTATATCAACTTTAAAAAAAATTAAAATATATTATTGAGTTATATACTTAGCACCGTTATATTACCTGAAAAAAATAATAAGGAATCGGCAATATAATGAAAGCAATTAAATTTTTCCTGATAGCGGTTATTTTAGTTATAGTAGCGGCAGTAGCGTATTTATACAGCTCCCTAAACGACGTTGTTAAAAAAGGCATTGAAACCGTCGGCTCCGATGTTCTGGGAGTTCAGGTAACCGTTAGCAATGTAGATATATCATTGAAGGACGGCTCTGCTGAGATTACCGGCTTGAATATTAAGAATCCTTCGGGTTATAAAAGTGATAATGCATTTTCTCTAGGCATGGTAAGACTTGCGATTGAACCTTCTTCAATAACAACCGGCGTTATAAGGATAAAGGATATAAGCATCGTATCCCCGAAGATAAATTATGAATTTGTGGGCGGCAAATCTAATATAGGCACTATTAAGAATAATATTTCAGACGGCAAGGATATGTCTTCGGGTTCACAAAAAGATGGCGGCGGGCGTTCAAGAGGCAATTCAAAATCCTTTGTAATCGACAATATTTTATTTACTGACGGGACGGTAAATTCCTATATCGGGCAATTGGAAAAGAACATAAACCTGCCTGAAATAAGCATTCAGAATATCGGTACTAAGGAAAATCCGGCATCGGCAAAACAGGTGGCTACCATAGTCATATCTCAGATAGCAAATAGCGTTGCGAAGAACACCGACCTCAACTCGCTTGGCGAAGACCTAAAAGGTGCCGGAAATGCCCTAAAGGACAAGGTAAAGGACATAGGCGGCGGACTCAAAGGAATGTTCGGGCAGTAAACTAATCGGTAAACTGCTCGCGTATTATCCGCTCTTCTAATGAGTGTCCCGGATCGAAAAGTATATGGATATTTTTCTTTCTTTCCTCTTTTATGGTGACACTGACCACATCTCGCACCTCGGTAAAGTCCGCAACGGCACTTACAGGACGCTTTTTAGGATTATGCACTTCTATTTTCACCAGTGCTTTATGATTAAGAAGCGCACCACGCCATCTTCTTGGTCTAAACGGGCTTATAGGCGTAAGTGCCAGAACTTCCGCATTTATAGGAATTATGGGACCATGTGCCGATAGGTTATAAGCGGTGCTTCCGGCAGGTGTGGCAAGCAATATACCGTCACATGTCAAATCCTGCATACGCATTTTTCCATCAATACTTATTTTCAGGTTTGCCGCCTGACGAGTCTGACGAAGGAGTGAAACCTCGTTAATCGCAAGTGCATGATGTTCTTTTCCGTTTTTATCTACTGCCACCATACGCAGAGGGTGTAAATTATATCGCTTGGCAGCATTGATAGACTCTATAAGGTTATCTTCCCTGAACTCATTCATCAAAAAACCGACCGTACCGCAGTTCATTCCGTATATCGGTTTATCGGCTTTCATATATTCATGCAGAGTATGCAACATGAAACCGTCACCACCTAGTGCAACTATTGCATCGGCCTGTGCAACATCATCTATAAACTCATATTTTTGCTTTAATAGCTCAAGCGAGCTTCCGGCTTTATCCGAATTATCGGCTACACATGCTATTTTTATATATGTCATATTTATTTCTTTTTTGAATAAGCTATTATTCTATAGGAAATGTTCAATAAATATAGTTTTTGTCATACTGAATTTATTTCAGTATCTTCTTTATCACGTTAGAGATGCCTAAACAAGTTCGGCATGACAAAAAATAAAAGACTTCAATACAATTTTTACAAAAACTATATTTATTGAACACTCCCGATTCTATAAGATGATATGAATTAAGCAACTTCTTTCGGTAATTTGAATATAACGTTTTCAGGCGTACCGTCCATAGTAGTCACCGTCACGTCGTATTTTTTACGGAAAAAGCCGATTATTTTATCTATAAGTATTTCCGGTGCAGACGCACCCGCCGTTATGCCGATACGCTCAACATTTTCAAACCATTTGACGTTGATATCATTTACATCGTTGATAAGATAGGAAGTAACGCCCATTTCTTGGGCTAAGTCCTTTAGACGATTTGAGTTCGAGCTGTTTTGCGAGCCTATAACCAGTATAATATCGGTTATCTTTGCAAGGCTTCTTACTGCGTCCTGCCTGTTTTGGGTGGCATAGCAGATATCTTTTATACCCGGACCGCTAATATTCGGGAAACGTTCTTTTAATACTGCAATAATATCTTTCGTATCATCAACGCTTAATGTTGTCTGGGTAACATAGGAAAGCCTGTTTTTATCGGCAACTTCTATCTTCTTAACGTCCTGAACGCTCTCTACTAATATTACATCGCTTTTAACCTGACCTGACGTTCCTTCAACTTCGGGGTGTCCCTGATGTCCTATCAGTATTATCTGATTACCGCCCTCTTCGCTTCGCTGTGCTTCTTTATGAACTTTGGTAACAAGAGGACATGTTGCGTCTATTACCGGAAGCTGCCTGTTTTTTGCCGAATCTATTACCTTTTGCGAAACACCGTGCGCACTAAAAATAGTAACCGCACCATCGGGAACTTCATCAATTTCATTGACGAAAACCACCCCCTTTGCCCTTAGGTCATCTACTACATATTTATTATGCACTATTTCATGACGCACATATATAGGCGTGCCGTATTTTTCAAGAGCCTTTTCGACTATCTCTATAGCCCGCTTGACCCCTGCACAGAATCCTCTTGGTTGTGCCAGTATTATTTTCATAGTGTTTTCCCTGACATTGTCATTCCACGAATTTTGTTAGTAGAACAAAATTATAGTGGAATCCACATTCTAAAAAGTTAGGAAACTTTTTAGATATTGAAAAGTTTTCCTAAACTTTTCAAATTGGATCCCATGGTCAAAAAGTTTCCTAACTTTTTGCCATAGGATGACAACATTATCCTAAGTATTCAAAAACCCTCTAAGCTTTCTTGAACGGCTCGGGTGTTTTAATTTTCGAAGTGCTTTCGCCTCTATCTGACGGATACGTTCACGTGTTACGGAAAATTGCTGACCCACCTCTTCCAGCGTATGGTCGGTGTTCATACCTATACCGAAACGCATACGAAGCACCCTCTCCTCACGCGGAGTAAGCGAGGCTAATATCTTGGTGGTGGTTTCACGTAAATTAGAAAGTATCGCCGCATCAAGTGGAGCTATAGCGTTTTTATCCTCAATGAAATCTCCAAGGAAACTTCCGTCGTCGTCGTCACCGACAGGATTTTCCAAACTTACAGGCTCTTTGGCTATTTTTAGAACTTTACGCACCTTATCAAGACCCATAGAAAGCCTTTCCGCCAGTTCCTCAGGAGTAGGCTCACGTCCCATTTCATGTACCATCTGGCGTGTGGTACGGACAATCTTATTGATTGTTTCTATCATATGAACAGGGATACGGATAGTCCTTGCCTGATCGGCAATAGAGCGTGTTATAGCCTGACGTATCCACCATGTGGCGTAGGTAGAGAATTTATATCCCCTTCTATATTCGAATTTATCTACCGCTTTCATCAATCCGATATTGCCTTCCTGTATGAGGTCAAGGAACTGTAGCCCTCGGTTAGCATATTTTTTAGCAATGGAAATAACCAGACGCAGGTTGGCTTCTATCATTTCTTTTTTTGCCTTCGATGCGTCCCTGTCGCCTTTTTGTACGTCATTAACCAGACGCTTAAACTCGGCAACGTCCAGACCTATACCTTTTGATATTGAAGCTATTTCGGCTAAATATTTATTTATTTCATCTTCATGGTTACCGGTAAATTCCGCCCAACCTTTTTCTTTTATTTTCTTGGCTTTGCTTAACCAGTCGGGGCTTAACTCATTGCCCGTATAGTGCTTCAAAAAGCTGACCCTCTTTACCTTATTATCTTCAGCCAGTCTGATAAGTCTGGTTTCTACGGCAAGTATTTCTTTATTGGAAGAATATAGTTTTTCAAGTAAGGATTCTATTTTTGCCTCATTGAAGCGTACTCCTTCTAAGCTTTTCAACAAATCTTTACGGAGTTTTTTATACTGCTCGTCATCTTTTGCTGCGGCACTTTTATCACCTACCGCTACCAGATAACGTTTTTCCTGTAGTTTTAAAAGTTTTTCACATATCTTTGATGTTTCCTTGAACGACTCAAGTATCTGCGGTGTAAGAGCCTGCTCCATAGCGGCAAGCGACATATTCACATCGGCAAATTCGTCTTCAAACTCATCTTCACCTTCTTCTTCGCCATCTATGTCCTCTTCTTCTTCGTCCTCTTCGTCATCATAACTATCGGAAGCTTTCTTTTTCTTTACCTTTTCGTCATTCTCTCCGTTTGGTGATATTAATGCCGCTGCCGCCGCAGGCTCCTCAACAGCATCATCTTCGAATTCCTCACCGAATTCCGCCGTATAGGTAGCATCAAGGTCTATAACGTCACGCAGTAATATCTGGTCGTTCACAAGGTCATCATACCATGAGATTATGTCACGCAGTGCAAGCGGAGTCTCGCAAAGAGAAAGTAACATTGTCTCTCTGCCTCTTTCGATACGCTTGGCAATTTCTATCTCGCCCTCACGTGAAAGCAGTTCAACACCGCCCATTTCACGCAAATACATACGCACAGGGTCGTCGGTACGCCCGATATCCTCAACCACCAAGGGGTCTGATGAGAAGTCGGTATTAGCGTCATTTTCCAGATCGTCTTCACTTTCTAAGATAGTTGCACCCTTATTGGTGATATCTTTAATGATATCCTCTATCTGCTCGGCTGACAGAATATTTTTCGGCAGCTCGTTATTTATTTCCTCATAGGTAATAAAACCATGTTTTTTTGCTGCATGGACAAGCCTTTTGACAATAGCGTTTATATCGCTTTGCAGGTCTGTCCCCGATTTTTTAGTTTCCTTAGCTTCTTTTACTACTGGCGTTTTACTTTTATCAGCTTTATTTTTTGCGGGGGCTTTTTTTGTCATAGTTTTTTTAACCTGATTGTTAAATTGTTTATTGTTGTTCGAAAGTCGCTTCCATTGCTAATTTCTTTTTATTCAAATTTGATATTTCCTGCCTTCTTACGGCAGCCTCCTCTTCGGACTCAGGTGTCATTATCAGTTGTTTTTTTTCACATTCTATATTTAGATAAAGCAACTGTAATACACAGGAATAATAGCTCCACGCCGTGACCGCTTTGTCATATCCTAATTTGTTTTTTAAAAATACACTTTCCGTTAAATCGTTTAAGTAACTTATATAATTACTCATTCCCTGATTTTCAAGGTGAGTTTTTAAATCTTGTGCAGTAATGTTCTCCTGTGCATCGGACACTTCTAGAATAGCTTGCCCTATTTTGTCAAGCATCTGATTTGAAAATTCAATGTTAATATATTCATCATAGATATTTTCTTCCTTTAAAAGCTCGGGGTGCATGAGCAATAAAAGTATGAAAACCGTCTGGCAGCCCTCCACCGTATTAATATCAAAATCAGGCATATTCTCAAAGTCCGTCTTCTTGACGATGGAATTGTTCTTATAATATTTGCCTCGGTAAAACTCCCATAATTTATTGCGGAAGAAGTCTTTATAATATTTAGCTACCGTTTCATTCTTTATAGTTTCGGCAATAATGTTTAGTCGCTTTTCAAGCTCGGCTTTTTGTTCGGGCGTTTTAATATCTTTTTTCCCCGACTGCTCCTCCCATACGGCTTCCGAAAGATTTTTGGCGTTCTGTAATATTTTACGCATATTATTTACGCCGTATTTTTTTATATAGTCATCGGGATCCATACCGCCGCCCAATACTGCGAATTTAAGGGTGTATCCGGGTTCAAGCATCGGCAAACATAAATTGGCAGCCCTGTCCATCGCCCTTTTTCCTGCCGCATCACCATCAAGGCAGATAACAGGTTCTTTTGCCATATTCCATAGCCGCCTTAACTGCATTTGCGTTATAGCCGTACCAAGCGGAGCCATGGCGGTTTTTATTCCGGCAGCGTCCAAGGCTATAACGTCCATATAGCCCTCTGCCACTACTACCTTGCCTGTTTTGAACGCAAGTTTGCGAGCGTTATTCTCATTATAGAGCATTTCGCCTTTTTTAAATAATATGGTTTCAGGCGAGTTTAAATATTTGGGCTTACCGTCGCCTAATATCCTGCCGCCAAATGCCACTACCCTGTTTTTTATATCCGAAATAGGGAACATTAAACGCCCCCTGAATTTATCATAGATATCGCCACGGTCGTTTTTGGTAAGCAGCCCTAAATCGAGCATCTGATTTACCGTTACGCCTTTGCCTTCAAGATATTTTTTCAAGGCTCCCCTGTCATCGGGTGAATAGCCTATCCTGAATTTTGCGACGGATTCGGGCTTCAATCCCCTGCGAGCAATATAATCAACAGCGATTTTGGCATCGGGCAGTTTTTCTTCAAAGAACTTACATGCCATTTCCATTATATCATAAAGCGACTGTGCCTCTTTTTGTTTTTGCACAACTTCCTTGCTCACCACGGGCATAGGCACGCCCGCCATATCGGCAAGTGCTTTAACGGCATCGACAAACGGAAGCCCCTCGGTTTCCATGGTAAACTTTACTATATCTCCATGTGCGTTACAGCCGAAGCAGTGATAAAAGCCTTTTTCATCATTTACGGTAAATGACGGCGTGTTTTCCTTATGAAAAGGGCAAAGCCCCTGAAATTCATGCCCATGTGCTTTAAGTGCAACCTTACGCTTCACCACTTCGGAGGTACGCAGCCTTGTTCTTATTTCATCTAAAAAAGAGGGTGGAAATTGCATTTATTAAATTGCCGATGACCAGTAATTAGTAATATGTTACTATATTAATAACCCTTTATACACAAAAAATCGCCAACTAGCAACTTGCAACTTAAAAAACGACATCTTCAAGCCAAAAGAACATCCAACAATTAGTTCTTTCATCTGAAGGGTTATACTCAATTGGAGTAGTGGTTCTATAACCGAGATTACCAAAGGTACATGTATCGGGCCCGGGTACATTATACGCTCTTGATGTTGATAGTATCCCATAAAACGCACTTCCATCATCAATTTTTATATCAATACTATTAGCGACCTTACCGCTTACTGCACCACCCCAGCTATGGTTGCTACCATTAAAGTTCAAAGAAGTTTTTAATCTTCCAAATGCAGTATCAGCCGCTGAGTGACGATGTGGACGATACCAAGTTCCGGGGAATGCACCTGCGGGATGATCGACCCCTATTGTAGGTGGGTTTGTAGAAACTCCTGAAAACGTACCCGGATATATACCGGCTCTGGATAAATGCACCCAAAAACGATTGCTCTCTGCACCTGACGTAAGAATACCATCTCCATTTCCTCCGGCAACTCCCGACCAATAAGCAGCAGAATTTTGCATATCGCCAGGAATAGCGTTATATTCAAGTATAAAAGCTCTCGTAGCGGTTTTTATATTCTCAACATCCGTTATTACTTTTCGAGCTTTTGATTGCTCAATTAACACCTGACCACCCACCACTCCGGCAACAATTAATCCTATTATAACTATGACAATAGATAGCTCGATAAGAGTAAAGCCGTTATACGACTTTATCCTATTTGGCATTTGGCATTTGGCATTTGGCATTTTCATAAAAATCTAAATTAATACAAAGTAATTCTAGCAAACAAATATTAACATTTTGTTAAGATTGCCACCCTGAAAGCTTTTCGGCGGAACAACTTATTATTTATCCGTAATGCTCTCGGGATTCCTTGTTTTAAATTTTTACAAACCGCCTCCGGTAGCTTGCAACTTAAAACTTACAAATTTGAGGGTTTTAAATAAACATAGGTTTTGTAAAAATAGTACTGAAATCTTTAATTTTTTGTCATGCCGAACTTGTTTCAGCATCTCTAACATTACAAAGTAGATGCTGAAACAAGTTCGGCATGACAAAACCTATGTTTATTGAAAACTCTTACAAATTTTATAACATTATCCCTTGACATATGCGGGGCTTTTACATAAATTGTCGGGCGTTTGCCTGAATGGCTGCAAGGATACAATTAATAGACAATTAAATATGACCAAGAAGGAAGTTACCATTCCAAAAAACGCTACGGCTGCATTAATTCTTGCAGATGGTAAGATGTTTTTCGGAAAAGGGTTGGGAAAAACAGGTTCTACCATAGGCGAAATCTGTTTTAACACGGGGCTTACAGGCTATCAGGAAACTATCACTGATTTATCTTATGCCGGACAGATAATAACTTTCACATTCCCGCATATCGGAAATATCGGAACAAATGATGAGGATAACGAATCGGTAAATCCTTCGGCAAGGGGTATAGTAATCCGTGAAGATATTACCAATCCTTCTAATTTCAGGAATCAGCTTCACTTAAATGACTGGCTAAAAAAGAAAAAGCTAACGGGAATATGCGGAATTGACACAAGGGCATTGACTCGTCATATCAGATTACATGGCGCACAAAATGCTACTATCGTATTTTTTGCCGAAGACAGAACTATAGACTTTGAAGTTATAAAAAAACAAACTGCCGACCACCCTTCTTTAAAAGGCATGGAATTAGCCGAAGGTGTTTCCTGCGAGAATTCATCTAAATGGACTCAGAATAAATGGCAGTTAGGCAGCGGATTTAGTGAGAACAAAGCCGCAAAATATAAAGTTGTCGCCATTGATTACGGTGCAAAATTAAATATCTTGCGTTGCCTTGCCCAAGTGGGGTTTGATGTAACCGTAGTGCCTGCTACAACTTGTGCCAAAGAGATATTAAAACATAAGCCTGACGGGATATTCTTGTCCAATGGTCCGGGCGACCCTGCGGCAACGGGTGAATATGCAATTCCCGTATTAAAAGAACTGATTGCGGCAAACAAGCCTATTTTCGGTATATGCCTTGGTCATCAGCTATTGGCGTTAGCACTTGGCTGCACTACTACAAAGATGCATCAGGGGCATAGGGGTGCTAACCACCCTGTTAAAGACCTTGCCACGGATAAAGTGGAGATTACCAGCCAGAACCACGGCTTCGTAGTTACCAAAAACGCACTGCCCGATGATGTGGAAATTACGCACCTATCACTTTTCGATGATACGGTTGAGGGTATAAAGTCAAAGACTAAGCCCGTATTTTCAGTGCAGTACCATCCCGAAAGCTCCCCCGGTCCGCATGATAGTTATTACTTATTTGAAAGATTTTATAAACTGGTAGAAGGGAGGGCGTAGAAATGTTCCGTACCTACATAAAAACCGCTTTTTTCACTCTTGTTTTATTTCAAATATTTTTTTCATCTTCTTTTGCATCAGATATGAGCATTGAGAATTGCGATGAACTTATAGCTCTTGATGGAGAAAATTCTAAAAAAATGCTGTGTTGGTATGAGTTGGATAATACCAATGACAATTTCACTTACTCCGGAACAATATATCAAGACGGCAAGTTCACGGATTTAAAAGACGGAATATATGACGCTCGCAGGCATGCAAGAGTTTTTCGTGCCGAGAACGGGTATGTAATGTTTCATAAAGATCGTGCCTATCTGGAAAAGGCAAAGCCTGACGATAAAGACATATTCGCTGAATTTTACGAAGTAAATTTTGAAGGCTTACAGCGTGTATATATATGCGAGCATGATAAAGATAAAAAAGTAAATATATGCAATTCTGCTAAAGACAAAGAATACACAACCAGAACAAATGTGACCTTTGAAACAAAAGACGGATTTTTGCCTGTAGGATGTTTTTATCACACCAGCTGGCTAAGTGAGCCCGCACTTATTTGCGAGGATTTGCATTAACTGTCACCCTGAACTTGTTTCAGGGTCTAAGTATAAAGAACAATACTATGAATGAAATAGAAACTCATATTGCTAACATAAGAAAGGCAACGACAAGTTCTTGCCTTACGTATCAAGTTTGGTGGTTTCTTTCAAATGACGAAAACAGACTTAAGTATGTTGATACAATGAGAATCTATAATGATTTTTTCATTACAACGGTACATGCGAATTTTTTATCAACAATTGTTACTTTATACGGATTGTATGAAAAAAATGGAAGGAAGCATACAATACCAAATTGCATTACGTTACTTGAAAAAGAAGGGCGGATTGACCAAATACAAGTTAAAAATATTAAAGCAAAGCTCGATAAGACTAAAAAAATAAGAGATGGTATTAATATTCTTAGAAATAGAGTGTTTGCTCATAAAACCGCTGAAGGTACTCAGGCATTATTTAAAAAAGCAAATCTAAAGCCAGAAAACCTTAAAGAACTAATACAATGCTCTGAAGAAATTATAAACGATATAACTTATATTTATGATAGAACAAGTACAGTATGTCAAATCAAGATAGAAAAAGATGTTGTAAAAATACTTGAAGACCTATCAAAATTTAATGAACCGGATTTTAAGATTATTGCAGATAATAAAAAGACCCTGAAACAAGTTCAGGGTGACAAAGATAAACAAAAAAAACCAAACTCTAACCACTAACAACTAAACACTAGTAGAAAAAATGCCAAAAAGAACAGACATAGAATCAATATTGATAATCGGAGCAGGGCCTATAGTAATAGGTCAGGCGTGTGAATTTGACTATTCGGGGACGCAGGCCTGTAAGGTATTGCGGGCGGAGGGATACCGCATAATATTGGTGAACTCCAACCCTGCAACTATCATGACCGACCCTGAGCTTGCCGATGCAACATATATCGAGCCTATCACGCCTGAAATAGTTGAAAAGATAATCGCTAAAGAAAAGCCTGACGCAATACTTCCGACAGTTGGCGGACAGACGGCTCTTAACTGTGCTATGGATTTGGCAAGGTTGGGCATACTTGATAAATACGGCGTTGAGCTTATCGGGGCAAAGCCCGATGTTATCGCCAAGGCAGAAGACCGTCACTTGTTCAACGAGGCTATGGACAGAATCGGCTTAGAAGTTCCAAGAAATAAAATTGTCCGTTCACTATCACAGGCAGAAGACGCTCTTGAATATGTCGGCTTGCCTGCCATAATCCGCCCGTCATTCACACTTGGCGGTTCAGGCGGTGGCGTTGCCTATAACAGGGAGGAATATTTCGAGATTGTAAAAAGCGGATTAGATGCTTCTCCTACCTGTGAAGTGCAGATAGACCAGTCAATAATCGGCTGGAAAGAATATGAAATGGAAGTTGTGCGTGACAATGCCGATAACTGCATTATCATCTGTGCCATTGAAAATGTTGATCCGATGGGCGTTCACACAGGTGATAGTATCACTGTTGCCCCCGCCCTGACTCTTACTGACAAAGAATATCAGCTTATGCGTAACGCATCTTTGGCAGTATTGCGTGAGATAGGCGTGGATACGGGAGGCTCTAACGTACAATTTGCGGTCAATCCCGATACGGGACGCTTAGTGGTTATTGAAATGAATCCGAGGGTATCACGCTCATCTGCCCTCGCCTCCAAAGCAACGGGCTTCCCTATTGCAAAGGTTGCCGCAAAACTTGCAGTAGGTTATACGTTAGATGAAATAAGGAACGACTGTACGGAAGTTACCCCTGCATCATTTGAGCCTGTGATTGATTATGTAGTCACAAAAATTCCACGCTTTAACTTTGAAAAATTCAAAGGCTCCGAGCCTTTGCTTACGTCTGCGATGAAATCGGTTGGTGAGGCTATGGCAATCGGCAGATGTTTTGCCGAGTCCTTACAAAAAGCATTGCGTTCTATGGAAACAGGTCTTGACGGTCTGAACGAAACTAATATCGGTGATGACATTGATTCTATCAGGGCATCGCTTGCTAAAGTTGTACCTGAAAGGATATTGAACATTGCACAGGCTATCCGTCAGGACGTTAGCTTAGATGAGATACACCGCATTACAAAATTCGACCCGTGGTTTTTAGAGCAGCTAAAAAACATAGTTGATGCTGAAAAAGATGTGCAAAAAAACGGGATTCCTAAGAATAAAGAGGACTTGCTGTCTTTAAAACAACTTGGTTTTTCCGACAGGAGGCTTGCAAAATTAGCCTCTACAAAGCCTGAAAAAATAGCTGATATCCGCAAGAAACTGGGCGCAACCCCTGTTTATAAACGTGTCGATACATGTGCTGCCGAATTTGAGTCGTTAACGCCTTATATGTATAGCTGCTATGAAAACGGCGATGTAAACGCAGCCGAATGCGAGTCAAATCCTACCGATAAAGAAAAAATAATAATACTTGGCGGTGGCCCTAACAGAATCGGGCAGGGTATCGAGTTTGACTATTGCTGCGTACATGCGGTTTATGCGTTACAAGAAGCAGGTTACGAGACTATAATGGTCAACTGCAACCCTGAGACGGTTTCCACCGATTATGACACTGCCGACCGTTTATACTTTGAGCCTTTGACCGTTGAAGATGTTCTTTCAATTGTCGAAGTTGAAAAGTCAAAAGGGACGCTTAAGGGCATGATCGTGCAGTATGGCGGTCAGACACCGCTAAAAATCGCCCGTCAGTTAGAGGCGGCAGGAGTTCCTATAATCGGAACATCACCTGACGCAATTGATTTGGCTGAAGACCGTGAACGTTTCAAGGCATTACTTAACAATCTTGGATTAAAGCAGCCTGTAAACGACATATGCAGCAGCCTTAAACAGGTCGAGGAACGAGCCAAGGATATGGGCTTTCCGCTTGTGGTGCGTCCGTCTTATGTGCTTGGCGGTTCTAACATGGCTATCGTACATGACCATGATGCATTGATAGATTATTTTAACAAAACAACCGTCTCATTTGAAGATGGGCCGATATTACTGGACGGCTTTTTAACAGATGCCGTTGAGGTGGATGTGGACGCTATTTCAGATACTAGCGAAGTTTATATCGCAGGTATTATGGAGCATATTGAAGAGGCGGGTATCCATTCCGGGGATTCGGCATGTTCATTGCCGCCATATTCACTTAGTGACAAGATAATCGAGCAGATAAAAGAGCAAACAAGGAAACTTGCACTAGCCTTGAAGGTAAAAGGGCTGATGAATGTCCAGTTTGCGGTCAAAGACGGTGATATCTATATTTTAGAGGTTAACCCTCGTGCCAGCCGTACTGTGCCTTTTGTCGCTAAATCAACCAACACCCCTATAGCGAAGATTGCAGCCAGAATTATGGCAGGTGAAACTCTTGCGTCATTTAATTTAAAAGAGAAAAAACTAAAGCATGTTGCGGTAAAAGAGGCGGTGTTGCCGTTTGCCAGATTCCCTAATGTTGACGTATTGCTAGGACCTGAGATGAAATCCACAGGTGAGGCAATGGGGCTGGACAGAGATTTTGGCAGTGCATTTGCCAAATCACAGCTTTCTGCCGGTAACCCTATCCCAACTGGTGGAACGGTGTTTATTTCGGTTAAGGATTCGGATAAAAAGCAAATAAAGGAGTTTGCAAAAACCTTAATTGCGGAGGATTTTAAGATAATCGCAACCCGTGGTACGGCTCAATTCCTTAAAGATTCGGGTATTGAGGCTGAAAAGATAAATAAAGTTTTAGAGGGCAGACCGCATATTGTCGACCTTATCAAAGACGGAGGCGTTGATTTGATAATCAATACTTCCGAGGGTGCAAAATCCATCGCCGATAGTTATAGTATCAGACGTACCGCTCTGCTTAACAAAGTTCCGTATTCTACTACAATAGCAGGATCTAAGGCACTGATTAAAGCCATTTGCAGAATGAAAGAGGAAAAGGGGCTTGAAGTTTTTTCTTTACAGTCCTACTTTTAGTGGTTAGTAATCAGTGGTCGGAGTCCGGTATTTGTTTTTATGAAAACTAAGGAAAAAATAGTAAAAAGTTATAAAGATTTAAAAATTTGGCAAAAATCTATTGATTTAGTAGATTTTGTATATAAAGAAACCGAGGCTTTTCCAAGTGATGAAACATACGGTTTAAGAAGTCAAATTCGAAGATGTGCAGTTTCAATTCCTTCTAACATTGCCGAAGGAAGTTCAAAAAAATCTACTAAAGAGCTATTAAGATTCTTGAATATTGCATATGGTTCACTATCTGAGCTTGAAACACAATTTTATATTGCAAATAGGCAAAATTATATTCATAAAAATATATTGGACGTATTAGATATTAGAACTAGTGAAATCGGAAAGATGGTTAACGGTCTTAGAAATAATTTATATAATAAATTAAGCTCTTCTAACTGAACTCTGAACACCGAATACTAAACACTGAAAAAAGAGAGAAAAATGAGCGACAATTTTCCCATTACCAATACAGGCTTTGCAAGAATGGAGGCCGAATTAAAGGATTTAAAAAAGATTCAGCGTCCGAAGATATCCGAGGAAATTGCCGTTGCCCGTGAACATGGCGATTTAAAAGAGAACGCAGAGTATCATGCCGCCCGTGAGAAGCAGAGTTTTGTTGAAGGACGCATTGCGGAGCTTGAGGACAGGGTTGCCCGTGCCGAGGTTATCGACATTTCAAAACTAACGCCGGATACGGTAAAGTTCGGAGCTACCGTTACATTAATAGATGACGATACGGAAAAAGAAGTAACCTACCAGATAGTAAGCGAGTATGAGGCTGATATTGAGAAAAACCTGATATCTGTCGTATCTCCCCTTGCAAAAGCGATTATCGGCAAACAGGTAGAAGACTATGTGGAGGTTAAAACCCCTCGCGGCGAAAAGGGATATGAAGTTGTTAAGATTGAGTATAGGTAGATTTCAACCCTTCCTAATCTTCGGCAAATGCCAGTTATATTTGTAAGCTATCATTCTTATAACAAAACCCATAACAAAAACTGCTGACAAGGTTATGTTATTAAGTTCGTAATATTCGTTAAGACCTATCATCATTAACGCTATCAAAAGTGCTACCGAGCCATAGAACTCGCTGTTAAATAATGCCGGTATCTCGCCTAATATAGTATCCCTTACCACTCCTCCGCCAAGTGCCGTTATGATGGACAAAACCATCACCCCAAAAGGGCTAAGACCGTTCTCTATGGCTATTACCGCACCTGTGATGCTGAAAGATACCAAGCCTAAAGAATCGCTGACAACAAAGAACATCTGTCTTTCAAGGCGTGTATATTTATGCAGTTTCAGCAAATATGCCGCTATACAGGTTATAAAAACAAGATAAAATGCCGATATGTCCTTCAGGACGTTAGGTACGCCGCCTATCATGATATCACGCACCAATCCGCCACCGTTTGCGGTAAGGAAGGCAACAATGAACAGCCCCATAATATCCAGTTCTTTGCGTACACCCTGCAAGTATCCGCTTAACGCAAATGCCAGCGTTCCCAATGTTGATGCTGCGAAGAATATATTACCGTCCACAAAAGGCTCTTTTAGAAAGGTTTCATGACTGCGAGGATTACAATAGCTATCATTAATACCGTAGGCACTTCATTTAAGATGCGGTAGAATTTAGCACTATGTTTATTCTCACCCTTGGCAAAATGCCTCCTGTATCTTGCAAGCATTCCATGACAACCGAACATGAACACCAGCAAAGCTACCTTCGCATGGAACCAGCCGCCCAACCCTTCTTTACCCAATATTCCCGCAAGCATGATGCCCAGAATAAGCGAGGCTATCATTGCCGGGTTAATGATATAGCGAAGCAGTTTAAACTCCATTATCTTTAATTTTTCATCTAGTTCGCCACCTGTTTTCGCATCGGCATGATAAACATAAAGGCGTGGCAGATATAACATGCCTGCCATCCATGACATTACCGCTATAAGATGCAGTGATTTAATCAAAAGATAATGGTCTGCCAAATCAGCCTCCACCGACAAATTGTACTATTTCTATTTTATCACCTTCACATATTACCGAATTATCATATTCGGACGCAGGAACTATTTCACGGTTTTTTTCTATAGCCACAATTCTCGGATCAAGATTCAGATTGGCAATAAGGTTGTTCACAGATAGATTTTCATCTAAAAATGCTTCTTTTCCATTTAATATTATTTTCATATTTGCTTTCCTATATGATATATTCTAACCTAGCGAGTTCTTATATAACAGAAAATGTATTATTTCAATGACTAAAATCATTATTATCAACGGGCCTAATTTAAACCTGCTTGGCACAAGAGAGCCTGACATATACGGCAGCAAGACCCTGAGTGACATTGAGAACGAGTGCAAACTTCATGCACAAACACTCGATATAGAGGTGGATTTTTTCCAAAGCAACGATGAGGGAAAGATAATAGACAAAATACAGGACGCATCAAAAACAATCGGCGGCATTATTATAAATGCAGGGGCATATACCCACACTTCCGTAGCAATCCGTGACGCTTTAGTGAATTTTAACAAGCCTGTGATAGAGGTTCATATATCAAATATCTATAAAAGAGAGGAGTTCCGCCATAAATCATATTTATCCGATATCGCATCGGGAATGATATGTGGATTAGGAACGCAGTGCTATACTCTTGCACTTACCGCAATTAGAAGTATAATAACTAATTAAATTTAAGGAGCTAGTCAATGTATTCAAAAACCATTAAACTATTCATATTTTTATTGTCCTTTAACATAGCATTTATAAGTCCTTCATATTCTCAATCTGATCTTCCAAATATCGATTCGTATCAAGAAGAATGGGCAGGTATACTCTATCAATTTTATGCAACCAAGCCTGATAAGTATCCAAAAGCTAATGATTTAGCAAAATTGATTATATCATATAAAGATAATAAGAACGATAAGGAAAAAGCAGTTAAAATAATAAATCAGATGCAGCCTCTTATTAATGAGCTAGAGATCTATAATAAGATGAGCAGATTGTTAAGAAATAACCCTAGCGGGTTTCCCACTCATACTGTTAACTTTCATAAGTTTTTACAAGAAGTTACGGAATATAAGGATTTTTAATAATAAAAATAATGGGAATTATATATTTAACAAACCAATACCATTATATAGCTTATTTTTACTGTCATTCGCCTGTTTAACAGGCGAATCCACTATTTACAACTCTTAGATTCGCCGGTCCAAGCCGTCGAATGAAAAAAAAGTAATGGTTTATAAAGTATATTATTACCAAAATAATCTATGCGTATACTTATGGCGATTAGATAGATAAGTTTAAGGATTATCGCTCAAGTATAAAAAAACCGTGGCATACAAGAGCCTTGTTCGCAGGCATATAATTGCCGTCTATTGCATCAAGGCAATTTCTTTCATATTGCGGGTCATACGGGTCTCCGGGGATATTGCCCCAATCAGTTATATTCGAAGTATATGCACCGAAAAAACCGCCATTAGCATGTCCGTCATCTATCTTGATATCTATCGAACGATAAAATTTCGGACTTGATGTCCCCATTAGATCATTATAGAGGCTTCTTCTATTTTCATTTGGTTTAGAGATATTTAATGCTAAAAAAGCGGTATATTGCTTTGTACGTGCCGCATCTGATAATTGTAAATTTCCACCCCTATCCTGAATTCTCCCCGCCGCTGCCATACCCCTGCCTTTAGATAGAGCAAGTTCAGGATACCCGACATTTAATGCCCAGCTATCGGAAAATTTTTGATCAATTAAACCCGCATATGATAAATGTTCAAAGAACCTGAAAGATTCAAACCAAGGGTCATTAAATCTTGCGGAAAAATTAAAATCATCTGCATTGTTCGTTATTTTGCGATCTCCGTTTCCATTTGTAGCATCGGGCCAATAATTCTCAGCCTTATTAAAATCACCGGGAATTGCATTAAACTGCTGTTTAAAACTCTCATAGGCATTTTTATATTCATAAAGCTGTGATATCTGTGCTTGAATTTTAGAACTTTCAACAATCTGCCCACCGGCAACAACTCCGGCAGAGATCAGACCTACTATAACTATTACTATCGACAGCTCTACAAGAGAAAACCCTCGATTTTTATTAATACTCTGATTAATACACAACTTCATAATGTATAATTATGACACAAAAAACCTACATTTGCAACAAAAACGTATTAATGCTCGCATCCGGTTGAGCAGGCGTGTCCGTGTCCGTATTTTTTAATAAATTTATTCATTTTCCGCATTAACGTATCACGTTTTAATTTGGACAGATAATCAAGATAAACCACACCGTCAAGATAGTCCGCCTCGTGCTGAATACAGGTAGCAAGAAATCCTTCCGCCTCTATTACCTGCGGCTTTCCGTCATAGTCAAGATATTTTACTTTTATCCGCTTTGGTCTGGTAATATCGGCACTGATTCCTGGGAAGCACAGAGAGGCTTCTTCAAAAACCTGAGTTTCATCGGATTTTTCTATAATTTCAGGATTTGCCATAAATAATTTAATATCCGTGTCGTTTTGGGACAGATTGATAACTATCACCCTTTTTAACACGTCCACCATCGGAGCCGCAATTCCTACGCCGTTCTCCGCCTTTAAGGTATCCGTCATGTCGTCCATAAGAGTGCGTATTTCGTCCGTTACCTCATCGACAGGTTCGGATTTTTTCTTAAAGATAGGATCCGGTGCTAGAACTAGTTGTAAGCTTGGCATAATTACTACTTAATTATTAAAAAGAATTTATTTGTAAGGCAGATACTATAATATTAAATAATATGCAACTATACACTTACAATAAAACCGATATCAATTTTTTTTCATTAATTATCTTGTATTTAAAAAATTACTTCCCATATAGCTGTTATAAGGCGTTTTAAAGCGTCATAAAAAAATAAAATTGAAAATTGAGGATATTGAAAAATGGCAGTAATCGGTATTGACTTAGGTACTACTAACTCTTGCTTTGCCGTAATGGACGGCAAGGACGCAAAAGTTATCGAAAACTCTGAAGGACGCAGAACAACGCCTTCAATGATAGCTTTCACCGGAAGTGACGGCAAGGAAAAAGTAGCAGGTGAAGCTGCAAAGCGTCAGGTTGTAACCAACCCTGAGGGTACTATCTATGAAGTAAAACGTCTTATAGGTCGTCAGTTCGATGCCCCTGAAACCAAAGAAGACATGAAGCACGTACCTTACAAAATAATAAAAGGTAAAGGTAACGCTGCTTGGGTTGAGGTAAAAGGTGAAAAATATTCGCCAAGCCAGATTAGTGCTTTCATTCTTCAAAAAATAAAATCAGACGCGGAAAGTTACCTTGGTGAAACTGTTGATAAAGCCGTTATTACGGTTCCTGCATATTTTGATGACGCACAGCGTCAGGCAACCAAAGATGCCGGAAAGATAGCCGGTTTGGAAGTGCTGCGTATCATTAACGAGCCGACTGCTGCTGCACTTGCTTACGGCATGGACAGAAATGACGGCAAGACTATCGCTGTTTATGACTTAGGTGGCGGTACATTCGACGTGTCTATCCTTGAGATAGGTGACGGAGTATTTGAAGTAAAAGCAACCAACGGCGATACGTTCTTAGGTGGTGCTGACTTCGATACTAAAATACTTAACTATATAATTGATGCATTCAAGAAGGATTCGGGCATGGATCTTTCTAAAGACACTCTTGCCCTACAACGTGTTAAAGAAGCTGCCGAGAAGGCCAAGATAGAGCTTTCAAGTTCAACCGAGACAGAGATTAATCTGCCTTATATAACGGCTGAAAAAGTTGGCGACTCTTCAGTGCCTAAACACCTGAACATGAAAATCACCCGTGCTAAGTTAGAAGAACTTGTTGACGAGCTGATAGCTAAGACTATAGAGCCTTGTAAAAAAGCACTTAAAGATGCAGGTTTAAAAGCATCTGATATTGATGATGTGGTCTTGGTCGGCGGTATGACCCGTATGCCTAAAGTACAAAAAGCAGTGAAAGAGTTTTTCGGAAAAGAGCCTCATAAAGGCGTTAACCCTGACGAAGTTGTGGCACTTGGTGCTGCCATTCAGGCAGGTGTTTTACAAGGTGACGTAAAAGACGTATTATTACTTGATGTTACTCCGCTTTCACTTGGTATCGAGACTTTAGGAGGAGTGTTCACACGTCTTATTGAGCGGAACACTACTATCCCTACCAAAAAGGGGCAAGTATTTTCAACGGCTGACGATAACCAGTCTGCGGTGACTATACGTGTATTCCAAGGTGAACGTGAAATGGCAACCGATAATAAACTGCTCGGTCAGTTTAATTTAGAAAATATCCCTCCTGCTCCTCGTGGAATGCCGCAAATTGAAGTTGAGTTCGATATTGACGCTAACGGTATCGTAAATGTATCTGCAAAAGATAAGGCTACCGGAAAAGAGCAAAAAATAACCATTCAGGCATCAGGAGGATTATCCGATGAGGACGTTGAGAAAATGGTAAGAGATGCCGAGGCTCACGCTGAGGAAGACAAGAAAAAGAAAGCCGTTGCAGAGGTCAGGAATAATGCTGACAGCATGGTATTTGCAACAGAGAAGTCTTTAAAAGAATATGGAGATAAGGTATCGGCAGGTGACAAAAAAGCAATTGAAGATGCACTTGCAGACCTTAAATCGGCTTTAGATTCTGAAAAGATAGACGTTGAGGACGTAAAAGCTAAAACGGAAGCTCTTACTCAGGCTGCCATGAAGCTTGGTGAGGCTATGTATCAGTCACAAGCAGCTGCCGAGGCGGCAAACGGCGAAAGCGGCTCTTCTGATGATGACGGCGTTGTAGATGCGGAGTTTACGGAAGTTAACGAAGACTCCGACGACAAAAAGTCCAAGAAGAAGAACGGTACGGAAGGTTAATCCCCTTATCCCTTCTTTCTTATGGAAGACGGACTGATTTACAGGAAAAAGGGTCTAAAATGTCTAGGCTCTTTTTCCTTTATAAAAGTTTTTTATTTATAGCTAAAAATAGATTTTTTTGTACACTTATGATACAATGAAAGTTATTAGAATTAAAATTGGGGCATTGCTAACTAATATAGTTTTACGTCATTACCCTATAATTTACTTACGTAAATTCTGGGAATGACGTAGAAAAAAGCTATAATAATTTAACAATGCTTTATCTTTTATTATTATAAAAATTGAGCAACATATGACAAAACAAAAATATCTCGTTCCGATTATAGTTATAGTCCTGACTTTCACAAATAGCGTATTTGCAGCAGGCACTCCCCGTGAGGTTAACGGGGGCAAGACCGTTCTCCCTATGAACATAATAATGAATTTTAACGCACTTTCGCAATATGACAGGGAAAAATACATTCTACATCTTTACTTAAAGGCCAGAGAAACATATCAACAGGAAAATTATGACCATAATTACCATGATTTTGTAAGATTATATTCCGCTGAAAACGTGTATAACGATTTTAAAGCGTCACTGGAAAACGGTGCAAACATTGACAGTCCGTTACTTTTAGGGGAAAATGAGCGTATTATCAGGGTAAAATCCGCAAAGATATCTGCTCCGGAATCTTCGGCTTCATATGCCGTTATAGATTTTGTATCCGAAGATATTGACAAAGAAACGGGTTCTCGGTTTAATACTAGGGCAAAAATTGCGAAAATCAAGTTCGCACCTCTTAATATCGGCAAAATGAAGGTCAATTCTCTCAACCCTTATAATTTTCAGGTTCTTGATTATCAAATTTCTAACGGTAAGGAATAAATGGCAAAACAGGATTACTACTCTCTTCTAGGCGTAGAAAAGAATGCGTCGGCTGACGAGCTGAAAAAAGCATATCGTAAACTGGCAATGAAATACCATCCAGACCGGAATCCGGGCGATAAGGAGGCTGAAGCAAAGTTCAAGGAACTATCTCAGGCATATGACGTATTAAAAGATGAGCAAAAAAGGGCGGCTTATGACCGCTACGGTCATGCGGCATTTGAAAACGGAGGCGTGGGCGGCAATGCAGGCGGTGCGGGTTTTGATCCCGGAGCGAACTTCGCTGATATTTTCGGCGATCTGTTCGGCGACTTCATGGGCGGACGTGGCGGCGGTACGGCTCGTACTGCAAGCCAGAGAGGCTCCGATTTACGTTACAACCTTGAGATATCTTTAGAAGAGGCATTTTCAGGCAAGCAGCAGAAAATACAATTCACTTCGGCAACCACATGCGATAAATGCACTGGATCGGGGAGCAGCGACGGTTCATCGGCTTCTAGTTGCGGCACATGCGGCGGCATGGGTAAGATACGAATGCAGCAGGGTTTCTTTACAGTAGAAAGGACATGTACTTCATGTAACGGTGCAGGCAGGGTAATAACGAACCCATGCAGCAGGTGCGGGGGTGAAGGTCGGATAAGAAAAGAACGCACTTTATCCGTCAGCATTCCTGAGGGAGTTGAAGACGGAACAAGGATACGCCTTACAGGTGAAGGTGAGGTTGGTTTGCGCGGTGCTCAGGCAGGTGACCTGTATATATTCGTATCAATACGTGAAAATGAGTTCTTTATGCGTGACGGCAACGACATACATTGTCGCGTTCCCATAAAAATGACCACCGCCGCTTTGGGGGGTGATGTTGAAGTTCCCGTAATTGACGGCACAAGGGCAAAAGTCACTATACCTTCGGGCACTCAGACCGACGACAAGTTCCGAATGAAAGGAAAAGGCATGACGGTAATGCGTTCCGGTGGTCGCCGTGGCGATATGTATATACACTGCAACGTAGAGATACCGGTAAAACTTAACAAGCGTCAGAGGGATCTGTTAAAAGAATTTGAAGAACTCGACGGCAGAGGAACTAATCCTAAAGTTGAGAACTTTCTGAAAAAAGTAAAAAATATCTGGGCAGACCTTTAATTAAGACGCTGCATTTACCTTACGATTTTAATTGGTCAGGCATTTTTTCAAAAAATTTTCTGGCGTTTTATCCACAATTAGTGTAGCTTTATAAAAAGCAAGGGGTTGCATCGAAAATTTATTTTGTAAGTACTTGTATTTTAACAAGTAGGCTGTTTTACCCCTATTTTTTGTAATTAGTATCGAAGGTATCGTTATGCTATATTTAATGCGTAAGCAGGATGAATCAATCATCATCAACAACAACATTGAACTCAAGGTAATTGAGATCAAAGGCAAATCCGTAAAATTAGGATTTAATTTCCCAAAAGGTGCGTCCGTACTGCGAAAAGAACTTTATGACAAGATAATGGCTGAAAATGAAGCCGCATTGAAAATGGGGCAAAGTGTTAGTAGCGATTTACTGTCATCATTACCTTTATCTGTAGATTTCGGTATGAAATCCGCCGAAGGTTCTGAGGATTCAAAAGAAGAATAGCCCGACTTTATAGTATTTCCAAATAGTTTCTGTGCGTTTTGAGAGTTCCCTTTTGTAACTTTGTCATGCAATGGTGTGGCAAATAATATAGAAACCTCTGCAAAATGGGGATTTTTGTTGTTATATGGCTTAAAAAGTCCCCTCACCCGCTTGCGGGGGAGGGTTAGGGAGGGGGCAGTACAAAACCCCTCACAAAACACTATCGTGTTTTAACTCTCCCTCAAGGGGAGAGTAGTTTTTTAGGACTTTTGCAGAGGATTCTAACTTGATTAATCCTTACCCTTTTTATATCTCATACCGCCCAGTATTCCTTTTACGTTGCCCTTTTCAGCATCGCCAAGGGGCAGGAGTATCTGCCTGTAGCATAAAGTTGCTATTTCCTTACAGGGTATTTCGATATTATGCATTAACGGCTTTTTAGTTTCAACAACCTTGTTATATGCGTCCATCGGGGTTTCAAGAAACCTTAATATCAGATTTTTTATATGCACTCCTGATGAATCTTTTTTAAATTCGGTATTCAGGTTAGTCCCCAGATAAATGGTTTTGGCTATATTCATCGTTATAGTGGGAACCAGCTCTATCAAAAATATATCCTTGACAAATTGTTCGTCAAATTCATTGATATCTATTTCCTTTAACTCGGGAAAATTCCTTTTACCCCTTTTTTCATCCCAGTATTCTTTCAGATAGTCTGTCAATCTTTTGTAGTTTTTTTGCTCTTCTGTCATTTTTATCCTAAAGATATGAGTTAGTCCTAACTATATATTATTAATTTTCAATCATGCCGGAGTCAACTTATAGTTAACGAATAAATGCTTTTAATTAAAATCAACATGCCGATATAGGCAACCGAAGCGTTTAATAAACACAGATTTCGGTACGATTTTTACAAAATCTCTGTTTATTGAACACTCCATCGGCAACAACATACAATAAACTTGCTTCATATATATTGCACATGTTATATAAAGCCTACTTTTAATATATAAATACCAAGCAAAATGATATGTATAGTGTAAATCAGATCCGTTCTAAGTTCCTTGAATTCTTTAAAAGCAAGGGGCATGAAGTCGTGCAGTCCGCACCGCTTGTACCACATAACGACCCTAGCTTGATGTTCACCAATGCAGGAATGGTGCCTTTTAAGGACGTATTCACACAAAATGAGAAAAGGAATTATGTAAGGGCAACAAGTTCGCAAAAATGCGTAAGGGCGGGAGGCAAGCATAATGACCTTGATAATGTAGGCTACACCGCACGTCATCATACATTTTTCGAGATGCTGGGTAATTTCTCATTCGGTGATTATTTTAAAGAAGATGCTATACGCTATGCATGGGAGTTTGTAACGGACGAAAAATGGCTGGGCTTGCCCAAGGAAAAACTATCGGTTACCGTTTATCACACCGATGATGAGGCATTCGCTATCTGGAAAGAAATATCAAATCTGCCTGATGAAAAAATATTGCGAATTCCTACCAATGACAACTTCTGGGCAATGGGCGATACGGGTCCTTGCGGACCTTGCTCGGAAATATTTTACGACCATGGCGATTCTATAGAAGGGCAATGGAAGCTTGATGAAAACGGCGAGGATATGTTCGGTGACCGCTTTATCGAGATATGGAACCTTGTTTTCATGCAGTATGAAAAATTGTCAGGCGGTGAACAAATTAACCTCCCCGCCCCGTCAATCGATACGGGAATGGGCTTAGAGCGTGTTGCCGCTATTTTACAGGGCAAGCATAATAATTATGAAATAGACCTGTTCGAAAACCTGATAGCCGCCATACAAAATGCCACGGGCAATAACGATAATGAAAAAATAGCCTCACACAGGGTTATAGCAGACCATTTACGCTCGGTTAGTTTTCTGCTGGCAGATGGCGTTATGCCCTCAAATGAGGGGCGTGGCTATGTGTTGCGTAGAATAATGCGGCGTGCTATGCGTCATGCGAGGAATTTAGGCTGTAAAAATCCTGTTATTTATAAAGTTGTGTCCGCACTGGTAAATGAAATGGGAGATGCCTATCCTGAATTAAAGCGTGCCGAGGCTTTAATTACCGAGATAATAAAACTGGAAGAAGAAAAATTCGGAGAAACCCTAGACAGAGGCTTGAAGCTGCTTGACGAGGAAACCAAAGATATATCGGCAGGCGGTATATTATCGGGTGAAGTTGCGTTCAAATTATATGACACATACGGTTTTCCTTATGACCTGACAGTTGATATATTGCGTGGACGCAATATTGAAGTTGACGAAGAAGGCTTCAAAAAAGCAATGCAGGAACAAAAAAGCCGTGCCAGAGCCGCATGGAAAGGTTCGGGCGAACAGGCAACCGAAGAAATATGGTTTGAAATAAAGGAAGAGGCAGGAGCTACGGAATTTGTCGGCTATGAGGCAACAAAGGCTCAAGGCAAGGTGGTTGCTATTATTGCCGACGGCATGCCTGTGCAAACACTGCATGAGGGTGCGGAAGGCTCGATAATTCTAAACCAGACCCCGTTTTATGGCGAGTCGGGCGGTCAGGAAGGCGATAAGGGCTTTATCCGCTCGGATAGCGGTTTTGAAATGCAGATTTCCGATACACAGAAAAAACTTGGTGCATTGCATGTACATGTAGGAAAAGCATTAAGCGGTGAAATAAAGGTAGGTGACGTTGTAACCGCTAATGTTGATGAGGAACGCCGCAATAATTTACGTGCTAACCATTCGGCTACCCATATCCTGCATGCGGTATTGCGTGAGGTGCTGGGCGAGCATGTAACGCAAAAAGGGTCATTAGTGGCTGAGGACAAGTTGCGTTTTGACATATCACACCCCAAAGCCGTAACCAAAGAAGAATTGCAGCAGGCTGAAGATAAGGTAAATGAAATAATCAGACAGGATTCAGAGGTCATGACACGTGTTATGGAGCCTGAAGCCGCTATAAAAGCCGGTGCTATGGCATTATTCGGCGAAAAATACGGCGATGAGGTACGTGTTGTAAATATGGGGCTGGCAGGTGAACATGATTATTCGGTTGAGCTGTGCGGCGGAACTCATGTAAGGCGTACATCTGACATAAAAGAGTTCAGGATAGTTTCAGAATCAGCTATTGCTGCAGGAATACGCAGAATAGAGGCAATCACAGGTGATACCGTAAAGGCATATGAGGCACAGCAGGGCGAAAAGAGGCAACGGCAGATAGATGCTTACAAAACCGAAATAACCGCATTACAGGAAGAAGTAACCTCCTTAGGCGAAAAGTCGGAGGTTAATGCCGATTCGCTGCAATCTGATGATGATTTCCGTGATGCTATAAAGAATTTGAAAAAGCAGATATCAAATCTCCGGCAAAAGGCTGCTATGAGCGGTACGGTGGAAAAAGAGGAAATAAACGGCATTGCGTTCATCGGTAAAAATTTCGGTGATGTTTCGCCAAAAGACTTGCGTGATTTAGTCGGCAACTTACAACAACAGATTGGTTCGGGCGTAGTTGCCGCAACATCGTCATTTGAAGGTAAAGGCTCGCTGATTATTGCGGTAAGTGATGATTTAACGACTAAAGTAAATGCTGTGGAATTAGTGCGTGCTTGTACCGATATTCTGGGTGCTAAGGGTGGAGGCGGCAAGCCTAATTTTGCACAAACAGGCGGAACTAACGGTGATAAGGTTGAAGAAGCTATTGCTAAAATAAGGAAAGAATTAGCTAAGTAAAAGAAAATTAATCAACGTATCCGTCATCTTTTTGCTTTTTTTCTTCTACCACTTCATTTCTTATTAATTGAATTGCCAGCACTACCCCACCTACTATACAAATAGTAATCATGACCTTCCAGAATATCTCCGGCTCAACCACTCCTAACCATATTTGATCAAGAATTAAAACACCCGAAGCAACCGCCAAGACTGAATAAAATATATAAAGAGGATTCATTAATTTTTATCTCTTTCCATTATTACCACATAAACCTCACGCTTGAAGAATAGTAGCATACGACTTATATCTTTGTCCATAGTAATAACCCTCCAGCCCTCTTGGGCGTTACCGTTAAGAAACTGAGAAAATTTAACAGGGTTAACTTTTGCCGCACCTAATAGAGCAGAGCCTAACATTCCTTCTCTGTATAAAACCACCTTATATTCTTTCACTTAATAAACTCCTTTTTAAAATAGATTTTTTAAACATTTTATTTATAGTATATTATAGTCACCATATTAATATTTAATTAATTTTTTATGCAAAAACTACAAACAGCAGTGCTGATATCGGGCAGCGGTACAAACCTTCAGGCTTTGATTGACGCATGCAGCAATAAGGATTTTCCGGCTCAAATAGTGTTGGTACTATCTAATAAAGCCGATGCATACGGATTAGAACGTGCAAAAAAAGCAGGCATCAAAACCGCTGTTATAAATCATAAGGGTTTTGCCTCCCGTGAGGAATTTGATAGACAGATGGACAAGGTGATTATTGAATCAGGTGCTAAATTTATCTGCATGGCAGGTTTTATGCGTCTGTTATCGGGCTGGTTTACACAAAAATGGCAGGGCAAGCTTGTTAATATCCACCCTTCCTTATTGCCCTCGTTCAAAGGCGTTAACGCACAAAAACAAGCGTTAGAATACGGCGTAAAGATTGCAGGCTGTACCACCCATTTTGTAACCGAAGAAATGGACGCAGGACCTATTATAGCACAGGCGGCGGTTAAAGTTGATGAGAACGAAACTGTGGAGAGCCTTACGGCTAAAATCCTTGAAAAAGAGCATGAAATATACCCCGAAACCTTAATGCTTGTAGCCGAGGGAAAAGCCTCCTTTTAGGGAGTGTTGAATAAACATAGATTTTGTCATGCTGAATTTATTTCAGCATGACAAAATCTATGTTTATTCAACACTCCCTCATTTTAAAATATCAAAATAATAGACATGCGGTATTTACTTCTTTAAGGTACAAAATGTTAATTTTTTAGTGAGGATTTTATTATGCTTTTTAATGACTTTATAATAACAGGTGGCAACGATGATGATATCTCTACTGGTCTGGGTCAGGATTTCATTATAAGCCGTGGCGGTGATGATACTATTATTTCGGGAGCGGGCAGTGATATGGTGTTGGCAGGTTCGGGTAATGACAATATATTCGGTGAGAACGATCAGGACTTCCTGTTTGGCGGTACGGGCAATGACGAAGTTAACGGCGGGGAAGGCAATGACTGGTTATTCGGTGGTGAAGGTGATGATATCCTCATAGGCGGTTTAGGTGCTGATAAAATATCCGGCGGAGAAGGTGTAGATACCTTTAAATACATATCAACACTTGAATCAAACGGTAGTTTCTTTGATATAATTTTCGGTTTTGAACAAGGAACGGATATTATAGATCTTTCCGAGCTTGATTTTGACGGAATAAGCAGCTTTGCGGATATTACCGTCGATAATCAGGGCGGAACTACGACTATCGCAGGTAACAGTGTGGACTTTTTCGTTCAGTTAAACGGCGGGTACGACCTTACCTCTGCTGATTTTGTATTTTAAATTATACAGAAAATCCCTTGGTTTAATAAACGATCAGGGGATTTTCTTTTTTGTGCCTTGCAATTAATTGTTGTATTTTAGGGTGGCTTACTTATATTCTTATAAGTTTATTGTTAAATTTATCGTCAATTAATTTTATTTCCATTACGCATGAAAAGATCCTTAGCATTTATAATCGGTGGTATAAGTTTATTTTTTACAATGTTGTTAATACCTGCACCTGATGCTATCGGAGATACGGGCTGGCGTGTTATCGCCGTTATATCACTGATGCTGATATGGTGGATAAGCGAAGCCGTACCTATTGCCATAACCGCATTATTACCGATAGTCCTGTTTCCGGTATTGAAGGTTATCCCGTTAAATGAAGTAACTGCCAATTACGGCAACCATATTGTTTTCCTGTTCCTTGGCGGCTTTACCATCGCCCTTGCCATGGAAAAATGGAATCTGCATACTAGGATTGCACTTGGTATAGTCAGAAAAACAGGGACTCACGCCAACGGTATAATATTAGGCTTTATGATTGCAACGGCTTTTTTAAGCATGTGGCTTAGTAACACCGCTACTACCGTTATGATGCTGCCGATAGCGGCATCTATACTTGCATTGGTAACCGGCGGCAAGGCACAAAGTGAATTGCCTCAATCTACGGCACGTTTTGCATTGTCGCTTGTATTGGGCATAGCCTTTGCCGCAAATATAGGCGGAACGGCAACATTAACGGGAACTCCGCCAAATGCTATTTTTGCAGCCTTCATGCAAAAACAGTATGATTATACTGTTGAGTACGGCTCATGGATAATGATAGGTTTGCCTTTTGCCGTACTTATGCTGATAGCCTGCTGGTTCGTATTATGCTTCCTTGTATATCCGAGCCGCATGGGAAATATTGCGGGTGCAAGTTCCGAAATAGAAAAACGCTATAAGGCTCTTGGTAAGATATCATACAATGAGATAATGGTTCTTGTGGTATTTATATCTACGGCACTTTTATGGATATTTAAGTCTTCCATACTTCCTTTTGCTATAAAGGACGCAGGTATCGCTATAGCTGCATCAATAATATTGTTCTTAATACCGAGGGAAGATAAAAAGGGATTTCTGATGCAATGGGGAGGACGACCTGAGAATAACGACATGCTAAAAATGCCGTGGAACATATTGCTGTTATTCGGTGGAGGTTTGAGCATAGCAGGTGCTATGGACGAAAGCGGTCTGGTTAGCGTTATCGGTGAGCAGATATCTTCTTTTGATTCACTTGGTATTTTCGGCATAGTAGTGCTTTGCTTTATAGTAACTTTATTTATAACGGAAGTTATGAGCAACCTTGCACTTATTACTATATTCCTGCCTGTTCTTGCCGGAATTGCACTAAATTTCGGTGAGAATCCGTTGTTATTTGCTATAGGGGCTACTTTAGCCTCTTCATGTGCATTCATGCTGCCTATGGCAACACCGCCGAACGCTATTGTTTTTGCCAGCGGTTATATAAAAATTGCCCAGATGGTAAAGGTCGGTACGGTTATGAACATTATATCTATAATACTTATCACCCTACTTTCATACACCTTGATAAGTGCGGTATTTGACATTAAAGCCAAAACAGTTCCCAACTGGGCAAAAGTTGTCAATGAATAGGCGTATTACCGTTCCTATCTCTTATTGAAAGAGCCTTGTTGGCATTATCACCCAATACTTCCAGAGCATGGGTTAGCACTTCAGGGCATGTATGGGACGCAAGCCAGTGCAGGGCGGTTGATTGCTCACGATTATTTTTATCCGTAAGCTGGAAATCGGCAAGCCCGTATTTATCGGCTTCATCAAGTATAAAATTAACCACCTTGTTGTTATTGATATTATGACTTACTATATCTAGAAAAGAGCCTTCATATACCCTGCTGTCCGACTCAAAACGGTTACAGCTAAAAAGCTCTTTTTTCTCATTTTCGGATAATTCACTTATTGTCTTTAGTATTCTTTTGCCGGTTACTTTCATATCGGTCAAATCCAGCTCTAAAGCACTAATTAGCTGTTTAGAAAGTTCTTTGTTACAAGTTTTGTTTTTTTCTCCCATTTAACTCCCCCCTTCGGTTATTCAATGCCTTTTCAAAAAACAATGCTGCTATTACGCCTCATTGTAGTATAATTTTTGTTACATTGCAAATTTTTTGGAGCATTTTTGAATGCCGTCGTTGCAAGTGTTTGAAAAATCAGGCAACGCACTCTGGATAAGGGTATCCGATATTAGCTCACCATTCCTTTCCAATATATCTATCTCGCTATCGGTGAAATTTAGTAAGGTGTTTTTGGTATCTTGCAGGTCTACACCGCCCTCAGATTCATTTATGATTATCTTATGAATATCTATATTGCGGCTTTTAAGGGCATTTATAGCGGTCAGGGTATGGCTGATAGTACCAAGATAGCTCCCCGTAACCAATATCGCAGGCAGATTAACTTCCTGCATCAGGTCAAGGAATGTTTTTTCCTTATTTATAGGAACCATAACCCCGCCCACACCTTCTATTATAAGATGTTCGGATAATGCTTTTGCACTATTACAAAATTTAACGACGGTATCGAAATTTATCTCCCGCCCCTCTTTTGCCGCTGCCATGTCGGGCGACAGGGGAGCCGCAAACCGCCATGGCGATATGGTATCTATATCATCGGGGAAGAAAGGTCTTCCCATAGCCGCAAGGATACGACAGGTATCCGTTTCGTCATTATAATCTTCCCAACCGCTGATTATAGGCTTCAGACCTAATACGCTTATATTTCGGGCAATAAGACTTTTTATCAGCGAGCATGTTATATATGTCTTGCCGATATCCGTACCTGTTGCCGTAATAAAATATTGTGTCATTAATTTAGTCTTTAAGTCAGGGGCAAATTTAGGGCTACAACAATTATTAATTAGCCTTAGATGCGTTTTGCTTATTTTGCTGCATTTTATGCCGGCTATATAATGCACCGAAATCCACAGGGTCAAGCATTAACGGAGGGAAACCGCCGTCACGCGTAGCGTCCGATATTATCCTGCGAGAATACGGGAAAAGCATTCCGGGGCAATATACCATCAATACCGCCTCTTTTTCCGCTTCAGGCACATCTACCGTGAATATACCCGAATAATTAAGCTCTGCCATGAACAGACTGCTATCTTTAATGTTAGCTTTTGCACCTATTATAAGGCTAACTTCGAAAGTTTTTTCCTCCAAAGCCTGAACCTGAATATCAACAGACACATCTATATTGGGTTTTTCACCCTTTCCTATCAGGCTTTTAGGAGCGTTCGGATTTTCAAAAGACAGGTCTTTTACATATTGTGCGTTAATAATAACCTGCCTGTTAGGCTGTTGATTATTTGGCTGATTTTCGTTTTTTTGTTCTTTTTTTGTCATTAATTTAACCTTTTCTTCATATTTTTAGTTTATAATGAAACTATATAAATTTATTGTAATAATAACTATCTTGCAACAGTCTATAATTTGATATAAGATGTAATATAGGGTTTTACGAGGAATTACCAGTTTAAATTAATGTTTTTGGGAGTGCTAATGGCTTTTGATATAATTTTATTTGCCGCTTTAGCTGTTTATGTAGGAATAAAGCTTTTTAACAGCTTAGGTAATAAGGACTATGACGATCAGATAAAGCCGAGCAGCCATACTACGGGCAATAACGTTGTTCAGTTCCCTGAAGGACTGAAGCAGCATGTTACCGACGTAAAGTTCGAAGAGGTAACGGAAAATTACGCCGAATTAGAGAAAAAACACGGTCCGGAGATAGCATCGCAGATAAAGAAAATAAGAAGGCTTGACCCTTCTTTTACCGAAAGTAGCTTCTTAACAGGTGCAAGTAAGGCTTTTGAAATAATATTAGAGGCATTTGCTAATGATGACAAATTAACCTTGAGAAAGCTTCTTTCAAAAGATCTTTATAACAGCTTTACAGATGAAATAGAAAACAGGAAGAAAAGCGGGACAACTTATGAAAATACTCTTGTTTCGATATTAGCTTCCAACATAAAGTCTATTGCACTGGAGAGAAAATACGCAAAAATAGTGGTTGAGATAGTTTCCGAACAGATAAATCTTATCAGGGACAAAAAAGGTGATATTGTTGACGGCAATCCTTCTACAGTTAACAAAATCAGCGAGTTATGGACGTTTGCCCGCAATCTTTCATCTTCAAACCCTAACTGGGAACTTGTAGCTACGGGCGATTCTAATTAATTTTACTTTCCCGAATGTGCTTAATGTGCTAAATATATACCGTATAATCAGGTAAGATATAAGGTATATTTATGCGTATAGGTAATTTAGTTTCCCTTTCATTTTTGTTGTGTTTTTTATGTTCATGCAGCCTTTTCGGGGATAAGCTCACCCTAAAGGAATCAAGTTTTGAGGAGATTTCCGGCTGGCAGGACGATAACCATAACGACGCTTTAGTATCTTTTTTACAATCATGCAAAAAGTTCGAATCACTGCCTGAAGACAGACCCGCACATGATAGTGGCGTAGCAGGCACATACGGCGACTGGAAAAAAGTCTGCCGTAATGCCGTTTCAGGACAATACCCCGACCCGAAGCGTTTTTTTGAATCTAATTTCAGACCTTATCTTGCAAAGAACTGGTGGAACACGAAAGGTACTTTTACAGGATATTATGAAATTGAGCTAAACGGCAGCAGAACCCGTCACGGCTCTTATCTGTATCCTCTTTATTCCAGACCGTTTGACCTTGAAGAGGGAAAAAAATATTACAGCAGAAAGCAGATAGAAAAAGGTGCATTACATGGCAAGAGGTATGAAATTGCATGGGTTGACGACCCTATAAGGGCTTTTTTCCTGCACATTCAGGGTTCGGGACGGATAAAGATGGACGACGGCTCGGTAATGAGGGTAGGCTATAACGGCAAGAACGGGCATAAATACGTTTCTATCGGTCGCTACCTGATAGATAAGGGCTATATTGATAAAGAAGAAATGTCGGCTCAGGCAATAAAAAAATGGCTATATCTGAACCCTGATAAAATGGAAAAAGTGCTGAATGAAAATCCTTCATATGTATTTTTCCGTGAACTTGGTCACGACGGAGGACCCATCGGCGGTCAGGGAGTGCCTTTAACGCCTATGCGTTCGCTGGCAATAGATAAGCGTTTCGTACCATATGGCGCACCCGTTTGGGTTGATGTGCGTCTAAAAGGAGAGAGTGAAAGAGAATTCAAAAGCCTGCTTATAGCTCAGGATACGGGTGGGGCGATAAAAGGTCCTGTGCGGGGCGACCTGTTTTTCGGATATGGCGATGTGGCAGAACACCTTGCAGGCTATCAAAATAACGTAGGCAGCTATTTTATATTACTGCCGAAGAATTTATAAAAAAACATATTTTTGCAATAAAGTTGCAACAAAATACCTATATTATATGGTTATTATACTTGCATTATAACACAACAACACAGCGGGAGTTTAAAATGGGTTTATTTTCAAAAACCGATACAGAAACAGTGAAAGATACCGGTGAAGTTGCCAAGGAAGCTGTAAAGCAACCAAGCGATAACGCTAAAGAGGCACCGGGTTTTAATAAGGAAGAAAAAATCGCCGAAAAGGGCGATCTGAAAGAATTAGCTAAAGAGGCTAAAAAAGTCGGAGAAGCATTCGGAACTCAAGCAAAAGAAGCTAAAGGTTATGACGCTCCTGCAAATAACGCTAAAACGCCTGAAAAAGAATTGGCACTATAAGGTTTTATGTTAGACATGTTATCAGATATCGGCAATATCCTTGGAAGCCTTACTAAAGCATCTGTTGCCACAAGTGCATTAAAGGACGTTGCCGACCCGACAGAAAAATCCGAAAAGGGTGATATAGGCTCAGTTGTCGCAGGAGGAGGCTTTCAAAAGCTTTCCGATACCTTGAAAAAGGGCGGCATGACCGAGCAAAAAGAGGGTGTGTCAACGTCTACTCCCAACGCTTCTCAGGAACAGGATAAGGGACAGGGACAAAATCGGTAATTTTCATTATAAAAGATACTTGTTAACAATTTTAACTTCTATATTAAATTCCCATAACGTTTATGTTATAGTAACAATATGGAAGAAGAAAATAATTTAACAGATGAAGACTTGGAGCTTTGGTATTATGTGAGTAAGACCGTAGAGCCTTTGCAAGGTAGGGAGCCTGTCAAGCCCCTCGCCCCTAAGCCGACTGAAAATTACACCGAAACCGAAACAAGCCTTGAAGACATCGAGAAACTAATTTCACAGACGCAAAAAGCAAAAACATCCACTCCCCAATATGACTATATAAAACACGGAACAATGTCCGGTGTAGATAAATCTACGGCGAAAAAACTTACGGGAGGAAAGTTTCAGATAGACGCACGCCTAGACCTGCACGGCAAAACTCAGGACGATGCTTTGCACATGCTTCGTAATTTTATTAACAGCTCATATAGCTCGGGAAAACGCAATGTGCTGGTGATTACCGGAAAAGGTGCAAATAATGACGGTATTTTAAAAAATCAGGTTCCACGCTGGCTTAACAATGACGGCTTACGAGAGCATATTATAATGTTTTCCCACGCAAAGCCAAAACATGGCGGAGATGGTGCTTTATATGTATTGTTAAGAAAAAATAAATAATTACCCCGTATAATAATTAATACATATAATGATTTTACAGGGCGATATAGTGAATGAAAAATACAACAAGGGCTTTACATTAATAGAACTTTCCATTGTTATCGTAATTATCGGATTGATAGTTGCCGGAATAGTTGGCGGACAGGCTATCGTGCGTCAGGCAAAGGTACGTGCTATAATTTCCGATTACAACCAAACTTTATCATCCATAAACGCATTTAACCTTGAATACAACGGACTACCGGGTGATTTCAACAGGGCAACGGCATATGGTATCGGAGGCGACGGTGACGGTAATAAAAAGATACAAGGACAAACGGTTGAGGGATATTACGCATGGCAACATTTATCGAACGCAGGTTTAATAAGCGGCTCTTATACAGGTGTTGACGCCGGAAATCCTGATTATCAATTGGGTATAAACATCCCGCCATCATCATATGGAGGTAATGTTGCCATACATTTATCTTATATCGGTTCAGTAGGAAGCAACTGCCTTACCTTAGTTACACTCCCTTTATTCGGAGTTATAAACGAAACAAATGTTATAACTTTCGGTGCGATTGAAAATGCACCTTCAGGCTGTCCACGGGTGGGGTTTTTAAAAGTATCCGAAGCACATGGTATTGACACCAAAATTGACGACGGAAGTCCTGATAGCGGCATAATGTTCAGTGCAAATACGTCAGATCAAAATAATAACGGTAACCGCTGTGTTGACAATAATGTTCAGGGAACAGGAGGTGCTAATTATGACTTTGATGAGGAAGGGAATGATTGCCGTATATTGTTCAAATTTTAGAAAAATACACAATAAGTATTAAATTCAATGAAAAAGTTACTAACTATTATTTTATTAATAACAACGATTCCTACAAATGGTTACAGCCTAACTTGTGTTCCCTCTTCTCCTTCAGATTATGACTTGATCTTTTTAGGAAAGGTAATAAAAGTTACAATTCCAGACCCTAAAACCAAGATAGACGATGATGGAAGACGTATATCTATACCTCAAAAAGTAGATTTCAAGGTTATAAAAAATTACAGAGGTCAGACTGATGAAATACAAACAATATACTCTAACCCCGAAGGGGGTTTTAAATACGACCCTGAATATACGGTTAGTGACCGGCATATCTGGGTTTATGCAAATTGTGAGAATGACGTATGTCGACCTGCTTTGTGTGCATGGGGACACCCTGATGATTTAGAAAATTTATTCATTATCGATGAAATTAACAATCCTGTTATTCGAGGCATTATTGCTTTAGGAATAATTTTTTTATTAGGGTTTATAATTATAAGATTCTTTCAACAGCGTCCCAAAAAATAGATTCTAAACAAACATTCTCAATTCTGTTTATCGCCTGAATACCGGTTGGCGATGTAACATTTATTTCGGTGAGGTAACCGTCAATAACATCTATACCTGTTAAGATAAGCCTACGCTTTTTAAGTTCGGGTTTTAGAGATTCACAGATTTGTTTTTCACGGGCGGTAAGCTCTGTTTTTTCACCATGACCGCCTTGCACAAAATTCGATAATATACTTCCCTGTTCGGGAATCCTGTTTACCGCACCTGCAAATTCTCCATCGATCAGGATAATTCTCTTATCCCCTTTATGCACGTTTTCAATGAATTTTTGTGCTATGATAGGGGTTTTATATTTATCTATGAGTTTATCGGCTATTTCTTTTAGGTTGTTCTCTATCTTGAAAACGTCCCTGCCGCCATGTGCGTATAGAGGTTTTAGGACTATTTTTTTATGTTCTTTTTCAAAATTTTCAATTGAGCTGATATCTGCCGATATCAGAGTTGGCGGCATAAATTCGGCAAAATCGGTCACGAATATTTTTTCAGGGCAGTTCCTAACTTGCATAGGATTATTTACCACCATAACTTCACCGCATATCTTATCAAGCATATAGGTATATGTAAGATAGTTCATGTCATATGGCGGATCCTGACGCATAAGCAACACGTCCATATCTTTAAGAGCTAAGGTTTGTCGGTTACTTAATTCAAAATAATCCTTTTCCCGCCTGTGCAATGAAAGATTTTGAACGTTAGCAAAAACCTCACCGTTTTGTAAAAACATTTGTTGTGGTTGATAATAAAGCAGCTCATACCCTCTTTTTTGGGCTTCTAACGCTAAAACAAAGGTTGTATCGCTATTTATATTTATAGATGCGATATCGTCCATCTGCACCGCTATTTTAAGGGACATATTTATGACCTGCTAGCATCAGTCTTTAATATAGCATGGTTAACTACTTTTTGAACCCCTTTTACCATACTTGCAATAGTCGTTACCTTGTTAAGCTCGTTTGCGTCCTGAGCTATACCCATCAGATAAACGATTCCGTCCACCACCTCTATGGAGTAATTGACCGAACGCACGCCTTTTTCCAGCAGCAACCTGCCCGATATCTGGCTTTTAATCCATTTGTTCTGTGCTATATCGGTAAGGCTGTTTTCATCTTTTATCGTAATATCGTTAATTACTTCCACCACCCCCTTAGGCTTCCATGCCAGCCTTACGGCATCTATTCTTGTTTCGGTGGAATTAACGGTTCCGGTAAGATGCACTCTGCCCTCTATAACTTCAACAGAAATGCCCGATAACAGGTCTTTGGATTTTTCATCATTAACATATAGCTGTTTTATTTTCCAGAATATTGACGTATCGTCTATTGCTTTTCCTGCGGTTCTTTCCTGCACTGCAACAGTTCCAACCGTTGCTACCGAACCCAGCACCGCCGTTTCTACGCACGAGCTTGTCAAAAGCATTGCCGGTATTAAAAATATTATTTTTTTCATAACTAGCCTGTTTGTTTTAATTTGTAATTATCACTTTATTTCCGAATCGGCATTGCTAACTAAACATAGTTTTTGTATTTCATGTCAAAATTTTTAATGTTTAGTTAGCAATACCTCAGACTCTACATAAATATATTCTCAAATTCTCTTTTCAACACTTCATCAACTTTTTCTTTAGGAACATTTATACCTAATTTTTCCAAAGATGTAACCCCATATTGTGAAATGCCGCATGGAACTATTCCTTCAAAATGGGAAAGGTCGGGGTTTATATTAATAGCTATACCGTGATAAGTAACCCATTTTCTTACCCTAATGCCTATTGCTGCTATTTTTTCTTCAGTTCCTTCATTTTCTACCCAGATACCTACCCTGCCTTCTCTTATTTGACCGTCCACACCAAAAAACTTTAAGGTGTTTATTATCCATTGTTCCAGATTAAAAATATATGCTTTTATGTCCGTTGCCTGACGTTTTTTTAAATCCAGCATTACATATACCACCCTTTGCCCCGGACCGTGATAGGTATATTGCCCTCCCCTGCCCGTTTGATATACGGGGAATTTATCCGCCTCCAGCAAATCGTGCTTCGCAGCACTGCTTCCTGCCGTATATAAAGGCGGATGTTCGGTAAGCCATACAAGTTCATCAGATGCCCCCGATATAATACCGGCAACTGTTTTTTCCATAAGATTCAGTGATTCGGCATAGTCCTGCAACCCGTCACTTATAAGATATTGCATATTGTCTTGATTAGAATGAAATTTATTGCTAATAGTTCTCGCCTACCAATATAATATTTTTATGACTTTGTAAAATTTATTAAGTTATTTTGTCATGCTGAACTTGTTTTAGCATCTACTTAAAAAATAATATTATATGCATACGGAAAATGCGACCGTGGCGGAACCGGTAGACGCGCAGCGTTGAGGTCGCTGTGCCTTTAATTAGGCGTGGAAGTTCAAGTCTTCTCGGTCGCACCATGCTTTCAAAGTGCTTTTCATATTTTTAATTTATGCCGCCCCCTACATGCATAAATATATCATTGGATTTCACCTCCTTTCTATGCTAGAAAACCTTTGCGTACACTTAAATATAAGGATTCGGAGCAGAAAATGTCGGAAGAGAAAGTCGAGATAGAAAAAGATGACGCTTCTGCCACGGCTAATGAGTCTTACGGCATTTCAGACGAGCTGTCCAAAGAGTTGCTGGAGGCTTTGGAAGGCAAGCAGCGTGCCGTTGTAAAAGGTCTTGTAGACCCGCTGCATAGTGCGGATATAGCAGATTTCATCGAGAAAATATCGCCCGAACAACGCAGAAGTTTTGTAAAATACATCCGTAAAAATTTTGCCCCAGAGATATTGGTTGAGATAAACAATAGTGCAAAAGAAGATGTAATAGGGGTGTTGGGGGCAAGGAAAAGTGCCGAGGCGATAAATACGCTGGAAAATGACGACGCTGTTGAGGTTATGGAAAACCTGACACAAGCCGGTCAGCAGGTGATTTTGGAAGAAATGCCTGAAAACAAGCGTGAGCAGATGGAAGAGAGCCTGTCTTTCCCTGAAGATAGTGCCGGTCGTTTACTTGACAAGAAGATAGTTTGTGTTCCTGAGTTTTGGACTGTAGGTCAGACTATTGATTTTTTACGCTCTAATAAGGATTTACCTAGGGATTTTTACCAGATATTCGTTTCCGACCCAAAAATGAAGCCTGTCGGCGGAGTTTTACTAAGCCACATCATGTGTTCAAACCGCTCCGTTAAAATAAAAGACATAATGAGCGAAAACCTAAAAACCATAAAGGCGAATATGGATCAGGAGGAGGTGGCATTCATATTCAGGCAGTACGGTCTGGTTTCTGCACCCGTGGTAAATGAAGACGGGCGTATGATAGGTATTATTACCGTTGACGATATCGTACACGTAATAGAAGAAGAGGCTCAGGAAGATATCCTGCGTTTAGGCGGTATATCCGAAACCGACATACATACCGGCTTTGCAGAAACCACCATGAGCCGCTTTCCATGGCTGATAGCCAATTTAGTTACCGCTATAATTGCGTCTGTCGTTATAGGTCTTTTTGAGGAGACCATAGAAAAACTTGCCGCCCTTGCTGTGTTGATGCCGATAGTTGCCTCAATGGGAGGCAATGCCGGAACCCAGTCAATTACCGTTACCGTGCGTGCTATTGCCACTAAAGAACTGACATCAACCAACATGATGCGTGTGGTAAAAAAAGAGTTACTCGTAGGTGGGCTAAACGGGATAATGTTCGCTATAATAACCGGTATATTGTCTTATGCGTGGTATGGAAGTTTGGGGTTAAGCCTTGTATTTGCCATTGCTACCATATTTACGTTGCTGCTTGCAGGGTTATCAGGCACTTTAGTTCCTGTAGGGCTGGTTAAACTTGGCGTTGACCCTGCAATAGCATCAAGCGTTTTGCTTACTACCATTACCGATATAGTGGCTTTCGGAGTGTTTTTGGGCTTTGCTACTATGATCTTGTTTTAATTATTATTGTTAACATTTAATTAACAAAAAATTGTTAGTTTAATATAATGACTAACGATAAGAAAGATGCGTCTTTAACGGTTCAAAAAATCATTAGAGAGTACATTAAAAAAAATAAAAACAAAAGTGATCCTGACAATCCCAAAGTAATAGAATATCTGGAACAAATAAAAAACTCCGGAACGTCTAAGGGGGGTAATATAGTTGAATCATCAACTAATTTAGTCCATGAGATAAGCAAAATTACCGAGGATGTAAAGAAAGTTTCCCTTTTAAAAAAAATTATTCAGGAAACAAAATCAAACCCGAAGTCACAAAAAATAATCTTAAAACAATCTGTTGAAGCTTTAAAACATCTTCCGTATAAAGAAAAAGAAAAATTTATTAATTTTTGTGTATATGAACAAGGTACGCGGAATTTATATTCTGAAGAAAAACATGAAGACAGCAAAGAACAAGAGCGTCCTCTTGAGCTTTACGAAAATTACTTAAATTTTAAATCAAAAAACATGCCTTCAAATCAAAAGATATTGCTCGTAGGGGGAGGAAAATCGCAAATCCGGAAAGCCTTACCTATGCACAATATTACAAACTACGACCTAACGCCTGTAAGTCACAGCGATAAAATAGCAAATACCGAAATAGAAGGAAATTTTTGCAAAAAGTTAGACGATAGGGTTAAAAATAATCATGATCAAATTTGGTCTTTATTTTCATTGCCAATGTACGCAGAATCTACTACGCAAATAAAAGGCTTTTTTAATAATGCCGTTAGCTCTTTAAAAGACGGAGGAATTATAAGGATATTTCCTATTGAACATTATGGGGAGTCTGCAAGTAGGAATCCTTCCTATTCTCTTATCACAGAAGAGTTAATAGAATTTGAAAAAAATTCTATTAACATAATGGAACAAAATCCAGACTTGTTTAAGGTAGAACATTATAATGAAAAAATAGATAAATCAATGTCTAAGAAAAATGCTAAAGGAATTACTATAACTGTTAACGACTCTCTAAAAGCTCAAGAATTCCTACAAAGCTCCCTAGATAAAATGGAATCTGAATTCATGGAAAACCATAGCCGACCTAAAAAAAGCAAAACCACAAATCCTGCGGAAATAAACTTTGTTCCTTTTAAGTGATTTTATCATCCCTCACTTGCAGCAACCTTGTTACTTACATGGACAAATATTTCTTCAGATGCTTTCTTAGATTCCACAAAAGAATTAGCGTCTTTTAACCAGTTTGAAATAAGTATTCTTGAGTCACCCGTTAGTTTTTCAGCTTCTTCTATAGCTTTTTCCACATTGCCGTTTTTTAGTGCCTTTATTCCCCTTGCGATTATATCCTCTGTTTCATTACCGTTTTCATTAGCCTCTATTTTTCGTATCTGTACAAGGTTAGACAATTTTAAGGTCAACCGGTCAACAGCTGTCGGTGCGTCCTTACTCTTTCTACTAACATTCAATATTTCATCGGCTATATCATCGAAATCTTTCGTTAGCTTTTGTATATTAACGATTCCGTTCCTTGAATTTTCTTCTAAAACCGATATGTTATATTTTAGTTCTGAATCTTCTCCGGCAAAGAACTTGAACGCCCTTAATTCCTTCTCGAAACTAACCGAATTATTCACAGCTTCCCTTAATTTTACGGCAGATATAACCAGATTATTGGAGAAAGCGTTTAACTTCGCCTGTTCAAGCTGTTCGCTGACGATATCTATTTTTTCCTCTAAAAAAGCAGTCCTGTCGCTAACGTCGCTGAGTCCTGCCGATATTGCCTGACTATCATATGCCATCTTCTCATATTCTTCGGGCGTTAAAGAATTTTGAACAACTTCATTTTTATCTTCTTCAACTGCAAGCGAGTCCGACAACGCTTCAACGAACTCATCTGAAGACCCTTCGTCTTTTTTGGCAAAGATATCTTCCTTTTCAGAATATTTTTCGGCAAAAACCTGCATATCTACGGATAGTTTTTCAATCCGTCTGTCGGCATCGTCAATCTTTCCCGTAAGAACTTTGTTTTCAACTTCCAGATTGTTTATCTTGTCGCCGTTTTTCTCGTTATCAGATAACAGGGCAGATATTTTTTGCGAGGTTTGAACATACTGAAATGACAATCCCCCTATAACCGCCCATGTAATAACGAAAAGAAAATTAGTTACCTTGTTTTTTGTTTTCGGATTTGTTTTGTCGTCCGTTTTTTTCGCAGGTTCTATTTTTTCAACCTCATTATCTTTTTTATTTACAGCCATAATTAATGCCCTTTTTTACTTAAACAAGATTAGCAATATTTTTCATATCGAAGTTTTCCAAAACTATAACTTCTTTAAAATTCAGCTTTGATATAACATATTTAATGTTTTCGCTCAAACAAAAGCAAGTTGTATTTTTAAAATCATATTTACCGGCATGTTCTGCAAATACTTCGGCGGTTCTTTTTGAAAAGAGAAAAACATAATCAAATTTTTTATCTTCAAAGTATTTTTTACATTTTGAGGATATTTTTTTGACAGGCATTGAACTATAGACCACCACCCTTGTTAATTTAAATCCTTCCGGCTTTAGGTCGTTAGCTATTATATCGCCTGAAATATACAATAAACCGCCACCTCTAGGCGAAAAGTTCTTTTCTATATATTTTTTGAGATTTTCAACATTCCCCTTAGAAGAAAACACTTTTTCAAATCCAAGCTCTTTTGCCACCTGTGCGGTTTTTTCACCTACGGCGACTATATCTTTTTTTGTATAACCTACAGCCCTAACCGCATTGGCACTAGTTGCAACCATTAGCTGACAGCTATCCAGATACGGGCGTATCACTTTATTGGCATTTTGATAAAACTGAATTTCTAAAAACGGCTCTATAAAGCTTTCAACCCCGATTTTTGCAAGATCTTCCTCAAATTTCTTAGAATCTATATAAGGTCTTGTAACCAATGCTAGTTTTTTTTCTTTAACCATTTTTTTCATGAGAATTTATTTTTAGTTGAAATTATACTTAAAAATTCCGCTAAGTAAATTCAATCTAAAATCTTTTTTAACAAACGCCCTCAACCCGAAAGAACAAATATTAGCCCAAAACTCAATTTTTAATTGATTAACCTCACAAAACAAATATTTTAAATTAAAAAATTAAAACATAAACGTATTATGAATTCAAAAGATCAAATTATGATTAAACGCCTCAAAGAACAAATGAAAATTTCCGGTATTAATGCCAGACAATTATCACTAAAGGCAAATGTGGGTAAATCGTTTATATACGATATATTAAGCGGCAAATCCACAAATCCCACAACCAAGAAAATTCAGGCGGTCGCAGACGCTTTAGGAGTCAGCTTACCGTATCTGATGCATGATAGCTGCAATGATAATCTTAAAAACACAGATGAATATGTTTTTATAAAAAATCTTTCGCCGGAAGATTTTAACGATTTGCAAAAAAATAGTACCTGTAAAAAAACAAGGATATCTTTTAAAAAAGACCGGATAAACAACTCGCCGTACACCAATCCGGAAAATATCCGTACGGTAACGATAGACGGCGACTATATGGAGCCTACTTTGCTAAACGGAGATATAACACTTGTGGATATTTCAAAAAAAACTCCCACCCCGCCGGGGATATATATCTTATATGACGGTCTTGGTTTGGTAGTAAAAAGGCTGGAAAGTATAAAGAAATCAAATGAGAGTCTTATCCGTGTAACGGCTGATAACAAAAATTACAAATCCTATGAATGTTCCTTATCGGAGTTGAATATTATAGGGCGTATAATCGGGTTTTCAAGAGCTGTCGGTTAAGGCGCTTCAAAAAATATCAGACATTTTCCATCATCATCGGAATAGTCGTAAGTGGCTGAAGTTAAAGCACCAAAATAGTCACCTTCTGTAACACAGCCACTATCGAACCTCGTAGTAAAGTTTCTACTAGCTTTAATCCGACCATCACTTGCCAGACCGTCGTCAAGTTTTGTATCAAGACTGATAGTATCTTTAGTTGACATATACTGATGTAACCTGTTTGTTGAATCTATATCTCCGATTTGTAGTTGCCATTTATTACTACTACCATAAAGAATGTTAGGGGAGAGTATCCGGTAATAAACCCCATCTCCAAAAGGTGTAACGGAGTTTGTATGAGCATGTTCAGGATTTGGTCCTTCTACATATTTTGTGTAGAGATTTTCTACTTGTAAAACTTCCCAAAAACCCTGATGCTCATTTGAATTGTGATTCATTATCCCGTTACCGTTACCGTTTTGTATGGAAGGATAGTAGGATTGTATATTCCTTATATCTCCGGGTAGGGCATTATACTGTAGTTTAAATGTATTAATTGCGGTTCTAACCTGATTTACATCGGAAATTAAGTTCCGTAGCTTTGCTTGTTTTACGAGTGACTGCCCTCCGACAACTCCGGCAACAATAAGGCCTATAAGAACTATAACTATAGAAAGCTCAATAAGGGTGAAGCCAAACCCTTTTTGTTCGAAAAAACGCATACCTCATACCTTAAAAAATTTTAGTGTTTTTGCTTTTCAATAATCATGTGAACGCCAAGCAAGGTGTATTGAAAATGAAAAATACTATACTGCCCTTGTTCTTGTAATACAACTATTATTAATTTTCCATTAAAGGATTGTTTACTAAATATATATTTAGTAAACAGTCCCTCCATTAATTTTCCCGTTTTAAAATAGCAATCACCTTGCTATATTCGAGATTATGAAAAAAGAAGATACGTTCATACATTTAAGGGTACATAGTTCATATTCTCTGTTGGAAGGTGCGATTACACCTAAAGATATGGTTAAACTATGCAAAAAATACCGCCAGCCTGCAGTAGCTATAACCGATTCGGGAAATTTATTCGGTTCATTGGAGTTTTCAGGTGCGTGTACCGAAGAAGGGGTACAACCTATTATAGGCTGCATCATTGCAGTGGATTTTGCTACTCAGAAGAGTCGGTTTTCTACACCTATCTATGATAAATTATTATTACTGGCAAAAGATGATGGCGGATACTTAAACCTTTTAAAACTTGTCAGTAAATCATTTTTAGAAACACCTTCCGATGAAAAAGCACATATCTCCGTTGACGACCTGAAAAAATATAACAACGGATTAATAGCGCTAACAGGCGGTGATGACGGCATAATCAACCGCTTATTACTTGAAAAACAGACCGATGCCGCAGAAAAAGAACTTCTGAATCTAAAAAACATATTCGGTGACAGGTTATATATTGAGCTGATGCGTCTTGAATCGCTGACCGAAGATGAAACCGAACGTCCATTAATAGACTTTGCTTATAAACACAATATTCCTTTGGTGGCAACTAATGATGTATATTTTGCCGATCAGGGCGTGCATGAGGCTCATGACGCATTAATGTGTATTGCCGACGGACGCTATGTAACCGAACAAAACCGCAAGAAAGTCGGCAAACAGAATTATTTTAAGTCCACACGTGAGATGGCGGAATTATTCAAGGATATCCCGGAAGCTATAGAAAATACCATAAATATAGCAAAACGCTGTAGCGTAATGTCCGAATACCGCAAACCCATGCTTCCCCATTTTGATTGCGGTGAGGGTCGCTCCGAAGCCGAGGAGCTAAAGAAACAGGCAAAAGAAGGGTTGCAACTAAGGCTTGAGACCCATGTTTATAAAGACGGTCAGACAGAAGATGAAAGAACGAAAATAGACGAAGAATATTTTTCCCGTCTTGATTTTGAACTTAATGTTATCAACACCATGGATTTCCCCGGCTACTTTTTGATAGTATCCGATTTCATAAAGTGGAGTAAGAAAAACAATATACCCGTAGGACCGGGTCGTGGTTCGGGAGCCGGTTCGGTTGTTGCGTGGAGCTTACAGATAACCGACCTTGACCCGCTTCGTTTCGGGCTGCTTTTCGAGCGTTTTTTAAATCCCGAACGTGTATCTATGCCCGATTTCGATATCGACTTTTGTCAGGAACGCCGTGAGGAGGTTATACGATATGTACAAGCAAAATACGGGCGTGACAGGGTTGCACAGATTATTACATTCGGAAAGCTACAGGCACGGGCGGTAATACGTGATGTCGGGCGTGTGTTGCAAATGCCTTACGGGCAGATAGATCGCATTTCCAAGATGATACCTTTTAACCCCATTGACCCCGTAACTTTGCAAAAAGCCATTGATATGGACAGAAACTTCAAACAGATGGTTGATGAGGATAAAGAAATAGCTAAACTGGTAAATACCAGCCTGAAGCTTGAAGGATTAAACCGCCACGCCTCAACTCACGCAGCAGGTGTAGTAATAGCCGACAGACCTTTAGAAGAACTTGTCCCCGTCTATCGTGACCCACGCTCTGACATGCCTGTTTGCGGATATTCTATGAAATACGCCGAGGGTTCAGGTTTGGTAAAGTTTGACTTTTTGGGCTTAAAAACCCTGACCGTAATATCAAAAACCTGCGAGTTCGTGCGGCAAAAGGGCATAGATATAGACATCTCGAAAATACCGATAGATGACAAAAAATCATTCGATATGATATCAAAAGGCGATTCTATCGGCGTATTCCAGATAGAGAGTGCGGGAATGCGTGATACTTTACGCAAAATGAAACCCGATAACATCGAAGACATAATAGCACTTATATCTTTATACCGTCCCGGTCCAATGGATAATATACCTGCATATATCAGGCGTAAACACGGCGAGGAAGAACCTGACTACCTAGACCCTATGCTGGAAGGAATTTTAAAAGAAACATACGGAGTTATTATCTATCAGGAACAGGTAATGCAGATAGCACAGGTTATGGGCGGTTATAGCCTCGGCGGTGCAGACTTGCTGCGGCGTGCCATGGGTAAGAAGATAGCTTCCGAGATGGATCAGCAACGAAAAATATTCGTAGACGGTGCAATAAAAAACGGCGTAAAAAAGGAAAAAGCAAGCTCTATCTTTGATTTAGTAGCAAAGTTCGCAGGTTACGGATTCAACAAGTCACACGCTGCCGCATATGCCATGATATCATACCAGACGGCATATTTAAAAGCTCATTATCCGGTAGAGTTTTTATCGGCTTCCATGAATCTGGATATACATGATACCGATAAAATAAACACCTTCCGTGCCGAAGCCGTTGAGCAAAAAATAACCCTGCTACCTCCCGATATCAACAAATCTTTTGCATATTTCAGACCCGAAAAAACGGAGAACGGAGAGCTTGCTATCCGCTATGGTTTGGGTGCTTTGAAAAATGTAGGTACTACCGCTATGGGAATATTGGAAAAAGAGCGGAATGAAAACGGTGAGTTTAAAGATATTTTTGATTTAGCATCAAGATGTGGCGGTCAGGTAATGAACAAACGCCAGATGGAAAGTCTGGTAAAGTCGGGTGCTTTTGACAACCTTCACAACAACCGTAAACAGATTTTTGACGCTATAGAATCAATATTACGATATAGTTCTATGGTAAATTCAGAGAAAAACAGCAACCAGTCAAGCCTGTTCGGAGGTGATGAGCAGTCAAAAACCGATCAGCCCAAGTTGCCTGAAACAATTGACTGGGCATCGCTGGAACGCATGAATAACGAATTTGAGTCCGTCGGCTTATATCTTAACAGACACCCCCTTGAGATATATGCAAATATATTGAGAAAAATAAACGTAGTACCTTATAACGAGCTTGTAAACACCCTTGCAGGCGGTAACAACTCTATAAAAATAGCAGGCGTGTTAATAGCTAAAAAAATGCGCTCATCTCCAAGAGGGCGTTTTGCTACCGTTTCATTTTCCGATACATCGGGTATCTTTGAGATATCCATATTTAACGAGGACGTATTATCCGATGCAAGGGACTTACTTGAGCCGGGAACGGTATTGTTAATGGAAGTTGATGCAAAAAAAGATGACGGCGGCATCAGGATGAATGCAAATTCGGTAAAAAACATCGAAGACTTACAACTTAATTATCATTTACAGATACATCTTGATAACTCTAACGGCATCGAAAAACTAAAAGAAACCGTCGGCGAGCCTGCTACAAGAAAAACAAAAATCTCTTTTGTTACTCAAACCGATAAACACACCGTTCATGTTGAACTAAAAGATACATATGACGTAAGTGCGTCAGCAATTGAGTTCCTAAAAGAAATAGAGGGAGTAAGGGAAGTTATTGAGGTTTGATTTTACCGCTTATTTATTTTGAATTTATTTCCACATGGTATATTTCCCATTGATATATTAAAATATGAGTAGTAAAACAACGGATATAGTATAGTAAATAATAGTTACTTAGTTTAGGCATTGCTGACTAAACATCGTTTTTGTCATACTGAATTTATTTCAGTATCTTTTTTATCTCTGAATAGATGCTGAAACAAGTTCAGCATGACAGGTTAATTTGACAGACAAGAATAAAAGTAACTATTATTTATAACATAACCAACAAAAAAGGTATTTGACAGTGGAAGGAACGGATATAATATTAGATAGTGCGGGTGCTTCGTTTTTTGACGGACAGCTTAATTTAGTTCTTCTTTGTAATCTGGCAATCGCTATAGCAATATTTACATCTATAAGGTGGCTTTCGGGTGTGGTGTCACACACTAACCCTAATAAGGAACTATTAAAGAAGGATAACCCCGCATTCGGTATATCCTTAAGTGCGGTTGTTCTGGCAGTTACAATCGTATTAACGGGGGCAATATACGGAGACCCTATATATGCGTTGGAAGATTCCGTTATTTCTGTAGGATTATACGGAATAATAGGCTTGGTATTACTTACCGTTGCAAGAATTATTTTTGAAAAAGTTGCCCTCCCTGATATTTCCATAAGGGACGAGATAATAAAAGGTAATATTTCAGCGGCAATAGCCGACGCCGGAAATGTGATAGCAGCTGCTATAATCATAAGGGCAATGATGGTATGGGTAGATGCAAATACCATAGAAGGAATAGCTGTTGTTCTGATAGGATTCTCCATATCTCAGGCTATTTTGACGGCTACAACCATTTTACGTACACGTAAATTTGCAAAAAAGCTCGGCAAAACATATCAGGAACATTTCACTGAAGGCAATACGTCAGCCGCACTTAGATTTGCCGGAAGAAAAATAGGTACGGCTTTTGCTATAACCGCTGCGGCAAATGTATTATTATTTGAGGAAATCGATATAAAAATGCTAGTATTATACTGGTCTTTATTGTCGGTTATAATGATATTAGCCTTAAGCATTCTCGCTTTTATAGCCAACAAGATAATATTATTTCATGTGGACACCGACGGCGAGGTTATAAGGCAGCATAATATAGCCATAGGTATAATACAGTGCGTAATTTACATATCGCTAGGAATGTTATTATCCGAATTATTGGCGTAATGTTATTTTATAACATACCAGTATCTGCACCACCGGTTGCCGTTGATAATACCGCAGTAATCCGATAACCGTTGCTCCCCTAGTTTTTCCTTTAGGGAATAGACCTCTTCGGGTTTTAAGAATCCTGAAGTATTTCCCGTAACAGAGTTCGGCTCATCTGCCTTTTCAAGGCTTGGTAATGCCGTTGCATTTCCGTAGAATACGTTAATAGATACCTCGTCTTTAGTACCGTTATAAAGTGATATTCCCATCTTGGGATTTAAGGTACTTGTCGGAATACCTTTTCCAAGTGTTATTGATGAATCGAACTTTTCGTTTAACATATATGCAAGGCTAAGCTGCTCAAAAACATGGCTCATCTCACCACCATAGGTGTACTCGTCGGAAAAACGCCCTTCCTTTGTTCTTATAGTGGAGTCACCATTGCCGTTTTGAGTAGAAGACCAGATATCTTCAGCATTTTTAAAATCTCCCGGCATAGCTTTATATTTTAGCCCAAAACTATTAAATGCCGATTCCAATTCAGATAAATACTTTATTTCATTACTTATTTTGGCCTGATGTTCAATCAATCCTTTTACTAAAATACCCGAAATAATAAGACCCGTTACTATCAGTATCATCAACACTTCAAGTATTGTAATTCCTTTTTGAATTTTATAATTTGTTACGGTTATCATTGAAAAAACGCTAAATAATGTCCTTAAATATAACACATTATAGCATTTTACTTATAGAAAATCACTGTTTATTAAAACACTTAGAAAACCAGTCGGGACAAATTCTTTTTCCTTCATTCGAACATGCCTTTTTATCTTCAGGTGCGTTCTTACAAATATCTGCCAACGATCTTATAAAATCCTTTTCAACCGATAGGGTTGGAACCCTTATATATTCTTTAACATTATTTTCATCTGCCAATTTTTTATATTCTATATCCAGTTCAACCAAAGTCTCGGAATGTTCGGACACAAAAGCTATCGGCACAAGCACCACCGACTTACCCTCTTTACCAGCTCTTACGATTTCCTCATCGGTACTTGGTTTTATCCACTCAAGAGGTCCTACCCTTGACTGGTAACATACGTTCCAATCAAGATTATCTATTTCTATCTTTTTAGCTATTTTTTCCGCCCCCTGCTCCACCTGCCATTGATAAGGATCGCCTTTATCAATTATTTTTTTCGGTAGTCCGTGTGCAGAAAATAATATCCTGATACTATCCTTATTTTTAACCCTTTTTATCGCATCATTTATCAAGTTCAAATGCGACTTAATAAATTTTTCCTCATAAGGATAGCAGCATATAGTTTTTGTCGGAACTTCCAGCCATGCTTTTTTAGCGTTATTATTCCAGTCATTTACAGATGAAGCTGTTGTCGTAGTTGAAAATTGCGGATATAGCGGCAGCAATATAATCTCATCAGGATTATAATTTTTCACCTCCGTCACCACCTCATGCGAAAAAGGGTGCCAGTAACGCATACAAATAAATACTTTGTATGCGTCACCACCTCCTTCATTCAAAATCGCTTCTAAGGCATCTTTCTGCGCTATTGTTTGGGGTATTATAGTAGACTTGCCCCCCATATGTGAATAAATTTCCTGAGCTGTCTTTTCACGCTTTGATGATATAAGCTTTGCCAATATAAACCGCATAGGGTTAGGAACCGATATTATCGCCTTATCGTTAAACAGATTAAATAGGAACGGCTTAACTGCGTTTAAGCTGTCAGGGCCTCCAAGGTTAAATAATATTACGGCTTTTTTTTGCATTACATATCCATGAAAAATTGTCATTTTAAATTTATAATATTTCCAAATTTTATGGATAATGTCATCCCCTGAATTTTCGTAGAAAATTATAAGGGATCTCATCGTAATAAGAAAAGATCCCCGAACAAGTCGGGGATGACAACCTCAAGGGTAGTTATAAAAAAAATTTAGAAATAAATTCAGCACTATCAACTCAAAAATTCGCTGACACAATGCCACCCGCTACAAATTTAAACAAGTTAAACTTTTTTAACCTCGTCGATTACAGCCTGCACGTTCTCTATCGAGGTCTGCGGTAATATACCGTGTCCTAGGTTAAAGATAAAAGGTTTATCCTGCATGATATCAAGCAATTTTCTTGTATATTCTACTGCGGCTTTTTTATCTGCCATAAGCATAACCGGATCAAGGTTTCCCTGCACCGTCACATCTACATTATCCCTTATCCACAAAGCACTCATATTCTGGTCGAAAGATATCGCATTCACGCCTGTTCGCTTAGAATAATCCTTATAAAATACACCGGCACCCTTAGGAAAGCCGATTATGGGAATTTTAGGGTGAACTTTACGCACATTTTCAACGATTTTTCCGGTTGGCTCTATCGACCATTTTTCAAACTGCCCTTGTGTCAACACACCTGCCCAGCTATCGAATATCTGAAGAGCATCAACTCCCGCACTAACCTGTGCGATAAGGTGTTTTGAAACCGAATCAACCAGCTTATCTATCAGCAGTGAAAATAGTTCGGGGTGGGAATAACTGAAGGTTTTTGTTTTTAAATAATCCTTACTTCCGCCGCCTTCTATCATGTAGGTAGCCAGAGTCCAAGGAGCTCCCGAAAAGCCGATTAACGCACGACTACCGCATAATTGGTCTTTTGTAATTTTTATAGCTTTATACACGGGTGATAAAAATCCTTCATCATAATTAAGTTTATCTATATCAGATTCATTTTCTATTGCTTTTAGCTTAGGGCCTTCATTTTTGACGAAATTTACATCCATGCCAAGTGCATCGGGAATAACAAGTATATCGGAGAAAATTATAGCTGCATCAAAGCCGAAACGTTCTATAGGTTGCAGGGTAACTTCTGCTGCTTTTTGTGGAGAATAACATAACTCCAGAAAGTTACCAGTACTATTTCTTACTTGTTTGTATTCAGGCAGATATCTGCCTGCTTGTCGCATAAACCAAATAGGTGTCTGCTTATTTTTTGTACCGTTTAATGTACTGATAAATAATTTTTCCACATTGGGAGAATCTTTCCTGTCTAACATAATAAATATATATTTATATATAATAATTGTTGTTTATGTGTGCCTGTATTACTGTGGATTAAATTTTATCCACAAGACTATCAACATATATAAAAAGATTTATTTTACCAGACTCTTTTGCTATATGCATTTTTTCCACATGCTGTTGATAAAAAATTATATGATATTCACATGTGAGTATTTGATGTAGAATCGGGGGTGGAAAAATATGGATAAGTCGGAAGCTTTTTTATCCATCTAGTTATCCACATGGTTATTTAGTCAGATGTGAACAATGCTTTTATATGCAGTTTTGTGCAGAGTTTTATAGCTTTTAATAAAATATTATATGGATACACAAAGTGAGTCGGTGTATTACTAAAATTAGTTAAAAAAACAAAAATACATAAATAAAATGAATGATTCAAAAGAAATAAACTTCCATTTACACCTTGTGTCCGATTCTACTGCCGAGACGGTAAGTTCCGTAGCACGTGCTTCTATTGCACAGTTTGACGGTGTTGAGATAGAGGAACATACATGGCCTTTGGTGCGTACAAAGGCACAGGTGGATAAAGTGTTAAAAGGTATCCGTGAGACGGGCGGTTTTGTGATGTACACTATGGCGGATAAGCATCTTCGTAAACATCTGAAAAAAAACTGTGAGGAGATGGGGATACCGTGTATATCCGCTATAGCACGCATGATAACGGTGTTATCCGAGTGGATGGACAAGAAGACTACATTCCACAAGCCCGGTCGCCAACATGAGCTTGATGAGGATTATTTTAACCGTGTTGAGGCTATAAACTTTGCACTTACGCATGATGACGGTCAGTCGGTATGGGATTTAGAAGAAGCTGATGTTGTGTTGGTAGGTGCTTCTAGGACATCAAAATCACCTACATCAATGTATCTTGCATATCGTGGTTTTCGTGCCGCAAATGTGCCTTATGTTACGGGTGTTCCGTTGCCTGATATTGTGCATAAATTAAAGAATCCTCTGGTTGTAGGTCTTACAATAAGCCCTGATGTTCTGGTGCAGATACGCAAGAACAGGCTTTTATCCATCAATGAGCAGAAAAGCACCGACTATACGGATATTGAGAGGGTTAAGGAGGAATTGGTTCAGGTAAGGAGGGTTTTTACAAAGAACCGGTGGCCGGTTATAGATGTTACCCGTCGTTCGGTTGAGGAAACTACGGCTAATATAATACAGATGTTTGAAAAAAGAAAATATCAGCGTGAGAAGGGTAGTAAATGACGCATAAAAAGGCAGCAGTAATAGGATATCCGGTAAAGCACTCATTATCGCCTGTGCTGCATGGTTACTGGCTTAAAAAATATAATATTGACGGCGAATACGGCATGTTGGAGGTAAAGCCCGAAGACTTGGAGCAAACGTTGCTCGGTTTAAAAGATAAAGGCTATGTAGGTTGTAACCTTACAATTCCGCATAAAGAGGTCGGCTATAAAATTATAAAAGAGCATGGTATAACTAGTAAATTAGCTGATAGGTTAGGTGCTGTAAATACAATATACTTTAATAAAGATGGTATATTATGTGCCGATAATACTGATGGTTATGGGTTTATTGAGAATATAAAGCAGTCTCAGCCATGTTTTGACATAACTAAAGGAAAGGCTTTTGTCTTGGGGGCGGGTGGTGCTGCCAGTGCCGTTATAAGTTCTCTTATAGATGCAGGAGTAGAAGATATAGTTAATTTAAATAGAACAAAAAGTAAGGCTCATGATTTAGAGTTTTTACTTCGTCCATATATTGGAAAATATAAAATATCTACTTTTGATTGGGATTCTAGGAGTGCAATTTTAGGACATATAAATCTTTTGGTTAACACTACATCACTCGGTATGAAAGGCAATCCTGAACTTGACATAAACTTAGAAAAACTGCCGAAGAATGCGTTAGTTACCGATATTGTGTATAGTCCTATAGAGGTTGATTCTGCAAACCCTACTTATACAAAACTACTAAAAAATGCATCGGTACGTGGAAATTTAGTTGTAGAAGGCTTAGGAATGTTGTTATATCAGGCGGTCGCAGGTTTTCAAATGTGGTTCGGAGTTAAACCTGAGGTTACCGAGGATTTGCGTAAACACGTATTGTCCCATATAAAATAAGTGACCACGAAAGGTATTATCTTATGATAGTAATTGGTTTAACCGGCTCTATTGCAACGGGGAAAAGTTTTGTAGCAAGGTGCTTTCTAAAGCTTGGTGCGGCGGTTTTTGACGCAGATAAGAATGTCCATGAATTGCTTACGTTCGGCGGTAAGGCTGTAAAGCAGGTGCGGGATTTATTTCCCGAAGCATACCATGAAGGTGAGATTTGCAGACGCAGGCTCGGAGAGATAGTTTTTTCAGATAGTTCAAAGCGTAAGAATCTTGAGGAAATAATCCACCCTTTAGTTGATAAAAGAAGAAAGGATTTTCTAAAGCAGTGTAAAAAAGACAAGGTTAAGATAGCGGTTCTTGAAATACCTCTTTTATTTGAAACCGAGCGTCAGACATTATGCGACTATGTGGTTGTAACTACGGTTGATTCATATACGCAGGAAAAACGGGCATTGGAGCGTAACGGCATGACAAAGGAAAAATTTGATGCGGTAAACTCACTTCAGATGGCAAGTCGTGATAAGGTTAAAAAAGCGGATTTTGTTATAGATACGTCATTTAGCGAGTTTGCGGTGTTCAGGGAGGTTAAGAACGTGATGAATAAAATTTTGAGTAATGATGATTAATAAAAAACTATTAACAGTTGATGAAGCGAGGGATTTTTAATATGGTGGTAAAAAACACCGACTCGTTATATGGTGATAAAGGTAATTTTAAGAGCATTAAGGTAATAACGCAGAAATTTTATGAGAGAGATAACATTTGATACGGAAACGACCGGGATTGATCCTAATTCCGGACATAGGATAATAGAGATAGGTTGTGTAGAACTGATTGATAAAGTAAGGACGGGTGAAGTATATCATGTTTATATAAATCCGCAAAGGGATATACCCAAGTCTTCTACCGACGTGCATGGTCTTACAATGGGGTTTTTATCCGATAAACCTGTTTTTTCGCAGGTGGCTAAGGATTTTCTTGATTTTATAAGAGGTGATAGGCTGGTTATACATAATGCGGCTTTTGACCTGAAATTTATAAATTCCGAGTTGGGTAAGCTTGATTTTCCGCTTGTGGAGTTTGAGAGGGCAACCGATACTTTGAATATGGCAAGGGAGAAGTTTCCCGGTGCAAAAGCCAGCCTTGATGCTTTATGTAACCGTTTCGGCATAGACTTGTCAAAGCGTGAAAAACACGGAGCATTGCTTGATGCCGAGTTACTGGCAGATGTTTATATTGAACTGATAGGCGGTACGCAAGGAGCTATGCAGTTAGATGAGAATGAAATAAAATATGAAGAAAAAACCGTCCGCAGACGGAAATATCTGGCAAAGCGTAGTTTTGAGGTTTCTAAAGAGGAGTTAGATGCACATAAACAATTCCTGTCAAATATAAAAGAGCCTTTGTGGGACGTTTAAGGTGTAAGAGTGATACCCCATTTGCTTGAAAGGTAAGATTCTACATCTTCACGGCTAGTGATAGAAAGCGCACTAGGGAAGAATAATATCTCGCCTATTTTTCCGTCCATTCCGTCTGAACTTGTTCCGTCATAATTACCTATATATACCGGATCGCCGGAGTTGGAAGCTGTTGCGGGAGCGGTACGGCTATTATTTAACTTACCGTTAATGTAAATTTCGTGAGTGGTGGCAGGACCGAATGTTCTGAAAGTAAATATATAATCGGTATTTGTAGTAATAGAGCCGTTAGTTGATTCCACTCCGTCCGAACCGGCCCAAGTTCCGTCACCTAAATCAAAATATAATCTCCACAGGCTGACATTGGCAGTTTTCATGGTTACTATCTCAAAAGGATTTGCATAAGCCGCTCCTCTGTTGAAGAACGTTCCCCAGTAATTTCCTAACTCGTCGTATTTTAGTGTGAACATAACTGTAAAATTACCGTTTACATCAAAGTCATCTCCTGAAGCGTTGGGAATACGAAGTGTATCAAAAGTTAATCGGTTAAAGTCAATAGCCGGTTTTGCGTTTATGCCTGACGATCTGTATTTAGGTCTTTTTGAGGCGGTTCCTTGTTTTGCGTGGTTATCATTGCCCGATTTATCCTTCCAACAGCCAACATCATCGGAATAGGCGGCTGTTGAACCCGTACATGTATTATTTATCAATACGGTAGCTGCGTCCTCAGCATCAAGCCACAATACGGCAGTGTCTTTTATATCAGGATTCGTTATATTCCATTTATCTATCAAGTAAGTGTTTATAGTGTTACGCTCACTGTTTGAAAGGGCGTAGTCAAAGATGAGTATTTCACCCATATTTCCCGTGTGGAACATCTTGTATCCCGGCTCGTTCCATGCTCCTATACTTCCCGGTCCCCATTTTTTGGTAGTGTCTGTGGTTATATTTTTTGAAACCAGACTACTACCGTTTTGGAATAATTCTGATATGGTATTATCGTCATATGCGGTGGTTAAGTAATATCTGTCGGCTGTTGCGTAATCATCTTTTTGGACTGAAAGCGGATTTCTGCCCCTAATATCGAAATACATAGGTGCGGTTGTTCCTCCCTTATAACCAATCCATGTTGATTTACCGCTTACACCGGAAGCCCCTATAATTGCCTGTCCTACTCCCGAATAGCTATTTTCTTTGTGTATGGCAAATACCGTTGTTTTTTCAAACTCACCTATGTCCGGATATTCCAGTCTTGTTGATGAGCCGTTGAATTTTATGGTAGGCAGGTTGTTTTGCCCGTCGGCATTGCTTGTATATGTAGGTTCATAAGAGGCGTTGGTTTGTGTTGCGTGGAAATTGTTACCCGATTTATCCATCCAGCAACCAACCGTGTCTAAGCCCGGATTAGCCTTTGTTCCGGCATTACAGCCACTTGTTTTCAATACGGTATCGGTGTCAGAGGCATCATACCATAGGGTGGCTGCCTCAAATACGGTTTTAGTGTCTATACCCCATTTATCGCCAAGGTATGATTCTACGGTTTGTCCGTCACCTGTTGAAAGACTCGAATCATATATTAATATCTCGGCGACATTTCCATGGAAGAACTCACTATATCCGCTGCCGCCTTCGTAGTATCCTCCTATAGTTCCCGCTCCCCATTCTTTACTTTGAGGACTTAATACCACTTGAGTGTCTTTTACTACTCCGTCGCGGTGTATGGCGATGTTAATATTGTCATCTATTAATGACGTGATAGCATAAACACCGGTAGTACCGTATATGTCAAATATTTCAATCGGATTTCTGTTTACTGTTTCAAAGCTAAGGTATATTCCGTCATCGGTTCCGTAGTAAAGCCATGAGCTTCCGTTAAAATCGCCTGACTTTCCTAATATAACACTGTAAGTGTCGGGGAAGCTAAGTGCCTTGTGGACGATAAATAAGGTAGTTTCATTAAATGTACCTATATCAGGATAGTGCAGTGCATTACTACTACCGTTAAACCTAACCGTAGGCAGACCGTTCTGTCCTGAGGCGGTGCTTGTGTAGGAAGGCTTGCGTGTGCCGATAGGCTGGACGGCGTGATAATCATTTCCCGATTTATCTTTTATACACCCGACTTTATCTAGACCTGCAACGGCATTGGTTGAGCAACTGTCATTAGAAAAGACCATGCACTGATCGGCTGCGTCCAGCCATAATTTTACACCGACTATGCCAATGCCGCTTTCTTCATAGGCAGGGCATGAGTTTTTACAAGGTATTCGTTCATTTGCCCAGTTTCCGTTCATATCGCAATCGCTAAGAGGATATCCCGGTGCTTGGGCAACATAACCGGAGGCAACATCACATGTTCCTGTTACGTTTTTTTCTCCGGCGAATGTAAGCGGATATGTGGCGTTATTTATTAATGCCGGAGCTTCGGGACATGTTATCCTTACGCATTCATCATTTACGGTATTACTCCATGTGGCAGTGTTGTCTGCATTTAATATACAGTTTCTTGTAGGGTCTGCGGAAACCTTTTTATATCCGGGGGTGCATGATGTGTAAGTAGCTGTTTGTCCGCCTAGGGTAGTAGGCCAGTAGGCGTTTCCCTTGTTATCTGCGGGAGCTTCACAGATACCGATTACGCAGTTTGTTTGAACTTCCTGCCAATCTCCGTTTTCGTCGCAATACTCCATCACTGTGCCGTTAGTTCCGTTCGGACAGAACGCACCTTCTTTTATTCTAACACTGCCTATATTTTCGCCGCCGCTACACCGGATTGGCTGGCACGTATCACTTAAGGTTGTCCAGTAGTCGTTAGAATCGTTATCTATACATTGTAAAATATGGCTTCCGCTTTTCCCCGGAGGGCAGCCTATATTTTTAGTTGAATCCGAACTTGCATTACATGTTCCGTAGATAGGTGAGCATGTAGAGCCGATAGCGGTTTTTTCCCACGTTCCGGCTATTGTGCAAACTTCTATGGCGTTTCCGGTATAATTGCTGCTGCAATTGGACGATGATATTTTTGTCTCACCTATATTGTTAATGCCGCATAAAATTTCATTACATTTATTAGGGAAAGGAAATCCCCACTTGTTGTCGGTACATTTTTGAATTGCGTAACCCGACTTGCCCCAGTCACAAGCCTGTGCCGGTCTTATTTCGTCGTTTGTCCTGCAAGAGAGGTCTGTTCTGTGCTCACAGTCCGAGCGTATGACTTTCCAGACTCCGTTTTCCGTACATTGTTCGACTATTCCTTCATTACCCTTCATTCCGTTTATACATGAAAGTTTTCTTATATCTCCGAATATACCGTTACCGGTACATTTTACTTCTTCGCAAAATGCCCCCGTTACTTCCCATGTTCCTGAATTGTCGGAATCTACTCGGCATGTTTCTACGATTTTACCCGCACATTACCGATGTTTATGTTTCCGTCACATTTTATAGGTCTGCAAGTGTCGGTTAGAGTCGTCCAGTAATCGGTATCTGCGTTTATACATGTTAATATGTGAGCTCCGGTTTTCCCCGGCGGACACCCGATATCTTTGTCCGCACTTACTCCGAATGTACAGCTTCCCGAATAATCAGGTACGCATGTAGAGCCTATAGAGGTTTTTTCCCATGTTCCGGCACTTGTACAGACTTCTTTCACGGTTCCGATATAGTCCGAACCACAGGTTGATGCAGAATCCTGCACATCACCGATATTATCGGAATCGCACAATATAGGCGAGCATTTGTTGTCGGCAGGAGGAGTTGCCCATTTATTGTTAGTACAGGTTTGTATCATATATCCCTGTTCGCCCCAATCGCATGCCTGTGCATGAGGTCTTACATCGCCGTCTGTCGGACAAGGCGTTGATGTTACAACGTTGCAATCCGAACGCAGTACTTTCCATACGCCGTTTTCGGTACATTGTTCAACGATACCTTCGGTTCCTTTCATTTTGTTAATACATGCAAGCTTTCTTATGTCTCCGAACATACCGTCCTTACCGCACTTTACTTCCGTACATAGCCTGTCTGTAATTTCCCAGACACCTTGATTGTCGGAGCCTATTCTGCATGTTTCGATAATTTTCCCTACGTAACCTGTCGGGCAGGTTTGGTTAACATTACCTACTTGCCTTGTTTGTCCGAGTTCGGCACAAGACCCGGAAACCTCAGGAGCAACCTTACTTGCCGTCCCCGATCTAATTAAAAACAGCACCCTGCATGATGCCGTTTTTTCAGAAAGGTTATATTCACCTCCCGCTGTAACGCAGTCATTATTTAATCCTTCTGCCAGAATAGTACCCGTTAACGGATTGCCGTCATCTGCCCGTTCATCTATTGTTTTAGCATCTTCGGTGGTTAATATGGGCAGAGAGTTATCAGAAGGCGAAAATCCTGCCAATTCAATTATTAAAGCCTGTTCCGGCAGATCGTTCGTAGCGTCCGCATCGGTGTTGAATCCCGTATTTGCCGCCGGAGTTATTTTGTATCCCCCGCCTTCAATATCGGCGGTAGGAACTCCTATTCCCAGTAGATTTGTAGAGTTACCGTCAAAGCTTCCCTCAATAAGTCCGGCAATGCTCAAATGCTGCCATACGTCCAGTGCTTCATCTAACGTATCAATAGTGCCGTCACCGTTTCCTGCATTGGCTCCTGAAAGTGATGAAACATTGGCGATATCGCCCGGCAGAGCGTCATATGTTTGTTCGAATTCGGAAATGGAATTTGAAAAACTTGATATATCTGAAATGATGTTTTGTAATTTTCCCCTTTTCATCAGGCTAACACCGGCGGTTGTCATTACAACAACGGCTGCGATAGATGCCAATACAACCGACATCTCGACAAAACTAAAGCCTTTGGCTTTGTGTTTAAAATTTCCCCCCGGCATAATTTTTTCCCCACAGAAACATCTGATTCATTATTGTATCATTTTTAGATGTGTTTTTCAAGGTAATTGCAAAAATAGTTATAAATATGATGTTTCTAAGGAATAGTTATTCCCCATTTGTCTGCAAGGTATACTCTTACAGGAATATTTGCACCGGAGTTTCCTATAAGGATTATTTCTCCGATTTCACCATCCATAGGTTTTGTATCATTGTCATTTGAACCTATTTCGGCATCTGTAGTTCCTGCTGTTACTGTCGGGTTACAACACCACGCATTATAGCTTGTTTGAACACCGTTTTTGTATGTCTGGTTGACAGCCCCGTGTTTTATTTCTCCTAATAACATGTATTGTCCCGAATCAATAACATTTCCTGAGGTTACAGAGCGTTCTGCACTCGGACCGTTACTCATTGAAAATATAAACTGATTAGGAGATGTTCCGGAGCCGGTATGGTAGTGATACATTCTGGCGACTCCGCTTAAAGTTTTAGAAAGAATACTGTTTCCGGTAGTAAAATTATCAAATTTTACTACTGCAAAAAATCTCGTAAAATCCGATGTATCTAAACCGTTATCATCTGCTATGGATAGTTTTTCACCGGCTGTTCCTGAAAAATCAACGGTATTAAGACTATTGGCAGATGAGGAGGTTACGTAAGCAGGACGCTTTGAAGGATTTGTCTGCTTTGCTTCAAAATTAGATTTTTTATCCTTAAAGCACGCTACGGAATCGGAATCAGGAGTTGCGGTCGTGGTGCAGCTATCGTCACTAAAGACCCGACAATTATCACTTGCATCGAACCATAAGATCATAGAGGCAAATGCCGGTGCAGATGTGTCTCCACAAGGGGTTCCTTTGCAACTTATCCGTTCATTTTCCCAATCACCGTTTATGTTGCAATCGGCAACGGGGTATCCTTCCGGAGCTAAATAACCGGAGTTTTGGCATTGATTAGGAAATGTTACTGCCGAAATATTCCGGTCGCCTGCATTTGTGACCGGATATATAGCATCGTCGTCAGTAGTTACCGTATTGTTATAATTAGCAGCCGGTATTGCAGGACATGTTATCCTTACACATTGATTATTTACGGTATTGCTCCATGTTCCGTCGGCATTGCAGTTTCTGGTAGGAGTTCCGCCCGATTCTTCATATCCTTCTATACAAGTTCCTGTTGCCGAGTTGCTTGCAGTGGTTGTAGGCCAGTATGCATTGCCCGAATTATCTTTCGGTTCTTCGCATATTCCGGTAACGCAATTGGTAAAAGCGGGTTGCCACGTTCCTGTTTCGTCGCAATATTCCATTACGGTGCCGTTTGCCCCGTTCGGACATCTTGCCCCCTCTTTTATGCGTGACGTTCCGATATTACTACCTCCGGCACATGTTATAGGCTCACAGCTATTTCTTAAAGTTGTCCAATAGTCGGTTGTAGCATCTACACATGTTAGTATGTGTTCGCCTTTTTTGCCCGGCGGACACCCGATATCTTTGTCCGCACTTACTCCGAATGTACAGCTTCCCGAATAATCCGGCACACATGACGAGCCGATAGAAGTTTCTTCCATGGTTCCTGCTACTGTACATACTTCGTTTACATCACCTATATAATCGGCACCATGAACATCGCAGTCTTTAGAGGTGTTGTCGGTCTCTCCGTAAGCAAGTGATGCCGAATCGCACTCGGAGCCGGATAACACGGATGTACATGTGTCGTTTCCGGCGGTTGGGGCTGCCCATTTGTTATCGGTACATGTTTGTAACATATATCCGTTTTCACCCCAATTACAAGCCTGTCCCTTTTTTTGTACATTGCCGTTAACAGGACAGGGTACCGTAGTTTTTATTTCACAGTCGGAGCTAACCTTTGTCCAAACTCCGTTTTCAGTACATTTTTCTACGGTTCCCAAGAAGCCTTCCAATCCGTTTATGCAGGCAAGGTTTCTTGTATCACCGTATGAACCGCCGTCACATTTTACTTCCGCACAATTTCTATCGGTAACTTCCCAAACACCCTGATTGTCGGAGTCTATTCTACATGTTTCTATAATATTTCCTACGTAACCTTTCGGGCATGTCCGGTTAACGTCACTTACTTGCCTTGTTTGTCCCAGTTCGTTGCAAGAGCCTAACACCTGAGGAGCATTCTGATGAGTGTTTTTTCCTTTTATGATAAATAGTACCCTGCATGAAGCTGTTTTTTCGGACAGGTTATATTCACCTCCTGCCGTAACGCAGTCGTTATTTAACCCTTCTGCCAGAATAAAGCCTGTTAGCGGATTTCCGTCATCGGCTCTTTCATCTATTATTTTAGCATCTTCGGCGGTTAGTACGGGCAGAGAGTCATCGGTAGATGAAAATCCTGCAAGTTCGATAATTAGAGCCTGCCTCGGAATGTCATTTGAACTGTCTACGTCATTGTTGAATCCCGTGTCATCGGCAGCGATTATTTTATAACCTCCTCCTTCGATATCTGCTTTAGGGACACCTATACCCGGTAGATTTGAAGAGTTTCCGTCAAAACTTCCTTCGATAAGTCCGGCAACGCTTAAGTGATGCCATGCGTCCAGTGCCTCATCTGCCGTATCAATAGCTCCGTTGCCGTTTCCTGCTCCTGTTGTACCGGATAAGCCGGTTATATCTGCGATATCTCCGGGCAGAGAGCCATATTTTTTTTCAAATTGTTCGATGGATTCGGTGAATTCGGATATATGTGTAAGTATATTGCGATATTTAGTTTTTTTAACCATGCTTACACTACCCAATGTAAGTACGATAATAGCTGTAACCGACGCCAGAACCACGGACATTTCGGTAAAACTAAAACCCCGAGCTGTTTGTTTTAAATTTTTTATCATCATAGATTTTATTGTGCCTTTGTTATATAGCCACCTTATCATTGTACCACGTTTGCAACCCTGCTTCAAGATTGTTATTGCGTTGCAGCAAGATATATTATTTTAAAAGTGTCGAATACGATAATAGTATGTATTCGATTATACAAAAAATCAATTTATTACGAGGTTTTATGGCAGATATGTAGGCACATAAAGTTAAAAGCTTGTTAAATAATTAACGGGCTTTTCTTGGTACTTGAAAAGGTGTCGAATTTGTAATATTAATGCTGTTGTAAATTAATAATAAATATGCAAATGGATACGGATATTATACAGGATAAGGAAGCTTCTCTGGCTGACCATTTAAGGGAGCTTAGGAGTAGGATATTTGTATCTTTAGCCGTTTTTGTAATAGCATTTGCGGTCTGTTATTATTTCGCCGAGGATATATATGCTTTTTTAGTACGCCCGTTGGCGGATATTTATGGCAGTGAACAGGATAAGAGGCTTATTTATACCGGGCTGACCGAAGCTTTTTTTACTTACATGAAAGTGGCGTTCTATGCCGCTTTATTTGTATCTTTCCCTTTTTTAGCGTCGCAGGTTTATATTTTTTTAGCTCCCGGTCTTTATAAGAAGGAAAAGAGGGTTTTATTGCCTTTTATAGTTGCTACTCCCTTGTTATTCTTGGGTGGCGGTGCTTTGGTTTATTACTGGATATTCCCCTTGGCGTGGAAGTTTTTTGTCAGTTTTGAAAGTCTTGGAGGATCGGGAGGATTGCCGATACAGCTTGAGGCTAAGGTCAGCGAATATCTGTCATTGGTGATAAATCTGATATTGGCGTTCGGTATAGCTTTTCAGTTGCCCGTATTGCTTACATTACTTGCCAGATTTGGTTTTCTAACGTCCGAGGGATTGCGTAAGAAGCGTAAATACGCCGTGGTTTTGATGTTGTTAGTTGCGGCTTTTTTGACTCCGCCCGATATTATCAGTCAAATAGGTCTTGCCTTGCCGATGTTGTTGTTATACGAATGCTCCATAATAGCATGTAAGTGGGTGCAGAAAAATAATGAAAGTTGTTAGTGTTAGTGCTAAGTGATGGAGTTTTTTTATCAGAATTATTATCACTCAGCACAAACACTCAACACAAACACTAATTATAAACGGAATAAAAATGCATAACATAAAAGCGATAAGGGAAAATCCCGAATATTTTGACGATGGCATGAAAAGGCGTGGTCTAGGGCCCATTTCCGACGAGATATTGAGGCGTGATAAGGAAGTGCGTGGCGAGAAAACGGCTTTACAGGATTTGCAGCAACAGGCAAATGAATGGGCAAAGAAGATAGGCGTGTTAAAGTCCAAGGGTGAAGATGCGTCCGAGGCTATATCTAAATCTAAGGAGCTTAAGGCTCAGGTGCAGGAGTTAAAGTCCAAAATGGAAAATGAGTCGGAGGATATTCCGATCGAGCTTGTTGATGAGTTGTTATACACATTGCCTAATATCCCCGCTGATGATGTGCCTTTCGGAGAGTCTGAAGATGATAATGAGGAAGTAAGGCGTTGGGGTGATAAGCCTGATTTCGATTTTCACCCCAAAGAGCATTTTGAGCTTGGTGAAGCCTTGGGATTGATGGATTTTGAAACTGCCGCTAAAATATCAGGCAGCCGTTTTGTTATCTTAAAAGGTGCGTTGGCAAAGCTTGAAAGGGCGTTGGGGCAGTTCATGATAGATGTTCACACTAAAGAATTCGGCTACGAGGAAACTGCCGTTCCTATTTTGGTGCGTGATGACGCTATGTTCGGTTCGGGTCAGTTACCTAAATTTGCCGAGGATTCTTTTCAGACTACCGATAATTACCGTATCATTCCAACGGCGGAAGTGCCTCTTGTAAATGTGGTTAGGGAGTCAATTTTAAATGAAGACCGGTTGCCGATGCGTATGGTATCTTTAACTCCGTGTTTCAGGTCTGAGGCTGGGGCTGCGGGCAAGGATACTCGCGGTATGATACGTCAGCATCAGTTTTGGAAGGTTGAACTTGTAAGCATTACCGATGAGAATAGTTCCGATGAGGAGTTGGAACGCAAGACCGAGTGTGCCGAGGAGATAATAAGAAGGCTTAAAATACCTTATCGTGTGATGAAGTTATGCACCGGCGATATGGGCTTTTCGGCAAGAAAAACCTATGACCTTGAGCTGTGGATGCCCGGTCAGGTAAAATACCGTGAGGTTTCAAGCTGTTCTAGTTGCGGAGATTTTCAGGCACGCCGCATGAATGCTCGTTACAAAAACGAAAAAGGCGAAAATGTGTTCGTACATACATTAAACGGCTCAGGGCTGGCGGTAGGCAGGGCTATGATTGCCGTTATGGAGAACTATCAAAATGCTGACGGCTCAATAACCGTGCCTGATGTATTGAAGTCTTATATGGATATTGACGTGATTAAATAATGATGGAACAGATAAAAGATTTTTTATTAATGAACGAGGAAACCCGATGGGTAACACAGGTTTTCATAGTTATATTTCTGACGCTTTGCGTAGGTTATTTTGTAAGTAAGTTCGTAGAGAAATTAAAGGTCAAGTTCGAGAAGACCAAGAATCTGTGGGACGATGCTTTGATTCTCGCTTTAAGGCGTCCCGTTCGCATATTTATATGGATTGTCGGCATGACATTTGCGGTCGACATAATCTATAAAGAGACACAAACACCTATATTTGCAGCCATATACCCGTTTCGTGATGTCGGTATAATTGCCTCGGTTACGTGGTTTGTTACCCGTTTTATCAAGAATGCCCAGAATAATATAATTGACAGGGGCAAGAAAAAAGACGGCTCCGACTATGACAAGACCACTATTGACGCAGTAAGTAAGATATTGCGTGCGTCTGTTATAATTACGGCGGCATTAGTGATATTACAGACTTTGGGCTTTAGCGTTAGCGGTGTGTTGGCATTCGGAGGTGTCGGAGGCGTGGCGATAGGTTTTGCGGCAAAAGACCTGCTGGCAAATTTCTTTGGTGCAATGATGATATATTTAGATAAGCCGTTTAAGATTGGTGACTGGATACGCTCGCCCGATCAGGAGATAGAGGGTACGGTTGAAGATATAGGCTGGAGACAGACGCGTATAAGAACTTTTGATAAACGCCCTTTATATGTACCTAATTCGGTTTTTTCCAGTATTTCTGTTGAGAACCCTTCCCGTATGCAAAACAGGCGTATAAAAATGTATGTAGGTGTGCGTTATGACGATATGGGTGTAATTAAAAAGATAGTTGATGATGTAAGGCAAATGCTTATTCAACATACGGAAATAGACGAGAACAAGACTTTGATTGTCAATGTTGATGAGTTTGGGGCATCGTCCGTTAATTTTCTTGTATATGCATTTACCCACACGACTGACTGGGTTCAGTATCACGAAATAAGGCAGGATATAATGCTGAAGATATCCCAAATAATTGATAAGTATGATGCACAGATAGCCTTCCCTACAACTACTTTGCATATTCCCGACGGTATTGCGCTCAATAGTTAAATATAATTTGTCATACTGAATTTATTTCAGTATCTATTTAAAAAAGCTCAAGGCTATTTTGAGCATGATAATTAAGGAAAATATATGAAAATATCCCCTCTTGCACCGATCTCTTTCCCTGCAATGCCGCAAATTGAGGGCGTAAAAATAGCTACTGCCGCCGTCGGTATAAAATATAAGAACAGGACGGATTTGATGCTTGCAGAATTTGCAGCAGGTACGGTTGTGGCTGGGTGTTTTACCAAGTCAAAAACGTGTAGTGCCAATATCCTTTGGGGTCGTGAGGCATTAGAGCAAGGAACAGCCCGTGTATTAATAGTAAATTCGGGGAACTCCAATGCGTTTAACGGTCGTTCGGGTGAAGAATCGGTTGAGCGTATAGTAAATTATACGGCACAGATTTTCGATTGTGATAATGAGGAGGTTTATCCTTGTGCAACGGGAGTTATAGGCGCACCGTTGCCTGATGATAAGATTACTAGTGCGTTATCCTCCCTTAAAAATAATTTAAAGACCGATATCTACGAAGAGGCGGCGAAGGCTATAATGACTACGGATACTTATCCTAAAGGCTGCACAAAAACCGCCGTTATCGGTGAAAAAGATGTAAAAATAAACGGTATTGCTAAAGGTTCGGGCATGATTGCACCGGATATGGCAACGATGCTTTCATATATTTTCACAGATGCTAATATTGAGCAGGAAAAATTGCAGAAGATATTTGCAAAGTGTGTTGAGAATTCCTTTAATTCTATTACGGTTGATAGTGATACGTCAACTTCTGATACGGCTTTGATTTTTGCCACCGGCAAGGCTGAAAATGAAATTGATGACGACTTAACTGATTTTAAAGATAAATTGCAGATGGTACTGCTTGATTTAGCACATCAAATAGTCAAAGACGGTGAAGGTGCTACCAAGTTTGTCAAAATTACCGTGACGGGAGCAGAAAATAATAAAGCCGCCAAGGTTATAGCTATGAGTATTGCCAACTCACCCCTTGTTAAGACTGCAATAGCAGGTGAAGACGCAAATTGGGGCAGGATAGTAATGGCAGTAGGTAAGTCCGGAGAAGAGGCTGACAGGGACGCTATGAGCGTTTCTGTGGGAGGTGTAAATATAGTTACGGACGGTCAGCTAAACCCTTCTTATAACGAAGGTGATGTAACCGCCCATATGAAGGGACAAAATATCGAGATATTAACCGATGTCGGTATAGATGACGGTGAGGCAACGGTCTGGACGTGCGACCTTACTCATGACTATATAACTATAAATGCGGATTATCGGAGCTAGGTTTTTATGTCGCTCGTTCTTATCATTCTGAATTTATTTGGTGCATCTTATTTATAGTATTTCTACTTTTCCTGCCCAAACGCTATAGCCGCATTTATCATATTTTCAATTTCGGAGGCATCGGCGTTAGTAACGTCTTTTGACTCCGTAGCTAAAATTGTGCAGCGTTCACCTGTAACTTCGGCAAAGCCTCCGCTGATGAATATCTTTTGTTTTTCCGAGCCTTCTTCCAGTTGAACAACGCCCGGACGGATACTTGAAATAACAGGCGAGTGATTAGCAAGAACACCAAAATCACCATCGCTTCCGGGTATAACTACCATATCGACATCTTTTGATAAGACTAATTTTTCAGGCGTTACCAGTTCAACGTTTATTTTGCTCATTTTATCCTCCGGATAAAGGAACTAAGAAAATAAGAGTTTTCTTAAATTCTTAGTTCCTATACTCATAGTTCTTTAATTATGCCGCTTTTGCCGCCATTGTTTTAGCTTTTCCGATAGCTTCATCAATTGATCCTACCATATAAAACGCTGCCTCAGGTAAGTTATCGTACTTACCTTCAACTATCTCTTTAAAGCCTTTAATCGTATCATCAAGCGATACCAAAGTTCCCGGAGTGCCTGTGAATACTTCCGCAACGTGGAACGGCTGAGAAAGGAAACGCTGAATCTTACGTGCACGGGCAACTGTAAGTTTGTCTTCTTCTGAAAGCTCGTCCATACCTAAAATCGCAATGATATCTTGTAAGGATTTATAAGTTTGCAGTACACGCTGAACTTCACGAGCCGTATTATAATGCTCTTCACCTACAATGTTAGGTGCAAGCATCTGTGAAGTTGAGTCAAGCGGGTCAACCGCAGGATAAATACCAAGCTCCGCTATCTGACGAGAAAGTACCGTTGTAGCGTCTAAGTGGGCAAATGAAGTTGCCGGAGCAGGGTCGGTAAGGTCGTCCGCAGGTACATAAATCGCTTGTACCGAAGTAATCGAACCTTTATTAGTTGAAGTAATACGCTCCTGCATCGCACCCATATCGGTAGCTAGTGTAGGCTGATAACCTACCGCTGACGGGATACGTCCCAGAAGAGCGGAAACTTCCGAGCCTGCCTGTGTGAACCTAAATACGTTATCTACGAAGAATAGTACGTCCTGACCTTCCTTATCACGGAAATATTCGGCTTGTGTCAAGCCTGTAAGTGCAACACGCGCACGCGCTCCGGGAGGCTCATTCATTTGTCCGTAAACAAGCGACACTTTAGATTTTGACTGGTCTTCAAGGTTGATAACTTTTGAATCTATCATTTCGTGGTAAAGGTCGTTACCTTCACGGGTACGCTCACCCACTCCGGCAAATACCGAGAAACCACCATGTGCTTTTGCGATATTGTTGATAAGTTCCATGATAAGTACCGTTTTACCGACACCCGCGCCACCGAACAATCCTACTTTACCGCCTTTTGCGTAAGGAGCCAGCAGGTCGATAACTTTAATACCCGTAACAAGTATTTCTTCTGAAGTGGACTGGTCTACAAAAGCAGGAGCTTCAGCGTGTATAGGAGCCCTTTCTTTAGTTTTTACAGGACCAAGCTCGTCAATAGGCTCGCCGATAACGTTCATGATACGTCCTAATGTTGCCTGACCTACAGGAACAGATATCTGCCCGCCCGTATCGGTAACTTCCGCACCACGAACAAGACCGTCTGTCGCATCCATCGCAATAGTACGCACTGTGTTTTCTCCTAAGTGCTGTGCAACTTCCAGAACCAGTTTCTTACCGTTATTTTCGCACTCCAATGCGTTTAGTATCGCAGGAAGATTTCCGTCCTCGAATTGTACGTCAACTACAGCCGAGATTACCTGAGTAATCGTACCTGTTGCCGAACTGCTTTTCTTTTTTGTTGCTGCCATTTTATCGCTCCTTAAAGTAACAAAGTTGTTGTTTTTACAATCCAATTTTCAATACGGGATTTTCACCCGTTTTTATATTTACAAATGTACCAAAAGGTACGCTAATCATATCTTTACAATGACCTATGTCATCTGCTTTAAACAATGGAATAGCATTTATTCCCATATATTTTTTTAAACTTTCTAAGGCTTCATTGAAACCTTTTTCTTTTTTTTCAAACTCGTCTTCAAAAAAACTTCCCAGTATTACTGCTACACTTTCCTTAAAAAACCCTGCCTGACCAAGATGGTTGAATATGCGGTCTATACGACCGGCAGTTTCATATTTATCATCTTCGAGCAAAATAATCTTACCTTCGGTATCAATGCTATTTTTAGTGCCTACCGTAGTTTGTACCAATGAAAGGCAGCCTCCTATTATTTTTCCGGCAATCTGCCCTTGGGTTTTTGCCTTATCATTCAGAGGTTTTAGCTTTATATCGTCATATTTATCTTCAAATAAAGCTTTTTTAATACTTTCTATGGCTTTTTGCGACACATCACCTGTTGCTAGCTGTTTTAACGCAGGGGCGTATATACAAGGATAATTCCATTTGTTGACAAAAAAATTCATTAGTGCCGTATTATCACTAAATCCTATAAAAGCTTTTTTTGATACCGGTGCGGGAATCGCACCTAGCTTGTCAAGAAGCTGATATGAACCGTAACCGCCGGCTATGCACCATATAGCCTTAGACTCGCTATTTTTCAAAGCTGATTGAAGGTGATTAAAACGGTACTCGACAGAATTTGATGTCAGCTCGTTTTTGCCGTCTATCAGCTCTAAATAGGGCTTTGCATTAGCTTTTAAGCCAAAATCCTCTATAATTTTCAAACAACTATTATATATATCTTCACTAAATCCCGACGATGGTGCAATTAAGTCAACAATATCGCCTTGTTTTAGCATATCTACACCGCCTCGGCACCTGCGATAATTTCTATCAGCTCGGTTGTAATGGCAGCCTGTCTTGTTCTGTTATAAACAAGAGTAAGTTTCTTAATCATTTCACCGGCATTCCTTGTAGCATTATCCATAGCGGACATTCTTGCACCATGCTCACTTGCGGAGTTTTCTAAAAATGCGTTATATACCTGCACACCCAGATTTTTCGGCAACAACTCTTCTAATATTTGTGACTCGGAAGGTTCAAACTCGAAAATTGAATCGGTTTGGACGGCGTGTTCCTTGTCTATGTTAAGCGGTATTAACTGCTGTTCGGTAACTTCCTGAGAAATTGCGGTAATGAACTTGTTGTAATATATCGTGCATACGTCAAATTCGCCTTCGTTGAACATTTTTATAATGTTGTTTGATTGCTCTGCCGCATCTTCGAACGGAATGAATTTCTTTTTACTGATATCGAAAGTTTTTCCGATTACATTATCTTTATGTTCGCTTTTTAAAAGTTCATATCCTTTTTTACCGATACATATTATCTTATATTCTTTCTTTTGTGATTTAAGACTTTGTATCGTTGCTTTTACAGCTTTTATGAGGTGTGTGTTAAAAGCTCCGCATAACCCGCGGTCGGAAGATATAACCACAAGCAGATGCACATTATCCTTACCGTTGCCGACAAGCAATTTAGGTGCTGATTCCGGAGAAACATTAGCGGCAAGGGTACTTAGGACTTTTTCCATACGTTCTGCGTAAGGGGCCGCATTTTCAGCAAGCTCACGTGCTTTACGCAACTTTGCAGCGGATACCACCTTCATCGCACTGGTTATCTTTTGAGTCGATTTAACGCTGTTAATCCTGATTTTTAAATCTTTTAAGTTAGCCATAACTTTTCCCTAGAGTCCAAGAATTACAGAATCTTAAGGGCTTAGTAAAATGTTATATTAACAACCCTGCCCCTTAAGACCCTTAGCTCGTTCCTTATGCTACAAACGTTTTTACAAATTCACCCAACACTTTTTTCAGCTTACCCTCAACATCTTCCGATATTTTTTGCTCGGTACGGATTGCGTCCAAAATATCCTTATGAGAAGAGCGAAGCTTGCCAAGGAATGCTTTTTCAAACGCAACCACATCATTTTGAGGTATTTTGTCCAGATATCCTTTTACACCGGCGAAGATTACAACAACCTGTTCTTCCATAACAAGCGGAGAATATTGTCCCTGTTTAAGCAACTCCACTAACCTTGAGCCACGGGCAAGTAATTGCTGGGTAGCTGCATCAAGGTCTGAACCGAATTGAGCAAAAGCCGCCATTTCACGGTATTGTGCCAATTCCAGTTTAATTGAACCTGCAACCTGTTTCATCGCTTTTAATTGCGCTGCCGAACCCACACGGGATACTGACAGACCCACGTTAACCGCAGGACGTACACCTTTATAGAAAAGGTCGGTTTCCAAGAATATCTGACCATCGGTAATGGATATTACGTTTGTCGGGATATATGCAGATACGTCACCTGCCTGTGTTTCGATGATAGGAAGGGCGGTAAGTGAACCGGCTCCGTTTTCATCAGACATTTTAGCCGCACGTTCCAATAAGCGTGAGTGAAGGTAGAATACGTCACCCGGATATGCTTCACGACCCGGAGGACGACGAAGTAGCAGGGACATCTGGCGATAAGCGACCGCATGTTTTGAAAGGTCATCATAAACTATCAGCCCGTGCATACCGTTATCACGGAAATATTCACCCATGGTAACACCGACATATGGTGCAAGATATTGAAGAGGTGCAGGGTCTGAGGCGGTTGCCGCAACGACTATAGTATATTCCAAAGCACCTGTTTCTTCAAGTTTCTTAACTACTTTTGCGACAGTTGAGCGTTTTTGACCGATGCAAACATAGATACAGTAAAGCTTTTTGCTTTCATCGTCGGTTTTGCTGTTGATTGATTTTTGGTTAAGTATTGTGTCGATAGCAACGGCTGTTTTACCCGTCTGACGGTCACCGATGATAAGCTCACGCTGACCTCGACCGATAGGGATAAGAGCATCAATAGCTTTAATACCCGTTTGTACAGGCTCATGTACCGATTTACGCTCGATGATTCCCGGAGCTTTTACTTCAATACGGCTGGTTTGTTTGCATTTTAAAGGACCTTTGCCGTCTATAGGGTTACCGAGACCGTCAACTACACGACCTAACAATTCTTTTCCTATGCCGACTTCAACTATTTTTCCGGTACGTTTTACCGTGTCACCTTCTTTGATATCCGTGTCTGCACCGAAGATAACCACGCCCACATTGTCGGTTTCAAGATTAAGAGCCATGCCTTTTAGACCGCCCTTGAATTCTATCATCTCGCCTGCCTGAACGTCGTCAAGCCCGTAAATCACTGCGATACCGTCTTTTACGGTAACAACCTGACCGATTTCACTTAATTCAGGCTCGTTATTATAGTTTGCTATCTGCTTTTTCAAGATACTTGAAACTTCTGCCGCGCGGATACTCATAAATTTAACTCCTTAAACGAATATTTACTTTTTTTGCTTAACCGGCTATTGCCTGTTTTGTTATAACTTTTAATTTTTCCAGACCGCCCGAAACCGATGCGTCTATCATTTTTGAACCGACCCTTACTATTATACCGCCTAAAATAGCCTCATCGACTTGCTCTTGTGCGGTTACGGTTTTGTTCAGCGTCTTACTCAAGGATTTTTCGATATCCGTAATTTGTTTTTTCAAAAGAGGTTTTGCGGATATAATATTAGCCGTAACTTCTCCGTTATGTTCTTTTACCATTTCAAAATACGAACTTGCCACATCATACAGAATCTTGAGTCTTCCGTTGTCTATAAGCACCTTGACGAATTTTTCGGTGATGTCGTTTACGCCTATTTTTTTCAGGATAAACAGCATGGCATTATGCTGTTCCGATTTTGAAATAACCGGATTTTGCACAGCTTCACGTAAATTTTGTGATTCTTTTAATAGCTCCTGTAACGAAACGAAGTCTTTTTGTACTTTGTCAACGGACTTTGACTCTAAGGCTAACTCAAAAACGGCTTTTGCGTAACGTTTTGATAATATGGAATTTGACATATTTGTAAGCTCTTCCCTTTACGAACTTAAGTGAATCGGGGCATACTTAGCATAGGAGGCTGTCGGTTGCAAGCAGTAATTTGATTTTGTTGAGAGTTTTTGTTTTATATATGAATAATGATGTAAAAAGATGATTTTTTTAAATTATAAAGACAATACGACTTTACATAATGTGTCGGTTAGGGTTGACAGCTCTTCTTTTGATATAGTAAAAGGCGGCATTATATAGACAACGTCCTTGAAAGGACGGAGCCATACACCTCGTTTTATGAATTCGGCACGCATTTGAAACACCTCGTCCCAATCGGTATCTAACTGGACGACTCCGATTGCTCCTTTTATCCTGACATCGATAACTCTTTCCAGCTTTTTTAGCGGCTTTAGTTCCGTATATAGCTGTTTTTCTATCGCACTTACCTGTTCAAGCCTGTTTTCGGATTCAAACAAATCCAAAGACGCATTTGCAGCGGCACATGCCAGAGGGTTTGCCATAAAGGTAGGGCCGCTCATAAGTGCCTTTTCCATTTCATCGCTTAAGAAACCGTTATAAACATCTTCTTTGGTTATTGTGGCGGCAAGGGTCATAACTCCGCCCGTCAGCCCTTTTCCTACGCACATTATATCGGGGGTTATTGAAGCTTCCTCACATGCAAACATATAGCCTGTGCGTCCGAATCCGGTCATTACCTCATCGGCTATGAACAGCAGATCATATTTTTTGCAGATACGGTATATCTCTGCCAGAACATCGGTTGAATGGAACTTTAGCCCTCCTGCTCCTTGTACCAGCGGTTCGATGATAACACCTGCCACGGTGTCGCCTATGCCGTCTACCATAGTTTCAAATTCTGCAAAATCATATTCATCGCTCGGCACTCTTAAAGAGAATTGTTTAGGCATATAATCGTTAAAGAACCTGTGCATACCGTCATCGGGGTCACATAAAGACATGCAGCCCATAGTATCGCCGTGATAGCCGTTATCGAAACTGATAAATTTATTACGTTTTTTGTTTCCCTGATTACGCCAGAACTGGACTGCCGTTTTCATCGCGGTCTCAACGGCAGTTGAGCCTGAATCCGTGAAAAATACTCTGTCAAGTCCGGTAAGACTCGCCAATCTTCCGGCAAGTTTGTAAGCCTGTTCATGTGCCGTACCTGCAAACATGAAATGCGGCATTATTTTAGCCTGCGTTGTTAAGGCGTTTATGATGTGCGGGTTATTATATCCGTGACACGCACTCCACCATGAAGATATGCCGTCAATAAGCTGGCTGCCGTCCTCCAAGGTTACCTTGCAGCCATCTGCGGACACGACCTTTATCGGCTCCGGTGCGGTTTTTTCCTGCGTGTATGGGTGCCAGATATGTTCTTTGCCGTTATTATACCAGTTATCCTTCTTCATTTTCTCCCCGAACAAGTAACTTTTTTTGTCATACACGGAACTTGCCGTTGAATGACATTCTAGTAATTACTGCAAGTTCCTCCCCGAAATAGAATCTTCTATTGTTTTGCTGATTTCGTCTACTGCTTCAGCTATGCTTTCTTTCCTGTCCCATACGAAATCGCCGCATCCTATGAAATCCACACCGCTATGCGTAAGCTGTTCGCACACTTCCTTAGTTATGTAGCCCTTTACGGCACATGGTTTTTCAGAATGGGTTTTCCAGTATTGTATAAGTTCAAAAGTCTCATGACCACTATATTCGAATGTAACATAATCTATTATATCATTATCTATATATTTTTTTGCAATTTCCTTACACCCTTTACAATCCAGACCGATGATAAAATCGTCACCGAATTTTTTCCTTAGATTTTCTATATTTGCCGCCTCATCATCTTCAAGTACGATTCCCTCGGCGTTATATTTTTCTAGCATTTCTATGCGTGACTTAATAATAAATACGATGCCGCTATTTTTGCATATTGCAGAAACAAGATCGGCATTTGTGTGATAATCTTCATCAGATGCGGCGGGAAGGTAAAACTCCAAAGCGTGCATGTTCTTTTCATAAAATGACTTGTTTACCTGACGGAAAGCATGTCCGAGGGCTATAGGGAATTCATAGCCGCTAGTTTGCATGGGGCTAGTGAAATACAGCCCGATATTGGGCGAGCCTTCAACTTTGTACTCCCTTTTTTTTGAGGCGACTTTCTGTAAATTAAGTTCTTTTAATTTTTGTTCGTCCATATTCTTTTATATTTATTTGTCACCCTGAACTTGTTTCAGGGTCTTTATCTCCAAGTATTAGATGCTGAAATAAATTCAGCATGACAAAAACAACTGATTCTAGCGATTCAACCGATAAACGTACAATTCCGTTATAATTTTGCAAGATGCCAAAACCATACATTATTTTTTTCAAAACTATCTTACTGCCGATTCCTTAATATTTTGTTTACAAACCCCTTCAATTTCAATTCCCAGACGGCTAAACAGCTTTTTATCCTCATTTTCTTTAGGGTTTGGGGTTGTAAGTAGTTTTTCGCCGTAGAAAATTGAATTTGCTCCCGCCAAAAAGCACAAAGCCTGCATTTGGTCGTTCATGTTCTCACGTCCTGCCGACAGCCTCACATATGACTTAGGCATCATGATACGGGCAACGGCAATAGTCCTTATAAAGTCAAACGGATCAATTTCTGCCTCCAATTCTAAAGGAGTCCCCTCAATTTTGACCAGCATATTTATAGGCATTGACTCGGGGTGTTCAGGCAGGTTTGCAAGGGTTGACAGCATTTTTACCCTGTCTTGCAAAGTTTCTCCCATACCCACTATGCCACCGCAGCAGGTTTTAAGCCCTGCCTCATTTATATTTTTCAGCGTTTCCAGCCTGTCCGAGAAGTTACGGGTGCTGATTATCTTTGAGTAATATTCTTCCGATGTGTCGATATTGTGGTTATAATAATCAAGTCCGGCATCTTTTAGGCGGCTTAGCTGCTCTTTTTTAACCATGCCCAATGTTACGCATGTTTCAAGCCCCAGAGATTTTACCTCGGATATCATTTCTTCTACTTTGGGCAAGTCCCTGTCATTTAGGTTTCGCCATGCCGCTCCCATACAAAAGCGTGATGCTCCTGCATCTTTTGCTTTTTGAGCCTCCCCTTTTACTTTTGCGACATCAATAAGCGGCTCTTTTTTTAATCCGGTATCATAATGTGCTGATTGCGGGCAGTATTTGCAATCTTCGGGGCATGCTCCCGTTTTTATACTAAGCAGGGTGCTTACCTGTACTTCGTTGGGGTTGAAGTTTTCACGGTGTACCGCAGCAGCTTTGAATACAAGGTCATTAAACGGCAATGCGAATAAGGCTTCCACTTCCTGATTTTTCCAGTTATGGCGTATGTTATTTTTTAAATGCTCAACATTCATAGTCATATATAATTTTATGTTTTTGCCCTTTATAGACATAATTGACCGAATTTGTAAGCAATTTATTTACTATCCTGACAAAGACCAGCGTGCTTTTGGCACAAAGTCTATATCATCGACCAATCCGGCTTTCATTCGTTCAATGCCTGCCCATGCTATCATAGCCCCGTTATCGGTACAAAGTCCGATAGGAGGGCTGTGTCTTGTATATCCTTTTTGCTCGGTAATTTCATCTATTGTGTTGTTTATATATTTATTTGCCGCAACTCCCCCTGCTATAACAAGGCGTTTTGCGTCAGGGTATAACCCTTCATAAATTTCAATGGCATTATTTAGCCGGTCTTTTATTATATCGCCTACGCATTTTTGAAATGACGCACAAATATCATTTATATCTTTTTCGGTTATATTTTCTAATTTATCAACCTCACGTTTTACAGCGGTTTTTAGACCTGAGAATGAAAAGTCGCAACCGCTCCTTCCCTTTAGTGAGCGAGGAAAGTTAAATCTGTTCTCATCGCCCTCTAAGGCTTTTTTTTCAACTACCGGACCTCCCGGATAGCCTAGCTTTAGCATTTTAGCGACCTTGTCGAAAGCCTCGCCTAGGGCATCATCTATCGTACCGCCTAGTTTCTTGTATTTATTTACCCCTTCAACGCTAAGGAACTGGCAATGCCCGCCTGAAACCAGTAATAGCAGGAAGGGGAATTCCACATCTTCGGTAAGTCTTACGGTGAGGGCGTGTCCTTCTAAGTGGTTTACTGCGATTATCGGTATCTCGGCGGCAGACGCTATACCTTTTGCGGTCATTACTCCGACTATAACCCCCCCTATCAATCCGGGTCCTGCCGTAACCGCTATTGCGTCCAGTTCGCTATAGCTGTTTATTCCTGCCTCAGCCATGCTTTTTGTTATAAGGTTGTCAATCGCCTCAATATGTGCTCTGGCGGCTATTTCAGGAACAACACCGCCATAGTCGGCATGTTCTTTTACCTGTGATAATATCCGGTGTGACAGGATATCTTTTTTATCCGTAACTATTGCCACGGCGGTTTCATCACAACTTGTTTCTATTCCTAATATTATCAAGGCAGTGTTTCCCGATTATTTGATGTTATTACTTACATAAAGTGCAAGGAGGTGAATTTCAAGTGTAATAAAAAAACCCCTCAATTAAGAGGGGCTTTTTTTATTACCGAGAAGAGTTAGAGTAAGTAATCTAGAATGTTTCCATTTTAATCATCAAGTTACAAAGCGGAGCTGTAGCAGTAAATTGATATTCGTCAGGATTCGGAGTAGTATTCTGACAAGCAGTTGCCAAAACACCGGCGTTTGTAAAGTCTGCACCGGTTTGTAAGGCGGGAGTTCCCGCAGTCTGACCGTTTACAGCTACTACGTTACCGGCACTTGGAATGCCATCGTCAATTTTGCTGTCAATATCATAAGCATCTAAAGGCACGAAAGGCTCTCCCGTATGATAGGCATCGGTATCATGACTTCCTATAACGCCTGTTATGAAATAATTGTTTGTTCCGTCATTGAAAACACTCCAGCCAAAACCGGTTGTTCTCATCGCAGGCATATTGCTACCGACGCCGTCATTGATTGGACCTGTTCCCGTCGTACTTGTGAAGCCGTCAAACACACCTCTTATAAGCTCTTTACCCGGAGTGGTAAGTTGTGCCCAGAAGCATGATATTTCACCGTTATGCATTGTTACCGCACCGCCGTTATTGTCACCGATTAAGCCGTTTCCGTCACCAAGGTTTGCTTCACCGTCACAACCGGTTGTAGCGGTGCCGGCATTTACGACGTTACAGTTTGTAGGATTCGGTCCGTCACCGTCACAAAGCCCGAATTTATCTGAGTCCGTATCACCGGGTATTCCGTTATATTTTCCTAAGAACGTATTAACGGCTACCTGAAATTCCTGATGTTGACGTACCGTTGCACGAAGTTCGGCGGCTTTAATTAGATCCTGCCCCACCAAAACACCGCTCACAATAAGACCTATGATTACAAGTACTATGGCAAGTTCTACCAGTGTAAAGCCCTTTTGTGTTTTTCTAGATTTATAAGTCATTTTTCTTCTCCGTTTTAATTCTGCTAATTTTATATTAACCATAATTAGTTAATTATAGGTTAAATCTTAGTCTTAGAGTGCATACAACAGCATCGTTCTGAGTGTTATAGGTTACGGCATTGTTATTTGCAGTACCTGTTACGCATGCGGCAGCATTGCCCGCAGTGGCGTTATAAGTTGCGGCAGTGTCTGCATTCGTAGCATTACCTGCCCTTGCATGAACAATACCTCTTCTGGGCTGACCGTCATCAATTTTGTTATCAATGTTCTGAGCGTCAAGCGGGTTTAGAACGTCACTTGTAAGATAGACACCTGAGGCACCACCTGTAACTCCTAGCATAAAGTAGTTTGAGGAGCCGTCACTGAAAACGCCCCAGAACTCGCCTATTTTTGTGCTTGGTAATGTATCTGAAGCGGTAGCGGCTGTTACTGCGGCTCCATCATAAGAGCCTGATATCAAGGCAGCTCCCGTAGAACCGAGATGATTCCAAAACTGTACATTCTCTCCGTTGTCGTTTGCCGGAGTGGCTGTTGTACCTGCCGTAAGGTCGGTTGATGCTCCCAATAGTGTGTCCCCGTCGCCGTTACCGACGAAACCGAAATCGGTCTCCGCCCTTACGTCACCGGGAATTCCGTTATATTTACCTCGGAATGTACCTACTGCGGCGTTAAAAGATTCATATTGTGTGACAACTGCCCTAAGTTCCGCACCTCTGACCAGATCCTGACCGACTAATACACTTGAAATTATCAGTCCTATTATCACCAGTACTATTGAAAGTTCCACAAGAGTGAAACCTTTTTGTTTTTTTTGTAATTTCTTACTCATATTTTATCTCCGTAATTTTTATGCTAAAAAGCATTTAAAGTAAAATTCACGTAATAATAAATGTAATTATGCAATTTATACCAATACAACTTTAATATATAATATAGTATAACCAACCGCTTACCATTTTGGGAAAAAATTACGAAATAAGCAGGTGATTTTGTAAAAAATTACAAAATGAGTAATGAAAATCTAACTCTTGAGAGCGTGTATTTTAGCGGTAATCCCGTGCAAAGAGTGTTACCGCCGTTATTAAAAGGTTACCTTAATTTTTTGCATGATTCTTTTATACGTCCGCAGGCATTTTTCAGGGCTTCGTCCGATGTAGCGTAAGAAATCCTGAAAAATCCGTCCAATCCGAATGCCGATCCGGGTACTACTGCAACCAATGCTTCTTCAAGCAAGTATGTAGCAAATTCGGTGTCATTATTGATTTTATTACCTGAAGGGGCAGTTTTGCCTATTAATTCCTTACATTCGGGGAATACGTAGAAAGCACCTTCGGGCGTATTACATTTTATGCCGTCAATGTCATTTAGTGCAGCAACAACCATATCACGGCGTTTTTTAAAGGTTTCCGCGCGTTCTTTTAGATAGGACTGGTCACCGTTTAAGGCTTCAACCGCCGCTGCCTGACTTATGGAACAAGGGTTTGAGGTGCTTTGTGACTGTATTTTGGAAATGGCCTTTATCAATTCTTCCGAGCCGCCCGCATAGCCTATCCGCCAGCCTGTCATCGAGTATGCTTTTGATACTCCGTTTATTGTAAGGGTTCTTTCGAAAAGCTTAGGCTCTACTTGTGCAGGTGTTACAAATTTAAAGCCGTCATATACTATATGCTCATAAATATCATCTGCCATGATATATAAGTTAGGGTGTTCAAGCAGCACTTGGGCAATGGCTTTCATTTCATCGTAGTTATATGCCGCTCCCGTAGGGTTGCTCGGAGAATTAAGGATTATCCATTTTGTTTTCGGTGTAATTACCCTGCTTAACTGCTCAGGCTTCAATTTGAAGTTATTTTCCGCAGGACAACCGATAAACACCGGATCGCCGCCTGCGATAGCTACCATATCGGGATATGATACCCAGTATGGTGCGGGGATTATAACTTCATCTCCTTCGTTTAGGGTAGACATCAGTGCGTTATAAATTACGTGTTTTGCACCGGAGCCTACGGTTATCTGTGAAGGAGTGTAGTGTAAATCGTTTTCACGCTTGAATTTCTCGCAGATTGCCTGTTTTAGCTGAGGCGTTCCGTCTACTGCCGTATATTTTGTATCTCCGCTTCGTATAGCGTTTATTGCCGTTTCTTTCACATTATCTGCGGTATCGAAATCAGGTTCGCCCGCTCCCAGCCCTATAACGTCCTTTCCGGCGGCTTTAAGTTCACGTGCTTTGGTGGTTACCGCTATAGTTGCCGAGGGCTTAATTCTTGAAAGACGTTTTGCTATTAGGGACATTATTAATCACCGTTTATATAAATTTATTAATTTCGATTGTTTTCATATACAGAAAGATTTAACGTAATACAATAACAAATATTTGAAAAAAAGTGCTAATTAAAGTATTATGTATATAGTTAATATAAATCAATAATTTTATTATTATGTTATTCAGAAAAAAAAAGAAGCAGAAAACAAAGGCTTCTGTAGGCGGTTTCTTTAAGGACAAGTTTATCGGTGATTTTGATCTTTCAGATGCGGGTGTCAGGACGGTTTCATTTATAAAAAAGACGGTTTCGGACGGAATTCAGGGAATTTATGATTCAAGGGACAAGTTAAAGGATATTCCGGGGACGAATTACAAACTCGGTCTGTACCACATGCAGCAGGGCAATTTTTATGATGCCATATTCCGTTTCGGTATAGTCTGCCGTTTTGCACCCGATAATATCGATGCTCATTATAATCTTGCACGTTGCTACATGTTCAGAGGAGCAAACAAGGAGGCTAAAAAGAAGCTTGAGCATGTATTGAAAAAAATACCCGACCATGTTGAGGCTAAATATCTTTTGAAAAAGATAGATTCGCCGAAAACCGTAGAGTTCATTCCCGAAAGTCTTATAAAGGAGACTATTGATATAAGGGCTGATTTTTACCGTCAGGATTATATTGATAACGGCTATTCGGGGTCTAAGGCCCTAGTTAATGAGGTTTTCAGGAACGTTAATGACAAGAACCCTAATTACGATGTGCTTGACCTTGGTTGCGGCACGGGCGTTTGCGGTTTTATATTGAAAAAAAGGGCTTTGGCGAGGCGTATTGTGGGTGTTGACCTTTCAAAGATAATGATAGAAACATGCAGGGAAAAAAGGGTTGAAAGCGAGCCTGTATATGATGAGTTGCATGAGGCCGAGATATCAAAGTATCTGCAATCGGAACAATCTAAATATAATCTTGTGCTGTCTGATCTGGCAACGGACTTTATAGGTAAACTTGACGGTTATGCGGTTTCTATAAAGCGTGTTTTGGTAGATGGTGGTTGCTACGCCGCCGTAGTCAGATGGGAAGATGAGCTGAAAGAAGGATATAAGCTTAACCCTGATTATGAAGATTTTAGCTATTCAAAAAAATATTTTGTAGATAGCTTCGCAAAAGCGGGGCTAAAGCTTACAGGTTCCAAGGAAATTGATATGGTGGGTGACGAGAAAGCTGAAATATTAACATTTAAGTCTTAAGTTAACGATTTGACTTCGTAATATAACGTTCTGTTATAAAATCATTATATGGTAGTTCGTATAAAAGATATTCACAACATATATGTGTGATATTAACATTTAAGCTTGAACGAAAAGCGTTTTTGTGCGAAACTTCTTATAATAACCACAGTGTTTTTTAAACCTAATCTGTCCGGTATTTTAAAGGAATATCAACCCCAAAGGCAAGGAGTGCTTATTATGTCAGGAAATAGAAAACCACATATAATAGTTTTGGGGAACGAGAAAGGCGGGGCAGGTAAAACCACTACCTCTATGCATGTTATATCAAGTTTGCTATATGACGGATATGCCGTTTCAAGTATTGATCTTGATTCCAGACAGCGTTCTTTATCTAATTATCTGGAAAACAGGAAGAAATACACACAAACCCATCAGGTTGAATTGCCGTCCCCTTCGCATTATATAATAAATAACAGCAGGCTTGATTCGCAGATCGAGAGCAATCTTGATGAACAAAAAAGGTTTGAAGAGTGTTTGAAGCGTGCATCACTTAGCAGTGATTTTATCGTTGTGGATTCTCCCGGTAACGACACATATCTTTCAAGGCTTGCCCATTCATATGCCGATACCATAGTTACCCCGATAAACGACAGCTTTGTCGACCTTAATGTTTTAGCAAAGGTTAATGAGGACGATTTGAGGGTTGACCGTCACGGTGTATATTCGGAGATGGTGTGGGAAGCTAAGATTTACAGGGCACAGCGTGATAAGGGCGAGATAGACTGGGTTGTGCTGCGTAACCGCCTTACTAATATTGACGCTAAGAATAAAAGGAAAGTGGCGGAGGCTTTGAGCAATTTCTCCAAGAGGGTGCGTTGCAGGCTTGCCGAGGGCTTTTCCGAGCGTGTGATATATAGAGAGCTATTCTTGCAGGGATTGACGCTGCTTGACCTTGCTAGTGACAAGGTAGAATTTGATATGAAGATGTCGCATGTGGCAGCCCGTCAGGAGTTGAGGAAGTTTATGGATTTCTTGCAGTTGGAAAAAAAGCAGGAAGCGGCTGCCTTGAATCCGCAGGCTCATAAGGTAGTCGCTACTCCGAATCAAAACAAGGAAACAATAGCGGCATAGATGGCTTACATTGCTTTAATAGTTGCCGTAATCTGGGGTATTCTTATACTGCTTAAGCTCTATTCAAAAGCCGATCCGGTCTTAATCAAGAAGATATATAAGGCGGTAAATCTTGTTATCGGGATATATTTTATTTACCTGCTTTTGAGGGCGGGGTTGCCGTATATTGCGGCGATGCTCGGTGGTGCTATGGCTCTTGCTCCGCATTTTAGGAAGATAATCGGGCTGTTATATACTTTCAGAATGATAAAGGGACTTTTTAAAGAAACCAAGACCGGAACGCCTAGTCCTGATAATAAAAACATTAAGATGACTAAACGGCAGGCATGTGAGATATTAGGTGTTGAAGAAAGTGCCTCTAAAAAAGAGATAGAGGACGCATATAAACGCCTTATGAAGAAAAACCACCCTGACACAGGCGGTTCAAAATACTTCGCCACCGAGCTTAATAAGGCAAAAGAAGTCTTATTGAAGGATAAGTAGCATTTTATCATTCGGCAGCTTGACCTGAGAATCTTTTTTATATACACACAGTCGGTGTAGGTGCGTGAAATATTTTGAGTAGCAAATGACAAAATCCAAAAGCATTGATGAAAATGAAATAGCCAAGTTTTCCGCAATGGCGGACGAGTGGTGGGACTTAAACGGCAAGTTCAAGCCGCTGCATAAGTTCAATCCTGTGCGTATAGAATATATACGTGATAATGTTTTATCGCATTTTGACAAAGAGGGTTTCAAGGGGCTGAAGTTCCTTGATATAGGTTGTGGCGGCGGCTTGCTTTCCGAGCCTATGGCAAGGCTTGGGGCTGATGTTACTTCAATAGATGCGTCTGAAAAGAATATAAAGATAGCCTCCTTGCACGCCGAGCAATCGGGTTTGAAAATAGATTATCAATGCACGAGTGCCGAAGAGCTTGCTAAAAAAGGTGGCAAATTTGATGTAGTTTTGAACATGGAAGTTATTGAGCATGTGGCGAATATCGGCTCTTTTGTGCAGGCATCGGCGGATTTATTAAAGCCTGAAGGTCTGATGTTCATAGCAACTTTGAACCGCACTTTAAAATCATACGCTCTTGCCATAGTTGGAGCGGAGTATATTTTGCGATGGCTGCCTAAAGGAACGCATGACTGGAAAAAATTCCTCAAACCCTCTGAAGTTGAGGAGCTTGCTAGCGAGAACGGGCTAAAGTTAAAGGAAATACAAGGCGTATCATATAACCCTTTGATAGATAAATGGAAGCTGTCGGACGATGTGGATGTTAATTATATGATGTTATTCGGGAAACAATAGGTGCTAGGTGGAAGATACTGTTTTTGTTGAAGTACCTCTCCCTCTTCCTAACCTTCTCCCAAAGGGAGAAGGGACTAAGATTTCAACTTTACAACCTTTTGCAGAGGATTTTATAGTAAATTTGAATTTAATTTACATATATTTTGTCATGCCGAACTTGTTTCAGCATCTAAAGCACAGCAAACTTAGAGCCTGAAATAAATTCTTCGATGACAAAACATATCTATATAGCGGATATTTCCTTTATCTTACGAATGGCAATAATTATCATTGAAATATCAGGCTCTTCGCTTTTTTTAAGGTCGGAAATGAACGAGTCATAACGGGATATCATTTTAATGTTTTTTTCCTTCCAGATTTCAATGGCGGTTGAACAGCTATTATCCTTACATAAATGTTTTACCGCTTCTAAAGTCAGCCTTCTTTGCTGTAAATAAATATCGTCAACAAGGCTCTGGTAAGACATTTTTTCCCAATAGTTATCAGAAGGAAGTTTAACAAGCATCCTTACTATCCAGCCAAGATTCAGGTTAGCTCCAAGTTCAAAATATAACTTACCGGCAACGCTTAACGGCAATTTGGCATTGTTTGCCACCTGAACTATGTCACAGGCAGAACGCAACACGTTTAAAATTGCCACCTTATGAGCCAGATCGTCATCAATGCCCATTTCTTTGAAGCGGTTAAAACGCATGTCATAAACCTCAGTGACAGACGTTGGCAGAACTTTAATCAGATTTTCCGATATTTCCTTAACACCGGGTGCAAAATCTTTTACCAGCTTTGATACCTGCAAAGGCTGTGGACAGTTCCTCAAAAACCAAAATGTCGAGCTTTCAACTAAATTCTGCACCTCCATAAACAATATCTGCTGGTTTTCCACTCCTGCCTTTTTAGCGACAGAGATATTATCCCATAGCTCACGCAACCCGAAAACGTCCCTTGCTATAGTATAAGACCTTGCAATATCGCAATAAGGCACGCCCGTATCTTCCTGAATATGATAAAATAAGGCACTGCCCATACGGTTTAAAATACTGTTAGTAACCGACGTTGCTATAATTTCACGTCTAAGCGGATGGCTTTCTATTTCTTTTTTATATTTAACCTGAAGATTATCAGGGAAATATTTTATCAAATCATCACTGTAATATTCCTCATCGGGGATATTACTGTTTAGCAGGTTATCATACAGGACTATCTTGCTATATGCCAGTATCACACTTAGTTCCGGACGTGTAAACCCCGCTCCTTCAGCGTGTCTGCGGGCAATATCCTCCGGTGCAGGCAAATATTCTATATTACGGTCAAGATGTCCGTTCTTCTCTAAAAACGACATCATTCTGCCCAATATTTCAAGGATACTGCTGCCCTGCTGCTGTGCTATAGTAATAGCCTGAGTTTGCAGGTTATTATCACGCAACACAAGCTGTGAGACATTCTCCGTCATCGATTCTAATAATTTATCCCGATTCGGCATATTAAGGCTACCGTCTTCAACGGCTTTACCAAGCACTATCTTGATGTTAACTTCATGGTCGGAACAATCCACACCAGCGGAGTTATCTATTGCATCGGTATTTATTCGCCCTCCTGTTTGGGCATATTCTATGCGTCCTAACTGGGTAAATCCGAGATTACCCCCCTCACCTACTACTTTTGCCCTTATTTGGGAGCCGTTAATACGCAATACGTCATTAGCCTTATCACCCACATCATCATGGCTTTCGAATTTTGATTTGACATATGTACCTATTCCGCCGTTCCAGATAAGCCCCACAGGAGCTTTTAGCATATATTTTATAAGCTCGTCAGGAGTTACTTTATCGGAATTTATCTCAAGCAGTTTTTTTATTTCAGGGCTTAAAACGATACTCTTGTCGCTTCTTTGGAAAACTCCGCCACCTTTTGAGATTAGTTTTGAATTATAATCCGCCCATGACGATCTAGGCATGTTAAATAACCTTTCACGCTCCTTGTAGCTTTCTGCCGCATTCGGGTTGGGGTCAAGGAATATATGCAGATGGTTAAACGCACCCACAAGCCTGATATGCTTTGAGCATAACATGCCGTTACCGAATACGTCTCCCCCCATATCTCCGATACCGATAACACTAAAGTCATCTTTGTCCACATCAACGCCCATCTCATAGAAATGGCGGGCAACAGATACCCAAGCACCTTTAGCGGTAATCCCCATTTTCTTATGGTCATATCCGGCAGAACCGCCTGATGCGAATGCATCTTTTAACCAGAAGCCGTATTCTTCAGAGATGGAATTAGCGATATCCGAGAACGTAGCCGTACCTTTATCGGCAGCTACTACCAGATAAGAATCGTCACCGTCATGCCTGACAACATTCTTCGGATGTTTTATCTTGCCACCGACTATATTGTCGGTCAAATCCAACAATCCCCTTAAAAACGTTTTATAGCATTCCACGCCTTCTTTTAGCAGAGCTTCCCTGCCACCCTCAACAGGAGCTTTCTTAACCACGAAACCACCTTTAGAACCCACAGGTATAATAACGGAGTTCTTGGTCATCTGTGCTTTCATCAATCCCAATACCTCGGTACGGAAATCCTCAAGCCTGTCAGACCATCTCAAGCCGCCTCTGGCAACCTTACCGCCCCTTAGGTGAACACCTTCAACCCTTGTTGAATATACGAATATCTCGGCATAAGGGCGTGGTTTAGGCAACCATGAAATTTCCGAGGAAATGAATTTAAATGAAATATAATCCTTATAGTTACCCTTTGTGTCTTTTTGATAGTAATTGGTTCTCTTGGTAGCGTTTATTAACTCTGCCAATCCCCTTACAACCCTATCATCAGACAGGTTCGATACCTTGCTTAGGATAGAATCTATTTCAACCATAACCTTGGCAGATGCTTTTTCCCTGTCATCTTTAAAATCAGGATCAAAACGTATATTGAACAACTGAACAAGAAGCCTAGTCAAAGAATGATGGTTGCATAAGGCATTTTGTACATATTCAAGGCTGTAAGCAAAGCTTGATTGCTGCAAATAGCGGCAATAAGCACGAATCATCTTAACATCACGCCATTTTAGATTAGCCAGCAATATCAGCTTATTAAGGTTATCATTATGAACCTGTTCAACCCATATTTTATTTACAGCATCTTCAAAGTTATTTTTTATCTCTTTTAATTTCGGTTTCCCGATTCCGCTTACAATAAACCTGAATCTGTGTATCCATATATTGCCGCATTCATCATTAGGAGTCACAAGGTATGTATGCTCATCTAACGTAGAAAGACCCATATTTTCCAATATCGGCATTACCCTTGAAAGCCTAACCTGCTCATTTAACGTATATATCTTGAACTCAAATATTTCCTCGGTACTTTCACTTGATTCGTAAATATCAAAAGTAACCTGTTTTTTATCTATTACCTTTTCAATCTGTAAAATATCATAATAGGCATCTTCTACCGAGAATCTGTTGCGGTAGCTAAGAGAAAAGGCTTTTCTATATTTTTCGTATATTTCTTCGCCGTTTTCCTCATCGAATTTTTTATAAAGATAGTCTTGCAGGTCGTCCACCCAGTTCCTTGCAGCAGCGGTCACCATAGACTCTATTTCTCTTTCGTCATAGTCCGGCACATTGCCCGGCTCGGTCTTAACGATAAATTGCAGCCTCGCCATATGCGACTCGGTAACCTGCGTATAGTGATTTGATATAGTCCCGTTTAATTCGGTCTTTAGTATTTTCTCTATTTTTTTCCGTAAATTGGTATTCATTCTGTCTTTGGGTATAAACACCAAGCAACTGATAAATCTTTCAAATTCATCTTTCCTGAAGAACACTCTTACTTTCGACTGGATACTAAGCATTACTATGCCCATTGCCGAATCAAACAAATAATCTTCGGAGCTTTGCAGCAACTCATCTCTTGGAAAATCCTCCAAAATGGCGGAAAGAGCCTTGCCGCTATGACCGCCGTCGGAAAATCCCGATTTTTTATGGATAGACTCAAGCTTTTTCCTTATCAGCGGAACATTCTTGACGCTCTGATAATAGACTTTTGATGTAAACAGACCGAGGAACCTGTGTTCACCGATAATATTTCCCTGTTCATCAAGCCTCTTTATCCCGATATAATCCATATGCACGGGTCTGTGGACTACCGATTTCCTGTTTGCCTTAGTTATTTCTAACAAGGTCTGTTCTTTTCCCAAAAGAGGGTTGGTCTTAATTTCTTTGCAGTTACGAGGGGTGAGGGAAGGGTCTCCGAGTTTTAAAATCCCCAATTTAGAGCCGTCTATTATCGTTGCTTCCTTGCCGGAAGATTTTTCATAATACACATACCCCAAAAACACAAAATTATTATTCTTTAGCCAGTCAAGAAACTCTTTGATTTCCTGAGCGTTATCAAGAACCTGCTTTTTATTAGAATCTTTCAGTGATTGTGCCAGCAAATCGGCCGAAACACCGATTTCGGTGATTACATGGTTGACTTTTCGTAATATATCGTCCCAGTCAGTAACGGCTACCTTAACATGTTTAAAAACCGTTTGAAGCTCTTTTTCAAGGTTTGCCGCTTGCTTATCCGAAAGTTTCATTACCTGCATCTGTATGACGGATTCTAAAGCCCCACCTGACGATGTATTGGCGGAAACGGATTGTAAAACACCGTTTTGGTCACGCACAGCCTTGATAACGGGGTGGAACAGGTCAACTATTTTTATTTCATGCCTGTTTACCTCTTCGGTGAAAGAATCAACAAGGAAGGGTATGTCATCATTTAATATTTCGATATATGTAAACTTACTTTCCCAGCCGTCTTTTTTCAGGGTAGGGTTATATACCCTTAACTTACATCCGCTACGTGGTTTTTCTTCAATAAACTTAAAAACACCGATTGCCGAAAGGCAACGTTTTTTTATTTCCCGTTTTTTTAACTCTTCGGGGGAAGTGAACTTATATAGCTCTTTGATGAAATCCATCAGCCCTTTATCCGCAAGCTTTTTTGAATTTTTACTAGCCTCGGCAGCTATTGAATCAATGACTTTTAATGTAGTTTTTAATTCTGCATTCATATTTGTAAAACCTTATTGACGCACAATTTTCATAAATTTTTAACTGGTATACACCTTTATTTGGACATTGTGTACAAAAAAATCTGGATAAATAGTGATAAAATCATTAAACATACTCCTGATATGTAACAAGAACGTGCATTGATACGTAAACATAGTTTTTGTAGTTTATATCAAAATTTTTTAATATCTTCGTCATGCTGAACTTGTTTCAGCATCTACTCGGAAATAAAAAAGATACTGAAATAAATTCAGTATGACAAAAAATATGTTTAGTTAGCAATGTCCAAGAACGAGAAACCAAGATGCAAACAATATTTGCCTGTGCAACAGCTCCTATAAAATCAGGAGTAGCGATAATAAGGGTGTCGGGTTCAAATTCCCCGCATATATTAAAATCCTTAACGGGGCAGGGGATAATCCCTGCCAGAACTGCATTACTTAGAAAAATAAAAAACCCTGTAACTTACGAAATAATTGACGAGGCGGTTATATTATACTTTCCGACCCCTAATAGTTTTACAGGTGAAGATGTTGTTGAATTCCACATACACGGCAGCAGAGCCGTTATATCCGAAATGCTGGAAATATTATCAACCTTCGATGATACCCGACTTGCTTGTCCGGGGGAATTTTCCAAACGGGCATTCGATAACGGCAAAATGGATTTAACAGAAGCCGAGGGGCTGGCAGACCTGATAGATGCCGAAACAAAAGCACAGGCAAGACAAGCCATGCGTCAAAAACAGGGCATCTTAGGAAGCCTGTATGACGGTTGGAGGAGCGAACTTATTTCCATACTGGCAAATATAGAAGCATATATAGATTTTCCCGACGAACCCATACCTGACGATACTGTTGCCAAGGTAGTTGAACAGGTGAGGAGGCTAAAATCGTCAATCGCAAAACATCTTAACGACAATCGGCGTGGGGAAAAATTACGCAGCGGTATAAATGCAGTTATAGCAGGTGCTCCCAATACGGGAAAATCATCGCTTATCAACTATTTATCCAAGCGTGACGTTGCTATCGTCTCCGAAATAGCCGGTACCACCCGTGACAGCATTGAAGTTCACCTAGACCTTGGCGGCTATCCCTTAACAATTATTGATACGGCGGGGCTTCGTAAAAATGCCGATACAATAGAGGCTCAGGGAATTAAAATTGCGTTACAAAAAGCACAAGACGCTGACATCAACATATTGTTATTTGATGCAAATCAATTACCTGATATTGATAAAAATACACTAAGTCTTGTAAATGAAAATTCTATAATTGTAATTAACAAGATTGACCTAAAGGATAATATTACCATTCCTGATATTTTAGAAAAACATTCACCGATTCTAATCTCTACTAAAGAACAGATAGGGTTAGATAAGCTACTTTTAAGATTGGAGGAAAAAACTAAAGACCAACTCGACATATCATCGGATCCCGTTATAACCAGACAACGGCATCGCTCACTTTTAATAGAAACAAATATTTCTTTAGATAATTTCAGTCTTGATGATGAATTGGAGATTGCCTCTGAAAATCTAAGACAGGCGGCTGTATCGCTAGGAAAAATAACGGGTCACATTAATATTGAGGAAATCCTCGATAGTATTTTCAGTAATTTTTGTATCGGCAAGTAACAACAATATCTAGTCGGGAATTTTAAAAACCCTTAGCAAGCCTTCTCCAGAAGACTTTCTATAACTCAGTCCTCCTCGATCAATGTATGAATATGCAAAATACCCAGAGCCAAAGGCGATTTTAGGGTCATCGTAATTATCAAAATAACGTGAAAAAACTTTTTGTCCATCGCTAGTTCTTATTAAATATATAGCAGATATTTTTGAAGAGATTCTATATTTGCCATCTATAGATACGGCTATATATTTACCACTTGGATCGGCGGCAACTAATCCAAGTCTATAATTCTTTTCTATATCGTGTTGCCCTTGTCCGAAAGGAAAATGCCACTTTACATAATCGCCAGAATTTCCTATGTAATCAACATTCCAAGATACAAAGGATGATGGGTATTGGGGATATTTTATAATGTTGTTGCCCGATTCCTTGGAAGAAGGCAGTTTCATTTTTCCTTCTTTTAATTTACACCCCTTCAAATCAAACTTTGAACTTACATCATTATCTATGTTCACTAATAATAAATTATCTTTTTCATAAGAAAAATCTTCAGGCTTGTTAAACCAATTTATGCTGACTCCCCTGTAAACACAGATTTCCTCCCAGTCTAGGCTTATATCTTCCAATTTGTGTGCTTGTATAGCCCCTAGAGCTTCTTGCATTTGCTTATATTCTTCCGACCCCGGTTTAGACATAACACGAAATAGCTCACTTAAATCATGTGAAAAAGACTGCCCTATACACAAAAAATAAAAAATTGTTGTTGTGAGTATTACTTTATACTTTTTTCTCATTCTTAACCTAGCGTATTTTATATTGCAAACGCAAAACCACATGGCTTGCCGTGGATGAAGTAATCCTAAATCCAACGAGATTTAGGCAAGCTATGCTTGTAATAGAGTGATACCACGGGGCTTGCCCCGTGGAGGTTCATATAATAAGGTTAATAGTAACATGATTGTACAAACATATCAATTGCCAGCTTGTACATTTTTTGTTATAGTGCCGCAAATTGTTTCACGTGAATCAATTTCTAAAAACACGGTATAAAAATGAATAATTTTGATGTAATTGTTATAGGTGCGGGACATGCGGGTATTGAAGCTGCCGCCGCATCAGCTAGGGTAGGTGCAAAAACCCTTTTAATAACACTTAAAGACGATAATTTGGGTGAAATGTCATGCAATCCGGCAATCGGTGGTGTGGCAAAAGGAACAATAGTACGTGAAATAGATGCACTTGACGGAATAATGGGGCGTGCTATCGACAAAGCAGGTATTCATTACAGAATGCTAAATGCCAGTAAAGGTCCTGCCGTTTGGGGACCAAGAGCACAGGCTGATAGAAAGTTATATAAAAAAGCCGTAAGCGAAATATTAAAAGACTATGAAAACCTTACTATAAAATATTCATCGGTAGAAGATATCATAGTCGAGGATAACATTGTAAAGGGTATAATTACAGAAGATAACCAAACCATAAAATGTTCTAAAGTAATTCTCACAACAGGAACTTTCTTACGTGGTCTGATTCATATCGGAGAAAAAACCATTGAGGCAGGCAGGGTAGGTGAAAAGCCGTCTATAGGCTTGTCGGATACTTTGTATAGATTGAATTTTAATATGGGGCGTTTAAAGACGGGAACGCCACCACGTCTTGAAGGCAAAACTATAAAATGGGATTTAGCGGAAAAACAATCCGGCGATGAAGTACCGACTCCGTTTTCATATATGACGGACAAGGTGGAAGTTCCGCAAATAAGTTGTTATATAACGAAAACCACTTTAGAGACCAAAAAAATAATTGAGGCAAATGTTCACCGCTCACCAATGTATTCAGGCAAAATAGAAAGCACCGGTCCTAGATATTGCCCTTCCATAGAAGATAAAATAGTTCGCTTTTCCCATAAAGAAACCCATCAGATTTTCCTAGAACCGGAAGGACTTGATGACGACACGGTTTATCCGAACGGGATATCAACTTCGCTACCTGAAGATGTACAGCTTGCTATATTAAAATCAATGCCTGCATTAGAAGATGCCGTCATGCTCCGTCCCGGATATGCGATTGAATATGATTATGTTGATCCGCGTGAATTATATCCGACATTGGAGACAAAAAAAGTAAGCGGATTATATCTGGCAGGTCAAATAAACGGAACAACAGGGTATGAAGAAGCCGGAGGGCAGGGGATAGTATCCGGTATTAATGCCGCCTTGCAATCACTGGGTAATGATGAAAATTTCATATTAGACAGGGCGGACGCTTACATAGGCGTAATGATAGATGACCTGATTAACCTAGGCACTTCAGAGCCTTACAGAATGTTTACGTCAAGAGCGGAATACCGTTTATCAATCAGAGCGGATAATGCCGATCAGCGTTTAACCCCGATAGGAATAAAATTCGGAGCTGTTAAAGCAGACCGAAAGAAGGTATTTGAAAAGAAAATAACCGAAATTAATAAACAACGTGAAAAAATGAATTCTTATAAGGTTAGCCCCACAAAAGCCAAGCAATTCGGGATTAGCATTAATCAGGACGGTATCAAACGTTCTGCATTTGAACTTTTGCGTTATCCTGATATCAAATTTGAAGACGTAGCAAAAATCTGGCCGGACCTTAACGAAATGGACAAAGATGTTCTACAGCAGCTTGAGATTGAAGCTTTATATTCATCATATCTCGCTAAACAGCAGGCGGATATTTTAGATTTCAAGAAGAACGAAAATATTAAAATACCTTCGGGCTTTAATTATGATTCAGAGATGATTAGTCTTCCTAACGAAGCCAGAACAAAATTCAAGCAAAACAAACCTTTAACTATTGGTGCGGCAGGCAGAATACCCGGCATCACACCTGCCGCCGTGACTGCATTAATGGTTGCTATAAGACAGAATAAGGTTGCCTAATGTAAAAATAAGGGTTTATAATTTTGAAAGCCTTTTCACGTGAAACACTTTGACAAAGTGTTATTCTGCATTTAAGAAAAAACAATCTGCAACCAATAAATTTTAGAAAATATGGAAGATAAAAACTATCTTGAAAAATGCTATCGGGAACTGCTTGAAATTACAGAAGTTTCACGTGAAACGTTCGAAAAATGTGTTGATTACATAAACTTGCTTCTAAAGTGGAACAAAAAGATAAATCTCGTTAGTAAAAAGCATGAAAATTTTGACGATATATGGAAAAGGCATTTTATAGACTCCGCCCAGTTGCTAAAACATATTCCACGTGAAACAAAAATAATAACCGATTTTGGAAGCGGGGGAGGATTTCCCGGAATTGTAATAGCCATATTGGGAAATTATCAATTACATTTAATAGAAAGCGATATAAGAAAATGTGCGTTTTTGAATGAAGCCTCACGGCTTGTCAAAAAAGACATACAAGTCCACAACGAACGCATTGAAAATATTAGTAGCTGGCAAAGTGACGTTTTAACAGCCAGAGCCTTGGCATCCGTCGATAAATTATTAAATCTGACAGAAGATTTCCACGGCAAAAGTAAAATATGTCTTTTCTTAAAGGGGCAAAATGTAGTAGAAGAGCTTAAAGAAGCACAGGCTAATTGGAGCTTTGATTATAACATGTACGATAGTCAATCAAGCTCCGACGGTCGCATTCTTGAAATAACGAACCTTAAGTAATAGGACATGTTATGCAAGCCACTGAAAATAATACAAAAATTATTGCTATCGCAAACCAGAAGGGGGGCGTAGGAAAGACCACAACCACGGTGAATCTGGCAACTGCTTTGGCGGCATCGGGAAAGAAAGTCTTATTGATAGACCTAGACCCTCAAGGAAATGCCAGCACCGGTTTTGGTGTAAAAAGGGGGGAGCGTAAAGGCGATATATACGATGTAATCTGCGACAAAATTGAAATTAAAGACGCAATCGCCAAAACTGAAATTCCCGACTTATGTTTATTATATTCTACCGTTAATTTGTCGGCTGCCGAAATAGAACTGGTCAGCGTAGTCGGCAGGGAGTTTGTATTAAAAGACAAGTTGGCTGAAATTAACGGAATGTTTGACTATGTTTTGATAGATTGTCCGCCCTCACTAGGTTTATTGACTATCAATGCACTGGTTTCCTCCGGCTCGGTTTTGATACCTTTGCAATGTGAGTTCTACGCTTTGGAGGGGTTAAGCCACTTATTAAAAACTATCGACAAGGTAAAAAAACACCTGAACAAAGAACTAAAGATACACGGCATATTACTAACTATGCAGGATAAGCGTAACAATCTTTCTCAACAAGTTGAGACCGATGTAAGGGGCTATCTGGGCGATAGCGTCTTTAAAACGGTTATACCGAGAAATATAAAGGTATCTGAGGCTCCGTCACATGGAAAACCGGCGATTTTATATGATTATAAATGCTCAGGCTCTATGGCATATATACATTTGGCAAAAGAAATGCTCCAACGGGAAAAGTTAGCAAAAGCTGTTCCGGCATAATTTAGTTTCACGTGAAACTTGGTGTAGGTGATATTAAAAAACAGGATAAAAAAAGATGAAAAAATCTAAAAGTGCATTAGGAATGGGACTATCCGCATTATTTTCTGAGGAAGATACTGCCGTTATAGACAGCGAATCGGCGGGTCAAAAGGCGGCGGCACAAACATCTGAAGACCTGTCGGAAGAGGATAATCCCAATGACAGAATGAGAGCCAGACTGCTTGACGTTAATATGCTGGTTCCGGGAAAATTCCAGCCACGCGGATATTTCGACGAAGAAAAGCTAAATGAGTTAGTAAGATCAGTCAAAGAAAACGGTGTAATACAACCGATTTTAGTTCGCACAGAAGACACTGAGGGTCGCTACCAGATTATAGCAGGTGAGCGTAGATGGAGAGCTTGTAAGCAGGCGGGGTTAGAGAAAATACCGGCAGTTATCAAGGAGTTATCGGACAGAGAAGCTCTGGAGGTAGCATTAGTAGAAAACATTCAAAGACAAAGTCTAACGGCTATTGAAGAAGCGGAAGGTTATAAAAAGCTACTGGAAGAATTCGGATATACTCAGGAGAAATTAGCTTCAAATTTGGGTAAAAGCCGTAGCCACATATCTAATATGCTGCGACTATTAAACCTTCCCGATGAGATAAAAGATATCATAAATACGGGTGCATTGTCCATGGGACATGCAAGGGCTTTAGTAAACGCAAAAAACCCGATAGAGCTGGCTTATAAGATAATAGAAGAAGGTTTGAGCGTTCGGGAAACCGAAAAATATGCCGCCGGAAGTGGCAAAAGGGGAGGCGGGGCAAATGCCGCTCCGGTTAAACCGAAATTAGAGCCTTCCGTACAAAATGCCCCCTCTTCTAACACTCCCGTCGGAGAAAAAGACCCCGATCTGATAATTATTGAAAACTCCCTTTCCAATAGCATGGGCATGAAAGTTACCATTGACGATACTGATGAGGGTGGAAAAGTAACATTATATTTTAATAACCTATCAGAATTGGATAAAATACTGCAAAAATTAGGTTAATGAAATATACTATATGTAGCGAACACCTTAATCGCTTCCTCCCAACTTTCACACAAGACACCAAAAGTTGAAAAAAGTTGCAAACTATTAATTCTTACATTATATAATACGCACAATATTATTAGGGGAGAGTAGGAATTGTATAATATAATACCGGTAATATTAGCAGGCGGTGAGGGCAATCGTTTAAAACCGCTCAGCACGAAAAAGAAGCCTAAACAATTTTTAAAACTTTCATCGGGCAAGAATAAGTTAAGCTTATTACAGGAAACCGCTAAACGGGCTTTACAGATAGCCGATGCAAAAAATATTATAGTCATTTCATCGCAGACACACAAAAAGATAGCAATAAAACAGTTGGGCAAAATCAATACGGACTTATGTAACAATATCATACTGGAGCCTTGCCCGAAAAATACGGCTATGGCAATATCAATAGCCGCCATACACGCAGCTAACAACCATACCGATCCGGTATTACTGATTATGCCTTCAGACCATCTGATAAATGATTCGACCGAATTAATATACGGCATTAAAAGCTCAATAGCCGCCGCTAACAGAGGGCATATAGTCCTGTTCGGTATCAACCCTACAAGAGAGGACGGGAACTTCGGGCATATCGTGCAGGGTGATGAATCCCTGTTCGGCGAGCTTTTCGAAGTAGACGGTTTTATTGAAAAACCCGATAGAGAAAAGCTTTCAACCCTTACAAAACAAGATAAAAAATGGTGGAATAGCGGAATGTTCCTTATGTCCACAAGAACATTTTTCTCTGAAATGAAGAAAAAGAATACCGACGTGCTGACAAAAGCCAGCAATGCCTATTCAAGCATAAAAGAATCCGATTACGGCTATACGATCAATGAAAGTCTTTATTCGGACGTAAGGTCGATTTCAATTGATAAAGCCATAATTGAAGATAGTAAAAATCTACTGGTAAAACCTGTTGATATTGATTGGTATGATTTAGGATCATGGCAGTCCGTCTGGGAACTTAGCCAAAAAGAAGGGAAGGGAACACCGCTTGAGAATTTCCTTTATAAGATAGCGACGGCTTCTTAATGAAGAAACTTTGGATTTTATTTACGCATTCTGTCATCCTATGATACCTAAAAATCACTTATCATCTTTTTTCGGAGCGAACATACCCATAGTGCTTTGGAATATTTTCATGTTCTGTTCCGTCATGTTCTCAAGCATCTTGATAGGAGTGTAACTTGTCCAGTCAGCATTGGAGAAATTGACCATTTTTTCCTGATTCTGTATGAACTGCTCCATCATGGCAGTAAGGTAACTTGGTACTATACCTTCTAATTTTGTATTGCCGTACATGCCGATTAGCTGCCTTAAGAAATTTATAGGAAGCAGGTTATACCCTTTTGCTTCCTGCTCAAAAATTATCTGGGTAAGTACCGGACGTGTTATATCCTCTTCGGTTTTAGCGTCCTTTACAATGAACTCCTCGCCCCGCTTTATCATATCAAATAGGTCTTCCAAGACAATATAACAGCTAGTCTGGGTGTTATATAAACGGCGGTTAGCGTATTTTTTAATGGTTACGATGTCATTATTAGCTTGTTTTGTCATGTATAAACTCATATTTTATAGTGGAGCGGGTTAAAAACAATTAATTTGGAATTAAGTGTCTGATAATAACGATACCGATACGATTATACATGAATTTTTAGAGCTTTGGCAAAAACAATTTTCATATCTTGCCAAAGACCCTAAAACCGTAGCATCTATGTTGGCAACATTTGCAAGTGAACAGGGAAAATATTTTGATTCATTGAAGGAAACAAAAAATGCTGAGTCAGGCTCCGATACAAACATACATAACAATGCTGATGATGAGCTACACCAGCTCCGCAAACGCATTACATATCTTGAAAAGAGGGTCGCTGAACTTGAATCCTCAACTGGAAGAGGAGGCAAAAAAACTTCAGGAGAAACTAAGGGAAAAAGACCTAAAAGAACTGTCGCTTGAACTTACCAAACAATTAAATAACAGGTTCAGTGAACTTGTTTCAGTGATAAAAACTCTTAACAGGTATGATTATAAACGAACCCTAACCGAAGGAGAGACCATCTGGCAGGAAGGCTCAACAAGACTGTTGTCGTTTGAATGTGAATCTGAAAAAACCGTTATTTTCATACCGTCTTTAATTAATAAATCATATATTCTGGATCTGTCTGAAAAACGCAGTTTCATACGCTATCTAAAAAAAAACGGTATAAATTCATATCTGGTAGATTGGGGAGAACCCGAACAGGACGAGCTGGGCTTTGACCTTGATGATTACATAGTCGGTCGCCTCGATAAAATAATTGACCACGTTCGCAAGGTTAGCAAAAAACCGATAATACTGGCAGGCTATTGTATGGGCGGTTTGCTAGCTATCGCATCGGCACTTAGGAACAGTGAAAAGGTAAACGCTTTAGGGCTATTTGCCACCCCGTGGGACTTCCATAGCGATGATTTTCAACGCGTCAACCTTGATGACAAGGGGGCGGAGGCTCTGGAGCAAATAATCAACTCTTCAGGCAAAATACCCGCAGGTATCATACAATCAATGTTCTATTACCTGCACCCCGAATCGGTGCAGCATAAATTTGAAAACTTCTTTTCTTTTATCAATGATGAATCATCAGACATAGAAGAATTTATGGCTATTGAACACTGGGTCAATGACGGTATATCCATGCCGTCTAAAGTCGCAAAAACCTGTTTCATAGACTGGGTTCATAAAAATAATGTAAGTAATCTAAAATGGAAAGTCGGAGGAAATGCGGTAGACCCTGCCAAATTAGAGCTACCTGTGTTCGTTTTAAACTCCGATAAAGATCATATAGTACCTAAAGGGTGCTTTGAGCCTATCTTGCCTCTTTTGAGTAATAAAACCTATTTAAAACTGAATATAGGTCATATATCGATAATAGCAGGTTCAAAAGCGGAAAACAGCGTCTGGAAACCGTTTAAAGACTGGGTTGGCGGCATATAGCAATATGGCTGGGTTATAGTAAATTTGAATTTAATTTGCGTATATCTGTCATTCCAAATATATTAACCGATACTTTCATAAAGAAATTCCGTTTATAAATCCACTTGAAAATACAAAGTGTTTATGTAGACTGTTAAACACATTTTAAATAAAATTCTTATTGTCGTAAAAATATGAATCTTAAACCTGATATATTATCCAAGATAAATTTAGATATTTCCGATTTAAAAAAAGAGAATCTTTTCCGACAATTGCATGAAACGTCAAGGACGGGCGGTATTCATATAATCCGTGACGGCAGGAAGTTACTTTCTTTTAGTTGTAATGATTATTTGGGGTTGTCGCAGAATCCTAAGGTAAAGACCGCTGCTATAGTTGCTATAGAAAAATACGGCACGGGTTCGGGGGCATCACGTTTTGTAACGGGCAATTGTCCGTTATATAAGGAACTTGAGCAAAAGCTTGCACAGATTAAGAAAACGGAGGCAGCTACGGTTTTCGGCAGCGGATATCTGGTAAATCTGGGTGCTATACCCGCATTTATGGGGGTAGGTGATTTGATAATCGCCGATAAGCTTGTACATGCCTGTTTGCTGGACGGGGCAAAATTGTCAGGTGCGAAGCTGATGCGTTTTAGTCATAATTCCGTGGAAAAATGTGAGGAGTTGCTGCAAAAATACCGTGATATCTACAAGAACTGTATAATACTTACCGACCATGTTTTTAGCATGGACGGAGATGTTGCTCCGGTAAATGAATTATACGATCTGGCAGAAAAATATAATGCGTGGCTGATGACCGATGATGCCCACGGATTCGGTATTTTACCTAATGCCAAGGCTCACATTCAGATGGGTACGTTATCGAAGTCAGCCGGCTGTTATGGCGGCTATATCTGTGCTTCCGCCGAGATAGTCGAGTATTTACAGAACAAGTCACGTTCGCTTATCTACTCGACTGCGTTGCCCCCTTCGGTGCTGGCATCGGCTATTGAGGCGTTGGGCATTATAGAGCAGCAAAAGGATAAAGCCTGTAAAGCCCGTACCAATGCACGTTATTTTACGGAACTTTTGGGGTTGCCTGTGGCACAAAGTGCCATAGTGCCGATGATATTCGGTGATGAGCAGAAAACTATTACCGCATCAAAGATATTGGAAGATGAGGGATATCTGGTATCTGCCATAAGACCGCCTACCGTACCTAAGAATACGGCAAGATTACGCTTTACATTTTCCTCGTTACATACTAAACAAAATATTGACGATATTGTATCGGTTATAAAGCAAAAGTTGTTTTAAAGAGGAATGTCATATTATCTTAACTTTTCAAAAAGCGTTGTCATCCCCGACTTGTTCGGGGATCTTGAATAAGTTAAAATGAGATCCCCCTATAATTTTCTACGAAAATTCGGGGGATGACGGCATTTTTGAAAAGGTAATTTACTATAATTGTTTTTTATAATTTTTTGTCAACCTACGTTTCAGGTTCTCTTATAAAAAATAATAGATGCTGAAATAATTCGCCCATGACAATATAATGATAAAGTGTGAGATAATGAAAAATATAATTACATTTAGTGGCTGGGGACAAGATTATAACGCTCTGGAAAACATTGCCCCCGGAGCCAATCATATAAATTATAAGGATTTTGATAATATCGAAGTTCTTTTTGAGTCATTGAGGGATACTCCCTGTGATATGCTTATAGGCTGGAGCTTGGGAGGTCAGTTAGCATTAAGGGCGATAGATGCGGATATATTAAAGCCAAAAAGGCTGGTGCTGATATCCACTCCGTTCCAGTTTATATCGGGGCAGGGTTTATATTGCGGTATAAATATGGATAGCTTTATTGAGTTTGAGAATGATTTTACACACGACCCTGAAAAGACATTAAAACAATTTGCCGCCCTGATAGCCAAGGGTGACAAAGATGCCCTTAATATCACCAGAATATTGAGAAATGCAAATAATGAGGACGCTATAAAATGGTTATATTGGCTTGACCAGTTACGCAGTTTTTCGTGCAAGAAGATGGATTATGATAAGGTTCCCCCGACATTGGCTATTACAGGCAGCAATGATATGGTAATACAATCCTCACAGATAGACCTGTTCCGCCCTCTTATAAGGTCGGGATATAAAGCTGCCATACTTGAAAAATGCGGTCACGCCCCTCACCTGCATGATGAGCAACGAGTAAGGGAATTAATAGCCGGAGTAGTATGATATCGGTTTTTAAGAAGAATATATCACGTGACTTTGATAAAGCCGCCGGAAATTATGACGAGCATGCAACTGTTCAGCGAAAGGCTGCCGATAATTTATTCTCAAGGATAAAGGGCGATATAACAAACAATAATCTTGTGCTAGATGCCGGTTGCGGTACGGGTTATCTGCATGAATTATTAAGAAGAAATAAAATATATTGTCCTTTGTTTCAGACAGATATTTCATATAATATGTGTAAGGTTGCCGACGGATATGCGTCACCGCCCGAATATGGAGGAACATATACCTGCCGATCCGATATTGAAAATCTGCCCTTTGCCCCCTCCTCGATTGATCTGGTTTTCTCATCGCTTACATTGCAGTGGACAGATGCAGAAAAATCTTTACGGCAAATATATAATGTGCTGAAGCCGAAGGGGAAAATAGCAATTGCTACAATAGGTTGCGGCACACTTTCAGAGCTGCGTGAATCATCATTATCTTTGGGTAAAGAGTTATATATTAATGATAATTTTGTGAAAGATGAATATTTGAAAGACCTATTCGTAAAAAGCGGTTTTAAGAATATAGAGGTTCAAAGCGACACGATAAGAATGGAACATGATAATTTAAAGAAATTACTTATTTCCATAAAGGGCGTGGGTGCAGGCTATAAGGCAAAGCGTGAGGTAAGATATTTAGGTAAGAATTACTTTGTAAGGCTGGAAGAAAAATATAAGGAAAACTTTTGCAGTAACAATAAACTTATAGCCGGTTGGAACATCATTTATGTTACGGCGGAAAAAAGTTAGGAAGCTTTTTATAGTCATTCCAAATTACTTTTTTATTCGTTCTTTTTGTCCCCCGTCGAAGGGAGAGGGTGTTTTGCAGAGGTTACTATAAATATTTACTTCCGTTGCTATTTATATTATAAGAACAATATGGTTATAATCCGTAAAATTTTGTTTTTAATTGTTTTTGTAAGCCTGTCCTTTTCTGGTGCGGCTAATGCTGCCTTTGATTGCTGTTTTAAAGATATCAACCCTGAACATGCATCTATGATTATGGAAGAGCCGTGTCATGATATGGAAGAAGATGTTAAAAATAACGATGATAGCTGTGAAAATTGCGGTTGTCAGCATTGTATAGGCGGTCTTTTCACGTTAACCAAGCTAAAAAACACAGTGCCGAAAATCTCAATATCAAATTCGTATTTTGATGATAATTTTATATCAATACCGATAAACGGAATACTCCGCCCTCCAAAACATATCTCCTAAAAATTTTTAAAGGTGCATTGTGCCTGAATTAATCTATAAAGGAGATATTTGAATGAAAGTTTCTATTTCATTTATGCAGAATTTATTTCAGCATCTGAAACGGTTTTGGGGCAGTAATCCCATAATAATGTTTGTTGCCGCTATAGCAATATCGGCAAGTGCATCTGCCCGCCCCGTTTCATACCCCGAAGGGTGGACTATTATGCAGACTAATAACACGAACAGCAACAATCTGCATGTCCATTATTCACCGACAGCCAAGTATTCTATCGGCTATAAAGGGGAGTATCACAGGGCGGAAGAATGGCAGTTCCACGGTATTCAGCTAAATTATCTGGCTCGGAGGGTAAATAAAAAAAGCTCTCAAGCCAATATTTATCTGAAATCGGTAATAGGGGCTGCCTATAGTGATTATGGGGCTTTTGACAATAAGACGCAAGCCGCCGCATCAATAGGCATAGCCACAGACTGGGAAACAAGGAGGTATTTCACTTCATATGAAAACCGCCTTACCTATGCCGGTGATATCGAGAAATCCTTTGAACAAAAGGCGAGGGTAGGGATAGCCCCGTATCTGGGTAATTATGGCGACCTGCATACATGGCTGATGCTGGAAGTTGACCACAGTCCCGAACGTGCCGATGAGGTTATTTATACACCGATGGTAAGGCTGTTTAAGGACGTGTATTTGTTTGAATTCGGTGTCAGCAGTAACAAAGATTTATTAATTAATACGGTAATAAGATTTTAAGGAGAAATAACATGAATAAAATATTTTTATCAATTTCAATTGCAGTTTTGTTTTTAACAACTAACGCTTTTGCTAACCACCCCGCACATTCGCATGATAATGAGCGAGATGAAGCCACACAGGCAAAAACGGGGAGCGTTGAGGGTACTGCCTGCGAAGATATAGTAAACGTGTCTGTAAACGGTCTTGTATGCGATTTTTGTGCAAGGGCTTTAGAAAAGACCTTCGGTAAACAAGATGAGGTTTCCCGAATCAACGTAGACCTTGAAAAAGGGCAGGTGGCTATAGCCATGAAAGAAGGTATGACCTTATCTGACGAGATGCTTACTAAGCTTATTACTGATTCGGGATATAACGTAACCGTAATTGATAAGGGTTGCTAACATGGATAATGAAGCTGAAAATTACGGCAAGAAACAGACGTTCTTGCCGTTTATTAGCCTTTTTACATCCGTGGGTACACTTGTTTGCTGTGCGTTACCTGCCTTGCTGGTGACGATAGGGGCGGGGGCGGTTCTTGCCGGACTGGTAAGTTCTGTTCCCTGGCTTGTTGCCTTATCTAAATATAAAATATGGACATTTAGCATTGCGGGATTTCTTATTATCGTATCGGGGATAGTACGCTATAAAAACCGCAATGCACCTTGCCCCATAGACCCGAAACAGGCAAAAGCCTGTATGAAGCTGCGGAGGATAAGCTCGGTTATGTACCGGCTTTCGGTCGTCATTTATATGATAGGGTTCTTTTTTGCGTTTGTAGCAAGTAAAGTTTTTTATTAGGATTAAAAGCCCTCTCCCACAGGGAGAGGGAGTCTAACAAAATGAAAATCGATGCTTTTTTTCGATTTAGTTCATCAGGACTTCCGGACGTTCCTGTAACTTTTTCGTTTCGGCTATGACATCAGGGCGTATTCTGGAACTTGGTAGTATTACATTTGCCGTTGTACCCACTCCTACCTTGCTATCAAGCCTGAAAGTGCCGCCATGCATACGGGTAAGCATCTGGCACAGCGGAAGCCCAAGACCTGTTCCCTGATCCACGTCATCGCCGTGAACCTGTTCAAATACCGCCATTGCTTTGGGTATGTCCTTAGAGTCAATGCCGCGTCCGGTATCGCTTACCGAGATAACAATGTTATTTTTTTTGTCGTAATGGCTGGAAACTACTATGCTGCCGCTTTCAGGCGTGAATTTAACGGAATTTGATAAAAGGTTTAAAATTATCTGTTTTATCTTTCTTCTGTCGGCGTAGATATAACTCTCGTTTTGCCCTACTTCGTTTATGACGTTAACACCTTTAGTGCGTGCCTTTTGTTCAATTATACGTATTGATGAGTTAATGGTTTTGCCTATGTCTACTATCTCTTCACGTAAGGTTAGCTTGCCCGCATCACCTTTTGAAAAATCCAGAACATCGTTAATAAGCTCAAGAAGGTGGTTGCCGCATGAATTAATATCGCTTATACGTTCGGTTTGCTGAGGTGTAAGCTTCCCGAAATAATCCTTTGCAAGCATTTCGGAAAAACCGATAATGGCATTTAACGGAGTGCGAAGCTCATGGCTCATTTTAGCAAGAAAGTCGGATTTTGCCTGACTGGCAAGCAATGCTTTATTTTCAGCATTGCGGGATTTTCTGACCTGTTTATCAAAGAAATATGAAAAAGTAATTATAAGACCTATAAATAATACGAAAATAGTTCCGAACAGAGAATATTCGTTCCTGACCCTGTTTAAATGTTCGAAAATTCCCGTTTCATCAATACTCAAAAACACGGATACAGGCATATCTTTTAAGCTCTGTACGGAATAAAGCTTCAATTTATTACCGGCAGTTTTTTCAAATATATCGGTAGATAATGACGGCTCTTTTGTAGCCTCGTTGATAACAGGTGTGAAAAAAACGTTCTGCTTATCACTTGCTAACAATAAACTTTCCGCATTGCTGTTGTGGGTAACTGCGAGCTGTACCTGCTTTTCGTTTAATGCCGATCTTAGTATGTTTATAAGAAGGTTTCCGTCTATTACGGCAAGCACCATGCCGTCATACTGACCTTTCAGATTCTCCAGACGGCGGCTGGCTATTATCTGGTTGTCCTTTTCACTGGAAAGAGGGGTGATATACAGGCTGTTATCGGTAATTTCTCTATGATGTAAGGCATGCTTCTTGATGGTTTCCTGAACGTTCATGTAGAGTGTTTCGACATCGCTGTCTTTTCTGACCACTATATCGATAAATCCGTTCTCGTCACTAATCATCATAGCACTGATATGAGGGACTTCATTAACCCATAAGCCCATATTATGCTCCATATCGGATTTTAACGCTTTGCCGAACAGCATATTGAAATACTGGCGTTCAACCGCCCTGCGTAAAGTCTGGTCAACCGATATAAAACCTATCTCGACATTTGAGGACAATATCTCGGTAAGCCTCGAAAGATCGAGTTTTGCCTGTGATATAGTCTCATTATGCTCACGTTTGTTTTGAAATATGGCAAAAGAAAAAAATAGTAACAACGCTATAGCACTGATTATTAATATGGTTCTTAGGTTCGATATTTTTAAAAGCTGCTGTTTCATTGTGTTTAATTATAAAAAAATGTATATTTCGATTAATTTGTCTAATTAAAACGTGTATTACAAAGGGTAACTTATTAGATAAAAGTTAACGAAAGGTTAACGGATAAAAAAATATTTTTATGAGTATAAAATGGTAGCACATATTAACACCGTCGCATTTCAGGGAATCACGCCTAAAACCATAGATGTTCAGGTTCATATAGCCTCAGGGCTACCTGCATTTAGCATAGTAGGATTGCCTGATAAAGCGGTGGGAGAATCCAAGGAGCGTATCCGTTCTGCGATGAATTCTTTAGGACTTTCCCTGCCGCCGTCAAGAATGACTGTAAATCTTGCACCGGCAGATGTAATCAAGGAGGGAAGCCACTATGACCTTGCGATAGCGTTGGGGCTGATGATTGAAATGAACGTACTTAAAAATGAAGAACTTGCCGACTATGTCGTTTTAGGAGAGCTATCATTGGACGGCTCGGTAACAACTGTTGCGGGAACTTTGCCCGCAGCTATCCACGCAGCATCAATAGGGAAGGGAATAATATGCCCGGTAAAGAACGGTTCGGAAGCATGTTGGGCAGGAGAAATAGAGATTCTGGCAGCAAGTAACCTGCTTGAACTTATTAACCATTTTAAAGGGACACAGGTAATTACTCCTCCTGCGATAAAATTCGATGAGGCGGCTAACACAAACTATCCTGATTTGAGGGATATTAAAGGGCAGGAAAGTGCCAAACGTGCTTTAGAAGTGGCGGCGTCAGGCAATCATAATATGCTTATGACCGGACCTCCGGGGTCGGGCAAGTCAATGCTGGCATCAAGATTGCCCGGAATAATCCCTGAGCTTTCAAGCACCGAAATGCTTGATGTAAGCATGATAGAAAGTATCTCAAACAACCTTGAGAACGGCAAAATAAAGCGTTCAAGACCTTTTCGTGACCCGCACCATTCATGCTCTATGGCAGCCATGATAGGGGGCGGAAAAAGGGCTATACCGGGTGAAATAACGCTGGCTCATAACGGTGTTTTGTTCTTAGACGAGCTACCCGAATTTCCAAGGCAGGTGCTTGATTCACTAAGGCAGCCGCTTGAGACGGGGCAGGTGACGGTATCAAGGGTAAACGCACATGTTACATATCCGGCTAATTTCCAGCTTGTTGCCGCTATGAACCCTTGCAGGTGCGGATATCTGGGCGATGCCGGCAGGGCTTGTAATAAAGCCCCTAAATGTGCCGTTGATTATCAGTCAAAAATATCCGGCCCCCTGTTTGACAGGATAGATATTCATATCGAAGTTCCGCCGGTTACTCCTATGGATTTAAGCAAGGAGCCTGCAAAGGAAGGTAGTGCCGAGGTTTTGCAAAGAGTAAAAACAGCAAGGGCAATTCAGGCAAAACGTTATGAGGGACTTAACATTACCACTAACTCACAGGCGGACGGTGAGATATTATTACAAGTTGCCTCTCCTGATAATGAAGGTAAAAAAATACTGGATACGGCATATGAGAAAATGGGACTTTCTATGCGTGGATATAACAGGGTGTTAAGGGTTGCACGTACCATCGCCGATATGCAGGATAACGAAAAGGTGAAAAAAGAACATATTTGGGAAGCTCTGAGCTACCGAAAGGTGAATTTGAAGTAGCAATAAGCACCCATGGGTTCGGGCTTTATAAAAACCCTTTATATTGTAACAAAAAATCTATATAATATAGATACAATTTAAACCATGCTGGAATTTTCTAAATAATTATACTATATAAGGTTCGTAGTAAGTTAATAGGCGGTATCAAGAATGAGAAGAATTATAAATAGTCACAAGGATATTTCTTTTATAGCACGCAGTCCTGAAAATGAGAACGGCACTTCCGTTGAGCGTGAAAACACTATAAGTGACAAAAATTCCGTATTTGAACTATCGAATAAAAAAAAGAAAGAGATTAGGGATACGGGTGAGCCTATCAGAAACGCTCAAAGAGGCGGATATAATATAGAAGTTGGTGAAGTAGGCAGGTTCTTCGGTGATAATAGGGAAAAAGCTCAATCAGACCTTAAAACCTTAGAAGAAGAAACAAAAGATAAATCACCGGAAGAAAAAAATGATGCCGTCCTTAAATTTATAAGGGAAAAAGGAGAATCCCTAAAACAAGAGATAAATGATGAAAAACAAGAATATCTAAAAGAAAATGAGTCCGAGTTGCCTATGTTCGGAGGGGCAGGAGAGGCAAGCCCTCAGGACGAACAATCCCTTGGTGAGACTGAAGCGATATTGGCAAGGATACGTCAGGTAAACAGGCAGGCTAAGTTAGACCACGAACGCAAACGTGATGTTGCCGCTCTTGAAAACTCTATTTTAATAGGTGCTGCTGCGGGAACCGTTACCGCTACTGTAAAAGCTCCGTTTGAAATGCTGATAGGGGGGCTTGAAGAAATACAGAGAGAGGAGGGGATAGACCTGCGTGTATTGACGGGTATCTTATCGGGAGTTGCCTCTGTTGCTGCTGCTCCGTCAAATATTATAAATTTCTTCGCTCTTAGAAATGAAAGAAAGATTGCCGAAAGAATAAATGACCCTGACTATCTGGCACTGCTTGCAAGAGATGAAAAAGCATTCTTTAAAGGAAGCACTCCTAGCGTTTTCACAAGAAAATCAGATATAGACCTAAGCGAGAAAAATACATTATACGTCGACCCTGACAGAGACGGTGAACCCGGAGCCGGTTCTACTATCGGTGAAACCGGTAACTTCGTAGGTGGCGGCAGAGGGCGTACTAGTGACGATCACGGCGGATTCTTCAATTTTATTGATAATCACGCACAGGAAGTAATGCGAAATAATAGCTTGAACAGCATTCAGGTAAGCGATAGGGAAGTTAATACGCCAACCCCTAATCAGACCGATAAAGATAATCCTCAGGGCTTGGGTTATTAACTCTTTTTATATTTTACAACCTCACCGTCTTTTAAGGTTACGATTCTATCCATCTGCTTTGCCAGTTCAAGATTATGCGTAACTATCAGCATTGCAAGCCCGACGGATTTAGCCGATTGTATCAGTATGTCAAAAACATCTTTAGATGTTGCAGGGTCAAGATTGCCTGTCGGCTCGTCTGCAAGCAATATTGAAGGTTTATTTACTATCGCACGTGCAATGGCAACTCGTTGCTGTTCACCGCCTGAAAGCTCGGACGGTTTATGATCTATGCGGTGCGATAAACCAAGCCTTTTTAAGATATCCTTTGCTTCGTCCGTAGCCTTATTCATAGAACTTTTTAATATAAGCTGGGGTATTATTACATTCTCCAGTGCCGAGAATTCAGGCAATAAATGGTGGAACTGGTAGATAAACCCTATATCCTTGCTTCTGATAGAAGTTCTTTGCATATCGGAAGCTTTGGTGCAATCTTCTTCATTTATTATTATTTTACCGCTTGTAGGGCTGTCTAGCAGTCCGGCAATTTGTAAGAGCGTGCTTTTGCCCGATCCGCTCGGACCTATCAGGGCAACTGCCTCACCCTGCCTTATATCAAGACAGGCATTTTGCAGAACTTTTATCTTGTTCTTGCCCTGTGTGAACGTTTTGCTTACCTTATCTAGTGATATCACGACCTTACTCATATCTTAAAGCCTCCGCAGGGTCTTGCCTTGCCGCTTTATATGCAGGGTAAATAGTGGCGAGGAACGAAAACAAAATTCCCATTCCCACAGACCATGCAACATCAGAAGCCTGAATGTCAGATGGAAGCTCCGACAAAAAGTAAATCACCGGATCAAACAGCTTATTACCCGTTATTGACTCAAGCCTGCTTCGTATAGATTCTATATTTGCGGCAAAGCTTATGCCCAATATAAAGCCCAGTAAAGTACCCACAACCCCTATTGATGCTCCGCAAAGGAAAAATATCCTTAATATCATTCCCCTAGTGGCCCCGATGGTGCGTAAAATGGCGATATCATTGCTCTTGTCGTTTACCAGCATTATCAGGCTTGAAATAATATTAAATGCCGCAATAAATACTATAAGCGTCAGTATAAGGAACATAACAGTCCGCTCTACCTTGAGGGCGTTAAATAAAGTAGCGTTCGATGTTTTCCAGTCGCTTACTATAAAAAGCCCCTCCAGTACGGACTCTATCTTCCTTACTATAAGCTCGGAATGTTGAGGGTTATCGGTCATTATCTCAATTGAATTAACCGAATCGGGGAACGAGAAGAATAATTGAGCGGACTCCAGAGGCATTAAGATTATGTTATTATCATATTCATACATGCCGGCTTCAAAAATAGCCGCCACATAATAGCTTTTTAGCTTTGGCATAGTACCCAGTGCCGTAGCACGCCCCTTCGGTGATATCAGTGTAACCTTTTCACCTACAAAAACCCCAAGACGGTTAGCAAGCTTTGAACCCAGTATAATCCTGTTTTCAAGGGCGAAATCTTCAATATCACCGTCTTTTATATTGTCGGCTATCAGCGGCTTTTCTTTAACATCTAAAAGGCGTATTCCCTTTACGACAGCACCGGTAGTAGTGTATTTGGTAGTTACCATTGCCTGTCCGTCAATTATCGGAGCTAATGATTTTACCCCCTCAATCTGCTTAAGACCGCCTGTAAGCTCGTCAAAATCCGGTATTTCCCTTTCATAGGAGGAAATATAGATATGTCCGCTGACACCTAATATCTTGTCGGTTATCTCAGCCCTAAAACCGTTCATTACTGCCATTACAACTATCAAAGTGGCAACGCCAAGGGCAATCCCTATAAACGAAAAGCCTGCAATTACGGATATAAAGCCCTCACGCCTGCGGGAACGCAGGTATCTAAAGGCTATCATTCGTTCAATTTTTGAAAACATACTAATTTTTTATTTAGATAAGTTTTTCTAACGCCGCTTCAACGGATATTTCCTGTTTTTCGCCTGTCTTACGGCTCTTAAACTCAACCATACCTCCGGCTACCCCTCTTGGACCTACGGCAACCTGCCACGGCAGACCTATTAAATCCATTGAGGCGAATTTTTTGCCCGCACTTTCTTTGGTGTCATCGTATAGTACCTCAACATTCGCATTTTGCAACTTGTTATATATATCCTCACAAGCTTTATCGCAAGCTTCGTCACCTGTGCGGATATTTACCAGCCCCACCTTAAACGGTGCAACCGATTCAGGCCAGATTATCCCTGCATCATCATGGCTTGATTCGATTATAGCACCTACAAGCCTTGAAACCCCGATGCCGTAAGAACCCATGTCGGGATATACGGATTTGCCGTCCTTATCTAAAATAGTAACGTTCATAGCTTTGGTGTATTTAGTGCCGAAGTTAAAGATATGTCCAACCTCTACGCCACGCCTTGTACGCAAATCTTCTTTTGCCACAGGACATTTTGCCTCATCGTGCATTTCATCTGCGGCAGCGTAAAGCTTTCTCATCTCATCAGGGTTCAATTCATCTTGTGCTATAAGGTCATCAAACTTTTTGTCGTAATATATCTGGCTTTCGCCTGTTTCTGCCAATATCTGGAATTCATGGCTCAAATCACCGCCTATAGCACCGTTATCCGCCCTTACGGGAATAGCAGTTAATCCCATGCGTTTGAAGACCTTCAAATATGCTTCATACATGATATCGTAAGACTTTTTCGCTCCCTCTTTATCAAGGTCGAAGCTATATGCGTCCTTCATCAAAAATTCTCTGCCACGCATAACACCGAAACGCGGGCGTATCTCGTCCCTGAACTTCCACTGTATGTTATAAAGGTTAAGCGGAAGGCTTTTATAGCTCTTAGTATTTTTGCGGAATATGTCGGTAACTACCTCCTCGGCGGTAGGTCCGAAAAGCATATGGTTCTCGTGCCTGTCGGTTATACGCAGCATCTCCTTGCCGTAATCGTCATAACGCCCCGATTCCTGCCATAATTTAGCAGGCTGTATGGTCGGCATCAATATTTCTATTGCCCCTGCCTTATCCATCTCCTGACGGACAATGTTCTCTATTTTCGTTAATACCTTTAAACCCAAAGGCAGCCAGCTATATATTCCCGAATTTGTTTGGCGTACCATGCCCGCACGTAGCATTAACCTATGCGAAACTATTGTAGCCTCGGCAGGATTCTCCTTGATTAGTGGAATAAAAAATCTTGATAAACGCATATATGAATCCATTAAAGTCTATAATTCTTCTAAGTAGTATGCCTGATTATCATATCATTTTTTAATTATCAAATAATTCATGATTTTATAGTCAATTAACTTGATTTTTGCACGAATATGCCTCGTTGCTAATGCGGTGTTGTCCTAACCGGCGAACAAAGTTCCATTTTGTAACAATTGTGCAATATCGGCACGTTAAAATGAAGATGTTAATTCTATATTAATAAGCATACCAAGGATAACAAGGCAATATACTAAACAGGAGATAATCTGATGATTTCAGGGCTTTCTAGTAAGGTGAATTCTCACTTTAAAACCGTTTTATATACCGGACTTTTCAGCTTAGCGTTAAAATCAACGAGTCAAGCCGCCAGAGTCAGCGTAAATAACTGGCAACATTGCGGTAAAACAGTCGATATAAAAACGCATCTGAACAATTTTAACAACAACTACTTAAGTGCAACAAGCGACCTTGGTAAATTATCCGTAAGAACCGGCAAGGACGGCACTACAAAATTTACCATACAATGTTTTACGGGCGATAATAAGATTGCGCTTAAAACGAGTCGGAACAGATATGTTGTCGCAGTGGGTGATGCTATAAAGGCAGACAGGACACGTGTCGGAAACTGGGAAAAATTCGAAGTTCACACAGGAAATAGCAGCGGTCGTTTTGCGTTCAAAAGTAGTCACGGCAAATATATGGTAGCTGAGCCTAACCGTACCGTACTTGCCGACAGAACAAAGATAGGAAGCTATGAAAGCTTCATTTTAGAAAGCGGCGGAAGTAGCACGGGAGGTGGCGGTACAACACCGCCGACAAGCAATTCGGGTTCTTTATCAAAATCAGGTGCTTTGCGGATAGCTTGCTATAATGTTAAAGTGAATACTCCTTTTTCAGGCAATCAAAGTAACGAAAGATCAAAAGCCTTCGGTAGAATTGTAAAAGCTCTGAATCCCGATATATGGGTTTTTCAGGAAACAAGAGGTAGTTTGTCAACTTCCGGTACAAGAGACGCTATAAATAAGAAACTTAAATCAGTTACCGGTGACAATTGGACTACCGTAGTTAGCGGTGATGTGGGGCTGTCCGTTTCAATGAGAAGTAGTAACGGCTCACTGCAAGGAGATTCTATAAGCGGTTCCGATAATAGATCATATGGAACAAGAGTAACATATAAGGGAAAGGATATTGCCATTGCAAATACTCATTTACTTCCCGGGTCTGATGCAGATAAGAAGGAAAGGCATGCCAAAGCTATGGTAGATTATCTTAAAAAGCATGGTTCAAGAATCAAGTTCGCATGTGGAGATCTTAATGCAGGTGCAGGTTCAAAACCTTATAATGTGCTTAAAAATTATAGTGGGCTGAATGTGCATGAATTTCCTAAATCTTTAGGTGGTAATGGTGGAAATAAAGATATTACGTACGGTCATGTAATTTTTCCTAATAGAAACAGCGGTGACTACACTAAGTGGGAATATGAAAAAACTAACCGTATAGATTTCGGGTTTTATGACAGTCAAAAGTTAAAGCTTAATAAAACTTTTATTCTTAACACACTTGCAATGACTGATAGTGAGTTGAGCAAAGCAAGTCTTAAAAGAGGTGATGTTATAAATGACAGCCAACAGATAACCGCAGTTAATAATAAATTAAAGCCTAGTCAATATACTAAGGATAGTCAAAAGAAGAATGTTTATAGTCACGACCATCTGCCTATAGTGTTTGATTTTGATATTAAATAATGGTTTTTGATAAAAAAATACTCCCGACTATTAATAGTCGGGAGTATTTTAGTTTTTAAGCAAAAGATATTACAGCCTTCTGTTTAACTCTTCTTCCATATCCCTTACGGTTGAGATAAGGGTGGCATTAGCGTTATAGTTGGACTGAATACCGATAGTTCGTGTAAGTTCTTCAGCTATATCGGCAGTAGACCCCTCTAGGGAGCCTGCAACTACTGTTCCTGCTCCGCCTTGTCCGGCATCTTTTAGGTTAACCTCGCCCGAATCTTGCGTTACGGCAAAAGTGTTTCCTGTTTGGGGAGAAAGTGCGTTCTGATTGGCAACGGTAAGTATAGGAAGCTTATATATAGGCTTTATTTCACCGTTACTGAAATTAGCGTTTACAGTTCCGTCGTCATCTACCGTAATTCCCTTGAACTGTCCTGCTGCCACGCCGTTTTGTTCAATGAACTCAACGCTATAAGAGGAATCAAACTGACGCAGTCCGTCAGTAAGACCGATAACTGTAGCTCCCGCAGTACCGCTTGGTTGACCTGCCGTTCCAAAATCGAATACAACGGTGTTATCGGCAGCACCTGTAGACCATGGTATTGTAAGAGGAGTAGTTAACGAATTGGAAACGTTGTTTAAAGAGCCGTCTCCGTTAAATGTTACGGTTCCGCTTGCTAATAGTCCGTCAGCGGAACTGTTGCTTAACTCGGACGGGTTAAGGGAATAAAACTCCACCGCCCATGTATTGACCCCGACCTTTAAGAATGAAAGCCTGAAGTCATGCCCCGTACCGAGTGCGTCAAATACTTCGATATTACGCGGGAAGTGCGGGGTAACATTACCGCCTGCCATATTCATTGTTGAATCCGACGGGTCATATGTTACGGGAACAGTCGCAGACTGTGCTGTTGCCGCTACGGTTCCCGTAATGTTCATTTCAGTGAAAAAGCCGTCACCGACATTGTGGTTATCGGCAATGCCGAGTTCCGCAAGCAAATCGTCCGATGAATCACCGATAACTAAGCCTGTGGCTGAAGTTGACGAGCTTATGGTAATACTGCTATTGCCTGACGCATCGTTGAGTGTTGCCGCAAAATTTCCGTCTAGGTCGATAATTGATTGAAGCTCCGCCATTGTAGCAAACCTTGTAGTGCCGCCTGAAGCTGCAACGTCGGCTAATCCGAATTCAGTCAGGAAGTCGGTTCCATTTGAGTTTGCGAAGGTTAAGCCTAAGTCGGCATCAATCGCCGCTATATATAGAGTGTCGTTTTCAACCCTTGCGATATAATCGGTACTTGCCTGTATTGCCGTTGCTAAAGTTGCAAGGCTGTTAAATTGTCCTGCTGCCGTGTTTGGGGATACGGCAGTATATGTGAAGGTTGTAGCACCGCCGCCATCATCAATAGTAAATGCGTGACCATCGGTAATAGAGCCGCCGCCGAATGTTCCTGTAGTGGTGGTAGCCGTGAACATAGCGTTTGCCGAGGATATGGTGTCACTTGTTTCAAAACCTCCATAAGTGGCGGTAAGGCTGTTACCGCCTCCTGCCTGATCGTCCTCTAAAACAAGGGTATCACCTGCTGCCATTGCCGTTCCGCCAACCGGAACTATTAATTGGGTAGAAGAAATAGTACCGTTCTCGTCAGATTTTAAATCTGCCGTAACGATATTGTCTATTTTAGTTACAGTCAGTGTATTTTGCGGATCGGCGGAAAATATTTCGATATTAGCACCCGATGTAGGGTTGTTAATAATGGAACTTAAGTCAGCCTGAGCGTTTACCAGAGTTTCCAGTCCTGAAAATGTATTCCAGCGTAATATGCCTGTTGCCGCCGCCAACTGATTGCTAAAACCAAGCTCGTTATGTAAGTTGCTACTGCTGACATCGCCGAAAGTGATAGCTTCGGTTGCGTCAACCGAAGAAGCAAATAGCTGCCCTCCGGATGTTCTTGCGGTAAGACCTGTTGCCGCATCAATTGCCTGAGCCAGAGTATCAAGGCTGTTAAATTCACCGATTCCCGTTGCCGGATTTGACGATGTAAAAGTAAAGGTCACGGTTCCGCTTGAAGCCGTAGTAATCGTGAACTGGTCACCTTCTGCAAGATCAGTACCTGCTGTAAATGAGGCACTGGTGGTTGTTGCACCAAAAATAGCAGATGTAGTTATATCGGCAGATTCGGCAAAGCCGCCATAAACAAATGTGGAAGCAACGCCGTTTGATGTTAGGGTTATGCTATCTCCTTTTTGTGTTCCTGCCACGGGAATTACTATATCATCTTCGGTAATAGAACCGTTAGCAGAAGATGAGCCGGGGGCAAGATTAACCGTAGCTCCCTGAAATACCGCCTGACTGGAGTTAAGGTTCAAACCTGTAGAGACCGTAGTGGTTGCAGATGCCGTACCGCTTGCGGCATTGGTATCAACTACCACTAACGAGCTTACCGATTCTGCCGCCGTAGTGTTAAGGTTGCCTGTGTCACCCGGTTTTCTGCCGTCATTATCAAGCGGCCAGCCTAGTAATTGCAGACCTTCGGGGTTTACAAGCTCACCTTTGTTGTTAATGTCGAACGATCCGGCACGTGTAAGCAATAATGTACCGCTTTCATCTTGTACAGCAAAGAAGCCGCTGCCTGAGATGGCAAGATCTGTCACCCTTCCGGTTGATTCAATCAAGCCTTGTGATTCGATAATGCTTTTTGCGTTAACCGAAACACCGCCGCTTGAATAACCGACACCTGAGCCGGTGTTGGTAACAAGCGTAGAAAACTGGCTCTTTACCGCTTTATAGCCCGGTGTTGACGCATTTGCGATATTGTCGGCACTAATCGAGATACTGGTACTTTGTGCCTGTAGTCCCGTTACTGCCGAGTTCCTTGCTCCTGATAATCCCATAATTTATCCTCCTTATGTAAGTTGTTAGTCGTTAGTTGAGGAGTGTTTCAATAAACGTATATTTTGTCATACTGAATTTATTTCAGTATCTTCTTTTGTTATATTAGAGATGCTGAAACAAGTTCAGCATGACATAAAATTGAAGATTTCAATAGAATTTATAAAAATCTACGTTTATTTAACACGCCCATTTGCTATTTTCCTTTCCGGTGGGAGGACAAATAATTGGGTTGTCAAGGCCCTAATCATATCTCCTACCTAGAGAGGAACATATATTTTTATTCTTTTTTAATTACTTCGCGAGCGGATGGAGATAATATCCCCGACCGATGTTTTTATATTGCCTACCAGTAAAACTACATCGTCCGACTCAAAATTTGCTCCTGTTACTATGCCCTTTGTTACAGTGTCCACAGACTTTATTTTAGCCTCTTCCCCTTCGCCTATAGCGTAATCGACCGTAATGAAATATTCACCGTCAGGTAAAGGGTTGCCCGAGTTATCAAGACCGTCCCATATAATAGTGTTCTTGCCGCTTACCTTTTCTCCGTTGGCACGCCTGACAACGTCTCCCTGAGTATCCTGAATAACTATAAATACGTCATCTGGGCGTTCGGGAATGTCGTATGAAAATTCCGCCCTTCCGTCTTTCAGGTTCACAAGCGGGGTGTTGAACTCTATTTCCTTATCAAGATATGATACGGGTGAACCGAAATTATCACGGTCTGCCTTTAATAATGATTCTATGGACTCAAGGCGGGCACTCTGGTTTATTGACTGCTCAACTGAAGATAGCCTTGTAATACTGTCGATGAATTCCGTTCCCTCCATCGGGTCAAGCGGATCTTGGAACTTTAGCTGAGCAAGGAGTATCGTAAGAAAGTCGTCCCTTGTGCCGACAAATGAGTCGAAGTCTTTCTCGCTTTTTGTTTTTGTCGTAGATGCCGATGCTATGTTTGATGCCGCATTTGATTCTATTGTTGCCATAATATATCCCTCCTTATACCCTTATGTCTAAACCGTCTTTCATAACAAAACTACGGTTGTAAATTTGTGCAATGTCTTCAATGCCTTTTTCCTCGGCATCTTCATTATTTTGTGCGTATGATTTGCCGAACGCATCTTTTATTATCTCTTTCCATTTTTCATCACTTTGTTCGTGGAAACTGAAACTCAAGTCGCCCGATTGTGTTTGAAGAGCGTCCTGTAATAGTCCTTTTAGCGAGCCTGACTCTTTTTGAAGCAGGTTCAGCGTATCTATTTTCTCTGCCATAATAGCAACTTTGGTTTTGCCGTCATGACCTGTTTCTATGCGGACATCAACGCTGCCAAGTTCCTTGGGGTGAAGTTGGATTGTTATTTTACTTTCACCCTTGGAGCCTAGTGACGAAATGCCGAATTTTATCTGAGCCATTACGTCATTTGCCTTATCTGCCTTTAAAGCTCCCATGTTTTTGATGTTGTTGGATACGGTATCAACATATTTTTGGAACTTGGTGAATTCTCCGCTATTAACAGGAGTGTCGGAAGAATTCTGCACCGATGACGGATTGAAGGAATCTGAAGAATTTTGGAAGCCATTTGAATTGTTATTTGAAAGATTGTTTTGTATCCCGCTTGCCTGTGTATTGGCAGGGTTTTGTGCCAACTTGTTTGACGCTATCTTTTGGTTATCCAGTTGATTCTGTAAGTTTTTAGTTAACTCCTGAGTGTTTTGCAAATCGCCTGACATAAGGCTTTTCAAAATATCGGCATTCTTACTTGTAAAGTTGTTTATATTAAGGTTTTCCTGCCTGTTATTATCGGCTTTTTTGTCCTCAGGATTAATATTCAGCAGGCTTTTTACCTGATCGGATCTGATATCTGTTTGCTGAACCTGCGGTTCTTCGGCAATTGTTTTTGCCGTTTGTATGACATCTTCTGCGACTTTTGCTACCGATCCTTCACTGACATTAGCGATACCGCTAAGACTCTGTGTGTTTGTTTGTTGCGATTGTAACAGATTGCTGTTAATTTCAGGCGTATCACCTGATATTTCAATATTATTGAGGGCAGTGATTTGAGCCTTTGCAGAGGATTGCAGCCCTGCGTTTGCTATCTCGTTAGACATTGACGATACTGCCTTGCCTAAATTGCCCATTATATCGGCTACAGGTGTTATCTGTGTATTTAAACCCTCGGCTTCCTGCAATGAAAGCAAGCCTTCCGGTATGTGGTTGCCTAAATTTTGCTTATTACCCGATTGTTGCAATAAAGTGTTATTTGTGCCTGAATTCTTTAAGTTACCTATCAACCGTCCTAAAGAAGTGTCGTCCGAGAAATCTATCTTGCCAAGGTCTATATTCTGTGATTTTAGGGATTTTAATATATTGATTATATCGTCGTTACTTATGCCCGACGGTAGTTTTTTGGTATCAATGTTATTATTGATAAATGCTAACAGTGCGTTTTCATCATAGTTAACATCATTATCGTTTTTTTTCGAATTTATGCGATAATCCGCATCGGGTTTTTTGTCATTATCTACATAATCTTTGAAATTCCTGTCACTTTCAGCATAACGGGCGGACGGGGAATTATCACCGTTCCTTCCGGTATCAGGCTTTTCTACCTGCTGTGCCGTTAAAATGTCTAGTAACCCGAGATTCATCATATTACTTATATTTTTTATGATACCGCTTCTTTGCGATATGGAAAATTCATTCCAGCCAAATATAAGCAATAGATGTGCCAAGTCTTTTAACGCCCTGTATTTAAATGACTTTGCCGATATGAGCGGAGTTCTGCTTATGATTACAATATATAAAAAGAGGTAAAAATTGCCTTTTAGTTTAGGAAGTTATTGCCATATCTTATTTTTTAGACCGCATGGTTAAGCAAAGGGCAGAAGAGTTTTGCTTTGGTAGGTTAGAGTCAGATTCATGTGTTTTGCAAAGAATACAGGCAATCATCAAGTGGAAGTAAAGTATGCTTGCGGAAAGCAACTATTATAGTCTCTTCCTCAGCACTTAAACCGCCGGAGCATGGTTATTTAGGGTTCATAGGGGCGGCACATCTTGGGACTAAACGACTAATCTACCATATAGGTTTACCGCTACCGCCTATTCCAAGTTCGTCCCACATTTTCGTTACCTTATCTACAACATTTTTATCCATCTGTATTTTCTTGCCCCATTCACGTTTGGTTTCCGCACCTATTTTATTGGTAGCGTCAAAACCGACTTTACTGCCTAAGCTCGGTTCGGGAGAGGCAAAATCAAGATAATCAATCGGGGTATTTTCTATAAAGGTCATATCACGGGCAGGATCCATACGGGTGGATATTGCCCATATAACGTCTGTCCAGTCCCTTACATTTATATCATCATCTACCACTATCACGAATTTTGTGTACATGAACTGCCGCAAAAATGACCACACGCCCATCATTACACGCTTGGCATGTCCTGCATAAGCCTTTTTCATGGAAACCACCGCAACACGGTAAGAACAGCCCTCAGGCGGTAGCCAGAAATCAACTATTTCAGGGAATTGCTGTTTTAGCAAAGGCACAAAAACCTCGTTCAGTGCTTCACCCAATACCGAAGGTTCATCAGGCGGTCTTCCCGTAAACGTACTAAGATAAATAGGGTTTTTACGCATGGTTATGGCAGAAACGGTAAATACGGGGAACTTTTCAACCTGATTATAATATCCCGTATGATCGCCATAAGGTCCTTCATCTTCATAATTATCAAGGCTTACATATCCTTCCAGCACTATTTCAGCCTCGGCAGGCACTTTGAGCGGAACGGTCTTGCATTCAACCAGTTCAACGCTCTTTCCCCGTAGTAATCCGCTAAACTGATATTCGGACAAGGTATCTGGAACCGGCGTTACCGCCGCCAGTATCGTGCCGGGGTCTGCACCTATAACCGCCGCTACAGGGAACGGCTCATTTTTTTCCTTAGACCATCTTTTATGCTGCTGCGCTCCGCCTCTGTGCTTTAACCAACGCATTAAGGTGGTGTTTGTTCCGGTAAGCTGCATGCGGTAAATGCCTAGGTTAAAGCCGTCCTGCCCTTTCTTTGTTATCCCTTGTGTAACAACTAAAGGCCATGTTATAAGCGGGGAGGGTTCATTGGGCCAGCATATCTGTACAGGCAGTTTGTTCAGATCGATATCATCACCTTTTATAACAACCTCCTGACAAGGAGCTTTCCTGACGGTTTTAGGCGACATATTCAAAGCCTTTTTAACAATAGGCAGCATGTCCCATGCCTCTTTAATTCCGGCAGGCGGTTCAGGCTGCCTCAAAAATGCTAAAGTCTCGCCTATTTCCCTCAGATTTTCAGGTTTGCAGTCCATGCCCTTTGCCACACGCTCTACAGTACCGAATAAGTTTACAAGTACGGGTATATCGGATTTTCCACTTGGTGTTATAACATTTTCAAATAATAAAGCAGGTCCTTTTTCCGCCAGAACACGGGTTTGTATCTCGGTCATTTCAAGTTCGGTGGATACGGGGTGTTTTATCCTTATTAAATCACCGTCCTTTTCAAGTTTGGCGATAAAATCCCTTAGCGATTTATACGGCATTATTTTTTATGAATATTTAAGTTTTTTACAGAATTATAATTATTCCAAACAATTTACACGCTATTATTTCTGTCACCCCGTCGAATGACGGGGTCCGGTTTAAAAAGAGAGATTTCCCCTTGTGGCTCCAGACCCAGTCATTCGACGGGGTGACAAAATAAAAATACGGAAGTTATTTGGAAACACTATAGTTATAAACTGTTGAAAATCAAGATGCGTAAATTTGAGGAGTGTTCAATAAAAATATAAGCCGTTTAGAATATAGGTTTGATATTGTTTAAAAACGGCATTATATTAAAAAACCTAACCAAAAAAAAGAAGTAAATGTTTAAATTCCTGACTTTTATACTCATATTAACCCTTATCTCAGTTTCTGCCGTATGGTTTATTGAAAATGACGGATCGATAGTGGTTGAGTGGATGGGATACCGGATTCAAACTTCCGTCATGTTCACGGTATTTTCTATCGTAGTTCTGTTCTTTCTGCTGTTCGTTATTTTGCAGGTTTTGTCAGCTATAAAAAATGCTCCTAAGAACTATCAAAAATCAGTAAAAGATAAAAAGAAAGAAAAAGGGCTTATAGCATTAACGGAGGGTTTTGCCGCAATAGCCGCAGGAGATGTGAAACAGGCAAAAAAACTTACTAAACAGGCAGTCGGATGTCTGGGTAACGCACCGGTTACAAAACTGCTTGCCGCCCAATCCGCACAGCTTGAGGGTAATTTCGGTGAGGCTAAAGTGCATTATAGTGCAATGCTCGAAAATAAAGAAACAGAAATGATAGCTATAAAAGGGCTGCTTTTGCAAGCAGAAAAAGACGGTGATACGGAGGAAGCCATAACCCTTGCAGGCAAAGCTATTCAGGCACAGCCTAACTCGGACTGGGCAAATAAAGTATTGCTTCGTCTTTATAAAATAACCAAACGCTGGAGAGAGGCGAGGAATTTAACCGAACGTGCCGCAAAGCTTAAACTTATAACCAAAGAGCAAGCAAAACGTGATATAGCTGTGATGGATGTCGCATTAAGCATTGAGGCTAAAGAAAAAGGAAATATACAAACGGCAATAGAATATGCACAAAAAGCCTGTAAGGAATTGACAGGATTTCCCCCTTCCGCCGTTATTTACGCAAAGTTATTAGTTGAAGCCAATAAGAACAATAAGCGAAAAGCCGTCAATGTGCTTGAAAAATGCTGGAAAATTAATCCAAATCCCCTGATAGCCGATGAGTATATGGAAATTTACAGCGGCGAAACGCCTGAAAAAAGGCTTAAATACGCCGAAAGACTGCTAAAATTAAAACCTAATGATGTAAATTCACATATCATTGTGGCCAAGGCGGCAATTGCGGCAGATAATACCTCAAAAGCCAGAAACCATCTGAAAGTATCACTAAATATCAAAGAAACGGCTCAGATATGCCTTTTAATGGCTGAAGTTGAGCGAATCGAAGAGGCTGATGACGAGGCTGTAAAAAAATGGGTTAGCCGTGCCAAAATATGCCCGCCTGATACAGGTTGGCACTGTAAAAAATGCAGTGCATCACAAACCATATGGAATGCCAACTGTGATAATTGCGGTTCATTTGATAGTTTGAAATGGAGCGATAACAAATCTGCGATAAATATATTAACCCCTAAAGAGCAACTCTCTATAGAATCCTAAAGTGATAAAATCTATCTATCATAAACGCTGTAATAGCTATCAGTCCTATGATAGCCGAGGCAGGATTGTTTATAAAAAATCGTGAAGAATTATTTAAATCTCAAATATCGAGGCTTTTTACGAACCCGCTTAAGAGCAAGCCCTTGAAAAGTAAGGCTTATTAAAATTTGTAATAAAACTTTAATATTTCTCTTGCAATCAATGCCCTTTATTGATACAATAAAATTATTAGGGCTATGATAAAAACTAGGGAAGCTCCCGATAAAAAATTTCAGAGAAATCCTTAGTAAATAATGTTCGGTTTAAGTTATTCTTAGATTTTATCCTAGCCTTAATTAAAAAGATAAAAAAATAACAATACTCCAATTCCTTCAGTTCGAAAAATACACCTCCTCAAAAGGGAGGTGTTTTTTTATAATTTTTAGAAATTAAATTACTTTTAATTTTTCAATATCTATGCCCAGCACCCTTGCCATTGCTTTAGCTTTTAAAATAGATTCATCGAACTCTTTTTCAGCACAAGAATCGGCAACAATTGCTCCTCCTACCTGAAACTCGAATTTATTATCGTCAATGATGATAGTTCTTATCACTACGGACAGGTCGGCACTGCCGTCCCCGCCAAAAATGCCTATCGCCCCTGAATAAACACCTCTTCTTACTTTTTCAAGCTTTGAGCATAGCTGCATGGCTTTTATTTTCGGTGCACCCGTCATAGAACCCGGAGGGAAGCAACCTTTTATCAAATCCGATGTGCTGCAACCCTGCTTTTTTATGCCTTTTACCGTTGATGCCATGTGATGTACGGTAGCATAAGATGTCACCTCGAATAATCCTTCAACCTTTACCGAACCTTCTTCGCAGTGGCGTGAGATATCGTTGCGGCTCAAGTCTACTATCATCAGGTTTTCAGCTCTGTCTTTTTCGCTCATCTGTAGTTGTTCTTTAGACTTCATGTCTTTTTCTGCGTCATCAAAGCGTGGAGCGGAGCCTTTTATCGGTCTTGTGTCAACATTACCCTCGGCACTTACATGCACGAATCTTTCAGGACTTGAGGAAATAACAAACCTGTTATCCAGTTTTAATATGGCAGAATATGGAGCGGGGCTTACTTTACACAGTTCCACAAAAATATCGGCAGGCTGTGCGTTTTTAATTTCACCATAGAATTTTCTGGTCAGGTTAGCCTGATAAAGATCGCCTCTATATATTGCGTCTTTTATATAATTTACCTTTTCCAGATATTGACCTTTAGTCATGTTGGAAGCGGTATTAACTATCGTATGATTCAATATAGCGGTCTTTGACGGAACCGGTACATAATTTAACATCTCCTCGGACTGCCCCCATATGTCTATGCGTTTCTTTTTATGGTCGAATATAAGTAAAAGCCCGAAATTAATCATCCACATATCAGGCATATTGATGAAGAACTCTTCATCTTGAGTTAATTCTTCCAGAGAGTTTTTCAGCCCGTAACCAAGATAACCAATCCATGCATTGTCCTGCTCATGCTTATCGCTTGATAGGGCTTTTTCAAGCTCACTAAAATCCGATGATGTTATTTGTCTTTGCGGTTTCATTGCCAGAATTGAGCGTGTGCCTGTAAAATCATTTTTCAAACCGGAATATAGCATAATCCAGTTTTCTTGTTCATTTTTCAATGATGAAACTATGTCTAACGGCTCTTGCCATGATATTGTTTTTAAAAGACGCATAGCTTAGGAACCGGAACCTATTTTTTTTAGTGTTTCGATATTCAAATTCTTAGCAGAGTAAACCTTATCCATATTTTTTAAATATTTTCTTGAATTATAAACTTCATCTGCAACAAAAATATACGTATCATGTTGAACAATTGTTTTTGCTTTTTCTTCGTTTAAATCCCAGCCTATCGTTATTTCAATAGAAACGTCAATTTTGCTTGTATGAGCTGTTTTGATAAATTGCTTATAACGCTCTCTTAAGGTGCGTTTTGCTCCGATACCATAGGTTTTATTATCAATTTCAAAGAAAAAGTCGTATTCAGTGCTTTTATCTCCTTTGTCATGTACTTTTGTAATGTTTTTAATTCCGCTCGTATTAAGAACGGACAATATTCTACTTTCATAGTTTGAACCTGAATCGGAAATAATTGATTGATTTATCGACTCACTAAACATTAACATGAATATTTGATTAGATTCTAATCCTTGTTTTTGAAGTTTCTGTACCTGTTTGGAAAGTTGTTTTAATACACCAATTGCATCTACTGATAACAAATTTATATTGCCTTCATTTATTTTTTCAAAAAACAACAATGATAGCAATGCTCCGCTAACTCTAGTTTTATAGGGTTTTAAAACAGATATCTTATCACATTCTAATGAAAGAGGGTCTAGCTTAGAAAGGCTATTAAGGTCTAGTGTTTCTGAAATTTTAGCCTCTTGGAGTAACAAGTCTTTTATCTGGCATAGCCTTAAACTGAAATCAAATATTTCAATATCTTGTTGTTTTGTTAATCGCAGACTGATTTCTTGAATTAATGCAAGCTTATTTTGTGATTTAGCAAAAATATCATTGAAACTTTCGATTAATTCGTCAATATCATTTTTAAATAAGTTTATGGTTTCCAATACTTGTAAAACTTGGTTGTTTGTAGCTTTAAGTTTTACTATAAGTTTTAAAAAGAAGTAAAAGTTTAAATTAATGTCAGTTTTTTCTTTAGTAATATGCAATTTTTCTATTTTCATAACTATAATTAAATAAGTCAATTTCTTTTGGTTTATAATGAATTCTTGGTTTTTCTAGTGCAGATTTTATCTGGTTTGCTATCGCATTTATTACAGGGACGCAAACACTGTTGCCAAATTGTTTATATGCCTGCGTATCGCTAACCGGTATTTTAAACCACTCGGGAAATCCTTGTAACCTCGCCGCTTCTCTAGGAGTAATTTTTCTCGGGTTTTTATTATCCTGTTCAATTAAGATTTCAGAGCCGTCTTTATAGTACCTTGCTGAAATTGTACTTGTGTACTTAGAGTCATGGTTAAATAATGAATAACCAAAACCATTTCCTTTAGCAAGGTGTTCTTTTTTTCGCCTTTGATGCCCGGCCCACAGTCTATCAGATATTGTATATTTTTCATTAACCTCAGGTTCTAGTATATTTCCTAGCCGTGTTTCTGTGTAGCAGGGCTTAGGAAATGAAAAGTTCACATTTTGTTTAAACCCTATAATATATATTCGTTCTCTGTTTTGAGGAACTCCAAAATCTTTAGCATTTAAGACTTTGGAATAAACATTATAGCCCATATCCTCTAATGTTTTTTCTATAATTTTATATGTTTGACCTTTGTTATGGCTTTTCAGTCCTTTAACATTTTCAAGAAAAACGATTTCAGGGCGATGATAATCCAGAATTTTTGCTATATGAAAGAATAAAGTTCCCCTTGTATCTTCAAAGCCCAATTTTAAACCTGCATTTGAGAAAGGCTGGCATGGAAAACCGGCTAATAATATATCAAAATTCGGTATAGATTTTTCATCTATGAGAGTTATATCTCCTTGAGGAATATGTCCGAAATTTTCTTTATAAGTAATCTGAGCGTGTTTATCAAATTCTGAAGAAAATAAGCATTCGCCAAAAACCTCCTCAAATCCGATTCGGATTCCACCAATGCCGGCAAATAAGTCAATAAATGTAAGGCTATTATTACGAGACATTGAACATATTACACATTAGTTAATATCAAAATATTTAAACACATATACACTAAATAATATTTTTTAGTGTATATGTCAGTGATAACTTATTTAGAAGACATTCTACCAACCGGATTTTTAAAAACAAGGTGTTTTCAACTTTTCCGGCGTTGTAGCGATATTACGAAAAAGATGAACAAAGCAAGTTCTGAATGACAATTATTAGAAAGGACACTCTAAACCATGTATAAAACGCTCTGTTTTTTTGTTATAATTCTTGCAAAATATGACAAAAAACAATATACAGGCACTACTTAAAAATATAAGGATTTACAAATGTCATACAAAATAGCGGTAGCCGGTGCTACGGGTAATGTCGGAAGGGAAATATTAAGCATTTTATGGGAACGTAAATTCCCTGTTTCCGAAGTAGTTGCACTTGCCTCAAAGAATTCAAAAGGCAAGAATGTCAGCTTTGGTGATACGAAGATATTAAAAGCTCAGGTGCTTGATGACTATGATTTTACCGGTACCGACATTGCGTTATTTTCACCCGGCGGTGCGGTATCTGCCGTTCATGCTCCTCGCGCTGCCAAGGCAGGCTGTGTAGTGATAGACAATACTTCATATTTCCGTATGGATCCGGACGTGCCTTTGGTTGTGCCTGAGGTTAACCCTGATGCTATTGCCGATTATAAGAAAAAAAACATAATAGCAAACCCTAACTGCTCTACCATACAGATGCTTGTTGCGTTGAAGCCGTTACATGACGTATCAAGGATAAAAAGGATAGTGGTGTCTACATATCAATCGGTCTCCGGTGCGGGCAAGGCTGCGATGGACGAGTTGTTCAACCAGACCAAAGGTATTTACATGAACCAAAAATTACCTCCGATCAATTTTGCACGCCAGATGGCATTTAACGTAATTCCGCAAATTGATGTTTTTGCCGATGATGACTATACGAAGGAAGAATTAAAAATGGTTAATGAGACCCACAAGATACTTGACCCTAATATAGGTGTCAGCGTTACTTGTGTGAGAGTTCCCGTATTTAACTGCCATGCCGAATCGATAAATATAGAGTTTGAAAGCCCTATGGAAGTCGGACAGGCTAGGGATATCCTGCGTGAGGCAAGCGGTGTAACCGTTATTGACAACCCTATTGAAGGTCATTATGCAACCCCTATAGAGTGTGCAAGGGAAGATGATGTTTTTGTTTCTCGTATAAGAAAAGACAAAACAGTTGAAAATGGTCTTAACATTTGGGTAGTTTCTGATAATGTAAGAAAAGGGGCTGCGTTAAATGCCGTACAGATAGCGGAAAAACTTATAGAAAGTTATTTATAATATATATAAACTCTAAAGTGCATTTAACGAAAACGCCACATAATGTTATTTGGACAAAAGAGTATGAATGTATATATCAGAATTTTATTTTTTAGTTTTGCGGTTATTCTTTTTAAGCCGGACTTCTCATATGCCCGTCCTACTGTTGAGGAAATAGAGGAATTTATTTTCGAGCAGCGTAAACTAAATAAGACCCCTGACCTCATTAAAAAGTTCGGTACTGATTTTACCGAACTTTTCTTATCCAGCACGGATCTTAGCGGAGTTAATTTAAGCGGAGCCAATTTGCGTGAGGCAAGTTTATACGGAGCTAACCTTAGTAATGCTAATTTATCAAAGGTGAACCTTATCGAATCCGACCTCACATCCGCTAATCTTAATGGTGCGGACTTTTCATATACCGACCTTACCAATTGTGATATCCGAGAATCCACTGCAGAGAATACTAACTTCCGGCATTCAAAGTTAAAGAACGTATCATTTTTTAACAGTAAGCTGAACAAGGCTGATTTTTATAAGGCAAACCTTGAAAATATAAAGCTTCATGGTTCCGAATTAAAGGGAGTTAACTTTAATGAGGCAAACATGTACGGAGCCGACCTAAAAGAATCCAATCTGGAGAGGGCTAATTTTGCCGATGCGTATTTGGAAAGTTCGGACTTTCAGGGAGCAAGGGCATTTTATACTAACTTTAAATCAGCCGATATGACGGGAGCTTTGATATCGAGGGCAAAGTTCTACAAGGCAAATTTAAGTAATACTCAGATTACCGATACGATTGCGTATTATTCTATTTTCCAAAGCTCCGACATGTCTGAAAGTGACTTAAGCAGATCAAATTTTTCCGGCTCTAATATAAAGTCTGTGAATTTACGTAAAGCTATCGCTAACAAAACCGATTTTACAGGTGCTAACCTTGAGGATTCAAATTTACTTTTTTTACAGGCAGTCGAGTCTGAGTTTAAAAGTGCAAACATGACCAGAACAAAGCTTGCCGGAGCTAATCTTGAGAAGTCTTCATTTTATGAAACTATTTTACGTCTTTCCGATCTTACAAATGCGAATTTAAAAGCGGTAAATTTTGACAAGACCGATTTAAGGTCGGTCAATTTAAAGGACAGTGACTTGAGGCAAGCTGCAATATGGAACTCCGACCTTATAGGAGCAAAGTTTGATAACTCTAACCTTCAGGGAGCGAACGTACGCTATTCTAACTTTGCAAAAACAGATATTTCAAACTCTAATCTTAAGAATATGTTATTGTTTAGTACTATGGGTCTTGAGACCAGAATCAAAGAGTTGCAGGAACTTGGCGTATTCACCTCTGTAAAAGATATAGAGAAAGCCTTACAAGAAAAGAAGGATCTGTCTTATATGAATATGGAAGATCTTGACTTAACGGGTATAAATTTAAGCGGTGCTAATCTTTCTTACGGATTATTTGAGAAAACCAATTTTACGGACGCTATCTTAAATCAGGTTAATTTCAAAGGTGCGGATCTTTCCAGAGCTAATCTGGAAAAGGCAACCATACAAATGGCTAATTTTGAGGATGCCATACTAAACAGAACCTACATGCGCGGTTCTAAGCTGGACAAAGCAAATTTTACTAACGCCGACCTGAGGGGAGCCGAATTATGGCGTTCAAGCCTTGTCGGAGCGAATTTTACGAACACCAACCTTGAGGGTACTAACCTGATACAGAGCAATTTATATAAGGCACAATTTGTAAACACTCGTATGCACAGAACCGATACCAGCGGAGCTATCCTATATAAAGCTACTTTAAAGGACGTTAGAGGTATTACAAAGAACAGCCTTGAGCAGATAATTGTACGGACTAAAGTAAAACCGAAACTTAATTAATGATATGGCACAAAACAAAACTGCATTGATTACCGGTTCAACAAGCGGTATCGGAAGGGGAATAGCGGAAGTTATGGCTCAAAACGGATATAACATTGTTATAAACGGTTTTGGCAATGCGGAGGAAATCAAAGAACTGCAAAGATATCTGGAACAAAGCGGAATATCCACATCATATTCCGATGCCGATATGACCAAGCCTGAGCAGATTCATAAAATGGTTGATGATACGGTCAATAAGTTCGGTTCGATTGATCTGCTTGTAAATAATGCAGGCATACAGCATGTAGACAATATTGAAGATTTCCCTAATGAGAAATGGGACTCTATAATTGCGATAAACCTTTCTTCATCTTTTCATACTATAAAGGCGGCAGTTCCTTATATGCAAAAGCAGAAGTTCGGTCGCATAGTGAATATAGCTTCTGCACACGGCTTAGTGGCCTCACCGAAAAAAGCCGCTTATGTTGCCGCAAAACATGGAATTATCGGTCTTACAAAGGTAGTTGCACTTGAAAATGCGGAATCTGAAATCACCTGCAATGCTATTTGTCCGGGCTGGGTATTAACCCCGCTTGTACAAAAACAGATAGATGCAATTGCCGCAAATGAAAATATATCCATAAAAGAGGCGGAAATAAAACTTCTCTCGGAAAAACAGCCTGCAAAGAAATTTGTTCAGGTTCACCAGATAGGTAACATGGTTAACTTTTTATGTACCCAAGAAGCCGGAACTATAACAGGCTCTTCAATATCGATAGATGGCGGCTGGACGGCAAAATAATTATCGCCCCGAATGTTGCCAACTTTCGATTTCTCTTCTTTCATCTTCCAGTTCCTGCCAATATCTTTTGGCAAGTTGCGGTGCATAACTTTCTGCATAAGAATAGTCAATACGGTTTTTTAATTTAGATAATGAAGAATGTGCCTCTTTCATATTAACTTCACCGCCTTTTTCATAGATGGATTTATCATAATCGGTAGATTCAATATCGACAAACTGGTCAAAATCACTTTCTTTTGCGGTCAGGTTAACGTTTTTTAAATTTTCAATATGCAACCTAGCAGGCTCACTTTTTTGCCTGAGGACAAGATGCTTTGGTTGTTCCTTAGAATCCTCAAAGGAACACACTTTGTCACAGTCAAAAAAAACTTCAGGATATGTCATAATATAATACTCTGTTTGCAAGCCTAGGCTGCCAGCTTTTTCTTTAATATTTCGTTCACTACCTGCGGATTGGCTTTTCCTTGCGAAGCTTTCATAGTTTGCCCTACAAAAAACCCGAATAATTTATCCTTACCCGAACGGTATTGTTCAACTTTATCCTGATTTGAGTCTAATATCTCGTCTATCATTTGTTCTATAGCACCCGTATCGGTCACTTGTTTTAGACCTTTTTCCTCAACTATAGCATCTGCGTCCTTACCGGTTTCATACATGATGGCAAATACTTCCTTTGCCATCTTGCCGGATATCGTATTATCCTTAATAAGATCAAGAAGACCGCCTAATTGCGTAGCTGAAACAGGTGAGTCCTCAATATCATGACCGCCTTTTTTCAAAGCACCGAACAACTCCCCAGTCACCCAGTTAGCGGCAAGTTTAGGGTCGTGTCCTTTTGCCACTTCCTCGAAATATTCGGCGGTTGTCTTATCAGCTACGATAACAGAAGCATCATATGCTGAAAGCCCCATATGTATAACGTAACGTTCTTTTTTCTCGTCCGGCAATTCAGGCAGCGTATCACGCAATTTTTGTACATATTCTTCAGTAAGCTCTAAAGGAAGTAAATCAGGGTCGGGGAAGTAGCGGTAGTCATGAGCATCTTCCTTGCTCCTCATTGTTCTTGTTTCCCCCTTTACCGAATCAAAAAGACGTGTTTCCTGATCTATCTTGCCGCCCGTTTCATATACTTCCACATGGCGGTTTGCCTCGTATGCTATAGCCTGCTGTAAGAAACGCACCGAGTTTAGGTTTTTTATCTCGCATCTGGTACGCAGTTCATCGGAACCTACGGGACGCACCGAAACGTTAGCATCACAACGCATAGAACCTTTTTCCATATCACCGTCACAAGTTCCCAGATAACGAAGAATGGTGCGTAGTTTTTTCATATATTCGGCAGCTTCCTCGCCCGAACGCATATCGGGTTTTGAGACTATCTCCATTAAAGCGATGCCCGAACGGTTAAGGTCTATAAACGAGCTGTCGGGTGACTGGTCGTGCATTGATTTGCCTGCGTCCTGCTCAATATGGATACGCTCAACGCCCACTTCACGTGTGGAGCCGTCTTTCATATCAAGTACAACCGTTCCCTCGCCCACTATGGGGTCGGAAAATTGCGATATCTGATATCCTTGCGGCAGGTCGGCATAAAAATAGTTTTTCCTGTCAAATATGGAGCGTAAATTTATTTTTGCCTTTAAGCCCAAACCGGTACGTACAGCCTGACGCACACATTCCTTGTTTAACACCGGTAACATTCCGGGCATGGCAGTATCTACTAGTGACACCTGCGTGTTCGGCTCCGCTCCGAAAAAAGTTGATGAGCCTGAGAATAATTTTGATTCCGAGGTTATCTGGGCATGTACTTCAAGTCCTATTACAATTTCCCAATCGCCCGTATTTCCTTTAATAATCTGTGTCATAATATTTTTTCTGGTTATTAGTTGTTAGTCATTCGTTTGTTAAAATAGTCCCACATGTCACTCCCCCGCTTTATGCTAGGAGGATCTATTGTCATTCCAAACTTGATTTGGAATCCAAGAAGCATAAATAAGTATGCACAAAGTGCATGCATTCGTATATTTCTTGGATCCTATGGTCAAGCCATAGGATGACGTTTATAGAAGTAATATTACCTACAGCCCCTTAAACCCCGCAGCCTTTTCTAACGCACCTGCTACCTTGAACAGCGTTTCCTCATCAAACGACCTTCCGATTAATTGTAATCCAAGCGGCAGACCTTCGTTGTTCAAGCCTGTAGGGATTGACATTCCCGGTAATCCTGCCAAAGATGCAGGAACGGTGAAAACGTCATTTAAATACATAGTTACAGGATCCATCTTCTCACCTGCTGCAAAAGCTGCCGTAGGGGTTGCAGGGGTTAATATCACATCGCATTTTTTATAAGCTTCGTCAAAATCCCTTGCTATCAGTGTACGTATTTTTTGAGCCTTCTTATAATAGGCATCATAATATCCTGCCGATAGCACATATGTACCTATCATGATACGGCGTTTTACCTCATCACCGAAACCCTCGGAGCGTGTCGCCTCATACATTTCATCTAGTGACATACCTTTTTCAAGCACACGCAAACCATAACGCACGCCGTCATAACGTGACAGGTTGGCAGAGGCTTCCGCAGGGGCGATAATATAATAGGTAGGCAGGGCGTATTTTGTATGCGGCAATGATATATCCACAATTTTTGCACCTGCTGCTTTTAGCATATTCTTGCCGTTTTCCCATAATTTCTCTATTTCAGGTGACATGCCGTCCTGATGGTATTCTTTGGGGATACCTATCTTCAGACCTTTTATATCTTTGCCGACGGCTTTTGAAAAGCCCGGAGTTTCCATAGGGGTTGAGGTGGAATCTTTTTCATCATATCCGCAAATAGCTTCCAGCATTATGGCAGCATCTTTTACAGAACGGGTAAACACGCCTGCCTGATCAAGTGAGCTTGCAAAAGCTATCATGCCCCAACGTGAACAGCGTCCGTATGTAGGCTTAATTCCCACATTACCGCAAAATGCCGCAGGCTGACGGATAGAACCGCCCGTATCACTTCCTAACGCACCCATGCATAAGTGAGCCGAAACGGCTGCAGCCGAACCGCCCGACGAACCACCCGGCACAAGGGCAGTATCATCACCTTTTCTTTTCCATGGATTTTTTACAGAACCGTAATAGCTGTTAAGGTTGCCCGAACCCATGGCAAACTCGTCCATATTAGTCTTACCGAGCATCACCGCACCTTGCGAAAACAAATTAGAGGTAACGGTTGATTCATAAGTAGGAGTGAATCCGTCCAAGATGTGCGAGCATGATGTTGACCTAACTCCTTTGGTGCAGAACAGGTCTTTTACACCGACAGGTATGCCCTCCAATTTACCTACCTTACCCTCTTTACGCCTTTTATCGGAATCCTTCGCCTGCTGTAAGGCTATTTCGGGTGTTTTTACCACGAAAGCATTCAGTTCTTCTTTTTCCACCGCATCAATATGAGCTTTCGTTAATTCCTCGGAGTTAAAATCCCCGTTTTTTAATCCTGCCAATGCTTCTGTTATTGTAAGTCTGTTTAGTTGTGTCATTATTTTCTTCCTTCTTGTGTCATACTGAATTTATTTCAGTATCTACTTTTTATTTCATTAGATGCTGAAACAAGTTCAGCATGACAATTACTACTCCACCACCTTGGGTACTACGAAATAGCCGTATTGGCTGTCCGGAGCATTTGCGAGAATATCATCACGGCAACCGCCGTCAGTTACCTTATCTTCACGGCTGGGTGACTGCATATTTACTACCGATGCCATAGGCGGAACTTTATCGGTATTGACTTCCTGTAACTGCTCTACCCATTTTAGTATTTTGGAAAGCTCTTCTTGAAAATGTACTACTTTTTCATCTGTTAATTTGATTCGTGATAGTTTTGCTATCTTTCTTACTTCTTTTTCTGATAAAGACATGCTATTTTCTCTGTTTTTACAATAATAAGTGTAGTATTTATTAATACTTATGGGCGATAAAATCAAGTAAATGATAACTGTTAACACAAAAGAGTTCTTTGAGTATATTCAAACAAGCGGTGCTTTGTTGGGTCTGGACATGGGGAAAGCCAAGATAGGGATTGCTATATGCGATGCCGAACGTATTATCTCAAGCCCGATGGAGATATATCAGCGTCGCAATATAAGCAAGGATATGGGGCATTTAGGCAAGCTTTGCAAGGATAACTGCATTGTTGCAATAGTTATCGGTCTGCCGTTGGAGATGGACGGTTCGGAAAATGAGAACTGCGAATCGGTGCGTAATTTTGCCGATAAACTGAATAAAAAAACAGGGCTTCCTATATTGCTCAAAGATGAACGTATGTCAACTGCGGCGGCAACACGTGCGTTATCGGAAACCGGCATGACCCGCAAAAAACGTCAGAGTCTTGATGATAAGGTAGCGGCAAGTATTATCTTGCAGTCGGCTATTGAAACAAAATAAAAATCACCCTCCCTAATAAAACATTTATATTTTTTAATGACCCCTAAAGTGAAAACTCAAGATATTTCTGCTTTTTTATGCTACAATATCGTTTTATGTTTTATCGGTAACACAAACGTAAGTTTTAAATAACGCTATATAAATTGTCGCATGAGAGAAGATTATTTACTGTCGACGCTAAAATCAACTCAGCTTTTCGCTTCAGAGATGCAAATCTCGTACGACAATAGCAAGCAACTATATATAGGTAAATTTGCTTCTGCCAGAGGTGAATATCTAATTGAAGGACCTAACAGAGCCGAAGTTACATATGAGATGGATCGTCTTCTTCAGGAAGAATACCGCCTTATGCAAAAAGAGGTCACTAAGAAAAAATCATTCCAAGAACAGGTATCGAGCGGGCGTTCAAGGGGTAGCGGCGGTCGCAGCATGGGCGGAGAAACCGTCCATAGGATAGACGCAAGTGAGGCTAACCGGCTAAGTGCGTCAAGAGGCTTAACCGCTATTGATGTTGTAACCGGAGGTATGGCGTTAGTTGCAGGGCGTTATGTCGAGGCGGGTATAGCAGCCGCCTCATTAGTGCTTGGCGACTTTTTTGAAGGCGTAGAAAGCCTTTGGGACAAAACCGATAAAGTATATGCAGTTTCATTCGGCGGCGTGTTAATTACGGCAAGCACCCGCCGTCAGCTACGCAGAAAACTTTCCAGACAGAAACAAAAACGCCTTCAGCTTATAATGAACCATGTGCGTAAAATGGGTCTTGTAAAAGGTGCGTCAGACGGTCCCATTGAAAAATATAAGCGTGAGAACAACAAGATAAGGCAATTACGCAGAAAGAAGGAAAAGGCGTTACAGCTTGGCCCTGAAAAATGGCGGAGAACGGTATCGCCGCAAGGACAGCAAACCGGCTGGCGATCAAGGACACTTGACCTTAGAGAGCGTATAAAGGGCAAAAAAGCCCTCGCCGAACAGTTATGGGTAGAACGTATAGGAACAAGAGAAAAACGCCTGAGTTGAGAATCGTTGAATTTTATTATAGGCATTGTTCACTAAAAACCGTTTCGGAATTGTACGTTTAATGGTCTTTTCAAAGTAAAATGAGATGCTGAAATAAATTCAGCATGACAAAACAACTAGTTCTAATTACTCAAACATTAAACGTACAATTCCGAAACGGTTTTACTCTTTATATAAATATTTTCGAACAATATACTTATCATAATTTACTATCCTCTTGCAGGAAGCTAATTTTTTATGCTAGACTTCCAATTTCCAAAATTATGAGAAAGTGATTTATGCCGCCAAAACCACCCTTGCAAAGCAAAGATATAGCAAAAATTTTTTCATCTGTAAGGAACAGGCTTGATCCATCTAACACACAAGCGGCAGGTGATGATAAAAATAATGCAAATATAACGTTGCATATCGAATCACATATTGAAAAGAATTTTCCTATCGCCGCAAAACCTCAGGGGATACGTAATGAACTTCTACAAAAGCAGGACTTTGCTTCATTCGGGCAGGGGGGGGTTTTAGAAAGATTAGGCTTAGAGAGTTTTTCCCTACAAAAAAAAGCCGCTCCACAACTAAGCTTTAGCCAAGAGTCTGCTATTATACAAAAGGGTATTGTAGGCAAGATAACGTTTGATAAAAATATTTCACCTACGCATCGGAAAAAAGTAGTCGGAGCTATCGGGAATCTCATAAAAAGCAGTTCCACTTACCCTCTTGTGCGTGACGTACTTCGTTCAACGTCAAAAAGCAATTCGGTAAACAAAGTGTTTTTTATCGAAGATCCCCGTATTCCACTTACTAATAACGATTCAATGTATGCTCCTCCTGCAAAAGCCGCATTGGTCTACAATGTCAATGAAGCTGTACCCATACAAGATACGTTAAGATCATTTATACACTCATCTGCCTACGCTTTTCAGCATGATTTGATGAGTGGCGAAAAAACCCAAGGCATATTTGATAGTAATGCACTAATCAGGGCTTTCGAAAGGGATTATTTTAACAATAATGGCAATCCTCAATTAGAGAAATTTGCTAGCAAAATATCCTCCGCACGCAATGCAAATCAGCCTAGCAGCCCTAATGTAAAAAAAGCATGTGAGATACACGCACAATTTGTTGAGGAAATGGCAATTGACCCTGAAGGCACAAAAGCGACCTTTCCGGCTATCGCAAAAAAAGTGGAGGAACTACACGGGCGATATAATCGGTCACTTACCCAATCAACAGGAAGCGTAAATAAAATAATGGAACGCTAGTAAGCCTTAATTAGCGTACCCCCTCCTGCTTCCTTTGTTTTTTTATCAATCTTCTTTTTGCTATTAAAGAAGCCATTTCACCGCCGATATGTTCTTCGCCGTATTCTTTTGCTATGGCTATCTGCTTTTGTCTTTGGGCATAGCGTTTTCTTTGTTCATCTGATTTTTCATCGTAGCAATGGTGACAGCTTACACCTTCGGTGTAGTGTTCGTGTTGTTTATCTTCTTGCGTAACAGGCATACGACATGCAAAGCACTGGTCATACCGCCCCTGTTCCAGCCTGTGTTTTACCGCAACACGTGAATCGAAAACAAAGCATTCACCTTCCCATAAAGATTCATCTTCATCTACTTCTTCCAGATATTTTAGGATACCGCCCTCTAAATGGTAGACATCTTTAACACCGAGCTGCTTTAGGTATGCCGTAGATTTTTCACACCTTATACCGCCGGTACAGAACATGGCAACCTTCTTGCCTTTGAGCTTATCAAAGTTATCCTGTGCGTATTTAGGGAACTGGCGGAACATCTCGGTTTGCGGGTCAACTGCGTTTTTAAAAGTACCGATAGCGGTTTCATACTTATTTCTGGTATCGATAGTAACCACATCAGGGTTGCTGATAAGTGCGTTCCAGTCTTTTGGTTTTACATATGTTCCGACTATATGTTGAGGGTCTATATCCTCAACACCCATAGTCACTATTTCTTTTTTCAAGCGTACTTTAGCACGGGCAAACGGTATTTTATCGGCATATGATTCTTTGGTAACTATGGCTGCAAGTCTTGGGTCTGATTTGATATATAGGTGCAGTGCCTTTATACCTTGTTCGGTAGATGCAACCGTTCCGTTGATACCCTCACGGGCAAGCAGCAGGCTTCCTTTTACGTTATTATCTTGCATAGCCTTCAGGAGCGGCTCTTTAAGATCTTCAAAATCGGTTAGAGTGGCAAAGTGATACATTGCCGAAACGACATATTTTGACATAATAATAATCCTTATATAGCGAAATCCGGAACGTAAATCCAGAGCTTTAAACGACCGCCTTATAACATTATCGAATCAATTTGTCTAGTTTTTTGGGAAGGACATGTCATCCTCGAAAATTGGGGGGGAACGAGGATGACATTAACAAAGGCATAATTTCTATATAGTAAAAAATTATTGGAAGCTTTATAGCACATTTACCTCACATCTGTCAACAACCAATGTCACAAAATAATACATTTTTTACAGTTTTGTTCATATTTTCAGGAGTTCAATGCTACTTATATCGTACATAACTAAATAAATACCAATTAAAAACTGTAAATATATTAATTATTGCAATCATAAATATATACGATTAATTTATCAGCCCCTAGGTCATGTTAGTCTGAGGGATTTTTAATTTTAATATAGGTAATTTTATATGGCATTTATTCCAGGTACAAACGGTAATGATGTTTTAAACGGAACCAATGATGATGATATCATACTTGGGTTAGACGGTGACGACTTAATATTAGGTCAGTTCGGCTTTGAATATATCGATGGCGGTAACGGCAACGACACTGCCGACTATAGTTATTATAACGGAGGTATAACCTCAAGCCTTACATCTGGCGGCACTGACTTCCCTAACGATGCATCACCTACGGGCATTGATGTTCTTGTAAATATAGAGAACCTTACGGGTTCTTTGGGTGATGACGTACTTCAGGGTGATGACGGTGATAACATTATCATGGGTCTTGACGGTAACGACATAATATTGGGAGAAGGCGGCAACGACACATTGCTAGGCGGTGACGGTGACGATATTATAAGGGGCGGTTACGGCTTTGAGTATATCGACGGCGGTAACGGCAACGATACTGTTGACTACACCTACTATAACGGCGGTATAGTAACAGACCTAACCACAGGAGTTACCGACTTCCCTACCGATGCTTCCCCTACAGGTGTTGACACTCTTGTAAGCATTGAAAATGTTATAGGTTCAACGGGTAATGATATCATAAAAGGTAATTCGGGCAATAATGCACTTATAGGTGATGTCGGTGACGATCAATTATTTGGTGGCAACGGTGACGATATCCTGATAGGCGGTGAAGGCAATGATTGGATTCAGGGCGGTTACGGTTTTGAATATATCGATGGCGGTAACGGCATTGATACGGTTGATTACAGTTATTATAACGGCGGTATAAGTTCCAGCTTAACGGCAGGAGGGACTGACTTCCCTAATGATGCTTCCCCTACGGGCGTTGATATACTTATAGGAATCGAAAATCTGAACGGCTCTTTGGGTGATGACATTCTTCAGGGTGATAACGGTGACAACGTCATTCAGGGTCTTGACGGCAATGATATCATTTTAGGCGAAGGCGGTAATGATACGTTATTAGGCGGTGCAGGTGACGACTGGATTCAGGGCGGTTTCGGCTTTGAGCATATTGACGGCGGTACGGGTAACGACACTGTTGACTACAGCTATTATAACGGCGGTGTTGACACAAACCTTACTACGGGCATTACCGATTTTCCTAATGACGCTTCCCCGACAGGTGTTGATACTCTTGTAAGTATTGAGAACGTTGTAGGCTCAGGCGGTAATGACAATATCACAGGCAATTCTGATAACAACATACTTTTAGGTGGAGAAGGCAACGATTCCATCTTCGGGCAAGACGTTGACGACGTATTGCTTGGAGAAAACGGCAACGACATACTTGTCGGCGGTTTGGGTTCCGACATACTTTCAGGTGGTGCGGGAGATGATATATTCAAATTTACCTCATTATCCGATTCAGGAGCAGGTTCATTTGACTTCATATCCGACTTTACTAAGGGTGAAGACTTAATCGACGTTAGCGGTTTAGGGTTTACCGGTATTAATAACGTAGTACCTTTCGGTACTCAGTTAGCGTTCTATTATGACGGCGTTAATGATATTACCGCAGTATTATCTACGGGTAGCTTCGCCTTTATCTTAGACGGCAATGTTGCTTTAGATAATTCGGACTTTATCGTATAACGACTTTTATTTTTCTAAGGAAAAAGCCCCTATGATAAATAGGGGCTTTTTTTACTAATAACCCCTATACCTAAAAACAGGCACACATGTAACTTCATCAAATCCCACGTTATATTGTGCCGTATCATCATATGATGCAGCACCACTTGCCGTACAATTACCTGAGGTTGGGATTTGTGCATAAGACGGATTGTGGGGTAGGGAACTATGCCAGTGCAGCGTATTATTGACTCCAACATAGCCTTCAACTATCACCCAACCTGTAGCGGGTATTCCATCATCAATTTTATTGTCAACAGAAAATGTCTGTTTAGGAGTCAATGAAGGAGCAACCCCATAATGTCCCCAAGATGAATCTGAAGCTCCCAGAACATATTGATGCCCCTGCCACCGCAACCTGTTATACACCCCCCAATGAGAACCCATATCACTAAGCGGTAACACCCGTTCTCTTTCAGTCTCGGTCATATTAGCACTAACTCCGACGGTAGTATATGGTGCAGGTAATAACTCGCCGGCATTTTGTCCTAAATGCACCCAAAAATTCCAGCACTCACCATCATGACCATTACCTGAATTATTTGGTGAAACGATATTTTTGTCCCCGTTACCATTTTGAATGCCCGACCAATAATTACTAGCATTACTCATATCGCCGGGGAGAGCGTTATATTCCAATCTAAAAGTATTATATGCAGTATCAAATTTCTCAACATCAGATATTATCGAGCGAAGTTTTGTCTGTTCAACTAATTTTCCACCCCCAACAACACCGGCTACAATAAGCCCTATAATTACAATAACTACAGACAACTCAATCAGAGTAAAGCCTTCCTCAACTCTTATATTCCGGCATTTTATCATCCGTCTCTGAAGATAACTAACATGCATAATTTGTCCATTATATAGTATTTTTACTTTTCATTATATAGTATTTTTACTTTTTAAGAGTTAAAATTGTCATCCGCAACTTGTTCGGAGATCTCTATAAATTTAAATAAGATTCCCCTATAATTTGCTTCGTAAATTCATAGGGATGAAAGCATTGTTCAAAAGTGCAAATACTATCTTCTAAACCATGTAAATACTACAAGATTTTTTGAAATGTTTATTAAAGTTTATACATAAGAACACTAAAGTTCTTTTTGCCATTGAAAGGTTTTTGCGTTTCCTTCCCATCAAAAGTTATACCCTACGCTTACGGCTCCGAATATCGAGTCCTTATTCTGATCTTCAAACTCTTTAGTGCGGTAAACGGTGGTATAGCTGATACGGGCATTCCCTACGGTGAAAGAAACACCTGCACTTGCATCGAGTACAAAATATTCTTTGTCGATGCTGTGTGAGTCGGCAAATGTATTACCGTCTAGGAATATATTTCTTGCGATAGCACGCCCTTCTAATCCTGCGAAAAGCTGCCAGTCAAATTTGGCAGGAGTCGGGAAATATCCGGTTCCCGGCATTGACGGTTTTACAAGCAACGGCTTATCCTGCAATCTATTATTTTTATGAGAAAATTTTACTATACCTCCTGTGTTGGCATAGGTATATACATTCCCCAATGAAAACCCGAAATGAGGCTCAATAGCGGCAACATAATTGCCAAGCTCGGCAGATAAAGCTTCCGGCCATCTACGCTGCCACGCAAGTATTAAGCCCGGCTCATTTTTAAGCTGATTATCCCACCCCTTCGGCTCAGGACTTTCTATAAGCTTATGAACGCCTTTTTGCCCTTCTTCTCCTAATGCTAACGGTCCTATTACACCTAGGGTAACCTCATAATCATCAACATAATTGTCTTTAATGGTTACCATTGCCATAGAGCCGTAAAGGAACGCCGCCCAAGGACGGTCGGAATCGTCCTGAGCTACCTTATCTATTCTATCGGGTGTGTACATACCTTGCCCTATAGAATAAGAAACCGATGTAACATCATTAATTTCAAGCCATGGAAATATTTTCTCCAGATTTTCCGTAACACCGGGCGGCTTCTTACCGAGTTCAAACCAACTAAGCCGGATTCCCGAAGTATAGTTTTGGTCCGTTCCGGCTCCGAACAGGTCGTTTTCTACCGTTAAAGTAAAATAGCTGCGGTCTTTTTTAGATTTTATGTTATTATTTACAACCTCTTCAAGGCTGGAGTTGTCCTGTGCAAATGCGTTTGAATACGCAAATACGCTCAATACATTTAATACTAGGAATGTTTGTATGAATTTCATACCCTGTTTATAATCTAATTTACACAGGAAACAAATATAATTTTTAACCACAGTACGAAACCCTCTATATTTTGGCTGTAAATAATAGCAATATTTAAACTTGCCGTAAGAGGGCGGATTTTTGGCTGAAAACTACTAAATATGGTGGTTTTAAAAAAGTTATCCACATCCTTTTGTTGAAAAAGTATAAATTTTCTACACTAGATGTTGACATGTATAACACCAGCTTATACTATATGTGCATAGGCTTTCGGTTGTTATCCTACTTTGCACTCCTTATGTATCTCCCTTGCGTTCAAAGTTCTAACCGGAAGCCTCCCTTTTCTTGAAAATCAAAGAATTTTAGAAATACCACAGGAACCTCTGCAAAAGTCCTAAAAAACTACTCTCCTCTTGAGGGGGAGTTAAAACACGGCAGTGTTTTGTGAGGGGATTCTGCACTTACAACTATTTGTTTTACCTAACCCTAACTATGGACAAGAACTGCCGTAACCGATTGAAGTAATATACGATAAGCTCGTTTACGTATAAGGAGTTTGTAAAAATAAAAAATCCGTCATACTATGGCTTGACCATAGTATCCAAGCTTAAAAATAATGCACACACTTCGTGTGTACTTCTTTGTTATGCTTAGATTCCGGCTTTCGCCGGAATGACTGTTTACAGTGCAATTAAAAAAATCATAGTTAGATAACGACTTATGAATAGTTGGGATTACCTAAGGTTATCGCCCCCTCCCTACCCTCAGCGGGTGAGGGGACTTTTTAAGCCATATACCGACAAGAATACCCCTTTTACAGAGGCTTCTATAGCTGCATTTTGTAATATGAAAATAGTTTGAGGCATCTCATATAACTGCATATAAGATGCCTCAATAAACTAACACAACTAACTTAGGCAGTGCCGGTAACGGCATTCTTGTCTTCCGCACTCTTGCGGTTGATAAACTGCTTTGCCGCAAAAAGTATTACCAGCGTGCCTATATAAAACACCAATTGTATCGCATATGGCTTGGCGGTATAGCCGAAAAGGGCGTGTATTATCTGACCCAATAAGCTCTCATTGCTTAGTATAAAGGACGAATCCCATACCGTGAACGCCATTGACTCAAACCAACCCGCACTTGCAAGATATTTAGCGGCAGAGGCAGACATTCCTGCACATAAGAACATCAATAACCACGTGGTAACACCGAAAACATGTTTAGGAGATATCTTCAATAGTCCGAAATACATAGCACCGCCAAGAATCGTACCGGCAAAAAGACCCAGTACCGCACCCGATATAATGCTGGACATTTCCTTTCCCGATGCCATCATACCGTGCGTAAACAATACTATCTCCGCACCCTCTCTCAAAACAGCCAGAGCTATAACTACCGCTATAGTATATAAAGGAAGGTTGCCTTCAATAACTTCGTTGCTTACATGCCTTAGATGTGCTGTTAGCTCTCCGGCGTGCTTGCTCATCCAAAGTGCCGTAGCACCTATAACCGCTGATGCGGATAGCAATATAATTGCATTAAACAATTCCTGTCCCAGCCCTTCGGCGGCATTGGATATTGCCTGTGCAAAGAATGCAACGACAAGTGAGCCGAAAACACCCGCACCTAAACCTATCAATATCCATTTGTTACGCTGCTCAAGCTCTTTTGCCGCAACCATAACAACCCCTAATATTATCGCTATTTCCAGTATTTCACGGAAAATAACTATAAAAACAGGTATTACATCTGAATTTAAGTATTCAAGCATTTTAACCTTCCTTAATAAATAATCTTTTAGATAGACTACTCGGCGATAATTACACCTTGTGCGGTTGCCTCGTTGAATTCACCGAAATATTTATAGCTGCCGGCTTCTACAGGTCCGACAAAAACTATAGCCTGACTATTACCGCTGATGATTTTCTCACGGTTAAGGTCGTGACTTTCAAATTCTTCAGGTGAAGAATCCTGATTATCAATTACAAGCTTAACCTTTTCACCGGCGGGTATCTTTGTTTCGGCAGGAATGAAAAGGTGGTCTTTAATTATAATCTTAAACTCTTTAATTTCAGCAGACGCTATGTTAGCAGAAAATAATACGGCCATAGTGCCTAAAAATAATGATTTCATAATAATCCTCAATGTAAAGTAATAATGATTCTTAATTGCGTTTCGTGCAACAAATACCTAATTTTTTCTAAACGTGCAAGTGTTTTTTAAATAATACTATATTTATATAAATCTATAAAAGTTAACGGCAATGCCGAATTAACCATGCAGTTAAAGAATGACATTTGTTAAATATTGTTTTATATTAATAACTAAAGGGAAATGTATTCGGTATAAATATATAGGTAATTATGCTAGTTACACGTAGGCAGGTTCACCAGCTTAAAAAGAAAATAAAGAACACAATTATGCTATTAACCATAAGCGGTATTGTTGCATATGGAGGGTTATATTTTATGGGAAAGGGGTATATTAACAAATATGATTTGCCTTTTTTGCCTGACGAAATGAATTTTTACCTTTTTTTAAACGGCTATAAATTAAATGAAGTTGAGACTTATATACCTGATGCCCCATTGCAAAAAAGACTTAAAACAAATAAAGATTTTACGAGTAAGGATAAAAAATACAGGTATGTAGCACATTCAACAATTCAGTTTTATGGCAGGGTTTTATCAATAATAAGATATCGAATAGACGATAAAGCTGAAATATCTCCTTATGACATGGCATCGGGGTGGTTGGATATGTCTAGGGTGGAGCTTATAAGAAATCTTAGGTTCTCGCAGGGTGATAGGAGGTTATACACCGACCCGTGGGACACATGGGCACCTGATGACCCGAGAATTTCAATGAACTTTACTAATATGCATATTATACCTGCAAATAGTAAAGTTATGCAGACATTATCTACTATAAAAAAATATGACGTATTTGAAATGGAAGGGTATCTGGTAGATGTAAGAGGGGTAGAAAAAGAATATGTGTGGAATAGCTCAAGAACAAGAGCCGATATAGGGCGAGGTTCAAGCGAAATAGTTTATGTAACCGGTCTAAGAAGACTTGAACCGCCTATCAAATTGGAATAATTGTGGAATCCAAAAAATAAAAAGAAGTATGAACAACTTATGTTCGAGATAATACAAATTGCCGTTTTACCGCATAATGCAAATTATAACTATATACTGCACGGGGGAGGGGAAACCGTAATCGTAGACCCGTCTTTATCCGCTCCCATTATAGATGTACTCAAAGAAAAAGGGTGGCGTGCGGATAAAATAATCAACACACATCACCACTGGGACCATACTGACGGCAATATGGAGTTAAAGGAATTCTATAACGCAAAGGTAATAGGATTTTCGCAAGATGCCCATAGAATCCCCGGCATCGATATTCCGTTAAATGAAGGAGATGAAATACAAATATGCGGTGAAAAAGCTCGGATAATGTTTCTGCCCGGTCATACTACGGCTCATATCGCCTATTATTTTGAAGAATTAGATATACTTTTCTCAGGAGATGTTATTTTCGCAATGGGTTGTGGCAGACTATTTGAAGGAACTTACGAGCAAGCATATGAAAGTTTGCAAACAATAGCGTCACTGCCACTACATACCAAAATTTACTGCGCACATGAATATACGCTAACTAACGGTAAATTCGCACAGAAAATCGACGCTGAAAATGAAGATATAAAAACAAGAATGCAGATTACTGAAAAATTACGGGAACAAAATATTCCGACTATACCCACAACTGTGGAAATCGAACTAAAAACCAATCCTTTTGTCAGGGCTAAGAATGTGTTTGAATTCGAGAAAATACGAAAAGCAAGGGATAGATTCTAGCAGGGAGTGAAAAAATTCAACGTTATATCAATGCTTGTTTAACCATTGATTTTGTGTTTTTTCTTTTATCTCTATTCCCTGTAAGATACCGTTTGCGTATATATGCGTCACTCTCATGGTTATGTTAATCTGAGATACTTCATTTTCCACATGTTCCTCGTTATGCTCAGAAACGGGTTGCCCCGTTTGTTTTAAAATATCCTTTTTATTATCAATAATTTTTTCCATTGCCTTGCCCCTCTTAGTCCTTACATATCTGTTAATATTCTATTGATATCTAAATATAACAATCTTTTGTTGCAAAAACGTTTCAATGTGGGGCGTTTTATAAAAAACTTTATTTTTGTAAATTAACTGAAATAAAAATAGGCACCAATGTAAAGAAAATGCAACAAATGGTGTAAAGACAAGAGCTTTTGTCACGAAAAGTTGGCGTTTAAACTTGTTGATATCCCCGAACAAGTCGGGGATATCAATTCTAACTCTTCAAAATTCCTTGGTTAATTATACAGCTTAAGCCGGAACAGCTTCTTCTTCGGTTACAGAATCAGCGTCACTTGTTTTTAATATTCCGGCTTTAGTAAGTATTTTCTTCTCAATCTCATTTGCCATCTCAGGATTTTCAAAAAGGAATTTACGGGCGTTTTCTTTCCCCTGACCTATACGGGTACTTTCATATGAGAACCACGAACCGGCTTTTTCAACAATACCTGCCTGCACACCAAGGTCGATTATCTCGCCAAGCTTGGAAATACCCTCACCATAAATTATGTCGAACTCAACCTGTTTAAACGGAGGGGCAACCTTGTTCTTAACTACCTTAACTCTTGTCTGGCTGCCTACAACATCTTCCTTATCTTTCAAAGAGCCTATGCGACGTATGTCAAGACGAACGGAAGCATAGAACTTTAACGCATTACCGCCGGTAGTAGTTTCAGGGCTGCCGAACATAACACCTATTTTCATACGAATCTGGTTAATGAAGATAACCGTACAGCCCGTCCTTGAAACGGAACCGGTCAGTTTCCTGAGTGCCTGACTCATAAGGCGTGCCTGCAAGCCCATATGTGAATCCCCCATATCTCCTTCTATCTCCGCCTTAGGAGTAAGGGCGGCTACCGAGTCAACAACAACAACATCAACCGCACCGGAGCGTACCAGCGTATCGGTTATCTCTAAAGCCTGCTCACCGTTATCCGGCTGTGATATCACCAGATTATCAATATCAACTCCGAGCTTTTTCGCATATTCGGGGTCAAGAGCATGTTCTGCATCGACAAAAGCACATGTTCCGCCTTTCTTCTGGGACTCGGCTACTATATGTAATGTAAGGGTGGTCTTGCCCGAACTTTCAGGGCCGAATATCTCTATAACACGCCCCTTTGGCACTCCGCCCACACCCAAAGCCATATCAAGCCCAAGTGAACCTGTAGGAATGGCGGCAACTTTCATCGTTTCCCTCTGACCAAGCTTCATGGCGGAGCCTTTACCGAATGCTTTTTCTATTTGTGCAAGAGCAGTATCTAATGCCTTTTGTTTATTATCGTCCATTTATATTACCTGTTTTTACGAGTTTTATTGATAACAATCAGCTATACTAAAGTTAGCGATAGTTTGCAAAATATTTATATCACCTACGACCGAAAAGCTTTTCGATATCGTTTAATTTCAGTTCAACATAAGTAGGGCGACCGTGATTACACTGCCCCGAATATGGAGTTTTTTCCATATCACGAAGTATGGCGTTCATCTCATGTATATTAAGCCTACGTCCGCTCCTGACAGAACCGTGACAAGCCATAGTGCCGCAAACATGCTCAAACCCCTCCTGAACGTTCAATATCTCGCCATGTTCTTCTAAGTCATTTGCAAGGTTTTTTATTAATCCCTGTGCATCAACCTCACCGAGCAATGCGGGAGTTTCACGCACTACTATCGCACTATCGCCGAACTTATCGATAATCAGCCCCATTTTCTGTAAAGCTTCTTTTTGCTCAAAAACCCTCATCGCTTCGATAGGGCTTAGTTCTACGACCTCCGGTATCAGCAATCTTTGTGATGCTACGCACTTGCCTTGCATCGCCTCTTTCATGCGTTCATATACCAGCCTTTCATGTGCTGCATGCTGGTCAACAATAACTATACCGTCCTTGGTTTGTGCAACTATGTAAGTTTCATGCAACTGACAGCGTGAAACCCCGAGCGGATTATCATTTACCGCCCCTTCTTCCGTCTGCTCCTGCCTTACCGACACAAGCTGTTGCTCTTTATTAAAAAGCTGTTCCTGAGGAGCGTTCACGGCAACCGAAGGCTGTCTGAATTCAGCGATTTTTTCATTTAGTGCCGGTCTGACCTCTCCCTCCTTATTAGGGAAATACGCACCGAAATTCCTGTTAACATCGCTGTATGAAGGTCTTGGAAATGCGGCTATTCTGCCTGCATTTTGCGACTCAGATGAAGGCTTGAACGCACTTAGTGCATGTGCAGATACGGTTGAAGATGCCCTGTGTCCTGCGGTAGACAGGGCGTTTTTCAACGTGCTGACTATCAAACCACGCACCAGACCGTTATCACGGAAACGCACTTCTGCTTTGGTAGGGTGTACATTGACATCAACCTCCCCGTTGGCAAGTTCAAAAAATAATGCCACGACAGGATATCTGTCACGGGCAAGGAAGTCCTGATATGCGGCTCGGATAGAGCCTAAAAGCAGCTTGTCCTTAACCGGACGGTTATTTACGAATATATATTGTGAAGATGCCGTACCCTTAGAATATGTCGGCAGACAAACATGACCGTGTAGCCTGATTCCCTCTCTGGCTGTGTCAACCTCAATGGAGTTTGCGTCAAAATCACGGGATATCAGGTCATTTAAGCGTTCATTAAGTTTGCCGCCTTTAGATGTGTTTATAAGTTCTTTCTTCTCGTTTTTCAGTGTAAAACCGACATGCGGGTTAGCCATTGCAAGTTTAGTAATGACTTCCTGTATATATATAGTCTCTGTTTTTTCGGTCTTTAAAAATTTCAATCTGGCAGGAGTTGCAAAGAACAAGTCACGCACCTCTATTTTTGTACCTTTGCTTATCTGTGCAGGGAAAACTTCGGACTTTTCACCGCCATCTACTTTTATTGCCCATGCGTCATTTTCTCCTTCATGACGGCTGGTTATGGTCATACGTGATACCGAACCGATAGAAGGCAGAGCCTCCCCCCTGAACCCTAAGAAGTTTATGTCGAACAAATCATCATCGGAAAGTTTTGATGTAGCGTGTCTTTCAAGGCATAAGTCAAGCTCATCGGCAGTCATGCCCTTACCGTTATCGGCAACCGAAACCAGATTGCGTCCGCCGTTATTTATAACGACATCAATTTGTGTTGAGCCTGCATCTATAGCATTTTCGACCAGTTCTTTAACCACCGACGCAGGTCTTTCTATTACTTCTCCGGCGGCGATTCTGTTTATTGTAGTGGGTGATAGTATGTGTAGTTTCATAAAAATATTTTAATTATTTCATTTTTTTATATGTTATTATATACATCGGAATCGTTAAATTCAAACTATGTATTTTATTAACTTTTTAGGGGGCGTTCAATAAACATAGCCTTTGTCATGCTGAATTTATTTCAGCATCTCTAACATGACACAGTAGATGCTGAAACGAGTTCAGCATGACAAAAATTCAAAATTTCAGTACAATTTTTACAAAAGCTATGTTTATTGAACACTCCCGCTTTTCATCATAAAAAAAGGACTTGTTTATATTTTTTTAGGATTCGTTAACCATTTGTTAACCATTTGGGTGCATTTTAGTTAACGCTTAGTTAATTTGACGCATTTTTTTGTCACTACTGCTAAAATGATATTAATAGTTATATTTTCCTTGAAAAATAAAACTTTTAATGTGAAAGTAAGTAGTCAACATTGAAAAGTGTTTTTAACATTAATTTTTTATAATAATAACTTTATAACAATGTATGTTTAAATTTTTCCGTAGGAGCTTTTGAGAATGCGAGTATTATTAGTTGAGGATGATTCTGCAACGGCAAGGTCAATTGAGTTGGCTTTAGCTTCAGAGGGTATAGTCTGTGATATTGCAAATTTAGGGGAAGAAGGTTTAGAAATCGGCAAAATCTACGATTACGATATAATCATTCTTGATTTAATGCTACCTGATATAGACGGATATGAAGTTCTATTGCGTCTTCGCTCTGCAAAAATACAGGTTCCTATTCTTATATTGTCGGGTTTATCCGGCAGTGACCAGAAAATTAAAGGTTTAAGCTTCGGTGCCGATGATTATCTGACCAAGCCTTTCAACCGTGGCGAGTTAGTCGCTCGTATTCAGGCTATAGTAAGGCGTTCTAAAGGTTACTCCGATTCGGTAATACAGATTGACGACCGCATTGTTATGAACCTTGACAGCCGTACCGTTGAAATTGATAAATCGCCTGTTCACCTTACTTCAAAAGAATACGGCATATTAGAACTTCTTGTTCTTCGCCGCGGCTCCTTAATTACCAAAGAAATGTTCCTGAACCACTTATATGGCGGCATTGATGAGCCCGACCTTAAGATTATCGACGTATTCGTATGTAAATTACGCAAGAAGTTGGCTAAGATTACAGGTGGGTTTAACTATATAGACACCGTCTGGGGCAGAGGTTATATCTTAAAAGAGAATGCGTCCGAAGATGTGGAGGCTGCCGTTCCTGCCGAGCAAGGAGCCTGAAAGGGAAAGACTCCGGCGGAGGATTTGTGAAGAAGTGACTAATCTTAAATATAACGGGCGAGCTTGCCTTGGCATTTTGTCATGCTGAACTTGTTTCAGTATCTTCTTGTGTAATGTGCAATGCTACTAGATGCTGAAACAAGTTCAGCATGACATCAATTAAAAGTTGTAGTACAATTTTTACAAAATCTATCCTTATCGAAAACTCTTATTACTCAGCCCTTTCACCAAAAATAGCCGTACCTATCCTAACATGGGTAGCACCGCAATCAATTGCCTGCATATAATCGCCGCTCATACCCATACTGCAAATATCAAGATTATGTTTATTACATAAGTCCCGTAGCATTTTAAAATGCGGCTGAGGGTCTTCGTTTGCAGGCGGGATACACATTAATCCTCTTACGGGCAATTCTTTTTCTATGCAATCTTTGATAAACATATCGGCATCTTTTGGTAGCACTCCGGCTTTTTGCGGTTCTTCACCCGTATTTACCTGAATAAGGCAAGCGGGGTATTTATTTTGTTTTTTCATTTCTTTTATAAGTGCGTTTGCAAGCTTTTCCCTGTCCACCACCTCTATAACATCAAATGTCATTATTGCCTCTTTTACCTTATTTGTTTGCAATGCTCCTATTAGATGAAGCTCCACATCAGAGTGTTTTTTACGAATTTCAGACCATTTCTGCACGGCTTCCTGAACCTTATTCTCACCGAATATTTTGTGTCCTGCCTCAATAGCCTGCAATATTTCACCTGCAGATCTATATTTACTTACCGCTACTAATTTCGCTCTTTCGTTAATTTGATAAGATATTTTTAATAAATTTCGTTTAATCTGTATCATAAATGTAGTTTTTTTAAGTTTAAGGGCAATTTAAGATGTATTTTTACAACACTAATGCATAAAAAGGGGTGCAGGTAGCATTATTAAAACATTATCTGTTGTTATCTTGAGCCACGATACTATCTTGTTCAAAGGTTATTTGAAATATTATTTTCAAGTACGACTGAATTTAGTTTTTTACTATTAAATTTAAAATATGGATAACAAAATGAAAAAAATCTTACTTGCTACAACTGCTGTCGGTCTATTTGCGGCTGCTTCGGCAAATGCATCAGGTCCAACTGTGACTGTTGGTGGTTATGCTGATTTCCAGGTCGGTTCATCTGATCAGGAATCTTTATTTGAAGCTAGTCCTGCGACTAACGCATTCTCTAAAGACTTACACACAAGAACGGATACTGAAATTTACATTAAAGTTGACGGTAAAACCGATAACGGTCTTGGCTATGGTGCTTTAATTGAGCTTGAAGCCGATGTAAGTGCTGATGATGATACGGGTGCTAACAACAATGCCGAAAGAGCTTATATATACGTAGAAAGCGGATTCGGACGTGTTGAAGTGGGTGCTACGGGTGATGCAGGTGATGCATTACGTGTTGACGCAAGCACATTTGCTCGTGCAACAGGCGGTATCGGTGGTGATTTCTACAAATATGCCGACCTAGGAAACTCTCAAACTCCTGTAAGTGTTAGCGATTTTTATATACTTCCGGGTCTTCCGACTGCTGTCGGTCTAACAGGTGAAGCTGATGGCGGTGTTAAAACTGCTCGTGCTACTGCTAACAAAATCAGCTACTACTCTCCGCGTATCCAAGGTTTACAACTTGGCGTAAGCTACACTCCCGACCAAGATGAGCGTGGTACTGCATCAGGTTTCAGCAGTGATTCAAACGGTGCTGCCGGTGCTGTTACAGGTATAGAAAATGCATGGAATGTCGGTTTAAACTATGACGGTGAGTTCAGCGGCTTCGGAATTGAGGCTTCTGCTCAGGCTGAGTGGGGCAACACTGAAAATGCAGGTCTTGTTGCTACTACTCGTGATGACCTTCAAGCTTATGCTTTCGGTTTAGCCGGTAGCTATGCAGGTTTCACTCTAGGTGGTTCATACGGAATTATTGATGAGTCTTCAAACACAGCTACATTGAACACTGAAACCGATTACTGGACGTTAGGTGCTGCTTATGTATTCGGACCATTCGGTACTTCGGTATCTTACATGGATTCAACTATTGAAAACCAAACCGGTACAAATGATTCTGAATTCCAGAACATAGTAGTTGGTGCCGATTATCAATTAGCTCCGGGACTTGTTCCTTATGTTGAAGTTTCTTTCTTTGAAACCGATAACAACATAGCTGACGTTGCCGGAACTTCCGTTGACAACGAAGGCACTATATTTATCGTAGGTACTGAGTTAAACTTCTAAGTTTACTAGTATTAGAATATTAAAAGGCGGATCATACGATCCGCCTTTTTTTGTTGAAAGTTACTACCTCTGCAAAAGTCTAAAAAAATTACTCTCCCCTTGAGGGAGAGTTAAAAACACGAAGTGTTTGTTATACCTGCATGCGTCGCCCCCTCCCTAACACCTAACCTTTCCCCGTAAACGGGAGAGGGGATAAAAAGAACTCAAATTTCAACTTTACAACCTTTTGCAGAGGATTCTATAGCACTTTAAATTATAGTATTTACACTTTTTGACACTTATGATTGTCAATCCCCGCTTTATGTGGGGATCTACCGTCAATTTAAATTAGATCCCCCTATAATTGCCTACGGCAATTCGGGGGGTGACAGCAGTATCCAAAAGTGTAAATACTATAATTTAAAGGACTATATATAATTAAACCAACAAATCCCGATTTCCGCCAATTGCCGTTGTGTTTACCGTATATGTCTTTTCGGTTACGAATCTTAAAAGATAGTTAGGTCCTCCGGCTTTAGGTCCCGTACCTGAAAGCCCCTCACCGCCAAAGGGCTGCACGCCTACCGTTGCACCTATCATATTACGGTTAACATATAAGTTACCCACATTGACCCTTTGCCTGATATATTCGGCTCTTGATTCTATCCTGCTTTGAATGCCAAGCGTCAGCCCGTAGCCTGTAGAGTTAACTTCTGCAATAACATTATCAAGATTCTTCCCGCTATAGCGTACAACATGCAGGACAGGACCAAACACTTCCTCTTTCAAATCGGCAATAGAATTTATCTCAAACACATGCGGAACTACAAAATATCCTGCATCGGCAATTTCACTTTTTATATCGGCTTTTGCCACCTGCTTGTGCTTGCTTTTCATACTCCTTATATGCGTATCAAGTTTCTTTTTTGCGTCAATATCAATAACGCTTGAAATATCGGTTTCCAACATTTGGGGAGAGCCGATATTAAGTGTTTGCATAGCTCCCGATAGCACTTGCAGCAACTCATCTGCAATATCATTTTGCACATATAGAACTCTCAAAGCCGAGCATCTTTGTCCTGCACTCATGAACGCCGATTGGATTATATCGTCAACAGTCTGTTCAACCAGTGCCGTAGAATCAACTATCATAATGTTCTGACCGCCTGTTTCTGCGATAAAAGGAATTATAGCCCCCCCTCTTGCCGCAAGATTATTATTGATAATATTAGCGGTTTGATTAGAGCCTGTGAACACAACTCCTTCAACTCTATGGTCATTGAGCAATTTTTTACCGATAGCCTCGCCGTCACCAAGCAGCAGGTTTATCACACCCTTAGGCACGCCCGCCTCACGCAATAACCTGACGGCATATGCGGCAATAAGAGGGGTCTGTTCGGAAGGCTTTGCAATTACCGTATTACCCGTCACAAGTGCGGCAGATACCTGCCCCAAAAAAATCGCAAGCGGAAAATTCCACGGGCTTATGCATACAAAAACCCCTCTGCCGGTATAAGAAAGTACGTTCTTCTCACCTGTAGGACCTTGCAATATAACTTCTTCCCCCAGCAGTTTCCTTGCCTGTATTGCGTAATATCTGCAAAAATCCACTGCCTCACGCAATTCCGCTATGGAATCTGCTATTGTCTTGCCGGCCTCCCTCATACATAACGAGATTACCTCAAGACTGTTCTTTTCCAGAAGGTCAGCCATTTTCTCAAGAATTTCCGCCCTTTGGTCTACCGGGGTCTTGTTCCATTTTTCAAATGCCTTATGGCTTACCTCCACAGCTTCTAAAACCTGTGTTTGTTTTATATTACTTACCTTACCGACCTTGTCCTTATTGTTATAAGGACTGTAAACATCCTGAACCTGCCCTGAAACTTCTTTATTGCCGATAAATGAATTCGCGAGCCATTTATGACTCTTGAATTTATCCAGTTCACTCAGGAACTTTTCGATATCTGCCTTATTACCCGTATCCAAGCCTTTTGAGTTTTTTCTATCCTCATAAATATCCGACGGTAAAGGGATTTTATTTTTTTCAGCCTTATATTCAACAATATCTGACGAAAGGTTATTAGGTGCTATTTTATCATCGGATACATTTTTTACAAAAGAGCTGTTAGCCGAGTTTTCAAGCAGCCTTCTTATCAAATAGGGCAATAGCTCCTTATAGCTTCCTACGGGTGCATATACACGACAAGGATATTTTTTGACCACCTCGTCATATATAGAGCCGCCCATGCCGTGTATTAGCTGGAACTCGAATTGTTTACCTTTTGCGGCCTTTTCTATTTCGGCGATAGTAACGGCGTTATGCGTAGCAAACTGAGGATATATGTGGGCTTCTGTTTCCAGCATTTTATATGCACATGCCAGATATGATATATCGGTGTGTTCTTTATGCGTAAATACCGGATAATCCTCATGTGAGGCAATTTGTGACTTTTTTATTTCAGCGTCCCAGTAAGCACCTTTTACCAGCCTTACGGGTATCTGTTTTCCGATATGTTTTGCCAGAGCCTCAATATAGTCTATAACCGCATAAGCGTGCCTTTGATAAGCCTGTACCGCCAGCCCTATGCCCTCCGCTTCTTTTAGGTCGTTATCGCATAAAAGTTCGGTAAAAATTTCCAGTGTAAGGTCTAGTCTTTCGTATTCTTCGGCATCTATAGTTATTGACATTCCGGCATCAAGGGCCTGCATAACAACTTCTTTTAATTTAGGCAGAAGCTCGGCTTTTACTTTTTCAATATTTGTATAATGAAAATGGGGGTGGAAGGCAGAAAGCTTTATAGATATAGCCGGTCTTTTATATCTGCTTTGCGTCAGGTCAACCGCATTTTGTATCTTCTCAATAGCGGTTTTATATTTGTTTATATATCTCTCTGCCTGCTCGGGTGAGCGTGCCGCCTCGCCAAGCATATCGTAAGACATGACATAGCCTTTCTTCTCATATTTTTTTGCACGGCTTATTGCATCGTTAATATCCTGCCCCGTAACAAAATGCCCGCCCAGCAGCTTCATAGACTGTTTTATAGAAGAGCGTATAAAGGGTGTTGCAGCAGATTTAACAGGTTTTTCCCGATTCAGGAATTTGCCTACTATTTTCATGCCCAAAGCCGAGGCTTTCATGACCTTTGAGTTTCCCTTGCCTTCAAACTCGTCCCATTTTACACCCTGTAGCTTGTCATATATAAGGGCGTTTGCAGTCGAACTATCGGGAACCCTAAGCAATGCTTCACAAAGGGAAAGTATCGCTATACCTTCGTCCGTATCAAGACCGTACTGCCTGAAAAAAGCTTCAATACCTATTGAATCGACATTACTCCTTATATGTGCAATATAACTATTTGCGGCAGTCTTTATCGGGGCAAAGCTGCCACGTTTATCTTTTACGATTTTCTTTAATTTAAGAACGGTTTTATCTTCGGAGCATTTTGCTTGTGAACTGACCTCAAATAATAATTTACCTAATTTTTTATCCATAAAATAACATTAAATTCCCTGTTAAATAACAAGACTATTTTTGACATAATATATTTATATAGTCAATTAACCTGAGCTTCTTAAGCAGGATTTATATATTGTTGAGACTCGGGTAGTGTCGACAAATTATTAATGAAAAGTGAAAATACTATAACTATCTGATTCGTTCTCTTCGACTGCTTTCAGGTTCTGTGCCAACCGGAGGAAGTGCGTCTTTTTCCATTTTACCGTCCTCAGGTAACGCTCCTCTTTGTCGCCTTTCAGCTTCACCGGCTCCTATATGTTTTATAAGCAATTCATTGGTTTTTTTAGTTTCTGCCAGAATTTCTTTTAACAATTTTGTTTGTTCGGTATTTTCTGCAACAATAGCAGTTCTGTCATCAACTGCACTTGTGGACTTATTATTAAATCCCGCATAAGCCGTACCCGCTGTTAAAATAAAAGTAACGGCAACGGCACTAATATATTTTTTATTCATTATTTGTCCCCTTTTTAGTAGAAAATATAATATATTATATTATCATGTTATACATATAATTATACTATAATTTTATTATGACAAACATTATTATTTGTGCCATTGATACTAAAGACATCAAACAGGCAAAAGAGCTTGCTCTTGCGGTAAAGGACAGCGTGGCAATGGTTAAATGCGGTCTTGAGTTCTTTACGGCACATGGTGCGGAAGGTATAAAAGAGGTTGCTTCAACCGGAATCGACATATTCCTTGACCTGAAGTTCCACGATATTCCCAATACGGTTGCCGAGGCCGTAAAAAGTGCCGTTAGCCTTGATGTTAGCATAATAACTATCCATGCGCTCGGCGGCAAGGCGATGATGCAGGCCGCATCTTATGCGGCAAAAGAAGAGGCGGCAAAGCTTGGAAAACAAAAACCGCTGATAGTGGGGGTTACGGTTCTGACTAGCATGGACGACAACGAACTAAACGGTATAGGGATAGATAGAACGGCTTTTGAACAGGTGGAAATATTAGCAAAACTGGCAAAGGAATCCGGACTGGACGGAATTGTCTGCTCGCCGCATGAAATAAAATCGGTAAAATCGATATGCGGCAAGGATTTTGTAACGGTAGTACCGGGCATACGCCCAGACTCAGGCACCAATGACGACCAGAGGCGTGTTATGACACCAAAACAGGCGGTAAATGAAGGAGCTGATTATATTGTAATCGGCAGACCGATAACACGTTCGAAAAATCCTGCAAAGACTGCGCATGATATTTTTAATAGCATAAAATAATTCTTTACTGGATTTTGTGACATATTATTGTTATGATTTCCGCCCCAACCTTATGTTAACTATAATTTCTTTATAAAATATGATTAAGAAAATACTAATTTGTACATTATCTGCTTTTTATGCATTTGGCTCATATGCATCGACAGATGGCTATCAGGGCTATGATTCCAAGGCTCCTGTCGAGATAACATCGGATACTCTGGAAATAGAGCAAAATAAGCAAAAAGCCGTATTTAAGGGCAATGTTGAGGCTATACAAAGCAATATTACTATCAAATCCGATGAGATGCTTGTTCATTATAAGTCAGGTGGAGGTGAGTCCCAAAACTCGGTATCGAAGGTTGAAACCGTAGGCAATGTCACGTTAAAAACCCCTAAAGAAACTGCAAGCAGTAATAAGGGCGTTTTCGATGTAGATAAAAAACTCATTACTTTATTAGGTAATGTTTCATTAAAAAGTGGAAAAAATGTGGTAAAGGGCGAAAAGTTTGTTTATAATTTGAACACGGGTAAAAGTAGTATCGTTAGTGATACGAAGCAAGAAGCGAACGGGACGGAGAAAAAAGGACGTGTTAAGGGGATTTTTATTCCCGAACAATAGTTTTTCTCTTTTAAGATACAGGTAGTCTATGATTAAGAGATTTATGGATAAGAAATCACTCTCGGTGAGGGAAAGTGCTGAAACATTGAAAAAGATAACATCCGGCAATACGCCGAAAATAAAAAAAACAGCCGATAAGAAGCAAGTGGATTTTGAAGCACTTAATAAGGCGGCTATAGATAAGATTACTAAAAAAAAGCCTGTAGCCGGTCAAAAATCCCTTTTTGAAGAAGCTGTGGCACAAAAGCCCGTTACTCAACCTCCTGCTAATGATATAACAGCGGATAATAAGAATGTTACCTCCGCTGCCCCTGCAATAGAGAAATCGGCTAAAGATGCAGTTACGAAAGAAAATAATGTTCAAGAGTCTTTTATTGAGGCTATTAATGACGAGCAGGTTGCAAAGGAAGTAAAAAAACAAGAGAAAAAGCCGTTCTTAAAGGCAGTAACCTCAATAACCTCTGAAGAAAAAGAGGATACTCCTAAAAATGAAAAACCGGAAGAAACGCATGATGAGCCGCCGCAGATAATCAAGTTCGAGAGCCTGAAAAAGCAAGACTCTTCAAAAGAAAATGTTTATTCTATGGGGAAAAAATCCGAAGAAAAGAAAAAACCCAAAAAACCTAAGTTAATTGCAACAAATCCTAAAAAAGGTCTGCATATTTGCAATTTAGGTAAGTCATATGGTGACAAGCCTGCCGTGCGTGATGTGTCTATGGTATTAAACCGTGGCGAGGCAGTCGGCTTATTAGGTCCTAACGGTGCAGGTAAAACTACATCATTTTATATGATAATGGGTCTTATCCGCCCTGATTACGGCACTATATCACTTGACGGAACCGATATAACCAACCTTCCCGTTTACCGCAGGGCAAGAATGGGTATAGGCTATCTTCCACAGGAAGCGTCTATATTCCGTGGTATGACGGTTGAAGAAAACATACTTTCGGTTCTGGAGATATCCGAGCCGGTTTCAGAAAAAAGGTCTGCCGAGCTTGACTCGCTACTTGGTGAATTTTCGATAACGCATCTTCGCCGCTCTCCGGCAATTGCCTTATCAGGCGGTGAGCGTCGCCGTGTCGAGATTGCAAGGGCACTTGCGAGCAACCCTTCATTTATACTTCTTGACGAGCCGTTAGCCGGCATTGATCCGGTTGCCGTAGCCGATATCAAAGAGTTGATATCGCACTTGAAGAACAGGGGAATAGGGGTTCTTATCACCGACCATAATGTCCGTGAGGCACTAGACCTTATCAACCGTGCTTATATTATCCATGACGGTAAGGTGTTGATGGAAGGCACTCCTGCGGAGATTGTAGGCAACAAGGAAGTACGCAGGGTATATCTTGGCGATAAATTCAGCCTTTAAGTTTTATGCTTTTTGTCATTTTGAACTCGTTTCAGCACCGATTGCTTGTGAAAAATACTAAATAACCCTCATCTTTCCGGTTAACCGATCACATTCAATTTTTATATTTTAGGGGTATAATTGTACCCCTATTTATCCCTCCATATACCCCAAAATCGATAGTAGATCCCCGCATAAAGCGGGGGGACAATCATGAGTGTCCAAAAGTGTAAATACTATAATTTAAAAGGTTATAGCGTAACCTCTTAAGCACGTAATTAGCATGCCTTTCTGTACAACCTGATTTTTGATTGTTATGCCATTCACGTGCAACATTTTCAAAAGAGTTCTCTGCATTAATATATTGAGTTAGCTTTTCAACTTTTTTCTTTTTCGCTGGGTCAATACCCTCTCTTATCAGCTTTCTGGCTTCATCTCTTTTTTCACGGGCTTCTTTTAATGATATTTCTGGATATACACCAAAGGAAAGGCGGTTTTCCTTTTTGTTAAAGCGGTATTTCAAATGCCAGTATTTACTACCGTTAGGCATTATTTCAAGATAAAGTCCTTTCTCATCGCTCTTTTTATACGATTTACTTTCTGGCTTAAACCCTTTGCAAGCAATATCATTTAATGGCATTTGGGGGCATCTCCTATTTCGCTTGAATTTATGCCCCCACATATATCCCCACTTGGGGGCATATGTGCTAGGACAATATAAAACTATATAGAACTAAAGATAAGGATAATGTCTTTATATATCAAGGAAATTCGGACTTTATAGGACTGTAAAAAACCAAATGATGGCGGTGAGGGTGGGATTCGAACCCACGGTACGATTGCTCGCACGCCGGTTTTCAAGACCGGTTCCTTAAACCACTCGGACACCTCACCGGAAAATGGCTATCAAAATAAAAAGGAAAGCTGCTTTTAACAGATAGCTATATTTTATGCAAGCTCTTTTGAATGGATTTGTTAATGTTCTTAAAACTTATTCTTTAGGCCATCTGTTATGCACCCAGAACCATTGGCTCGGTTCTTGTTTTATCCAGCCTTCAAAAATAGAATTTATCCTTATCATGGCAAGCCGGATATCTTTATGTTCATTACCCGTATGATCGAATTTAAACGGCTCGTAGACTTTAACTTTGAACTTTGCACCGCCTACCCTTCTAACCTGCACAGGAATTAGTTGACAGTCATATTTAAGTGCAAGGCTTGCTATTGCAGGAGCCGTCATTGCGTCTCGTCCGAAGAACGGCACGGGAATACCGTCATTTTGTTTCTGGTCAACCAACATGCCTATATGCTTGCTCTCTTTTATGGCTTTTATTATCATTCTTGCACCTTTAGTACCTTTAGGCATACAACCTTGCTGATAATTGCTTCTCACGTCTAAAATAAGCTTGTCCAGATACGGATTATTGGATTTTCTATATACAAGATTAACTGACGGGCAGCCTTTTTCGAATATAGTTTTAGGTACTATTTCCCAGTTTGCAAAATGTCCTGAGAAAAATATAGCGGTTTTACCTGACTCACCGGCTTGCTTAATGTACTCGGCTCCTTCTACCTCAACTATTTTTGCAAAATCATCTCCCTTAAACGCCGTCATGTGCGGAAACTCGCCTGCCACACGCCCCAGATTATCCCACATTTTTAGTACGGTATCTTCAACCTGTTCATCGGTAAAATCGGGGAAGGCATTTTTAATATTACGCCTTGCAACCCTGTTTACTTTTAACAGCTTACCCAGATTCCTGCCTATAAAGCCTCCTATTGAGGACGCTGTACCGATAGGAAATATCTTAAAGAAGCCGTATAATAGTTTTACTATACGGTATTGTAACAGGTGTTTTATCTTCAAAAAATTTCTCACTTGGTTTGATTGCTGAAGCTATTATATATTTAACGGTAATATCTAAGATATATAACGCTTGGTTTATAGTAAATTCAAATTTACTATATTATGTTTTTTTAACATCATTCGCCGATCAAGAAGTCTAATGAAAGCAATAACAACCATTACTTGCAAATACTATAGAAATTAAAAGATACTTTCTACAATTTTCCTTATTTCCTGCTCTTTTTCAAACTCAATAGATATAGGCAGAGTTTCAATGTCCTTTTTGTGGACGTTAGAAAGGCGGACATAGTCTTTTTCGGTAGTTATAAGTTTAGCGTTCCAGCTTTTTGCCAGATTCCTTAAATCATCAATATCCTGCTGTTTATAGTTATAATGGTCGGGAAACTCTTTTTTCTCCCTGACATTATAGCCGTTCTCCACGAGCGTATTGAAGAATTTATCCGGATTGCCAAGTCCGCAGAATGCAACATATTTATCGGTTTTTTTATCATGTTTTTTTGCTTTTATCTTGGCTTTGATTATTTTTTTATCTTCAAGCTTCGATAAAATATATTTTTTATCATCACCGATGAACACCACTGCCTCAACCTTACTAAGACCGCTTTTTAGGCTTTCCCTCAAAGGACCTGCCGGAATAATATAGCCGCTGCCGATACCGTAACTACCGTCAATTACCAGTAATGAAATAGTTTTTTCAATTGTAGGGTTTTGCAATCCGTCATCCATTATTATTACGTCAAAATCCTTTTCGCAGGCAAGTTTTGCCCCTGTTACACGGTTTTTTGAAACTATGGTTGTAGCAACACGACTGAGCAATATAGGCTCATCGCCCGTATCCTTTGCTTTATGTATATCGGGATTCACGATTGTAGTAACCCTTAGGGAACCTCCGTACCCACGAGTTAAAAATACGGGTTTCTTCCCCATATCGGTTATTATCTTGGCGATTGCTATGGCAGTAGGAGTTTTTCCGGCACCGCCAACCGTCACGTTACCTATGCAGATAACAGGCTTGGAAGGCTTATACGGTCTACTAACCGCATTTTTTATGCAGCTTATCAACTGATATATAATACTAAATGGAAAGAGTAGAAAGTTATAAAGTGACACTTCTTTCCAGAAAGACGGTTGTTTCATATTTCTTTAGAAATTTACATTATTTTTACAAAGCATGTACATCTTGTAGTTAATAATTGCAAGTAATTAACATAAAAATTATTACGGATATTGCCAACTAGTAAATTTCGAAAATATACATGGCATGACATGCGGTTCTTTCGTTACTAAGTAAATATTCTCCGTTGGCAGCTGTCAGGCAGTTGCCATAATTGCTGCTCCACGCTCTATAGGCAAGAAAGCTGCCTTCAAGGGGTATCCCGTCATCAATTTTTGTATCTATAGCATGATATAGTGCCGGCGTTCCTGTTCCCACATCATCGTTAAAATCATGACAATGCGGCATATTATGAAGGTTTCCCGCATGCAGATTCAAAGCAACTCTGGCTCTGATAGTGGCTGAATTTTGAAATTCAACGGTATAATTATCCCCTCCGAAAACACCACCCGGCAAGCCACCTGATGCACCCATGCCTTTCTTGGGGGCTGTTATTAAAGACGGGTAACCAATATCAATTTGCGGTATGGGTTCATATTTACGATCTATCAAACCTGCCAGATATAGGTGGTAAAAGAAAATAAGATCTTCATTATTATTGACGCAATGTAAGTTATCTATCGAATTAAATCCCGAAATATCCCCTATTGCCGAATTCCCGTTGCCGTTTGGTACGGCAGCCCCCCAATACTTAGATGCGTCTTTAAAATCACCCGGTATTGCATTGAACCTATATTTAAATGCTTCGTAGGCAAGTTTATATTTTTCCAGTTCGGATATCTGTGTTCTTATTTTTGCCTGTTCAACGATAATGTTTGAGCTTATTATGCCTGCTGTTATAATAGCTACTACCACTATAACGATAGATAGCTCGACCAGTGAAAAACCATTTGATTTTTTTATTAACATACAATGCCTTATTGTAGATTATACCCTAAAACGACACATTTTGCAAAGATATTGTTGTTATTCGTGCCGTAAAAATTATAATGACAAAAAAGCTAAATATTATTATAAGAAGTTTGTTATGAAAAAATTATACGAAATAAAAACAATTATCATTTTGAGTATTTTAGCGATTTTGGTCGGATGCTCAAAGGATCTTGATGTTCAGGCACAATATCCTAAGTCACAGGAAGATGAAAGACGTGCCCGTTCCGGCAAGCTGACCGGTGAAGGCGGCTTAAAGCTGTTTGGCGGGTCGTCTGATGATAAAGGCGGCAGCGGTTCCGGTCCTAATGTCGGCATCGGCATTAATAGCTATCTATGGCGTGCTACGCTGGATACATTGTCTTTTATGCCTCTTGATATAGCCGATCCTTTTGGCGGAGTAGTGACTACGGACTGGTATGAGGACTCTGAAGCTAAAGGCGAAAGGTTTAAAGTTAATGTACTTATCCTAGACCAAACGCTTCACGCAAATGCACTAAAAGTGTCGGTTTTCAAGCAGAACAGGGTTAACGGGGAATGGCGTGACGCAAAACCTAATCAAAAACTGATAATAGACCTTGAAAACAAAATACTTACAAGTGCAAGGAATTATAAGGTTGAGAAAGAATCTCAGGGTTCTTAAATGAAAACTATACGCATTCCACACAAATAAAAACATTGTTACACCAAACACCGTTTCAGGTGTCTTATTTAAACAAACTAAGATGCTGAAATAAGTTCGGTATGACAACTAAAAGAAAGGTCAAAAACTATGGCTGATTCCATAGAAAATTATAATGTACGCATAACCGAAAGTAAGTGGCAGCAAAAATGGGACGAGGCAAATTCCTTTTGTATATCGGAGGATAAGGATAAGCCTAAATATTATGTTCTTGAAATGTTCCCCTATCCTTCGGGTCGTATCCATATGGGTCATTTACGCAATTACACTATAGGCGATGTGATTGCCCGCTATAAAAAGGCACAGGGCTTTAATGTTCTGCACCCTATGGGCTGGGACGCATTCGGTCTGCCTGCTGAAAATGCGGCTATTGAAAATAATGTCCACCCTGCAAAATGGACGATATCAAACATTGATTACATGCGAAGCCAATTAAAGAAGATAGGTTTTTCTTATGACTGGTCACGTGAGTTTGCCACCTGCACGCCCGATTATTACAAGCACGAACAAAAAATGTTCCTTGATTTTGTTAAAAATGATTTAGCTTATCAAAAAGAGGCGATGGTCAACTGGGATCCTGTGGATAACACGGTTCTTGCTAATGAGCAGGTAGTAGACGGTCGCGGCTGGCGTTCGGGAGCGATTGTCGAGCGTAAAAAACTGCGTCAGTGGTTCTTGCGTATTTCTGATTCTGCGGAGGAGTTGTTGCAGTCTCTAGAAACCCTTGAAGGCTGGCCTGAGAAAGTGCGTATAATGCAGGAACGCTGGATAGGAAAATCAGAGGGATTGCGGATTTTCTTTGATATTGAGGGTGAAAGCGAGAAACTGGAAGTTTACACCACTCGCCCCGATACTATATTCGGTGCGGCATTTTGTGCTATTGCAGCCAACCACCCTATTGCCTTGGAGATTGCAAAAAATAATCCTGATGCCCTGAAATTTGCGGAAGAATGTAACAAGTTGGGCATGGCTGAGGAAATAATAGAAAAAACCGAGAAACTTGGTTTTGATACGGGTTTGAAGATAGTCCACCCGTTTGATGAATCTATAAAGCTGCCTTTATATATCGCTAACTTCGTATTGATGGAATATGGCACCGGTGCAATATTCGGTTGTCCTGCCCATGACCGGCGTGACCTTGACTTTGCTCGCAAATATGATTTGCCTGTAGCTGCGGTAATATCTCCGGACGGCAATAGTGATTTTTCCGTTGCAAATGAAGCCTATACGGGCGATGGCACACTTATCAACTCATCGTTTTTGAACGGTATGAAGGTTGCCGATGCAAAATCCCGTATAATTGATGAAATAGAGAAAAAAGAACAGGGCAAGCGTACTACAAACTATCGCCTGCGTGACTGGGGAGTTTCCCGTCAGCGTTATTGGGGCTGTCCGATACCTATGATTCACTGCGGTGATTGCGGTACCGTGCCTGTCCCTGAAGAGCAATTACCCGTTGAGTTGCCTGAAGATGTAACCTTTGACAAGCCGGGAAATCCGCTTGACCACCACCCGACATGGAAGCATGTTAAATGCCCTGCATGCGGCTTAGATGCTTTACGTGAAACCGATACGTTCGATACGTTCTTTGAATCTTCATGGTATTTTGCCCGCTATTGCAGCCCGACTGCCGAAACAGGCTTAGACAAGAATTTATGCGATTACTGGCTACCGGTTGATCAATATATAGGCGGTATTGAACATGCCGTTTTACACCTTCTATATGCCAGATATTTCACATTAGCACTTAATAAATGCGGATATTTAGGCGTAAAAGAGCCTTTCCGTGGCTTATTGACGCAAGGCATGGTCTGCCATGAAACTTATCAGGATAAGAACGGCAAGTGGTTATTGCCTGATGATGTATTAAAACAAAAGGGTGACGCAACACATATTAAAACAGGTGAGCCTGTCACTGTCGGGCGTTCACAGAAAATGAGCAAATCGAAGAAAAACGTCGTTGACCCTACCGTTATAATTGATGCCTATGGAGCAGACACCGCAAGGTTGTTTATGCTTTCTGACAGCCCTCCTGAGCGTGACCTTGAATGGTCTGATTCAGGTGTGGAGGGTGCGTATAAATACATTAACCGCCTTTGGAAAATGGCATCTAGCCTTAATAATGAGCTACGCGGCAAGGAAATTAATAACGATTTTGAACCTGACGGAAAATTGTTAGATGTTAAAAAGCAGATTCACAAGACCATTGAAGGTGTTACCGATGATCTTGATAATTTCCGCCTTAATAAAGCGGTTGCAAGAATCCGTGAATTAACGAATACTTTAAGCGATATTAAATCTGATGATGAACGGTCTCTTGCTATCTTAAAAGAGGGAATGGAGGCGGTAATATTATTATTTGCCCCGATGATTCCGCATTTATCCGAAGAGCTTTGGAGCTTGCCGGGCAACGCTAAAATGGCGATAGATACCCCTTGGCCTGTGGCGGATAAGAAATATCTTGTTGATGATACGGTTACTATTGCTGTACAATTAAACGGCAAGCTAAAGGCCACTATTGAACTTGCAAAAGATGCGTCCAAAGAAAGTGCGGAAAAAACTGCTTTGGACAACCCTAAGATAAGGGAAGCTTTGGCAGGTAAAGAGATTCGTAAAATAATCGTAGTACCAAACAGGATTGTAAATGTCGTTGCTTAAAAACTTTAAAAAAATAAATTCATATATTAATTCCATCTCTCTACGGGAGATGGTTAGGGTTAGGGCAGTTGCAATGACTTTATCGGCATTTATAACCGCCTCATGCGGTTTTACACCCATATATAAGACGGTGGACGAAAACAGCAATGCGGCAATTAATCTTGCTGCTGTAAAAGTTGAATCGTCGCATGACCTGATGGGGCAGTTTTATTCTAACAGGCTGACCGACTTACTTAACCCTGCCGCTGTCGAGGTAGAGCCGCAATATCGTATGACAACCACTCTGAATAAGAACAAGATACCCCTTGCTATCCAGCAGGACAGGACGATTACCCGCTATAAAATTGTTGTTGCGGTTAATTACAAACTGGTGGATATAAATAGCGGCAAGGTAATAGATGAAGGCAATTTACGCCGTGAAGGCGGTTATGACAAGGTAGATTCCGATTATGCAACTTATATCTCCGATGAGGACACCACAAGGCGTATTATAAAGGAACTGGCTGAAGATACCCGTATAAGGATAATGGCAATTCTGGTGGAATGACAAAACAAAGTATTATAAATGAAAATACCACCTGCAAAGATTCAATCATTCGTCAAAAACCCCGATAAGGGAATTGATTATATATTGGTTTACGGTCCTGACGCCGGTCTTGTAAGCGAATATACAAAAACAATCGCAAAAACCGTGTTAGATGACCTGAATGATCCGTTTCGTGTTGCCGATCTTTCATTTGACAGGCTGAAGGACGAGCCTTCTATTTTGGCAGATGAAATTTCAGCTATAAGTATGATAGGAGGCAGAAGGCTGGTAAAAGTGACTACCACATCAACTTCCCTGCCGAAGGAACATGCCGACATTTTACAGTCGGTAAAAAGTGAGGCTCTGGTTATTTTTTCTGCGGGCGATCTGCCTGTTACATCTACTTTAAGGAAGTTCTTTGAAAAAGAACAAAATGCGGCGGCTATTGCCTGTTATAAAGATGACAGCCGTTCTATAGCTGCGGTAATTAATGAAAAATTTGCTAAGTATAAGATAAAATGCGACCCTGATGTCGTGCCTTATTTGTGCGGAAGTTTTGCCGGTGACCGCATGATAATCTTAAGTGAAGTGGAAAAACTTATAACCTATATGGGGGAAGAAAAGCATATAAAGCTTGAAGATGTGCAAAACTCCGTAAAAGACAGCAGCGAGTTTTCTTTAGACGAGCTTTGTAATTCTTTTGCCTCCCGCAATCCGCGTCAGACGGATTTACACATGACTAAAGCTTTATCCGAAGATATTGCGGTAATTATGATAATACGCAGCCTGCTGCGTTATTTTATGCGTCTACAAGAAGCAAGGAACAAAATTGATTCGGGCATGAACGACCAACAGGCAGTTTCATCTTTGCGTCCGCCTGTGTTTTTTAAGCAGGTTCCGATATTCAAACAGCACCTAAATAGCTGGCGTAGTAATGACATATCACGAGTAATAAAGCAGCTAATCGAACTTGAAATAGACTGCAAAACCACAGGCAACCCCGCCGAGCTTCTTTGTCAGAGATTATTACTGGTATTACCGCTTGCCGTTAGGGGATAATAAATTTACCAATTATTTTTATACTACTCACCCTGTGACAGTGAGAAACCCGGAACATCGTTAAATGTGTACAGGTTTTCGGTTTTTATAAAATCAAAACCGTTTTCCCGTAATGCATCAAGTAGCTGTATTATCTGAACATGCGAGCATTTTTTCACCTCTCCTACGGGGAAGAAGCGTCCTCGCCAGAATTCGGCTACTATAGGCTTGGAGCCGTCATTATTAGGCCATACTTTTAATCCCCTACTGCCTATCATCTGTAATTTTAGATCGGTATTTTCCACAACTTTCAGAAGGCTTGCCGCAAGCTGTTCGGAATCGCCTTTCGTCCAGTCAAAAAACACATCGACACCTATCAGTTTTTTCTCTTCTATATTTCTATTGAATTTAACTTCTACATTAGAAATATTTGTAGCCGAATACATATAATTTGCAGGAGCAAGCTTTTCAGGTTTCTTGCCCAGACGTGCGATAACCGCCTTTGTAAACTCCTCGGTATTAACCTTACGGTAGCTTATACCCTCATTATAAATATCACCGGTATGGATACCGTCTTCAATAGTCCTGAGGAATGCATTTCTGATTTTCTCGGCAACATTGGGCTGCCCTATATGCACAAGCATCATAACGGCGGCATTTAACAGACCTGAAGGGTTTGCTATGCCTTTACCCGCTATATCGGGTGCAGAGCCGTGTACGGCTTCAAACATGGCAAATTCATCACCGATATTTGCACTTCCTGCCAGCCCTGCCGAACCTGATATTTCCGCCACAATATCGGATATTATATCCCCGTACATATTTCCTGTTACAATTACGTCAAAATCTTCAGGGTGGCTAGACAATCTGGCGGAACCCGTGTCAACAATAAGGTGGTCGTTTTCAATATCGGGGAAGAATTCGGCAGCCTCGTTAAAAACCCTACGGAACAAACCGTCCGTCATTTTAAGTATATTATCCTTACTAAAGCAGGTTACTTTCTTACGTTTGTTGGCAACTGCATATTCAAAGGCAAATTTATTTATCTTTTCACAGCCTCTTCCGGTTATTATCTTTTGGCTTTGACAGGTATTTTGTGTTTGCCTGTATTCGATTCCCGCATAAAGCCCTTCTTCGTTTTCACGTATAACCACAACATCAAGCTTAGGGTGTTTAGTGTTCACATAAGGGGCATAAGATACGCAAGGACGCACATTGGCGTAAAGACCTAAAGCACGCCGCAGGGTGACGTTAACGCTTTTATATCCTCCGCCTTGGGGGGTTGTTATCGGTGCTTTTAATAATATCCTGTTTCTTCGGATTATATTCAGGCAGTCATCGGGTATTCCCGATTTAAAGCCCCTTTTATGCGATCTTTCTCCGATTTCTACGGCATCAATGGTTATTGCCGCTCCCGCTTCTTTTAATATAAGTATGGTCGCTTCCATTATTTCAGGACCTATACCGTCACCATATGCTACCGTAATATTTGTACTAGTCATTTTTATGCCTTATACTAGTTTTCAATATCGGTGATTGGTTTCAACTACCTACGCTTTATAAAATTTATTACTTTTCACCGATACTTAACACACTGACACTTAAATCTTAAAGTTTAGTAAATATATCTTCAATATTATCGACAATGTCATATAATCTGCGTGTTTTTTGCCCCGCAAAGCCAAGATCCATGAACTGCTCGGTAAGCTTTATCCAGTTATCCCAATACCCTTTATAGTTGTAAAGTACTATCGGTTTATCGTGAGTATGCAGTTGTTTCCATGTTATAACCTCAAAGGTTTCGTCCATAGTGCCGAACCCGCCGGGCAATATAATAAAGGCATCTGATTTATTGAACATGGTCATTTTACGGGTATGCATATCATCAACGGTTATAAGCTCGGTAAGACCGATATGCTCTCTTTCCAGACCGTCTAGGACTCTTGGGAACACACCCGTTACCGTACCCTCATTTTCCAAAGCTGCATTTGCCGTAGCCCCCATTAGCCCGCAGTCGCCGGCTCCGAACACCATATGGTATCCTTTATCTGCTATTAATTTACCTACTTTTCTTGCTTCTTCAATATAATCTCCACTTACATTATTACTTGCCCCACAAAACACACATACAGACTTCTTCATTTTTATAAAAACCTACTTAAAATTTATATTAATTGATGAATTGGTATAATGATTTGAAGATTTTGGCAATATTTTATTTCCTTATCAGGATTAATATAGTATTAGTTTTATTCTTTATAGTGATTTAAAACTTATTGAGATAATGTAAAGATGGGTTCTAAAAGTCTTTTTAGTCTGATACTTGATTCAATTCCTCCTATACACAAAGAAGGCTATAATTTTATTGCGATATTTGCGGTTACAACGCTTCTTCTTTTAATTATAGCACCTTCGTTCTTCGGTTTTTTAGGGATTGTAGCTACTATATGGTGTGCGTTATTTTTCCGTGATCCTCAAAGGGTAGTTCCTGTAGGCGATAATTTTATTATCAGTCCGGCAGACGGTATAATTTCCAAAATAGAAACCGTCTCCCCTCCAGAGGAACTTGGTATAGGCAATGAGGAGGTCATAAGGGTAACGGTATTTTTGAACATCTTTAACGTCCACATTAACCGTTTTCCGGTTACAGGCGAGGTTACCGCACTTAACTATCACCCCGGCAAATTTTTAAGTGCCAACCTTGATAAGGCAAGCGTTGAAAATGAACGCCAGTCGGTTGTTATAAAGACCAAAGAGGGCGGTCATACGGTAGTATGTGTGCAGATAGCAGGATTAATAGCACGTCGTATCGTATGTTATCTGGAAGAAAAACAGGAAATGCAGGCAGGGGAACGTTTCGGTCTGATACGTTTCGGCAGTCGTGCCGATATTTACCTTCCGGCGGGAGTTAGCCCCAAAGTGGTTGAGGGACAGACTGCTATAGGAGGAGAGACTATAATTGCCGACCTGAAAAGCAAAGCTACTGCCAGAAAAGGCGAAGTAAGGTAAATATATTATGCCAAGCTCGAAAAAGTCTAATCCTAATGAACAATATCCTATAGTAAAACTTTTGCCTAATCTGGTGACTATAGTAGGATTGTGTTTCGGCTTATTTGCACTGAAGTTTGCCATACTTGAACGCTGGGAGTTAGCTGTAGGGTTAATAATTATAGCTACATTTATTGACGGTATTGACGGTCGTGTAGCAAGAATGCTAAATGCGTCCAGTGACTTTGGAGCTCAGTTAGACTCTTTGTCGGACTTCTTCAATTTCGGGGTTGCCCCTGCTTTGGTGCTATATTTCTGGATAGGGCATGAAATAAAAGGACTGGGATGGGCTGTAGCTTTATTCTTCATAATATCCCAAGCATTGCGTCTTGCCCGTTTTAACACTTCGCTGCATGACGATAACCACAACGACAATTATTTTTATGGCATACCCGCACCTTGCGGTGCCGGTTTAAGCTTGCTTCCCATGATTATAACATTTTTCTTTAATGACCATCTTGACGGACAGGCTTTATTTGAAATTACCCCGATGAAGGTAATTATATATATGGCGATTATCGGTATTTTAATGGTAAGTAGCGTTCCTACTATTTCAGTAAAAAAAATTATTATACAAAAAAGGTTCGCATCTCTCTTTCTGGCATTCGGGGGATTGTTTATCATTGCACTTGTTACAGAGCCTTGGATAACATTACCGTTAATAGGAATATTCTACCTTGCGACAATTCCTTTCAGCATCTTTTATTACTACAGAAAAGCTTAGGTTTTTAATAGGATATTCCGAAAAATTACACAATGCCGACTTTAGTAGTAAATTATAGTTACCGGCTTACCCCATAGCATTATTTCGTCGGACTCCTCGGGATTTTTTAGGTATCTTAGCTCTATTTCAAAGCTATCATTTGTTGTAGCTACTACATTTTTATGAAATTTTGAATTTTTAGTATTGCTGAAATTTATTCCTTGGCTTTCAGAGGCAAATATTTTTGCGGCATCTTTTTTTAAAAATATTATACCGAGATATTTCTTTTTACCGATATCGTCAAAATAAGAGATTATAGGGGTTTTGATAGTAAACTTGCCGTCTTTTTCTGCAATTATGCTAATATTTTCCTTATCTTCAATAGTGTTTAATTTTTCATTTAATGCCGACATTATATTAAATAGCTCTTTATCATTTTCTTTGGCGTTGCTAACCGACGGCAAAACGGACACAGTTGCACTCAATAAGAAAACCATGATTATATCTTTTATTTTCATTTTAGCCTCATTATAAAATAAACTTGGAAAGGTCCGAGTTCCTGACAAGATCACCAAGCTGTTTTTCGACATATTTGTCGTCCACCTCTACGGCATTTCCTTCATATTTATCGCAGTTATAGCTGATATCTTCCAATAATTTTTCCATTACGGTATGCAGCCTTCTTGCTCCTATATTTTCGACGTTCTTATTTGATTCCGTAGCTATTCGTGCAATCTTTTCAATGCCTTCCTTACTAAAGCTCAATTTAACATTTTCGGTAGCCATTAATGCCTCATATTGCTTTAACAGGCTTGATTCCGGTTCTTTTAGGATACGCACCATATCTTTTTCTGTTAAGGCATTCAGTTCAACCCTGATAGGCAGTCTTCCCTGTAATTCGGGCAACAGGTCGGACGGACTTGAAAGGTGGAACGCACCCGATGCTACGAACAATATATGGTCGGTCTTTACCAAGCCGTATTTGGTAGATACCGTGGTTCCTTCAATCAGAGGCAGCAGGTCACGCTGTACGCCTTCACGGCTTACTTCTCCACCCCTTGAATCCGAACGAGCCGTTATCTTGTCCATTTCATCAATGAACACTATTCCGTAATTCTCCGCCAATATCAATGCGTCTTTGATAATCTTATCTTCATCGATAAGTTTATCGCTTTCTTCATTCATAAGTATTTCATATGACTCATCTACGGTCATTTTTTTAGTAACGGTACGCCCTCCCATTGCCTTCCCCAGCAAATCGCCGATATTCAATACGCCCATCTGGCTTCCGGGCATTCCGGGAATATCAAAAGACGACATTGCAGAGGATTGTGTTTCGGCAACGTTAATCTCGACTTCCTTATCGCCTAGCTTGCCTTCATGCAGTTTCTTGCGGAATTTTTCCCTTGTATCTTCGGAGGCATTTTCGCCTACAAGCGAATCCAATATACGCTCTTCTGCCGCAAAATGCGCTTTTTCCTTTACTTCCTTACGCATTTTGTCACGGATAAGAGTAACGGCACTTTCTACCAAGTCCCTTATTATCGAATCCACATCACGCCCGACATAGCCGACTTCCGTGAACTTGGTTGCCTCTACTTTTAAAAACGGTGAGCCGGACAGCTTTGCAATACGCCTTGCTATCTCGGTTTTACCCACGCCTGTAGGACCTATCATAAGAATGTTCTTCGGCAATATTTCTTCTTGCAAAGCCCCTTCCACCTTTCTTCTACGCCAACGGTTACGTAATGCTATGGCAACGGCTTTTTTTGCGTCGTCCTGACCGATGATGTATCGGTTAAGTTCCTTTACTATTTCTTTAGGAGTTAAATTCAGGTCGCTCATTAATTTTCTCTTTCTTTATTTTTAGGATATTGCGATGGGTTTTATTTTGTTGTTTTCAAACTTTCAATAGTGACATTATGGTTTGTGTATATACATATATCACCTGCTATTTTCATTGCTTTTTTTGCAATTTTTTCAGCGTCCATATCTTTTATGTCAACTAATGCTCTTGCCGCCGCCATAGCGTAATTTCCGCCCGACCCTATAGCAAGCAACCCGTCATCGGGTTCAATCACGTCACCGGTACCCGACATAATAAGTGAAACTTCGGAATCCACCACAATCATCATGGCTTCCAGCCTGCGTAGATACCTGTCGGTTCTCCAGTCTTTGGCAAGCTCAACACAGGCACGCTGTAACTGGTCTGGGTGTTTCTCCAGTTTTTGCTCAAGCCTTTCAAACAGGGTAAAAGCATCTGCGGTAGCACCTGCAAAACCTGCTATTATTTTTCCGTTAGCAAGTTTACGTACTTTTTTAGCGGAATTTTTCATAACGGTATTACCCAGTGAAACCTGTCCGTCACCTGCTACTACTACTTTATTGCCTTTACGCACTGAAACTATCGTAGTGCCGTATATCGTATCGGGTTTATGATTAATCATGAGTGAATACCTTTTTGTTATTTGAACTATATATGTAGTGGTTTTGAAATAAATTTCAAGGTTTGAACTATATTTCGTATTAAACAATATGTGTTATAGTTGTAATTTTTTAATATTTAATATATAAGATTGTTAAACTTTAGTATAATTAATTATATTTTATTTCATTGTTGAAAAGGGATAGACATTTTGAGAACCGCTTCTGTAAAAAGACACACAAAAGAAACGCAGATTGAAGTTGAGATAAACCTTGACGGGAAAGGTAAATACGAAGTTTCCACAGGGATTGGCTTTCTTGACCATATGCTTGAGCAGCTTTCACGCCATAGCTTAATGGATTTGAAGGTTAAGGCAAAAGGCGATTTGCATATTGACTTTCACCACACGACCGAAGATACGGGCTGGGCAGTCGGCGAGGCATTTTCTAAAGCTCTCGGAGATAAAAAAGGCATAACCAGATATGGGCATGCTTATATCCCTATGGACGAAACATTAAGCCGTGTTGCACTTGACCTTTCCAACCGTCCTTACCTTATCTGGAATGTCGGTTTTAGCAAGGATAAGCTAGGCGATATGGATACCGAGCTATTCCGTGAGTGGTTTCAGGCATTTTCACAAAGTGCCGGAGCTACGCTGCATGTTGAGAATTTGTACGGCGACAATAACCATCATATAATCGAATCATGTTATAAAGGGCTTGCCAGAGCGATTAGAACCGCTATTGAGATTGATCCCCGTAAATCCGATGAAGTTCCATCGACAAAAGGTGTTTTATAACTTAAAGGATATACAAAATGAAACTTTATAATGTTTATTTAAAGAAAGATTCGGATAATCCGGCAGAATCCGTTAAGATAATTCAGGAGCGTGGTTTTAATATATGGGCAGGTATCCTCCATGTTATATGGGCATTATTTAATAGAATGTGGTTTGTAGCTGCCGTGTTATTTATAATAATGGCAACTATGGCTTATATCTCTACATTGAATGTCCTTGCCTATGAAGCCGTTGTATTTATGAGGATAGGGTTCTTTGCATGGGTCGGTTTTTCTGCTAATGACTGGCTTTGTCAAAAAGCTGAACAGGACGGCTATGTCTTAATTGATATATTATCTGCCGAAACCGTTATTAAGGCTCAGAAGAAATACACCGAATCTTGCGTTGCACAATAACTTTTCGTGCATTTATCATGTCAAAACTGGCAATTTTTGTATAAATAGTGTACAATTCTTATATAAATAATATTTAGTCTTTAGGAATATTGATGTCACAAATAACTATAATTGATTATGGCTCCGGAAATCTTCACTCTATAGCGAAGGCTTTTGAAAAAGAGGCAGGCTCGCATAAGCTGAAGGTTGTAATATCTGACAAGGCAGATGATGTTGATAAGGCAAGCCATATAGTCCTGCCCGGAGTGGGAGCTTTTGGCGATTGTATAAAGGGTTTGCAGGGTTTGGAAGGCATGATGGATTCCCTGCATGAGAATGTACGTTTGAAGAAAAAACCGTTCATGGGCGTTTGTGTCGGTATGCAGATGCTTGCCGATGAAGGAATGGAGAACGGCTCTCACAAGGGTTTAGGCTGGATATCAGGCAAGGTTTTACCCCTTAAACCTTCTGACCCTAATTTAAAGATACCGCATATGGGCTGGAACGAAATAAGGATTGAGCAGGAACATCCGGTATTAGAAGGGATAAGTTCGGGTGACCATGTTTATTTCGTGCATTCATATCATTTTGATTGCACTAACAAAAATAATGCTTTAGCCTCAGTTGATTACGGACAAAGAGTTGTGTCGGTGATAGCTAATGACAACATTGTTGCCGCACAGTTCCACCCTGAAAAAAGCCAGCAGGTAGGTCTGAAATTTATATCTAATTTTCTTAATATGTAATGGAGAAACCGAACAGGCAATGTAAAACCGGAAGGAGGTTATATGGCAGATGCAATAAAAAAGGACGCAAATATCATACTAATTGAAAAGATTAGCGAGTTTAAAAACACTGACTTGGAAGACATCTGCGATGCTACCGAAAGTACCATTATAGACAATAAAGGCAGTTTCAATATCGGTTTGAAGCGTTCGGAACCTCCTGTCAGGGAGCGTCTTGAGCAATATTGGAAGGGAGTGCTTCTTGTACCGCAAAGAGAGCTTTTTGTCGGTCGTCTTGACGGTACGATATCGTCTTCGATACAGCTTATAAAGCCCGGTCCCAATAATCAGACTTCCGGATTCACATGTTGGGTAGACCAGCATTTTGTAGCCCCGTGGGCAAGAGAACACGGACTGGCAAAATCTCTGCTTAAAGCTGCTGAAAAAGAGGCTAAAGCACTTGGTCATACCGTTATGCGTCTGCGTGTTAACGCCACATTGGAAAGTGCTGTTCATTTATACGAATCATGCGGCTTTATACGCTGGGGTACACTGGATAAGTTCGAGATAATAGACGGTAAAATGACCGCCGGACATTATTATTATAAGGATATTAAATAAATTCCATTCAGGCGAAAACGCTATAATTGAATATAAACTACCTCATTCCCGGATAGAATTTATTATCAAATTCAAAGGTTATTTGAACATATCGGTTACGCACATCTTTATTTACCTGCCTCGGATTCTCGCGCGGTTTGTTTTCACCATATGCTTTAACATCAAGCAGTTTTGCATCAATTCCGTGTTCTTTTATAAGATAATCGGCAGCCGCTTGTCCTCTGGCAAGAGCCAGTTTCATGTTATACTCGTCACTTCCGACAAGATCGGTATTTCCTCTTAAAATTACCTTTCTCGGATTGAACAGGTCAATATCCTTTGCGACTTTGTCTAAGATGCTTTTTGCGGTTATACCGAGCTTGGTGCTATCGAATTTAAAGAACAGCAGTGAATATTCCGGCAGTTGTTTTAGCATTTTTTTCTGTTCGGCAAGAGCCTTTGAAAGTACAAGCTTATGGTATGCTTCCATTTTTCTTTTTTCAGCTTCTATCCTTGCCGTTTCCTTTTGTTTTTCAATACGCCTTATCTCTGCCAAAGCGTCCTTTATCCGCCCCCTAACCTTATTGAACTCATCTTGGCACGGCAGTACGTCCTGTCCTTTTATTTCTTTCTGTGCTCTTACTTCCTCTTGGTCGGACCAGCAGTCAAACATAAGCTGCGCTCTTGCCGATTCTTCAGGAATCATTTCTTTAGTGCCGTTTACAAAAGCCGCCTCAAGGAAATATTTTGAACCCAGAAGCCCGTTCAGCCTTGCAATCGGTATTTCCTTATCGAACAGATTTTCCATATCGGGAGCAAGGCTTTGAGTAGTTACCAAAGCCTTTCTTCCATAGGTATTGGCTTTTTTAAAGTTCTTTTTGCTTATCTCGTAATCGTAAAATTCAAGATATCCCATACGTAGAGTTTCAAGAAAAGGATCGTGAGCGACCGTTTTTTTTCGTACGGACGAAACATCTATCGGCTTAACGGTATTGCATGCTTGTAACAGGATAGCTAAAACTATTATGAACAAAGTTTTATTCATATATCACTCCAAAATTGTATCTCCGGAACATTTTTACAATTAATTATTAAAAAATTCAAGGATAAACAATATTGAAGTAGCCATAATCCGTTATTTTTACTTGGAAAAGACCTAGAATATCACGCCGCAAGGTGACATTATATTCCTGACCGCCCTATATTCCTGTGGTGTAAGGAGCATTTCGGGGTTGATATCGTTATGTATGGCAAATTCCTGTACTACATGCGCCCATGAGCATTTATTAACGAACAGCATACCTTCTATATCCAAAGTTCCGCCTTCTCCTATAAACCCCATTGTTGAGAAACTCCGCCCGTTTAACATCGGTTGCATTATACCGGTTATAAGCTCGGGTCTGTTGTGGGTCATGACTATAACTTTTCTGGCAGAGAACGGGAAAAGCCTGTCTACAATCTTTTTGGGTGCCTGATGCTTTTCTTCACCTTTATTGCGGGGCTTTCTGAACTTACCCGGTTCTATTATATAGCTTGTAACATGCGGTATTTTTTTCTCTGTCAGCCTTTTTGAAGCTTTTATTGCTTCTTTTAACTGATATGCCCCCATTACCACAAGAGCAACTTCTGCCTTTGCAGGAAGGAATTGTGCCTGTTTCACACTTATTCCGCCGTCATGCATTAGCTGTTTTGCCTCATCTTTGGAAAAAACCAGTTCCAGATCATGTTTCGGTGCAACAACCGTCCATATCTGTCCTTGAGTTTTATATACCTCGTCCATAACCGCCAGTGTACTGTTATAATCGGCAGGATAAATAACCCTTGAGATATCGGAGGTTTCACCAAGCATAGACTCACTCATTGACGGGTCTTGGTGCGATAGTTCGTTTTTGCTGTTTTCCCATGTGTTTGATGTCATAACAACAGGCACTGAAAGCCATTTTGCTTTTTTGCCGTGTTCTTTCAGATGTTTTGAGAAAATGATTTCCTGTCTTGCCTCACCGAACATCTTTGAACCGAATGCTTCATAAGTAACTATAATATTTATACCCCCCTTATTACCGAAGGCAGCACCCGCAACGGCTTCTTCGTTCAATGCCGTTATCACATTACCCAGTGTAGATTCATGTGAAGCCCCTTCTGCCTCTACTACCCTGAATTTCAGCTCTTCCAAAGTATCGTCCATTTTATTGGACAACATTTCATCGGGATTACCGACTCTTGGGCGTAAATGTTTATTATCCTGCAAGGTAAGTACGAATGCGGTGTCGATAGCGTCCATAGGGCTGGCTTTTTTACCTGCCTCAACTTTTTTCCATGGCAGTACGGTCGATTTTTGCAATGAAACATCACGGTTTGCTATAGGATTATCTTTTTCTTTAATCCTGCCGGTTGTTCTATGGTTAGATAGGCAGCTTGTAGCCTCACTAAGTTCCATTGAGTCAACAAATAGCTTGGAACAATGTATATTGAATCTTTCTGCGGCAACTACATCATATCTTGGATTTTTAACCAACGGTAGGTTATGGGCAAAATTCGTACCTTCATTATAAAAACCCGCACCTTTTGGAGCTACTGCTACACCGTATGGTATTTTTATTTTATATTTGTTTATGTTATCAAGGTTGGCGACATTTTTGAGCAGACGTTTTTCCTGTTCCAAGATACACCATGCGAATGCGGCAGGATCACGTCCGTCAAAAATAATAGGCTCGAAATCGTGAAGTTTCAGATATTCGGCGAACCACTCGGCACCGCCTTCCTGTTCCATTGTCGACCGTTGGTCTATCCTTCTGCCGTTAGATATCATTATCGGGCATATAAGACCTGAATCCTCGGCTCTCCACCATCTTGACGTCCAGTCCGAACCTTTTTGTTCTTCGAATGCTCCGTCACTTAAAAACGCTACCAACCTTTCACCCAAAAGGGGCATATGGGCATATTGTAAAGATGCAAATCCAAGATATCCGCCTTCTAAGTGTCCGCCGCCCGTATTTGCGTTAACGTGGCTGCCAAGGGGTGATTCCTGCACTCCTCTGTCATTTATCTTATATGAATAAAAATCACGGCAGAATTTTGATAATGCCTTATCGTCATAGCAGTAATGCTTTTTATGGGCTTCCGTCATATTGTCCAGCAGCAGGTTGACCGAATCAATTGCAGATACGGCGTGTCCCTGCTCCATAACCCATGCTCTGGTAAAATTAGAAAGGGCATTTGCCAGCATATATCCGACATAAGCAGGTATCATATTCAATGTTCCGCCTAAATGTCCCTGCGGGTCTTTCTTAAAGTCGCTTAAGGCTAACTTCCTGCCGTCGGTGTAGACATTTTTTGCGTAGACCTGATGCACACTAAGCCACATAGCAGCATTAGCGACCTTATCCGCTGATGAAAGCATTTTATAAAATGTCTGTTTATCTATATTGATATCTTTAAGAAGTTCCTTGATATGCAGCTTTGTAATCTGTTCGTGTTTGATAACACCGTATCCGCTTAGCCACGTCCTTTCTTCTGTAGTCATATCTTCGTCGATCATATCGTATATTACCAAATACCTTTCTTAAAACATCTATTGATAATAGCACGTTTTTATTAACAACAGGTAAAAAAATGTTTTTATTTGCGAAATTCTAAATGGTTAATTTTTTAACTATGCAGTTGACCTAAAACTTGAAATATGTTACATTTTAACACAGTAATGTAACATATTATTACACGTTAATTTTTTCAATAAAAAGTGGGGGTATCCGTAATGGCATTTTATACAAGAAAGCCTTTATGTTCTTTAAAGCTAATTTTTACATTTTTATTAGCTATATTTATATCATTCGGAAAACCCACAACATCTTTTGCAGCTACGGAAGCATTCCTTAATTTTGATGACATAGTAAGTGAAGGTAGCGGATCGTCAGGGATAGATGTAAGGAAAGACGGAAAAATAGTAAATTACAAACCGAGCGACTGGTTTTGTATTGATATCGGTAAATCATTGGGTAATGATGCCGAGATTCGTATAAAGCTAAAAAGGCTGGAATCCAAAAGCGGTTCTATTTCAGTTAAACGCCTTACAAGTAACGGTACTACTTTGGGAACGGTAAACATTTCCGATATAAGTCGCAGCAGTTATCAATGGACTTCAAAAGTAAAATTAAACAGAACCAGCCAGAAAGTGCTTTGCTTCGTTCTAAACGGTGTCAGAGTGCAAATCGAAAATATAGCTATTACCCGTAATGACGATGACGGCAGTAGTGGCGGAGGAAGCGGAAGCGGAAGCAATATCCAGCATATTGGAACAAATGTAAAGTATGATAAAGGCGACATTTCTATCAAGGCTCATTCTAATACTCGTCAAGGTGACTTATTATTGTTATTTGTTCACAGAACGGACGGTCCTGTTTTGAAAAACAGTTTTAACGGCTGGAAGTTTTTGGTAAAATGTGAGAAACATCCGACCAATTTTAACCAAAACGACACCCATTGCGATCACAACGGCACAAACACCGACCTTGGTCAGACTATATTTTGGAGAAAAGCGGATTTCTCCGGCGAAAAAACTTACAATATTGACATGAGCGGTAGTAAACCTACATGGGCAATGATAACCACGCTTAGAAATGCCGATACGAATAATCCTATGAGGGACTCTGAAACGTTAGGTTGTGATCGTACAAATAAAAGCAAATTTCCTTCTGTGAACGCAAATAAAGGGGATTTACTTGTAATGTCACAATCATTTGACGATAAAGTTTCAAAAGATAAATTCGGAGCACCTAGCGGAGCGACAACCCGCGGATATGTTGCAGGTTCTGACGAGGCAGGCTTTCTATACACCAAGCCAATCACTAAGGACGGCAGCACCGGTAGCCAGACAACTACAGGAAGCGGGGCTTCCTCATGCAAGGACGGTCTTATATCTTTAATCATAAGAGATAAATAATTATCCGTAACTAAAAAACCGTCCGTAAACAGAGCGGTTTTTTAGTATAAAATACTTTTTCTTATTTTTTATTAGCGAGAGTGCTTTACAATAAAATTATTAATTTATTAATTAGATGCGTCAGGGATAACAAGGCAACGTCTGCATAGGAGATAATCGAATGATTTCATGGCTTTATGGTAAGGTGAATTCTCACTTTAAAACCGTTTTATATACCGGACTTTTCAGCTTAGCGTTAACATCAACGAGTCAAGCCGCCAGAGTCAGCGTAAATAACTGGCAACATTGCGGTAAAACAGTCGATATAAAAACGCATCTGAACAATTTTAACAACAACTACTTAAGTGCAACAAGCGACCTTGGTAAATTATCCGTAAGAACCGGCAAGGACGGCACTACAAAATTTACCATACAATGTTTTACGGGCGATAATAAGATTGCGCTTAAAACGAGTCGGAACAGATATGTTGTCGCAGTGGGTGATGCTATAAAGGCAGACAGGACACGTGTCGGAAACTGGGAAAAATTCGAAGTTCACACAGGAAATAGCAGCGGTCGTTTTGCGTTCAAAAGTAGTCACGGCAAATATATGGTAGCTGAGCCTAACCGTACCGTACTTGCCGACAGAACAAAGATAGGAAGCTATGAAAGCTTCATTTTAGAAAGCGGCGGAAGTAGCACGGGAGGTGGCGGTACAACACCGCCTAGTAGCGGTTCAAGTAACCTACAGGTTAGAATAAACGGAGAGTGGCAAGCGGTGTGCTGTGAAGGCGGCACACTTAAAGTATCCAATCAAAGCTGTTCTTGGAAGGAAAGCAGTCGCTATCTGACAGAAGGCGGTATAAAACTTAACTGCCCTGAAATTAAAGACAGACAAGGCAGTGCATGGTCTAAATACACCGACCTTTACCCAAAAACATGTAACTGCACTACCGGCGGTGAAGCCATGCATGGCGTAAACCTTCCCGATGTGTCCGGTGCTGAAGTAAAAAACAGCTTAAAACTATCGAATGGTGCACCTATATTTCCGAATAACGGTCGTGAAAGATGCGTTAAGGTACAAAGCAACGGTCAGCTAAAAACCGAACGTTCAAGTGTTAGAGGTGAAAAATGGAGCAATAGTTCCGGATGGCCTGATAAATCTTGTCCGCATTTTAGATTAATTAACTTCTATTAAAAACTATTAAAAAAGCCGATCATAAAAATGAACGGCTTTTTTTTATATTTATCCGGATATTTTACCGGTGTTTTTATGTGTAAAGTATAGTACTCCCTTGAAAATACCAAAATGCCGTATACAAAAGATTGATATGTTAACTTTTAAGGTGGGCAATCCTTATGCCGGAATATGAAAGCGAGTTTGCAGCATATAAGGGTTCTTCATCATCATCGTCTTCAAGGAAGGTTTATAAAGGATTGGAAAAAGAAGAATCGCAAGATGATATTAGTGATTTAACACATGGTAATGAGACTTTTTATAATATTGATAAAATTATTAAATCTCAGAATGAGTCCTCCGAGTTAATGAAAAAATACTATAAAAACCATAGAAAAAATACATTACAAAAAGAAGAGGAAAACTCTAAGAGATTTTCAGATAAATTCTTTGAAAAAAATGATAAAGGGGAAACGGTCGGTTTTGTGGAAAGATTGAAAAAAGAAGAAAAAATGAGACAAATAGGGGAAGAGTGGAATCCGTTATTATTTTGATGGAAAGTTGCTGAATTTTACTTTTTTGCATCTATACAATCCTGTTTTATCTGAACTACAAGTTCACTTGCATCTTGGAATTTCCGTTCCTCACGAATATATGATAGAAACTCTATTTCTGCCGTTTTTCCATATACATCACGGTCAAAATCAAATATATGCACCTCTAACACCTCTTCAGACCCGTTAAAGGTTGGTTTTACGCCCAAATTGGCAACTCCCCTTAATATCTCGTTTTCACCCCCAATTATTACCCTGACGGCATATACGCCCCTTTTAGGACGCAAATATTCACCCATATCTACATTTATGGTAGGAAAGCCCATGGATTTCCCCCTGTTTTCACCCTTTACAACAACGCCTGATAGTTTATAGTTTTTGCCAAGAATAGAGCTTACTTCTTTTAAGTCGCCGTTTTTTAATGCACTTCTGACTCTTGTCGATGAAAAACGTTGCTCATCGCCTACTGCCGCTACTTTAGTATAACCGAAGCCGTGAGTTTTTGAGTAGCGTTCCATCATATCGGCATTACCGCCCTTATTATGACCGAATATGAAATCATAACCCGTTACTATGTGGGAAGCTTGTAGTTTTTCCAGTAATATCTTCTCAATGAAATCTTCTGCCGTTATTGCCGCAAACTCTTTATTAAAATTTACGGCATAAAGATAATCAATTCCTAACCCTTCTAATAAACTCGCCTTTTGCTCTTTATCGGTAAGACGGTAATTCTTTATTTCAGGCTTAAAAACATTTATGGGGTGGGGTTCAAAGGTCATAACTGCCGACGGTATGTTACTTTCTCTAGCGATATTTACGGTCGTATTTATTAGTTTTGCATGTCCCTTATGCACTCCGTCAAAATTACCTAGTGCTATAACACTTCTGTTTGCGGCATCAGGTCTTTTATTGTAATCGTTAATAATTTGCATGGTCAAAGGGTTAATTTGTATCCGGTCTTAGCTTCATATAGATAAGTACCGGAGATGCAATATAAATAGACGAGTATGTACCTATTATAACACCGAAAAGTGCCGCTAAAGAAAAGCTCTTTATAACCTCGCCACCCATTAACACCAATGCTAAAAGTGCTACAACCGTAGTAAGTGAGGTAAGTATGGTACGAGTCAGGTTGTTATTGATGCTGACATTAATAAGCTCATTCATAGGCATCTTTTTATATTTGCGTAAATTCTCACGGATACGGTCGAATACTACCACCGAATCGTTTATCGAATAGCCGATAATCGTAAGTATAGCGGCAATTGAAGATAGGTTAAACTCAAGCTGCGTAAGGCTGAAGAAACCCAGCGTAATTACTGAATCATGTATTAAGGCTATAATGCCTCCAACGCCATATTGCCACTCAAAACGAAGCCATATATATACCATCATCGCAGCGAACGCTAAAACAAGCGATAATGCTCCCGACCTTATAAGCTCGCCGCCGACTTTTGGCCCTACATAATCAACCTTGCGGTACTCGATATTTCCGCTAAAATTAGATGCCAGTATTTCTTTTATCTTGTCTATAATTACTATCCTGTCGGACTCAATATCCGAATTTTCACCGACACGGATAAGTATGTCATTAGGCTCGCCGAAAGTCTGCAATGATACGTCACCTATATCGGCACCTTTTAAAAGGTCACGCATCTTGCCCAGTTCTACAGGCTGCTCGAATTTTGCATCTATCAATATGCCGCCTGTAAAGTCGATACCGAAATTAAGCCCCTTGGTTGCAAGTAGGAAAATTGTCGCACATAGCAAAAATGCAGAAAAAGCGAACGCTAAAATTTTATTTTGAATAAAATTTATCTTGGTGTCAGAAGGAATAATTTTCAATGCCATAATTTTTATACTTTAATATATTGTTTTTAAAGACTTATCTAAAATAATCCGAGTCGTTCACATTACTATACCAAGCCATTGTTGCATAGCCGTATTTTGATGTTCAATTACAATCCTTAAAAAAACAAATGAATTGGCTATAAATAACAAATGCTAACTAACATAGTTTTTTATAGTTGGCAATATTTGGTGGGATTTACTTTGTTCAACTTAGTCAAGAAGACCGGATTTTATCAGTTTTGTTTCAAGCATTTCAGGTGAGAACGGTTTTAGGATATAGTCATTTATACCAAGTTTGGTCATTTTATGAACCGTAGCCTCGTCATTTCTTGCAGAACAGGCAATAACATATGTCCTTTTGTTCCCCTGAATATTACGGAACTCACGTAAAAACTCTATACCGTCCATTTTAGGCATCATAATGTCAAGTATTATCAGGTCTGGTGTCTTTTCTTTGCAGTATTCCAATGCAGCTTCGCTGTCAGCCATTTCAACGGGGTGGACATGTAATTGGGAAAGAACCTTGGACGCTACCTCACGGGCTATTTCATTATCATCTAAAACCATAAATAAAGGCATACTAACCTCAATATCAGCACATATCACTTGTGTAACTTATATGTTACAGGGAAATGGTTAACAAATGATTAATTTGGGAGTGTTCGGTAAACATAGCTTTTGTAAAAATTGCACTGAAATCTTGAATTTTTGTCATGCTGAACTTGTTTCAGCATCTACTTTGCCACGTTAGAGATGCTGAAATAAATTCAGCATGACGAAAGCTACAGCCTTATAGGAACCGCATAAGAACCGCATAAGAACCCATAAGCCTTATATATGAACGGTTATCTACCTTATTGAACGACAAATTAATGTCTTTTAATACCGAACTGCCGACCTCTAAGAACCTATCCACCTGTATGAGGCGCGCATCGTTTTTTCTTGCGAGAATAGTAGCGTTCAGGTCAAAGCCTTTAAGAATGTCAATAATAACCTCGTTATCACATGAGCCGCAAAATGATATTATCGAAACGTCGTCATCGGTCTTTTCAGGCATAACATTAGCAATTGCCAGACTTGGTTTTGACCTGTCATCACTGCTTTCTATAAAAGGAATACGTGCAAATATATATATATTATTTTTCTCGTCTTGCGGTCTGTCCCACCATGGTTTTTGGGATATATCGAGCAAAGGTAGCATACCTATGGAAGCATTGCCCGATGCTACGTTATCTATAACTTGCTGTGTAGATTTCTCGCATGTAGTCTTTACAAATGTTCCGTAATACTCCCTTGCGTGCCAATAGCAATCATTATGGTCGGAATCTGCATAAGCACTTATGGACATCTCCTGCTCGGTGCATAATGATGTAGAGATTATCATTCGCCAGATAGTGGCTATAGCGGCAGGGGGGAAACTATTATTTGCTTTTTTGGTCAAATCACGCAGCATTGCAGCTTCACGCCCCGCCCTTATGAAATTCTGCGTAGGGCTGTTTTGGGATTTATACTTGCCGACCTGCTTTACTATCTCCATTCTTTCTTGCAAAAGAGATATGATTTTATCATCAATTTTATCAATTTGCTTACGAAATTGCGATAAATCTTCTTTTTGTGCTGACATAATTGCAAAATCCTGTATTTTGAGCGAGGTATTTTTTTATATTAATAAGTAATGCATGTCAAAGAAAGTTAAAGAGATATTCGGACCCGAATATAAAGAGTTTGAAGTCGGCGAGATAATACATCTTGCCAAGGACGTGCCTCTTATACTTGATTGCGGGAAAGAAATATCAAACTTTCCCATAGCCTACCAGACGGCAGGCAAGTTAAATAAAAACAAATCCAACGCTATATTACTGTGTCACGGTCTTACCGGCGACCAGTATTTTATAAGCACTCACCCCGTTACAGGCAAGCTTGGCTGGTGGGAACAGATAGTAGGTAAGGGTAAACTGATAGATACCGATAAATATTTCGTTATATGTGCCAATGTGCTGGGCGGTTGCATGGGGTCTTATGGTCCTAAGCATATTAATCCTGAAACAAATAAGCCTTATGGGCTGGATTTCCCCGTAATCACCATAGGCGATATGGTGCGTTCACAAAAGCTGTTGATAGAACATTTAGGTATAAAGAAATTAGCTGCGGTAATAGGCGGTTCAATGGGGGGTATGCTGGCACTGGAATGGGCAGTAAGCCACGGCAAAATGGTGTATTCTGCTGCCATAATAGCCTCAGCCTCACGTCATACGGCACAGAATATCGCATTTCATGAAATCGGTCGCCAGACTATAATGGCTGATCCCAACTGGTGCGAAGGTAAATATATTGAGGAAAAGAAATATCCGGTAGCGGGTTTGTCCGTTGCACGTATGACGGCACATGTAACATATCTTTCCGAACACGGGCTGCAACGCAAATTCGATAGAGGGCTACAGGATAGGGAAGCCGTAACTTACGGGTTTGATGCAGATTTTCAGGTTGAAAGCTATCTTAGATATCAGGGAAGGTCTTTTGTTAACAGGTTCGACCCTAATTCATATCTGTATATTACAAGGGCTATGGATTATTTTGATTTGGTAGAGGCAAATGGCGGTAACCTGTCAAAAGCTTTTAAGAATGTCGATACCAAGTTTTGCATAATTTCCTTTTCAAGTGATTGGCTGTTCCCGACTTCGGAAGCCAAAAATATCGTACATGCCTTAAGTGCAGCTGCGGCAAAAGTTAGCTTTGTCGAGGTAGAAACCGACAAAGGACACGATGCCTTCTTACTTGATGAGCCTGAATTCTTTGAGACATTAGGCGGTTTTGTAAACGGTATATCCGAGGAGTTGGGAATTTAAAAATGGAACATAAAAATTTAAGACCCGACTTACGGCATATCGCCGACCAGATAGAAAAAAACAGCCATATTATGGAAATAGGCTGTGGTGACGGGTTGTTGCTTGAGCATTTAGCCAAGCATAAAAATGTTGACGGCAGGGGAATAGAGATATCGCAAAAAGGTGTAAGCAGATGCGTAAAGAACGGCTTGTCGGTTATTCAGGGTGATGCCGATGAGGATTTGCAGTATTATCCCGACCTGTGCTTTGACTATGCGGTTTCCAATCAGGTTATACAGGCTACCAAAAACCCTAAGGAAGTATTGCAGGAAATGATGAGGATAGCTAATAAGTGTATAATAGCCATTCCTAATTTCGGCTATTGGTATAACAGATATTACCTTACCTTGAAAGGTCGTATGCCTGTTTCAAAAACCCTCAGCTATCAATGGTATGATACGCCCAATATCCATTTTAGTACAATAAAGGATTTCGAGATTTTGTGTAAGGAGTTGGGATATAAGATAGAGAAAAAGATATATCTACAACCCTCAGGAGAGGTTGCAACATCACTTTTATCAAAAGCCTTCCCTAATTTTTTCAGCGAGAAATGTGTTTTTGTGATTGCCTGACCGATTCGGGTTATTTTTCCGGAGTTTTCACTAAATATACAAACGCCATACTATGGCTTGAAAACAGTATTCAAGCCACATAATAATGCATTCACTTGATGCATAACCCTAATGAAAACTCAATCAGTGACAATTTACTATAGTTGGTTTATAACGTTCATGTAGTAATTTGTCATACCATGAATTTGTTAAACAAATTCTAGGGATTGTAAAAAGGCAGAAAATGACTAACGAAATTGTAGTATCTAAAAATTATAATAACAGCTCATATCTTATAAAAAGGCTGTTTTTCAATCATATGCGCCCATATCTGGGTATAGTGGGCATTGCGGTGGTATGTATGATATTGGTTGCGACCACTACCGCCGGAACCGCATATATCATGGAACCTATAATGGACGATATATTTTTAAAAAAAGATGAAACGATGTTAAAGGTAATTTCGTTAACGGTGTTGCTTATCTTTTTGGTAAAAGGTGTTTCTATGTTCGGGCAGAATTACCTGATGCAGTGCCTTGGACAGCGAATTATCACCGACATGCAGATGGCGTTATTCAGGCATCTTTTGTGCCTTGACCTCTCGCAGGTAACCGTAGAATCGTCAGGTAAGATAATCTCACGCTTTACTAACGATATCAACATATTAAGGCAAAGCGTGGTTATAATCCTGACCGGAATGGCAAGGGAAACATTAACGCTTGTTATGCTTGTGGGGCTTATGTTCTATCAAAATGCCAGTCTGGCGTTAATAGCGTTCTTTGCTTTTCCGGTTGCCGTATATCCTGTTATCAGGCTTGGAAAAAGAATGAGAAAAATATCAAATAACACTCAGGAAGAAATGGGAGAGTTTACGCACAGGCTTGATGAAACGTTTCGCAGTGCAAAAGTTATTAAAGCCTACCGGCAGGAAGAATATGAGATATCAAGGGCGACAGACGCAGTAGAAAGAATATATGCCCTGTATAAAAAAGCCGCAAGAAACCAGTCTGCCGCCTCACCTATTGTTGAAACAATCGGTGGTTTTGCCATAGCTGCCGTTATATTTTATGGCGGAATGCAGGCAATTGAAAGTAATGCTACCTCCGGCAACTTTATGTCTTTCATTACAGCCGCATTATTGACTTACAGACCCGCTAAAGTTCTTTCTAAGATGAATACCAATTTACAGGACGGACTGGCAGCCGCAAGAAGGCTGTTCATACTGCTTGATACCGAACCTCAGATAAAAGATTCCGCTAACGCAAAAACCCTTAAAATAACCAAAAAGGGTGCATCTGTCGAATTTAAGGACGTAAAGTTCAGCTATACGGAAGAAAAGCCCGCCCTAAAAGGCGTATCAATACAAGCAAATGCCGGTGAAACAATAGCCCTTGTAGGTCCCTCCGGAGGGGGGAAGTCCACTATAATGAGCCTGATATTGCGTTTTTATGATGTAAATGAGGGAGCAATTAAGATAAACGGTAACGATATAAAGGATTTCACTATCTCCAGCCTGCGTGACAATATCTCGTATGTAAGTCAGGAAATATCATTATTCGATGATTCGGTTGCGGCAAATATAGCATATGGCAACCCGACCGTTTCTATGAAAAAAATCGAGGAGGTGGCAAAAGCCGCCGCAGCACATGACTTTATCTCAAAACTGCCTGACGGTTACCATACACTGATAGGGCAAGACGGAACAAGGCTTTCAGGGGGGCAGAGGCAAAGAATATCTATTGCAAGGGCAATGCTCAAAGGCTCACCGATATTGCTTTTGGACGAGGCAACATCAGCTTTGGATAAAATCTCAGAAAACAAAATTCAGGCGGCCATTGAAAAATTAATGAAAGGAAAAACCACTATAGTTATCGCACACCGCCTAAGCACAATAGAAAATGCCGATAAAATATATGTAATAAAGCAGGGAGAAGTAGTAGAGGAAGGAAAGCATAGCACCCTGATAAGAAAAGAAGGTGAGTATAAAAAATTATATAAGGGTATAGAAAAAGACAATGAAGCCGGGAAAGAAAATACTTAAAAGTAAGGCTTTCCACGTTTTTATCTGCTGGTTAGCCCATAAATATATATGGTTTGTTTACCTTACGGGGCGTTGGGAAGTAAGGGGGCTGGAAAACAGGACGAAACTGGAGGAACAACAACAGCAATGCATATTCGCTTTCTGGCACGGAAGGCTGTTGATGGTAGCACCTTTTGCTCCGAAAGTAGCAAAAATACATGTACTTATATCAAACCATAATGACGGCGAGCTTATCGCACGTACCATAACACATTTCGGCTTCTCAACGGTAAGGGGTTCTACCGGAAAAGAAGGGCTGACAGCCTTGCGGAATATACTTAAAATATTCAAAAAAGGTGAAAATCTGGCAATAACACCTGACGGTCCTAAAGGTCCTCGCATGAGAGTTTCGGGGACAATCATAGATATAGCTAAAATGTCGGGACTTCCTGTTATTCCTCTAACCTTTAGCATAAGCAAATGCAAGGTGCTAAGAAGCTGGGACAGATTCATTGCGGCAAAACCGTTTGCAAGGGGTTGTTTTATATATGGTGAACCTTTATACGTTGAAAAAGACGCAAATGAGGAAGAATTGAAAAAAGCTGGCATTGAGCTTGAAAATAGGTTAAATAAAATTACTGAAGAAGCGGATATGGCTGTAGGTATTGAACCTGTTCTTCCTTGTGAAGATGTAAAGGAGAAGCGATAAATGGAAAAATTTCCCAATCCGTCGAATGATAATACTTTTAACGAAGCGAAAAATAATTATATGTTGCTAAAACTATATAAACTCCTGACCTTTATAGGCTCGCCGCTGATAGACCTGTATCTTTTCAAGAGAAAAAAAACGGGCAAGGAAGACAGCAAGCGTTTTCCTGAAAGATTGGGATATCCTGCTTTTCCAAGACCGGAAGGGACTTTGGTATGGGTACATGCCGCAAGTGTGGGCGAGGCTTTATCGGTACTTCCTATCATAAAAAAATTATCCGATGCCAACGAAGATGTAAATTTTCTGCTTACAACGGGAACCACAACCTCTGCCAAATTAATTGAAAGCAGATTGCCGGATAAAGCATTCCACCAGTTCATACCTGTCGATATGCCGCTTGCGGTAAGGCGTTTTTTGAAACACTGGAAACCCGACCTTGCCCTATGGGTGGAGTCGGAACTGTGGCCGAACCTTGTTACCCAGACAGGCAAAAAATGTAAGATGATATTAGTAAACGGACGTATTTCCGACAATTCATACAGAAAATGGCTGAGATATAAATCGCTTGGTCAGCAGATATTAAGGTGTTTTACGCTTACATTGCCGCAAAGTAAACTTGATGCAGAGCGTTTTGAGGCACTTGGTGCAGGTAACGTTAAGTATTTCGGAAATATTAAATTCGATGCTCCGGCATTACCTTCTGACTCGCAAAAGATGGGTGAGCTGGTAAGTCAGGTGGGGGAGCGTCCCGTATGGCTGGCTTCCAGTACCCATGAAAATGAAGAGGTAATGATAGCTAATATACATAAAGAGCTAAAAGAAGAAAACCTGAACCTGCTTACGATAATCGCCCCCCGCCACCCTAAACGCATGGCGGAGATAGTAAAGGATATAAAAGAAACAGGGCTTAATATTGCAGTGCGTTCAAAAGAAGAGCCTATAGAAGAAGAAACCGATATATATATAGCCGATACATTAGGGGAATTGGGGATTTTCTATCGTCTGGTATCTATTGTTTTTATCGGAGGCTCATTGGTGGATAAGGGCGGACAGAACCCTCTGGAGGCTGCAAGGCTTGATTGTACTATTATTTACGGCCCTTACATGGATAATTTTAAAGAAATAAAGCATGAGTTGGAAGAAGCGGAAGCCGTTATCTGCGTTAATAATAAATCCGACCTGAAAAACACAATCGAAGAGCTAATAAAAGATCACGAAAGGCAGGAAGAGCTTGCTAAAGCCGCCCGTAAACTTGTCGATGAAAAAGCCGGTGTACTGGATTCCTACGTAAAGGAAATAAATACATATCTTGAGCAAATTACAGGAAAAAAAGATAAAGCTGCCTAAATACTATAATAACTAACCCCAATTACGCTTAAGACGTTATCTAACTAGCTGTTTTTTTAACTTTATTTACATGCACATTGCCATACGCCGGCTTTATTGACGTGCGTATCCGCACACGATCGCATGGATTCGCCGAACGGATTTGGTGAATGACAACAAAAATACTAATATAAAAAACAGAGAACCTTCTTAAAGGATTTTGCACAAATTTAGATGAGTTAGCATTGAATGTTTTCTTAAAAGAACTTTAAAAAAAGTAATAATGGTACTATAATGAAAAACTAACTTTTAAAATAATTTAACATAGCATGAAATATTCAAGACCTTTATTTGTATTTATAATATCGATAATATACTTTTGTATGTACAGCATGTCGTCTGTTATGCACGAAACATTCCTGATAAATAACTATAACACCATGATAGCAGAGGACAAGGTGCTTCTTCATACACTCCTGTATGGACTTGAATCTTTTCAAAGGGCGTTTATCATACTGTTCGTTCTTACGATACATAGATATGTATTTGCTTTGTTCGTACCTTTTTTATTTGTATGCAGTGCGTCTGCATCATATTTCATTTATTATTTCAAGATACAGATAACTCCTTATATTATGGCGGCTTTTTTTGAGGCTACAAATAATGAGATAGCTTCTTTCATGAATTTACAATTAATTTTATGGTGTGCTTTTGCTCTGGTATTATCTCTTATATTTGTATGGATATTCTTTAAATATGATAAGAAAGATACTAATAGGAAAAGAAACAATATATTTGTTTTTTTTACAGGCATCTTTGCCCTATGTGTTATAGTATTACCCGGACACGCAAAAAATACTCAGTATATGCCGTTCGATTTTTTAAAAAGTACATATAAATACACCATCAACAAATATATAAAGGTATTATGCGATGATATTTCTAAGATACCTGCTACTGCAAATGAAGAAGATCTGGTTGTTGTAATGATTATCGGAGAGTCTACCAGAGGTGACCATTTCTCTCTTAACGGTTATGAGCGCGAAACAAATCCTAATCTAAAAAAAATAGAGCATCTTATTAACTTCACTAATGCCGGATCCTGCCACAACCTTACCGGTGTTTCGGTACCGTGTATGCTTACAAGGGCTATAAAAAGTAACAAGGAAGCTATATATGAAGAAACTTCCGCAATAAGTGTTTTCAGGAAGCTCGGTTTCAAGACTTTCTGGATAGATAATCAGGGATTAAGGAATACTATAGTTCTTTCATCTATATCCGACCTTATACAGGAGGCTGAAGTAGCGATTTCTTCTAACCGCATATCCGAGGGGCTGGGTAAATCGGAGAAATTATACGGTGACGAAAAGTTGCTTCCTATATTAGACGGTATACTTGCCCAACAGGACAAAGATAAAAATAACACACTGGTTATTTTACATACTATGGGTAATCACTGGCAGTATGACCACACATATAATCCCAGATATAAAGTATGGAGTCCTACATGCAAACCTTCTAAAGAAAATTATGACCCCGACAGAGAAGTAAAGTGCGATACGGGTGTTCTGCTTAATTCATGTATAGCAGCTAATAACATGGCACTATGCAGTAAAGATGAGTTGATAAACTCATATGACAATAGCATCTTACAAACAGACGCATTTGTCAGTGAGGTTATTAAAAGGCTAGAGGACAAAAAAGCTTTCGTAGTATATAGCTCGGATCACGGTGAGTCACTTGGCGAGGACGGTTTTTACCTACATGGTCAGGGCAGTGACCATTTTTTCAGACCTGAACAGTTCCACATACCTATGTTAATATGGGCTTCTGAAGAATATAGGAAAAATAATCCGGAAAAGTACGAGAACATAAAAGCTACCGCTGATAAACGTGTTGAGCATGACGTTCTTTTCCATACTTTGCTCGGATGCAGCAATATTGAAACCGAGTTGGTAAATAACGAACTTAACCTTTGCAGTAATGAGGCTAATTTACCTGACAAATAAAAAAATACTATATAATAAAATATCTTATACAAAACTCCGCATGATGTAACAAAAAAATAACTTGACAAGTGTGGTATAATGTAAAATTTTATGATGTCATATAACTTAATTTGTTAAAAATGAGCAGAAAACTCGGTCTATTTATTATTGTTGGCTTTCTTAGCGTGCAGACGCTCTCGTTTGTGCATATGGCTAATTATGGCTTGGAAAAGCACGAGCATGATGGTCAGGTTTGTGATATTTACCTGCATTGCGAGAATACTAAACACAGCACACCTAGCGTTGCCGTTGTACCTAACCCTTTTGAATATTCTACATTTTCTGTCGCTTTGCCTGAACTTCCGTTGGTCAGGTTGCAAAGCTATAGCTTTGCATCGCCACGCGCACCTCCTTTCTTCTCCTAAACACCCGAACTATATAAACAATTTTACAAACCGCCATGTTATTCAAGGGTGCGGTTATATTTAGTATTTAGGAGAAATAATATGTTAAAAACAAAATTTGCGGCTTCTGCCGCTTTAATCACTATGCTTTCCGGCACTTCTGCACTGGCAGCATCGGATAAGGACATTGAGGCATTACGTGCCGAGATTCAAAATATGAAAAAGACCTATGAAGGTCGTATTGCCGAGTTGGAATCTAAGCTTAGCAAGGTGGAACAAACTCAAGCTAAGGCAGTCGCACCTGCACCTGCCACTCCTGCTACTGCAAGACGAGATGTGAAGGATAATAGTTTTAATCCTTCCATAGGCGTAATCTTAAACGGGCAGTATAGTCAGTTCTCTTCTGATGAAGGAGAGATTGCAGGATTTGCCGTCGGTCACGAAGGAGAGCGTCCTCGTGAGGGATTTGCGGTGGATCATACCGAGATTAATTTCTCGGCTAATGTCGATGACAAATTCTTCGGTAGCACCACGGCAGCAATCGCTCAGCATGAAGGGGAAACCGAGATAGAACTTGAAGAGGCGTTTATCCAAACACTACCAGGCGTAGGGCTGCCAAACGGTATGAGCGTAAAAGCAGGACGTGCCTTCTGGACGCTTGGTTATCTAAATGAACATCACCGCCACGCAGATGATTTTGCCGATCGCCCGTTGCCATACCGTGCGTTCCTAAATGAAGCCTTCAATGATGACGGTGCCCAGATATCTTATGTACTGCCAACCGATTTTTATTCTGAAATCGGCGGCGGTTTATTTCGAGGTGACGACTTCCCGTTCGGCGAAGGTGACGGCGAAGGAATCGGGGCTTGGTCGGCATTTGCCCGTGTCGGTGGTGATATCGGCGATAACCAAAGCTGGCGTTTAGGAGGCTATATCCTATCAGGCGAGGCGGACGGTTCACGACTTACCAATGAAGATATGGTAAGTTTCACAGGCGATACCGATATTTACGCTGCCGATATTCGTTACACATGGGCTCCTACCGGAAATGCACGCAATAGGGAAGTAATCTTGCAAGGTGAATATTTCTGGCGTAATGAAGACGGCATTTATGAAGATACCGATGCCGGTACGGGTGCGGTCAACTTTGATGATTCCTCAAGCGGCTGGTATGCACAGGGAGTTTATAAGTTTGCTCCGCAGTGGCGTGTCGGACTGCGTTATAGTCAGCTTGAAGCCTCGGATATTCCTGTCGGTTTAGCAGGTAGTGCATTGGATTCTGAGGGGTATGACCCGAAAGCCTATAGCACGATGTTAGATTGGACAAATAGTGAATTTAGCCGTGTACGTTTGCAATATAACCGTGAAGAACTGGCACGCGGGCAAGATGATGATCAGATAATGGTGCAATATATCATGAGCCTTGGTGCTCATGGTGCGCATAAATACTAAGGGGGCGTTATGAAACAATTCCTTGGATTATTTGTGGTAGGGCTGCTTTGTGCCGCCCCACTTGATTCACGGGCGGGGGTAAACATCTTCGCCTGTGAACCCGAATGGGCAGCACTTGCAGAAGAAATTGGCGGCGACAAGGTGGAAGCCTTCGCCGCCACTCATGCCGGACAAGACCCGCATCATATCCGTGCCAGACCAAGCCTGATTGCTAAAGCACGAAATGCCGATTTGATAATCTGCTCCGGTGCAGGTTTAGAAGTCGGCTGGCTTCCTATATTACTGCAAAAAGCAGGTGCGGACGTTCAGCCGAGGGCGGTCGGTCATCTTATGGCATCGGAGTTTGTGCCGATACTGGAAAAGCCGTTAGCAGTGGATCGCAGTATGGGTGACGTGCATCCTGAGGGCAATCCGCATGTGCATCTAAATCCGCATAATATCCTGTTAGTAGCCGATGTGCTGACTAAACGGCTAGAATCAATTGATATAGCCAATGCTGCTTTTTATCGCAGTCAGTTGGAAGATTTTACTTCCCGCTGGCAGAAGGCTATTTCCCGTTGGGAAGAAGAAGCGATTGGCTTAAAAGGAACGCCTGTGGTAGTGTATCATAAGTCGTTTAGTTACCTGCTTGACTGGTTAAAGTTGGAACGGCTAGCATCGCTGGAGCCAAAGCCCGGTATTCCGCCGACCGCTTCGCATTTGGAGGGATTATTGCAACAACTCAAAGCAAAGCCTGCCAAAGTAATTATCCGTACGCCGTATGAGCCTAATGATGCGGGCAAATGGCTATCGGAGAAAACCGATATACCTGCCGTTGTGCTACCTTATACGATTGACGGAGATACTGAAAGTGTTGATTTATATGCGTTGTTTGAACGCTCCATCAGTCTGTTAAAAGGAGCAATAGATGATAAGTAATGAGATGATAAGCATTGTGGGGCCGGCATTAGTTGCCGGTCTCATGATTGCTTTAACCCACGCACCACTTGGCATAGAAGTTCTAAGGCGTGGCATTATATTCATTGACCTTGCAGTTGCCCAGATTGCGGGGCTTGGACTGGTGGCGGCATCAACCTTTCTACACCAGCCGTCAACATGGGTGATACAAGGGACGGCACTTTTATGTGCTATTATAGCAGGACTGTTTTTCCGCAAAGTGGAAAAGGCCATACCCGAACAGCAGGAGGCAATTATCGGCGTAAGTTTCGTGCTGGCAGCATCACTGTCTATTTTACTGCTGGCAGATCATCCGCATGGCGGTGAAGAAATCCAACACCTATTATCGGGGCAAATGCTGTTTGTTACATGGAAAGATGTTTTAATGCACGCACCGATTTATGTTCTGATTATTGCGGCATGGTTTTTTAAACCGTCCTTACGCAGCGGTATCGGCTTTTATCTGTTGTTTGCACTAGCCATAACCTCATCGGTGCAGATGGTCGGAGTGTATGTAGTATTTGCCAGTTTGATTCTTCCTGCATTAGCAGCAGTAAAGTCAAATAACCCGCATAAGTTAGCATGGCTTTGCAGCATAGTTTCGGTAGTAGCCGGAATTATTACGGCAATGGTTTCAGACATTCCCGCAGGACCATTAATTGTGGTGAGCTACGTTTTAACTGCCGTCAGTTTTATAATCGGAAGAAGATTATTATAATAGTTAAAATCCGAGCATTCGCTCACATTTTACAAAAGCAATATAGAAAGCCCTGTCGACACTGCCTAACTAACGATAGTATTTTCAGGGTATAAGATTGTCAATTATATAAACATCAAAACGGTTGGCTTTACCCTTCATCACATAAGCAGGTTTTTTATCCATGAGGTGAGGGGACTTGCGTGGACGTTTTACCACTACCCGATGCTTTGCTTTTTCAAGCGATATATCAAGGAGTTTGTCGGAGTCTTCATCAGTACCCAATATATCTTTTAATATACGCATTTCCTTTTTTACCAGAGCCGATTTATCCCTTTGCGGAAACATCGGATCAAGATAAATAACATCGGGTTTTCGGGTAAGCGAAGATATATAAGAATAGGAGTCTTCGCAAGTCAGGGACATGTTATTTATTATTGAGGATATCCCGTCCTCGTTTTTTGCACGCATAAGACCGTCTTGTAAAAGTGCGTTTATTATGGGGCTGCGTTCAACCATGTCCACTTTGCAACCAAGACAGGCAAGAACAAATGAATCCCGCCCCAGACCTGCGGTTGCATCTAATATATGCGGATTTTTGAACTTATTTAAACCTACTGCCTTTGCCAGCATTTGTGACTTACCGCCACCGAACTTACGGCGGTGATCTGCCGTGCCTGATACAAAATCAACGTAAATACTACCGGGTGCGTCCTTGCCGGTTTTTTGCAGAGATATTTTTTCACCGTCTATTACCAGTACCGCAAAATAATCCGTTATGCCGCTTATATCCTGCTCGGCAAGTAGTGGGACTGAAAGTTTCTCAGAAAGGCTTTTAGCTTCATTTGCAAACTGTTCGTTTGATATAACGGCTATTTTGTTATTTAAATTAATCATAATTTTAATTGAAAATATAACAATATTAATATATATAAGCACAAAATATATCACTTATGAACAAAATAAGGAATTAAAATGGATATCAGTAAAATACCTGTAGGCAAGAAAGCCCCTGAAGAAGTTAATGTTATAATAGAAGTGCCTCTTGGTGCCGATCCTATAAAATATGAAATGGATAAAGAGTCAGGTGCAATTTTTGTAGACCGCTTTTTGCACACTGCTATGCATTATCCTTGTAATTACGGGTTTATTCCGCACACTTTATCTGATGACGGTGATCCTGCCGATGTGCTGGTGGTTGGTCGTCGTCCGGTAATACCGGGGGCGGTTATGCCTGTGCGTCCGGTAGGTGTTTTGCTTATGGAAGACGAGTCGGGTATGGACGAGAAAGTATTAGCCGTTCCTGCATCTTCATTACACCCTTTTTATGATAATGTTGACGAATATACGGATCTGCCGAAAGTCCTGCTTGACCAGATAGCCCATTTCTTTGAACATTATAAAGACCTTGAGCCTAATAAATGGGTAAAGATAATCGGCTGGAGAGGTAAAAAAGAAGCTCATGAAATTATCAATAAGTCTATCGAAATGGAAAAGGCGGCTTAAGTCTTAATAGCAGAAGATTTAAAAGTAGTGAAAGATTCCCTCACAAAACACTATAGTTTTTTTAGGACTCTTGCAGAGGTTTCTATATTCAATGAAAATAATTATAGATAATTTCAGCAATTTTCTTATCTATTCCCGATGCCTGTTCTAACTCCTCCAGTGTTGCGGCTTTTACATCTTCTGCCGAACCGAAATGATTTAGTAATATCTTTTTGCGTTTCGGACCTATACCGGGAATTTCATCAAATGTGGATTTGGTGACGGACTTAGCCCGTTTGTTCCTGTGTGAGCCTATAGCAAAACGGTGAGCCTCATCACGTAATACCTGCAAAAAATACATAGCAGGGTCGTTTGTGGGAAGGGTGAACGAATCCCTTCCCAACATATGAAATTGCTCTTTTCCCGCATTCCTATCGACACCCTTGGAAATACATACGAATGTTAGCTCATCGGTTAATCCTAAAGAATCAAATACCTTTGTTACCGTGGTCAGGTGTCCTGCACCGCCGTCTATTAATACCAAGTCAGGCCATATTCCCGCCGTTTTATCGGGGCATTCCATTTTGAGGCGTTTGAAACGGCGTGTTAAGACCTCCTCCATCATTGCATAATCGTCACCGCCCTTCATGAACTTATTGCGGATATTAAAACGGCGATATGCCTTCTTGTTAAAGCCTTCTTCGTCCGCTACGACCATTGCCCCTATCTGATCCTGCCCGAATGTGTGGCTGTTATCATATATCTCTACACGCTTGGGGGAAGATTGCATGTTGAACAATTCTGCAAGTTTTTTCAGCATGTCTTTCTGTCGGGTTTTGCCGATAAGTTTTTGCTGCAAAGCCGCTTTTGCATTGCGGGTAGCTTCATCAAGAAGCTTTTTTTTATCGCCTGATTTAGGTATGGTTATCCTTACTTTATAATTGGTGCTATCGGAAAAAAATTCCTCAAGAAATTCTTTATCCTCAATGTTTTCAGATATAATTATATCCTTAGGAGGGATATTATTATCCTGATAATATTGGCATAAAAAGGCATTCAATATATCGCTGTCAGTCTGTCCGCCTGTGTTTTTAGGAAAGAAGGAGCGGTTGCCGTAATGCTGCCCGCCCCTATAGAAAAATACCTGAATACAGGCAACGCCGCCTTCATGGGCAATCCCGATAATGTCAGCGTCATTTAATGTAGTCACACCGATTGTCTGTTTTGCCTGAACCTGATTAAGTGCTTTTATGCGATCACGATAGACTGCGGCTTTTTCATAATTGAATTTTTTGCTTTCCTCCTCCATTTTCTGAACAAGTTCTTCTTGTATGGCACGGCTCTTGCCGTTCATAAAATCATTTGCCTGCTTTACCAGAACTGCATATTCTTCCTTTGATATATAGTCAACGCACGGAGCGGAGCATCTTTTTATCTGGTACTCAAGGCAAGGTCTGGTGCGGTTGTTAAAATAATTATCGGAGCATGGACGCAGTAAAAACGCTTTTTGTAAATCGGATATTGCCTTATTTACCGCTCCTGCCGATGCAAAAGGACCGTAATATTTACCCTTTGCTTTCCTTGCCCCGCGATGCTTTACAACTCTTGGGAAATCTTTTTCAGACTCTATCAGGATAAACGGATAGGTCTTGCCGTCCTTTAGCAGTATATTATAACGAGGCTCGAATTTTTTTATCAGGTTTGATTCAAGTAGTAGTGCCTCACGTTCTGTATTAGTAGTGATGAACTCCACTTTTTGTACGTTGGAAATCATTGCCTGTATGCGATATTCAAGCCTTTCGGGGCGAGTGTAGTTTACCACCCTTTTTGCCAGATTCTTTGCCTTTCCGACATACAGAGCGGTTCCGCCTCCATCTATCATTTTATATATGCCGGGAGAGGGGGGCATCGTTTCCAGATGCTTTTTTATTATTTTTATGCCGTTTTTGATGTTGGTCATTTTGAACTAAGGCTTAATATCCAATTTATCCATGATAGTATTGTTGAGGCTCTTCTGGAAAAGGTTTTTTCTTTATTGACATTATATACATTACAATCACGCATTATTTTTATAACCTCATTTTTAGTAGGAATGTCAGCCTTCTTAAAATATAAAGACAGAGTTTTATGAAAAACATCATGTTCTAGTATTGATCTTATGAAAAGCAATTGTCGTTTAATATAGTTTTCTTTAAACAACTCCTGTCCTTTATTCGTTAGGGAGTATTTTATAACGTCGCTTCGTTCTTTTTTTATAAAACCCAAATAAATTCCGGCGTTCGTATAATAATCGGTTTGTCTTTTATCAAAGTCATAAGTGTTGGTAATTTCCTCTTTGGTCAACTCTATATTTTCATTTAATAATTCACAAAGATTAATAATACGTTCAAAAGAGTCTGCTTGAGGAAAAGGAATATCAGGTTCCGATATAATGTCTGTTTTATCAAGAATCTTTTCAATAGTATTTATTGAAATTTCAAGCTCTTCAATGCTATATTTTTTATGTTTTACTAAAATAAGAGAATTGTAATTATTAGGTTCCTCAAATTGATATTCGTATAAGTCAAAAACTCCATTAGTATAGACAAGAAAGATAAGCTTAATTTTTTTTGTGACTTTATTCTCCCAGCATCGGAATGGATAATATAATTGACGTATTATAAAGTTGGAGGAAATTGAGTTTTTGGCTTCGATTAAGGATAAGTAATTTCTTCCTTCGTATCCTCCGTCAATTTCAATTTGAGCATTATTAACATCTAAATATAATGGAGCTTTTGAGTTATCGGTATTGTTTATTGTAAAGCTAAATTTGCTTGAACTCATTCTTCCGCTTATGGTCGGCAATAAGTCTTCTTCTTCAAGGAAATGATCTAGTATTCCTGAAACATAAGCACAGTTAACGGCAGTTGCCTCGCTTGTTATATTTTTAAAATCAATACTTTGGATATTATCGGGGAACTCTAAATATTCAATTGAAGGTTGGGATTCGGTATTAAACTCTTTATAATTCTCAAAATTTGAAATCGTATAGCTGCCCCTTGATATCGGAAGAATGGATAGGTTGTGTTTTTTAAAAATTTCAGGTAAGTTATTTTTGTTATCAAACTTAGTCATTAAGCGGGATTCCCGAAACTCATTTATTTGAGAGGAATGTATAGTGAAACTGCTGTTTTTCTCAATTTTATGAAGAATAGAGTGTTTTTCAAATAACTTCTCCCAATTAGAATCGTTTTTATTAGTCATAGTTCTTTATCAGAAGTTCGGTGACTTCCCCTCTCCCGTCTTTTTTTGAGTTAATAGATCTTTTTGCGTTAACAGTTATTATATTATAATTTTTATATAAATCTTTAATATAGCTTGTCGAAGAGTTTGATAATAAAAAATTTACACCTTTTTTGTTCAGTTCATCACAGACATTTTTTAAGCGTTCTTGCTCGTTTTTTCCGAAGCCGGTTTTTGTATATCCTGTAAAATTTGAGCTGTCTGAAACAGGATCATAAGGCGGATCAAAATAAACAAAGTCTCCTTTCTTCGCATCGGATAGCGAGTCTTTGTAGTCAGCATTTAATATTTTAATATTATTATTTTTAAAATAATTGCTTACGGCTCGTATTGTAACGTCGTTAATAATGTTTGGATTTTTATATCTACCGAAAGGGGAGTTAAATTCGCCGGAACTGTTAACTCTAAATAATCCGTTATAACATGTTTTGTTTAAGAAAATAATTCTGGAGGCTTTTTCAATATCGGATAATTTGTTATACATATTTGCACTTCGGTCAAGTGCACGTGTTTTATAATAATATTCCTCATCATTTATATGCTTTTTTAAATCTTCAATCAATTCATCGGGATTTTTTCGGATAGTCTTATATAAGTTTATTAATTCTTCATTGTAGTCGTTTATTACGGAATGTTTGGGTTGTAAATGGAATAGTACGGATCCTCCGCCAATAAAAGGCTCGTAGTATATGCCGAATTTTTTCGGTATATGTTTTTCTATTTCGTGAAGCAGTTGTCTTTTTCCTCCTACCCATTTTACAACGGGGCTGACTAATTTGTTTTTTCTGCGAACGCCCATTTGTTGACTGACTCCGTGGTTCTTTAAAATTTGATTAGAAATATATTAGCATAGAGAGGTACATTCAATAAGCAAAAGCTTTTTAATTGATCGCTTATACCCTCTCTTGCTTGCCAAGGGGCATCGTTTCCAGATGCTTTTTTATTATTTTTATGCCGTCTGTGATATTTGCCATTATTATCTTTTTTACTTTTTTATAAATTATAAACAAAAAAGATAAATATAGAAATGCAACATTATTAATAGTTAAATGTCAAAAACTTCAATTTTTTTTGAAAATTCTAAATTATTTTTTTCCGAGTTAACATTATAAAGTCGGAGTCGAAGCGATTTTAAAACGCTATATGTTTCATTTAAAATAGCTCTTTTAGGAACGCTTCTAATGTGTAGCGTTCTATTTATTTCCGTTCTCGATTTTATAATATCAGACCGGCTAGGGTTTTTTATATTACTTTTAATGCCTACCTTTTGTGTGCCAATTTTATTCGGTACGATAAAATTAATAGCCGGCATAGAAGAAAGCACGCAATTACCTTTTAATAGTGTCAATAAAGAGCCGCATTTTATTGGATTAAAATGAGGTTTTTGAAAAATTTTATTAACTCCGCAATCGCTTGCAACGTTATAAAATCTTATAGGTGTAGTATTTGACCATGAAATATATTTTATTTTTGCATACATTGCGTACATAAGTTAATGACCTGTTGTAATTTTATTTTTAATTTAAGACTAATACTACTTAAAAATCATTAACCGATTATTAAAAAGCGGCTAACTTTAACAATAAGCTACTGTATTTTTAGCAATCGGATAAAAAAATGAAAAAAAATTTAAATTAGTGTTTGACAGGTTAGAAATAAATGCGTATAACACACCTCCCGACACGATGCAGAACGCATTTAAGTGTCAGCAAGGTGAGATGTTTGAAATTGTAAATGAAGAAGAGAAACAAAGGCGGTAGCGTACTAAATAATACATTTTGTACGTTGTTGTCTAAGTTTTAAATAACGAACTTTATTGGTTTTATATCAATATAAGTCAGCGCAACAATGTGCGGAAAAAAGAAATTTTTTCTGTCAATTAATTGACAGGACAAACTACTCAACTTGAGAGTTTGATCCTGGCTCAGAACGAACGCTGGCGGTATGCTTTACACATGCAAGTCGAACGAGTATGGACCTAGCTTGCTAGGGACCCAGCTAGTGGCAAACGGGTGAGTAACGCGTGGGAACCTACCTTATAGTATGGAATAGTCTTGGGAAACTGGGTTTAATACCATATACGCTCTACGGAGGAAAGATTTATCGCTATAAAATGGGCCCGCGTTAGATTAGTTTGTTGGTGAGGTAATGGCTCACCAAGACTACGATCTATAGCTGGTTTGAGAGGATGATCAGCCACACTGGGACTGAGACACGGCCCAGACTCCTACGGGAGGCAGCAGTGGGGAATATTGGACAATGGGGGAAACCCTGATCCAGCAATACCGCGTGAGTGATGAAGGCCTTAGGGTTGTAAAACTCTTTCAGTAGGGAAGATAATGACGGTACCTACAGAAGAAGCACCGGCTAACTCCGTGCCAGCAGCCGCGGTAATACGGAGGGTGCAAGCGTTGTTCGGAATTACTGGGCGTAAAGCGCGCGTAGGCGGCTTGGAAAGTTGGAAGTGAAAGCCCAGGGCTCAACCCTGGAATTGCTTTCAAAACTATCAAGCTAGAGTATGGTAGGGGATAGTAGAATTCCTAGTGTAGGGGTGAAATCCGTAGATATTAGGAGGAATACCAGAAGCGAAGGCGACTATCTGGGCCATTACTGACGCTAAGGTGCGAAAGCGTGGGGAGCGAACGGGATTAGATACCCCGGTAGTCCACGCCGTAAACGATGGATGCTAGTTATTGGGGCTATTTGCTTCGGTGACGCAGCTAACGCGTTAAGCATCCCGCCTGGGGAGTACGGTCGCAAGATTAAAACTCAAAGGAATTGACGGGGACCCGCACAAGCGGTGGAGCATGTGGTTTAATTCGATGCAACGCGAAGAACCTTACCACCTTTTGACATCTGGATCGCGGAACATGTAATGTGTTCCTTCAGTTCGGCTGGATCCAAGACAGGTGTTGCATGGCTGTCGTCAGCTCGTGTCGTGAGATGTTGGGTTAAGTCCCGCAACGAGCGCAACCCCTACCCTTAGTTACCAGCGGTTCGGCCGGGCACTCTAAGGGGACTGCCCGTGATAAGCGGGAGGAAGGTGGGGATGACGTCAAGTCATCATGGCCCTTACAAGGTGGGCTACACACGTGCTACAATGGCGGTGACAATGGGTTGCTACACAGCGATGTGATGCTAATCTCAAAAAGCCGTCTCAGTTCGGATTGGAGTCTGCAACTCGACTCCATGAAGTCGGAATCGCTAGTAATCGTGGATCAGCATGCCACGGTGAATACGTTCCCGGGTCTTGTACACACTGCCCGTCACGCCATGGGAGTTGGTTCTACCTGAATTGGCTAAGCTAACCTTTTAGGAGGCAGGTCAACACGGTAGGGTCAGCGACTGGGGTGAAGTCGTAACAAGGTAGCCGTTGGGGAACCAGTGGCTGGATTACCTCCTTTCAGACATTTGATGTTAGCTTCTGTTTTTTAGCAGAAAATACTAACATCTATAAGTCAATGAACATAGTATCGCTACCGTCTTTGCTTCTCTTTTTTAATTACATTTTATTCTAAACGCACCAATCAAATACAAAATCATAATGTTTAATCTATTTTTATAGGTTAATTAACTTAATTTCTTTATGAATTTAAGTTATATATGGCGTTATATACTTCATTCATGTTTACAAATGCAATCCATGAGCCTTGACCCGTATAGATTCACTTTTGCGATAATGTCTATGCAGATAGAAGTCGGCTAATTACAGGATAAAAAGCATGGTTGCAACTGACATAATCACCATAAGTTGCATAACAGGGTGTCAACTGTTTCTTACTAGGAATGCCCCCTGTAGTAAAAATTTAACAAAAATGCGTTAAAATATATTATAGTAATAATATGCAAAGAAAAATTGGTTGATATGGATAAAAAAACAGAAAGCGGTATTTTATATAAAGAAAAACAATCCAAGCTAAAAGGGAAAATGGTTAGTTTTGCCGAAGAACCGGTTACAGCGGAATATGAGAATAATATTGAAGGATATGCAGAGGAAATGGTAGCAAGAAAAGAGCATATGGGTTTTATAAACAGTACTCGTAGAGATCCTATAGAACATTATGCCGCAAAAAAAGACATTCGTGATTTAAGAAGGGAATGGAAAGAGAAACCTGAATCGGAAGCCGGACAACATAAGGTGGAATTAGATACATATCCTTCTTATGAAACAGAAAACCAAAGGGATAATAAAATGCGGGAGCCTGCTGAACAAAAAAGTGATTTGTCGGTTTATCAGGAGGCAGATTTCGATATGAAAGTTATGGTATTAGATGAGAAGGAAATGGAGTCCGAACAAAATACAACGAAAAGCCAAAGAGAAGGTAATAAACATCGAAGGCAACAATCTCGTGGAACTCAAGATTTTGAATCAATCTTCTCAAGTAAAGAAGGTAAGGAAACCAAATGGGCTGATGCCGTTAAGAATCAATCCGATAATAAAGAAAAATCCAATAGCGATAAGTCGCCTTCTTTTTGAGATAAAATTGCAAAAAAAGCGAAAACGCTATATTATCGCTCTCTGCTAGGATTGTTACGCTGCTGATTAATCCGTTCCTGAAATGCATCTTGCTGTTGTGCTTCTTGTGGCGGCTGAGGGGCTTGTGGAGCCGGTTGCGGAGCATCAGGATTCGGAATCCTTGCCTCTATTATCCTTTGTAATCTTGGAGCCTGATTAGGAGCCGGATTGTTACGGGGCGGCTCAAAAGCATCCCTTAATTCTTGCTCTCTCGCCTGACGATCTCTTTGGCGTGCAGCCTGCCTTTGCTGTTCGGCGGAGTCATCTGAAACTACCCTTGATATTTGATTTTGCTCGTTATTACCGTTCTGACCGTTTCTATCCATGATATATTACCTTATTTTTTGTATAATAACTAATATGGTAATATAAATGCGTCAAAAGTTCAATACTAAAATTTATTTTTTGTTAATTAACCGGCTAGCAACTCATCTAGTTTTCCTTTGCTTTCTAATTCATACAGGTCATCAGCACCGCCTACATGGGTATTGCCTATATATATTTGCGGAACTGTCCTTGCACCGCCTGTTTTTTCTATCATTGCGTCACGGTCTTCGGTTTTGCTGACATCAATTTCCTTAAAATCAGCACCTTTTTTCTTTAGAAGCATTTTTGCCCTTACGCAATGTGGGCAAATTTGTGTGCTATATATTGTTACGTTTTGCATGTCGGATTCCTTACTTTATCTGGTAAATATTCATTAATTATATTTAACATGTTTTTAGTTAAGATGACAATTATTAATATACATGTATATTAGCAAAAAAAACAAAACAAATATGGCTAAAAAATTCCAATTAAATTCTAAATTCAAACCGGCAGGTGACCAGCCTGTTGCAATAGAAAGGCTCGTAAGCGGTATGAATGACGGGCAGCAAAATCAGGTTTTGCTCGGCGTTACAGGTTCGGGTAAAACCTTTACTATGGCAAATATTATCGAGCAAACTCAACGCCCGACCCTTATAATGGCACATAACAAAACTCTTGCGGCTCAGTTATATTCGGAAATGAAGGAATTTTTCCCCAATAATGCAGTTGAATATTTCGTATCTTACTATGATTATTATCAGCCTGAGGCATATATAGCCAAAACAGATACCTATATAGAAAAGGATTCATCAATCAACGAGCAGATAGATTTGCTCAGGCACTCGGCGACAAGGTCTATGTTAGAAAGGAGAGATGTTATTGTAGTGGCATCGGTTTCGTGTATCTACGGTATCGGTTCGCCGGAGCTTTATTATCAGATGACCATTCCTTTAAAGGTTGGTGATGAAGTAAATCAATCGGGATTTACCAAGCAGCTAATAGAGCTTGCATATGAAAGGAACGATATAAATTTTGTGCGTGGTGCGTTCAGGATAAGGGGTGATGTTATAGATATATTCCCGTCACATTATGCCGATATGGCATGGCGGCTTTCTTTCTTTGGCAATGAGTTGGAGGAAATAAGCGAGTTTGACCCGCTTACGGGCGAGAAGATATCTGACTTAGATGAAGTTGTGATATATGCCAACAGCCACTATGTTACCCCGCGTCCTACGTTATTGCAGGCTATAAAGGAAATAAAAGTTGAATTAAAAGAACGCCTGAAATTCTTAGAGGAAAGCAATAAGTTAGTTGAAGCCCAACGCCTTGAGCAGCGAACTATGTTCGATATGGAGATGATACAGGAAACAGGCTCTTGTAAAGGTATCGAGAATTATTCAAGATATTTATCAGGCAGAAATTCAGGGGAACACCCGCCTACTTTGTTTGAGTATCTACCCGATAATGCCATGTTGTTCATTGATGAAAGCCATGTGACAACACCGCAGGTGGGAGCTATGTATAAGGGCGATAGGTCACGCAAGAATAATCTGGTAGAGCATGGGTTCAGGCTGCCTTCTGCAAGGGATAACAGACCGCTCAAATTTGAAGAGTGGGATAAGATGCGTCCGCAGACATTGTTTGTGTCGGCAACACCGGGAGTGTTCGAGCTTGATTTAACGGGAGGAGAATTTGTTGAACAGCTAATCCGCCCGACAGGGCTTATCGACCCTGAATGTGTTATCAAGCCTGTGGCAACACAAGTAGACGATGTTATAAAAGAATGTAAAAAAGTCGCCAAGAACGGCTATCGAACCCTTATTACAACTCTTACCAAGCGTATGGCGGAGGACTTGTCAAACTACCTGCAAGAATCCGGATTGAACGTTACTTATATGCACTCGGATATTCAGACATTGGAGCGTACCGAGATAATTCAGGATTTAAGGCGTGGGGTGCATGATGTACTGGTGGGGGTTAACCTGCTGCGTGAAGGATTGGACATTCCCGAATGTGGGCTTGTGGCAATTATGGACGCTGATAAGGAAGGCTTCCTGCGTTCGGAAACATCTTTGATACAGACAATAGGGCGTGCGGCAAGGAATGTGGACGGCTATGTTATTTTATATGCAGATAAGATAACTAAATCCATGAAAAAGGCGTTAGATGAAACCGACCGCCGCCGTGAGGCACAAAAAGCATTCAATAAGGAACACGGAATAACACCTGCTTCCATACAGAAAAGCATCGCCGAATCTATCAAAGTTGATGAAAAAGAGGATAAACAGAAAAAGCCTGTTTTAAAAGGCAAAGAACTAGAGAAATATATCAATAAACTGCAAAAACAAATGATGGAAGCCGCATCAAATCTTGAATTTGAACGTGCGGCAGAGCTTAGGGACGAGCTGCACGAACTGGAGCATAAGGAATTGGGGATTATATAGTTGACATAATAATGAAAAAACCATAAAATGAACTATGTTCAATAAAATTTGTATTTACGTAATCATTTTATTTTTTTCGATGCACTCATATGCTTTGGAGAGCATTTCTTGTAAAGATTATAATGATAACATAAATTCTTTGTATTTGATTTTCCCTAAGAATATTTCCGAAGAAAGTAAATGTGATATGACCCCGGAAAATTGTGGAGTATCAGGTCTGTTTTTTAATCCGGATGGAATGCAGGCATATTACTATAAATCAAAATGCTATATGAAAATTGCCCAAAAGACGCTCAATGAAAAATATTGTGATAATGTTAAAGAACGTACGTCATTATTTTTTGACGGGTCGTATTTTTCAAAAAAATCCTGTTTAAACAAAATAAGTAGAAGTAAAAAGAGGTTAGATGTTACATCTGCTAATAGTGACCTTACTAAACGTATTGAAACTGTTAAGGCAAAAATGCATGATAAATCTATAGAAGTAGATATTTTCCTAACAGATGGGTATGCAGGAAAATATAAAATAACTGCCAGTGCAAGCTCTACTGTAGGTAAAGTGAATAAATATTGGATTTTGTCAAATGAGATTACGGAGGCTTCTTATAAAGAAATTATAAAAGGTTTTTATTCAACTGAAGATTGGGTAATAAACCTCTCTGAGAAACAAAGAATAATCAATTTTACTATTAAAGGGCGATATTTTAAAGAGTTTCAAGAATTGCTTAGTTTAAAGAAAGACATAAATTTTCAGATAGAGATTACATTGATTGAAACAGATAGTGGAAAAGCTCCTCCTGCTGAAAAAGAAGGTGTACACCTCCATATTATGGATAGAGATTTTACAAGTAAATATATTTTTAGTAATAAGGATATTATTTTAAATCAATAGTATTTTAACTTTTCTTATCCGAGTTGAGGTTACTTATAAACACCCCCCAGCCCAGATTTATAATCGGGATATTTTAATTTAACACCCAATTCATCTTTTATTTTTTTATTGGAAACTCTGCGGTTGCTCATATAAAAGCTGCGAGCCATGGGGGATAGGTCTGCCTGTTCAAACGGTATGAGTTCAGGCGGCTTGATGCCGATCAATTTAGCTGCATATTCAACTACTTCAGCCTGAGGGCAGGGGAGATCATCGGCACAGTTATATATTGAGCCTGCATTTGGCTTTTCAATAGAGGCTGTTAATATTTGAGCTATATCCTCAACATGTATGCGGGAGAAAACCTGACCATGCTTGTCGATGCGTCTTGCCGTACCGTTCTTTAAAGATTCAATGGAGCTTCGCCCCTTGCCATAGATGCCTGCAAGGCGGAATATATGGACGGGCAATCCTGATTCCAGCCATGCGTTTTCAGCTTCAACCCTGTATCGTGAGCGGTCATTAGGCGGATTTGTCGGGGTTTCTTCATCTACCCACTCCCCCTTATGGTCGCCATAAACTCCCGTAGTCGATAAATAACCTGCCCATTTTAAATCGGGTAGTTTTTTCAAATCATCAAGATGGTAGTTCAATACTATATCGCCTTCTTCATTGGGAGGGATTGAGGTCAATATATGCGTTACCGAATTAAAATCCCATAGATTATCAAGTGGTAAGTCATGGTCAAAAATATGCGGAGTGATACCGAGCGTTTTTAATTTTGGGAATTTTTCCGTATTACGGCATGTCCCCGAAACACGCCAGCCATTAGCCAGTAAATCTTTGGCAAGTTGTGTAGCACTATAGCCGAGTCCGAAACAAAATAGGTGATTTTCCTGCATGCTATCCTTGAATGAAATTATATAATACGCATTGTCATACACCGACTTGATAAGTGTATCCATGATTTTTTGTATAAATTCTATAGTAATTTTGAACTTACTTTAGGTATATGAGTCATTCTGCGAATTTGTTTATTAAAACAAATTCGAGTCTATACACTTTAATATTAATGGACAAATAATGCCCTGACTATGGCATTATTTAGTAGAAAGCCAAGTAAAGGTCTTATCTGGCACACTGACAGGGGCAGCCAATATTGCTCTCTCAATATGAGCCAAAAGCTGCTAATTGCATGTAAAATGTATAAATCTTAAGTCAAATTAACCAAATATTAACCTAAAAAGACAATAATATTTATATTGTTAATAGTAACTTTTCGAGAGAAATACATGAATGTTTGCAAATCTGAAAGACCAAAGACCAAAGACCAAAGACCAAAGACTGAGAGCTGAGAAAGGATTTACACTTATCGAGCTATCTATAGTTATAGTCTTAATCGGTCTTATTGTCGCTGGCGTGGTTGGGGGGCAGGCTTTGGTTCAGCAAGCACAAGTTAGAATTATAATAAATGACTATTCCAAGTATAGTGCTGCGATAAATACATTTTATTTAGAATATAATTCAAAACCTGGTGATATGAGAAATGCTTTTGATTATTGGGGGAGTAACTGTTCTTTGGCAGGAACAGCAATTGCGTGTAATGGTAACGGTAACAAAGAAATACATCAAACAACCCCCGGTCTTGCAAGTGATAGACAAGAAGCTTTTATGGCTTGGCGTCACATGAATCTAGCTGGAATTTTACCTGGAATGTATGACGGAGTAGGAAATGCAGGAAATAACCATGAAGCTATACCGGGTGTAAATGTACCAGAAACAGCTAGAGGAGGAGGTTGGCATATATCAACAAATAGCCCTTGGATGCCTACAAATCATTACCCTGTATTAGAGCAGTACGAAAGAATGATGGTTGGGAAGTTTAGAGTCAATTCATATGTTGACTTTGCAATATTTTCTCCATCTGAAGCTCATGGTGTTGACGTTAAACTTGATGATGGTATGCCACTCAATGGACAAGTACAATCTGTACACGGTTCAGATTTTGAGGCTGTAAATGAGCAATGTATAACAGGTACAACCTTAAACGCTACTTACACATTATCACAAGAGGGCGAACGTTGTATTTTATGGTTCAATTTAAAAATTTAAACCTTTAAAAGTGTCTACAAAACTGTAAATTAAATATAATTTTTCATTTTATTAATCGGTAGATTACGGTTATAAGAATGTTATGTATAAGAACATATATAATATACCTGCCGGTCTTCCGTTTCTTGACACCTTAGCTGCAAACACCTTAAGGCTGTATGCCGATGACCCTCTGGTGTTCTCCAATATATCCATATTTCTTCCCAGTCGCAGGGCTTGTAAGGAACTTGCGGAGGCATTTTTGCGGGTAAGCGGCGGTAAGCCTATGTTGTTGCCGCAGATACAGCCTTTGGGTGATATTGATGATGAGGAACTGCTATTTTTAGGTTATATAGAATGTGAAAATGACATACCGAATATTATTTCACCCGTAAAACAACGCCTGTTGCTTACAGAGTTGATAGAAAAATGGCAAACTGCACAAAAAACCGATGAAAAGATAACAATACCGCAAGCAGCACATCTGGCTATAGAACTTTCGTCATTTTTGTCCGAAGTGCAAAAACAGCAATTATCATTTAACGATATAGAAAAGATAGTGCCTGACGAATTATCAAGGCACTGGCAGATAACACTGGATTTTCTGCATATACTGATAGAAAAATGGCCGCAGATACTAAAAGAAAATAATGCCGTTGATGTTAACACCCAAAGGAATATATCTTTAAAAGCACAGGCGGATTATTGGCAAAAAAATCCTTCCGAATATCCCGTAATAGCGGCGGGTTCTACCGGCTCTATACCTGCTACCGCACAGCTTCTTAAAGTAATATCGCAAATGCCGAGCGGTCAGGTGATTCTACCGGGGTTGGATATGAATATGGATAATGCCGCATGGGAGAAAATAGAGCAGACACACCCGCAATACGGCTTGAAGAACCTTCTGGAAATAATCGGTGTCGGTCGTAATGAAGTGAAAAAATATGATTGTACGGTATGTAGTGCCGTTGACAGAGATTCTTTGATATCGGTCATGATGCTGCCTGCCGATGTTACCGATAAATGGAGTCATTCGGTAAAAATTGAAAATAGCCATCTAGAGGGTATAGAGGTTATAGAGGCATCGGGATTGCAGGAGGAGGCAACAGTAATCGCTCTGAAAATGAAAGAGATACTGCAACAGCCTGAAAAAACAGCGGCACTTATTACCAACAGGCGTGATCTGGCAAAAAGAGTGTCGGGAATCCTGCAAAAGTGGAATGTACAGATAGATGATTCGGCAGGTTCTCATCTTAATTCCACACCGCAGGCGGTTTTCCTGAGGTTGCTGGCGGCAATGGTGGCAGATAGGGGTGAAAATTCAGTTTCACTACTGGGATTGCTGAAAAATCCTTATGCCAATTGCGGATTGGGTGCGAAAGAATTTAAAGATAATGTCAGAAAACTTGAAATAGCATGCATGAGGGGAATCAGGAACTCTGAAGGCTTTAAGGGATATTATAACAAGATAGATTCAAAATTAAGCAACCGGCTAAAAAATGTTGAAGAAATTCTACAGCCTATGTTCAAATTAATGTCACGTGATCAGATAGCATTCGATGCAATGCTAAAAACCCATATACAGGTGGCTCAGAATATCGCAGCCGATGATAAGGCTGATGGTGTTGAACGCCTATGGAGTTCAGATAGCGGAGGACAGTTAAAGGATTTTCTGGACGAGCTGCTAATCTCGTCAAAGGATTTTAAACAGATAGACCCTACTGATTATTTGGGGTTATTAGATGCTCTCCTTACGGGACAAACATACAGACCGCAATACGGCTCACACCCAAGACTGCATATATTAAGCCCGATAGAGGCAAGAATGTTGCGGTTCGATCTTGTTATACTAGGTGAATTGAACGAAGGGGAATGGCCGTTGTCGGGAAAAAGCGATCCGTGGATGAGCCGCCCCATGCGTGATGATTTCGGACTGCCGCTGCCTGAAAAGAAAATAGGTCAGTCAGCACATGATTTCGTGCAGTTATTGTCGTCGGAAAATGTACTTATAACACGCTCTGAAAAACTTGACGGCACGCAGACAATACCTTCACGCTGGCTGCTTAGGCTAGATGCCGTTTTGAACATTACCGGAAAGCAGGGCGCACTAAAGCCGAAGCTGCCGTGGGTAAAGTGGGCAAGGCTGTTAAATAAGGCAGATAGCTATTTGAAGATGGAAGCCCCATGCCCTAACCCGCCTGTTGAGTGCAGACCTAGGAAATTATCCGTTACTTCCATAGAAAAATTAATGCGTGACCCATACTGGATATATGCAAATAAAATACTGCATTTAAAAAAACTTGATGAAATAGATAAAGAACCCGGCGGTGCTGAGTTCGGTAACTTCGTGCATGATGTGCTGGAGGAGTTTATAAAGCAATATGATTCAATAAAACCTGAAGACCGTTATACATACCTACTAGAACTTGGACGCAATATATTGCAAAAAGAAAACCTGAAATCAGCTATAATATCGTTCTGGTTTCCTAGGTTTGAAAGGATAGCGGCATGGATAGTGCAAAATGAAGAGAAAAGACGGGAAAATAATATTGATGTGCTTACCGAGATAAAAGGTAAATACAATATAATATACGCAGGCGAGATATTTACGTTAGAGGCAAGAGCCGACAGGGTAGAAATAGATGAAGACGGCAACATATGTATCGTGGATTATAAAACAGGCACTCCGCCTTCTGCAAAAGAAGTGAAGCTGGGACTTTCACCGCAAATGACATTAGAAGGCGTAATCGCCAAAAAAGGCGGTTTTGACAGGGAGGGGAAAGTTAAATCCCTTGAATACTGGAAGCTTTCAGGCGGTCAAAAAGATACGCAGAGCAAATATGCAGGTTATAAAAACCAAGAAGAGTTAGCATCATTGCTAGAAGATGCCGAAAACGGTGCTAAAAGCCTGATAGAAGTTATGTTCTTTCAAGAAAATCCCTTCCTTAGCATACCTAACAAAGAAAAAGAAATTACTTATAATGACTATAAGCATCTGGAGCGAGTTAAAGAGTGGGGCGAATAAAGTGCTGATAATAAATTGTTAACCTTTTCATGCTATGGTTAAAACAATGTCTGAAGATAAATTTTGACATTTATTATAAAAGTAAGTAACTTTTGGTTGAATTGAAGGAGGAATTTTATGCATAAGCGTTTTATAGACAGACCTAATGCAAAGCAGATAGTATCTAGTACGGAGGGCTTCAGGCTCAGAACCTACGGTTCCTATGTGGTTTGGGTTTGCCTTTCATTAATAATATTGGCGGCTGCGGCTAAATTTATTATATCCGATACGGCTACAAATATGTTTGACGAGAATAACACTTTAACGGTAGCGGATATATTAGTGTCTATTATAATAATGGCAATTGCCGCTATGGTATTCGGAGCTTATCTTATATATAACCTGATGAAATTAAAAGATGTCATAAATATGACGGAATTTCAGGCCGCATTATTCGCAAGTTCAATGAGGACGCACACGCTTTTATGTTGTATCGTCGATTCTAATAAAAACGTAATATATGCGGATTCTGATGCTATGCGTTTATTCAAAAATAAAGATAATGACGTAGAAAAGTTAAGGGATATTCTGGCTTATGACGGATTATCGGACGGAAATAAGGCGAAAATAGACCTTGCCGTAGTTAACGCTAAAAAAGAAGAAGTAAGCATCAACTATAAAAATATAAAAGGTGAGAGTGTTGATGCAATATTGGTCGTCGATCCTATCGAAAGACCGAAAGGGTTCAGTGTTATAAGATGTTATGACCTAAAAGAAAAAGTGGTTTAAAATTATTTGAATTTTCTCCTTCGATCTGATTATTTAACTATCCTCCGCAATCGCAGAGGATAGTTTTTTTTGTGTTACGCAGAGGCTTACAAAATGAAAAATACTATAGCTTATGCAGCCTCAAATTCGTCCTCTTCTATAACCACAACATCATCATCAACGCTTGATTTAGATGAAGCTACGGCAGAAGCTTTTCTGGCTTTTAATATTGTTATCAGGTTATTTGTAGCTTCTTCGGTAGTTACTTCATTTACTGCTGCAAATTCACCTGCCAGACGACCTAATGCCGATTCGTAAATAACTCTTTCCGAATATGAACGGTCGGGATCATCAACATTTTTATGCAGGTCACGTACCACTTCCGCAATATTTATTATACTTCCCGAATTGATTTTATCTTCATATTCTTTTGCCCTGCGGCTCCACATACCACGCCCCGGACGCGCGCGCCCCTTTAAGATGGAAACGGCTTTTTTAACATCATTATCATTACTCAATACACGCAGCCCCGAAGCTCTCGCTCTTTTTACAGGAACACGAAGGGTCATTTTATCTTTTGGAAAATCAATAACAAAAAGCTTAAGCTCATGCCCTGCTACACTTTGACTTTCTTCCGATACGATTTTACCTACACCATGCGCCGGGTAAACTACTTTCCCGCCGACTTTAAATTCAGCTACATCTGACATATTCAAACTCCGTAAATATTATAAATTACTTATTGGTAATTTAGCTTTTCAGTCTGTCCGAGACTAAAAATTCAATCGGGAGTATATCACAAAATCAGAGCAAAATAAACCATTATATGGTGTTTTCTGTAAATTTTATCGTAAAAAACGGTTAAAATAGTACCGATGGAAGCCATTTTATAGACTGGGACTCGAATCTGTTAAGCTTTTTTGAATGTGTTTTTTTGTATATTTACCGACAACCGAAGGTGTAGGATTCTTTGTTCTGGCATCAAAGCTATAATTAATATCCTTCATATTATCCGCACTGATCTTATAATCTATTTTATCTGCTATTTTTGTTCCCTTCTGAACCGAGGCTTTTACACACAGCGTAACTTGCCCTTTCTCTCTTACAAGGGGTTTTATATGCTGCTCTATGCATACCAACATATCCGTATTGGCATTATTTGTTCCGCCGACGAGATTTTCCTTATCTTGACCTTTTGTACCTAAAAACCGGAATCCCACCAGATGCAGCCACTCCCACGCCTCATTCGGATTATTACTGACTTTGCTTTCATAGGCATGTTGTTTTGCACTTGTACCCATTAAAGAGTTTTGACTTTTTCCTCTATTATTTTTTCTTTGTGCAATTTCCTTTTCTGCCTCTTCAATTGATTCCCTAGTAAGAACCAGTTCTTTAATTATCTCCTCCGTATCATGCTTTTTATCGTTATCTTTTCTTTCTTTATCATAAGCCATATCCATTCTTTCAGAATAAAAGGCGAAAGAACCGACATCTTTGCTTTTTCTAAGCTTCGTACCTGACTGAGTATATACACTTTTAGGAAAAGCTTTAATATCTGTTGCAGGAGTTCCGAACCTATCGGCACGTCTGGAATATTTTGAAGGCACAGGCGATATTGCATTAAAGCCGTCTTCTTCATTTTTAATTACACCGGCATGTTTTCCGGTTTTATCCTCTCCGACTGCACGACCATAAAAATGTTCTGATGTTCTGGCTTTTTTTAAAGGCGGATAAGGAGGCAAGCCTATATTTTCCGGCTCTTGCCCCGATAAACGTCTTGATGACCTTCCGGAACTTCCTTCTGAATTTTTATCTTTATCGTTACCCAAAAAACACTCCTCGTATTAATGACTGTTGTCACCTTGTCTTGCTAATGATTTTTGCAATCGCATGACGTGCGAATCTTCTCCAGTTCCCGCTCCATTACAACAGTGGCTAACTCTTTAAGTTAATCCATAACTTCTTTTAGTTTTTATATATGCCATAATCTTTCTCTTTCCACGCACTTTAGCACACTTATGATAATATCAAAATATATTAAAAGATGCAACAATTTGCTAACAAATTAACAAATTTGCATTGTTGAATATTCGATTCATGCATTTTTCAATTAAGTAAAAACATAGTAAATTTGAATTTAAGTCTTGGCTTCCCAGCCGCCCTTAGGTGTTTGCTGCCAATATGTAAGTTCATGACCGTTTGACTTAAACTCTTTCCAGTGCAACCTTGCAGCTTTTAGTTGCGATTCGTCATTTCCGTCGAACATATAAATGCATTTTTCAAAATCATTCAGGTTATCTATAGTGGCATTTTCCACCATAGCCAAAATGGTTGCACCGTTAGCATTTTCATTTGAAGCGGTTAAATAGATAGGCTGTTCATCTTCGAACCCGTCACCTTTTGCTCCATGCGGTAAGAAAAATTTGGTAGTATATGTCCACATTTCCTTATTTAGCTGTTCAACCCTGACATCATCTGCCAGTTGTACCATAACCCTTTTATCTGCCATAATAACTTTTTCCAGCAATTTTGGCAGGGCTTTGCCTACGGGTAGCTTTGTCAGATGGTAGAAATTAATTAGGGTCATTTTGCTGCCTTTATAAACTCTTTAAATAATCTTCTTTGTTTTGTACTATATATCATAAATTCAGGGTGCCATTGAACTCCCATAATGAACAAATTTTCTATGTCGTCACTTTCAATTGCCTGCACCATTTTATTCTCGTCATGGGCTGTTATGGCAAGCCCTTTGCCAAGTTCATCTACAGCCTGATGGTGCATACTATTTACAAGGATTTTCTCAGATGTAAATATATTCCATAGAAAACTGTTATTTTTTACTTCAACATCACGCCTTACAAGTATTTTTCCGATTACGTTGTCCGTAGGAACGAAATTTTCATAAAAGTCACGTGCGTTCTGGTGCATAGTGCCGCCCAGCACTACATTTATCATCTGGCAACCCCGACATATCCCGAACAACGGCTTTTTACGTTCCACTGCATGTTCGATAAGCCTTCTTTCAAAGTTATCACGCTCAGGCTCTAGATCAATACTTGCGGTATTTTCATGCCCGTATTCATCAGGCGATATATCCGCCCCTCCGCATATCAGGAAGCCTTCAAACTTTTTGATATCATGTTTGGTGACTGCCGTAATCCTTACGGGTTTTCCTCCTGCAAGGGTTACAGCTATTTTAGTAAACCACCACATAAGGTGGCTCTTATTTATTGATGTGGATACGCCTATTAACGGTTTTTTCTTTTTCAAAGTCTTTCTATCTGCTCTTTAATTTCCTTTAACCAAAAAGCGTCTATTGATATGGGCTTTTCATTTTGCATTACCCATTTATCAATAACACTATTTATAAGGTTATCATTTAAAGCCAGTTTTTCAACCTTTTCCCATATTTTCCATTCTTTGCCGATTGACCATTGCGGGTTTGACAGTTCGCAATTAGGCAACCTGTAATGGAATGTCGGTCGTTTATTTATTTTTTCATCAGTGCCATATAATTTTCTTGTAAGCCCCTCATCAAGATACGCAAATAACGGCGTCATATCAAAAGCACGATTCCTTGTCGGGTTATGCTTATGGTAATCTTTTATTAGCTGTTTTAAATCAGGCTGATATGACTTATCTATTACAAGCTCTTTATATTGCTTCGGGAACGGGTCTACAAAGCTTGTTATACGCCGTGTAATATCAACTTCATGCTCTTTAATAAGCCACTGCTCCAATAGTAGAAAGCTTTGAATGCATTTTAAGATATATTCGGCATCGTCAGATAATATTTCGGGATTAATATGCATACCGAACGCATAATAGAACCTGTCTTTGGTACTTTTTGCCCCTTCTGCACGCAGTTTTTCACATAATTCGTCGAGCCTGCATATATCATTTCTATATATAGGAGGCGTAACGATTTCCATAGGCACGACCAACTCACCTATATCGGTAATCGTTTTACTTACCCTGTTACTTACAACGTCCGTCAGATTATCACTATCTTTTGCTTCTATTTCTTTTTGATGCTCGGCTAATTGCCGTATAGGTAATGCATCAAGCTCAACTTTAAAATCGCCAAGCTTAGTTTCTTTAACATGGGCTACCGTTTTATTATCAAAGGATATTTTTCCGCCAAGAACTTTACGGATTATTTTAGTGATTTGTTCAATCGGTATTCCTGAAAACTCAAGTTCAAAACCTACCTTCCTCTTTTCACCTGTATAGTTTTTCTCAGGAATATTATTTGTCATACAACACCTTATAAAACAATCCCCACATAAATGCGGGGATTATTCTGTTATAAAAGGAAATTAAATCCTATTCCTCATAATTATCATTTACGAACTTATCCAACAGCCTTACACCGAATCCGGTAGCACCTTTAGGGCAGACACCTTTTGCCTTTTTTGTCCACGCCACACCTGCAATATCCAGATGCGCCCAAGGAGTATCATTCTCGATGAAGCGTTGCAGGAACTGGGCGGCGGTTATACTGCCTGCACCACGTCCGGCACTGATATTTTGCATATCCGCAATCGGCGAATCAAGCATTTTGTCATATGCACTGCCAAGCGGGAACCTCCATAATTTTTCATCGGTTTTTTCACCCGCCTTAAACAGTTTCTTACTTAGCTTATCATCATTTGAGAACAAACCTGCATATTCCTCACCAAGTGCTACTACGATAGCTCCGGTTAGGGTTGCAAGGTCAATAATTAGCTGAGGGTTGTGTTTTTGCTGCACATATGTAAGTATGTCGGCAAGCACAAGCCTCCCTTCGGCATCGGTATTTAAAACCTCTACAGTCTGACCGGACATAGATGTAACAACGTCGCTCGGTCTTTGTGCGTTATGTCCCGGCATATTTTCAACAAGTCCTACTATACCTACGGCATTTGCCTTTGCTTTACGTCCGGCTAACGCTTTTAGCAACCCCACTACGGCAGCGGAACCGCCCATGTCATATTTCATATCTTCCATACCGAGTGCGGGCTTTATAGAGATACCGCCGGTATCAAATGTAACTCCCTTACCTACGAATGCTAACGGCTGGTTTTTAGGATCACTTCCGTTATATTCCATAACCACGACATGCGATTCACGTATTGAACCCTGTCCCACTCCGAGCAACGCCCCCATACCTAACTTTTCTAATTGTTTAGCACCCAATACGGTTACCTTTACACCTAGCCCCGAAAGCTCTTCTTTTATTATTTTTGCGTAACTTTCAGGATAAAGTTTATTAGGTGGCTCGGTAACTACGTCACGGGACAGGAAAACCCCGTCAGCTATCATCTGCAATTTATTGAAGTCCGATTCCGCCTTTGACCTATTATCGACAATAACATCAAGAACCCTAAGGGTAGGCAGACTTTCAGGCTTTTCTTTAGTTTTATATTTACCGAACCTGTATGAGCGTAAGACAGCCCCATATGCTATATTAGTTGCTATATCATCAACATCTTCTACGCCTTCGACTATAATAGCGGCATTTTCGGCTTTAATAGAGTTAAGCCCTACATATACTGAAGCTCCCACTTCCTGTGATACGATATCGCTTATTTTCTTTTCTTTACCAAGACCTACAAGAAGTATCTGGTTATATTTTACACCCGACGGTGCTACAATTGATAAGAGTTCTTTTTTTTCACCTTTAAACTTTCTGGTTTTTAAGGCTTTTTTTATGGCATTGTCAGCTTCTTTATTTATTTTCTCTGCATGTTCGCCCAGCTTTAGCGAATCGGTAACGGTAACGACCACAGCGTCACAATTTACATTTAACTTATCGGAAAAAGTAATTTTCATATTAATACCTTTAAATTTTTTATTTATTTCATTATAATTTATAGTTCAAAGCATAAGAAATCAACGGATAATATATAATTCCTTTGATAAATGAAAGAGGTTGTCATGCATAAAATCATATATATCATATTAGCGACAATATTTGTTACGTCATGTGTAAAACCTACGACAAATTATCCTTCTATGACCCTAGCCGAGATAGAAGCCGAGAAAAAATATCAACAAAGCCTTGTTAATAAAAAAGAAATTGACAATCGTACACAGCAGATGGACAAAAAACTAAGGCATCAGGAACTGCTTTTCAGCGTTGCTAAGAAAATAATGCCTGCCGGTGCGGATTTATGTAACGAACTTGGCAAGAGTTCCGGTGGCTGCGTGTATGAATTCAAGCTTGATAAATCAAAAGAAATAAATGCCTATGCCGACGGTAAAAATATAATCGTAACCGAGGGTATGATGGACTTTGCCCGCGACCCTAACGACCTTGCCGTTGTTTTAGGGCATGAATATGCCCATAATATAATGGGGCATATCAGGGCAAAGCAGCAAAATGTAGGTATAGGAAGCGTGTTTGGTTCATTAGTCGATGTATTGGCTAGCAGTCAGGGCGTTTCAACGGGAGGTGTTTTCGGTGACTTAGGCACAATGGCAGGTGCTTACGGTTACTCGAAAGAATTTGAGAAGGAAGCTGACTATGTAGGTCTTTATATCACGGAAAAGGCAGGTTACGATATAGACAAAGCTCCTGATTTTTGGCGTAAAATGTCTTTGAGGGACAGCAATTCTATCAATAACGGCTTTACGCACCCGACCAATCCCGAACGATATATTGCACTCGGTAAGGTAATACGTGAAATAAAGCGTAAAAAACAATCGGCACAAGCAATGCTTCCCGATATCAGGATAAACTAGGCACGTGCCGATGAGAACGATGCACGACAACGTTCGGAGAAGATAGGGAATCGGTATGAGAGAGGAGCTTTTAATAAACGAGCATTATTTATCAAAAGCTATCCGGTTGGTTTCGCAATCTACCGGAAATGAAATATGCTCATGTATGCACTTCCAGATGCCATTTTCTTTTTGAAAACAAACCGTCCCTCTTAACCATGAATTTGCCATTTCTTCAGGTACGGGTGCGGTCATTCCCGATATACGACTTTTAAAATGAGCAACTGCCATATTGTCGGTTGCCTGAATTTTCATGTCCTTATATTCTGCTTTTGGCTTATCAAAATAATCAAGGCATTGTTTCCATAGATCTTTTAATCCCTGAACGCTATCAACCGTTTCACTAACATCAAAAATACGGTACTCATCGGCATAGTCTTTGTGCATTGCTTCAAGGTCTTTATTATATAGTGCCTCCGACCATGTTTTTATTGCCTCTTCTACTTCTTTTACTGATTGTGAGTTATTTTGCATATCAACCTAAAATTATTTAAATAAAAAATACGGAATTGTACGTTTAATGGTTGATATGTCACCGGTGAACTTGTTTCAGGGTCTTGTTTCCACGTGTGAGATGCTGAAACAAGTTCAGCATGACAAAAACAACTAATTTTAACGCCTCAAACATTAAACGTACAATTCCGATAAAATATACTACATATGAATAGGCTTGAAGAAGGTATCGAGTGCCGCTTCCTTGATAGCCTCGTTTAAATCGGGGTGTGAATGACAGATACGTGCGATATCCTCAGATGATGCCTTGTAAGTCATGGCAACCGATGCCTCACCTATCAAAGTTCCTGCCTGTGGACCTATAATATGAACGCCAAGCACCTCGTCGGTTTCTTTATCCGCAAGAATCTTTACAAAACCGTCTTTTTCATCAACCGTCCTTGCACGTGAGTTAGCCATGAACGGGAATTTGCCCTTATTATAAGAAACTCCCGCCTCTTTTAACTGTTCCTCGGTCTTGCCTATCATTGCAACTTCAGGATGAGTATAAATAACGCTCGGAACTAAGTCATAGTCAACATGACCTGCCTGACCAGCCATTATTTCAACTGCCGCCACGCCGTCTTCTTCAGCCTTATGGGCGAGCATAGGACCTGCTATAACATCGCCTATTGCCCAAATGCCGTCAATATTCGTCTTGAAATGACCGTCGGTTTCAATGCGACCTTTATCGTCTAATTTAACGCCTGCTTCTTTTAAGCCCAAGCCTTCCGTGTATGGTTTGCGACCGATAGCAACCAATACGACATCGGCAGATAATTTTTCTTCATCTCCGCCTTTAGCGGGCTCAACAGTCAGCTCAACACCTTTGCCGGACGCTTTAGCGGAAGTTACTTTGTTACCGAGTTTGAACTTTATACCTTGCTTTTCCAGAATTTTTTGGAATGTTTTGCTAACTTCGCCGTCCATAGGAGGAAGTATTTTATCAAGATATTCTACAACGGTTACTTCCGCCCCCAGCCTACGCCAGACAGAGCCAAGCTCAAGACCGATAACACCGCCGCCGATTACTACCATTTTTTTCGGTACTTCCGTCAGGTGGATAGCGTGGTCGGAAGAAACTATCTTCTTGCCGTCAATCTCTACTCCCGAAAGGTTTGCAACCTCGGAACCCGTAGCTATCAAAATATTTTTAGCAGTTATTTTTTCAGACTTGCCTTTGGCAGGTTTTACCGTAACTTCACCCTTAGCGGTTATCTCACCCGTGCCTACAAAATACTTTACTTTGTTCTTGGCAAAAAGTCCTTCGATTCCCTTGGTAAGCCCCTCTACGATATCGTCCTTATGCTTCTGCATTTTTTTTACATCAATAGAAAGACCGCTTGCCTTAATGCCGTGATTAGCAAAATTATGATTTGCCTCTTCATATAAATGCGAAGAGTTCAAAAGAGCCTTTGACGGGATACAGCCCACATTCAGGCATGTTCCGCCAAGCGTGCCGCGTTTTTCAACACAAGCTACCTTCATACCGAGCTGCGATGCTTTTATAGCGGCAACATATCCGCCCGGCCCTCCGCCAATAACTACTAAATCAAAATCTGACATTTGTATTCCTTTCGTTGTTAGTGTTTTTACCCTCACCCCACACCCCTCTCCTTTAGGGCGAGGGAGTTTATGTGGAGTTACGGAATATTGTTAAAATTATAGTGAGCTTTCCAGCATCCACTTATTTTTTTCATGCGTTGCAATACGACCTATCACAAGGTCTGCCGTTGCCTCGTCATTCTGGTTTTGAGCTTCTTTTAAAGCTACATTCAGCGATTCAATAATCTTTTTCTGGTCGCTTGCAAGCTCTTTTAGCATATTTTGTGCCGACGGAGGAGAATCAGGTGCTTCTGTAATATTTGTCAGTGACGAGAACTGCCTGAAGCTACCCGGAGCAAATTCTCCAAGTGTCCTTATCCTTTCTGCTATATCATCATTTGCGGCAAACAGGTCGTTATATTGGGTCTCAAAAAGAGTGTGAAGAGACTGGAAGTTAGAACCTGTAACGTTCCAGTGGAAGTTCTGCGTTTTCAGGTAAAGAGTATAGCTGTCTGCCAATACTATTTTTAATTTTGCTACTAGTGAATTACTCATAATTTTCTCCTTTGTTTTTTACTTCGTCATTCTGAATTTATTTCAGGATTTTATTTTATTTGATAATAGATGCCTAAACAAGTTCGTCCATGATATAAAATTATTGTTTTTTCGTATTCCTTAATTTCCACCATTTTACCAAACCGTAAGCACTTATCAAGAACCAGAATACCTCAATAATCACCGATGGCAAGTTCCAACTATGAAGCAATGATATGAATATCAGAACCGAGCCTACAAGATTCATAAATGAATAAGCAAAGCCGTGTTTATGCAGCCTGTCCGATTGAATCATAAAATAGGCAAGCAATATCAAAGTAACACCGCATGTGCCTATTATGTTGAATATTATATTAAGGGTTTCAGGTTGCATAAGTATTATCCGTAATATCAGCCCTACCCCTATATCCATCTTCCAAAAAGGAGAGGGAACGTATAAGGCTTATTTAAATATCCAACAATAATCTTCTAGGGTCTTCAATGGCTTCCTTAATCTTAACAAGGAAAGTTACCGCTTCGCCACCGTCAATTATTCTATGGTCATATGATAAGGCAATATACATCATAGGACGTATTTTAACTTCACCGTCAATTGCCATAGGACGATCCTGAATCTTATGCAGACCCAAAATACCTGTTTGCGGAGGATTGATTATCGGCGTAGACAATAATGAACCGTAAACACCACCGTTGGATATAGTGAAAGTTCCGCCCGTCATATCTTCCATTGTAAGTTTGCCGTCACGGGCTTTTTTACCGAGGTTAACTATTTCCTGCTCAATGCCTGCAAATGATAATCTGTCGGCATCACGCACAACGGGAACTACCAGCCCTTGAGGCGTACCTACCGCAATGGAAATATCATAGTGGTTTTTATAGATAATCTCATCACCTTGTATTTCGGCGTTAACAGCCGGTATTTCCTTTAATGCCTTAATTGCGGCTTTAGCAAAGAACGACATGAATCCTAGTTTAACATCATTCTTTTTTAGGAAATCATCTTTATAAGTGTTGCGAAGTTCCATAACACCGGTCATGTCAACTTCGTTGAAAGTAGTTAAAATTGCGGCAGTATTTTGTGAATCTTTCAAGCGTTGGGCTATCTTCTGGCGAAGCTTCGTCATTTTAACACGTTCTTCACGAGGTCCGGCAGGTGCAGGTGAAACACCGCCAATGCCGCCTGTGGACACTGCATTTAGTGCATCAGCCTTAGTAACACGACCGTCTTTACCCGTACCCGATGATAAATTAAGATTGTTCTCCGTAGCTATTTTTTGTGCCGCAGGAGATAGAACGGCAGAACTTTTGCCGGACGAAGAAGAAGGAGCGGCAGCTTTTGCAGGTGCGGTCTCCTCTTTCTTTGAATCATCTTTCTTTACATCTTCTTTTTTATCGCCACCTGATTTTGCAGCCTTTTCATCAATTGAGCCTATTACGGCACCGACTTTTACAGTATCGCCTACAGCGAACTTAAATGCCTGAAGAACACCTGCCGAAGGTGCGTTAACCTCCAAAGTTACTTTGTCGGTTTCAAGCTCGACAAGCATCTCGTCCTGTTCAACATAATCACCTTCTGATTTACACCAATTAGCGATTGTAGCTTCCGATACCGATTCTCCAAGTGGTGGTACTTTAATTTCAACTGTCATTGTTATTATCTCCTATTAATTTAAGAACTAAGAAAAAAGGAATTATGAAATAAAGAAATTCTTATATTCCCAGCTCTTTTGTACGTAGTTCATTTATTTTAATGCCTCGTTCAGCAAATCCTGTAGTTGCTTGTTATGTATTCTGTAATAACCTGCGGCAGGAGAGGCTGCTTCTTTACGTCCGACATATTCGGGACGTTTAGACTTGCATTCGGCTTTTTCCAGAACCGCCTCAATACGACGATCCACAAAGTGCCACGCACCCATATTCTGATGTTCTTCCTGACACCATATAACTTCGGCATTCGTGTATTTGTTAAGCTCCTCTACTAAATCCGTATCAGGGAAAGGATAATACTGCTCAAGCCTGATTATAGCTATGTCATTTATTTTCCTTTCTTGGCGTGCCTCAAGCAGATCGTAATAAACCTTACCGCTGCAAATAATAACCTTCCTGATTTTATCATTAGCAGCTAGTTTTTCACTCTCGCCTATGACACGTTTAAAGTGAGTACCCTTGTCAAAATCTTTCAGGTCGGAAACGCAAAGCTTATGACGCAGTAAAGATTTAGGCGACATTACTACCAACGGCTTGCGGAATTTTCTGTGTATCTGACGACGCAGAACGTGGAAGAAATTGGCAGGCGTAGTGCAGTTAACAACCTGCATGTTATCCTCGGCACAAAGCTGCAAGAAACGCTCCAGCCTTGCCGAACTATGCTCAGGTCCTTGCCCCTCATAACCGTGCGGCAATAACATTACCAGGCCGCTAAAACGCAGCCATTTTGACTCACCGGATGATATGAACTGGTCAACCATTATCTGTGCGCCGTTGGCAAAATCACCGAACTGTGCTTCCCACAATACCAACGCTTGCGGACGTGCAAGAGAATAGCCGTACTCAAAACCAAGTACCGCATATTCTGAAAGATTACTGTCTATTACCTCAAAACCTGCCTGTTTTTCAAACATGTTATTCAAAGGGAAGTATTTATTCTCGCTATTTTGGTCGGTAAGTGCCGCATGACGGTGAGAGAACGTTCCACGCACGCTATCCTGACCGGTAATACGTATCGGGTGTCCTTCTTCAAGGAGAGTGCCGAAAGCAAGCGCCTCGCCCATGGCCCAATCAAGGTTTTTACCCGACTTCATCATATCAATTTTAGTATCCATCTGGCGTGAAAGCTTCTTGTTGATATTAAAATCATCAGGATATGATGCAAGCTTATAACCTATATCTTTTAGCTTTTTAACATCAACTCCGGTATCGACATTTTTCTTCAGACCCTTTTCAGGATTTTCAAATCCTTCCCACGAGCCTTTTAGCCAGTCTGCCTCATCAGCCTCATAGCTTTGGGCTTCTTCGTATTCCTTTTCCATGAACTGCTGGAAGTCATCTTTCATTTTTGAAAAATCAGACTCACTTATTACACCCTCACTTATAAGCTTTTGAGCGTAAACATTCATAGGGGTAGGGTGGTCTTTTATTTTACTATACATAATAGGCTGAGTGAAAAACGGTTCGTCACCTTCATTATGACCGTAGCGTCTATAACAGAAAACATCTACCACAACATCGGTCTTGAATTTTTGACGGTACTCAACGGCAAGACGGCTTACAAAAACCACAGCTTCGGGATCGTCACCGTTAACGTGGAAAATAGGGGCATGTGCACCTTTTGCAACATCTGTCGGATAAGGCGATTTTCTCTGATTATTCGGATTAGTGGTAAAGCCTATCTGGTTATTTACGACGATATGGATAGTTCCGCCCGTTGTGTAGCCGTCCAAATCACTCAATGCCATGGTTTCGGTAACTACTCCCTGACCGCAGAAAGCCGCATCACCATGCAATAATATACCCATAGCCTTTGTACGCTCGGTATCATTGAAAATATCCTGCTTGGCACGCACACGCCCGACCACCACAGGGTTAACCGCTTCCAGATGCGAAGGGTTGGCAGAAAGGGATAAGTGAATTTTATGTCCGTTAAAATCACGGTCGGACGATGCACCCTGATGGTATTTAACATCACCGGAGGCATCAAGTTCTTCAGAAAAATGTGACTGCCTGCCCTGAAACTCGGATATCATAGAAGCATATCTTCTGCCCATTACCTTAGTAAGAACGTTCAGTCTTCCACGATGCGGCATTCCTATAACCACTTCTGCAACACCCAGATTAGCGGCACGCTCGATTATCTTTTCCATTGCCGCTATTACTGCCTCACCACCTTCTACCGAAAACCTTTTTGCTCCCGGATATTTTACATGCAGGAACTGCTCAAAACGCTCAACTTTCGTTATATCCTCAAGAATGGTGATTTTTTCTTCAGCAGATAGTTCGGGAAGACCGTGTGCCTGTTCCATGCGGTCGGCAATCCAGTTTCTTCTCTCCAACTCAGGCAGGTGCATGAACTCAACACCTATCTTTGAAGCATATGTCTGCTTTAATTCGGATAGTAATTCACGCAAGGTAGCTCTTTCAAAACCGAACTCACCGGCTAAATATATCTGGCGGTCATAGTCCGCGTCCGTAAAGCCGTAGGTGGTAGGGTCAAGGTCGGGGTGCATAGTGTGACCTTCTAATCCCAGCGGGTCAAGGTCGGCAAGTAAGTTACCGCGTACCTTAAAAGCACGTATAAGCATTAATGCACCGATACTGTCACGACATGCCGGCTCTGAGACCTCTCCCGTAGCAGGCTTTGGAGCGGTCTGTGCCTCAATAGGCTTTGCACCTACTACCGATGATTTACGAGGAGCCCATGAAGCACCTTGCTGTTCTTTTAATACCGCGGACAGGGAATCTCCCATGTCCTTAAAAAATGCTTGCCAGCTTTCATCAACAGAAGCGGGATTTTGTAAGTAAAGCTCGTATAGCTCCTCTAAATATGTAGAGTTCGTACCAAATATCGGAGTAGTCTGATAAAAATCAGTTTTCATATTCACCCTTACTCGAATAAATTAATCATAGTATTTGTAAAATAATTGAACATAACATTCTAAAAATACACCCATACAACTACATGTCTATATCCAAAGCTATGTGATATAGCCTGTTATAAAAAAAATGCAATAAAAATCGAAGTTAATTTTTTGTAAGATTTATCAATATTGAGTCACGATAGTATAAATTTTTTATTTTAGGAGGGGATTTTCCGTTGCTTATTATGTATTGAGGTATAATATTGCCGTATTATAAAGCGTATGCATTAAGTAAAAAAGGAAAAAAATGCCTGATAAATCAGAAGCGGTAATCGCAGTAAAAGGTTCTATAAAAATAGATGTGGAAGCAGGAAAAACATATGCATGGTGTGCATGCGGAAGAAGTTCAAATCAGCCTTTTTGTGACGGCTCGCATTCGGGGACGGGGTTCTCTCCGGTGATGTACACTGCCGATGAATCAAAAAGAGTGGGGTTTTGCGGATGTAAACATACGGACATCCAACCTTTATGTGACGGTGCACATAAGTGTCTGTAATAATATTTTACGGAAGTTTTTTAATGAGGAATATTATGGACAAGATGTTTTGTAAGTTATTTTTTACGGTTTTTGTTTTCTCGTTCATTTTAACCTCAAATCCTGCCGATAGTGCAGACGGCACTTACGGTGATTTCGGCGGTCTAGGTATCGTATTGGAGTCGGATATTAAAACTGATTTACCGAGAGTCCGAGAGGTAATAGAAGGGACTCCGGCAGAAAATGCCGGCTTGAGAAAAGGCGATCTGATAAAAAGCACCGATGGAGAATCGCTTGAGGACAAAAGCTTAACGAGTGTTCTACAAAGAACAAGGGGTGAGCCGGGTACGACGGTAGAGATTTCCGTAATACGTGAAGGTAGCGAAATGCCGATAACTTTTAATATAACTAGAGAGATACTGAAAAAAACAGACGGATATAAAGGTGATTATATATCACTAATTCTAATCCTGATAATATTAGCCGTCATAGTTGTGTTGAGGTTGATAAGTAAAGGTAAAAAATAAAGCTACCGTTATACTTTAGAATATATTATTGAATAATTGTTATTCATTGTTGGGGCTGTGAAAGTGTTCTTTAGTCCTTATTCTTATCACGCTTTAGCCTTAACATTCTTTTTAAAGTTTCATCTTTTTCTATAAAATGATGTTTTAATGCAGCCAATGCGTGTAAAGACGCAAACCCTATTAGGAAGCATGCAAGGAAAAAATGTATATCACCGGCAATATCTTCCTGTTTGTCTATGCTCCACGGAAGGGCAGGAACTTCAAACAGGTTAAACACCGATATAGGACGACCGTCGGCGGTAGAAATAAAATAACCGCTGAAAAGTACGGCAAATAATAATGCGTATAGTGCTTTATGCATAAGGTGAGCCAGCTTTACCTCTATCGGTTTATGGCTAGGCAAGGGGGCCGGAGAGCCGGTTTTTAATTTATATAAAAGCCTGAATGCGGTAACAATTAATAATGTGATACCTATGCTTTTGTGAATAAACGGAGCGGTTCTGTACCACTTGCTATAATAATCAAGCTCCGTCATCCACCAGCCTACCGCAAAAAGCCCGATTACACAAATAACCGTCAGCCAGTGGATTGTAATAATTACAACGCTCCAGTTCTTTGTATTTTTCACAACATTACCTATATTATAATTACGGGTATAACAAACCGGACTCCCATTGACCGTTCTTTAATATGTAGCAAGTACGGTCATGTATGCGGTACTCACCTTTTTGCCAGAACTCCATTCTGTTAGGGATAACCCTGAAGCCCGACCAGAACGGCGGACGTTCAACTTTTCCCTTTACCGTTTTCGCACCATATTCGGCAACCTTCTTTATTAACTCCGACCTGCTGCCCAAAGGGCGTGACTGCATAGATGCCCAAGCACCTATCCTGCTTTTTAAAGCACGTGAATTAAAATAAGCATCTGCCTCTTCATTCGATACGGGGACAACATCACCTTCAATCCTGACTTGCCGTCCCATAGCCTCCCAGTAAAAACATAATGAGGCTTTCGGGTTTTCTTTTAACTGCTCACCTTTACGACTTTCAAGGTTGGTATAAAAAACAAAGCCTTTTTCATCATAGTCTTTAAGCAGTACCATACGGTTAGTAGGGATACCCTCTTTTGTTGCCGTAGCAATATTCATAGCCTCAGGCTCAACCACATCTTTGTGGTTTTTTGCTTCTTTAAACCATTTGTCAAAATGTTCAAAAGGGTTTTCTTTGTTAGTCATATTCAAATCTTGTTCTATTTTTTCTTAACGGATACCGAAAATATACGGCATTACTTTTTTATAGAACTAAATAATAAATATTACTAATTAATTTATTTTAAGCTTCAAAGCTGGCTTCTTTTGCCTGTTGGCGTACATATTGTAAGTCAGGTTTTATCTCGTTCCATATTCTTACCCTTTCCTCAAAATCTATAAACCCGTCTTCATAAGATTTACCTTCAGGAAGAGAACTTATATCCGGTATGGTAAAAGGTCTACCGCTTAAGTCATTACCTACCGATAATATAGGACCGATATGTTTTTTTCCGCTTTTACCGGCAGGGAATACTTCTTTCAGGTTAAACCTTGATATAAGCTCGGAAGCAACCCTTGCACCGACTTCGCCCCTACCCTCTTTTATTACACCCTCACCGCAGAAATCAAAACTGCCAAGAGGGGTATAAAAACGTGAAGGCAACCCGTAAATAAATTCAATCAACAAAGAACCGTCATCGGCTATTTCAGGTCTGTATGGGTTAGGACCGAGGGTCAAGGCACTTTCCATATTATCCTCAATGGATACATCGGGACGGAACTCATTTACTCTGTTTAAAATATACTGACCAAGTACCGCTATGCGTTCAAAATATTCTCTACTCATAGTTAAGCTCCTAAACTATAAAATTTTTTCTTTTTTTGGCATTGCTAGCCAAGATAGTTTTACGTCGTTACCCGAATTTTGTTTAACAAAATTATAGGGTAATCCTGTTTAAATTGTCGGAGATTCCCCTATAATTTACTTACGTAAATTCGGGGAATGACGCAACTTAAGGAGTGTTAACTATTTTGGTTAGCAATGTCCTTTTTTAAATATTCGATTAATTATCTTTAATATATCCGCTGACATCTAAACTTCAAGTATCATTTTATGATTATTATACAATTTATAAGTATATTTTAACCATATTAAAACACTAGTATTTTTAAGGGTTGAAATTTACATGTTATCTACTATATTCACTAAGCAAGATAGGGGATGATATGGTTGCAACGGATGGTTAATGATTCGATATATTTAAATGAAAAAATAAATCCTACACTGCGTATGGAAAAATGGGTAAGGTTCTCCCTGTTTTTGTGTGCCGCTATATCTATAGCCGTTACCGTACTTATAATATTGTCGGTATTGTTCGAATCCATCAGGTTCTTTGAACAAGTGCCTGTAACCGATTTTCTGTTCGGTACTTTATGGAATCCGCAAAGCTCGAATGCGTTCGGTGCAATACCCGTCTTTGCCGGAACTATTCTCATCACTGTTATAGCAATCTTTATCGCCGCACCTTTGGGGCTATATTCTGCCATTTACCTTTCAGAGTATGCATCACGCTCTTTCAGGGCAAAAATAAAACCCGTATTGGAAATACTGGCGGGAGTACCCACCGTCGTTTACGGTTATTTTGCCGTAGTTTCCATCGCACCCGCCATAAGGTCGGCAGGCGAGGCTATCGGTCTGGACGTTGCCTCAGAAAGTGCATTGGCTGCCGGACTGGTTATGGGGATAATGATAATACCTTTCATACTATCATTATCAGATGACGTTATAAATTCCGTTCCTAATTCCTTAAGGGACGCTTCGCTGGCACTTGGCTCAACCAAGGCGGAAACCATCAATAAAGTTGTATTGCCTGCCGCGTTCCCCGGTATTATAAGTGCCGTACTTCTGGGCATATCACGTGCGATAGGTGAAACCATGATTGTTGTAATGGCTGCCGGCTTCTCTGCCAATCTCACCGCCAATCCGCTTGAGGCGGTCACTACCGTTACAGTACAGATAGTAATGCTGCTAACCGGAGATCAGGCATTTGACAGCCCTCAGACATTAGCAGCTTTTGCCCTTGGTCTTTCATTGTTCATCATAACGCTTATACTTAATATTATTGCCCTTAAAATAGTAAAAAAATATAAGGAACAATATGACTAAGGTACAAAAATTCTATAAGTCGATAAAGCGAAAACCAAGAGCTTATAAAAAGCTCATGAAGCGTAAACGCATTAATAGTGCCGTAGAAAGCAGTGTCGCTAAAAGGAGAGCTGCCGAAAAAAGGCTTAAAGCCTACGGCATAATAGCTCTTTCAATATCGGTAATGTTTTTGGTCAGCTTGCTTTACAGCATAATAAGCAAGGGATATAGTGCATTTGTCAGTTCGGAAATAAAGCTTTCGGTAAATTACTCCAAAGAACTTGTCGAAGATGATAACTTCCTGCTGATAATAAAAAAAGCTATCAGAAGCGAGTTTCCCGAAGTTTCAAAACGAAATGAAAAACGTGAACTTGAAGCTTTGGTAAGCACAAAGGCAATGGCATATAGAATCAAGGATTTGCTGAGTGAAAATCCTGAAAATACGGGTAAGACCGTAGATGTTTGGGTACTGCTATCATCTGATGCCGATATGTATATCAAAGGCAAGGTCGATACTTCAATAGATGAGAAACTGCGTAGATTAAATGACAGGCAATTGGCTTGGCTAGATGAATTAAAAGAAAAAGGACTGATAAAAAAGTCCTTCAATAGCACCTTCTTCTCATCGGGTGATTCAAGCGAGCCTGAAACGGCAGGTATCTTGGGAAGTCTTATAGGCTCCGTCTTCGTGATAATCTCATGCATGTTGGTAGCGTTCCCTTTGGGGGTTATGACGGCTATATATCTTGAAGAATTTGCCCCTAAAAATAAATTTACCGATTTTATCGAGGTCAATATCAATAACCTTGCTGCCGTGCCGTCAATAGTTTTCGGATTGCTCGGCGTGGTTGTTTATATACAGATGTTCGGGCTGCCACGCTCATCATCTTTGGTTGGGGGGCTTACTCTGGCTATGATGGCACTTCCCGTAATAGTTATCGCTACAAGAACGTCAATAAGAGCTATACCGCAATCTATAAGAGATGGGGCGACCGCGCTTGGTGCGTCCAAAGTACAGACTACTTTACACCATGTACTTCCCCTTGCCATGCCCGGAATTATGACGGGTACTATATTAAGTATAGCCAGAGTTTTAGGGGAAACAGCCCCATTACTTATGGTCGGTCTTAACGCATTCGTGGTCGATGTGCCGCAGGGATTTACAAGTGCCGCAACGGTAATGCCTACACAGATTTACAGATGGTCGGATACTCCTGAGTACGGTTTTATAGAGAAAACCTCCGCGGCAATAATAGTTTTGTTAGGAGTGCTGATTTTAGCAAATGCATCGGCTGTTTATTTGAGAAAGAAATTTGAGATAAGGTGGTAGTTTATGTCGAAAAATAATAGCAAAATTCGTATGAATGCACGTGATGTGAATGTTTTTTACGGTAAAAAACAAGCATTGTTCGATGTGGGCATGGATATTAAAAAAAATGCCGTTACAGCCTTAATAGGGCCTTCAGGGTGCGGTAAATCAACATTCCTGCGTTGCCTGAACCGCATGAACGATACGGTTGAAAGTTGTAAAATAACAGGAACTATAAAACTTGATGACGAAGATATTTACAATAAAAGGGTTGACGTTGTGGTATTGCGTTCAAAGATAGGTATGGTTTTTCAAAAACCCAACCCTTTCCCCAAGTCGATATATGACAATGTTGCCTACGGACCTAGAATACACGGTCTGACGAAAACAAAAGACGAGCTTGATGCAATCGTTGAAAAAAGCCTTAAAAGAGCAGGCTTGTTTGATGAGGTGAAAGACCGTCTAAATGAATCGGGAACAGGACTTTCAGGCGGGCAGCAGCAAAGGTTGTGTATCGCCCGTGCTATTGCAGTCAAACCCGAGGTAATATTAATGGACGAGCCTTGCTCGGCCCTCGACCCTATAGCTACCGCCACTATTGAGGAGCTGATACTGGAGTTAAAGCAAAAATTCACGATAGTTATGGTAACTCACTCCATGCAGCAGGCAAGGAGAATATCCGATTATACCGGATTTTTCCATTTGGGAAACCTGATAGAATTCGGCGAAACTCGGCAGGTGTTTAACGAGCCGCAAAACAAAAAGACCAAAGACTATATCAAAGGCAAGTTCGGTTGATATGTTATCGACGAACAGGTTGAAAATAATTACTCATGCTCAATAATATCTTCGGTCACGAATTCTTTTGAAGCGGGCGTGGTAACGGTTTCAATAGTTCCGCCGTTATATAGATGCACCGCCTCAATAAAGCTGTATTTGCCGATATTTATAGCCTGACCCTCTTCTCTTTTCAGGCTGATAACTATATCCTGTCCGTCATTGTTAGTTTCAGTTGCAACCTTGCCTAAAAAGCCCTTAAAGCGGGATATCTGTTTATCTTTTAGGTTAAATACGGGAAGACTGGATTTTTTGACTATGTCATTTAACACAGTTGCCTGAAAGTCTATGAAGTCCTCATAATTTGATACTTTAATTTCCAGATCGCCATAGGGAAATGCTTCAATATTAGAACCTGCCGCATGACCTTTTACATCAATAGAGAAATTATCGGAACTTACGACAAATTTGTTGAAGTTAAGCTTATCGCCTAAATCTTCCTTATATATGATATCGGCATCAATATTAAGATTGCCTATCTTTTTCCCATTATCTGAAATTTCATTAAATGAACTGAAATACTGCTTGGCAATATTTGCTTTAAGATTATATTCACCCTGACCTATCAAGTCTATTTCTATTGTCTGTCCTTCCGCCGAGGCTATTATTTCCTGAGTAATAGGGTTTATATATGAATAGCCGTTATCAATATATTTGGCGTTCTTTACCTGATAAACGCTTTCACCGCTACCGTAAGATAATGCGGATTTAATTTTTTGAAGCAGTCCTTTTGCATCGGATGTTATGTTTATCCGAGCATTACCGTTATATCTGATAGTATAGTTTTCTTCCAGTGACTCACCGTTCTTTACTATTATATCTTGCGGAAGTGTTGCGGTGTAACCGGATGCCACTATGTCGGATTCCACAATAAGAGGCTCATCAGATGACATATCAACCGAGATATCCTGATCGTTCAGAATAAATCTGGGTTTGTTTATCTGCACCTTATAATTTAAAGGAAAACCGCTAATTTCCGTACCGGAAAATATAAAATCGGACTTTTTACCACCAAGGTCTTTGGTAAGGGTTAAAATAGCCTGTTCAGTTTGCAGTTGCACCGCCTTAGAGTTATAGAACCATACCCCGCTATATAAACCGGCAAAAATTACTACAAAAACTATGATAGTGATAAAAAAACGTTTCATTTTTATGTGCCTGTATTAATATATTTTAATTAATGTTGCCTTAGTTTAAACTCGCTTAACGTAAATTGTAAAGCAATTTACCTAAATAAATTAATTTTAAATTGAAATAGTATCTTAATAAAACACCTTTAGATTAACAAATGCAAGCATATTTGTTATTTAATAAGGTAAGTATTTGTGATATAATTGATGCTCATAATTTAGTCGAGAACAAATAAAATGGCAAAAAAATCCGATAGCGAGGTCAGTAGCAATAACCGGTCATTACAAGATATCCACGGGCATCAGGGTGAACTTAACCCTTATTTGATAGATGATAATGACGGTTGGTTGTCAGAAAACAATATAAACGCTTTTTTACAGTATTATAGGTCTGCACTACCGCCTGAGCAGCAGCAAAGGGTTATTATAGGACTCGGTCAGTCGGCTGAAAGACAGAATATAGGAGGAGATGAAGGAGATATAATACCCGATGGGGCTGCTGTGAAAAGGGCTTTTCAGGAAAATCCCGAAGCTGACAGATATTTATTGCCGATAAATAAAGGAGGCGGTCACTGGACAATGGCTGCTTTCATGAAAGATGAAGGTAATAATATAAATACGGTGTACTACGATTCTTTTGGTACGGACGGACGTTCCGATACAATAAAAAATATTATTCAGGTAGAGTTGAATGATGAAAGGGACACATCATTTAGACCTGTAGGGGATATAAGGGATATTTCGGCTCAACATCAGACTGACGGCATGTCGTGCGGCTATAGAGTAGCTGAAGCAGGCAGGGCAATAATGGAAGCTGATAACCCGCTTGCGATATCTTCTGAAGGCATAGTCAAAGCCTTCAATGAGAATTACCCTTCGGCAAATAGTAATGATATTGCCGTAAACGGTCAAAGAAAACTCAATGGAATTGCCCGAAGGAACGGTGTGGAACAACAGACGCAAGGCAGAAATGTTTCATTCAATCCTGAAGTTGAGGTATATGAATATAAGCCCGTATCAAACGATAATTTAAGTGCGGAGGAAATCGGCAATTCATTTTTGCCGGCCGTAAAACGTAGTGATAACAGCCGGATAGATAAATCAAAATGGTTAAGCAATTTCGGTGTCGATAAGGCAAACCGCTCTTCTTTAAGAAATGCTGGGGAAGTCAATCTATTTGATTCCGACTATGAACCTGTCGGAACTGTTTCAGACCTTCGCCCGTCCGTAGCCGTTGTTGAGGCCACCGACATAAAAAATTTCGGTGACAGGCTAAAAGAAATACTTGATTCAAAACCCGATGCCGTAAGTGAACAAAATTTACCGTCCGGAGTAGCTCCTGACAGGCTGCTTATCCCGCTTAACGTTAATTTTGAAGGGGATATCTCTAAAAAAGGTGACCACTGGATATTGGCAGAGGTTAGCGAACGTAGCGGAGAAACTGACGGCAAACAAAATATAGCGGTACGCTATCTTGATCCGGCATATAAAAACGGCAAAAGCCCTAATTTAAAAAATACGCAAAATCAGCTTGAAAAACATTTCAATATTGAAGGCGGGCAAATGGAAGACCTTTCAAATGCCCAGCAACCGATAGGAAATGAGTGGGGTTGCGGTTACATAGTATGTGACGCTATTGAAAAACTGGCAAAAGACCCTGACGATGAATCGGTGCAACAACGCTATAGCCATGAACAGATGAATCAATTACATGATAAGATTGCAGGCGGTGTGGCTAAAGAAGATTCAAGGGTCGACAGGAGTTTGGAAGAACGCATGAAGGCATTGAACGGTACTTTGAAATCTTACCGCAGCTTAATGAACGATCCTTTGCAGTCTGCCGATGTCGCAAAAACAATGCTTGGCTTTATATACGACCCTGCAAATGAAAAGAAACCGGCGGGCAAGAAAACCGGACTAATAGGCAGGATAGAAAATATATTTGACGATTTTAATGCCGATAAGTCTTCCGATATCGTATATTCGGCATATAGTGTAATTGCTAACGCTATAGGTCTTTTAAAAGATATTTTTGTAGGCACTGCCGTAGCTGTTCTGGACAATGTGGATACAAGGGAGAAAATACAGCAGGATATTAAAAAGTTCGAAGCACAAAAAGATGCCTTGCTACAAAAGCAAATCGCAAGGCTGGATAAGGGTATTTCAGGTAAAAATGCCGGTGGCTCGGGAGAGATAGAAGCTAACTTCAGGGACGTTGAAATTGACACCGGAATGCCTTCTATCGAAAAAACACCCGCCTCTACCGAGAAAGAAAGACCGAAAAGCCCGTATGACGAAATGCTTGATGATAATATGAAACGAGCCTTCAGCCAAATTGAAAATGTCAACTCCGATGATATAGGTAAGGTATCGCCATCTAAAACCCCTATCGTTGAAAGTGACAAAAAGAAAGTTAAAGGAGCATATGACGATATGTCCGAGAATATAAATAGTCAAGGCTCTCGGATAAAAAATCAAAGAAACGGCAATCCTTTACAATCAAGATAAAAAAGCTCGTCAATAAATGAAAATAGCCCTTTATCAGCCCGATATAGCACAAAACTTAGGCACTAATCTTCGTACCGCCGCATGTTTGGGGGTTGACGTGGAGATAATAGAGCCTTGCGGCTTCCCGCTTGATGATAGGAAAGTGCGCCGTGCGGGTATGGATTATATAGATATGGTGAAATACACCGGACATAACTCATGGGACGATTTTAAAAAATGGACGCAAGAAAATGATTACCGCATTGTATTGCTCTCATCAAAAGCGGATACGCCATATACCGAGTTTTCCTTTCAGGAAAATGATATTCTGCTGTTAGGACGTGAATCGGCAGGTGTGCCGCCTGAGGTTACAAGCTATTGTAAAAACGCCGTAACTATAACTATGACAAAAGGGGTGCGTTCACTCAATGTTGCCGTATCGGCAGGCATAGTGCTGGGTGAGGCGTTAAGACAGGTTAGGTCTGTAAAGTAAATTTGAATTTAATTTATATACAAAGCGGCATAAAAAAATCCCATGCAATTACATAGGATTTTTTAATATTCTTCTAACAAGCTATATAAATTAGCCCTGAACCTGCTTGTGACGAGGGTTGGTTTTGCAGATAACACGTAATTTACCCTTACGCTTGATGCTTCTACAATCTTTACACATTGGTTTTACTGATGCTCTAACTTTCATTGTCCTGTACCTACTTTCTATAATCCAAAAAGGGAGGCAACTTATAACCCCCTAGTTAAATAATGTCAATTATTTTTCATCACCCCTTGCTAAAAACTTGTCAAAATAGTATAAAAACGCATTATTTATATAATTATAGCGGGATTAAGGATGTTTAAAGGAGCTATTACGGCACTGATAACGCCGTTTAGGGACGGCAAGGTTGATGAGCAGAAATTCGCTGATTTTGTACAGTGGCAGATAAAGGAAGGCATACACGGTTTAGTCCCTTGCGGCACTACGGGTGAATCGCCTACCCTTACGCATGAACGCCATAATCAGGTAATCGATATATGTGTTGAGGCGGCACAAGGCAGAGTGCCTGTTATAGCCGGGGCAGGTTCGAATTCTACTGCCGAGGCTATAAGCCTTGCACAGCATGCACAAAAAGCAGGTGCAGATGCGATATTGGTTGCTACTCCTTATTATAACAAGCCTAATCAGGAAGGCTTATATCGGCATTTCAAGGCAATACATGATGCGACCGATATCCCGATGATATTATATAATATCCCCGGTCGTTCGGTTATAGATATGAAAGATGAGACTATAGTACGCCTCGCCGAACTTGAGAATGTCGTAGGCATAAAAGATGCAACCGGAGACTTGTCCCGTGTAGGTTCATTAATAAATAAGCTTGAGGGTCGCGAATTCTGCCTGCTTTCGGGCGAGGACGCAACTGCTGTCGGGTTTAATGCACAAGGCGGTGTGGGTGTGATTTCCGTAAGCTCGAATGTCGCTCCGGCAAAAGTGGTAAAAGTTCAGGAGCTATGTCTTGAGGGTAAATATGAAGAGGCTACAAGGCTGCAAAATGAACTGATTCGGTTGCATACCGCCATGTTCTGTGATTCAAGCCCTGCTCCGGCAAAATACGCCGCTTCCCTTATGGGCTTATGTGAAAACGAACTACGTTTGCCTTTGATACCTCTTTTAGAAGAAAAAAGACCGCAGGTTGAAGAGGCAATAAAAGATTTAGGGTTAATATAGTGTCAAAAAAGGGCGAGAAAGAGAGAAAGGTTATTGCCCAAAATCGTAAGGCACGGCATGATTATTTCATTGAGGACAGTTTTGAGGCAGGTATAATGCTGCATGGCAGCGAGGTAAAATCGATACGTGCCGGCAATGTGAATATAATTGATTCATTTGCCGAACAAAAGAGTGGCGAAGTTTATATGATGGGGGCTTATATTGCCGAATATAAGGGTGCTACCCATTTTCAGCACCACACCAGACGACCACGAAAATTACTGATGCACCGTGCCGAGATACAAAAGCTTTTCGGTAAATTAAAGGTAAAGGGCTATACCCTGATTCCATTGTCGGTTTATATTAATGAAAGAAACCTTATTAAAATCGAGATAGGTCTGGCAAAGGGTAAAAAACAGCACGATAAGCGTGAAGCTTTGAAGGAACGTGACTGGCAGCGGCAAAAAGATCGTGTTATGAAAGAATAGCCTGAACACTCCCCAAAAAAAATAGACGCAAATTAACTTCCTTAATGTGTGGTTTTGCTGTATAGTGACGTGCTTTTTATAGTAAATTTGAATTACTTTAGGTATATATGTCATTCCACGAATTTGTTTAGTAAAACAAATTATAGTGGAATCCACATTTAAAAAAGTTAGGAAACTTTTTTAACAACAATACGTAAATTAAATGCAAATTTACTACAATTATATAAAACAGGTCGGAAAATGAAGAGATTAAAAGATTTATGGAAGCGTGGGGCTGAGTTTTTAGGCACTGAATATGCGATAATGGGCGGTGCTATGAGCTGGGTTTCAGAACGCAACCTTGTATCTAGCATCTCAAATTCAGGCGGCTTTGGCGTTATTGCATGCAGTTCAATGACTCCCGATTTGTTAAGAACCGAAATTCAAGCAACAAAAAAGCTTACCGATAAGCCTTTTGGCGTTAACCTTATAATTATGCACCCTGATATGGAAGCGTTGGTGGAAGTGTGTAAGGATGAGCAGGTAACGCATGTTGTTTTGGCTGGCGGGTTGCCGTCCTCCAAAACGATAAAGGATATTAAGGCGTTTGGTGCGAAGGTAATATGTTTTGCACCTGCGTTAGTTATAGGCAAAAAGCTTATACGCTCCGGTGCAGATGCACTGGTGATAGAGGGAATGGAAGCCGGAGGTCACATAGGTCCTGTAGCTACATCGGTATTGGCACAGGAAATTATCCCCGAACTGAAAAACGAAGTTCCCATATTCGTAGCAGGCGGTATAGGCAGGGGCGAGGCTATGGCATCATATTTAGAGATGGGAGCGGCAGGAGTGCAGCTTGGAACACGTTTTGTATGTGCTACCGAATCTATCGCACACCCTAACTTCAAACGAGCTTTCATAAGAGCCGCCGCAAGGAACGCAATGCCGTCGGTACAGATAGACCCTGATTTCCCTGTAATTCCCGTACGTGCTATTGAGAACAAAGCAACCGAGGACTTCAAGAAAATACAGCTTGAAACGATAGCAAAATATAGGGCAGGCAGTCTTGATAAAGAGCAGGCACAGTTACAGATTGAGCATTACTGGGCAGGAGCATTACGCAAAGCAGTCATTGACGGCGATGTAGAAAACGGCTCACTTATGGCAGGGCAAAGTGTAGGCATGGTTAAAAAAGAGCAGCCTATCGCTGAAATACTGGCAGAATTGATATCTCAGGCAGATTCTTACCTGAGCGAAAAAATGTGCAATGCGGGGTAACATTACTCAACTATTAAAAAAATCCCCATAGCAAGCTACGGGGATTTTCAATGATACCGTAGTTAATTGATTATTACTGTTTAATACCTTCTACCGATAGCATCATTTCAACTATTGTAGAAGCCGGACCAAGGTCACGCTCAATGCCGAAATCTTTTAGTTTGAAAGCCGTTCTTCCTTCAAAGCCGACTCTATAACCTCCCCAAGGGTCTTTGCCCTCTCCTACCAACTCTACATTTATTTTTATAGGTCTTGTAATATTTTTTAATGTAAGATCACCGGTTAAAACGCCTGATTTTTTGTCCTCGTTTAGCTCAAGACCCGTAGATACGAACTTGGCTGTAGGGTGAATATCCGTATTCAAAAACTCTTCCGCCCTTAAATGCTTATCCCTTTCTGCATGGTTACTATCTATAGCGGATACGTCAATATCAACATTTATTTGTGAGTTCTCAAGGTTTTCACGGTCTATCGTAAAATTTCCTTCAAACCTGTTGAACCTTCCGTATAGCCAGCTATATCCTAAGTGCTTTATACGGAACTGGATAAAGGCATGTGCACCCTCGGTATCTATTTTATATTTTTCCACTTCTGCAGAAGCATTTGTTGAAAATGCCAGCCAAACAGAAAATGCTAAAAGTAATATTCTTTTCATATAACAAACCCAAATAAAAAATTTTATATGCCGAATATACTACGGCAACCAAAAAACAGTACGAACAAAGATGTAAATTGTCCAGTGGTTTTTGATTAAAACTTTTTCACTATATAAAACATATAAGCACTATAGACATTTCATGAAAAAACCACTATATACGCCTGTGCTTATAAATAAATACATATAATTATCATGAGTATAATAGTACAAAAATTCGGTGGGACGAGCGTTGCGGATATTGAACGCATCAGGCATGTTGCCACATTAGTAAAGCGTGAGATAGATGCCGGCAATCAGGTGATTGTTGTAGTTTCTGCCATGTCGGGCAAGACCAATGAGCTTGTAGGCTGGGCAGAACAGGTTTCAGACCTGCGTGATGAGGCTGCATTAAAAGAATATGACTCACTGGTATCGTCAGGCGAACAGGTAACGTCGGGACTGCTTGCCCTTACATTGCAGTCAATGGGGTTAAAGGCTCGTTCATGGCTTGGCTGGCAGATAGGCTTCCAGACCTGTGCTTCTCACAGCAAGGCACGCATTGAGAATATAAAAACCGATATCCTGAAAGAATCTCTGGATAATGGTGAGATAGCGGTTGTTGCCGGTTTTCAGGGCGTGACCGATGAAAACAGAATAGCAACATTGGGTCGTGGCGGCTCCGACACATCTGCGGTAGCGATTGCGGCGGCTATGGATGCAGAGCGTTGTGATATATATACAGATGTTGACGGCATATATACAACCGACCCCAGATTAGTACCAAAGGCACGTAAATTAAATAAAGTAGCCTATGAAGAGATGCTGGAAATGGCATCGCTTGGTGCTAAGGTTTTACAGACACGTTCTGTTGAAATGGCGATGAAATATGGGGTACGTGTTCAGGTTTTATCAAGCTTTGCCGATGTTGAGGGGAGCTTATTAGTTGACGAGGAGGAAGTCGTGGAAAGAAGATTAGTAACAGGTGTAACTTACAGCAGAAACGAAACACAGATAACACTTACGAAGGTTCCGAACACTCCGGGGCTGGCTGCACAGGTTTTTCAGCCGCTTACAGATAAGGATATCAATGTTGATATGATAGTACAAAATATCAGCGAAGGCGGCGGCGAGACTGATATGACATTTACGGTATCAAAGTCAGATGCCGATAATGCGGTAGCGTCGATTGAATCTGTGAAAGATAAATTAAAATATAAATCCATGCTGGTAGATAAGAATGTCGCCAAAGTTTCCGTTATAGGTGTGGGAATGAGAAGCCATGCGGGATTGGCACAAAAAATGTTCCAGACACTTGCTCAGAAGAATATAAATATTCTGGTTATTTCTACTTCAGAGATAAAAATAAGTGTTCTTATAGCCGAGGAATATACGGAACTTGCTCTGCGTGCTTTGCATACGGCTTACGGTCTTGATGCAGAAGAAGAGAGGTAATAAGCTTCAGCTTTTGAATTTATGATTATTTAGAATGACTTGTCTTTACTCGGTGGGTCAGCGTATATATCTACATCATCAAGTTTTTCGATTCCGACTTTAGCTTGAACCTCTTCGACTTGCTGAAGAACATACTTTTCTGCTGTTCTACCTTTATGCACCCGAACACTACCACAGTCTCCTATCTGTAATTTACCATCTTTTAAAAAAAGATTTTCATCTTTCTGAATATCTTCCCCCATTTCAAAGCCAAGGTTGCTTAATCGTTTAACAAGCTTTTCAATTTGTTTCTTTTCACTCTCATAAAACTTTTTATCTTTTTCTTCTAAACTCCCAGAAGTTCCATCGGCTAGGTCCATTGTAAAAACAACCGTAGATTTATTATTATTATTATCTCGAAAAGCTTTTGTACTTCGTTCAATATTATGTACTTCGTTAATTCTATCGTAATCAGGATCTCCTTTATCCACTAGTAATTGTCGCATTGCTTTTTTCATTGCATATTCTATTAGTTGCTGTTTATTATACTCATCATAACCACTTATTGGCACTTTCAACGCAACATTCTTACCATTAGCACCCTCGGCTCTATAAACAACTCCCTGATCACCCGATCCTAATTCCTTGCTATAATCAGCATTATTTCTGGTTTCAATTTCCACTTTAGGATTGTCTTTTATCTCAAGCCGCTCAAGAGTGTCTTGTCTTTGTATTCCCCTAACGACTTTATTTTCATTATCACCCTTTGACAACTTAAACCTCTGAAAATTAAATGGTATCCTCTTCACGTATAACCATATTGGGCGTTGCTAACTTAAATAGTTAACACCCCTTAAATTATGTCATTCCCCGAATTTACGTAAGTAAATTATAGGGGAATCTCTGGCAATTTAAACAGATTACCCTATAATTTTGTTATACAAAATTCGGGTAATGACGTAAAACTATATTAGTTAGCAATGCCCTATATTGTAGCATACGTTATAATATTCTCAAAGATGAAAACAACAATTAAGAACCCTCTGCAAAAGTGGTATTTTGTTAATAAATAGCTTAAAAAATTCTCTCTCCCGCTTACGGGGGAGAGTTAGAGATGTGGCTAATACACCAATTATAACAATAGCTTAGCCAAGCGTAATCATGTTTTTAAGCCCTCACCCCCCGTGTCAGGCACGGGGTAGGATCCTACAAAACTGCTTTTAACCGTTTAGCTACTTCGTTATATTCCTCTTTATTTTCCTCCTTTAGAGTTTTCAGACCGGCAATAAGCTGCTCTACATTACCATTACAGACTTTTTGCAGACGTTTTTGTTTTTTAGTTTCCTCAATTTTAGCGGCCATTTCCTTAAACTCTTTCACAGCGTCTTTTTGCTCTTTGTTCAAAGAATTAGAAGAAGGCAAAGTTTCTATTACGACCTCTAAAGCATATATGATTTTACCAAGCTGCATACCGTAACCGGCAACACCTTCAATTATAGCCGCTTCAGTTGCCGGAGCTTCCGATTTATAGTTGGTTATGTTTATAAGGCTTGCGGAATTATTTCCCCATTGCTCTCCCCACCATTGCCAAGGATTGATAGCTTGTGTTACATCGCCTGAAAAAGGACTTTTAAATTTAGCGTTCATATTTTTTTACCCCCATAATGCTTAAAGAATCTGAAACTTCCGTAAAGAATTATAAAATTATAGCAAATTAATATAAACACAATAGGGATTTTTACTTGGAGAAAACTTTTGAGCTAGAAACCTTTTCGCCCTCTTCGTTTAAAAGCTCCTGCCATTTTGAGGAATTACCCGAAAATCCTCCGCCATTTAGGATTTCGTCTTTAATCTCTTTTTCAAAATCTTCTTCTGTAAAATTGACAGGCGACTCAACGCCGCTTACCTGTCTGACAAAAATATCCCTAGGGGATTTTTCCGGATATCTTTGAACTACCTTATTAACCCATGTTTTTTTATTTGATGACTCTACATCAGGCAAATAAGCACGCTTTTTAAGAGGTCTTATGCTTTCATCATAAGGTACGGCTAGACCGGATTCTTTTAACTTTTGGTTTACCCGATCTGCCATTTCTTGAACAAGTACCGGGTTATTTGCATTATCTTTATAAACCGAAAACTCACGCAAAGCCTGAGAAGTTTTTTTATAAAACTCCTTATCAAGGACGCTTTTTTCTAATAATTCTCCGTTTTCATCTGCAAGTTTATAGCCGTTAGCAAGAAGCGTTTCGTTGACTGTTGCGATAATTGACTTTTTTCCGTCTTTTCCAGAACTTTTATAATAAGGTTTTAATGGCTCTAAAAAGCTTCTGTAATCTTTATTGCCTGCTTTTTTATTAATATCCCCACCCCTTCCTTTGAATATAATCCGTTCTTTTATAATGTTATCGGCATCGCCTTTTATATTTGATTTACCTATGGATTCCATAAACTTATAACTCCCTATGCGGTTCTAATATCTTCCGAAAACACGGCAGTATTATTTATAAATCGTCTACAAGTCAAGTATTTGCAACTAAAAAGACTGAAATTATTTGTAACCGCTTGCAATTAATTATCAATAATGCTACATGTACGAATAATTTTATATTGATAGCAAAATAAATGCATAAATATTTCAATCCGGGAAAATTTGGCAGGATTGCCGATAGGGTTCTTCCTTTTGCGGCAGGTCTGACGGCTGTTTTGATGATATCGGGATTGTACTATGCCCTTATAGGCTCTCCGCCTGATTACCAGCAGGGTGAATCCGTCCGTATCATGTATATACATGTTCCTGCGGCAACTATGGCACTTGGTGTTTATACCTTCATAGCCTTAGTTTGTGCAGCATCACTAATATGGAAAAACCCTTTATCGGACATGATAGCTATATCGGCGGCTCCCATAGGGGCGGGATTCACTCTAATCTGCCTTATTACAGGCTCGCTTTGGGGTAAGCCGATATGGGGAACTTGGTGGGTGTGGGACGCACGCCTTACTTCCGTTTTAATATTGCTCTTTTTCTATCTTGGTTATATGGCACTTTATAACGCTTATGACGACAGACGGCGTGCGGGACAAACCTCGGCAATTTTAGCACTTGTAGGCTTTATAAACGTACCTATAGTAAAATTTTCCGTTGACTGGTGGAACACCCTACATCAGCCGGCAAGCATCGTTCGTATGGGCGGACCTAAGATAGACCCTTCTATGATGACACCTTTGATAATAATGTTTCTTGCGTTTATTTCTTTCTTTATAACCGTGTTGATATTAAGGGTAAAAGTTGAAATTTTATCACTAAAACAAGAAAGATTAAATTTAGGTAAATAAATTCCTTTACATCGGTGCAATAAGAATATAAACCACAAAATATTGAAGAATTAAATTCCGGAGATATTATGACGTACGTTGTTACAGAAGATTGTATAATGTGCAAATACTCGGACTGCGTAGAGGTGTGTCCTGTTGACTGTTTCTATGAAGGCGAGAACATGTTGGTTATCAATCCCGACGAGTGCATTGATTGTGGTGTGTGTGAACCTGAATGCCCGATTGAAGCTATTCAGCCCGAATCCGAAGAAAACATTCAATGGCTTGAGCTAAACCGTGAATACTCACAGCAATGGCCTAGCATAACTCAGAATAAAGATCCTATGGAAGAAGCAGAAGAACATAAGGGCGAGGCTAATAAATACGAAAAATACTTTAGCGAAAACCCCGGCAAAGGCGATTAATTGCTAAAAGTTATTAAACCTAAATATTAAAAAGGGGCGTTAAAAAACGCTCCTTTTTAATATTTTAGTTTATATTATGTATGAGTTTTTCATTTTCTATTTTACTTATAAGGCGGACAATGCAAGCCTTTCGGCGATTCGGTAAATAGCTCGAAACCGTCCGATGTTACGGCCAAGCTATGCTCAAACTGGGCTGAAAGTGATTTATCCTTAGTCCATACCGTCCAGCCGTCTTTACCGCTCAAGGTTGTTTGCCAGACTCCGGCATTTACCATAGGCTCTATGGTAAAGAACATGCCTTCTTCTAGCACCATGCCCTCACCCGCCTTGCCGAAATGCATTACGGAAGGGGCTGTGTGAAATATTTTACCAAGTCCGTGACCGCAATATTCACGCACAACCGAATAATTATGCTTTTCAACAAATGTCTGAATGGCATGACCTATGTCGCCAAGCGTATTGCCGGGTTTTACCTGTTCAATTCCCAGCATCATCGCATCATACGTGACCTGACAAAGACGCTTGGCTTTTATGGAAGGCTCCCCTACAAAGAACATGCGGCTTGTATCACCGTGCCAGCCATTTAGTTTTGCCGTTACGTCAATATTTACAATATCGCCGTTCTTTAGCTTTTTATCATTAGGGATTCCGTGACACACAACATGGTTTACCGATGTGCATATAGACTTCGGGAAGCCTTTATAGCCAAGCGGGGCAGACTCGGCTCCGTTTTCAACGGTCATTTTATGACACAGGTCGTTAAGCTCGTTAGTGGTAACACCGGGTTGTACATAATCGACTATATAATCAAGTACACGTGCGGCAAGATTACCGGCTTTTCGCATTGATTCAAAGTCTTCTTTAGTGTGTATCGTAATTTGTTCTTTTGCCATTTTGATAAGTTATTGGTTGCAAGTTTAAGGTTACAAGTAGTAATATAGCCAAAAATCCGAGCATGCAACTAATAACGAAAAAAGAATACTAAAATATGACAAATACTTCTCCGACTGCAGCACTTCTTATTATCGGCAATGAAATATTATCAGGCAGAACTCAGGACAAAAACCTGAACTATATCGCAAAAGGTCTGGGTGAGGTCGGTATCAAATTTATGGAAGTCAGGGTCATACCGGATATTCACCTGACTATCATAGACACATTAAACGAAATGCGGGCAAAATTTGATTATGTGTTCACAACGGGCGGTATAGGTCCGACCCATGACGACATCACCGCAGAATGTATCGCAAAAGCCTTTGGCGTTGAATTAAAAATAAATGATGAATACTACAAAAAAATAGATGAATATTATAAAGGCGAACTAAACGAAGGACGTATTAAGATGGTAACATTGCCCGATGGGGCATTGCCGATAGCCAACCCGATAAGTACCGCTCCGGGGTTTTATATACAGAACGTATATGTTATGGCAGGCATTCCCAACGTTATGCAGGCAATGTTTGATGCTGTCAAAGGGACTTTAAAACATGGTGCGGTAGTCCTGTCAAAAGAAATCCGGATATATGCCTCTGAAAGTAAAATAGCGACTCCATTAAGTAAGCTGCAAGATGAATATGATAATGTAGAGATAGGCAGCTATCCTTTCGTTGAAGATAATAAAATAGGGGTTAGTCTTGTGTTCCGCTCATCTGATGAAGCGGCTTTAGATGAGTGTTTGGACAAGATGAACTCTGTTTTGAATAAAAGTAAAATTGCGTAATATTAAAATTAATTAATATAACTAATTTTAAAAAACACTTTCTTTCACACTTAAATTATCTATAACTTCTCATATAGCTTTTTCATTAATGCTATAAAAACTAATTGTACGTAGACTGTTATGCCGAGTTTATTTTGGCATCTTAGGTTTACAAATAAAGATTCTGAAATAAGTTCAGGGTGACATGAGTAAAAGACATGCTAATTTAAAAAGTTTTTGAAAAATAAAGAATAACTAGTGTAAGGAATAGTTTTTTTATATGAATCTGGTAATTGTAGAGTCGCCGGCTAAAGCCAAAACAATCGAGAAATATTTAGGCAAAGATTATAAAGTGCTGGCATCTTTCGGGCATGTGGTAGATCTGCCTTCAAAAGACGGCTCCGTCCGTCCCGATGAAGACTTCGCAATGGACTATGAGATATCGGATAAATCAAAAAAACATGTAAAAGCATTAGTTGATGCCGCAAAAAAATGCGATGCCATATATCTGGCAACTGACCCCGACCGTGAAGGGGAGGCGATTTCGTGGCATGTGGTGGAAGTGCTTTTGAAGAAAAAGGCAATTAAAAAAACCACACCCGTATATCGTGTGGTTTTCCATGAAATAACTAAAAAAGCCGTAACTTCTGCGGTTGCTAACCCACGTACACTGGATATGGATTTGGTAAACGCTCAACAGGCAAGGCGTGCTTTGGATTATTTAGTCGGCTTTACTTTATCACCCGTATTATGGAGAAAGCTACCCGGTAGCCGTTCTGCAGGGCGTGTACAGTCCGTTGCCTTACGTATTATCTGTGACCGTGAAAATGAAATAGAAGAATTTAAATCCAGAGAATACTGGGATATTAAACTGGGTTTGAAGACATCAGCCTCAGAGGATTTTATAGCACGCATAACGCATATTGACGGCAACAAGCTTGACCAGTTCGATATAGTAACTGAAAAAGCCGCAGGCGATATCGTAAAGAAACTGGAAACCAAACAATATAGTGTCGACACTTTAGAGAAAAAACAAGCAAGGCGTAATCCGCAACCACCATTTACCACCTCTTCACTGCAACAGGAAGCTTCAAGAAAGCTCGGCTTTGGAGCAAAAAGGACTATGAGCGTGGCACAAAAGCTATATGAAGGAATTAACCTAGGCGGTGAAACCGTCGGGCTTATTACATATATGCGTACTGACGGCGTTACCGTATCGCAGGACGCTATTTATGCAACCAGAGAACTGATAGGCAAGAACTACGGTGATAAATATGTGCCTGCCAAACAAAGGCACTACGCCACAAAAGCCAAGAACGCTCAGGAGGCACACGAAGCTATCCGCCCTACGGACTCAAAAAGAACTCCCGAACAGGTATCGAAGTTCCTAGATGATGATCAGAAGAAACTATATGACCTTATATGGAAGCGTATGGTAGCATCGCAAATGGAATCAGCGGTTCTTAATCAGGTGGTAATAGATATAAAATCACAAGACGGCTATGCCGTTGCAAGGGCGAACGGTTCAACTATTGCATTTGACGGTTTCTATAAAGTCTACCGTGAAGGGCGTGATGATGATAAAGATGAGGAAGGAAGGATATTACCTTCGATGGAAGTCGGTGAAAAACTAGGCTTAAACGAAGTTACGCCGGAGCAGCATTTCACGCAGCCGCCGCCAAGATATACCGAAGCATCTTTAGTTAAGAAGCTGGAAGAACTCGGTATCGGAAGACCTTCTACCTACGCAAGTATCATATCGGTATTGCAGGACAGGAACTATGTAAGGATAGATAAAAAAAGATTCTTCGCAGAAGACAGGGGACGCATAGTAACGGCATTTTTGAAAAGCTTCTTTAGCCGATATGTCGAATATGATTTTACCGCAAAATTAGAAAATGAACTTGACCATATCTCGGCAGGTGAGCTTGAGTGGAAAGCTATGCTGCGTGCGTTCTGGACAGATTTTAATTCTAATATTGAAAGCGTAAAGGAATATAAGTTAAGCGATGTAATTCATGAGCTTAATATATTGCTGGGCAGTTGGCTGTTTTCTAAAGATGAAAAGGGCGAAATAGACAGGGGATGTCCTAAATGTGACGGCGGTCATCTGAGCCTGAAATTAGGTAAGTTCGGGGCATTCTTGGGTTGTTCGAATTATCCTGATTGTAATTACACACATCAGCTAGGCGGCTCCGAGGAAGAAAAAGCAGGAGGTGCATCAGACGTTTTTGAACCTAAGATGCTGGGGGTGGATAAAGAATCGGGTCTGGACATATTGGTTAAAAAAGGACCGTACGGTTTATATTTACAGCTTGGAGAGCCTGAAGATAAAAAAGAAAAACCCAAAAGGGTATCAATCCCGAAAATGTATGCACCGGACGATATTACTTTAGATATAGCCGAGGGCTTATTGTCGCTTCCAAGGCAGGTCGGTAAACACCCCGATACCGGAAAAGTAATAGCGGCAGGGATCGGTATGTATGGTCCTTATGTCAGACATGACGGCAAATATACATCTTTAAAGGAAGATGACCCTGTTACCATAGGTATCAACAGGGCGGTTACCCTAATTGCGGAAAACCAAAAAGGCGTTAAAAAAACCGAGCCGCTGCGTGTTATCGGAAAACACCCCGAAAACGGCAAAGACATAGAGATTTTCGACGGTAAATACGGCCCTTATGTCAAAAATGAAAAAATAAATGCCTCGCTTACTAAAGACATGACCGTTGAAGACGTAACTATTGAACAGGCGGTGGAACTTCTTGCTAAACAAAAAGACAGGAAGAAGTCCAAAAGAGGCAAAAAATAATCATCTATCGGCAATTGTTATTAACATGCCTGTTTCTTTTAGGAGCGATAGGAAAAAATATTTAAATCTCAAGAAGTGTTAACTAAATGTTAATATAAAAATGCAATAATATTAATATTGTTAAAAGTAGATTTTTAGGATAAGTGCGTGCATGTTTGCAAAGACCAAAGACCAAAGACCAAAGACCAAAGACCAAAGACCAAAGACCAAAGACCTGAGAGATGAGAAGGGTTTTACTCTTATTGAACTATCAATTGTTATAGTAATTATAGGACTTATCGTTGCAGGTGTTGTTGGTGGGCAGAGTTTGGTTAAACAGGCTAAGCTTAAAGAGCTTACAATGCAAATTAATAAGTATAAAATTGCTTTAAATGCTTTTGAACTTGAGTACAATTCAATACCCGGCGATATGAGAAATGCTAGTTCGTATTGGTCTACTTGCGTCGATGAGCCTAACAATGCATGCAATGGTAATGGAAACAAACAGCTGGAAAGTGATGTAAGCACGGCTGAAATAGTTAGATATTGGCAACATTTATCCCTAGCAGGGCTTATTGATGGAAGTTATGACGGAAGCATATCACCCACACGAGTTAAGCCCGGTATAAATATGCCTAAAGGTTCTGTTGTTGAATCTGTGTTCTACGTTCTTCCAAATAGACTAGCGGTTTTAAATGGCAGCACGATCCCTAGAGGGCAATTTTTATTATCTTATAATGCAATGCCGGGTTGTAATAATCTCCCTAATTTTGGAGCTTTAACACCAAAAGAAACTTTTAATATAGATTTAAAACTCGATGATGGGGAACCAAGTACAGGTGCAATTCTTGGTTCACCAAGTACTACTGCACCGGGCAATTGCTCACCTGTTACTGCGTGTACTTCTGGAGGTGAGTATTTGTTAGATGAAGACGGATTAACTTGTAGAATGTTTTATCTTCTAAGGTAACAATATTTTCTTGCGAGTTGCACCTTATTTCAAAATCTTTATCTAATCGGCACTGGGTAAGGCACAGAATAATAGCTTATACGGTCAGATAACAAACTTTATGGCTATATAAAGATTACCGTTGGAGTTTATCGGACTGCAATAATCCGCCAAGCTTTTTACCGCCTAATATGTGAACATGAAAATGCGGCACTGCCTGATTTGCGTCCGCACCATGATTGCTGATAAGGCGATAGCCTGTTTTATCCAGCCCGAGTTCGGCTGCTATTTCCCTTACTTTGGCAAAGAAGCCTGCTACCTTCTCAGGGCTTGAATCGGCTACAAAATCGTCAAATGAAACATACTGCCCCTTGGGAATAACCAGAACATGTACGGGTGCGGCAGGTGCTATATCCTTAAACGCAAAAACATCATCATCGCTATATACTTTGTCGCACGGTATCTCGCCTCTGATTATTTTTGCAAATATGTTATCGTTATCATAGCTGTGCATTATTTTTTACCTTTCTTGATTTTTTTTCCTCAATGCCCGATATGTCTTTACGTTTTTCAAGCTCGAACATAACTTTTTCAGGCTTAATACCCATTTCAACCCAAAGAACAAGGAGGTGAAAAAGAAGGTCGGCACTTTCTTCGATAGTTTCTTTTTTGTTATTTGCCGCAGCGTCTATAACTGTTTCAATAGCTTCCTCCCCAACCTTCTGTGCAATCTTCTTGCGTCCTTTTTGGAAAAGCTTTGCACAATATGATTTGTCAGGATTAGCTGTTCTTTTGGCTTTTATAGTATCGAAAAGTTCATCGAGCGTTTTAAATTCTGACATTTATATTTACCTAATTTGCAAGTTCAGTATTAACTTATATAACAAATAAATAATAACTGAAACAGTGTTTTAAGGTTTTTTTAAAGATTTGCGTTTTGCCATCTAATTTGTTATACTATATAAGTAGTTATTTATAGGGGATATCTTTTATGTTTCAGCACTCAGCACTCAGCACTCTTAAATAGAGAAAAAGGTTTTACCCTTATTGAGTTATCAATAGTTATCGTGATAATCGGTCTTATTGTTGCCGCCGTAGTTGGCGGGCAAAATCTTGTGAAGCAGGCTAAGCTACGAGGTGTTATAACGGACGTAAATAAATATAAGGTTGCACACAATACATTCCGTTTAGAATATGGTGGAATAGCGGGGGATTTGCGTAATGCATATAGTTATTTTGGAGCTTCTTGTTCTGATACTGGTGCTAACGACGATGATAAATGTAGTGGAAATGGTAATAAACGAGTGGAACTTGTCTCGGATGCTGATGAAAATGAGGCGTATAGGTATTGGCAGCATCTTTCATTGGCGAGTCTAATTGAAGGAAGTTATACCGGTCTAGCACCTACAGCAGGAAGGCAGGCTGATATAGGTATAAATGTTCCTGCTACTAAATTTGAAAATGTTGGTTGGTATTTTGATTACAGTGATTCCAATGGAGTCTGGTCTTCTGATAAGAATGGATTTGGACTTGGTAAATTTAGAGCGAATACAGCACCTACGGCAGCTTGGATAAATCCTAAAGACGCAAAATCTATTGATGAAAAAATAGATGATGGGGAGTGGCAGACTGGTTGGGTTGCTGTAAGCCATGGTACTTTTGCTACAGAAGATTGTGCCGGTGGAGGTTTCCCCCCAAATACATCGCTGGACTGGTCGTTATCTGATACAACGGATAGTTGTTACATGCGTTTCATGGCAGATTGATTGCCCCTTCTGTGTCTATATTATAACCTGACAGCAATGCCTTTTTCTTGCATGTGTTTTTTTACTTCTTCAATTCTGTACTCTCCGAAGTGGAAAATTGATGCGGCAAGAAGGGCGGAGGCATGACCTTCCTTAACTCCGTCTACAAAGTCATCAGGCTTGCCCACACCGCCCGATGCAATAACCGGAACCGTTACCGCATCAGCTATGGCACGGGTTATCTTATTATCAAAACCCTGCTTAGTGCCGTCCCTATCCATTGAGGTAAGTAATATTTCTCCTGCACCTAGGCTCACCATTTTTTTAGCCCAACCGATTGCATCTATGCCCGTGGCTTTACGTCCGCCATGTGTGAAAATCTCGTATTTTCCCTCGCCGGTGGATTTTGCGTCAATTGCTACCACTATGCACTGCGAACCGAATTTATCGGCGGCATCTTTTACCAGTTGAGGATTGGTAACGGCAGCGGTATTTATCGCCACTTTATCCGCTCCCGCCAAAAGAAGCTTCCTCACATCATCAACCGAGCGTACCCCTCCGCCAACCGTCAGCGGCATAAAGCATTGCTCGGCAACACGTGTGATAACGTCATACATGGTATCACGGTTATCACTTGATGCGGTTATATCCAAAAAACATAACTCGTCCGCCCCCTGTTTATCATAAACTTTTGCCTGCTCTACAGGGTCGCCCGCATCTATCAGGTCAACGAAGTTAACGCCTTTTACTACACGTCCGTCTTTTACGTCTAGGCAGGGTATGATTCTGGTTTTTAGCATTTATTTTATTAGTGTTAGTGTTAAGTGTTAGTGTTAAGTGTCATTTTTACGAATTTTATCGGGAGAATAAAATTATAATGGAATCCACAGTCCTAATAACACTTGTGGATAAATCAATCAGGCGGCTATCTGCAATGCCCTTGCTATATCTATCTTTCCTTCATAAATAGCCCTGCCTACTATCACACCGGCAACGCCTGAACCCTCAATATCTTTTACCGCCTGTATATCTTCGGTACATGACATTCCTCCGGAGGCTATTACAGGAATATTAACCGATTCGGCAAGTTGCCTTGTGCCTGAAAGGTCGGGACCTGTCATCAGTCCGTCACGGTTGATATCTGTATAAATTATTGCGGCAACTCCTGCATCTTCAAATTTTCGGGCTAAATCTATCACCGAAATATCCGAGGTTTCCGCCCAGCCTTCTACGGCAACCATACCGCTTTTGCCGTCAATGCCGACAACTATCCGGTTGGGGAATTTTTTACATGCTTCCTTCACAAGTTCAGAGTTCTTTAAAGCGATTGTGCCGAGTATTACACGGGCAACTCCCGCATCAAGCCATTTTTGTATAGTGGCTATGTCCCTTATACCGCCGCCTAGCTGAACCGACATTTTGCCGCCCAGTTCATTTAAAACGGATTTTACCGCATCAATATTCACAGGTTTTCCGTCAAACGCTCCGTTTAAATCAACTATATGCAGCCAGTTAAAACCTTGTGAAAAAAAAGTAGCAGCCTGATTGGAAGGGCTTTCATTAAAAACCGTAACTTTATCCATCTCGCCTTTTTGCAGGCGTACACATTGTCCGTCTTTTAAGTCTATTGCAGGAAAAATAATCATAACTTTTGCGGTGTTAAGTGTTAATTTTGAGTGTTAATTATATTAATATAGTGAAAATTTCAAGTATAATCCTTGCACTATCTTTCTTATAACGTATATATTACTTTTTCGGAGATAAAATGTAGAAGGGGACATAAAAAATGCCGATAATGCCGGATAAATGGATTAGGGAACAAGCGTTAGAAAACGATATGATAACGCCGTTTGAGGAAAAACAGCAACGTCAGGGTGTAATATCATACGGAGTGTCGTCATACGGATATGACGCACGAGTATCTAACGAGTTCAAAATATTTACCAATATAGATTCGTCTATAGTAGACCCTAAGCAGTTTTGCCAAAAGGGCTTTGTAGACAGGACGGAAGATGTTTGTGTTATACCGCCTAACAGCTTTGCTTTGGCAAGGACGGTGGAATATTTCAAGATACCGAGGGATATGCTTGTTATATGTGTGGGTAAGTCAACCTATGCAAGATGCGGCATCATTGTGAACGTTACCCCCCTTGAGCCGGAGTGGGAAGGACATGTAACCTTGGAATTTTCAAATACCACCCCTCTTCCTGCAAAAATATATGCTAATGAGGGAGCCTGTCAGTTTCTTTTCTTTAAGGCGGATTCGGTTTGCGAAACCTCTTATGCAGATAAGGCCGGAAAATATATGGGACAGCTTGGTGTAACGCTGCCTAGAATAGACGGTAAACAGGAAAATATACTAGACCCGAAGGTGTTAGTTAATGGATAAAATAAAGATAAACGGAGGCATACCCCTTAAAGGTGAAGTGAAAATAGGCGGTGCAAAAAATGCCGCACTGCCTTTAATGGCAGCGGCAATGCTTACGGAAGGTCGCCTTAAATTAAATAACCTGCCGCATATTGCGGATATTTCCACTATGGCAAACCTGCTTGTTCAACACGGTGTGGATATGGAACTGGACGGCATGGAAGGTAATGCAGGAGGCGGCATTATATCACTTTGTGCCGAAAACATAAAAAGCTTTGAAGCCCCATACGATATCGTAAGGAAAATGCGGGCTTCCGTTCTGGTTTTAGGACCTTTGCTTGCAAGGTTCGGTGACGCTAAGGTTTCTTTGCCCGGAGGCTGTGCTATAGGGACACGCCCGATTGACCTTCACCTACAGGCATTTGAAAAAATGGGTGCAAAAATAGAACTGGAAGAAGGCTATATAAAAGCATCGGTTAAGGGGAAATTAAGGGGTGCGGAAATACATTTTGAAAAAGTCTCGGTAGGTGCTACTGAAAATATTATGATGGCAGCCTGTCTTGCTGACGGAGAAACCACAATCATTAATGCGGCACAGGAGCCTGAAGTTGTAGACCTTGCCCGATGCCTTGTTAAAATGGGTGCAAAAATAACAGGCATAGGAACAGGCACTCTGAAAATAGAAGGCTTGGAAAAATTAAACGGAGCCGAGCATTCGGTTATAAGTGACCGTATTGAAGCCGGAAGCTATATGATAGCTGCCGCAATAACAAACGGGGACATAAAGTTATATGGTGTTGATTTGTCAATTATGGAATCAACAATTGAAAGGCTGACGGCAGCAGGAGTTCTGATAGAGGAGCTTTCCGATAATTCGGTTAGAGCGACACGTAAACAAGGTACGCTAAAAAGTGTCGATGCCATTACTTTGCCGTATCCGGGGTTTCCGACCGATATGCAGGCTCAGTTTATGGCGTTGATGTGTCTTGCCGAGGGTAACTCGATTATAAACGAAACCATCTTTGAAAACAGGTTTATGCATGTATCGGAACTAACCCGTATGGGAGCCGATATTTCTATAGAAGGACATAAAGCTCTGGTAAAAGGCGTTGCCGAGCTACAAGGAGCGGAACTTATGGCTACCGACCTGCGTGCATCCGTGTCATTAGTGCTGGCAGCACTGGCAGCAAAAGGACAGACCGTGATAAACAGGGTTTATCATATCGATAGGGGATATGAACGTATTGAAGAAAAACTGATGATGCTTGGTGCTGATATTGAGCGGATAAAATAAGATAATGTAAATATTCGCCTATGACCGAATCTACCTACAAAGAACACTGCTAGGTTATGCTATGAGAATATATCATTGCATAATTATTATCTTTGGGGTAGATTTGAACGGGTCGTTAAATAGTCGGCTTTTTTTGCCGTAGTTCCAAAAATTTTTAGGATAATTAATTATGAATAAACAGTTTTACAGAATATTCCTGATTTTAGTTGTTAGTTTTTTTACAACATCTGCACAAGCGAGTTCTAAAGATACAATAAAGCTGCTTGACCTTTTTGGAGATGTTTTTGACAAGGTTAAGAGGGACTATGTAGAGGAAGTTGACGATAAAGAATTGGTAGAATCCGCTATTAACGGTATGCTTTCATCTCTTGACCCGCATTCAAGCTATCTTAATGAAAACGATTTCGATGAAATGAGAATACAGACCAGAGGGGAGTTCGGCGGTCTTGGTATTGAGGTTACTATGGAAAACGGGTTGGTAAAGGTTGTTTCCCCTATTGATGATACGCCTGCATATCGTGCGGGATTAGAGGCAGGAGATTATATCAGCCAGATAGACGGCGAGGCGGTTATGGGAACTACGCTTTCCGAAGCTGTTGATAAAATGAGAGGTAAGCCCGGAACGGAGATAGAGCTTACCGTTTTGCGTGAAGGTGAAAATGAGCCGCTTACATTCAATATTAAAAGAGATATCATAAAAATAAAATCGGTTCGTGCCAGAAAAGAAGGTGATGATATCGTATATGCAAGGATTACATCTTTTTCCGAGACCACGGCTGATAGTTTGAAACGTGAAGTGAAAAAGTTAAAAAGTGAAATAGGTGATGAGAAGTTCAAGGGAGTAGTGCTTGACCTTAGAAATAATCCGGGTGGATTGCTTGATCAGGCTATAGAAGTGTCGGATGCTTTCCTTGATAAAGGTGAGATAGTGTCTACCGGCGGAAGAGTGCCTGACAGCAATAAAAGATTTAATGCGTCACGCGGCGACATCATTGACGGCAAACCGATAGTGGTAATGATAAACGGCGGTTCGGCATCTGCTTCCGAGATTGTTTCGGGTGCGTTACAGGATCACAAGCGGGGTATTGTTATCGGTACTAAGTCCTTCGGTAAAGGTTCGGTTCAAACCGTAATACCTCTATCTGCAAGCAAAGGTGCTATGCGTCTTACAACTTCAAGATACTACACTCCTGCGGGGCGTTCTATTCAGGCTGAAGGGATTGAGCCTGATATAATTGTCGAACAGGCAAAGCTTGAAGAAATAAAAGCTCGTAAAATGTCTTCTGAGGCAAATTTAAGAAAGCACCTGAAAAATAATAACGGTGGTAGTGGCGGTAGTGAGAATAGTGATGCAAGCAAGACCGCAGAAGGTGAAAAAGAAGATACCGAATCGGTTTATGAAAAAGACTACCAACTAGGTAGGGCGTTGGATTTACTAAGGGGAATTCATATTTATAACGAGAGTAAGATGTAATTTTTAATTCGTTCCTTATGTTATGAAGTTTTTATCAGGTCTGAAGTTCAAAATGGCGGATTTTAAGTTCAGCCCCTCCACAGTAGTGGCAGGGGTTGTAACTTTTTTTATAGTCACTTCATTAGTGGCAATAATATCCGGACTTTATATAGGTAAGGATAAAAGAATAGAAAATGCACTTGCCTCCGGTACAAGGCTTGAGTTCAATCTTGCTACGGACGAGATTACAGGGCTTATTCTTTTAACCGAGGATAAAACCGCCCCAAAAGATGGTAGCAATAACACCAAGTCGGGAAATGCAACCGAAGGTATAAAAGCAGTCGAAAATAAGCTTGCATGGTTAAATGAGGATTTCATAGGACCAAGAATGCCTCAGGCGTTTGTTGACGTCCTGATGGAAAGTGCGACTTCGGGTTTAAATATCAAAAAAGTTAAATTAAGCGAACTTAGTGATAAGCCTATAATAGTTGTTATACTCAAAGGTCTGGGGTTAAGTGCGTCTACTACCCAAAGTGCCATGGAACTGCCTAGTTCGGTTAATTTCGGGCTTTCTCCTTATTCTGCTACTATTAATGAATGGGCGGAAAAAGCGAAGCAACAGGGTAGGGAAGTAGTGCTGCATATACCGATGGAAACTAAAGACTACCGCTTGAATGATCCGGGACCATATGCACTTTTAACGCAGTCTTCAAAAGAAGATAATATTACGCGGCTTAATATGTTGCTAGGGCTGATAAAGGGATATGAAGCCGTTTACTCGGAAAAAGAGGAGGTGTTTACCCATACTCTTTCAAGTTCAAAGCCGGTATTGCAGGCTTTAAAAAGTAAAAGGAAGTTCCTTATATTCGGGGGTGGCTATGCGGATTTTTCACTGATACAGCTTGCCGATGAGCTGGAATACCCGCTACTTGTAAATGATTTTATATTAGATGACGATATATCGCAGGAAAGCATAAACGCTAAATTCAAGGAAATTGAAGAAGCGGCATTAGAAAAAGGGTATGTTGTGGTTATGGCACATCCGTATCCTATAACAATAAGGATGCTGGAAAGGTGGTTGCCCGAAGCTGAAGAAAGAGGGTTTTTCATCGCTCCTGTATCATTGTTACTTGGAAAACAAATTGTAAAAGAATAAAAGAGGGAAAAATTGGTTGACGTAAATAGTTTGCCATACCGTTATGGCGTTGGAATGATGTTGGTAAACAAGGATTCACAGGTTTTTGTCGGTAAAAGGATAGATACTTCAAGTGAGGCATGGCAGATGCCGCAAGGCGGTGTAGATAAGGGCGAAGATGAAAAAACGGCAGCCTTCAGAGAGTTGCAAGAAGAAGTGGGAACGGATAAAGCTGTTCTTATAGCACAAAGTGCCGATTATTATTATTACGACCTGCCTGAAGAACTGATACCCAATGTTTGGGGGGGTAAATTCCGTGGACAAAAACAAAGGTGGTTCGTATTCCTGTTCGAAGGAGATAACGACGATATAAATATCGCTACCGACCACCCGGAATTTTGTGAGTGGAAATGGATAAACGCAAATGACCTGCCTGATGTTATAGTGCCGTTCAAAAGAAAAATATATTCCGACATACTTGGTGAATTTTCAAACCTTATAGAAAAGATAAATGAATCGGACATCTAAATATACAAAAAAATATGCCGGTGTTAACAGATTGTCAGCCGGTTTAAATGCCGTTACAACTCCTTTGTTTAAAAAACGCGGATTTGCCGAAAATAAAATTATTACCGACTGGAACTATATTGTAGGCAAAGAGCTTGGCAATAGCAGCACTCCCAAACGAATAACGTTTAACAGAGATAAAAAAACCGACGGCACATTGACGGTTGAAGTATATGATAGCGGTATCGCTATGGAAATGACATATATGGAGCCGGTGCTTATAGAGAAGATATCGGTTTATTTCGGTTATAGGGCGATTTCACGCCTCAAGATTATGCAAAGACCCGGCGGACAGCCTCATCTTGATGAGGAGAGAAAAATACCCGTAAGAAATATATCGGACGATAAGAAAAAAGTGCTGGATAATTATCTGGAAGATATTGATGATGCGGAACTAAAAGAAGCATTGAAAAGCCTCGGTGTCGGGGTGATGTCGGATTATAGTAAATTATAAATTCATTTATGTCATTACCCGAGTTTCCGTAGGAAACTATAGGGCGATATCATGAGATTACCCTATAATTGCCTCCGGCAATTCGGGTAATGACGTTTATCTTATAGGATATGAACTTAGAATTTACTATAGTAGTAAAATAACATAAAAGTTTTACGGATATTTGCAAAATAAAGGATTTAAGTATATATAGTACTATAAAAAACTTTAGACGGAAAATAAATGACAAAAGATAAAAGACCAAAGCCGGTAGTTTTATGTATATTGGACGGCTGGGGAGAAGGAGAGGCGACTAGCGATAATGCTATAACAAGTGCTAATACTCCTTTTTGGGATAAGCTGGTAGCATCATGCCCTAAGTCATCGCTGAACACTTCGGGTTTAAGCGTAGGCTTGCCTGAAGGTCAGATGGGTAATTCGGAAGTGGGTCATATGAACATAGGCGGCGGACGCATAGTTATGCAGAGCTTGCCGAGGATTGATAAGGCATTTGCAGACGGTGAGCTTGAAAATGATAAGCAGCTAAACAAATTCATTGAGTCGGTGAAAGAGAAATCGGGAGATGTTCATATTATGGGGCTGATGTCCCCCGGCGGTGTGCATTCACACCAGATGCATATAGCAGGGCTTGCTAAAATAATCTCTAAAAAAGGCGTAGCTGTAAAAATACACGCATTCTTGGACGGAAGGGACGTACCTCCTGCAAGTGCTATAGAATATCTGAAAAATTTCAATAAAGAGATAGCAGGGTTTAAAGCTCAGGTGGTATCGGTGTGCGGGCGTTATTACGCTATGGACAGGGATAACCGCCGGGACAGGGTGAAACTTGCCTATGATGCTATGGCAAAGGCACAGGCAACAAAAGCCGCCTCTTTGGAAGATGCCATTGAAGAAAATTATAAGAAAGACGTTTATGATGAGTTCATAAAACCAATCGTTTTAAATGGTTATGAAGGAATGAAAGACGGTGACGGGCTGTTTATGGCAAATTTCCGTTCGGATAGGGCAAGGCAGATTCTTAACGCTTTTGTAACGCCTGATTTTGATGGGTTTGACAGGGGCGGGTTGATAGATTTTGCAGGCAGGATAGGCATGGTTGAATATTCGTCCGAGCTTACAAAATATGTCGATATATTGTTCAAGCCTATTGAACTGAAAAACAATCTTGGGCAGGTAATTGCCGATAATAATATGACCCAGCTAAGGATTGCTGAAACTGAAAAATATGCCCATGTGACGTTCTTTTTCAATAGCGGCAATGAAGAAAAATATAAGGGGGAGGAAAGGATAATGGTTCCTTCCCCTAATGTCGGGACATATGACATGAAGCCCGAAATGTCAGCCGTTGAGGTTACCGACAAGCTGGTTGATGCGGTAAATTCGGGTAAGTTCGACCTTATAGTAGTAAATTACGCAAATACCGATATGGTAGGGCATACCGGAAGCTATGATGCCGCAGTTAAAGCCGTGGAAACCATAGATGGTTGTCTGGAAAGGTTGGTAAATGCGGTTGAAAATGCACGCGGCTCAATATTAATTACTGCAGACCATGGTAATTCGGAGCAGATGAAAGATGATAAAACAGGGCAGCCGCATACATCGCACACAACTAATCCCGTACCGTTAATAATGGCAGGATATGGTGCGGATAAATATAAACTAAAAAACGGCAGGTTATGTGATATCGCACCTACCATATTAAATATTATGGGAATCGGGCAACCGGAGGATATGACTGGAGAAGTGCTTTTTAAGTGAACAAGGGAATAACTATAGAAGGCTCTGCAAAAGGGTGAAAAGTTTAATTTATTCCCTCTCCCGTTTACGGGGGAGGGTTAGGGAGGGGGCGATACATGCAGGTATAAAAAATACTTGCGAGTTTCCACCCCTCACAAAAACACTTCGTGTTTTTAACTCTCCCTCAAGGGGAGAGTAGTTTTTTTGACTTTTGCAGAGGGTTCTATAGTTCTTAAATGTTTTTATAATTAACACTGCGTAACTTTGCAGTTGGAATAAGACTTTATGGCAAAAAAGGAAGATGATAAGATGAATGATAAGGTTGTTATGACTCCTGATGTGGATATTAATACAAAGGAGGTCAAAGGCAAAAAAAAGGAAACAAAAGGTGAGACGGTACGCTCACTTGCTATTGCCATAATACTTGCCGTTATATTCAGGAGTTTTGCTTTTGAGCCTTTTTATATTCCGTCAAGTTCGATGAAGTCTACTTTGCTTATCGGTGATTATGTGTTCGTATCCAAATATACCTATGGTTATAGCCGTTATTCGTTCCCGTTCGGATTTGATATATTTGAAGGTCGTATCGGAGGTGATAAGCCGCAAAGAGGCGATGTGGCGGTGTTCAAACTTCCGACTAACCCAAGCATTAACTATATTAAAAGGCTTGTAGGTATGCCCGGCGATAAGATACAAGTGATAAACGGGGAGCTTTATATAAATCAAGAAAAAGTATCCAGAAAAAAAATAGAAAACTTCCTTGATAAGGACGAAAGGGGGAATGTTACTTCCATACCGCAATATATAGAAACGTTACCTAACGGCGTATCATACCGTGTGCTTGACCAAAGGCGTAACGGAGATTTGGATAATACCGAGGTCTATGAAGTGCCGGAAGGGCATTATTTTATGATGGGTGATAACAGGGATAATTCCGCTGATAGCAGGGTTTTGCTTAGTGTGGGGTATGTGCCGGAAGAAAATCTTGTAGGTCCTGCCAACCGGATATTCTTCTCATCGGAGGATTCTTTGCTTAAAATATGGACATGGCCGAGCAGCCTGAGATTCGACAGATTCTTTTCGAGCATAAAATATGAAGGTGAGAAATAGTGGATAAGATTGAAAAGGCTCTATCATATAGTTTTAAAAATCATTCTTTGCTTGAAGAGGCACTTACACATCCTAGTATCTCAAAACAAAGATGTGATAAAATATCCTTTTTTAATTATGAGCGTTTCGAGTTTTTGGGCGATGCCGTACTCGGTCTGGTCATAGCAGAGTTGCTCATAAATAAATACCCTGAGGAAAAAGAAGGCTCTCTGGCTAAAAGGCTGGCAGGTCTGGTGCGTGGTGAGGCTTTGGCTTGTGTTGCCAGAAAACTGAATATAGGTGAGTTTATAAAGATGACTCAGGGTGAAGAAGTTATGGGAGGCAGGGATAATTCAAGCAATATTGAAAATACTCTGGAAGCTATCATCGGAGCTATATATATAGATTCAGGCTTGGAAGGTGCAAGGGATTTTATCGGCAGGCACTGGATAGAACTTATAGATAATATGAAAGAGCCGCCTAAAGATCCTAAAACGGAATTGCAGGAATGGTCGCAAGGCAGAGGTTTGCCGATACCCGAATATAAGGTTATAAAGCAAACAGGCCCTTCGCATGACCCTTACTTTGAAATAAGCGTCAAGGTGGAGGGAGTGGAAGAAGTTACGGCAGACGGACACTCCAAGAAAAAAGCCGAAAAAAATGCCGCAAAAAAATTGTTGAAAATAATAAAAGAAGAAGATAGTGGAAAATAATCAAAAATGCGGTTTTATAGCCCTAATGGGTGCGCCGAATGTGGGTAAGTCCACTTTAGTTAATAATCTGGTAGGAAGCAAAATATCTATCGTTACCCCTAAAGTACAAACTACAAGGGCAAGCATAAAAGGTATATACACACAAGGTGATACGCAGCTCATATTCATTGACACGCCGGGGCTTTTCAACGCAAAGGAAAAGCTGGAAAAAGCTATTGTAAAAGAAGCGTGGAGCGGAGTGGAAGAGGCGGACTATCTGGCATTGCTGATAGATGCGAAAAAAGGCATATGTAAAGACACCGCTCAGGTAATAAAATCGCTAAAGGAACAGGGCAAAAAAGCCGCTCTTATAATAAATAAGATTGATCTTATCCAAAGGGAAAAATTGTTTGAGCTGGCAACAAAACTAAACGATGAGGGTGTGTTCACTGAAACTTTCATGGTATCGGCATTAAAAGGGGACGGTACTAAAAGACTGATAGAATATTTCGCGTCTATTGCTAAGAATAGCCCGTGGATGTTCCCTGAAGACCAGATAATGGACGCTCCGATAAAATTCTATGCGGCTGAAGTTACCCGTGAAAAGATATTCATGAAATTACAGCAAGAAATACCCTATTCCGTAGCGGTGGAAACCGAAAAATGGGAAGAAACAAAAAAAGCCGTCAATATCAATCAGGTGATATATGTGCGTAAGCAGGGGCAAAAAGCTATCATACTAGGCAAAGGCGGTTCAATGATAAAACAGATAGGTGCAGCCTCCAGACGTGAGCTAGAAGAAGCGTTAGAGTCAAAGGTAAATCTATTCTTGTTCGTTAAAGTTCGTGAAAACTGGGTGGATAACCCGAGCATCTATAAGGAAATAGGATTGGATCTATAGTAAATTAACTTTATAATTCGATATATAAACGTCATCCTATGGCTTGACCATAGGATCCAAGTAATATAAATAATGCATGCACTTTGTGCATACTTCTTTTTCTTTCTTGGATTCCAAATCAAGTTTGGAACGACTTAGTCATATAATTAAAATATCGGTTACAAAACACTGTATAGCATTTTAAAGTTAAATTACTATATAATTTCGGTGGAGAAATTATCAGGAATAAAAGCCTTCACCCCTCTTTCAAAGGGAGAGGGAATATAAATATTTCCGTAATATATTTTCCACCGTTAATCTATCTCAAAACCAATAATACCTTCGGTGATAACGCCGTCAAAATTACTGTCGTTTATTATGGTATCCATAAAATTAGCTCCGGTAAGGTTTGCACCTGAAAAGTCGGATTTCTCGATTTGAGCTGCTTTTAAATTTGCGTCCTGTAGATTAATACCCTTTAAAACAGCCCCTTTTATGCTTGAGCCTTTTAAGTTTGAATCTTGGAAATTAGCATCGGATAAATCGGTTTTATCTAATATCGCATTCTTAAAATCGGCATCTTGTGCATTGGCATTACGCATGATAGCACCGTCAAGATCAGCCCCGTAAAAGCTTGCACTATCCAGATTAGCCCCGCTTAATTTAGCGTCCCAAAGCTGTGCAGACGTAAAAATCGACTTAGTCGCATTAACATTTTCAAGATTAGCTTCCCAAAGGTTAGCGTCGGTAAGGTTTGCTTCGATTATAGACGCACCTGTAAGGTCAGCATTTTGAAGGTCGGAATGCTGCATATTTGCTTGATTGAAAATAGCACCCTCCGCCTTGGCTTTATCCATTCTTGTTCTGTACATAAACGCACCCTCAAGGTTGGCATTTTGCAGATTGCTGTTGCCAAGGTCGGCGTAGTCAAAATCGGCACTTAACATGACGGCATCTTTAAATATAGCGTATTGTGCGGTTGTGTGGCTCAAATCCGCACCTTCTAACCTACTGCCGGTAAAGTCTGCTTTGTATAAATTAGCACTTTCAAGATTTGCATATGAAAAATCAATGTTGGTTGCAACCGATTCTTTTAAGTTAGCATTCTTTAGATTTGCATATGAAAGGTTTGAATCTGTTAATTGCACTCCGTCAAGATCGGCTTTTGCAAGGTTGGTATATGAAAAGTCAGTGTTATTTATCATCGCTCCTCTTAAATTAGCACGGCTCATATTGGCGTATTTGAAATTAGCACCAGCAAGATCAGTACCCTCCAGATTGGCATTGCGTAAATTAGCATAAGATAGGTCGGCATTAGTCAATATCACTTTGCTTAAATTCATGCCCTCAAAATTCATCTTGCTGAAATTAGTGCCGAATTTCTTTGTGATATCAATGTTTTCGTTGTTAGCACGCTTGTCATCAATGTAGCCGATAACCTTTTCTTTTATCGGTTTTTCAGGTTCAATCTGCCTGTTATTCAAACCAAGCCTGTACGAACCTATTGCAACAAAGCCGATAATGACGGCTGATAAAACTAATTTTATTATAGTGTTCATCTTCAATACTAATTATTTAGAATTTGTTTCCCAATACGTAAAGTATCTAAACTATTACAATGATATGAAATAATTATCAAGAATTATTTTATTTGTTACGATTTTTGTGTATCGGATTCGTTATCAGATTCAGGCTCTTGTTGTGGCTGCTCTGATTCGGTTGCGGGTGTTTCAGGAGTTTCCGGCACTTCTTCAGTAGAAGGTTGAGTTTCAGATAAGGCAGCATTTTCAGCGGTTTCCACTACGTCATCTGCCGCAACTTCTTCTAAGTCCTCGGCGACTAAGATATCAGGTATTCTGCTATGGGTATTTATTATTTTATGCGGTGATTTTATTTTACCGTCACGAATAGCGTGGGTTATCGACTCGAAAATAACATTCTCAAAATTTGTAGGATCGGAATAAACCATATAGGAGTTATCTATAGCCTTTGCACGCTTTAGCCTTTTATAAGACAATTCTTCAAAGCCGTATTTTTCAAAGAGATTTTCTTCACAACTTTCGTTGTTATCAGAACTAACCCCTGATAATCGGTCACTTTCTTCAAAAAACATGCAAATTCTCTAGTTAACCATATAAATACAATATATGTAATTATATTATAACAAAAGTGTTAACCAAAGGTTAATTTGTCATGTTTTTGATGATGTTTTTTGTCCAATATTTTAAGATATCCAAACAAGCTACTGGTAGGAACGCCAACGCAGACAGCCTAAAATATAAGATATCTCATCATCATCTGATAATAGCGGCAAGAAACACCTGCGATACTTTATTGTTACACCGTACTGGTTTTCAAATGAAGAGTCGTTAGAAACGGGGGATTTAGATGCCAGAACCTCTTTTACGATATAAGGTATGTTACTGTTTTTCGGGCATAGTAAGTTATTGTAAATATCCTTTATTATAATGCTGTTTCCGTCTTTTATGGCTTGAACGTCATCTCCCATAAAATCATATTCGTTTGACGTGGTTTTTAGTATAAAACAACTATTCCACAAGTCCTGAATATCATTAGGGTTTATCATCGATTTATGAGGGATACGCTCATATTTTCGGTATAAACTTTCCCAATATCTTAAAAGGCTTTTATTAATTCGTTTTTCAGCGGCTTTCATTTTTTTTAGTAATTTTAATTACGTTATGTAACTATGGTAAATTAACTTTATAATTACATATATAAAGGTTATCGTCATACTATGGCTTGACCATAGTATCCAAGTTATATAATAATGCATGCACTTTGTGCATACTTCTTTGTTCTTGGATTCCAAATCAAGTTTGGAATGACGTAATAAGTAATATAATTAATAATCATTATCTAAAACTTATATATAGTTAATATACTCGGATTAAAAGCCTAAAATGCAATTATTTGAAATTACGGTCATGTTCAAGGCTAGGTAGTTGCTTTCTTACATCACTTACAACTTTAAGGTCAATTTCGGACATGATGATAGTTTCCGACTCTCCGGCATCACTTAATATTCTGCCCCAAGGGTCTATTATCAATGAATGACCGAATGTCTTGCGGTTGGCGGGGTGTTCTCCGGTTTGTGCGGGAGCTACTATAAAACATGCATTTTCAATAGCTCTTGCCCTTAATAAAGTGTGCCAGTGTGCTTGTCCGGTTACTCTTGTAAAAGCCGACGGAACAGTTATAACCTTAGCACCTGATTTTGCCAGACTCCTGAAAAGATGCGGAAATCTAAGGTCGTAACAAACGGTCATGCCTATATCGCACCATTTTGTGTTGCAGATTACTGCCTTTTTGCCTGCCTCATAACGTTTTGATTCGGTGTGGGACTCGCCTTCTGTAACCGCTGCGTCATACAGGTGTATTTTGTCATATGCGGCAACTATATCACCTTTTGCATTTATCATTATACTGCGGTTGGCAAGCTTTTCGGAGTTTTTTAACTTTACTGAAACCGAGCCTATCAGAATCCATATTTTCTCCAGATCGGCAAGCTCCTGCATTTTTAAAACTGCCGGATGTTCTTCTTGAAAGTATGAATTTTCATATAATTCTTTGGCACTTTGACCCATGAAAAATACGTTTTCCGGTGTTGTAACTAAGTCGGCACCGCCTCCCTTTGCCTGTGTGATTAACAAGGCGGTTCGGGATATGTTGTAATCCATGTTATTTTGACTGTTGGTCTGGAGGCATGCAATGTTAAATTTCATAATTATTATAAGTTATGTTTTTACCTTCCTCCTGTTGCCGCATCCCTGCGGTCGGTATTGAAACGCCCGACATTGCCCAGTATCTGCCCCAGTACACCTTGCTCATGACCCTCGGTTCTGGTTTCTTCATTTGATATCTTTATATCACGTGCGTCGGCCTCGTCATACTGCTCTATCTTCGCTATAGTTTCGTTATCATCAAATTCTATGGCAACTACTTTTTGGGATTTTAATTTAGGTTTTAAAAATGCCACAGATTCTTTTTCCGATGAAATATAATACCATGTTTCGATGCCGTATGTCGATACGGCAGAAGGTGAGCCAAGCTCCCTTTTTACTATGGCTTTACGGGTCTTGCCTACGACAAGATTGTTTATTTTGTCTATTTCGGGACTGTATCCTACGTTTTTTACGGTTTTTATGCATCCGCCCAAACAGGCTGAGATTACCAGAAATAGCGTTATTTGAAGGGTTTTTTCTATTTTTTTCATGTTTATTTATAATATATTGTTAATTTAACTGGATTTTGTGGTTAAATTGTATTATATACGTCCGTCCACCTTTATGGTAAACGAAAATTATTAAAGACGCAAAAGATAAATAGGGAAATTTAATTATGGCAGTTCCTAAGAAGAAAACCAGTAAATCCAAGCGTAACATGCGCAGGTCACATCATAAACTAAAAACAGTTAACGTTGTTGTTGATCCGGTAACCGGAGAGTATAAACTACCTCATCAGATGTCTTTGGCTGACGGTACGTATAAAGGACGTCAGATTGTGCAGCAGACAGGCGGCGATTTTATTGATGAAACCGAGGCTGAAACACTATAGTGTTTTTTTATGCAACTCAAAGTCAGTTGCCAAATTAGTGGTGGCACATTTCGTGCTTTGATAGTCAATTGCATTTTTCATATGAAAATGAAGTTAGTTGACTGTGTTATTTTGTCGGTTATTTTGACTTTGTTTCAAATTTTTCACTTTTTTAGTGTAAATAAAAAGCAAAATAATTATAGTCTATGTAAGGACGTTTAAATTTACAGGAAAGTGAATGACAGGGGCTGATGAAATTGTTATAGCACTTGATGCGATGGGAGGCGATAACGCCCCTGATGCAGTTTTACAAGGAGCCGAGATAATTCTCGGTAAATACGATAATGTTAGTTTCCTGATATTCGGTGACGAAGAAAAAATCGAACCGATATTACAAAAGCTACCTAAATTAAAGCAAAAAAGCGAACTTCATCATACATCTGTCTTTGTAGATAATTATGAAAAGCCTTCCGTTGCCTTGAGAAAAGGTAAAGGCTCCAGTATGCGTCTTGCCATAGATTCGGTTAAGGAAGGTAGGGCGGCAGCCTCGCTTTCGGGCGGTAATACGGGTGCGTTAATGGCAATGTCCAAGCTTATATTAAGACCGCTGCCCGGTATAGACCGTCCGGCAATAGCATCTGTTTTCCCGACACATAAAGGACGTTGCGTCCTTCTTGACCTTGGGGCTAATGTTGATTGTAACTCCGATAATCTGGTGCAGTTTGCTATTATGGGCGATGCTTTTGCCAAGGTTTTATTAGGGCTTGCATCTCCCAAAGTAGCACTTTTAAATGTGGGTGAAGAAGAAACAAAAGGCTCTGAAGTGGTGAAAGCCGCAGCGGACGACCTAAGAGAAGGCGATTACCCGATAAATTTCACAGGTTATGTAGAAGGTGACGGTATTGTAGAAGGCGTTGCCGATGTTGTGGTAACTGACGGATTTACAGGCAATGTAGCCCTGAAAGTGGCAGAGGGTACGGGGCGTATATGCCTAAAATATATAAAAGAAGGATTCAGCGGTTCACCGCTTGCCATGCTTGGAGGTTTGCTTGCAAAGAGGTCTTTTAAAAAAGCCCTTAATAAAATGGATCCAAGAATGCATAACGGTGCTATGTTCTTGGGGCTAAACGGAATATCGGTAAAAAGTCATGGCGGAACTGACGGCGTGGGCTTCGCAAATGCCATATCGGTAGCAATTGAACTTGCAAGTAATGATATTAATAAGAAAATAAGTGATGAACTGGCTTTTTATGAAGGTCTGTTTGCCACCTAAATATAAGTTCCGGAAAGGTGAAAAGTATTTTATGGTTAATTCTGTTGTTATCGGTACCGGCTCGTATTTGCCGGAAAAAATCCTGACAAACGATGACCTTGCAAAAATCGTCGATACTAATGACGAGTGGATATCTAGCAGAACGGGAATCAAACAAAGACATATAGCCGCAGATAATGAAACCACCTCCGATATGGCTATACTTGCTGCAAAGCAGGCTATGGATAAAGCTGCCGTTGCTCCTGATAATATAGACCTTATAATAGTTGCGACCACAACTCCCGATAGCACTTTTCCGTCTACTGCGGTCAGGGTGCAGGCGGGGCTTGGTATAAAAGGCGGGGCTGCTTTTGATATACAGGCTGTTTGTACGGGGTTTGTCTACGCTATGACGATTGCCGATAGCTTCATAAAAACAGGACAGGCAAAGAATGTGCTGGTAATAGGTGCAGATAAAATGTCATGCATACTGGACTGGGAAGACAGAAGCACCTGTATATTATTCGGAGATGGTGCGGGGGCGGTGGTTCTGACGGCTTCCGAGCAAGAAGGACGCGGGATTATTTACTCGAAATTATATTCTGACGGGGATTATGCGGATATACTCAATACTACAGGCGGTGTATCTTCAACCGGAACGGTCGGTAAAGTGCATATGCTGGGACAGGAAGTGTTCAAACATGCAGTTGCTAAAATGACATCTTCGGTAAAAGAAGGTTTGAAATCCTGTGGAAAAAACGTTGGGGATATCAATGCGTTTATTCCGCATCAGGCAAATGCCAGAATATTGGATATGGTGTCTAAAAAACTAAGAATATCAGATGATAAGGTGATATCAACAGTTGCAAAACACGCCAATACCTCAGCAGCTTCCATACCGCTTGCCATAGCGGAGGCGGACAGGAGAGGTTGTTTTACTATGGGTGATCTGGTCGTTCTCACCGCCATCGGCGGCGGTCTTACATGGGGTACATGCTTTTTAAAGTGGTGAGATGCTTATAATTGGTTGCATCTTTGACTAAAAGTTAAAAAAATACACTTTTCTTATAACTAATGGTTGCGTCTTCTTTCGTGCTATATATACTGTTATCAAGTTTTTTGTTATTCGCTCTCAAAAATCTTGACGTAAGTTATTCAAAAAGCTACCTTCCACAGGAAGTTAGTTATTAATTTTTACACAAAATGTGAAAGGATACAAATGTCAGTACAAACAGTTAACGAAGAAACAGTAACAAGGGCTTATTTGACCGAATCCGTATATAGGAAGCTTGGCTTTTCAAGGGCGGAATGTTCGGATCTGGTCGATGCGGTTTTAGATGAGGTAAACAACTCACTTGTTGAAAGCGGAGAGGTAAAAATTTCGTCTTTCGGTACTTTTAAGGTTAAATCTAAAAAAGCCCGTGTGGGAAGAAACCCTAAAACGAAAGAAGAAGTGCCTATTTCTGCAAGGAAAGTTGTAAGTTTCTATGTGTCCAATATACTGAAAAAACGTATAAACGGACAGACCGGATAGCAATTTTGCAACAAAGGTTTGAAATTTGAAAAAGGTATTTTTTAGATGGTGTCTAACGGGAAGTCGGATAATGCATTACGTACAATCGGTGAAGTAGCGGAAACTCTAGATGTGGCTACACATGTTCTTAGGTTCTGGGAAAGTAAGTTTCATCAGATAAAACCTCAAAAAAGACGTGGAAGGCGTTATTACAGACCTGAGGACGTTACTATAATCACTAAGATTAAAGAACTTCTGTACGAAAAAGGCTATACCATTAGAGGAGTACAAAAATATCTTCTAGAAGAAGCTAAAAATAAAAGTGCTGATAAGACAGAGTCGGAGGATAACGTAAGCTCATCTGCAACGGCTCCCTCGGCTGTGTCAGCACCTTTAAATCCGGCTTTGTTCGCCAAGTCTCCATCTGTATCTGAGCAGCAAGGGGATTTTACATCCTTTAAAACAGATATTTTCGGTAATATAGTTCCCGCTAATGCCGGTCCTATAGCCGGTGTAGGTAATCAGAAAGTGGCACAGCCTAACCCACAGACGGTTGCAGTAGATGATAAATACAGCTCGGAAGATGTCCAAAAACTCGAAGATATTTATAGCGGATTGCTAGAAGCCAGAAAAAGGCTAAAAGACGTAGCGTGATTTGCACGGTTGCCTTTTTAGTGCAAGAGCCTCTTTGTTTCCTTGTAAGCATTAACGGTGTGTTTGGGGAATATATTATTGAAACGGTCTTGTGCCTCAATGCCCATGCACGGGTTAAAAAGTGACAAACCTATCAATAGATTTGCTTCTATTTTGGCATGTTCTAATTTTGCTATCGCAACACCAAGATTCTGCTGTTCCTTTTCACCGTTAATATAGCAAAGGATATGCAGCGGCTTGTTAGGAAGTTTATATTGCGATAAAGCTATTTTTAAAGACTCAGGGTCGGAAGCCGAGTAAGATATGGTTGATTTGCCGAGAGTATCCGTGCTTTCAAGGGCATCGGTTCTGTCCCATTGCGGAAGAAGTTCTATTATCTGTTGCAACAGCCTGTTGTTACGCTCTATCGTCGCAACATGAAGTATTGAACGGTTAAAATCGTATATCCCTCTGGTAATATTGTAAAAAATAAGATCTTGTGGCGAAATCAGGATTTTATTATATTCGGTTTCAATTTCAAAGTTGTTATAATTCATTGTAAAATAGATGTTAATTAATTTCTTGCGTTAATATTAAGTATTATATTCTTAAAATGTTAATTTTTTATTACTTTGTTTCCAAAATATTTCATATCTTTACCAATTGACTTAAATCAATTAATGAAATCCCGATCTGTGTTTTAATTAATAATATAACACAAATCAGGTGAAAATTATGGATATGATAGCACTTACTGTAGTTCTGTTATTAGTGTGTATATTCTTTGCATGTGCCGTTTGTGTATATAAAGTGGTAAAATACAGGGATTCACATCTAAAGGAATGGTCTAGAAAAAGAAAGAGGGTCAGTCCTTTACCGTTATAGCTAAAGTCAGGACAAATACATTGGAAGCACCTGCACGCAGTAGGGTTTTTGTGCAGGCATCTATTGTCGATCCTGTGGTTATAACGTCATCAATAAGCAAAATGTTTTTGCCGATAATTTCGCTTGCGAATTTTTTATTTACCTTGAAGGCGTGTTTTACGTTTTTTATACGGGTCTTGAATGTTAAGCCTGCCTGTGGTCGGGTATGTTTATGACGGATTATAAGTTCGTTATTCACCTGTTTTTCAGCTTGCTTCCCCAAGCTGTTGCATAAAAGTGCCGATTGGTTGTAACGCCTACCGAGCAGCCTTATCGTATGCAGGGGGACGGACGTTATTATATCGGATTTTTCAATCAGTTCATTACCCGTTCTAATTAGCCATGCGGCAAAATACTTGCAGTTATGTGTTTTATCATAATATTTGAAATCGGTAATTATCCTTGAGCTTTTATCATTATAGCGAAATACCGACCTTGCATTTGTAAATAAAGGCGGCGTAGCTATACAGCTACCGCATATAGAGCCGTCTTGTGCCTCCAACTCAAACGGAGTGCCGCAAATATTACATTGCGGCGTGGTTATAAACTCAATCGCTTCCCAGCATGTTGAGCATAAACTTCCCTGTGACTCAATATTAATGCTGCATGAAAAACATTGCGGCGGGAACAGTATATCCGTAGTACGGTCTATTAATGCTTTTATTTTTCTGTTAGAAGTGTATATCATTTGTTTATAAAATATAACTGTTGATAAAAAATTACTTAATGGACAATATACCGATTATTTTTGATAGGGATAAAGTTAAAAAATTCCGTAACCGTGCTGCAAAGAATATCAGTGACCATGATTTCCTGATAAACGAAGTTTCAAACCGTATATTACAAAGTCTTGATGCAATAAGGGGCGGTTATGAAAATGTTCTTTATATCGGATATCCATGTAAAATTATCACGGAGCATTTTGAAAAGCAAAAAGATACGAAATTATTTGTTATTCAGGATATCGCTTTGAATATGGCTGCTAAATATGGCGGTATAAAGGTCGTTGCCGATGAAGAAAAAATACCTTATGCGGATAAGTCCTTCGATCTGGTAATAGCAAATCTTGTAATGCATAATGTTAACGACCTGCCCGGTACTTTAGTACAGCTTCGCAGAGTGCTTAAAAATGACGGTGTCTTTTTTGCGACAATTTTCGGGGTTGATACGTTAAAAGAACTAAGAAATGTATTTTTAGAGCTGGAAAGCGAAATAACAGGCGGTGGTTCCCCAAGGATATTCCCTTTTACTGATGTAAAAACAATGGGTTCGCTAATGCACAGAGCCGGATTTTTAGAGCCTGTTGCCGACTTTGACAATATAAGGGTGGAATATGATAATGCCTTTGAACTTATGTGCGATATCAGGGGAATGGGAGAGTCTAACTCTTTGATAAAGAGCGGTAAAACGTTAAACAAGAGGGTGCTGCAATACTTGAATGAGAGATATGGAGAGAAATTCCCAGATAGCGGGCAAGGCATAGTTGCAACCTTTAATATAATAAATATCACTGGACTTGCAGCTTTTGGTGTTTAAAATGAATGAGGTCGGTTATCAAATTGCAATGTGAAATGAATCCGACATAAATTTATCTTAATATATTTTATTAGAGGATGCTCTGTGGTAGGTCGTTTTATTGATGACTTGGAGTTTTTAAAAGATTCTAAAGATTTTGCCCTAAGGGACGAAACGGAATCTCACTGGTATATCGGACTGGCATTTGCCGTTTCATTCATGCTGATTATATCGTCTTTCGTTTTTGCAGGCTTTAATAATATTTACATCATAATAGCTTTTGTACTGGTTGCCATGTCGGGGCTTATGTATGTAGTTCTGGTGTATATACGAGATGAGCAACGTGCGGTGTCCGTTTCGGAATTGCAGAACGCTATCTTCTCCGGTGCCGCACAGATGGTTACCGAATTATGTATAATATTACGTCAGGACGGCAAAGTGGTGTATATCAGTCCTGAATATAGAAAGAAAATATTAAAAGATAATAAGCTGAAAAACGTTAATATAGATACGTTCTTCAAGCAAGGGGCTATAACCAAATCCGATAAAGAAAAACTGGAGAAAAGCCTTAGCGAAGGGATGGCTACCCGGATAACTTTCTATATCTCAACCGTTGAAAATGAACGAAATGAAGTAGCTTTTTCCCTGCACCCTATAGGAATCCATAAAAAGAACGATGATATTAAAGGTTTGCGTCTTGCTTCACAGCCTATTGCCAGACCTTCCGGCTATTTTCTTCTTGAAGCCCCAAAAGAAGACAAAGAACTGATAGAGGAAAACAGAAAATATTCATTGTTGAAGAATTTTGCTATCGGTTATTACTCATTGAAAAAAAATAATGAATTCAAAGAAATCGGCGGCTCACTTGAGCGTGATCTGGGCTATCAGGAAGGGGAAATGAAAGGTTTGGGGCTGCATTTCAAGGAGATATTCTACGATTATGAAGTGCTGTCCGACCTACTGAAAACAAAAGAGGATTGGCAGGTAATTATTATGCTCCGTAATAAGGAGAATATGGTAATACCTTCACTGGTCAGCCACCGTGTCATAAAAAATAAAAATAACACGGTACTTCGCAGCTACGGGCTTGTAGTACCGTTTGAAGAGACTATAATAGATAATTCATCTTCCGATAGTTCGTGGGAATCATTTGATATAATCAATAATTCTCCTATCGCAACTGCCGTATTAGATGGCGTGGGTAAAATTCAGACATCTAATAAATCATTCAGGCATATTATAAAAAATAACAGTAAAACAGGCACTGTAACTAAGTTGCAGCAGATAATAGCAACCGGTGATAATGATGATATCAATAAACTGTTAAAAGGACTTGCCACAGGGCAGATAGAGGCTTTAAACCCTATAGATGTAAAGATAAAAGGTACGGGAGAAGAGACCGCTTCGTTATACCTTTCACGTATTACGGGTAAATATGGCGGTTTTGACGGAATAATCGTACATCTGATAGATACTACCGAGCTGAAAAACCTTGAAATGCGTTTCGTACATTCACAGAAAATGCAGGCAGTAGGACAGCTTGCAGGCGGTATAGCACACGACTTTAACAATCTGCTTACGGCAATGATGGGCTTTTGTGACCTGTTGCTTATAAAACATCCTGCGGGAGATCCGTCATTTGCCGATATAATGCAGATAAAACAAAATGCTAACCGAGCCGCCAATCTGGTAAGGCAACTTCTTGCATTTTCAAGGAAGCAGACATTGCAGCCTAAAATAATCAGCATTACCGATGTGCTTGCCGACCTTTCCAACCTTATAGGAAGGCTGATAGGTGAAAATATCGAACTGAAAATGGAATACGGTAATGATATCGGCTGCGTCAGGGTGGATAAAGGGCAGCTTGAACAGGTGATAATCAATCTTGCGGTAAATGCACGTGATGCTATGCCCGATGGCGGAAGTCTTACCATAAGGACGAGCAACATTAAGATAAACTCCAAAAAAGACCTGAACAGGAAGCTGATACCTGCATCGGTAGATGATGTTATAGAAAAAGGCGATTATGTTCTGGTAGAGGTCATAGATACCGGATGCGGTATGGATAAAGAGCAGGTATCAAAGATATTCGAGCCGTTTTACTCTACAAAAGAAGTGGGTGCAGGAACGGGTCTGGGGCTTTCAACGGTATATGGTATTATAAAACAAACGGACGGCTATGTTTATGTTTCAAGCACACCCGATAAAGGTGCTAACTTCAGTATATTCCTGACTCGTCATAACAAAAAAGAAGAAAGTGCCGATGTAAAGGCAATTGCGGATAAAAGCAATGCCGGTGATCTTGTGGGGACGGGTACTATATTGCTGGTTGAAGATGAAACGCCGGTCAGGATATTTAGTAAAAGTGCATTAAACAGCAAAGGATATGATGTTTTGGAAGCCGATTGCGGAGAGGCGGCACTGGAGATAGTTAAAAAACAGGGTAAGGACATAGACCTTATAGTTTCAGATGTTGTTATGCCCGGTATGAGCGGTCCTGATATGATAAAAAAAGTATCGCAAGACCACCCCGAGATAAAGGTTATCTTCATCTCAGGTTATGGGGAAGATGCTTTTATAGAAACATACGGAGTAGAACGTAAATTCAATTTCCTTTCCAAGCCATATACATTGAAACAACTGGCGACAAAAGTTAAAGAAGTTTTAGAAGAAAAATCATGAAGAAAAAGAAAAGACGTTTTTCGATTAAGCATAAGCTTATGACGATGAGTATGGTTACCGGTTTTTCCGCAGTGTTATTAACATGCATATTATTTATGGCATACGGTACTTTCCTCGCCAGAGGAAGCCTTGAAAAAGAGCTATATCTGGTCAGCCATATTTTAGGTAACACAATAGGAGACTATATCAATGAAGGCGACAGGGGTGTTGTAAAGAATAGTATAAGCGACCTAAGTCTAAAAGAATCGGTGGTTCTTGCATGTATATATGATGCGAGCGGAGGCGTGTTTGTGTCTTACCTGAAAACACCGGATAGCCAATGTCCGCTAATCCCTGAAAAGAACGGTATATCAAAAAGCTGGAACAGTATGGCGGTATATAATGATATAATGGTGGCGGGGAAAACAGCGGGTTATTTATATATAGAGTCAAATCTTCAGGAATTAAGGGACAAGATACCTCAATATATCATGTTCGTATTTGCCTTAATGACGATTGCGATAATACTGGTCTATTATATTTCGGCAAAATTCCAGCGTATGATAGCCGACCCTATAATAAATCTGGTGAAAACCGCACATAACGTAATAAAAGAGGATAATTACAAGGTAAAGGCTGTAAAATATGATAATGATGAAATAGGCGATTTGACAGGTGCGTTTAATAAACTGATGTTACAGGTGAAAAATGAGCGTGAGAACCTTGAACAAAACGTGCAGGAAAGAACCCAGCAGCTTGAAGAGGAAAAAGAAAAGGCGGAAGCCGTAAATATTGCAAAGAGCGAGTTTCTGCGTAATATGTCGCATGAGTTCAGAACTCCCCTGCACGGCATGTTGAGCTTTTCCACATACGGTATGAACGAGGCACAGACCGCACAACGAGTCGACCTGCAACGATATTTCACAAGGATAAATCAGGTTGCAAACCGACTGTTAAAGCTGGTTGAGGCAATACTTTCGATAGCCCAGATAGAAAGCGGCAAAGAGCCTATGAATATTGAAGAAAACAACCTGCTCAAAACTGTTCGGTCCGCAATAAGGGAGCAACAGGCATTGCTTATGGAACATGGAATATCGATAAATCTGCAAGAGCCTAATATAGAAACCGATGCTGATTTCGATAAAGATAAAATGGTGCAGGTGATAACCAATATCTTGGGTAACTCTATTAAGTTCACCCCTGAGGGGAAAGAGATAAGAATATATTTTGGTGAAAGAATGTTCACAAGGGACAGAAGAAGAAAAGAAGCACCATGCATCACGGTTTCAATAGCCGATCAGGGAATCGGTATTCCCGAAGATGAGCTTGAGACGATATTCGATAAGTTCGTGCAAAGCAGCCGCACCGATACCGGTGCAGGTGGAACAGGGCTGGGGCTTTCAATTGCCGCAGGTATTGTTAAAATGCACGAAGGCATTATTGAAGCTGCCAATAATGAATCAGGAGGAGCTGTATTTACCGTAACAATCCCTCGTGAATCACGCAAGAAGGTTGCGTAAAAAACATGATTCCTTTGTTATGGGCTAATTTATTTCAGAGGATTCTATAATAAAGACGCTATACTTTTTTGTTTTTTTTCCTATTTTTATAATTATAGGAAAATAAGAACGGATTAATAATAATGGGAAAAGATAAAAAAAGCGGTGTTATAATATATCAGGATATATCGGTACAGTCCAATCAGTCCAATAAATCAGACTCATCGCATTCGGCGATTAAGGGAGCTGCAAATTCTAAAGGAGTATTAGGGCTTAAAACAGAAGACCTTGCGGTACGTTTTGCTAATGGGGCGTTAGAGGTTAGTTGGATAGAATCTGTTAAAAAAGACGACGAAGCGGTTTTAAAGTCAAGGCTTAGCAGAAAACGAAACGAGGGAAGCAGGTTAAAAGTAGATTTGGCAATGTATAAAAAGATATCGAATGATGTCAATAACTTCATGAATCGGGAATTTGAACAAAATAGTGATAAAAATAAGGATATTTTAATAGTAGGCAGAAAAATTAAAGCCTCGTTAGAAGATACGGGGAGCATTGCGACTTATTTCAGGTCAAAGGGAGCATGGGCAAGTATAGCACAGGATTTACTTAGCCGTGATATAATATCGGCAGCAGGGGGATTTGACAAAAAATCAGTTGATGAGCTTGAAGTATCTTCAAAGAAAGTTGATTCGGAGGTAGATAAAAACGCAACCTACTATAAAGCTGAAACGGTTGAGGCTTTTTTTGAAGAACTGGGAGAGTTCAAGTTCGGTAAGACAAAAAAGAATGAGAAGGTAAAGTTTGATAGGGGCGAACAATTTTGTATGGAACGGTTTGCTAAAAGTGCAAGGAAATCGGCTGAAGACGGAATCTTTGAGCGTGATGAAAGCCTGTCTATGGCAGAGCAATACAGGCAATATGTTTATAAAAGTGCTATAAAAAAAGGCTCACAAATGTGCATCATATCATAAATCGAATTAATAAATTACTTTTAAACTACGCATTATACATATATAAATTCTACTATTAGTATAAGAATTGTAGGTAGTTTATAGTGAAAAAGAATCTTTTTAGCTTATCGGTATTGTTTTCATTATTGTTTTTGTTTCCTCAAAAAAGTCACGCACTTTTCGGCTTTGGAAAAACACAAAAGGCAGGGGTTCCTATCATAGAAGCTACTGAGCTTGGTAATGGCGAATATGTCAAAAACCTTATAGAGCAAGGAGCTGATATAAATGCCGTAGATAAAAACGGGCAAACGGCTTTGATGAGAGCAGCATCGGCAGGTAATGACCAGATGGTGGCGATACTTATAACAAATGGTGCGGATATTGGGTTACAAGATAGTAAAGGCAATACCGCCCTGCATTATGCTGCTGCAAACGACCATGCAAGCACTACAAAAATGCTCATAAATAACGGTGCTATAATAAACGTTACCAACCGTAAGGGACAAACACCGCTTGAACTGGCTATCAAAAACGGTAGCGTCTACGCAATCAGGGTAATTGATTCGGGTGCTTTGGCAGTGGTGGAGACTAACGCAGGATTTACTATCGCTGCCGCATCTGCCGCAGGTTCGGGTATTTCAACTACGACTATAGTAACAACGGCAGGTGTTACCGCCGCAGGAGCCGGAGTTGCCGTTGCCGCAGGCGGTGGCGGAGGGGGCGGTGAAACCGCTTCATCAGACGGAGATTCAGGCGGTGGCGGTGATGATGATACTCCTGAAAATCCCGGCAATAATAACCCTCCGCCTTCTCCTCCCCCAACATCGCCAAACCCTTTTGTGGTTGAATATAATCAGCAGCAGGGGCTGGCTCTGATAAAAGCCGATATTGCCTATAGCCGAGGCTATACCGGAAATAATGTAGTGGTTGCGGTAGTCGATACGGGCGTTGACCTTGACCATGTTGAACTCGATAGCCGTATAGTGTCGGGAGCAGGTGCAACTTTCAATAACGGTGTGCAGGTTGGTAACGGTGATGAGCAGGGTTTTGAAATAACAAACGCTACTACCGATGCCGAGCTTAATAATTCCGATTTTTGGCACGGCACGCATGTTGCAGGCATAATTGCGGCTGAAAAAAACGGTGTGGCAACACATGGGGTTGCCTATAACGCAAAGATATTGCCTGTTAATGTTTATACTATTGCCGATAAAAGCCTGTATAATATAGATATTGCCAAAGGTATAGATTATTCGGTGGCAAATGGGGCAAGGGTAATAAATATAAGCCTTGGCGGTGGGGAATCTGCACAGATAAAAACAGCCATACAAAATGCAGTCAATTTTAGTGGGTCTGATGCAAACGGCGATAAGAGTATATTAGTTGCGGCGGCGGCAGGTAATTTATATGCAGATGACGCTGTTTCAGTTGCCGATAATCCTGTTTATCCTGCAAGGCACGCAGGCGATACTGATTTTAATCCTACAAATGTAGGTGATGCGGGAAGTGACGGTGCGTTGCTTGCCGTTGCCGCAGTTGATAATAACGGCAATCTGGCATCTTTTAGCCATAAATGCGGTGATGCTATGAACTGGTGTCTTGTCGCTCCCGGTGTAAGTATCTTGTCAGACCTGCCCGATAACTATCTGGCATGGGTGAGCGGAACTTCAATGGCAACTCCGCATGTGTCCGGTGCTGCTGCCGTGTTAATGGATATGGATCCGCATCTTACCGCAAGGCAAGTGGCGGAAATATTATTGCTGACCGCAACTGATAAGGGTGCTTCGGGGGTTGATGGTGAGTATGGGCATGGGCTATTAAACCTTGATAAAGCCACTCAGCCTATCGGAGTTGTTTCTGTACCTATCGGAAATAATGTGAATGGTTCGCTAATAAGCCTTGATTCAAGTTCAATTACGGCAAGTTCTGTATTCGGTGATGCTTTCACCTCGGCAAACCTTTCTTTCAAGTCACTTGACGTTTATAAAAGGGCATATGATGTTAACCTGAATGATTTTTATCATGAAAAGAACAGCTTTACCGTTTTTGAAAACAGATTCAGGGATTTTGGTGACGATATAACAAAAAAACGTGAAAAAATAGGCGATAATATCAGCTTTGTTGCCGTTAACCTGACAGATAGCGACCCACGGAAGGAGGAGCATGAAAAAGAGGAGTTCGTAAGAATGTCATTTGCGGCAGATAGTGAATATGGCGGTTTTGAATTTAACCATAATGTGCCGATGAATCAGGCATTCAGATTGTCGGCGTTAGGTGACGTGTCAATGTCGGTTGATAATGTCGGCACAAATTCGGTTCTGGGGCTGGTTTCATACGGCTCAAGCTATAATAACCGCTATGTGATAGATAAGAACAGCTCGTTTAGTTTCGGAAGCTTTCAAGGTGAACAGGAATATGGCGATGTTACGGGCGTAGTCAGCCAGTATAGCAGATATAACGACGCATATGAACTTGCCTTGCAGGCAGGTATGATGAACGAACAGGGCAGCTTCTTGGGCAGCAATACCGAAGGTGCTTTTGCTTTGGGCGAGAACACCCCTACATGGTTCTATAATGTTGCAGCAGCTTATAATATATCAAATTCGGTTAAGCTGTTCGGTGCGGCTAATTACGGCATTTCATTCCCTGATGTTGCAGCGGATTCCCTGATAAAGGACGTATCGCAGATAGAAACCTACTCATTTAGTGCAGGTATCAGCAAAAATGCGATTATTGATAAGGGCGACAAGTTTGAGTTCATTATCTCACAGCCTTTAATGGTTACGGGAGGAAATGCTAATGTAGTGTTACCTGTGGCAAGGGACATAAGCGGTAATATAACTACGGCTTCATATGACCTTAGCCTTTCACCATCGGGACGGCAGGTCGATTACGGTGCTTTTTATTCAATGGATTTTGGCGGTATATCAAAATTAAGCACGGGTGCGGTATATATTACGCAAGCAGGGCATAATAAAGATGCCGATGATGAAATGCTGTTCATGACCAAATATGGGTTAAAGTTCTGATAATTATTTCAGGTAATAAAACGCCATAACGCATGATTCAGACGTGTCATATGGCAAAAATTCAGCACTGCCGGCTAAATCCCAACTACCCCTACTTATACATTTTGTCCTGTGTGATTCAAGGTCGTCACCTCTCATTGTGAGAACATCGCCTGTACTTGGGTTGCCGTCGTCAATCTTGGTTTCAATAGCCTTAGCATCTTGAGGTGTTATTGCCGAATCCCAACCGGCTCCGTCAGTGGTCTTGGCTGAGCCTAAAATAATATTAGGCAATGCCGGTTTCTCAAAAAGAGGGTATTTGTCACTTTTATAGTTGGCAAAGCTGTAGAATGCGTCCCTGCTATATGCGGAATCAGGAGTATTAATACCGGGCAGATACATATCCGAACGCCCCCATTGCCCGCTATATTCGGTTGAAATAATGCCGCTTAAATATAAATGCTGCGGTAAATATATGCCTTCTAAATATTGCTTGTCATCACTATCTGAAAAGGATTCATTGTACAAATCTCCATTACCGTCGCCATTATTTGCCTTCTTGTCTAAAATCTCAACGGCATTTGGCAGGTCACCGGGTAAATACTCATATTTTGTCTTAAATGCCAGCACGGAAGACTGAAGGTTTTTTACCTCGGATATTACGGATTTTATTTTTGAAGATTCCTCGGTTGCCACGGTCTGTGCAACACCGATAGTAGCCAATCCTGTTGCTACAATTGAAACAAAAACAGTCGTTAATGTGAAATTTGAACTACCCATATTATGTCCTCAATAATATAATAAACTTACACCATTGTAACACATTGCTAACATTTAGTCACTGTAATATTTTTCCTCTTAGCATCTCACGTTTTTTGCCGAAGCCACGTTGTTTTATTACAGCGAAGTTATTTTCCTGTAGACCTCTCCTGACAACTCCGGCACTTGTAAAAGTTGCGAACGTACCGCTTGGCTTTGTGTGAGCGGACATTGTTTTGTACAATTGTTCACACCACATATCGGGGTTTTTTGACGGTGCAAAGCCGTCTAAGAACCATGCATCGGCACTTATGTTAATCTTCGGGAGTGCCGTCTTTATATCCTCAAACAATATTCTGATATTGCAATTCTCCAACCTTATGTTATCACAAGGGTATTGATTGAGAAACTCTTCTAATTGTTCGGTAAACTCAGGGTATGCTGAAATTGCTCTTGCGATATCTTCGCTGCTTAAAGGGTATTTTTCTATTGATATGTAATTTAACATGCGGCCGGGGCATAGTGACTTCCAAAGCTCGTATGTACAGAAAAAATTAAGCCCCGTGCCAAAACCTGTTTCGATAATGGTGAAATCGCCCGAATTGTCTTGCCAGCGATTCTTTAGGTCGTTACCTTCGATAAAAACATAATATGTTTCTTCCTTGCCGTCTTCCGTTGAAAAATATATATCATCAAATTTTTCAGATACGGGGTGACCGTCTTTCCATTTCATAAAATTGTAAAGTTAATGTTATCTCGTTATTAATCTCCAAGAACTTCCATAATCTTAGCACCATATTTCTCGTCCTGAAGTTCGCTACATTCTTTTTTTGATATGCCGTTTTTGCCGATAATTAAATCAATTATTTCATACGGGAACATAGATAATATCATAACAGGTATTACCACTTTATAAAATATCTCGTTTACGGCTCTCTTAATTTCCATCATTGTGGAAATAGTAAAGTACAAAAATATAATAGATATTATCATTAAGACTGAATATTCCTCAAGAAATTCGGCTACAGTGCATATCTCGTGATTTAAACTCAATTTTTTGGCGGCATATGATACGCTTGGTGTTATTAATATACTTAAAATTAATAAGCATAGCGTTTTTACCATGTACTTAAACCCCCGAAGCCTTTATCAGCTCTTTTGTATAATCTTTAGCAGGCTTATCAAATATATCGGATACCGTTCCCGATTCGACAATATCGCCGTCCTTCATTACAAGTATCCGATGCGATATGGCTTTAATTACCCTCAGGTCATGGCTTATGAAAATATACGATATTGACTTTTCCTTTTGCAGTTTTCTGAGCAGGTCGATTATCTGGGATTGAACGGACAAGTCAAGAGCTGAAGTCGGTTCGTCTAGAATAATAATCTTAGGATTCAGTACCAAAGAACGTGCAATAGCAATACGTTGACGCTGACCGCCGCTGAATTCATGCGGATAACGGTTAAGCATATTTTCTTCCAGCCCTACATCCGTCAAAGCCTGCGATATTATTGCATGACGTTCCTGTTTTGTTGTTCCGATATTATGAGCCTTTAGTCCTTCTTCAATTATCTGTGATAGCGACATGCGAGGGTTAAGGCTGGCAAAGGGATCCTGAAATACTATCTGTATTTCCTTACGCAAAGGACGCATGGATTTGCCGTCAAAAACATCAATACGCCTTCCGTCAAAGTCTATAACACCTTTACTTGAAACCAGACGTAATATAGCCATAGCTAAAGTCGATTTTCCCGAACCGCTTTCACCGACTATACCTAAGGTTTCACCTAGCTTTAAGTCTATAGTGGCATGCTTTACAGCATCAACGAAACTTATGGGAGTGCCGAAAAAGTTCCTTTTTATAGGAAAAGATACGTTTAAGTCATCTGTTCGTAATATTGTTTTTGCGGTTGCAGGCAGTTTAACAGCCCCGCCTTTAGGTTCGGAAGATAGCAGATGCTTTGTGTATTCATGTACCGGTTTTGAGAAAATGGTCTTCGTATCGGCAGTTTCAACCAATTCACCGTCATTCATCACACATACACTATCAGATATTTTCCTAACTATGGTAAGGTCATGTGTAATCATCAAAATTGCCATGCCCAGTTTATTTTGCAGGTCTTTTAATAATTTTAATATCTGTGCCTGAACTGTAACGTCTAAAGCCGTAGTCGGCTCATCTGCTATCAGCAGGTCAGGCTCGCAGGCAAGTGCCATAGCTATCATTACCCTTTGCCTTTGACCGCCGGACAGTTCATGCGGGTATATGTTAAGCCTGTTTTTCAGCGAATCAAGCTCTACCATATCCATTAATTCCCTACAGCGTTCCTTTACCTTATCCGAAGATAAGTTCCCATGCAGGTAAAGTATTTCGGATATCTGCCTTTCAATCGTATGCAGAGGGTTCAATGATGTCATGGGTTCCTGAAATATCATAGATATCTTGTTACCCCTTATGCCTCTCAATTTATTATCGGGTAAGCCCATAAGGTCATTGCCCTCGAATATTATACGTCCGCTTGGGTGATATGCCACAGGGTAGGGCAATAACTGCATTATCGAAAGGGCGGTAATGGACTTTCCCGAACCGCTTTGACCAACTATTGATAGCAATTGTCCTTTGTCCAGATTGAATGAAACCCCACGAACTGCCTCGATATCCTTGCCGTTGCCCTTAAAAGAAATACTTAAGTTTTCTACCTTTAATAGAGGTTCCTTGCATTTATTAATCTTATTCATTGATAAAAATTCATTTGATTGTTAAAATATTATAAGTAATGTTGTTAAATAGTAAAACTGAGATGACAGTCAGTCTTATATTAACATCTTATTACAGAGTGTGAATCTTTTTCATAAAATTAGTAAAATATTATGCATAACATTTTTAAAAGCAAAAAAACTATCGTATTTTCAGTTGTTTTTTCAAGCCTGATAGCACTAGCAAGCTGTAGCTCGTATGAAAACGATACCAGTATGGGAAAAAGAAAAGCCGAATCAAGAGGAACCGTAACGGACAAGGTGTTATATTATCCGAGAAAGACAAGCAATTGGTTTTCGAATTTTTGGGATAAACATGTAAAAGGTGTTCCGCCTGACTGGCAAAGATATATGGATCTGGGGCAACCCCGCAAGCCTGTATATAATCCGGGCGGGCAAATGTATATGAACCAGCCGGGAGAGCCTGTAATAATGCCGCAAGACAAGCATATGTATGGGGAGCCGGGACAAATTCCGAGCCAACCGAACTATGGCGAAGTGCCTGTGCAGCAAAGACCTATGCCTGACGGTTATGCCGCACCTGAAGGTAATTACGGTGTTTATAATGAGCCGCCTTATAACCAGCCGGCATATGTTCCGCCGCCTTCAATGGCTCCCGTTGAGCAGCCGCAATACACGCCTTTGATGCCTTCTCCCGTAGGTTCGGCATCGCAGGGTGATGAGATGGGGCAGTCATTACCGTGGCAGCAGCCTGATACTTCATACCAAAGTGAGCCTATACCTCTTTCCCCGCAATCAGGAGGCGGTGAGAAAGAGCAGTATTATGAAGGTGATGTAGATATAAGGCAGAACGGTTTTGTGCCGGCTCCACTGGCTCCGTGGGAAAGAGACCCTAATTATACGGGTGCGGGAGCTTCCGGTTCACAGGAATATAAACCTGTATATCAGGGGGATTCATATGAACCGTCTAGCATGCAGTCACCTTATGATGAAGATCTTTCAAATGTAGGCGGCACTGTAGACCCTTATGAGCCGGGAGGATTTGAAAAAGGGTTTAACCCTCCTTCCTATGACGAACTTGAAAAAATGGGCGGTGATCCGTTTGCCCCTATGCAGCATAAATATATAAGGGTGTTTGAACCTGTTGCGGCAGAATATTATTACGATGAAAACGGTAACGTAGTTTCTAAGGAACAACAATCGGGGTTCGTACCTGTACCTGTTGTTAAAAAAAAAAGCCCTAGACGTTCGGTGAGTAAAAACATGTTCCCTATTGAGGAGTACGCTCCCAAAAGCAGTGTTGGTGTGAATAATTATTTCAGTTCACCTCAGCAGCAAGGGTTTGTATCTTCTGCAAATAAAGAAAAAGTTAACTCAAGAATTGATGAGTTGATAATCAAACTTGGGGAAGAAACCGCTTTAGTTACCCTAGATGCAGAAAATAACGGAGCAAAAATAGAAAAAGAACAAAAAACCGATGAAAACGCTGTAAATGCCGATGCGGTTAAAACCGTTAAAGTGCCGGGTACTCCTCAAGAGTTGTCAGAAGAGGAAAAACCTTTTGTGATACCGAAAGTAAAAGAGTCTGAACTTGCCGAAATAACGCCGTCAAAGAAAGACCTGTACGACCCTAAGCCTGTTGAACTGGTAATGCCGGGGCAGACTCCGGTTGTTCCGCTAGAAGATGAGAAGGTTGCGGAAAAAGAAGTTGTACAACAGGCAGTAGAAAAAGAAGTTGTAGAAAAAGCGGCGGAAAATGATATTAAAAAAGAAGCTGCGGTTAATGAAAGGAGGCTTTTTAGAGAAGTTCCGTCCGGCAACTTGCCTTGGCTGGCAGAGTCCGAAAAAACGGAAGTAAAACAGGTTGTTGAATCACCAAGTAATATTGATGAGGAATTTGAGAAAATAAAGCTGGGGCTTTTACCTATAGCTCATGAAAAAGTGCAGGTAAAGCCTATAAATACCGCTGAAATAGCATTTCCTGTAAATAATCCGGTAGAAGATGAGTTTTCTCCGATAGACCTTGCACCTCCTGTGCAGAAGGTAGGATCGGTAAGGGTGGAAAAACCTCTGCTTGATGTGCCTGAGATTAGCGAAGTTACGGAGGCACAGCCACAGTTCTTCGAGGAAAACCTTGCACAAAAACAATATTATATCCAAGAAAACGTGCCTCAACAGGCGGAGCAGGATAATACCGTAACTCAAAACGCTCCGTTTTATGAGGAGCAGCAACAAATTGTTGTTGTTACTCCCGCAAAAAACGAGTATGTTGCACCCCCTATAGTTAATATCAGGAAACAATTCGAAGAATATCGAAAAGAAAACCGGTCTTCATCTTATAGTATATTGCGTGGTTCAAGATATTCTGATAGAAGGAACGCAGACTAGTTTCCTATATATTTTTATTTTTGGATATTTTTAAATGAGTGATGAATTTTACCGCATATCACGCTTGCCTCCTTATGTGTTTGCAGAAGTAAATAAAATTAAAGCTGCCGCAAGGGCTCAAGGTAAGGACGTGATAGATCTGGGTATGGGAAATCCCGATACACCGACACCAAAACATATTACCGATAAGCTTATTGAAACCGTCAATAACCCCAGAGCACACGGATATTCCATGTCACGGGGGATACCGGGACTAAGGAAGGCTCTGGCAGGGTATTATAAAAAAAGGTTCGGGGTGAAGCTAAGCCCTGAAACGGAAGTTGTGGTAACGCTGGGTTCAAAAGAAGGGCTGGCAAGTCTTGCAACGGCTATTACAAAGCCCGGTGATGTAATCATGGTTCCTAATCCCAGCTATCCTATACACACATACGGATTTATAATAGCAGGTGCAAGCGTATGGTCTTTGCCGAACTTTGTTAATGAAGAAGGGCTTATCGACCAGATAAAAGATGCCGTTCAGCATTGTTCGCCAAAACCGGTTGCTTTGGTTCTTAACTTTCCGGGTAACCCGACATCGGAAGTGGTTAGCCTTGATTTTTATAAAGAGGTGGTAGACTATTGCAAAGAGCAGGGAATATACATAATTTCAGATTTGGCTTATGCCGAGATATATTTCGATGAGGACAACCCTCCGCCATCAATATTGCAGATAGAGGGTGCAAAAGATATTGCTATCGAGTTTACATCTGTAAGTAAAACATACTCTATGGCAGGGTGGAGAGTAGGGTTTGCAGCAGGTAATAAAAAACTTATCAGCGCCCTTACACATATAAAATCATATGTTGATTACGGATCATTTACGCCGATACAGGTGGCAGCCGCTATCGCACTTAACGGTCCTCAGGACTGCGTAGCGGAACTGCGACAGCTATATAAAGAAAGACGTGACGAACTGGTTAAAGGACTTAAAGCCGCAGGGTGGGAAGTTCCCGTACCGACTGCCTCCATGTTTATATGGGCTCCTATACCTGAAAAATTCAAAGAGATGGGTTCTTTAGAATTTTCAAAACAACTATTGCAACATGCCGATGTTGCCGTAGCACCGGGGATTGGCTTCGGTAAATATGGTGAAGGACATGTAAGGATAGCATTGGTAGAGAATAAACAAAGGATACGTCAGGCATGCAAGAATATAAAGAAGTTCCTGCAATCTCATAAGCCTAAAACTAAAGTTGCTAAAGCTAAAAAAAACGAAACCATTAGTTGATTTAAAATTATTTTTTAATTATCTTACAAATATAAACATAATTTGTGTAAGGTATATAAAGATGAAAGCCCTTGTAGTCGATGATTCAAAAACAATGTGCGAAATGGTAAGCCTTACCCTGAAAGAAAAAGGGTTTGAAACGGTTGTCGCTTATGATGGTGAACAGGCGGTTGAAGCTGTGGGAAAAGATAAGTTCGACCTTGTAGTGACCGATATCAATATGCCTAACATGGACGGTATCGAGCTTATAAGGTATTTACGCAATGAGGGCGGCTGCAAAGATATACCTATATTGGTATTGACAACCGAAGCAGGCGAAAATGCCAAGCAAAAAGGCAGGGAAGCCGGAGCATCCGGCTGGATAACCAAGCCGTTCAAACCAATGGTACTTAACGCTGCCGTTAGTAAAGTATGTAAACTGGCGTAAGCATTTGCCTAGAAATTTCTTACTATATCAGAAGAACTGCTGGTTCTGCGTAAGTGTCTTCTTACGTGTTCGCCGGTATTTGCTCTATCTAAATCAACTGAAGAAAAAGGTTCGGGTTTCTCATCTGTTTTGAAACGGTCGGTAAGCTGACCGATAATTTCATTGCGTAAGACGGTATCAGATGCACCTCCTAAATCCTTTAAACGTCCCATTGATGTATCACGAAACATTCCTACAATGAACCTTAACGGGTCTTCATTAGATAAGGGCGTATTGTTGTTAAGCTTTTGGGATAGCTCCCGAGTGTCTGTATTGTCACTCAAATATTCGATTGTTTCTGAAATCACTTCTTTTTGATACTGGTTTGCACTATCGGAATTTGGCATTTTTTCTTTATTAAATTGTTTAATCATTTTTATGATTATTTTATACAACAGAAAGACATTTATCACAAGCCAAAGATTAATTTATTAATAATTAGGTGTCGGTACTATATATTTTTACTTAAATTCCTTGCGTAACTATTTGCCTAAAGTATATAACTTCACAAGAGAATATTTAAAAAAGATTGCATATGTTATTATCTAAAAAATTAGATCAAATAAAAGATTCTATATCTAATCCGCCGCCAAAGGTTTCTTTCGAGTTCTTTCCGCCGCGTACCGATAGCGGTGTTGAGAAATTAAAAGAAAATATATCATTGCTGGAAAAATTATCGCCGGCATATTGTTCGGTCACCTATGGTGCGGGAGGTTCTACGCAGGAAAAAACATATGAGATAGTTAAGTATATTAAGGAAAATACAACCATAAAACCTGCCGCCCACCTAACATGCGTAAACGCCATTCGTGATGAGATAAATAATGTAGCGAAAAGTTATCTTGATATAGGTGTAAATAAGATAGTGGCATTAAGGGGTGATGTTCCCGGTGGAACCGGAATGTATGAACCGAGCGTTGCAGGCTACGCATATGCCGATAGCCTTGTTAAAGGATTGTTGGAGTTAGGGGACTTTGACATTTCTGTTGCAGCATATCCCGAAGTACACCCACAGGCTACCGATGCCGCTTTTGACCTTAAGCATCTTAAAAGGAAAATAGACGCAGGAGCTAAGAGAGCCATTACGCAATATTGTTTTGATACCGATAAGGTATTAAGATTTATAGATAAGGCTAGGGCGATAGGGATAGATGCCCCGATAGTACCGGGAGTTGTGTTGATGAACGGATTTGAGCAGCTAATATCGTTCAGTAAAAGATGCGGTGCAAATATACCTGAATGGATGTTCGATATATTCAGCGGTGCCGACCAAAATCCTGAAATTTGCGATATGGCATCGGTTGCAGTAGCAGCAGAGCAATGCAGGCTGTTAATGCAGGAAGGAATAAACGAATTCCATTTTTATACCCTGAACAGGGCAAATCCTACTATAGCAGTGTGCAGATTGCTAGGGGTTAAGTGAAAGTGTTAGAGATAATTAATCCCGATACAAAAAAAATACTTTCTTGTCTGGATAATAAGGCTCGCTTTGTAGGTGGGTGTGTAAGGAATAAATTACTCGGTATAAATATAACCGATATTGATATTGCCTGCCTTTATCCACCGGATATCACCACTGACAAATTAAGCAAAAAAAATATCCGTGTTATCCCGACCGGAATAAAACATGGTACGGTAACAGCCGTTTTAAATAATAAGACATATGAAATAACAACTTTACGCAAAGATGTTGCCTGTGACGGAAGACATGCCGAAGTCGAATATACGGATAGTTGGGAAGAAGATGCCGCAAGGCGTGACTTTACCGTAAATGCCATGTTTATGGATATTGAGGGCAATATATATGATTATTTCGGCGGTAGGGAAGACTTGCAAAACGGTGTGGTTAAATTTGTCGGTAATGCCGAACAGCGAGTTAGTGAGGATATATTAAGGATATTGCGATTTTTCAGGTTCTATGCCTATTACGGCAAAGGGAAAATGGACGCTAATTCTTTGGAGGCATGTGAAAAATTTGCTGATAAAATACCCGAACTCTCAGGCGAGAGGATACAGTCGGAAATGTTCAAATTACTGGCGGCAAAAGAAGCTATAGAAGTTTTACGAATTATGGTTGATAAAAAAATCACCGATAATATTTTCATAAGTGACATTGACCTTGAAGCATTTGAAGAATTATCCGGACTAAGTGACAATGTTTTATTAAGGCTTGCCGGTCTGATAAACCGATATAACCAAAAGAGCGTTACATCATTAAGTGAAAAATGGAAGCTTTCCAATAAAAATAAGAACTACTTATCGACGGTTTTATTCCCTAGTGTAAAAATAGATTTTAATAGTGATGTCGGCTTGCAAAAAAGGGCTATCAGAAAATTAGGCGGCGATATTTATAAAGATATAATTTTGCTTGCATGGAGCTGTAAAACTATTTTGAAAAAAGATATGGAAAAGCTAATAAAAATCGAACAAGAGTGGCAAGTACCCGAATTTCCGCTAAACGGCAATGACATAAAAAAGCTTGGCATAAGGGACGGAAAGCAAATAGGTAAGATGCTTTTTATTGCGGAGGAATTTTGGGAGGAAAATAACTACAACCCTTCAAAAAAGGAAATTCTCGACTATATCTTGAAAAGGGAATGATTAAATTATATAGCAATTAAATGTATAGTGTTTACACTTAATTTTAAAATAGCACTGCGAGTTGTAACGCATAAAATAACGGATTGTTCGGTAAATTAAAAGTAGTACTTCTAACCTTTAAAAAAAACCGCTTGTTAATTTTGTTAACGAAGCGGTTTGGTTTTTATCGGAATATAAATGATTTTTCTATGCACCGCTGCTAGGCTTGCTATTGGTTTTGCGGATTGAATCAAAGATACTTACGCTTTGGGCGACTATTGAGCTTAAGCCGCTGATATCGTTAGCATTAGCCGGAAGAAGTATCGTATTACTTTCTTTAGCCAGTTGTTTGAACGCTAAAATATACTGTTCGGCTATCCTTAAAGATACCGCGTCGCTACCTCCTTGAGACTGTATGGACTCGGCAACTTTTCTGATGCCCTCTGCCGTAGCGGTGGCTACTGATATAATTGCCTCTGCCTCACCTTTTGCCCTGTTTATCTGGTCTGTCATTGATGCTTCGGATTGCAATACCATATCACGCTTGTCGGCTTCCGCTAAATTTATCTGAGCATCTCTACGCCCTTCAGAGTCAAGTATTTCGGCTCTTTTTTTCCTTTCTGCCGCCACCTGAAGCTCCATCGCCTGTAAAACTGTTGCAGGAGGGTTGATATCCTTTATTTCATAACGCATACACTGGATACCCCAAGCATGGGCTGCCTCATTGATTGAGTTCACTATCTTGGCATTAAGGTTCTCACGCTCTTCAAAAGTGTTATCAAGCGTAATTTTACCTATCTCGGAACGCATATTTGTCTGAGCCAATTGAGCCAGTGCAAAATAAGGGTCGCTAACGCCATACGAGGCGGCTTTGGGATCCATTACACGAAGATATAGAACACCGTCAATATCCAAGGTTACGTTATCCCTTGTAATTGCCGATTGCTGAGGGATATCTATAACATCTTCTTTTAAAGAGTGTTTATATGCCACCCTTTGCAAGAAAGGTATCAGGAAATTAAGTCCCGGTTCAAGAATCTTATCGAAACGCCCGAGGTTTTCTATAACCCAAGCCTGTTGCTGAGGAACAACCTTTACACCTTTCCATACAAGAAGGAAAAATACAAAAGCTAAAAACATTAAAAAACCGCTTGTTCCGTCCATTACTCATCTCCTTGGTTTGATTTCGTATTGTTAATATCGGAAGTTACCGTAAGGACATTGCCGTTTATTTCCCTAACGTAAACCTCATCGTCTTTTTCTACACTTTCTTTTTCATCGCCATCGAAAAGCCTTGCGTTCATTATTGTTCCCGACCATTTTACCTTGCCGGTTTTTCTCTTGTCTAAAGTTTTGCCACATACAATAGCACTATCACCGACTATATTTTTAAAATCACCTTTACTTTCACTGCGGAATTTCTTTAGCGGATACCATAAAACCGCAGCCCATGCGAATATAAGTCCGAAGAAATAAGCAAACTGTTCAAAATATGAGTTTGAATTTATGATATCAAAATTTATCAATCCTCCGACGGTAATTGCTGCCAATCCCTCAAATAAGAAACCGATACCCGGAACCAAACTAACCTCAAGAACGAAAAATACCGCAGATAATATTAACCATATAAGTGCAACGTGATTTATATCAATTGATTCCATATAATTTTTTTTTAATTAAATTACTTGTACAATATATTTATACACAAACAAGATTATGTCAATTAAGTATTATAAAAAAATAGATGCTGAAATAAATTCGTCCATGACGATTATTTTAGTGCAAGAAGCGATTAATGGGACATTCCTTTAATAGTTTTTGTTGGCTTTCATAGCATCGCTTGCAAGATAAAGCGAACCGCAGAAGATTATTCTTGCCGGTGTTCGGTCAAGTGTAGGTAAAAAGGATATTGCGTCTTCAATGGAGTCAAAATCTTTTGCATCGATTCCGACTTTTTTAGCTGCATCGGCAATTACATGAGCGGTCTGAGCGGCTATTTCGGTTTGAACCAGCATGCCGCATACGAACTTTGCCTTTCCCTTAAAATGGGAAAGCATTTCTTGTGCATTCCTTCCCCTTGTGAAACCGCATACCAGATATGTAGGTTTGTCCTTCCAGTCTTCTATCATACATGAAACTACATAAGCCCCTGCATTGTTATGTGCTCCGTCGAGCCATATCTCCCAGCCTTGCGGCAACATATCGATTAGCCTGCCTGATGTTAACTGCTGCATACGTGCCGGCCACTTTACCTTTTTCAGACCTTCCGCATATGCCGTATCGGATATTGAAAAACCCTTTAACTGCTTTAAAGCGGCAATTGCAGTACCGGCGTTGACTATCTGGTGGTCTCCGATAAGTGCCGGTGGTGGAAGCTCCATATCACCTTCGATACTCTTGTAAATCATTCCGCTTTCGGTTTTTTCCGCTATCCAGTCATAGCCGAATGAAAATAACGGTGCGTTAAGCTCCTCTGCTTTTGCTTCTATAGCATTATGTGCCTCTTCAAATTGCAGGCTTGATATGCATGGAACGCCCTGTTTTATGATGCCGGCTTTTTCACCCGCTATTATAGGTATGGTCGGACCTAAATATTCGGTGTGGTCGAGTGATATAGGGGTTATTACCGTACATGCGGGCTTGTCTATCACATTGGTGGCATCGAGCCTGCCGCCCATGCCTGTTTCAAGCAATACTATATCAGCCTTGACCTTTGAGAAAGCCAGATATGCCATTGCCGTAGTACCTTCAAAAAATGTGATACGCATATCGGCAGCCTTTATACGGCATCGGTCAACTATCTGTTCAAGCATAGGCTCGGATATGTCATTACCTGCCAGCTTTATACGCTCGTTAAAATTTAACAGGTGGGGCGAGCTATATACATGTACCTTATAACCTGCCGCCTCAAGAATCGCCCTTGAAAAGGCTATGGTAGAACCCTTCCCGTTCGTTCCCGCATAGTGGATAACAGGCGGCAGTTTTTTGTGGGGATTGCCAAGCTTGTCAAGCAGCTCCAAAACTCTCTCCAAGCCGAAATCTATCGGTTTACTGCCAAGAGGTTGCGGCCATTTGGGCATGAATACCATATGCTATCCTTATATTTTTCATTGTGGTATATAGCATTTTAGCCAATATGTAAATTGTTAGGTAGTACCCCTATAACAATTGACTGGATTAACTAAGACGCATTTACGCCAAGTGACAAGTTAACATTTTATTAATTAATGATAATTATAATGATAGACTTAATTTTAGGTAAAAATGTGATATGTCCGACAATCATTTAAGTGAGGATCTTCTAAAAAATGAGAGGATAACTAATATTATCCTTGATCATTGGAATGATATAAAAGGGCTTAACCATTTTCCTAAAGAAAGCGATCTGGATACCGCCTATCTTGAACCGTTGCTTGATAACTGCTTCTTAATAGACGTAGAAGGAATCGTAAACGGCAAATATAATTATAAGTTTATCGGTAAGAGCGTATTAAACTCATATGGTAGCGACCTTACTAAAGTAATTGATATTGATGCACCAAGTCCTTTAACGCAAAAAGATAAGATAATGGATCTTCTTCACAGCAAGCGTCCGGTAATTGATGACGGAAGTTTCAAGAATATCAACGGTGATATCGTCAGATACCACCAATGCCTGATGCCGCTTAGCATAGACGGTTATAAAATAGATAGTATTTTCGGCGGAATGTTTATAAGCATACATCAAAAATAATAAATTCCTTATACCGTATTAACATAGTATATAGTTGTTTTTGTTGCTTATATTTTCTAAGTTATTATATTAGATTGTTTAATACCTAAATAATATGCCTTGTAATGGATAATAAAAAGATACCTAATATATTGACTATATTCAGGATTGCTATAATCCCGATACTTGTTGCGTCGTTCTTTATTGAAGGAAAAATGTATCATTGGGTAGCTGCCGGATTGTTTATAATAGCAAGTATTACGGATTTTTTTGACGGGTATTTGGCAAGAACTTTAAAGGCTACATCTAAACTGGGGCGTTTTTTAGACCCTATAGCCGATAAGTTGCTTGTTGCCTCTGCAATACTTATGCTTGTGCATTTTGACGGTATAGGACGTTATGATATCGTTCCTGCCGTAGCTATATTATGCAGGGAGATAATGGTCTCAGGTTTAAGGGAATTTTTGGCGGAGATAAATGTAAGTGTACCTGTAACCAAGCTGGCAAAGGTTAAAACCGCTGTGCAGATGACGGCAATTTTCCTTCTGCTTTTAGGTGTTGAAGGACCCAGTTTTGATGAAGTGGAAGAAATAACGGAAATAAATCTAACTGTATTTATAGGAAGAATCTTGCTTTGGGTATCTGCGGTATTGACTGTTATTACAGGTTATGCCTATCTTAAAGCTGGACTTAAACACATGAAAGAAGCAGATGAAAAAAAGTAATATCAGATATTTTATAGTTTTATTTAACTTTTTGTGTGCAGTTTTTTGCCCTGTTATATCGTATGGTAATATCTACGAGTTTGAAGTAAAGCAGGGAGACACCTTATCAAATATAATAAGAGAAGTCGGTATATCCGCTACTGATGCGGCAAATGCCATTTCTGCAATGCAGGATATATATAATCCGGGAAAAATCAGGGTAGGAGATAAAATAAAAATTTCATACAGCACTTTAAAAACAGAAGGTGAAACTAATAAAATATTGGTAGGTATTGATTTTTCTCCCTCGAAACTTGAAAAAGTATATGTCAGAAGAGCCGATGAAGACTCGTTTTATGCAAAGAAAGTTGAAGTGCCTACGGCAAAAAGGCTAGTTAAAGCTTCCGCTCAAATCGAGTCAACATTGTTCGGTGCTACCAAAAAATCAGGGATACCTTTCGATATCGGAAATGAATTTGTAAAAAAATATAGCTATGATGTTGACTTTCAAAGAGATCTTAGAAAGGGAAATACTCTTGACGTATTATACGAAGAAGTAGTTACCCCTACAGGTGATGTTGTAGGTAGTGGTGAAATACTATATGCAAATCTTGAGCTGAATGATCAAAGCTACCCTATATACCGATTTCGGACTTTAGACGGCAGTTACGGTTATTATAATGAAGACGGCGAATCAATAGAAAAATCTTTCTTGCGAACACCTATTGACGGTGCGAGGATAACCTCCGGTTTCGGGAAGCGAAGACACCCTATCTTAGGATATAATAAGATGCATAAGGGGCTTGATTTTGGTGCTCCGCAGGGAACTCCCATATATGCGGCAGGCTCAGGCGTTGTAACAAAAATAGGAAGAAACGGAGGTTACGGTAATTACATACAGATAAGACACGGCAACGGTTACTCAACAGCCTACGCTCACCTTAAAGGTTTTAAAAGAGGATTAAAAAAAGGCGGCAATGTAAAGCAGGGGCAGATTATAGGATATGTAGGTACTACAGGTCGTTCTACCGGACCTCACCTGCATTATGAAGTATTAAAACATGACAGGCAGATTAATCCGTTATCCATAAAAACCGTCGCAGTTAATAAGCTAGAAGGTGTCCAACTGGGCATATACTCGCAGCATGTAAAGATGGTAAAAAGAGAGGTGTCAAAGGTTGATGCCAGCAACAAAGTAGCAGTTCTGGAAATTAACTAAAAAAATTAGTATCCGATAAACATATATTAAGTCATAATGTAGTACATGAATGTGAATTTTGGCATTTCTAACTAAACATAGCTTTTGTCATGCTGAACTTGTTTCAGCATCTACTATGAGATAAAAAGATACTGAAACAAGTTCAGTATGACAAAAACATTAAAAATTTTGACATGAAATACAAAAACTATGTTTAGTTAGCAATGCCAGTTCTACCAATGGTTACTATTTGCCTTCCCAATATGAGCTAAAAGCTGCTAATTGCGTGTAAAACGTAAAAATACCACAAATAATTAACCAAATATTAACCTTTAAAGGCAATGATATTTATATTGTTAACAGCAACTTTTTAGGACAAATACATGAATGTTTGCAAATCTGAAAGACCAAAGACCAAAGACCAAAGACCAAAGACCTGAGAATGGCTTTACTCTTATTGAGCTATCTATAGTTATAGTGATAATCGGGCTTATAGTAGCTGGCATAGTTGGGGGGCAGGCTCTTGTTGAGCAAGCCAAAATAAGATCTCAGATATTAGAGTTCCAGAAATATAAAGTTGCATATAATGCTTTCAAGCTTGAATATAATGCTATTCCAGGTGATTTTAATATGGCTTCACAATACTGGCCGGGAGCATTAGATGGTGACGGGAGCGGACGGCTAAATGTTCATAATGATTGGGCAACTATACCAAACAATGTTAACGGACGTGAGTCGTTGTTGTTTTTTTATCATCTTTCATTAGCGGGTATTATTCCGGATAGCTATAATAATACATCAACCTTGGGTGTTGGATATCCTGAATTAATAATATCTAAGGGTAAAGGTATGACAGCCGGAAATGTTAGATGGGGCGGTGCTAATTTTCAGACATCCGCAAGCGTTGATTTTAAAGCTGGGCTTTATCTGCAAGTTGGCAGACCGGAACTTATTAGTGGAAGTATGAATGATCAGATAGGAACATCCGATCCAAGAACTTACAGTAATATAGATACAAAAATAGACGACGGCAATCCGGTGGAGGGAATTTTTTTAGCACATCGAGTGTGGAACAGCACCCAAGGAGATTGTCTTGATGGAGTTGACGGTGATTACCTATTAAGTAATGATAGACCATCGTGTCTTGCAGTTTACATTATAGAATAATAAAAACGCTTTTAAGAAAAATCCGTTCATAAAACTGTTGAAATCACACCTCTTACATGCTCCTGACTTTTTAGAATGTGGATTCCACTATAATTTTGTTCTATTAACAAAATTCGCAGTATGGCTAATATACCATAAATTCAAATTTACCATAGATACCGAAACAAGTTCGCCCATGAGAAAAACAACTAATTCCACAGACTCAACCATTAAACGTACAATTCCGTTTATATTTATTATAACACTTCCAAAAAAGCGTACTAATATTTTGACAAATATTAGTACTTAGTATATAAGTACAGTGTCATTTTGGGAGATTTTCTATGAAAAAACTGTTTTTATGTTTTTTAGTGCTATTAACGTTTTCACCCAAGGCTTATGCCGGTGCTTTACCTGAAGATACTATCAGTGCAATAAGGTGGTATAAAGTATATTGGAGCGGAATCCATGTTGCCGATCTTAAAGCACATGTCAAAGAGGACGGGCTTGATGCTATTATTGAGTCATACGGCATTGTAAAAAAGGTAAGTAAATATGAAAGCGTGTTTAAGACCAGATTCAATTACGTGGAAGGCGAGTTTGTACCCGATAGCTATTATACGGAATTCCAACAGCGAAACGGCGGTAGAAAAATAGATATAAAATTCAATAAGGACGGCACGGTTGCCAAAGAGGAGGTGACACCACCCGACAACAGGGCTAAAAGACCGGCTGTTAGCGAAAAATTAAAGCATGATACCTTTGATCCGCTTACCGCTTTTATGGCGGCACGCAAAAAAGTAAAAGAAAGTCTTGAAAAAGGAAATAACAGTTTCAGCATTAAAATGTATGACGGCAGAAGGCTTTCAGATCTTGATTTTAAAATTGAAGGGCGTTTTGATAGAAAGATAAGCGGCACTAAACATAAATTGGTGAAAGTGACCTTCAAGCGTAAGCCGATAGAAGGTTATACACAGAACGAATTAAAGCGTATGCAAAAAGAAGAGCCTGTATTTACATTATATTTAAGCGATGATGAAAAATTATTGCCTATAAAAATGGACGCGGACGCTCCGCTTGGAACTGCCGTATTGCTTTTTGAAAAGGATTGTCCGTCACTTGATAAGTGCGCCTAATAAAATTAAGAAGCCTCTGTAATTGATGTTACTTCAACCTCTATTATAAGAGGCTCATCTTTTTTGAATTCAACATTCTGAAGATTAAACCCTTTTTCGGTTTCCAACAACTCATAAGGTATCTCAAGCTTTCGCGTTTGGTGTAGTTTCATTCCTAATATACCTTGTTCCATTCCAAACGGAATTTGTTTATTAATCGGGATAAAACTGAATGTACCGCTTTCACCTGAGTCGGTTTTGTAATTAACATTTACCTTGCTATTGCACAGTACGGTATCAATACCCGTACCTTGGGATAACTCGGTAATCTTAACTTCGGCAGCCGAATTCTGACCGCCCTCTATTTCCAGTATTTCAACTTCGGAAGTTACCGAATAGTCAGCACCCATCAGATTATTTTGAAAATTTTTGTCGGCATATGCCATGTGAGGCGGAATCGCTAATTTTCTTACGCCGCCTTTTTTCATTCCCAAAATACCGTTTTCTATGCCCTTTATTATCACCCCCTCACCGAGCGTTATGCTTACAGGCTTGCCGTCTTTTCTTGTGTTATAAAGTTCAATATTATATTGGGATTTTATATCAAAATGTACGGTTACCTTACTGCCGCACATAGCATAATCACCTTTGCCGGATAATTTATCTAACATTATTAGTTTGTTATATTCTTGTGCCGTTTCAAGTGATACAAATTTATCTTTATATTTCTTTTGAGCTTCCTGCTCTGCCATAGCTTGTAAAATTGCCTGTCCTGTCGGGGTTTTGCCTAGTTCCCTCACTACGTAATTAACTGTTTTGTCAGTTAAGCCGGGTTGTTTGTTTTCGGCGGAGATACCTATATCTACAGGTATTTTACTATCTGCTTTATTTTCGCTTTTTATAACCGTACTTGCTTTTTGAAGTTCCTGATTCCGGTTAGACTGATAATGCTTGGCATAAGTATATATTATTATTCCCGCTAAAAGCCATGTAAACGGTTTTTTAGGAAGAAGTATCATGAAATTACTCCGTTAATATCACACATTATCAATAATTTAATAATATATAAATTTAGTGTAATTATCAAGTTACTTAGAGGAAAAGACAAAATTTGCTTATTTTAAAGATGCTTAGTTCTTTATTAAAAAATTTATTAACTGCAATGCGGAAATAAAACCTTGCTTTTTGAACATTAAGTTTGTATAAAGCCTTTCCAGCCAATTTTATCAGTTCTTTTTTATTACTTAGATTGGTGTTTTTTTAATACAAATAGCTTTGTATTTATTTGTCGCGGGGTGGAGCAGCCCGGTAGCTCGTCAGGCTCATAACCTGAAGGTCAGAGGTTCAAATCCTCTCCCCGCAACCAACAAGTCCGTAGTTTCAGTCTCTAATTGGGAACGTCCTCCCGCAACCAACAAGTCCGACACCTGAGATGTCCCGGTTTTCAAATTATTACAGGTATCACGTTCCAAGTCCTCTTGAATTTTTTGCATCTGCTTGATGACGGCATGTTTCTCCGTATCAGGCTTATTGCGAGAAGCAATTGACAAAATACCCGCTAGATCACCCTTAAGATCAATATAAAGACCTGACTCATTTTCTTTCGGTGTCAGTACAATTTTTTCAATTAGTCCGCGGATCAAATCAGCCGCTTCATGTAAATTATTGTTCTCGGTAAGTGAATCGACAAGTTTAGAAATTTCACGCTTATAATAGCTGCCCATATTCGGATGCAACAAAACAGGCTCTTCTTCTTTATCTTTGAGAATATCTTTTAATTCTTCGATACGATGCAGGTTGCTATTAATACGCTCCTTCATTTGTTCAGTGGAGGCAATGCCATCAAGCACCATCTGTACCATGCGGTCGTCATCCTTGATGCGCTTGGTCAGCTCTTTTTCGTATCCTCGTTTCTGAGCATTATGCTGCATACGCATTTCATTCATATAACGTGTGTATTCATTGCAGAACACTTCACACATCTCAGGATTAAGAAGATGCTTTTGAAGAGCATGTAAAATCATGTTTTCAAGGGTATCTTGACGAATAACCTCATGGTTTTCACACATGCTTTTCTTTTTCGCAGAAAAGCAGCCATAATGTGTTTTTGATATTTTGGTATAGAGGCGCAAAGAATTCTGCTCCATTCGCCAAGTAGTTTGAAAGTTCCGGATCAGTTTTTAATTTATCAGAAATTTTCTGATAGTCGGCTTTTGAAATATTATCACTTAATTTTTTTAACAATAAATATGCTTCATACTGATATAGATGCTGATGGCTCTCATCGTTCAGACTTTTACTAATCCAAATAAGCTCACGTGCCTTTGATAAAGATGAGACAAATGGTGCGTCGCCTTTATTACTAAAATCAATTTTCCATTCATTTAATACCTCCATATTACGTCTTTGATGCGCTAGAGCATTTGCTAGATTAGTTTGAATACGACTTTCGAGATCGGTTTTGAAATTATGGGATACAAGTTTCTTGGCAAAACGTAAGTGATTTATCTCTGCAATTAAATTTTTAGGATAATTATCATCACGCCAACCAGACGCATTTTCTTTTAAATTAAAAGCAAGTTTTGAATATAAATTTGCTAAGACATAATGAGCATAGCAACGGTCTTCATTAGTATGATCGTTGGATGTCCATCTTTCTGCCTTTTCAATTAATTCGCTAATAAGTTTTTCATTATTTGTTCCTATTGCGTGGTCAGATTGTTCTGCTATTTCATGGATGTTACACATTATCTATTCTTTAAACCTACTCTCGATTAAATTAATATTTTCACTTGTGACCCCTGCGTCTTTTGCAAGATCACTCCAATGACTTAGTGCTTGATGCACCTGATCAATAATCTCATTTGCTTGTTTTGGCTTGAGGTCAGCATGAGGTACCAATTTTAATAAATGCTCTTTTGTCGGATTTTTCCCTTCACCTGCTACCATCGTGCTTTGTTCACCACGTGGTCCGGACGAAAAAGTAAGGTCGTAAGCAGGAGATAATGTCCATGTGTCGTTCTTGTCCATCAGGAAAGAGAAATTCTTCGAATGATCATCACGGTTATAGGATAGAACATTAAAAACTGCCAGACGATACATGGCTTGCGCGGCACGAATATCTCGCGTTAAGGTCATGGTTACTTTAATTAAATCCTCATAATCAAGTGAGGGTGTGCGAAAATCGCTATGCAGCAAACCACATGCCGTATGCATGTGTAGCCGTTTGCCATTGGTGTCACGGTCAAAGCGTTTAGTCGCAAAATATCCTGCTCCTTCTCTTGCAGGGAAGAGATGGGTTTCAGGCATATCAATGCCTGCCATGCGTGCCATTTGGCTGTAGACATATTCTATCGCTCCGGCATCTGCTCCGTCCATGCTATTGGCAAATTTTACAATCCATGGCTCATAATCTTTATCTAGGTCCATTGTGCCTTCTATAATCTTTCGCTTATCTGTACTTAGTCCAATCGTTGCCTTCGGGCGTGCACCTGCAGATGAGCCTCCTAAGCGTAGCAACTCTTCTAAAACCTCTGAGCTTTCTCCCTCAAGCACCTGCTGACTTGCCTGAGCAAGTGCATCTAGGTTGATGAGAGTATCATAAGAAGATTGGCTATAATCCGGCTCATAAACCAATGCACCCATACCATGCGCTCCGATGTAGGCAAGTCTGTCCAGTGGCGTGAAATCACCTGATTGATAGCCTTTACTTCTTAGCAAACGATCTAATAAAAGTCGTCCCCAGCCATCGGGCAGGCTGTCATTAAAAACACCGGGAAGACCTTCAAACAATTCTGGCTGACCTTCATGAAGGCCACTTTTAAGCGGAAGCATAAAAGGTGAGATAGGTAATTTCCTATCCAGAAAATCACGGTCATATTCAAAATAAATACGTCGGTTTTTGTAAGCAAGCCTTCCTACGGGAATAACATCCTCATCAAAATTTATGGATACATTTAATATATCTAATGAAATGTATTGTTTTGTGGTCATATCTTATCCTTTTTCGAAGAAGCTCGCTGACGCAAGAGCTTTTCTTCTTTTAGTAATTCATCCATAGATGTGGCTTTCTTATTGTTAGGCTTAAGTGCGTTCAATATCCGTTCATTTAATCCCAAGACAAAAGCGATCTTTATAAATGATTCCAGTGATATTTTTCCCGTAGCCTCAAACTTTCGTAATGTTGGAAGAGGAACGTTCGAGCGTTCCGATAATTCCGCCTGTGTCATGTTGGCAATCAGCCGTTGCTCTTTTATGGTGCGAGCAATTTCTTTTAACGTATCTTCCGGTGATATAAGTATCATTATAATATATATTGTATAGTTATATTAGTATCTAATATATACTATTATATCATTTAGCGATTCTTATGTCATGCATTTTATATAGTAAGCTTCCAAACAACTTAATGTAAGCTATAGATAGCACAAACAAGCATAATGCACTTTATAGAATATATTATCCTTGCGGAGAAGTCCTATCACCAAATCCTGCAAATCCTATCAGGGATGAGAGGAGAATCCTGTCAATGTGATAGAGAACTTAACCTTTGTTAAGAGAGTGAGTGTTTTGACGGTAAAATTCAGCTAGTGCTTCTTTTGAAACGTTCCCAGCAGCGACATCTTCAAATAATTTAATTTGTGTCGATACGTTAGGAATTTTCAGTGTCAAACCATTAAAACGCAAAAACAAACCTGCTACGGCATAAGCAGTGCGTTTATTACCGTCTACAAAAGAATGGTTGCGAGCAATGCCTTCTGCGTAAGCCGCAGCTAACATACATATATCGGCTTCACCATAAGCATATATATTTTCGGCACGTGCTAACGCAGATTCAAGCAAACCTTCGTCACGAATACCAGCGCCACCGCCATGTCGGGCAATGGATTGTTCATGGACGTATAGAGCTTGCCCCTTACTGATCCAACGTGGTTCAGCCACTTTATTCATTGAGCCAGCCCATCTAGTACATCACCGTGATTGTCCATAAAGTCGGTAACATCATCTTTAAAATCATCGGTCACCTTACCTTGATAGGCATAGCGAGATTGTTTGAATGCTTCATATTCCTTATATTCTGTAGCAGAAAGAAGGACAACACTCTCACGCCCATTACTAGTCACACTAACAGGCTCACGCTGAGCTAGCTCTTTATATTGACCAAAGTTCTTTTGAAACTCTGAAGCAGTTACAGTAGTTGTCATAGCAAAAAACTCCTAATTTATATACCCATTATACACAAATTACGTAATATATGCAAGTTGTATATAATTCTCACCTTAGAAACGATATCGTTGTAATCCAAGTTTATTTGGTTAATACATTTTGTTAGTCATAACGTTCTTATTTCAACACTTTTTCCCTTTTTATCAAACTCTGCACACTCAAAACTACCAACTCTATCTGGGTAACCCAGTTGATTTGATAACATACGTGTTTTGCCTAAGTAGTGGTCATCACATTCGTGCGTATGACCATATACCCAAAGGTCTGGTTGATATTCTTTAATAACATCAATCATATCCAACGAATTAAACGCTGGTGAGAGAGGGCTGTTAATGTATTTGGTGTTCGGATTAATAACAGGAGCGTTATGCGTGATAACCACTCGCGCCCCTGGTAAATCTTCTGAAAACCACTGGTTCAATTTCTCCACAAATACTTCGTGCATTTCCACTGTATGCATGGGTGTCAGTCGCTCATGCTCATTTTTCCTGATCAGCCTGTAATCGTTCATTTGTGCTTGCGCTTGTAACATGGCTTTTTCAGATTTATTGCAGAAGTCTGTCCACATTGTGCCACCGAAGAAATGGACGTTATCTATGGTAATGGCTTCATCTTGTAAAAAAGTTGCATTCGGATGTGTGGTTTTCAGCCATTCTTTAAAACGCTTATTCTCATCTCCCATCACTGTGTTTGTATAATATTCATGATTGCCGGCAACAAACAGAACGGGCTTATCCCATCCTTCTAAAAAATGAGTAAGTGGTTCGTAATCGCGGAAGGTTATGATATCGCCAGCTAATATCATAACATCGGCATCACTATCTGTGGGTGGCTTGAAGTCCGTACCAAATTCTAGATGCAAATCACTGTAGCTTATAATTTTCATAGTCATTCCAAGTTTTTTTGTGAACCCTGTATTTGAAAATTGTAGACAGGATATCATCTGTATAATTGCTGCTTATTATTCGGGTAAATCTTTTTCTATGAGTTCATCTGTGTCAAAGTCGATTACCTCCGCAAGCTCATACATCACCGCACGTTCTATTTCTTGTATGATGTGTTCTTGGCTTGGATTATCCGTATGTTTATGTGAACGCTGAAAGCCATATGAAACTCCCTTTTCTACGGCTTCTGCAATTATTGAATGGGTTTTAAGCTTTAGTTTTACCATGAGTACCTGCCTTTTATTTATTTAGTTAGATTGAGCTGCCTTTTTCGTATCCTCATGCTCAAACGCTGATGCCATGCGGTCTATTTCTTTCTTGGTTAGGTCAAATTTCTCAGCGACATGACGCCACTGACTGACAGCAGATGCAACATCAGTAATAATTTCCATTGCACGGGATTTTTTGATACGAAAATCATCGATCACGGATAAGGCAATATCCAGCGATGCAGAAGGATCGTCATAATCAATAGAAGTAGAAAGCATACGCGCTTTTACTTCCACAGGGGTAGGGTTGAGGTCATAGGCAGGAGAGAGCCTCCAGCCTTTATAACGCTCATACACAAAACCATGATTGCGTAAATGGTCGTCCGTATTGGAAATCAGCACGGTAAATACAATTCTGCGCCATAATGCTTCCATATCCTCATTCGGGTTGCCTCCATATTGCGCTAATGCATAAGCTATTTCCAGATAGCTATGTGGTTCGTTATCTTTTGCACCTAGCATGCTCATGGCTGATAGAAAAGGAATGCGATGCCCATTTGCTCGATCAAAACGGCGTAAGATGAGCACAGGCTTGTCCATAATACGCTCCAAGCACCACTGCGTTGTTTGAATGCCTGCTTTTTCTGCCAAAGTGAGAGCGACCGCTTCCCATACCACAATATTATACTCATCGTCTTTTTTAGGAAACTTGGCCAAAGCCAGATGCCCGTCTTTATCCCGCACTGATGCTTTTGGTCTTGCACCACCGAGTGATGATCCGGGAGCCAAAAGTATTTTTAAATCTTCTGCGGTTTCATCATCATCTAGATAACGCTCTGTAGCCGATAGCAAGCGTGGCAGATCAATCAGTGGCGGAATGCTGTCCTTATCTTTTGGGGTTAAATAGTCGCCATCTGGATTACGGGAAAAACGTAATGCACCCTGACGTGACTCATCATTGACACCCAATAGGTAATCTACTTCTGTAAGCGTTCGGGCTGTTTCTCCTACTGCTTTAGCACGTGCACTTTCACCGCGACGCATCAATACGCGCCCCCAACGATCAGGCGCAGAGTCGCCAATAGCACCAAACACGATTTGATCTGCTGCCGTATGAAATGTTCCTTCCGTTAGTTGTAGAGCCGGATCAAGCGCAAACTTCTCAGGATGCGTTAGCCAACCCTTATCATACTCAAAAGACGCACTTTGCCGATTGCCACGCCGATGACACCATAATGTTCCCGCGCGGTGCGTTTTGCCTTCTAGCTGAAGAGATACAATGATTTGATCGCTAGTCATGATATCCTCCATTTGGTTTGCTAGGCATTCTTATGCGTTTGGGCAGATTTTCTTCTTCGAGTTCCCTGCCGACAATATCACGGCTGGCATCCGCTATCTGACCAATATGGTCTGTTAAGCCTAGTACAAAAAGAGCCGAGGCATAGGCTCCCATAGAAACGGTCGGTTCTCCTTTTTCAATATTTGCAAGCGTAAGGCGTGAGAATCCGGCGCGCTCGGAAAACAACTCCATGGTAATGCGCCGCCGCCGCCGAGCATCGCTGATGTCTTTACCCAGCTTTCGCAAGGCTTTTTGTACCGGAATAGGTAAATGCTGTTTTTTACTCATCTTAGTTCCTAATATATTCTTTAGATGGCGTATTAATAGTTAATGTATATTATATAATGCATTACGATCTAAATCAAGGTTTTTAACTGTAATGAGATTTACAGATGACATTAAATTTTATAATGTATTGTAAAGCATGCATTATGATTAAGGAAAAAATCCTATCATGAATGATAGGAAAGCCCTTTCAATTTGAGAGGAAAACGCACAAATATGAGATGACATTCCTATGAAACCTCATGCACAATATCGTTGTAATTTAGCCGTATGGGTTTGAAAATGCTGTATTTATCTTCTTTTACTTCTACGCAGCAGGAGAACAGTGATTCTAGTCGGCTGCGAGTCCCCGCAACCAACTTTCCCTTTGATTTATAAAGATATTTCCACGGCACCAAAATGCCGTTTTCTGCGCCCAAAAATCCGGTGCCGCTCTGGTGCCGCATTGTGTGTGAAGTTTTGTGAATGGTGGGGAATGTAAACAAGAGCTTTTAGCGCAGGCGATTTTATGACTTTGCCTGTATTGCGCTTGCTTCGAGATGGTATAATTCATTGAGAAGCAAAAATTCACGTAAATTTTCAGCACCCGTCATTTTCTTCTCTTTATGCATGCGTGGGTTTCTATAAGCACCAAACGTTCCCGTAAACATCTGGGCACGGGCAACCTTTTCTCCCTTGTGCTCCCCTTCCCACGTCAGGGGAGCAGCATCACCTAAGAATGCTGACGAGAATAGTTTTACGCCAACTTCGTCATGTATATTGGCCCGTTCGCTTATAATGGTTTCCAGACGACGAAAGCCATCTTTAATAGCAGTATCGGGATTATCAGAAAAAATCAGCGCAAATTCCAAAAGACGATCATCAAGAATGTGAAATGGTATCACTACAGGAAATTCATTTTTTACAACTTGGCTATTATAGGACTGTAACCCAGTAATTGGAGTTGGACTGTGCTCATAGATGTAATCGTGATACCGGCTAGGTCGTATGGGGGGTGCATTATCTAGTGTCTCAAGATCTTCACGCAATAGACAGGAAAGGTCTAAGCGCTCAATAAATTCATCGTTCACTTCGTATTCTTCAATATCAACATGATGCTTATAAAGAATCTGTAAAGCGATAGATAGCCCTTTCGGCCCAGTGCCACCATACCCTGAAGCAAAACCAGATTTTATAGCGACAGTTTCCTCGTTGTTGATATCTAGAATAAAGGCGTGATGGTGCTCTTTTGATGTAAGCAGCCTAGCTCTGTTAATACGATCACCGTAATGTACAAGTCGTACAATCGCCTCTAAACAGCTCTGCGTAACACCACCTAACCCAAAGTATTGAATTCCAGCTAACTCTTCAATGTTAACAAGCTTTTCTTCTTTTTTCTTCGTCATAGCCATCTCTTAATTCCTGTATTAACCATCATATACAGCCTTTTTGAAAAGCGCACTATTTCGCATATGGACTACAAACTAATTAACGCCTTTAATTCAACTATCAACTTGATAAACAATAATAACTATCGCTTCATGTCACCCATTAAAATCAAAGCGAAAGGAGGCATGATGCAAAATAATGACGAAAACCGAAATGTCGGCGAGAACATCCGGCTCTACCTAATCCGGGCGGGCCTGACGGTCAAGGAACTGAGCAAACGCATCCATCAGCACCATCAGTTGGTTATAAAACCCGGCTCCCATCCGCAACTATGAAAAGGGCACGGAGAAAATCCCCGCCGTAGCGCTAAACAGCATCGCCGCCATCACACGCACCGACATCCGTGAATTCTACGAACCGGCTCATCCCACCATCCTGCTCGACACCAGCCAGAAACTCCACCTGCTCGAAGCCTTCAGCCTAATCCGCTGCCGCGCCTCACGCGACACGCTTTTGCACCTGGCACGTAAACTCAGCAAAGCCGGAGGCCGTCATGCCTGAATCAACCTTACAGGAATTGCTGAAAATATGGGTGGATGCAGAAGAGCATTTCGAATTGGGCTACATTTCTGAAAGCGTTTTCTTACGAACCCAAGCAAGAGCAATCGACACCGCCAGCCGCTTAAAACCTTTAACAGCAAAAGACGCTGCCACGCAGTTGATGTTCGCCGTACTCATATGGAAAGAGGAAGTCATCACCCCCACCATGCTTTAGCTTGCAGCTATTCGTGATCTTGCATTTGTTGTTTACAACATCAAAACATTCAACCATGTGAAAGTTTGGCTCGGTATCACGCACAATGCGTCCGATATTAATATCCGATGGCTTCTTATTGAGCGCTATACCGCCGCCTTTACCCTGAACGCTTTTGATGTAATTTAGCTTGGCAAGGTTATGCACCACTTTCACCAGATGCGGCTTTGATATGCCATACCAATCGGCAATTTCACCAATCGTACATAGCTTATCCGGATGCTCTACTAAATACATCAAGGCACGCAAGGAATAATCTGTAAACTGTGTCAGCTGCATAATTTCATCAACATTCATGTAACATGTATTATAAATATATGTTTAGAACTTGATGTCAATTAGAAAACTTTTTTGTCGTAATAAAAGAGGTATTTTCGCTCAAAAAGGTTGCGATCCCACGGGGTCGTCTATGTCTGTCGATATTGTAATTTCACTGACATTCCTAAGAATGCATCCCAAACGAAATGCCCCCAGTACCCCCATTTCGCTAAGTTGATTCATAAGCTATTGATATGTATGGATTCATGCCTCGAGAAAACGAAACGAAATGCTTTTTTCAGATTCATGGCTAGTAAAACGCCGCGCCCTCGGCGTACCCGTAAGGGGGACCCCATGGGAGTATCCTTGCTGAATATGGCATTGCTATGCGCCCACGCATCCTAAAAATGCCTCCGTCGCACCGGCAGGAGCTGCGTTCCATGGTCACACGCAGACTGCAACTTAGTAATGCTGTAGCGCGTGAACGCACCAGGTTGGATCGCACATTACATCATCTTGCCAAGCAATCTATTGATGCCGTTATTGCCTTCCTTCGTCAGCAAATACGTGACATGGACGCAGCAATTCGAAGCCTCATTGCTGAGCATAGTGAGTTGAAAGAACTCAACAAACTAATCCGCAGTGTCACTGGCATCGGCCCCCAAACCGCTGCCGTTCTCATGGCAGAACTGCTGGAACTTGGGCGCATTGATCACAAATCGATCAGCAGCCTCGTCGGTGTCGCGCCACATAATGTCGACAGCGGGAATATGCGCGGCAAACGCTGTATTCATGGTGGAAGAGAGACCGTGCGCAACATGCTCTACATGGCCGCACTCAGCGCCATTAGGTATCATGACGAGTTGCGAGACTTCTATCAACGCCTCATCCTAAAAGGTAAAACACCCAAAGTTGCTATCGTCGCTGCCATGCGCAAATTACTCATTATAATCAACGCTAAAGTTAGAGATTTTTATGCCCAAACCACTTGACCGAAACACGGTTGCTTGTATCATTTACCACAGTATCAAGTTGAATGTTTAGAGCGTATCGGAAATGGGTTTTTGATGCTTTCTACGTCAATAAACAAGGAATTTCCATTACCTCTCGGTATGATTGCTGGTCTTAATGTGGAATAAACTGCAAAATAATCCCGATCGGTAATAAATTGATTGATTTATGGTTTTAACTGCTATATTATTACCGTACGGTAATATAAAAGGTGTGTTATGCAATATACAACTCAGCAGCTTGGTAAGCTCGTGCGCGATACCCGCAAAGCAATGGGAGTGACGCAAAGCTCTCTTGCGCTCACGTCTGGCACGGGGCAGCGTTTTATTAGCGATTTGGAGAAAGGCAAGCCCACCTGCCAGCTAGGTAAAGTGCTGACGGTACTGCAAACACTTGGGATAAAGATAAACTTCTCCTTTCCGGTTGATATAGATACTTTTTCAGGCAATGGTGCTGGAAGCGGCTCAGGCGCTGGAAATAGTGATGGATCAGGAGAAGGATAAGAGATGGCAAAAATACTCAATGTTTATCTGCATTATGACAGAGTTGGCGAGTTGATCATGGATGATAACGGCCAAATGGTATTTGATTACGCCGATCACTGGCTGAATAACCCGAATGCTTCTCCACTTTCCCATTCATTACCATTGCAGAAAGAGCGTTTCCCGCGCAAAATCTGTCGAGGGTTCTTCGCTGGGATTTTGCCGGAAGAAAGCAAGCGCGAGATGGTAGCGCGCAATCTTGGCATCAGCAAAGCAAATGACTTTGCGATGCTGGAGCAAATCGGCGGCGAGTGCGCCGGTGCAGTGACATTTATCCCAGCCGGAGAAGCGCTGCCCACCTATGATTTTAAATACCGCCCGCTAACTGATAGTGAATTACTGCATATATTGGAGTTATTACCACGCCAGCCGTTGATGGCAGGTGAAGATGGTGTGCGCCTGTCACTTGCTGGTGCACAGGATAAAATAGCGGTACATGTGGATGGTGACAAGATTTCCATTCCGCTTGGTGGCACACCCAGCACGCATATCCTTAAGCCTGCGATTGAGCGTTTTGAAGGGTTGGTGTTCAACGAAGCCTTTTGCATGACACTGGCGGCCAAAGTTGGTCTGCCTGTTGCTAAGGTTGAAACCCGTAAAGTGGGTGATGTAGACTACTTATTGGTGGAACGCTATGATCGCCACATTGATGCGGAAGGCACTGTCCATCGTTTGCATCAGGAGGATTTCTGTCAGGCGCTTGGTGTGGCTTCAGAGAATAAATACCAGACAGAGGGCGGGCCAAATTTAAAAGATTGTTTTGCTCTGATTCGCGCTGCATCCAGCCGCCCGGTGGTTGATCTTGCTCATTTACTCGACGCGGTGATATTCAACCTATTGGTGGGAAATCACGACGCACACGGTAAAAACTTCTCGCTGATCTATCAGGGTAAGAATACACGACTTGCGCCACTCTATGATCTAGTCAGCACAGTCTATTATCCGGAGCTTACCAAAAAAATGGCGATGAAAATCGGTAAAGAGCCTGAATCCAACAAAATCATGCCGGAGCATTTCGAACGTCTGGCAGAAGATGCAGGGCTTGCCAAGCCGATGGTGCGTAAACGTGTGCCGGAGTTGGCGGAAAAAACCCGCGTGCAACTGGAAAATATCGATATAGACCACCCGATGACGGATAAGCTGGCCGATATGATTGCTGCGCGTTGTGAGTTGGTTTTGGATAGGTTTAGGTAAAACAAATATCACTCCTTATTTACCATGTAAAAACTACTCATTCGTTACACCCCTATAATTCAGCCAAAAGATCCTTAATTTTCTTCTGAACACGATCGGCTGTTGGTGCTGTGGGGGAGTTAAAATAATCCACCAGCTTCCCCTCTCTATCGATCGGATATTTATGGAAATTCCACTTAGGTGCCGTGCCAAAGCCAAGCGTTTGCTTTGCCCATTGATAAAATGGGTGGGCATTCTCGCCCGACACCACCTCTTTTGAAGCCATCGGAAACGACACTCCGTAATTGAGCTTGCAGAACTGTGCTATTTGCTTGCTATCGCCCGGCTCTTGTTTACCAAAGTCGTTGCTCGGCACACCAATCACCACAAACCCGTCGTTTTTATAGCGGTTATAAATTTCTTCCAATCCTTCATATTGACCGGTAAATCCGCATTCCGATGCAGTGTTTACAACCATAACAACCTTGCCTTTAAACTGTGAAAGCGGCAACGGCTCTCCTTCCATCAGCGTAGTAAACGAAAAGTCATAGGCTGTTTTATCTTTATAGTCTTCTGCTTTTCCTGAGCTACCAAACGATAATATCGACATTAGAAATACTCCTAAGATTGTTTTGGTCATCTTTTTATACCTTATTTTTTGAGGCTATTAATGCGTTCTATAATTCTCGCTTCCATTTCCTGCATTTCCTTGCTGAGCGCATGTTTCATTTCCATTCTGCTGGCCTCTGCGGTTTCATCGGCACTGCTGTGCATGGCATTTACAATAATCGCAATAAAAAGGTTCAACATAGTAAAGGTAGTGACCAGAATATAGACGATAAAAAACAACCACGCACTTGGATGCACTTCCATCACCGGCCTTACAATTCCCATCGACCAGCTTTCCAGTGTCATTATCTGGAAAAGCGAATACATCGTGCGCCCTAACGTGCCAAACCATTCCGGAAATGTATCACTATAAAGATGTGTTCCTATTACCGAGAACACATAAAAGAACAACATCATAATGGTGGAAACAGAGGCAATACCCGGAATGGCAGAAAGTAACCCTTCAATCACTCTGCGCATCGTCGGCACCATAGAGATCAATCGTAATACCCTAAGCACTCGAAGTGCGCGCAAAGCCGCAAATGCTTCACTGGCAGGAATTAGTGCTATGGCCACCACTACAAAATCAAACACACTCCATGGGCGTTTAAAGAATTGCCAACCATGGACAAATAGGCGCAAGGCAATTTCAATGACAAACACTTTCAGAATTAATGCATCAATAGTCTTTAGCCAAAGAGCATAGCTTTGCATGATAGAATCTGACGTCTCAATACCAAGAATAATGGCGTTAATCACAATCAATGCGATAATCGTATTTTGGAATCTGTTACCTTCGACAAACTGCCGTATTTTTTCTTTCATATATGACCTTAACTAACCGTTATATCTCCGGCTATCGTAAAATTATTCAACCTGAAAAGCGCAGAGATATTAAAAATAGTGGCTTATATTTTAATAGCAAGTGATTAACTCTGCTATATGATTATTTCACCCAGCTTTCATGGCATTTGCTACGTTGTTCGTCTAACCGCCAGTTTGCTTTCCACCGTTATCGGTACAAAACTACTCGGTCCAGGATGCATTTATGTAAGCCAGTCGCTGCTCTTTAAAGCACCTGTGCATGTGGGTGAAACAGTCTATGCCAAGGCAACAATAACTGAGTTGATGTCGGAAAAATATCGTGCCAAGTTGCAAACGCAGTGTTTTGTTAAAAACACAATAGTGCTTGATGGTGAGGCAGTTGTACAATTGCCGAAGTAACTGTCTAATAATACCTTAAATCCTGTACTTTTCCCCAGAAGACACGATAGGCGAAAATCGTATAGCCAATGATACATGGTAGTACGAATAATGCACCTACAAGAATAATCATCAATGATTCTGGTGAGGCAGCAGCGCCATAGATCGTCATTTTTTCCGGCACAATATAAGGATAAAAACTGTAAGCCAGCCCTTGGAAACATAGAATAAACATGCCGATAGCACCTGCAAAAGGTAGCCAACAAAATTGATCGTTCTTAAATGGCATTTGACGTAACGCTATTTCTAGCCCAACGATAAGCACGCCAGTAATCGCAGGGATAGGCGCAAGTAAGAAAATATTGGGTATAGAGAACCATTTCTCAAAAATACGTTCATTGACAATCGGTGTGGCAATGGAAACAATTGCAATACCAAGCGTTGTTAACCATAAACCAATACGGGACCAGCGCACAGCTTTTTGCTGAAGCGAGCCTTCGGTTTTCATAACCAGCCAACATGCACCGATAAATGCATAGCCGGCAGCCGTACACACTCCGGCCAGTACTCCGAACAGATGCGCCGCTAGGGAATGTTCAAATCCCATAATATAAAGCCCTAGCATGTAGCCCTGGGCCAGTGCCGTACCAAGTGAGCCGATAAAGAACGACTTATTCCAGATATGTTTACGTCTGGCTTGCACTTTTGCACGAAAATCGAATGAAACGCCCCTAAGAATAAGGGCAATTAGCATTATGGCGGTCGGTAAATAGAGGGCGGTTAGAACCGTACCATGTGCAATGGGGAAGGCAACAAGCAGGATGCCAACGCCTAGAACTAACCATGTCTCGTTGGCATCCCAGAAAGGGCCAATCGAGGCGATCATCTTGTCTTTCTCATCTTCCGTTGCGTTTTTCATGAGAATACCTACGCCCAGATCATAACCATCGAGAATGACATAAAGCAGAATCGATAGCCCCATAAGAAAAGCGAAGACAACCGAGAGCCAGTGACCTTCTGTAGCGAGTAACTCCATTATGCATCTCCTTCCAAAACTTGGCGGCTGCCTGCAACGCCCGGGCGTGTACCTATCGGCGCTCTATCAGTCCGTGAGTCTTTTGCTTTGCGTGCAAGGTAAAAGACTGTGCCGATAAAGGCGATAATCAGTGCAATATAAACCACGACATAAGCAATTAACGTGGTGGCTACCATACCGGTTGATACATTTGAGACAGCATCTGCCGTCAACAATACGCCTTCCACCAGCCATGGCTGACGACCAATTTCGGTGGTGTACCATCCTGCGAGCGTGGCGACCCAACCGGCAAAGGTCATGCCGACCAAACTATAGGCAAGCCATCTGGTAGGCTCACCTTTGCGTTTCAATATCCATGCACCAGCCCATGAGATTAGAAGCATCAGCACGCCAACACCAATCATAATTCGGAAAGCATAGAATACAGGTGCAACAGGTGGGTTATGCTCAAATGCATTCAGCCCTTTTACTTCGCCATCCCATTCATGGGTTAGAATCAGGCTGGTGAGTTTAGGGATGCTAATTTCAAAATGATTTTTATGCATTTCCTCATCGGGAATAGCAAAGAGACGAAGTGCTGCGCCTTGTTCTGTTTCCCAAATGCCTTCCATTGCTGCTACCTTCTGCGGCTGATGCTCTAGCGTATTTAGCCCGTGCAGATCACCCATGAATATTTGTAGTGGAATGAGTATTGCAGCAAGATACACACCTGTTTTCATGGCAGCCAATACACCAGGACGTCGATCATTTTTGAGCCATTGATACGCAGAAAGTCCTGTAACCAAGAAAGCGCATGTGAGGCCAGATGCAAGCAGCATATGCGTCAGGCGATAAGGCATTGATGGGTTGAAGATAATATCCATCCAGTTGGTAGCGTGTGCCACACCGTCAATCATTTCAAAACCGGCAGGTGTGTGCATCCAGCTATTCAGCACCAGAATCCAGAAAGCCGAAAGCGTTGTTCCTCCTGCTACTAAAACGGTTGCTAGTGTGTGGACTCGGTTTGAAACTCTGTTGAAGCCAAAAAGCATAATTCCCAAGAATGTTGCTTCGAGGAAAAATGCAGTCAGCACCTCATAAGCAAGCAGAGGGCCGGCAATATTCCCCACTGTTTCCATGAAACCCGGCCAATTGGTGCCAAACTGGAACGACATCGTGATGCCAGATACTACGCCGAGCGCAAAACAAAGCGCGAATATTTTCACGAAAAAACGGTAAGCATCCATCCATTTATCGTCATTGGTTTTATTGTAGCGCAGTTTAAAGAATAGTAGGACCCAGCCCAATGCAATGGTAATGGTAGGGAAGAGTATGTGAAATGTAATATTGGCGCCAAATTGTGCGCGTGCCAGTATTAAGGAATCAATGGCTTCCATTAGTTTTCCTCCAATGTTTTCTTGCCGCCGGAAATAAGTGTTAGCTTGTCTTTCATTTCGTAGAGCTTGTAGACCTTCGACCCAAGCTTCAGAAGATTGACTAGCCGTGTGGTTTCCATTTTTTCCATATCTTGATACCATTTAGTCAGCATCTCGATGAGGTCATGCATATCCTGCATTTTGTGTTGGGCGTAAGTTTCTTTGTCATTCTCGGCATTTGTCATGATCACATCACGCAGCATGGAAAGGGTCGGGTCTATTTCACGTTTCTTGCGTTCTTCAATTAGCGTGCGAACAATTTCCCAGACATCTTCAGGAACCGTAAAATAGTCTTTACGATCTTTCTGATAATGTTTTGTGCGAATCAACCGCCAGCTATCAAGCTCTTTAAGTCCCATGCTTACATTGGAGCGTGAAAAACCAAGCGTATCACCAATTTCATCCGCACAGAGTGGTTCTTCTGAAATATAAAGCAATGCATAAATTTGCCCGACCGTCCGGTTAATCCCCCAGCGGCTGCCCATCTCACCGAAGTGAGAAACAAAGGTTTGCGTCGAATCGGAAAGTTTCATATCAGTGCCTTTTTGTATTTTCAGTAATTACTGAAAATACAAAAGTCAAATGGTGTCGTCAATAGAAACCGCCATCTTAAATGAAGCATTAAGTACCACAGAATGTCTGCGTTACACGTTCTTCTGGCGTTGGAGGTTTACGATAGCCGAAGAATAGACTACCTTATTCACCCACATTCACCCCAATTCCGGTGCCGCTTTTGGGCAAATCCGATGCCGCGCTGGTGCCGCTTTGGGCGTGAAAAAGGGGGAAGTTTGGTGAAATGGTATGAAGTAATAAAATGGCCTAACCTTTTGATAGATAAACGTTAGTGAATATAGGTAAATATCCTTATATATCGATGGCTTGCGCTCGCAACCTGAAGGTCGTAGGTTCAAATCCTCTCCCCGCAACCAATTTTCCTTTTATTTATCAGTATATTACGCCACGCAACTTTGTGGCTATTATACTATAAAAACACCCCGTGTACTGCTGGTGTACTAATGCAGCAGCAAATTATATCGTACTAATGCGTATAAACCACTCGACAACCATACCCCCGGTTGTGTAATATTGACTATCCATACAATTATACAAATTAAAGAAGCAGGTTCAATCATGGGTTTGCCGGGTAGAGAGTATTATTATCTTGGGGAAGTTGCTGATCGTTGGTCTGTGTCAAAACTTGATATTCAGTATTATATAGAAAAAGGCCTGCTTGATGCTGGGATTTGGCTTAGAAATGCACCTGTGGAATTTGGATATTATGAGAACCTTGGTGAATGTGGTCGAGAAAAAGTGCCTCTAAATAAAAAGACAGTATCGGGGATATATGAGATACTACCTAAGGATTGCTCTATGTTATTCCGTAGAAAAGAAATCATGCTTTATCATTTGAAAAACCCTAAAGAGGACGAATATATAGCAATCAACAATGATAATGGATTCCAGGTCAATTTATCCGATTTAGTTATAACAGAACAGGCCTGCTTTGAATTTGAACAAAAGAACGGTGTAGTGTTAAAAGATAATCATGGTTTCATATATAATAAGAATTTTGAAGTAGTAATCTTAAATGGAATTAGGTTCCAATTAGGCTCTATACAATCCAATGTAGTTAGGTTGTTACATGAGGCTTCTTTAACAGATGATCCATGGTTATATGGACATACAACATTGTGTGCAGCAGGGTCTAAAGGCAATGGGTGCATGGTTGATTTATTCAAGAATCAGCCAGAATGGAGAAAATTAATAGTATCAGGCAAGAATGGCTATTACCGTCTTAATATAGAACCATCCCACACTTCATCCCACCCCAGCGCCGCATAACCCGAAGTCGCACAGGTCACGATCCATCCCACCTGTTCCCACAATGGTGACAGCGACAAAACCTCCTTTTTATGCGACCATTCCTGATGTTATTTTCACAAATTATCAGGAGCAATCATTATGCCTATCAAACATTTTCACCAGTCCGAGTTAGCCAAAAGATGGTGTGTATCAACCCGTACATTAGAAAGATGGCGCTGGCTTGGCCGCGGCCCTAAATATCTGAAAATAGGTGGTCGCGTGGTTTACCGCCTCGAAGATATTGAAGCGTATGAGGCAGGGCAAATCCGCAGCAGCACATCTGAAATAAACCTGTCGGAACATAACAGAAATTCCAATGTTGAAAATTGTTAGGGAGGTTATCTGATGCCTGACATCTCACCTGACAGGGAAGATATTGCCGTCTATCTGGACATGATTTTTGGCTACTGCGATGGCTTAATTCCATTCAGGAGCTTTGCTGAGAAAGGCGCAGATAGCGCGAAGCCGCCACAAAACATCTGGCTTCCGGCGGATGCCGCTATCGATAAGATGCTGGATTTTGCTAATAACGCCAGCAAACAGAAATCTGCATGTTACGTTATACCTGGGACGGTTGAGAAAAATGGTCAGGCAAAGGGTACTGATATTAAGCAAATGCAGGTTGTTCTGGTTGATATTGATACCGGTAACACGGATGAGAAACTTGCAACTTTAGCCTCTTACCTACCAGAGCCAACTATGATTGTTGAATCTGGCGGCATCACTGATGAGGGTTTCGCAAAACTTCATATTTACTGGAAGTTATCTGAACCGGCTGAAGGCGAAGAGTTGCAGAAATTATTGAAATTTCGGCATCATCTGGCACTTTGCATCGGCGGTGATACGCATTTTAAATCTGCGCACCAGCCAATACGTGTTGCAGGCTCGATCTATTATAAGTATGGTAATAAAAAGCTGGCTGGAATTCGAAAACATAACAATCAGGAATATAATCTTGATGATTTGATCGAGGCGGCGGAGTTTTTACCAAAGCCCAATAATACACCAAACGCAAATAGCTTCCTTGATTTCAACGACAAACCATCCATTGAAAACATCCTGACAACCAAAATTCGTGAAGGCGGCAAGGATGAATATACTCGTTTTGAGTCACTCAGCAGTGTCATAGGTTACTGGCTAAGACGCTACCACGACGGTGTGGTCATAGAGGAACAGGCTTGGGAGGAAATAATATCATTTAATCATGCTTGCGTTGCCCCACCATGGCCGGAAGATAGGCTGAAATATGAGGCAAAGTTACTTTGGAAAAAGCATATTGAAAAATATGGTGAGCCAAAGACTGCGACTCAAAACCACTCTCAAGGAATAGGCAGCTTTTCATTAGGCGTATTGCTCGGCGACGAAAGCCCAATGCCCGACGATATCATCTCACCACGGCTTCTGACACCCGGAGGCATTTTAGTCTTTGGTGGCGCACCTAAGGTCGGAAAAAGTGACTTTCTGCTATCAATGTTTGTGCATTTGGCAGCAGGCTTGCCGTTTCTTAACTTTACACCGCCTCGCCCCTTGCGTATATTTTACCTGCAGGCGGAAATTCAATACCATTATTTGCGGGAACGTTTGCAGACAATGCAGCTTCCCGATGATGCGGTGAAGCTGGCTGAAAATAATCTGCTCATCACTCCCAAAACCGATATCTTCCTAAATGAAGATGGCGTAAATAAAACCGCAAAACATATCGAGGCTGCCTTCACTGAAAAGCCTGACATCATAGCCATCGACCCACTGCGTAATGTTTTTGATGGTGGCGGTACAGGCACTACAGAAAATGATAATGACGCTATGATATTTTTCCTGCAGCAGCGCATTGAACGCTTGCGCAATATGATAAATCCAGATGCTGGCGTCATCATCATTCACCACACCAAAAAAATTTCAAGAAACCAGTTTCTGGAAGACCCGTTTCAGGCGTTTAGCGGCGCAAGCAGCCTGCGCGGATATTACACTTCCGGCATGTTGCTGTTCAAACAGGATATGGAATGCAGCAGAAGGTCACTATATTTCGAGCTGCGTAACGGCAAGGAAATAGCGCCAAAACTTGTAAATAAGGAAAACGGCGTATGGATTGAGGAAAATATAATCAACGAGCGTATCGCTAACCAGAAACACGGCAAAAAGCTGGATGCTGAACGCAACCGCAAAAATGATGTGATCCTGAGTATTCTGGCAAAAGAGGCTATAGAAGGCAAAATCTATACGAAAAACAGCTTTTGTGAATTGTTCGAAAACAAAAGCGGTCTTGGCAGCAAAGACTCAATTCTTGATCGCATCGAGGTGCTCAGCACAAAAGGTTACATCAAATTCACCAAAAATATAAAAGAATATATAGACGAAAAATGCACCTCCAAATTTGGCCTGATGTGCACCCAGAATATGGAGTTTGTAACAAGTGATGGTGAGGTTAAGCCCGTTCTACCAACGCATTATAAACATCACGAAATAGGAACGCTTTTGCCGGTTAAAGACCCGAATGAATGGATAATTTATGAGGAGGATGCGGCATGAATATTTTAAGTTCAGAAAATTCCAAACTTGATTTCCAAACTTCAGAACTTGAATTTAGCAATTTCCAAACTTCCCAAACTTGGAATTATGAATTCAGTATTTTCAATGGGTTAAGCCAGTTTCAAGTTTGGAAAACCATACCCATAAAACAGCAAGTCTGGAAACGCCAGAACTTAGCCCCACCATAGCTTTCAGCTCAAAATTCAAGTTAAGGGGGCTGAGTACATACTATATAGTATGGGAAACCTTAGTTTCCCCATACTTGTATTGTAGTGCTCGCGCCGCTCATTTTTTATCACTGCAACTTCAATATGAGGAAAATTATCATGTTAAAATATCTAAAAAGAACTATAAATAATTATAAATGCAGACGCCATGAAAGGTTATACCTTTCACCTTTTAAGAGTCCCAGAAAAGACCCTACTCTATATGGAGAATACATATGGTTTGTAAGATCAAAAATAGCAAAGCGCGGAAGAATGTATGTAAGTGCTGACAAAGTCAACGTCGATAACGGTGCACTTGTATTTATAGGCAGTGACCAAGCTATAAATAATTCAAGTGATATATGCCGAGATGAAACGTCGTCGAGGAATCCTGAGAAAACTACTTTGATCATAGCTGCGGGACAGTGGAAAGCGGTTTATCTTACATCACGTGGCCATGCCGCATCGGTTTTAATGTGGGATAACGAGGTTGACAGATACCATGGGTGAGCTTGACAAATACAACGGATAAAGCAACTAATATGTAACAAAAAATTAAAATAGTTACTCCGAGGGATGTGTTTTTTAACGGGTGGGTAAACCCCGAAACCTGCCTAACGCCAGACTTTTTAATCTACTTGACACCACTTGACAAAATGATGCTATAAGGCAAGGAAGTTATTGTATTTCCTTGCCTTTAGCTTTGCAAGTCAGGTTGACAAGATTGGGTTTTTCGAAGGGCTTACTTGACAGATTTTACTTTGCAAAAAAATAAGTAATTGCAGACTACTATTCACCTAATTGTTGCACACCAACATAAAGGAATATATGCGCAATTACTTTGATATGTGGCAAATCATACAGGCTTCGCTACCATTAACCAAAATACAACGACAATAGCCGGGAATGCTAAGGAACCAAGAATTATCCACCAGCGATCCATTTTCCAGTAATGTTCTGGTAATGGCCTGCCTGATTCTAATGACTCTTTTGCCATATCGCGCATTTTTATTTGCATCCAGACAACGGGAAGCCAGCATACACCTGCAAAGAGATAAAGAGCCAACCCCCATATAATCCACGTGTCGGTGAAGCTATAGCCAACAACTTTAACTAAACCAATTCCTGTAATTATCTGGATAATTATAGCGGGTGTGGTAAACACCCAATCAGCAATGACAACATGCCGCGTGGCAAAATAAATGCTAGCCACATCTTTCCTGCGGTTGGCCATGAACATATAAAAGGCACTGCCGATGCCTGTACCGAACAGGATGGTTGAACTTATTATGTGAATCCATTTGAGTAGTAAATAATCCATAGTATGCTACATATAGTTTTAAAGTGAAAATATATTATTATGACACAAGTTTCTATAGGCGATAGTAAAAGTGACGTCTATTTCGTCTATGACGGCGACTGCCCTATATGCCAAATCGCAGCTAAGGAATTAAAAATACGCAAGGCAGTTGGTAAACTCCACCTAATAGATGCGCGCTCTGACAAAGAAAATTCTGTCGTAAAGGAAGTAAACGCAAAAGGGCTGAACCTTGATGAAGGTATGGTGATTAAATTTAATAACACATATTACCATGGTGCCGATGCATTACAGGTTATGGCGTTGCTTGGCACAAACCAGAGCTGGTTTAACAGGGTAAATTATCTTCTTTTCCGCTCCCCTATACTTTCAAAGATTTGTTATCCATTCATGCGCTCAGCACGAAACTTTGCTCTAAAATTTAAAGGGGTGCCTAAAATAGATAATATATGCGACAAGGATCAGCCAACCTTCCGGCCTATATTTGGTGATAGCTGGAGCAGCCTTCCGCCTGTCATGAGTAAGCACTACGCTAACCGTCCTTATTCAAACGATATTGTTACTGTAAAAGGAAAGATGGACGTAAAATTTAACTGGTTCATAAAGTTAATGTCGCCTTTTCTAAGGCTCTCAGGCGCATTAGTACCATATGAGGGTAACGATATACCTACAATCGTTAGGTTTAAAAGCGAGCCTCATAGCAATGTATTCTGTTTTGACAGGGAGTTTCGTTTTGTAAATAAAAAGCCATTTCATTTTAATTCACGCATGATACCTCAAAATGGAAATGAAGTAATAGAGTTTATGCGTTTTGGTATAGGGTGGAAATGTAAGTATTCGTATGATGGAAAAAAGGTAGTTCTTGCTCATAAAGGATATGTATGGAAAATATTTAATATTAACATTCCAGTTCCAATAGGCTTGTTACTGGGTAGTGGATATGCGGAAGAAGAGGCTTTATCTGATAATAGCTTTAAGATGAAGATGGTTATAACCCATATGCTATTTGGCAAGATGTACGAATATAAAGGCACTTTTAAGGTTGTTGAGAATGAATAAAATACTTGTCCTAGGCGGCTACGGCAATTTCGGATGGCGCATATCACGTGCATTTGCCAAGGATGGCATCCCTTTTGTAATAGCTGGGCGCAGCGAACAAAAAGCCTTAAAATTGGCTGATAGTTTGCAAAAGCAATATCCTTCGGCAAAGATCGAAACCGCCATATTTGATGTAAATTCAGAATTGGAACCACAACTGGAATCCATAAAACCAAAAGTGGTAATAAACACCTGTGGGCCATTCCAGACTGCTGATTATTCGGTAGCAGAAACATGTGTAAAATGCGGCGTAAATTATATTGACCTTGCGGATGGGCGTGATTTTGTAAATGGTATTAAATCTCTCGATAAACAGGCAAAAGAAGCAGGAGTTTTGGTTATAAGCGGAGCAAGCACCGTTCCGGGATTGTCATCGGCTGTGCTGGAAGAGTATAAAAATGAATTTTCTGAAATTGATTCTCTAATTTTCGGTATAGCCCCTGGCGCAAAAGCTCCGCGTGGTCTGGCTACCACGAAGGCTATTTTAACCTATGTTGGAAAACCGCTAAAACCATTTGCAGGCAGTCAAAGCAAAGTTTATGGCTGGCAGGATTTATACCGTCAAAAATACCCTGAAATCGGTACACGCTGGATGGCTAATTGCGAAATCCCTGATCTGGATTTACTGCCGGAAAAATACGGCATTAAATCTATCCGTTTTTCCGCAGGAATGGAAAGCAGTTTACTGCATTTAAGCATCTGGCTGATTTCATGGCTGGTGCGTTTAGGACTTCCTGTTAATTTACCTAAACATGCCGAATTTCTTTGGAAGTTAAGCAATATTTTCGACCCAATGGGTACGGTAGATGGTGGCATGCATATGCTGATAAAAGGCAAGGATAAAGATGGCAATAAACATGAACGTAACTGGTTTATCATTGGTAAAAAGAACGAAGGGCCAAACATTCCAACGATTCCGGCTATAATAATCGCTAAAAAAATTATTACCGTAGAACTGAACGAGAGCGGTGCTATGCCTTGCGTGGGCATGGTAACGCTTGCCGAATATATGGAAGAACTGAAAGAGTTTAATATAAAGACTTATCTGAACTGAAAAATCTGTTTTAAAATCACTTTTTCCCCTCCACATGTTCAATTCTTTTTACCGCATGGTTATAATAACTCCGGTAAAAACTGCCTAAACGGTGTGTTGATTGCAACAGGGCAAGGCTTTCATCCTGATCCACTTCGCGCTTTTTTTCTTTTAGCTCCTGTAATACGCCGTTCAGGAATTCGCGTTTTATTTCAGCCTCTTCAATGTTGCTGGGCATATGTTCAAAGATTCGTCGTTCCATCCTAACCCAAAGATCAGTTAAGGCATCAGCGGAGCTATCGCCAATATCGGTATAATTATACAACATATCTTTTACGATATTACAGGTATCAACCAGAGTTACAAAAGTCGCCTGTTTCTCACGTATCATAAATGCCCGGGTTTGCCACTTCATTGCAACCTCTGATCAGATGGTTTTAAAAACAGGCTTTTCACCTGCTCAAAATACTGGTAATTTTCTGATAACCACTCCACAGTTTCCCTGCATTTTTCATAGCCATAGGCTTCGCCGTATTTCTCTTCCCAGTCAAAAAGAAGCCTTCCAACCTCCCTTAAATCCAGGTCACCGATACCAGATTCTTCAATCTTTTGCATATTTCTGGCAACATAATCCGGTATCTCCGGCAATTGCGTGTCATGTAACATAGGAACCTCCCATTGTAAGGTTATGCTTACATATCCAATGAAGCCATAGAAGGTGCGGAACATCAAGTTAATAAAGATAAAATAGCGTTGCATTACAATGTGTTACGAGGGTGGGCGCAAAGAAATTTAGGAGGGGGGAGGTTTAACTACAAGCAAATTAACGGCATTATTCGCCTTAAATATAAAGTTTGGTAAACTGCTATTTAAATTCAATTTTTATTCCTAGCGTATGCAGCACAGTTAGCACTTTACCAAACTGGCAGGTTTTTTTACCATTTTCCAAGTCGCTTATAAAACGCAGCCCAGTACCAGAAGTTAGAGAAAGATCGGCCTGTGTAACTCCCATAGCTTTGCGTGTATTTCTGACAATGTTGCCAATTTGCTCTGGTGTGGATTTCATATCAGTGCTTCCGCTCAATATTACCGTACAGTAATATTAGCTAACTTTTTGTTGCAAATCCACCAAAATATTACCGAACGGGAATAAATCATTAATTATCAATAATAACTGGCATACCATTTACATCAAAATCTATACACTCAAAGTGCCCAGAATTGCCGGGGTAGCCCAACTGGTTAGAAATGATCCTGGTATCACCTATCATTTGATCGTCGCATTCATGTGTATGGTCATAA